>Ga0153956_1000029_pt1 | contig 213643 bp, 221 predicted proteins | sample TSFL040MetaG_FD_104704 | JGI IMG/M metagenome (GOLD analysis project Ga0153956, IMG submission 104704) | Attine ant fungus gardens microbial communities from Florida, USA - TSFL040 MetaG | ecosystem: Host-associated > Fungi > Mycelium > Unclassified | place: USA: Florida, Wekiwa Springs... | reverse complement strand
TTACCTCACCAACTAGCTAATCCAACGCGGGCTCATCCAATTCCGATAAATCTTTCCCCCGTAGGGCGTATCCGGTATTAGCTGAAGTTTCCCTCAGTTGTTCCGAAGAATTGGGTAGATTCCCACGCGTTACTCACCCGTCTGCCACTCCCCTTGCGGGGCGTTCGACTTGCATGTGTTAAGCCTGCCGCCAGCGTTCGTTCTGAGCCAGGATCAAACTCTCAAGTTTGATATCTGACTTGGTCGACGCATGCACGTTTGCTTGACGAGGACACACATCCGTCCAAACGCAGCGGACTGCGCTGAACTGGTAGTATGTACCTCTGAGAAACGTACCGTCGAAGTCTGTTTGTCCAATCTCACGATCAGACCGCAAGAACTTCGCCGTCCACGTTTCCCTTTCTTCCATCTTCACAATGTCAAAGAGCGGACCCCAGAAGCCTCTTTCGAGGAAGGCGTCAGTGGAAGCAGAGCTTCCTAATTTTTGGGAACAGGAGAGTTCTTCCGGTTGCCCGGCAGCACCTCTGCCCTTTCCTGATTACCGCGTCAGCGCCGCGCCGCAGTGGCGACCCGCTTCGTCGATGGGCGGGTTATATGGCTGGCCCATTTTGCTGTCAACACCCGAAAATGACAAAACCGACAAAAATCAAAAACCCGGTTCGGCATGCTCGGAAACCCCCGCAATCCGGGGCTTTCGCCTGTGGATCGCGACAGCGCTGAGATGGGGAGCCGGCGAAAACATTGCAAGACCATGACGGTTTGAAGCTGGAATCTGCCCGTCTTTTTTGGGCTGCCCCGCTCTGGATGGCGGGGCAGGCCGTGCTTGGCCTGACATCACCGCTTTCTTGCCGTTGATCATCCGGAAGCGGTTGCTTGGGCATGGCACGGCCCCCAACCATGCGCAGCACAATTCCACCCGCCGCCCCTTCATCTGGCTAGCACCGCGAATTTACCTCCTACCCGCCAGTGCATTGAGGCGCCGCTGGCCGGAAACTTGCCGCATTTGACGCCGACCACCAGCGTCCGGCTGCTTCGGCTTGACTTGAGCCGTGCCGCTGCGCGAAAAATTCGCCGCGTCGAGGATCCCGGCAAGGGACCGCCGGCCGGACGGCGATCACGGGACGGGGTATTTCCAAGGGTGAATCCGGCGCAACGCAATCGCACGCTCGCTTTGGTGCGCGCCGGGTTCGAGGACGGACCGGCGCTGACCGTCGCGTCGACCGACGGCGAAATCCCCCAGGGCCGCGAGCTGAGCTTTGCCTGGCTGACCGGTACGGTAATGACCGGTCTCACCTCCGTGCTGCTGATGGGCGCCGCGCTCTATGTGAGCTTTCAGGGCCAGGACACGTTCTCCACCGCCTATGAGGCGCTGCAGATCGTCAACAACGATACCGACACCACCACCGATCTCGTCGGCAAGACCAACCGCGTGCGCCCGATCACGGCGACCAAATCCGAGACCGAGGTCGTCGAGGCCTCGATCAAGGAAACGGTCAATGGCCGCGACCTCATCAAGAAACAGCCCTTCGAGCGCATCCGCGCCACGCTCGCCACCGCGGCGACCGCGCTGTCGGACGACGTTCCAGCCTACGATCCGGAATCGCTGATCGACTCCACCCAGCCGATCGACGCGCCCGACGATCCCAACACCAGCATCTATGGCGGCGCTGTCGAAGGCGAAGTCTCGATCAAGACCGCCGCGCTGCCCGTCACCCTCGTGCCGCCGCGCTCGATCACCGACCAGATGGCCGAAGGCTATGTGCGCCAGACGCTCGAGAACTTCTTCACCGAAGGCGGCGGCGACGACATTCCCGATCCCACCGCCAATGCGCTCACGGCCTATGCGCCCGAGCCGACGAGCTCGCTCCGCGACCTTGGCGTCGTCGACGACGGCGGGCTCGGCGGTGTTGCCGAAAACGTCACCGTCCTGCCCAAGACCACCACAGCCGACCAGGCTGGCCTCGGCCGTACCGAGCGCCTGCTCACGGTGAAAGAGCCGACGCGCATCGACGACCTGCTGCTCAAGAACGGCTTTACACAGCCGATGATCGACGCCATCGGCACCACGCTGAAGAACGTCTATCCCTCCGACAGCCTGCCGGCGCGGGCGCGCCTGCGCATCCTGTTCGGCGCCTCGCGCACCTCCGACACGCTGATCCCCTATCGCCTGTCGCTCTATGTGCACGACGACGCATCCAACACCGACAAGCATGCCGCAACCGTCGCTTTGACCGACCGCGGCACCTATGTGCTCGGCCTCGCGCCGTCGGAAATCACCTTCCCCGACGAGGACACCGAAGAGGTCAACGTCTCGAACCTGCCGACCATCTACCGGTCGATCTGGGAGACCGCGCGCAAGCACGACATCGACGATGCCATCACCAAGCGCATCGTCGCCATGTTCGCCTACGACGTGGACGAGACCAAGAAGATCAGCGCAGGCGACTCGATCGAAGTGCTGGAGACCGAGAAGGACGACGCCGGCAAGCAGGATCTGCTCTATGTCGGACTAAAACTTGGTTCTACCCTGCACCAGCTCTATCGCTTCCGCACCGACGACGGCCAGGTCGACTTCTACGATCCCGACGGCGAGACCGGCAAACGCTTCCTCGTGCGCCGCCCGCTCAAGGGTGGCGGCCGCATGTCGTCACGCTTCGGCTGGCGCGTCCACCCCATCTTCCACACCCGCACGCTGCACACCGGCGTCGACCTCGCTTCCCCCAAAGGAACGCCGATCTACGCGGCCGGCGACGGCGTGATCGAGCGCGCGCAATGGGTGTCGGGCTATGGCCGCTACACCATGATCAAGCACGTCAACGGCTACGAAACCGGCTATGGCCATCAGAGCGCCTGGGCCGACGGCATCAAGCCGGGCGTCAAGGTGCGCCAGGGCCAGATCATCGGTTACGTCGGCTCCACCGGTAATTCGACCGGCAACCATCTGCACTTCGAGATCAAGGTCAACGGCCGTTTCGTCGACCCGCTGAGCGTCAAGCTGCCGCGCGACCACTCGCTGCCGCCGCAGGACGACGACGCCTTCAAGCAGACCATCGCGCAGATCAACGACCTGCTGAAGCGCGACGGCGAGGCCATGCAGCCGACCCAGGTCGCCGCGACCTCGGCCCCGGCGAACGCCGGCTAGCTCGCTGGCCGATGGATCGGTCCGGGCCCGCCCCCGGCCAATGGGTCGAGTGGTAGGCGGTTCCAGCGCGCAGGCAAAAGGGGCTGCCCGCGGGCCGCCCCTTCGCATGGTTCGATGCTTACGCCGCTGCGGCGGGTGTCACCGGCTCGCCTTCGAGCTCGGGCACCAGCAGCAGGCCGGCATCGGCGGCATCGACCAGCACGGTCTGCCCGTCATGCACCTCGCCGCTGAGGATGGCCTCGGCCAGCCGGTCCTGCACCTCGCGCTGGATGACGCGCTTCAGCGGCCGGGCGCCATAGGCCGGGTCGTACCCCTCGCGGGCCAGCCACTCCTTGCCCTTTGGCGTCAGGTTCAGCGTGATGTCGCGGTCCTTGAGCAGGCTCGACAGCCGCTGGAGCTGGATCGCGACGATGTCGCCCATGTGGATACGCTGCAGCCGGTGGAACAGGATGATGTCGTCGATCCGGTTGAGGAACTCCGGCCGGAACGCCGCCTTCACCGCATCGAGCACCTTGCCGCGCACCAGCTCGACCGACTCGTTCTCCTGGAGGTTCACCAGCCAGTCGGCCCCGAGGTTCGAGGTCATGATGATGATCGTGTTGCGGAAGTCGACCGTGCGTCCCTGCCCATCCGTCAGCCGACCGTCGTCGAGCACCTGGAGGAGGACGTTGAACACGTCCGGATGCGCCTTCTCGATTTCGTCGAACAAGACGACCTGATAGGGCCGGCGCCGCACCGCTTCGGTGAGCACGCCGCCTTCCTCGTAGCCGACATAGCCCGGAGGCGCTCCGATCAGCCGGGCCACGGAGTGCTTCTCCATGAACTCGGACATATCGATGCGCACCAGCGCGTGCTCGTCGTCGAACAGGAACTCGGCGAGCGCCTTGGTGAGCTCGGTCTTGCCCACGCCCGTCGGCCCGAGGAACATGAACGAGCCGATCGGCCGGTTCGGATCCTGCAGGCCGGCGCGCGACCGCCGCACGGCCCGGGCGACGGCGGTGACCGCCTCTTCCTGGCCGATGACGCGCTTGCCGAGCGACGCTTCCATCTGGATCAGCTTCTCGCGCTCGCCTTCGAGCATCTTGTCGACTGGAATACCGGTCCAGCGGCTGACCACCTGCGCGATGTCGGATGCGGTAACCGTCTCCGACACCATGTCCGATTTGGCTTCGCCCGATTGCTCGGCTTCCTTGAGCCGCTTCTCGAGTCCTGGAATGGTCGAATAGGCAAGCTCACCGGCCTTGGCGAAATCGCCCTGCCGTTGCGCCACTTCGAGCGACGAGCGCGCCTGGTCGAGCTCTTCCTTGACCTTCTGTGCGCCCTGCACGCGCTCCTTCTCGGCCAGCCATTTGGTCGAGAGCGCCTGCGCCTCTTCCTCGAGGCCGCTGAGATCGTGCTCCAGCCGCTCGAGCCGCTGCTTGGACGCGTCGTCGGGCTCCTTGCGCAGTGCCTCGCGCTCGATCTTGAGCTGCATGATGCGCCGGTCGAGCTCGTCGAGCGCCTCCGGCTTCGAATCGACCGCCATGCGCAGCCGCGCCGCCGCCTCGTCCATCAGGTCGATGGCCTTGTCGGGCAGGAACCGGTCGGCGATGTAGCGGTTCGACAGCGTCGCCGAAGCAACGATCGCCGAGTCGGAGATGCGGATGCCGTGGTGCAGCTCGTATTTCTCCTTGAGGCCGCGGAGGATCGAGATCGTGTCCTCGACCGTCGGCTCGGTGACAAATACCGGCTGGAAGCGACGGGCCAGGGCCGCGTCCTTCTCGATGTATTTGCGGTACTCGTCGAGCGTCGTCGCGCCCACGCAGTGGAGCTCGCCGCGCGCCAGAGCCGGCTTCAGCAGGTTCGACGCATCCATGGCGCCGTCGGTCTTGCCGGCCCCGACGAGCTGATGCATCTCGTCGATGAACAGGATGATCTGGCCGTCGGACGCGGTGATCTCGTTGAGCACGGCCTTCAGCCGCTCTTCGAACTCGCCGCGATATTTCGCGCCGGCCACCAGCGCGCCGAGGTCGAGCGCCATCAGCGCCTTGCCCTTCAGCGATTCGGGCACGTCGCCATTGACGATACGGATCGCGAGGCCCTCGGCGATGGCGGTCTTGCCGACGCCCGGCTCGCCGATCAGCACCGGATTGTTCTTGGTGCGGCGGCTCAGCACCTGAATCGTGCGGCGAATCTCCTCGTCGCGGCCGATCACCGGGTCGAGCTTGCCGTCGCGCACCGCCTGCGTCAGGTCGCGGGCATATTTCTTGAGCGCATCGTACTGCTGCTCGGCCGACGCCGAATCGGCAGTGCGGCCCTTGCGGATGGTTTCGATGGCGGTGTTGAGCGCATTGGCGGTGACGCCGGCCGAGCTCAGGATCTTTCCGGCATCGGTGTCCTTTTCGATCACCAGCGCCAGCAGCAGCCGCTCGACCGTGACGAACGAATCGCCGGCCTTCTGCGCCGCAGATTCGGCGGTCTCGAACACGCGTGCCAGTTCGCGGCTCAGATAGACCTGGCCGTTGTCGCCCGACACGACGGGAATTTTCTTGAGCGCGGCTTCGACGCCGGCGCGAACCGCCTTGCTGTCGCCGCCGCTGCGATCGATCAGGCCGGAGCCGAGCCCCTGGTCGTCGTCCATCAGCACTTTGAGCAGATGCACCGGGGCAAACTGCTGATGGCCGCGCCCCAGGGCCAGTTGCTGCGCACTCTGGATGAACCCGCGCGCCCGCTCGGTGTATTTTTCGATATTCAAGGCAACTCTCCTTTTGCCGCGCCGTCCTGCCCGTCAAAGGCGCAAGGTTCGGTCGCTCGAAGCGTTGATTTCGAAAACGCCCGCGAGGCGGCGCGGTTTCGTGAGCTTCGAGCAAGATATAGGGAGAGGCCGGCAAAGAAAAAGATGCTTGGCCGGCGCGGCCTTTTCGCCATCGCGTCCGCGCGGTCTCGACAATCCAGCCGCCGTTCACCAGTCTGTGAGCTCAAACGCTCACGGCACTTCCAGTCGCCACCTAACAGTGTTAGGGGCGAACGGGCTCGGGAGAACCAGAATGGCCGTCACGCGCGACGATGTGGTCCAAACCGCCATCCAGCTTTTGCAGGAGGTGGGGCTAGACGGGCTGACGCTGCGTCGGCTGGCGACCGAGCTCGGCATTTCGGCGCCCACGCTCTACTGGCACGTGCGCGACAAGCGCGAACTGCTCGACCTGATGGGCGAGGCGATGATCCACGACCATCGCGCCAGGCAGCCGCCGATGCCGGACGGGCTGACCTGGTGGGAAACCATCGCCGAAGGCGCCCGCCGGCAATATGACGCGATCCTTGCCTATCGCGACGGCGCCCGCGTCATGGCCGGCAACCGGCCGACCGACGCGTCGCTGCCGATGATCGAGCGCTACATGACGCTCTGGGTCAGCGCCGGCTTCCCGCCGGAGGAGGCGCTGGCGAGCATCCTCGCGATGGGCGACTTCATCGCCGGCTCGGCCCTCGAATTCCAGGCCGAAACGGAACGCCGGCGCAGCCAGCAACCCGATCAGGTCGACGGCATCTGGAAAAAGATGGAGACCTATCCGGTGATGCGCGCCGCCGCGCAGGGCCTCGCGGCGAAGCATGGCAACCGCAAGACCAATTTCGAACACGGTCTCGGGCTGTTCATCGCCGGCCTGAGGCAGCGGCAGGCGCAACTGGCGGCAGAAGCGCAGAAGGCCGCGGATGATCCGCGGCCCTCGGCATCGAACAATAACTGAACCTTACTCGGCGACGGTCGTCGGGCTGCCACCGGTCAGGAACGCCGGCAATTCGCCGACGTCCGGCTGCGGCGCGGCAGCGGGATCGCCCCCCTGCCCCTCCGCGGCCCCGCGGCCGCGACGGCGGCGGTTGCGGTCGCGGTGGCGACGGCCCTCGCCCTCGACCGACTGGCCGTTAGCCGCCTGGTCTTCGGCAACGATGGTCTCGCCCTGCGGCTCGCCGGCCTGCTGCGCCGGCTGGCTGTCATTGCCGCCTTCGTCGCTGCTGTCATTGCTGGTGTTGCCGTTGAAGCCCGGCTGCTCCTGCTGTTGCGGTCGGAACGGCTGCGGCGGCTCGGGCGAGGCAAACCGATCGTTGATCGGCGGAAAATCGTCGTCGTCATCGTCGGGCAACTGGCCGAACTGGTCGGGTCGCTGCTGATTCTGCGGCTGCCCCGCCGCCACGATGCGGAAATAATGCTCGGCGTGCTGCAGATAATTTTCCGCCAGCACCGGATCCCCGCTCGATTGCGCGTCGCGCGCCAACTGCAGGTATTTCTCCGCGACGTGGGACGCATTGCCGCGCACCTTCACGTCGGGGCCGTTCGATTCGAAGTTCCGGCTCAGCGGATTGACGTGCTTGCGCCCGCCATTGTTGTTTCGTCCGCGCTGTCGGTTCTTGTTGTTATTGTTGTTATTCTGGTTTGGTCTCATCAGTCGCTATACGCCTTGAAAATGAGCCTAGGGGGTTTTGGTTTTCTCAGGCCCGCTGCGCTTTTGGCGCCCAAAGAGGCAGCCGATAGTGGGGCGGGGTCTTGTCCGAGAGCTGTGCGGGCTGAACCACTTTTGGCTCATCACGTCTGGCCGGGGTCCATGTCCGGGATACCCTTGCTGGCAAATCCAGCATCGCCGATGAGCGGGTGGCCATCACCTTGGCGCTCAACCAGCGCCGTTGACAGCACGGTGAAACTAGCCGGTTCGCTCCGCCATTCCAAGCGGAAAATGCCCGTTTTCCTGTGACTGGTTTCCGTCCCATCAAGAATGGGATGCGCGGACCACCCGATCAAGCCCCGCGAGGTCCTTTATTACCTCGACCCGCCCAAATCCGGCCCGGCCCAGCATTTTGCCGAGGATTTCGCCCTGATTGTAGCCGATCTCGACCATCATCGTGCCCCCCGGCTTCAGCCGCCGCGCCGCCTGCGCCGCAATCGCCCGATAGGCCTCGAGCCCGTCCCAGCCGCCATCGAGCGCCAGCAGCGGGTCGAACAGGCGCACCTCGGGCGCCAGCGTCGCGATGGTCTCGGTCGCGATATAGGGCGGATTGGACACGATCAGGTCGAACAGTTCGGTGTGCGGCACCGCCTGCCACCATGCCCCCTGCCGGAACTGCACGCGCGAGCCGGCAATCCTGAGCCGTTCGGCATTGGCTTTGGCCGCCGCCAGCGCCTCTTCCGAAAGATCGGTCGCAATCCCTTTGGCTTTCGGCACGGCGCTGAGGATGGCGATGGCGATGGCGCCCGAGCCGGTGCCGAGGTCGATAAAGCTCGGCGCCGGCTTCGATTCGAGGAACGCCACCGCTTCGGCGACGATAATCTCGGTCTCGGGCCGCGGATCGAGCGTCGCCCCGTTGAGCACGAAATCGAGGCCCCAGAACTCGCGCCGGCCGACGATCCGGCTGATCGGCTCGCCCGCGAGCCGCCGCGCCGCCAACTGCTCCAGCGTCTTCATCTGCTCGTCGCCGGCGATCTCGCGCTCGCGGCGCACCAGCGCCATCGAATCGAGCTTGAACGCCGCCTGCGCCAATAGCCGTGCATCGAGTTCGGGATTGTCGATGGCCGCCGTGCGAAAGCGGTCGCGCACCTGCCGCCACGCGAGGCCGATCGGCACCATCTCAGGCGCCGTCCATGGCGGCGAGCTGTGCCGCCTGGTCCTCGGTGGTCAGTGCCTCGATCAGCTCGTCGAGCGCATCGCCCGCGATGACCTTGTCGAGCTTGTAGAGCGTGAGGTTGATCCGGTGGTCGGTCACCCGCCCCTGCGGAAAATTGTAGGTGCGGATGCGCTCCGACCGGTCGCCCGAGCCCACCTGCTCGCGCCGCGCATCCGAGCGCGCGGTATCGCGCGCCTCGCGCTGTGCCTCGTAGAGGCGCGCGCGCAGCACCACCATCGCCTGCGCCCGGTTCTGGTGCTGCGATTTCAGCGACGAGGTAACGACGATGCCGGTGGGCAGATGCGTGATGCGCACCGCCGAATCCGTGGTGTTGACGTGCTGGCCGCCGGCGCCCGACGAGCGCATGGTGTCGATGCGGATGTCCTCGTTGCGGATTTCGATATCGATGTCCTCGACTTCGGGCAGCACCGCGACGGTGGCCGCCGACGTATGGATGCGGCCCTGCGCCTCGGTCGCCGGCACGCGCTGCACACGGTGCACGCCGCTCTCGTATTTGAGCTTGGCGTAGGCGCCCTTGCCGGAAATATTGGCGATGACTTCCTTGTAGCCGCCCATTTCGCCGTCGCTCTCTTCCATCAGCGTCACCTTCCAGCCCTGGAGGTCGGCGTAGCGCTGATACATCCGCAGCAGGTCGCCGGCGAACAGCGCGGCCTCGTCGCCGCCGGTGCCGGCGCGGATTTCGAGAATGACGTTCTTCTGGTCCGCCGCATCCTTGGGCAGCAGCAGCACGCGGATGGAGTCTTCCATCTGCGCGATGCGCGGCTTGAGCTCGGCGATCTCGGCATTGGCCATCTCGGCCATTTCCCTGTCGCCCGAACTGGCCAGTTCCTCGGCCGAACGCAGATCGTCGGTCGCCTTGCGCCACATGGTGATCGGCCGGACCACAGGTTCGAGCTCGGCATATTCCTTGCTGAGCCGCACATACTCCTCGGCCGACGGGCCGGCCGCCAGCGCCGCCTCGACACTGTCGAACCGCTTTTCGAGCTGGATGAGCTTGTCTTCGGGAAGGGAGGACATCGGCTTAGTCCGCCGATGGGGGCAAGGCCCCCTCACCCGCCGCTACGCGGCGACCTCTCCCCCAAAGGGAGAGGTACGAACAGGCACCATCTCGCCTATGCACCACCTCTCCCTCGAGGGAGAGGTCGGCCGAAGGCCGGGTGAGGGGGCCTTGCCACACACGCGGCAGCATCAAACCACCAGCCCCTGCTTTTCGGCGAGATCGAGCAGCAGGTCGCGCACGCCGACGCCGGACTGGCCTTCGCCCAGCGCCGCGGCTACTGCGGCCTGGATCGGCTTCAGCTCGGTGCCCATCACCATTTCCTTGATCGGGCCGATGGCCGACGGGTTCATGCTGAGCCGCGTCATGCCGATCGACATCAGCGCCAGCGCCTCGATGGTGCGGCCCGCGAGCTCGCCGCACATGGTGATCGGCACGTCGTGGCGCTTGGCCATGTCGACGATGTGGCGCAGCGCGCGCAGCCGCGGCAGCGCGATGGGATCATAGGCCTTTGCCACCCGGTTGTTCGCGCGGTCGGCGGCATTGAGGAACATGATGAGATCGTTGGAGCCGATCGAGACGAAATCCGCCTCGGGCAGCAGCCGGTCGAGCTCCCACAGCAGCGACGGCACCTCGATCATCGCTCCGATATGGAGTTCGGACGGCGCCTTGTCGCCCGAGCGGATCAGGCGTTCGAGCTCGAGCTTCACCACCCGCTTGGCCGCGATGAACTCCCACGTCTCGGTGACCATCGGCACCAGGATTTTCATCGGCCCGCCATCGGCCGCGGTCAGCAGCGCGCGCACCTGGGTGCGCAGCAGGCCCGGCCGGTCGAGCGCGAGGCGCAGCGAGCGAAAGCCCATCGCCGGATTTTCCTCGGGCACCGAACGCAGATACGGAATGACCTTGTCGCCCCCGATGTCGAGCAGCCGGAACACGATCGGCCGCCCCTCGCTGAGCGCGATCGCCTCGCGATAGAGCGCCACCTGCTCCTGCACCTTGGGCAGGCGCGAAGCGATCATGAACTGCAGCTCCGTGCGGAACAGCCCGACGCCCTCGGCGCCGGTGTCGTTGAGCATCGGCAGGTCGGCGACGAGGCCCGAATTGTGCAGCAGCGTGATCCGGACGCCGTCGGTGGTCACCGATGGCTTGTCTTTGAGTTCGAGATAGTGCGCCCGCCGCTTGGCGCCGAGCCGCACCTTGTCGATGTAGTTCTGTTCGAGTTCGGGCGTCGGCCGCAGATGCACGATGCCGGTGGTGCCGTCGACGATGATGTCGTCGCCGTTCTCGGAGACTGAAACGATGTTCTCGGCCTGCCCGACGGCGACGATGCCGAGCGACCGCGCCACGATCGCCACATGCGCCGTCGCCCCGCCCTCTTCCAGCACGATGGCGCGCAGCCGCGTGCGGTCGTATTCGAGCAGCTCCGCCGGCCCCATGTTGCGGGCGACCAGAATGGCGTTCTCGGGCAATTCGCGCGTCTTGGGCGCGGTGCCGTCGCCCGTCAGCACCCGCAGCAGCCGGTTGGCGAGATCGTCGAAATCGTGCAGCCGGTCGCGGATGTAAGGGTCGGTCGAGCGCAGCATGCGGGCGCGCGTGTCGTTCTGCACCCGCTCCACCGCCGCCTCGGCGGTGAGGCCATTGTTGATCGCCTCCTGCAGCCGGTCCACCCAGCCACGATCGTTGGCGAACATGCGGTAGGTCTCGAGGATGTCGCGATGCTCGCTGGCGTCGCGCATGTCGCCGTGGCTCAGCATGTCGTCGATGGACAGCCGCATCGTCGCCAGCGCGTCCTGGAGGCGCGTGACTTCTTCGCCGGTGTCCTCGGCGATGAAATTGATCACCACCACGCGCGGATCGTGCTGCACCACTTTGCCGAGCGCGATGCCTTCGGTGAAGCTCGAGCCGTTGAAGACGCGCGGGCGGCGGAGGTCGATGTCCTGGCCGGGCTTGATCAGCGAGTCGAAATCGCTGGTCGCGATCATCTCGGCGAGGATCGTCGCCGTGGTCAGCATCGCTTCGGCTTCGTCTTCGCCATAGACGCGCGCATCGCGATTCTGCACCACCAGCACGCCCAGCATCTGGCCGGCGCGCAGCACCGGTACGCCGAGGAAGGCGCGGAACGGGTCTTCCCCCGTCTCGGGCCTATAGGCGAAGGCCGGATGGCCGGGAGCGTTTTCGAGATTGAGCGGCTCGGCCTGCGCGGCGATGAGGCCGACGAGGCCCTCGCCCAGCCGCAGCGTCGTCATATGCACGGCTTCCGGCTTCAGGCCGCGGGTCGCGAACAGTTCCAGCGCGCCGTCGTCGCGCAGCACGTAGAACGAACACACGTCGGCACGCATGTTCTCGGCGATGAGGTTGACGATCTTGTCGAGGCGCTCCTGCGACGCCAGCGGCTCCGCCATGGTTTCGCGCAACTGCCGGAGCAGCACGCGCGGACCGCTTATCGCTGTCGCCATACCCTGATGCGGACCCGGGCCGCCTCCTGAGCCAAAGCCCGGACGCTACGGGACGATCCCGCTCAGCCGCCCAGCTTGTCGAGACCGTAATACGTATGCAGCGCCCGCACCGCAAGCTCGGCATATTCGTCGTCGATGAGAACCGAGGTCTTGATTTCCGACGTCGTGATCAACTGGATGTTGATGCCCTTGTCGGCCAGCGCCTTGAACATCGAGGCGGCCACGCCCGCATGGTTGCGCATGCCCACACCCACCACCGAAACCTTGGCGCCGCCCTTCGAACCGGTGATCCGCTCATAGTCGATGGCGCCCGAGCTCTTGGCCGCCTCGAGCACGCGCACCGACTTGTCATACTCGTTGTCGGGGATGGTGAAGGTGATGTCGGTGACCGACCCGTCGTCCGAAATGTTCTGGACGATCATGTCGACCACGATCGATTCGTCCGCCAGCGCCCCGAACACCGCGGCGGCGACGCCCGGCCGGTCCTTGACGTCGCGGAGCGTAATCTTGGCCTCGGCCTTGGCGAGCGTCACGCCCGAAACGATCTGCTTTTCCATGATCTCTTCCTCATCGCAAACCAGCGTGCCGGGCACGCCGGGCGTTCCGTCCGGCGCCAGTTGCGGGGCCTCCGGGTCATCGAAAGTCGAGCGGACGACGAGCCGCACCTTGTGCGCCATGGCCATCTCGACCGAACGGATCATCAGCACCTTGGCGCCCAGCGACGCCATTTCGAGCATTTCCTCGAAGGCAACCTTGTTGAGGCGCCGCGCCTTGGGATCGATCCGCGGGTCGGTGGTGTAGACGCCATCGACATCGGTATAGATGTCGCAGCGGTCGGCCTTGACCGCCGCCGCCACGGCCACCGCCGAGGTGTCGGAGCCGCCGCGGCCCAAAGTCGTAACGCGGCCCGAGGGCGCAATGCCCTGGAAGCCCGTGACGACCGGCACCACGCCATCATTCATCCGCTTGTTGAGCTCGGCCGGATCGATCTCGACGATCCGCGCCGCGCCATGTGCGTCGTCGGTGTGGATCGGCACCTGCCAGCCCTGGAACGAGCGCGACGGGATGCCCATTTCGCTGAGCACGATCGCCATCAGCCCGGCCGTCACCTGCTCGCCCGAGGCGACCACGGCGTCGTATTCGCGCGCATCGTGCAGCTTGCTGCTCTCGTTGACCCAGGCGACCAGCTCGTTGGTCTTGCCCGACATGGCCGAAACCACGACCGTCACCTGGTTGCCGGCGTCCACCTCGCGCTTGACGTGACGCGCCGCCTGCCGGATGCGCTCGACATTGGCGACGGACGTGCCGCCGAACTTCATGACTATGCGGGCCAAAGGCTCCCCCGCGCCGGAGAGAACCCGGCGGTACGCTTTTCAATTCGGCGGGCGGTGTGCCACAAAGCCCTTGGGCGCGCAAGCAACGGGGGCGATGCAATGGCGGGTCAAAAGGTCCATGCGGCGGTAAATACCGCACTGGCGCAGTTCAACCTGGCGCTCAGGCTGCGTGACCCCAGCATCGTCGGGCATTTTCACAAGACGGCGATACTGGTCGGGTCCGAGCAGAGCGACCTGTCGCGCGGCCGCGAGGCAATCGCGGCGCATCTGGGCCGGATTTTCAGCCAGCCCTTCACCATCCAGTTCGACTGGAAGAGCGTCGAAGCCTGGCGCGCCGGCGATGCGGCGTGGTTCTTTGCCGATGGCGAGGTGGTGATCAGCTCCGCCGCCGGGGACAAACGGCGCCCCTACAATCTCACCGGCGTACTGGTCGAGAGCAAGCGCGGCTGGCGCTGGCGCCTGTTCCATGGCAGCGAACCGCTGCCGGGCTGAGCCCGCTCAGGCGTACCAGCGGTGGGTGGCGAAGCTGTAGTGCGGCGCCCGGCTTTCGCGGGCTTCGCGGGCGTTGCTGAGCAGCCGGCGTGTTTCGTCGAACGGCGAGCTGCCGCTCAAATCCCAGTTCAGGCCGCAATGCGGGCAATCCACGGTCTGGCCTTCCCTGACCCGCTGGCAGCTTTCGCGGAAATAGTGCCCGCAGGCGGGGCAATGGGCGTCGATGAAGGTCATGATCCTGGTCGCGAGCCTTGGCCCTGTGACAAGATTGCCATGCAAGCGTCACAGATCGATTAACATTACGCGCCGATGACCGCCTGACCGCTGCGACGCCGGATGGCTTGCGGCAGACGGCCGGCCACGGTCTAATGCACACATGACCGACACCACGATCGACCCCGGCGAAATCGACAAATTCGCGGCCATGGCCGACGAATGGTGGGATCCGAAGGGCAAATTCAAGCCGCTGCATAAATTCAACCCGGTGCGGCTGGCCTATATCCGCGACTGGGCGCTGAAGCAGTTCAGACGCAACGAGACCGAGCGGCAGCCGCTGCTTGGGCTGAAGGTGCTCGACATCGGCTGCGGCGGCGGCCTGTTGACCGAGCCGCTGACCCGGCTGGGCGCCAGCGTCACCGGCATCGACGCCGGCGACAAGAACATAGCGGTGGCGAAGCTCCATGCCGAAAAGATGGGGCTCGGCATCGACTACCGTGCTACGACCTCAGAAACGCTGGCGGCCGAAGGCGCGCGCTTCGACGTGGTGCTCAACATGGAAGTGGTCGAGCATGTGAGCAACGTGCCGCTCTACATGAAGAGCTGCGCCGACCTGGTCGCGCCGGGCGGGCTGCTGGTCTCGGCCACCATCAACCGCACCGCCCGGGCCGCCCTCTTTGCCAAATTCGCCGCCGAATATGTGCTGCGCTGGCTGCCGCGGGGCACGCACGACTGGAACAAGTTCCTCACCCCCGACGAGCTGAAGGCGCTGATCACCCGCAACGGCCTCAGGATCGTGGACGAGACCGGCGTGGTCTTCCATCCGCTCGCCGACGAATGGCGCAAGGACCCGGACATGGGCATCAACTACATGATCCTCGCCGAGCGGCCGAAGGTGTGATAAAGTAGGAACTGTTCCTACCCAAAGGCCAAGCCAAAATGTCCGTGGCAAAGAAATCCTACGTTATCGGCGATCGCTTCGAGGACTTCATCTCAAGGCAAATCGAGACCGGTCGGTTCAATAACGCCAGCGAGGTCGTACGAGCCGGCCTGCGGTTGCTTGAGGACGAAGAGGCACGGCTGGAAGAGCTGCGCAACGCCATTGCGATCGGCGATGCGGAACTCAACGCCGGCCAAGGCATCAAGTTCGGTTCGGCCCATGAACTCGAAACGGCGATTGTCTTCGGGGGCAGCAAACGGCGTCGCGCGAGCTAGGCTCAGGACCTATTAATTTCGATTGAGATGTGATTCACGGTCTCCGACGAGGAGGCCGTGATGGGTGATTTGTTTCTGCTGAGCGAGCGCCAGATGGCGCGGATATCGCCTTTCTTTCCGCTGTCGCACGGCGTTCCGCGGGTTGATGACCGGCGTGTAGTGAGCGGAATCGTCTACGTGATCCGCAACGGGCTGCAGTGGAAGGACGCCCCGGCCGGCTACGGTCCGCACAAGACGCTCTACAACCGCTTCATCCGCTGGAGCCGGCTCGGCGTCTTCGATCGCATCTTCGCCGGGCTTGCAGGCGAAGGGCCGAAGCCCGAGCGCATCATGATCGACGCGACGCATCTGAAGGCCCACCGCACGGCGGCCAGCCTGCTTAAAAAGGGGATGTTCCCCGTCGTATCGGGCGAACCAAGGGCGGGCTGAACTCGAAGCTCCACACCGTTTGCGACGGTGACGGACGGCCGATCATCCTGCTGCTCTCGGAAGGCCAGATGAGCGACCACAAGGGTGCCCGTCTGGTGCTCGACGCCCTGCCTCCCGCCGATCACTTGATCGCCGATCGTGGGTACGACAGCGCCTGGTTCCGTACCGAACTCGAAGCCAGACGCATCGAGCCGTGCATCCCATCGAGCCGCAGCCGCAAAGTCCCATTCGCCTACGACACCGTCCTTTACCGCCAGCGCCATAAGGTCGAGAACCTGTTCGCCAAGCTCAAGGACTGGAGGCGTGTAGCCACTCGCTACGACCGATGCGCCCACACCTTCTTCTCGGCCATCTGCATCGCAGCCATCGTCATATTCTGGATCTGATCAATGAGTCCTGAGCCTAGTCGTCGCGCCACAGGCGCTCGCAGATATGGAAGAGAGCTTTGCTTATCTCGCCGCCAACGCCGGCGAGGTCGCGAGCCTGAGGTTCGCGCACGACTTGGCTGTCAAACTGGAATGGTTGGCTCATTCAGGAACGGCGGGCGTCTCGCGAACTCTGATCAGTCCCGGCCTGCGGATGTTGGTCTTCAAGAGCTATTGCATCTACTTCCGTATCGCCGACGACGAATGTCGCATCGTGCGCTTCCTCAGCGCTCGACGCGACATCTCAGTCCAAAGCTTCAGCGGCGAGGAAGACTAGGCTCACACCGTCGGCGGGACGCGGTCGAGGAAGCCGGTGACCGCGGCGATGCGGCCATCCCGCACCGTGACGAAATCGGTGCCCTCGATCGGTGCGTCGACATAGTCGCCCGGCCCGAGGCTCCAGCTAAAGCGCATGTGCTCGCCATGCCCGTCCGGCTTGCCGGTGAGCCGGAAGCGGAAATTGGGGAACTGCGCCTGCACGCCGCCGATCAGCCCGTCGATCTCGGCAGTGCCGCGCCCGCCCATCATCGGATCGGCATAGGTCGCGTCGGCGGCCCAGTCCTGTGCCAGCAATTGCTGGCGGATGGCGGCGTCGGGTTCGTTCCAGAGCGCGATGTAGCGTTCGGCGATATGGCGGGGATCGGTCATTTGCAAACTCCAGATGGATCGCCTGTCGATCAGGCTGCCCCGATCATGGGGAGCCTGCGGCGGCCGGTCGATTACGCCAGAGGTAATGGCGCGACGGCGGCGACCGGCCTAGAACCGCGCCATGAGCACGACCCAATCCATCGGCGAATTGCTGCGCGACTGGCGCCAGCGCCGCCGCCTCAGCCAGCTCGACCTGGCGCTCGATGCCGAAATCTCGACCCGGCATCTGAGCTTCGTCGAGACCGGCCGCGCGCAGCCCAGCCGCGACATGGTGCTGCGCCTTGCCGATGAGCTCGACGTGCCGCTGCGCGAGCGCAACGCCATGCTGCTGCTCGCGGGCTACGCCCCGGTCTTCGCCGATCGCCCGCTCGACGATCGGAGCCTTAAGCAGGCGATGAGCGCCATCGAAACCCTGCTCAGGGCGCACGAGCCGTTTCCGGCGCTTGCCGTCGACAGGCACTGGACTCTGGTGACGGCCAACAGCGCCGGCCTGGCGCTGACCAGGGGCGTCGCCGCGCATCTGCTGGAGCCGCCGATCAACGTGCTGCGGCTCAGCCTCCACCCGGACGGGGCGGCGCCGCGCATCGCCAACCTCGCGGAATGGAAGGCGCATCTGCTGCATCGGTTGCGCAAGCAGTTCGAGGCAAGCGCCGACCCCGTGCTGCTCGATCTGCTGGAGGAATTGCGCGGCTATCCCGCGCCGCCGCTCGAAAAGCCGAACCCCGCGGCCATCGCCGTGCCGCTGGTGGTCAAATACCCCAACGGCGCGATGTCGTTCCTGTCGACGACGATGCTGTTCGGCTCACCGCTCGACGTGACGCTGTCGGAACTCGCCATCGAGTTCTTCCTGCCCGCCGACGCCGAGACGGTGGCCCATCTGCGCCGCAGCTAGCGCAGGCTGTTGAGGGTCTTGAAGTCGTCGTCGCTGAGCGCGATGCCGGCCGCGGCGGTGTTCTCTTCGAGATGCGCCATCTTGCTGGTGCCCGGGATCGGCAGCATCACCGGCGAGCGCTTCAGCATCCACGCCAGCGCGAGCTGGCCCGGCGTCGCGCCATATTTGCTCATCAGGCCCTGGAAGGTCAGGTTCGACGCCGCGGTGTTGCCGCCATCGATCGGCCGCCACGGAATGAAGCCGATCCTGTTGGCCTCGCAATAGGCCAGCACCTCCTCGCTCTTGCGGTCCGAGATCGAATATTTGTTCTGCACGGTGACCACCGGGAAGAATTGCTGCGCCGCCTTGATCTCGTCGATGTCGACTTCGCTGAGGCCGGCATGGCGGATGAGCCCCTGCTTCAGCAGCGAGGCAATGGCGTCGAACTGCTCCTTGGCCGGCACCTTCGGGTCGATCCGGTGCAACTGCCAGAGGTCGAGCCGCTCGAGCTTGAGCCGCATCAGCGAGGTCTTGACGCCCTGGATCAGGAACTCCGGCCGCCCGACCGGCGTCCAGATGTTCGGGCCCTGCCGCGTGTGGCCGCCCTTGGTCGCGATGTGCACCTTCGCATAAGGCGCCAGCGTCTCGGCCAGTAGCTCTTCGGAAATGTAGGGGCCGTACGCCTCGGCGGTGTCGATGAAATTGATCCCGAGGTCGGGCAGGCGCCGCAGCGTGCGCTTGGCTTCTTCGAGATCGGCCGGCGGCCCCCAGATGCCGCTGCCGGTGACGCGCATGGCGCCGAAGCCGAGACGGTTGACGACGAGATCGCCGCCAATGGCGAACGTTCCCGAACGGGATGCATCGGGTGTGGTCATGGGAAGTCTCCTGGGATCAGACGGAGACTCTATCGGCAACTGGCGATGGAGGGCAAGCGCCCGGAGCTAATTGTGCTCTTCCGGCAGGTTCGGCAGCGGCATGAAGTCGACGCCTTCGTCGACCAGCGCCGCGACTTCCTCGCGGGTGGCTTCGCCATAGATGCCGCGCTGATCGACTTCCTTGAAGTGGATCTTGCGCGCCTCTTCGGCGAATTTATCGCCGACATAGTCGGCCTCGCTGGTCACCTTGTTGCGCAGCGCCAGCATGGCCTCGCGCAATTGCTGGTGCTGCGGATGGCCGATGGAAAGCGCGATCTTCTCGCCGGCGGCCTTGCCGATGGAGGGCGCCATCAGCGCCTTGTCGACCGCCGTCGTCAGGCAGATCGGGCAGGTGACAAGCCCGCGCAGCTTTTGCGCATCGTAGGCGGCGGCGTTGGAGAACCAGCCGTCGAATTTGTGGGACTTGTCGCAGACCAGTGAATAGTGAATCACGCCGGAAAACCTCTCGAGCTGTCAGCTTGCGCCAACAGGGTTAACGGATAACGAAAATGTGCGCGCGTTCGCAAGCGCCGGCACCCGGCCGCGCGCTTCGGCCACAGCCGCCGGATCGATGTCCGTCACCAGCACTCCGGGGGTTTCGCCGTCGAGTTCGCCGAGGATTTTGCCCCACGGATCAACGATCATCGAATGCCCATAGGTGGCGCGCCCGTTCTGGTGCTGGCCGGCCTGCGCCGCGGCGATGACGAAGCAGCCGGTCTCGATGGCGCGGGCCCTGAGCAGCACGTCCCAGTGTGCTTGCCCGGTCGGCACGGTGAACGCCGCCGGCACCGCGATCAGCCCGGCGCCAGCCGTCGCCAGCGCGTGGTGCAGCGCCGGAAAGCGGACGTCGTAGCAGATGGTGAGGCCCAGCTTGACGGGGCCGAGATCGGCGACCACGGCACGGTCGCCGCCGGCATAGGTGTCGCTCTCGCGATATTGCCTGAGCTCCGGCAGCGTCGCGTCGAACAGGTGGATTTTATCGTATGTGGCGGCAATCGTGCCGTCCGGCCGGAACAGCACCGACCGATTGGCGAAGCATCCATCCGGCAGCGCCACAGCGAGCGAGCCCAGATGCAGCCACAGCGCCGTGTCGCGCGCAATCCCGGCGCAGCGGGCGATGGCCGGGTTGCCGTCCCACGGCCCGGCGACCGCCGCGAGGCCCTCGCGGTTTTCCGCGAACACCACGCTGACTTCCGGGCTGAGCGCGTAATGCGCGCCCTGCCCGGCCGCCTCGCGCGCCAGTGCTTCGAGTGCATCGAGATTGGGCTCCGGCGACGTGCCGGAGGTCATTTGCAGCGCCGCGATACGCAACTCAGGCGAGCAGCGGATCGAGCTGGCCGCGCCGCTCCAGCGCCGCCATGTCGTCGTACCCGCCGACATGCGTTTCGCCGATGAAGATCTGCGGCACCGTGCGTCGGCCATTGGCGCGCTGCACCATGGCGTCGCGCTGCACCGGATTGGTCACGTCGATTTCCTCGTACGGCACGCCCTTGTCGCTGAGCAGCTCCTTGGCGGCATTGCAGTAGGGGCACCAGTTGGTCGTATAAATCTGAACCTTGGTCATCTCACTCAACCGGGTTTGTTCCTGCAGTCTATATGGTGTCGGCGGCCCGGGCGGCAATGTCACTTTGGTCGGCGCCGGGCGATGATCTCGGCGATCCGGTCGGTATCTTCCGCCTGCAGATACCGGCCGCGCTCGAGGATTTCGAGCTGGTATTCGCGATAGGTGAGCCCGAGCGCCGCCGCCCGCCGCACCCGCCGGACGGCGGTGTCGTGCGGCACGTCGTTGAAGGCTTTCTCGCTTGCCGCCTTCCAGATGAAATAATTGCCGATGCCGTTGGCGCCCCATTCGGGCAGATGTTCGAGCGGCGGCCCGCCATTGTGGCCGATGCCCGGAATGTCCGCCGCCGTGATCTCCCGCGGCCTGAGGCTGGCGATACGGCGCGGCCGGTTGATGCGGAGGTTCCCCATGCTCAGGCGTCCGTTCCGACGACGACGCGCGCGAAGCTGACCACATCGATGGCCGTCGCGCCGGCTGCTTTCAGCGCCCGCGTCACCGCTTTGACGGTCGAGCCGGTGGTCACCACGTCGTCGACGAGGATGATGCGGCGGCCCTTGAGCCGCACCGGCAGTTCGTCGGATCCGGCAAAGGCGCCGCCGACGTTGCGCTGGCGCGCATCGCCCGACAGCCCCACCTGCTGCCGGGTGTTTTTCTTGCGCCGCACCAGCGTCGGCTCGACCGGAATACCGGTCAGCCGGCTCAGCACCCGCGCCAGTTCGGTGGACTGGTTGTAGCGGCGCGAGAACTGCCGGGCCCGATGCAACGGCACCGGCACCAGCACCGCATCCGGACCCCAGAGTTCGTGCCCCGCCTGCGCCATCAGCCGGGCGCAGAACCGCGCCAGCTCCGGCCGGTCGCCATATTTGAGCTTGCTCACCAGCGCCCGGGCCACCTCGTTGTAAACCACCGCAGCCCGCGCGCGGTCGAACGGCGGCGGATCGGCGATGGCTTCCGCCGACAGCGCCCCCGGTCCGAGCGAGACCTCGAACGGCAGGCCGAGCACCGGACAGAGCGGCGCGCTGATCGGCCTCAGCCGGATGAAGCATGCCGTACAGAGCGCCTCGCTCGTCGCCACCGGCGCATCGCAACTGAGGCAGACCGGCGGATAGAGCAGGTCGAGCGCCATGCCGCCCAGTCGCCGCAGCGGCCGGGCGATGCCGGTTTTGACAAGCTCTGCCCCCGTCTCCATAAGCCTATCCTGCCATCTGAGCCCGGTTCCGCCAATGCCCGACATCCGCCTCCCGCCCAAGGTTTTCGACCGCGGCCTGATCGCGCGGCACCTCGAGCGGCGGCCGGCCGGCCACGACGATTTCGTCACCCGCCTCGTGCTCGCCGATCTGGAAGAGCGCCTCGGCACCGTCACCCGCGACTTCGAGCAGGCCCTGATCATGGCGCCCGATGCGCGGGTGCTGCCCACCGCCGGGCGGAGCGCCAACGGGCCGTTCGGGTTCGCGCGCGCGTCGAGCGTCCTGCCCGCGCCCGGCATCCCGCTGGTCGACCCCGAAGCGCTGGATCTGCCCGAGCGCGGCTACGACCTGATCGTGTCGATCTTCGATCTCGACGTGGTCGACGACGTGCCGGGCTTCCTCGCCCGGGTGCGGGCGCATCTGCGCGGCGACGGGCTGTTTCTCGCCGCGGCGATCGGCGGCGACAGCCTGACCGAGTTGCGCGAGGCGTTCCTCACCGCCGATGCCGAAACCGGCGGCGGGGCGTTCCTGCGCGTCGCGCCCTTCATTCCGCTGAACGAAGCGGCGGGCCTGCTGCAGCGCGCTGGACTCGCCTTGCCGGTGAGCGATGTCGAAACCCATACCGTGCGCTACCAGTCGCCGCTGTCGCTGATGCGCGAATTGAAGGCGCTCGGCGCCTCCAATCCGCTGGCCGATCGTCCCGACAGGCTTGCGACGCTGAAGCTGATCCAGGCGGCCTCGGCCGCCTACGAGGCGCTGGCCGGCGACTCCGACGGCCGCGTGCGCGCTACGCTCGAGATCGTCTGGATGAGCGGCTGGGCCCCGCACGAAAGCCAGCAAAAGCCGCTGAAGCCCGGCAGCGCCGAGATCAGCCTCGCCAAGGTGCTCGGCCGCAACTAGAGCGCTTAGACCGGCGCATCCTTGATGGCGTTGCCGGCGACGTTGCCGATGTAGTTGAACAGCGTACCGAGGCTGCCGCTCATCATCGTCACGGCGGCGATGATGGCGACGGAGATGAGCACCGCGATCAGGCTGTACTCGATGGCGGTGGCGCCGCTCTCCTCGACGATGATCCGGGAAACCAACTTCGCCATGCGGCCCTCCCCAGGGTCAGAGCAGGTCGCACAAGGGTGCGATCAGCGGCTCATCGGCGGGTGGCATGGGGTAGTCGCGAAGAGCCTGCGGTCTTACCCACTTCAGCGCCGTATGCTCGCGCGGCTGCGGCGTCCCCTGCCACTTCCGACAGACGAAAAGTGGCATCAGAAGGTGAAAGCTTTCGTAAGAATGGGACGCAAAAGTGAGCGGCGCGAGGCAAGCGGTCCTGGTCGAGATGCCGAGCTCCTCGTCGAGTTCGCGGATCAGCGCCTCCTCCGGCCGTTCGCCGGGCTCGATCTTGCCGCCGGGAAACTCCCACAGTCCTGCGAGTTGCTTGCCGGCCGGCCGCTGCGCGATCAGCACCCGCCGGTCGGCATCGACCAGCGCGCACGCCACGACCAGAAGGATGTTCGGGCCGCTCATTTCTGCCGCGGCCGACGGTAGGCATAGTGGTAGCCGTCGCCGAAGCCGAGCGACGTATAGAGCTGGATGGCCGTGGCGTTGTTGGCCGCGACCTGGATGCCGGCGCTGACGGCGCCCGCGTCGCGCGCCCAGTTGAGCGCCGCATCCATCACCGCCCGGCCGAAGCCCTGCCCGCGATGGCTCGGCCGCGACACGACGTTGCCGAAAATTGCCACGCCACCCGACACGCACGCCAGCGCCGCCGCGGCTGGAACGCCGCTCTGGTCATAGGCGATGACGCCGCGCCGGTCGCAGGCGATGAGCTCGATGATCCTGCGCACGCTCTCGGTCGTCGCGTCGCCGTAGCCGCTCATCGCCGCCTGCGTCAGATACCAGTCGCGGTCGGTCGGCTCGAACAGCGCCGTGTGATGCCGTGGCGTCCAGCCGCGCGTGCCGATCTCCATCCTCAGCACGTGGCTCGCGCCGAAAGTCTCCCACTGCAGCTCATCGAGCGTCGCGGTGATCTCGGGCGCCGTCAGCGGCGAAATCTTGAACACCGGCTTCACCCCGTGGCGGGTGAACAGATCGCTGAACCGCGCCAGCCGCAGCGACGCATCGTGCCCGTCGCGCGGATCGAGACACTGCACCGAATTGGCGCGATTGGAGTAGCCATGCGCCACCCGCCAGACCCACAGGCCGTCATGCGCCGAATAAAGTCCCGGCCACGCGGTGAGCGCCGCCGTCTCGACGTCGAGGACACTCGGCAAAGCCACGATCAGCTCCGGTAGCTGCCGTTGATGTCGATATATCCATGCGTGAGGTCGCATGTGTACACGGTCGCATGGCCGGTGCCGATCCCGAGGCCGACCCGCAGCTCCAGCTCCTCGTTCTTCATGTAGGCCGACGCCGCCGCCTCGTCGTAGGACGGAGCGCGCTCGCCATTCTCGGCGACCACGAAATCGCCGAATGCGATGGTGAGCCTGTCGCGATCGGCCGGCTCGCCGGCCTTGCCCACGGCCATCACCACGCGGCCCCAGTTCGCGTCCTCGCCGGCGATGGCGGTCTTGACCAGCGGCGAATTGGCGATCGACTGCGCGATGCGGAACGCGCTCTCGTCGCTCGTCGCACCTTCGACGTTGACGGTGACCATCTTGGTTGCACCCTCGCCGTCGCGCACAACGAGAATGGCGAGCTCATGCAGCACGTCGCCGAGCGCTGCCGCGAACGCTGCCGCGCGCGGATCGTCGGCGGCATTGATCGCATCGACCGGCGCTTTGCCGGTGGCGAACACCAGGCAGGTGTCCGACGTCGACGTATCGCTGTCGACCGTGACGGCGTTGAAGCTTTTCTGGATCAGCGGCTGCAGCAGGCCCTGCAGCACCGCGCTCGAAATCGGCGCATCGGTGAAAATGAAGCTCAGCATCGTCGCCATCGCCGGCGCGATCATCCCCGAGCCCTTGGCGATACCCGAAATCGACACCGTCACGCCGTCGAAATCGACCGTCGCCGTCGCCACCTTGGCATAGGTGTCGGTGGTCATGATGGCCTTGGCGGCATCCATCCACGGCCCGCTGCTCAGCCGCCCCGCCATCTCCTTCGTCGCGGCGTCGAACTTCTGCGGATCGAGCGGCTCGCCGATGACGCCGGTGGACGCGAGGAAGATCTCCGACGCCTTGACGCCCAGCGCCCTGGCAGCAAATTCGGCCGAGACCTCTACCGTGTGCCTGCCTTTCATGCCGGTGAACGCATTGGCGTTGCCCGAATTGACCAGCAGCCCGCGCGCCACCCCATCCCGGAGGCTGTCGCGGCACCAGTCGACCGGCGCCGACGGGCATTTCGACGACGTGAACACGCCCGCCACGGTCGTTCCCGCATCGAACGCCGCGAGCAGCACGTCGGTGCGGCCCTTATACTTGATCCCGGCTTCGGCCGTGGCGAAGCGCACTCCGGCGATTTCCGGCAGCTCGGGATAAGTCTTGGGCGCAAGCGGCGAAACGGAATGGGCCATGGCAGCGGTCTCGTGGAGGGATGAAATCCCAATGCCCGATGTTGCTGTCGCAGGCAAGCCGCCGCTGGCCCGGATCGCCCCTAGAACTTCGCCTGCGCGTAGCCGCCGAAGCTGCTCTCGGCGAGGTTGGCGCCGATCTTGACATCCGCCTTGACGCCGGCGCCAAGTCCGCCCGCCGCGTTGGGCGCGCGCAGCAGGTCGGCCCCGAGTCCGATATCGGCGTAACTGCCGAGCGCCGCGAGCGGCACCTCGGCCGAGCCGCCGGCATCGTCGGTGAACAGCGCCCTGCCCGACGAGAGCTGGTCGTGGAGCGACAGGCTCACCTTCGGCGTGAACACGGTGACGCCATCCGGCATCGTGAGCTGCGCCGCAAGCGTCGCGCCGACATGTCCGTCGAAGATCGGCCCGCTGCCGATGCTCATGCTGCCCACGTCGGCGAAATCGGTGGAACGCGACGTCGTGTTCGAGGCGGCAAAGCCCAGCTCCGGCGTGAGGCTGATCATACCGAGCGCCAGCTCGTAGCTGGCATCGCCCCTGACGTCGAACCGCATGCTCGACAGCGTCGCCCCGTCGAGCATCGACGAGCGATCGTGGACGCCAATGCTGCCGAGCGTAAGCTGGCTCTGCAGCGCCGCCCGCAGCGAGCCCGCGACGAGATTGCCGTAAATGCCGGCAAAGCCCTGCGCATAGTCGCCCTGCAGCGTCTCGCCATGGCCGAAATTCTGGTTCACCCGGCCGCTGGCGCCGCCGCTGGTCACGCCCAGGTCAAGCGTCGCATCCGTGCCGGGTACGGCAATGCAGCTAAAGTCGTACCCCACCTGCAAGCCGCCCATATCGAGAGCGGATCGCGCCCCCGACTGGCTGCCTTTCTGCTGCCCGCCGAGACCGCGTGCCCAAAAGCCGTTGCGGCAGTCATCGCCGTGGCCGGAAACCGCTGTCTGCGACGCCAGCGAGCGCCCGACCAGCTCGATCGCCGACGCGACATGCGCGGGCGCATCGCTCAGCGTCGTCGTGATCGTCCAGCCCTGCGCCGACTGTACGAGACGATAGGAGATCACCCCGTCCGGCGGCGCGGCGAAGTTCGGGTTGATGTCGCCGGTCACACCACCCTCGGCGATGATGAGCGGCATGTCGCCATAGGCGCGCCCCTGGTCCGAGCCGATGAACTCGATATCGAAGTCGGTATGCGCACTGTAGACGCCCGACAGCGTCACATGGTCGGCGCGGCCCTCGGTTGGCGAAAACTCGAACGTGGCCGAGCCGGTGCCCGACCAGTTCTGGGCGCTGATGCTGGAATCGGGATTGCCATCCTGCATGACGAGGTGGCCGTCATTGGTGAGGTCGCGGACCCCGGAGAGCGGCCCGTCGACATAGAGCCAGCCGTCCGTCTGGTTGTCGATCGCGCCGTTGACGATGCCGGTCAGCCACAGCGAGCCGTCGGCATTGTTGGTCATATCGCCGTTCCAGGTGCTGCCGAGCGTGTTGAACACCGACCCGGTGTTGGCCAGCACATTGCCGGTCCAGACGCCGCCATCATTGTCGACGGAGCCGTTGTTGGTCTGGACATCGCCGTTCCAGATGCCGCCAGACAAATTCCTGACCACGCCCTGATCGTTGGAGACGACATCGCCGTCCCATTCGCTTTCCTGGTTATCGACGTAGGGCGTCGAGACACCGGGGTCGGTTGCCAGCGGGTCACGGCGCCGGTCCAGTGGGCGCCCTGATCGTTGGAGATGGAGCCGCCATTGGCCGTGACGGCGCCGGTCCAGCTCCCGCCGTCGTTGTTGATGGAGCCGCTGCCGCTATTGGTGACGCTGCCCGCCCAGGTCGCCGCCGCCCCGCCATCCACCGCCTCATTGTAGACGACGCCGCTGTTGTCGAGCGCGCCATCATATTCGCCGTGATTGTTGACGCCGCCGGTGACGGTGACGGTGTTGGCGCCATGCACCGTACCGTCGTTGGCGAGCCCGCCATTGGTGGTGACGCCATCGGTGACGGTCAGGCTGCCGCCCGGCTGGACGTTCACGCTGCCATCGATCTCGAGCGTCTTCGTCGTCTCGCTCTGGCTGTCGAAGATGATCGCATTGGTGCCGTTGTCGATCGTCGCGTCGTCACCGCTGGCGGGCAGCGTGGCTCCCACCCAGTTGTCGCGGTTCTCCCAGACCTGGCCCGGATCGTCCGGCCCGCCCTGGAACTCGGCCGCGCTTGCCTGCTGCGTCGCGATTGGCCCGCCAACGGCGAGCACCAGCGCCAAAGCCGATACGGCCCCAAGCGGACCTCTGAACGTCAACATGAAACAACTGCCCCATCGATCGCCGCTCTGCCTCGACGATTCCCATGGCGGGCACGCTACAGTCACTCGCCGCCGCGGCGAACGGCTTTTCGCCGATCATCACGGCAATAGGCCGGGACCGGCCCGCCTTCGTCGCTTCCCGGTGCCCTAGAACTTCACCTGCGCATAGCCGCCGAAGCTGGTCTCGGCGACCTGCGGCCCAATCCGGAACTCGGCATTGACGCCGGCGCCGAACCCCTCGCCGCCTTTGCCGGGCGCATGCACCAGGTCCGCGCCGAGCCCGATATCGGCATAGCTGCCGAGCCCATCGAACGGCACCTCGGCCGAGCCGCCCGCATCGGGGGCGAACAATGCCCGTCCCGACGACAGCTCGTCATGCAGCGATACGCTGAGGTGCGGCGTGAAGGTCATCGCGCCATCGGGCAGCAGCAGATGGGCCGCGAGCGTCGCCCCGGCATGGCCGTCGAAGATCAGCCCGCTGCCGATGCTCATGCCGCCGACATCGGCAAAATCGCTCGAGCGCGACGTGGTGTTCGACGCATCGAAGCCCAGCTCGGGCGTGAGACTGATCATGCCGAGCGCCAGCTCGTAACTGGCGTTGCCGCTCAGATCGAGGCGGGTGCTGGTCAGCCCTACCCCCTCGAGCAGCGATTGCCGATCGCTGATGGTCACACCGGCAATGCCGAGCTGCGCCTGCAGCGCGGCCTGCAGCGACCCCGCCACGAGGTTGCCGTAGAGCCCGGCGAACCCCTCGGTGAAATCGCCGTCAAGCGTGTCGCCGCCGCCGAAATTCTGGCCAAGACGGCCGCGGGCACCGCCTGCCGTCACGCCAAGGCCGAGCTTCGCATTGCTGCCGGGAATGGCGATGCAGGTGAGGTCGTAGCCGACCTGCCCGCCACCCATGCCGATGTGCGACCCCGTGCCCGACAGGCTGCCGCCCTGCTCGCTCCCGAGGCCGCGGGCCCATCCGCCGGTTGCGCAGGGATCGCCCCGGTCCGCCGGCACCTGCGTGGCAGACGCCATCGTGCGGCCGATGACACCGGCCGCCGCGGCGGCATGCGCCGGCGCATCGTTGAGGCTGCTCGCGATCACCCAGCCGGTGTTTGTCTGCTTCAGCCCGTACGAAACGACGCCGTTGTCCGGCAGGCCACTGACCGTGACATCGCCCAGATCGGTCCCGCCGACGCTGACCAGCGCAAAGTCACCGATCGCCCGCCCCGAAGGCCCGACAATATAGAGGTTGATATCGGTTTGGCCCGTATAGTCGCCCGAGAGCACGACGTGGTCGCTGCGGCCGAGGCCCGGCGCAAAATCGAACGTCGCGGTCCCGCTGCCGGACCACGACTGCGCGCGTAGCACGTCGTCGGCATCGGCGTCGTCCATGTTCAGTTCGCCGGTATTGACCAGGGCGTCGACACCCGAAAGCGGATCGAGCACATAGAGCAGCCCGCCATCGTTCTCGATGGAGCCGTTGACGATGCCGGCAAGCACCAGCGAGCCCGTGCTGACAAAACTGCCGTTCCACACGCTCTTGCTCGAGTTGGTGATGCCGCCGGCATTGGACAGCACGTCGCCATACCAGACACCGCCATCATTGTTGATCGCACCATCGTTCGAAAAGACGTCGCCGCGCCACGTGGCGCCATCGATATTGTTGATCAACTGGTCGATGTCGTTGGCGTGCACATCGCCCTTCCACGAACTCCCGCTGCTGTTCTCGATATAGTCGCTGTTGGACACCACATCGCCGATCCAGTCGGCGCCGAGCTGGTTGTAGATGGCGCCCGTATTGGCGAGGACGTCGCCTTTCCAGGTGCCCTCCGCATTGGTGACGTCGCCGTCGTTCAGTACATTGCCCTTCCAGACACCGCCGTCATTGTTGATGGATCCGTAATTGCCGGCGATGTCGCCGCTCCACCTGCCCCCGAGCACATTGTTGATCGTGCCGTTGTTGCCGACGACGTTGCCCTGCCAGGTGCTCCCATCCGTGTTTTGAATGTTGCCATCGTTGGATTCGACGTTGCCGATCCAACTCGCCTGGCGCTCGTTCCAGATGCCATTGGCATTGTCGAGGACGTCGCCGCGCCACGTCCCGCCATTGTTGTCGGTGAACCCTGTCGCGTCGTTGCTGACATTGCCGAGCCAGATGACGCGATCGGGGTCGCTGCCATCGCCGCCGTTGATGACGCTGCCGCTGTTGTCGAGGTTCGCGACGAACTTGCCCGTATTGGCGATATAGCCGAACCAGTCATTGTCAGGGTCCGCATCACCCCTGTCGTCATAGGTGTTCGAAACGGTGCCGACATCGACGCCGTCCTGTACGATCACCGTGCCGTCATTGATGAAGTAGCTGCCCTGCTTGCCGGTGTTGGTGATGTCCTGGCTGACCGTCAGCTTGCCGCCATAGGCGACGTTGAGGCCGCCATTCAGCCGGAGCGATTTGATCGTTTCGTTGTCGCCGTCCTGGATATGGGCGCCCTGATGGCTGATGTCGACCACGACGGCATCGGTGCTGTTGGGTACGCCCGGCGACCAATTGGCCGAATTCTCCCAGCGATTATCCGCGTCGTCGGCGCCGCCGATAAAATGAACGGCCGGCGCCGCCAGCACCGGACGTATGGAAAATGAAAGAGTGCTCGCGGCAAGGCCAAGGGCCACCACCGACACGGCCCCAAAAGGGCCTCTGCGCGTCACCATGAAGCAATTGCCCCGCTGTGTCGCCGCCACTTCGGCGATTCTTGTTGCGGACATGTTACAGCCACTTTTGCCGCCCTGGCGAGTCGCCTGGCAGCAAAGATCACAGCAAAAGGCCGGGATCGCTCCCGGCCTTTTCAACTCCCGGTGACGCTCGGCCTTACTGCTGCGGCGCAGGTGCCAGTTGCGCGTTGACCTGGGCCTTGAGGTCGGCATCGGGGATGTCGATCGTCGTCGCCGTACGCAGCTTGTCGAACAGCGCGCGGTACCTGGCGACATAGAGCGACTGGCCGATCTGCTGGGTCAGCGATTCCAGGGTCGGCTTGGCGGCCTTGCGGCGATCCTCGACCTTGATGATGTGCCAGCCGAACTGCGTCTGGACCGGCTGCGAGACCTCGCCCACCTTCATCGCGAAGGCGGCGTCGGCGAACGGCTTCACCATCTTGTCCTGGGTAAAATAGCTGAGTTCGCCGCCCGAATCCTTGGCACCCGGCTCGATCGACTTTTCCTTGGCCAGCGTGGCGAAGTCGGCGCCGCCATCGAGCTGCGCCTTGATCGCCTTGGCGTCGTCCTCGGTGCTCACCAGGATGTGACGCGCCTCGACCTCTTCCTGGTCGGGCATGGCGGCGACCTGCTTGTCGTAGGCGGCCTTGATGTCGTCCATCGTGATGGTCGAGCCGACGGCCTGGTTGGTGTAGGCACGGCGGAGCGCCCGGTCGGTCAGGTAGGTCAGGCGCGACTTGTAGTCGTCGGTATCGGTGACCCCGGCGGTCCTGCCGGCCTCGGCCATGAGCTTCAGGTCGATCATCTGCGCCAGCAGCACGGCCCGGATCTGGTCCTGCGGTACCTGCTGCAGGTCCTGCCCGATGTCCTCGGCGGCATAGGCCAGATCGGCCTCGGTGATGGTTTCGCCGCCGACCGTCGCGACCACGTCGGTCGGCTTCGGCTGAGCCGGGACCGCGGGAGCGGCGGGTGCAGCAGGGGCCGCGGGCGCGGCGGCGGCCGGCTGTGCCGAACTGCTGGCGTCCTGGGCGTTGGCGGCGAGCGGCACGCTGCCCAGCGCCAGCGCGGCGACGATGACGATTGCGGATTTGAGAGTGCCGGTCGGCTTGGCCGGCGTGAACTGGGACGTCATGAGATACTTGGCTCCAAAGGCGGCGCCCGATGCCCTCGCTGGCCCGCGGCCGGTGGTTTGGCCGATTTCGCCTCCGTTGACAATAGACACCCCCGCTCTTACATACCCGCAGCGCTTGTAAACGCCCGAAAAGCGGCGGTTTTCGGCCCTTTAGTAAGTGCCTCGGAACGACCGCCGGAGCGCCGCAATCATGGCGCTATCAAGACAAGGAACGCCCCATGGTTTTCGCCAGTATCGCCAAGGCGATTTTCGGCTCTGCCAATGACCGTCAGGTCAAGAAGTACCTGCCCAAAGTCGCAGCCATCAACGCGCTCGAACCGCAGATGGCCAAGCTGAGCGATGCTGAGCTGCAGGCCAAGACTGCCGAATTCCGGGCCGAACTCGCCAACGGCAAAAAGGTCGACGACCTGCTGGTGCCCGCCTTCGCCGTGGTGCGCGAGGCCAGCAAGCGCGTGCTGGGCATGCGGCACTTCGACGTGCAGTTGATCGGCGGCATGGTGCTCAACGAGCGCGCCATCGCCGAGATGCGGACGGGCGAAGGCAAGACGCTGGTGGCGACGCTTCCCGTCTACCTCAACGCGCTGACCGGCGACGGCGTCCACGTCGTCACCGTCAACGACTACCTCGCCAAGCGCGACAGCGAGTGGATGGGCCAGATCTACAAATTCCTGGGCCTCAGCACCGGCATCATCGTCCACGGCCTCGACGACGCCGAGCGCAAGCGCTCCTACGCCGCCGACGTGACCTATGGCACCAACAACGAATACGGCTTCGACTATCTGCGCGACAACATGAAGTACACGCGCGACCAGATGGTACAGCGTGGCCATGCCTACGCCATCGTCGACGAAGTGGATTCGATCCTCGTCGACGAGGCCCGTACCCCGCTGATCATTTCCGGCCCGACCGAAGACCGCTCCGACCTCTACATCAAGGTCGACGAGATCATGAAGCAGATCGGCGAGGGCGATTTCGACCACGACGAAAAGCAGCGCTCGGTGACTTTCACCGAAAGCGGCACCGAAAAGCTCGAGAACCTGCTCCGCGATGCCGGCCTGCTCAAGGGCGAGGGCATGTACGACATCGAGAACGTCAACCTGGTGCACCACGCCAATTCGGCGCTGCGGGCCCACAAGATGTTCAACAAGGACAAGGACTACATCGTCCGCAACGACGAAGTGGTGATCATCGACGAGTTCACCGGCCGCATGATGCCGGGCCGCCGCTACTCCGAGGGCCTGCATCAGGCGCTGGAGGCAAAGGAGCGCGTCAAGATTCAGCCCGAGAACCAGACGCTGGCTTCGATCACGTTCCAGAACTATTTCCGCCTCTACAAGAAGCTCGCCGGCATGACCGGTACAGCCGCGACCGAGGCCGAGGAATTCGCCAACATCTACAACCTCGACGTCGTCACCGTGCCCACCAATGTCGGCGTGAAACGGCAGGACGACGACGACGCGATCTTCCGCACCGCCGACGAGAAATTCGAGGAAATCACCAACATCATCATCGACTGCCAGAAGCGCGGCCAGCCGGTGCTGGTGGGCACGACCTCGATCGAAAAATCCGAAATGCTCGCCGACATGCTCCGCCAGAAGGGCATCGGCAACATGCAGGTGCTCAACGCCCGCTACCATGAGCAGGAAGCAGCCATCATCGCCGACGCGGGCGTGCCGGGCGCAGTGACCATCGCCACCAACATGGCCGGCCGCGGCACGGACATCCAGCTCGGTGGCAATTTCGAAATGCGGGCCGAAAAGGAAGCCGCCGGCCTCGAGGGCGTCGAGCGCGACACCAGGCTGGCGCGCATCAGGGAACAGATCGCCTCCGACAAGGAAAAGGCGCTGGCCGCCGGCGGCCTGATGGTGATCGGCACCGAGCGGCACGAAAGCCGCCGCATCGACAACCAGTTGCGCGGCCGTTCCGGCCGCCAGGGCGACCCCGGCCATTCGAAATTCTACCTGTCGCTGCAGGACGATCTGATGCGCATCTTCCCGGTCGAGTCGATGGACTCGATGCTGGGCAAGCTCGGCCTCGAGCAGGGCGAGTCGATCACCCATCCATGGGTGACCAAGGCCATCGAGCGCGCCCAGGGCCGCGTCGAGGCGCGAAACTTCGATATCCGCAAGAACATCCTCAAATACGACGACGTGATGAATGACCAGCGCAAGGTCATCTTCGAGCAGCGTCTGGAACTGATGGACACCGACGACGTCGAGGAAACCATCGCCGACATGCGCCATGACGTGGTCGACGCTATCGTCGCCCGCGCCATTCCGGAGCGGTCCTATCCTGAGCAGTGGAAGATGGATCAGCTCGACGCCGAGCTGAAGCAATTTCTCAACCTCGATATCGAGACCGCGCACTGGCCCGAGGAAGAAGGCATCGACGTCGAGCAGGTGCGCGAGCGCCTGACCACGGCGGCCGACGAAGCAGCCGCCGCCAAGATCGCCAAGTACACGCCCGAGATCATGCGGCAGGTCGAAAAGTCGCTGCTGCTGCAATCGATCGACCAGCTCTGGCGCGATCACCTCGTGACCCTCGACCATCTGAGCAAGGTCGTCGGCTGGCGCGGGCTCGCCCAGCGCGACCCGCTGAACGAATACAAGCAGGAAGCCTACGAGCTGTTCCAGAAGCTCTTGACCGACATGCGCGAGATGGTCATCAGCCAGCTCAGCCACGTCGAGATCCAGATGCGCCCGCCCGAACCGGCGCCGCCGCAGTTCGACCTCGGCCAGATGAGCGAAATCCACATCGATCCGACCTCAGGCGAAAACGACGCCGCGAGCGACTACACCGGCACCATTGGAACGTCGTTCGCCGCGGCGGGCGCCCTCGCCGGCCTAGGTGGCGATGTGGCGGAGGCCGATCCGCGCCTCCGCCCGATCGATCCCAAGCTGCTGGTCGGCGTCTCCCGCAATGCCCCCTGCCCCTGCGGCTCCGGCCGCAAGTTCAAGCACTGCCACGGCTCGTTCTAGTCCGCCGCAGTCCCGTGAAGCGAAAGGCCGCCCGCCGGGCGGCCTTTCGCTTATGTATCAGGCAGCGTGCAATGTCGGGATGCCACTGACATCGACCTCGCGCGCCGCGTGCCAGATGTCGTAGGCGTTTTGCATATTGGCCCGGAGCGTCGCGCCATTGCCGAACAGCTTTCCCAGACGGACCGCCATCGCGGGAGACACCGGCTTTTTCTCAGCCAAAATATCATAAAGCTGCTGCCGGGAAATTCCCAACAGCCTGGCAATTTCGGCCTTCGACTTGCCGTGGCCGGTATCACGTCTTCCCGGTGCAGGCGCCCGATGCGCCTCGCCGAGCTCCTTACTGGCAGGTGACGCGCATTTCGGCGTAGCCGCTGGGGTCGGACGAGAACACCATGACATTGCAGCCCTTGGCGAGCGTGCCGAAAGCGCCGGTGGCGATGTCTCCCGCGCCGCTGATCGTCGCGACGCCGTCGGACACCGCCGCGACCTTGACCACCATCCTGGTCTTGCAGATGGGGAAGCTGTCGCCCGACTGCCCCATGAACCGGGTGCCGAGTGGAATGCAGTCCTTGGTCGGCCCATCCGCGACGATCGCCGCCGGCACCGGCCCCTGCGACGACGCATCGGCCGCGGCGACCTGCGTCGGCGGCGCCGAGGACAATTGCGCATGCGCCGCATCGAGCTGCGACGCCTGGTCCCTGGTGGTCTGCTCGAGCTGCGCGATGCGATCCTGCAGCGCCTTGAGCTGCGCCGCGGCATCGTCGGGCAGCGCTGCGAGCGCCGACGACGACGCGACCGCCTCCAGTTCCGACGGCGAGGCCACATAGGGCGGCGGCGACGGCAGCAGCGGCGCGACGGATTCGGCCGACGCCGCGGACGGCTCGTTCGAAGCAGAACTCGTTTCCACCACCGATGACGACGGCTCCGCCGACGACGATGCGGCGGATGACGGCATCTCCGATGATGGCATTTCCGCCGACGGGATCGACGCCTGCCGCGCGGTGGGCACCGGGGTCGCGTCGGCAACATTGGTCGTGTCCGGCCGCCGTTGCGTGAGCAGCCCAACCGACAGTTTCAGTTGCGCGATATCTGCCGCCATCTGCGCCCGCTGCGTGTCGGCATTGGTGTGGACGAGGATCGCTCCGCCCAGCGCGATCAGCCCGACCAGCGCGGCGAGCAGCGAAATGATGCGATCCATCACACCCACCCCGAGATCGGGGTGCAGCCCGGCTGCATGGCTGCGTCGCCGAACACGTAGCGGCCATCGCAGGCCGCGACCTGCGGCGGCGTCCCCGCGCTGTCGAACAGATCGGAACCCTGTTTCAGATTCTGCCAGAACGGCGCCCAGTTGCTCTTTGCTGCATCGGCCAGCGCCGCGTCCGTCATGTGGAACGGAAAGATCGCCACATCGATCTCGCTTTGCCCATGCTGCAGCGCCGCCTCGACCACCGCATAGATCTCGTCGATCTGCGCGTCGGTCATGGCAAAGCACCCGACCGAGCTGCATCCGCCATGCACCATCAGCGCCGAACCGGTGCGCTCGAGCTGCCGGTCGACGGCGTTGGGGAAGCCGAGGTTGAACGCCAGGTGGTGCCGCGAATGCGGATTGAGCTGCTTGCCGGCCACTCGGTAAAAACCCTCGGGCGCCTGCCGGTCGCCTTCCTTGAGCTTGGGGCCGAGGTCGCCGGAGAAATTGCAGATCGGGTAGCTTTTGAACAGCGCGAAGCGCCCGTCGCCCTGCCGCATCCACATCTCCAGCACGCGCTCGCGCTTATAGATGCGCACATGCGCTTCGTCGCCGAGGCTGAAGCCGTGATCGGCCAGTTCCATGCGGAGCGCCGAACGGTCGAAGGCCGGTGGCGCCGGCGGTGTAACGGAGTTCGAAATGCTGCGATCCCTCAACCAGTCGAAAACGCTCGGATAGCCGCCGACCAGCGGCACCCCGATGCCCACGACCCATAGCGCAAACGCCACCGACAATGCAGCGGCGAAAAGGGCCCTTGGCCGGCGAAATGAGAATGGGCCCCGATCCATGGCGAACAGAGTCTACGAGGATCGTGTCAAACTGAAGGTTACGCGCCCTTGGCGGCCGGCATCGGCGTCGGCGCCGTGACGGTGGTCGCCGCGCCGTTGGGAGCGGCGGTACCGGCCGAGCCGCCGCCGAAGACGCCCGAGAAGAACCCGCCGATGGCCTGGCCGCGGGCCTTCGCCGCCGCCTGCTCGGCAGCCGCGGCCTGGTCGGCGGCGGCGGCTTTGGCGGCACGATCGCCGATCGCCGCGACTTCGATCTTGTACTGCGCGTTGTCGGCCGCTTCCTTGCTCTGCACCGCCGCTTCGAGCGTATCGCCGGTCCGCGCCGGACACGCTCCGGTGGCGTCGAGCGGCACGCCGTCGGTCGTCAGGTCGAACACGTATTTTTTCTCGCACACGTCCCATTTGGGCGGCGTGCGGGTCAGCTCGAACCGGTCGTAGCCTTCCTTGATGTCCATCCAGAACGGCATGTTCGGATTGTCCGCCATCTGCGCCATGTTCTTGGGCGTCATGCGGAACGGGAACACCTGCATCTGGATCACGGTGTTGCCGCCCGCGAAGCTTTCGCGCGCCAGCTCGTAGATCTCGGCGATGCCCTCGTCGGTCATCGAGTAGCAGCCCGACGACGAGCAGTCGCCATGCACCATGAGGTTGACGCCGGTGCGCCCCCAGGCGCGGTCGAACTTGTTGGGAAAGCCGGTGTTGAACGCCAGGTAGTAGTTGGAGTTCGGGTTCATCAGGCCGGGCGTGATGTTGTAGAAGCCCTCGGGCGCCTGCCGATCGCCTTCCTTGAGCTTGGGCCCATAGGTGCCCGAATAGGCGCAGATCTTGTAGGTGTTGAACAGCTTGAACTGGCCGCCATTGGCCTGCTTCCAGACCTCGAACTCGTTCGTCTGCTTGAAGATGCGGATCATCATCGCCGCGCCGGGCGACGAGCCGATTTCCTTGAGGCGGTTGATGGCCGTCTGATGCAGAGGCTGCGTGGCCTTGAGCGGGCTCGATTTGGGCGCAATGCCGCTGCAGGCGGCCAACGCCAGGGCGGTGAACAGGATCGCGGCGATCCCCAACAGCTTAGAAAACGGCAAGCGCATCAGCATCGATTCTGCCCGAAAGTCTGAATGCTATCCCTACACGCCGCATGGTTACCTGACCGTCACCAGCCCGCGACACCCCACACGCTTGTGATCGGGTGCGCCCTCAGTTCAGCGCGCTGCCGATCGCCATGAACTTCTCGCGCCGGTGCTCGCGCACTTCGAGCTTGCCGCGCGTCCCCGGGAAATCGCGGAGGAAGCTCGCAATGGCGTCGCTGGTCGCCGCCATCACCGCCTCGGGGTGCCGATGCGCCCCGCCGGCCGGCTCGGGGATGATGCCGTCGACGATGCCGAAGCCGACGAGATCGGTCGCCGTGATCTTCATCGAATTGGCCGCGTCCTGCGCCCGCGCCGCGTCCTTCCAGAGGATCGACGCGCCGCCCTCGGGCGAAATCACGCTGTAGATGGCGTTCTCGAGCATCAGCACGCGGTTGGCGGTGGCTATCGCGATGGCGCCGCCCGAACCGCCCTCGCCGATGATGATCGCCAGGTTCGGTACACCGATTTCGAGGCTCTTTTCGGTCGAGCGGGCGATGGCCTCGGCCTGCCCGCGCTCTTCGGCGCCGATGCCGGGATAGGCGCCGGCCGTGTCGACGAACATCAGGATCGGCAGGCCGAACCGGTCAGCCATGTCCATGATGCGCACGGCCTTGCGGTAGCCCTCGGGCCGCGCCATGCCGAAATTATGCTTGAGCCGGGTCTCGGTGGTCGAGCCCTTCTCGGTACCGATGACCGCCACCGGCTCGCCGTTGAACCGGCCGAACCCTGCCTGCACTGCCGAATCTTCGGCATATTTGCGGTCGCCGGCGAGGGGCGTCCATTCCGTGATCAGCGCCTTGAGGTAGTCGGAAAAATGCGGCCGCTGCGGGTGGCGCGCCACCTGCGTCTTCTGCCACGGCGTCAGGCGCTTGTAGATGTCGACCAGCGCGGCGTCGGCCCGGGCCGTCAGCGCCACGACCTCGTCGTCGATCGACACCGCCTTGTCGTCGCCCGACAGCGACTTCAGTTCGGCGATCTTGCCTTCGAGATCAGCTACCGGCTTTTCGAAATCGAGATAGGACTGCATCCCCGCCCGCCTGGACCATTGAAATTCAAGCGCTTAACTCGTCGCGCAACATGGCCGGAAAGTGGCGAGCGGGGACCGCCGAGTCAAGCAGCGCCTGTGGGCGCTGCCGATGATCGTCAGGCAGCTATTGCGCGCTGCCCGTGATGTTGACCGCCGCCGCCAGCGCCGTCGGATCGTCTTCCGCCTGCATCAGTTGCGGCACGGCGATGCCGTTGGGGTCCTTGGCCGTCACGGTGATGGTCAGCGCCTTCTTCTTGCCGGCGATGAAATCGCTCACCGCCTCGCCGAGGCTGCGGGCTTCGTCGGTGCTGCCGAGCATGGCGATCGCCGCGCCTTCGGCCGCCGCCGCCATCTGCGCCCGGAACGCCGCCGGATCGGCCCCGTTCTGCTGCGCCAGCAGCGGCACCATCTTGTCGGCGAGGCCGGCATCGACGGTGTCGGTCTTGATGCTCTTGATCGTTACCGCCATGCCGGCCGCCATTTCGACATTGCTGTCGGGGTCGAACAGCTGCTCGGTGGCGTTGCCGATCACCGCCGCGATGGCGAAGCTGCCGAGGTCGTTGCCCGAGACCGCCACCTTGTCGATGTTGATCTGGTTGGCCGCCTTGTCCCACGCCGCCGACAGCTCGTAGTTGAGATTGACCGACGTGATCCCCATCGACCTCAGCATGACGACGCTGTCATCCGTCGAATCGGCCGGCAGCGGCACGGCGACGCCATGCGCCGAAGTCGAAATCCTGGTCGGGATGCCGTTGAGATAGTCCGACAGCGTCAGGTCGAAATCGGCCACGTTCGCCTTGATGCGCGTGCCGGGCGCTTCCGGGTCGACCACGTCGAGCGCGAGCCCCGCCAGCGAGAACCCGCCCCATGACGGGATCAGCCGGCGGGCATTGGTGTCGAACCACTTCTCGTCGAGCGTGCCCGCGCCCTCGATCGCGTCGAGCGGCGGATTGAGGTCGAGCGTCTTGAACTCCGCCTTGTCGAGCGAGAAATTGCCTGCCTCGCCCGCGTCGATCTTGACGGCGTTGAGCGTCACCGCCGGATAGACCGCCGACTGGTAGCCGCCGATATCGATCTCGCCGAGGCTGACCGACACCGGCTTGCCGTCGGGGCTGCCCGAGCACGACACGCCGTCGAACGTTCCAGGCGAGGTGCTGAACGCCTTGAGGATATCGGTCACATAATCGACCAGCGTGGTGATCGCCGCGGCCGGCGGACTGGCCTCCTTCTTGGCCGCATCGAGCGCCTTGAAGGCGTCGATCAGGTCGGAGAACGCCACCTTGACCGGCCGGCCCGAGGCCATGCCGCCCTGCCACTTGCCGATGGTGCACTCGACGCCGCCGCCGCTGAAGCTGCCGCCTTCGCCGGTGTAGCCGGTGGTGAAGGGCACCATCGGGCTCGCCGGGTCGCCCTTGATGAGGCCGAGCAGCGCCAGCGCCGCAGCAAAGTCGACGTTGTTCTGCGTCGTCTTGTTGTAGGTGAAGGTGCCTTCGTCGCTGGTGCTGGTGGCCGTGCCGATGCTCAGCGTGCCGACGAGGCCGTTCTTGACGTTGGACAGCACCAGATCCTTGTAGGTCGCAGTCCCCTTGCTGGTGGTCATCCCCACGGTCGAGCTGAACGTCAGCGTGATCTCGGGAATGGTGATGCTGGTGGCATTGAGCTTCGCCAGATCGTTGACGTGGTTGAGAAAATTCGGCCCGAGCGCATCGCGGATCGCCGCCTCGTCCATCGACGAGTCGACCGCGGTGACTGTCGGAATCGACACCTTGCTGTCGAAGCTGGGCACCTCCATGTCGGTAGACGCCTCGGGCGCCGCCATGGCGCTGCTCGCGCCGCCCGCGCTCCCGCCAGCCCCGGCGGCGGCTCCGGCCGCACCTGCGGTATCCTCGGCCATGGCGTCGACAAGCCCGATAGACGGAATCGCGGTCAGGCTGAGAACTGCGGCGAACATTGCCGCCCTGGAAATCTTGAGCACGATGGCATTCCCTTTGATCGTGTGAAGTGGCACCACGGCGGACCCTCGCGGCGACAATGCCGCGTAGTAACGAACCCTTTGTGGCAATTAGCGGAACAATTGAGTCCATTCTTGCCACCAGCACGGCTTTGTCGAGTGCGCAGTGAACCGGGCCTGAATGGAGCAATGATTGACCTTTGACATCGTCGGACACGCCATCGTTTCAGCCGATGGCCGGATCGCCGGCCCCGATCGTCGCACGCCGGCGACCCTGCGCAACGACAAGGACTGGCAGCGGTTCCAGGCCGCGCTCGACGCCGCCGCGCTGGTGGTGCTCGGCCGCATCGGGCACACCGCGCATCCCAATCCCGGCCGCCGCCGGCTCGTGGTGACGAGCCGCGTGCCAGCGCTGCAAGCCGACGCCGCCGATCCCCACGCCACCCTGTGGAACCCGGCCGGCATCGCCTTCGACGCGGCGCTGGCTTCGCTCGGCATCGTATCCGGCACCATCGCCGTCACCGGCGGCCAGCGCGTCTTCGACCTGTTCCTGCCGCTCTTCACCCGCTTCGACCTTGTCGAGGTCAGCGGCGTCGTCATCCCCGGCGGCGTCCCCTGCTTTTCCGCGGGAACGCCGCGCGAGGCGCTGTCCGCTGCGGGCCTGCACCCTGCTGAAAGGCAACCGCTCGACCCCGGCGTCGACCTGACCGTCTGGCGCCGCTAGCCCTTGTCGGCCAGCGGATGGTGCTGCTCGACCAGCGAGCGCAGCTTCTCGTCGAGCACATGGGTGTAGATCTGCGTCGTCGAGATGTCGGCATGCCCGAGCAGCGTCTGTACCACGCGCAAATCCGCTCCGCCCTGCAGCAGATGGCTGGCGAACGCATGCCGCAGCACGTGCGGCGCCACGCGCGCCGACGAAATCCCCGCCCGTCCCGCGAGCCCCTTGAGGTCGCGCGCGAACACCTGCCGGCTGAGGTACCCGTCCTCGCCATTGGCCGGAAACAGCCATGGCCCCGGCGGCAGCGTCTTCTCCCAGCTCCTGACCGCATCGCGCGCCCGGTCGTTGACCGGCACGACCCGCTCCTTGTTGCCCTTGCCGGTCACCGTCAGAAAGCTGGCGTTCCGGATCACCGCCTCCCGCCTGAGGCTCACCAGCTCGGACACCCGCAGGCCCGTGGCATAAAGCAGTTCCAGCAGCACATAGAGCCGCCGCGCCGCCTCCTGCTTTTGCGGCAGCACATCGGCCCCGGCCTCCGCCTCCGCCGTCGTCAGCAGCCGGTCGACCTCGGCCACCGACAGCACCTTGGGCAGTGGCCGCCGCGCCTTGGGGCTCGCGACGATCCGCGTCGGATCGTCGCCACGGACCTGGTCGGCGCACAGGAACCGGTGGAACTGCCTCAGCGCCGACAGCCGCCGCGCCGCCGACGATGCCGCGAGGCCCTGCCCGTCGAGAAAGCCGAGATAGGCCACCACGTCCTCGCGCCCGGCCGTCTGCGCCGACTTGCCCTTGCCCGCGAGAAATCCGGCATAATCGCCGAGGTCGCGCCGATAGGCCTCGATCGTGTTGCGCGCCGCGCCCCGTTCGGCGCTCATCATTTCGAGGAACGAATCGATCAGGTGGGCGCTCATTCCGCGCCGGTATCCACCGTCTTCACGTCCGATTCGCTGCCTTCCGGATCAGAGGTATCGACGCTGATGTCCGGCGCCGCCGAGCTCGCTTCCGCCGAACTCGGATCCTTGGGCGCGATATTGACCGGCGCCGGCAGGTTGTTGATGTCGAGCGGCCCCGACGCCGACGCCGTCGGCACCAGCTCGCGCGCCGGAATCTTGATCGTGATGTCCTTTTCGCCCGGATCGACCATGATCGTCAGCGCGAGCATGCCCGCAAAGCCCAGCACCCCGAGGATGATGAGGACGACGAGGAGGCGAATGAGGGTCGGCATTGAGACTCCGAAGCGCTGGCCGCGAGTGTCCCGCCATTCCGCGGCATGATCAAGGGGCCGGCGGGCACGAGCGGGGACGGCCTGAGCTTGGCAGGATTGACTTTACCCTCCCCTAACGCTTCAACCCGCCCCAGCCCTCGGGGAAATGATGACCGCCGCATCGCAGCCGCGTGACACGCATCGGGACGAGTTGAACGCGCTGCTGGCCGGCCGGCCGATCGTGTTGGTCGGCATGATGGGCGCCGGCAAGACCACCGTCGGCCGTCGCCTCGCCGCCCGGCTGGGCCGCCACTTCGCCGACAGCGACGAAGAGGTGGAAAAAGCCGCCGGCATGACCATCGAGGACATTTTTGCCGCGCATGGCGAGGCCGATTTCCGCGCCGGCGAAGCCCGCGTCATCGCCCGGCTGCTGAAGGATCGCGGCCTCGTGCTGGGCACCGGCGGCGGCGCCTTCATGAATGCCGAGACCCGCGAACTGGTGCAGTCCGAAGCCATTTCGGTCTGGATCAGGGCCGATTTCGACCTGCTGTTCCAGCGGGTGCAACGCCGCTCCAACCGCCCGCTGCTGAAGACCGCCAATCCGCGCGAAACGCTGCAGAACCTCATCGACAGGCGCTATCCCGTCTACGCCGAGGCGCACGTCACCGTCACCAGCACCGACGTGCCGCAGGACCAGGTGGCCACCCAAGTGATCGAGGCGCTGCTGGCGCATCTGGAAGGCAGGCCCGATGAGTGAGTTGACCACGGTCCACGTGCCACTGGGCGAACGCGCCTACGATATCCTTATCGGTCCCGATCTGCTGGAAACCGCCGGCGAGCGCCTGAAGGCCATGTTCCCCGGCCGCCGCTTCGGCATCGTCACCGACGATGAGGTGGCCGTCGCGCAACTGCCGCGCCTCACCCGCTCGCTCGATGCCGCCGGGCTGAGGCACGCGGCGATCGTCGTTCCGCACGGCGAAGCCAGCAAGTCCATCGCCCGCCTCAACGAGGTGGTCGAGGGCCTGCTCGAAGCCAGACTCGAGCGCGGCGATATCGTGCTCGCCATGGGCGGCGGCGTCATCGGCGACCTCGCCGGCTTCGCTGCATCCATCACCCGCCGCGGCATGGATTTCGTGCAGATCCCGACGAGCCTCCTCGCCCAGGTCGACAGTTCCGTCGGCGGCAAAACCGGCATCAACTCGCCGCACGGCAAGAATCTCATTGGCGCGTTCCACCAACCGAAGCTGGTGCTCGCCGACATCACTGCCCTCGCCACCCTCGCGCCGCGCCAGTTCGCCGCCGGCTATGCCGAGACGGTGAAATACGGCCTCATCGACGACGAAGCCCTCTTCTTCTGGCTCGAGGAGCACCACGCCGAAATCTTCGCCGGCGGCCCCGCCCGCACCGAAGCCATCGCCCGTGCGTGTCAGGCGAAAACCCGCTTCGTGCTCGCCGACGAAAAGGAAACCGGCGTCCGCGCCTTGCTTAATCTGGGCCACACCTTCGGCCATGCGCTCGAATCCGCCACCGGCTATTCCGACCGCCTGCTGCACGGCGAGGGCGTCGCCGTCGGCATGGTGTTGGCGCACGGCTTTTCCGCGAGGCTCGGCCTCGCCCCGAGCCAGGACACGGGCCGCGTCGTCGCCCATTTGCAGCGCTCGGGCCTGCCGACCCGCCTCGCCGACATCCCCGGCGAACTGCCCGGCACCGACTATCTGATGAACGCCATCGCCCAGGACAAGAAAGTCGTCCGCGGCGCCCTGACCTTCATCCTCACCCGCGGCATCGGTCAGGCGTTCATCGAAAAGAACGTCGATCCACAAACCGTCCGCGACTACCTCGAGGACATGCGTAAGGCTTGACGAAACCTCCTCGCGAGGATTATACAAATATTTGTATGAGGCAATATGGCTGAGCCGCTGCTTCGCGAACTCCGTTTCATTGGCGGTCCAGGGACGATCTGCGTTCCTTTCCGCCGAGTGTTCGCGAAATGGCCGGCCGTCAGTTGCTCCTGCTGCAGCAGGGCCACGAGCCGGCTGACTGGAAGCCGATGAAAAGCATCGGCAGCGGTGTCAACGAACTACGCATCCGCGATCAATCGGGAGCCTTCCGTGTCATCTACATCGCCAAGCTCAAAGACGCGGTCTACGTCCTCCACTGCTTTGAAAAGAAGCCCCGGAAAACCAGCCTCGCGGACCTCCGCCTCGCGAGCGCCCGCCTCAAAGAGCTATCCCGCGGCTGACCTCGTCATTGGCAAGCCCGTCACCGATATCTTCGCTGCGCTGTTCGACGATCCGGCCGAAGCGGCCCGGCTGCGCATCCTCGCCGATATGTCGATCAAGCTGGAATTGCACATCCGCAAGATGGGATGGACGCAGAAGGAAGCGGCCGCGCAACTGGGCGTGACGCAGCCACGCATCTCCGATCTGATGCGGGGCAAGCTCGAGGTGTTCAGCATCGACGGATTGATCGGCCTTCTGGCGAAAGCCGGCATCGCCGTCGAAATTCAGTTCAAGGACGCGGCCTGAGGGTCCGGCTTCGGCCCCCCGGCCCGGCGTCATCCCGGCGCCGCATGCGAACATGCGAAATTGCCTCCAACCGGGATCCAGCTTCGACACAATACTAACCCGCTGGGTCTCGCCTTGCGGGACGAGACGACGCCGGAGGGATAGGCGGGCCAGGCCCGCCCATCCGATCCCTCCCTGGCGAGAGGGAGGGAAATTCTGGCTACCGGGCCACGCCTGACCCATCGCCGGTTGGAGTTGAAATCGGGGCCGCCCGGTCGCCGCCACTGCCGAACGCAGCAGCCATGGCTACCGCCATCGCGACATCTTCATTTGCGCTCTCCTGAAAGCTGCCTGCATCCTAACTGCTCGCAGTTGACGGGGGCGACACTTTGCTCGTCCGATGGCAGTCCGACACGCTTCAAGCCGAGTTCTGCCGCATTGTGGAAAGCGGGCAACGTTCCCGATGGAAATTCGATTGGCGGCGTCACGACATAGTGTGGGGCCACGATCTCGCCCCAACTGGCGCTGAGCCGGAAAAGAACTATGTATTATTATGACGCGGCTGGGGAGAGATGCTTCGGCTAGGCTGGAATGACTTCGATCGCGAGCGCATGTACGCCCGCCTTCATTTCGGCGTCGAGTGTTTCCATGATGGCGCGGTGCTGCGCGAGCCGGGTTTTGCCGGCGAGGGCCGCGGCGCCGATGCGAACCCTGAAATGCGTCTCGCCCTCCGGGCGTGATCCCGAATGCCCCTGATGTCGGGAGCTCTCGTCGATCACTTCAAGATGGCTTGGCGCGAATTTGGCGGAAAGTTTTGCAACAATTTCGTCGCGAACAGGCATATGGGTAGGCCTCTTGGGCTCCGGAAATTTAGGACGTAACTAGGACTGATGAAGTTAGATTCCAAGCTCTTCGACGGCATCCGCGTGCATCCGCGGCGCGCCGTGCCAGAACCGCAAAGCGACGTGCCCGATTGCGCCTGGGAAGGCTGCACGCAGCCGGGCACCTACAAGGCCCCCAAGGGCCATCGCTTCGAGGGCGAGTACCACAATTTCTGCCTCGAGCATGTCCGCCACTACAACACGGCGTTCAACTTCTTCGCCGACATGACCGAGAGTGATCGCGAGAAGCATCTGTATACGAGCGCCGAGACCGACGGCCGCCCGAGCTGGGGCCTTGGCAGCAAGCCGGGCGTCTATAGCGGCCCGCGCATGCCCAAAAAGGGCGCGACCGCGACCGGCGCCAAGCGCTTCTCCGATCCGCTCCATATCTGGGCCCGCTATGCCCGCGCCAACGCCCGCGGCCCGGCGCCGGAACGCGCCATCAAGCTGCATGAGAACGACCGCCGGGCCTTCGAGGCCCTGGGCTTCAAGGCCGCCGCCAAGTCCGACGAGATCAAGCGCGCCTACAAGGCGCTGGTGAAGATCCACCATCCGGACGCCAATGGCGGCGACAAGACCTCCGAGGACCGGCTGCGCTCGATCATCGCCGCCTACTCGCATCTCAAGACCAAGGGTTTCGTGACGAGCTGATTGCCGACACGAAGACCGGAGTCGCGGTGACGCCGAGGCTCAACTGCCCGTCGCGCTCGGCGCTGTCGAGCGAGGGCCCGGCGCCCGAGAACGCCTCCATCATGGCCTGCTGCATCACCGTCTCGACCTGGGGAAATTCAAGCAGGGTCGGGCCGCCATATTCGCCGGCCACCACCGGCCGCTCATAACCATGCGCGCGCATCATCATCGCCCGCACCGCCGCGATGTGTTCGTGAATGCGACGGGGATCGTCGTAAAGATGCACCGCCAGCAGGTCGAACGCACTGCCGACCCGGCCGAGCATCTCCTCGAAGAACTGGCGCGGCGCGCCGTCGGCCGGTGCCGACAGCACGTCGTAGCCGCAGCCGCCCAGCACGACCCTGGCGCCGCGGTCGGTGCGCCGTACGGCGTCGGCGAAGGCGACCGCCTGCGCGGCATAATCGGCGGCGCTGCCGGCCCAAAGCCCGGCATTGCTCGGCTCGTTGTTGCACTGCCAGTAGCCGACCTTGCCGGCGCAATGGCCGACCAGGGCCTCGACGAAGCGCAGATAGGCGGACAGATCGTTGGCCGGTGAGGCCGGCAGGAAATCGCTCGCCTGCCGCGTGGCCCAGCGCGAACTTGACACGACCGTGACCCAGATCTCGTCACCCGGTTCGACCTGGCCGAGTAGCGCGTCGACCACACGCCAGTCATAATGGCCGGCCGCCGGCTCGACCTGGTTCCAGGTCAGATAGACGCGGGCCAGCCCCGCCCCGAGCGCCCGGACTTGCGGCATGAACACGTCCGGCGGCCCGAATACGCCGAAGCTGATGCCGCGCACGATGCCGAGCCTGATGTCGCCGCTAGTGTCCATAGTCCGCCTCCGTCCGTGGGACGAAGGACCATAGGGCGCTTTGCGGCGCTGGCGTGGCAGGCGGAAAAAGGCTGGCTTTCCCGTCCGGCCGACCTATTTAACAGGCACATGACAAGCGCCAAATCGGCCCCTACCCACCCCGAAACGATGCTGCTATAGAGCCCGCAACCTTTGGGCCGGTTTTTCGCCGACCAATCCTCCCAAGAGTCTCAGCAAATGGCCGATACGACGAACCTGCCGAACAAGGAATTTTCAGTCCGCGAACTGTTCGGCATCGACAGCGACATGAAGGTGAAGGGCTACGCCCAGGCCGACAGCCACGTCCCCCCGCTCGATCCGGACTATCTGTTCGACCGCAATACCACGCTCGCGATCCTCGCCGGTTTCGCCTTCAATCGACGCGTCATGGTGCAGGGCTACCACGGCACCGGCAAGTCGACCCATATCGAGCAGGTCGCGGCGCGCCTCAACTGGCCGCTGGTCCGCGTCAACCTCGACGCCCATGTCAGCCGTATCGATCTCGTCGGCAAGGACGCCATCGTCCTCAAGGACGGCAAGCAGATCACCGAATTCCGCGACGGCATCCTGCCCTGGGCGGTGCAGAACAACATCGCGCTGGTGTTCGACGAATACGACGCCGGCCGCCCGGACGTGATGTTCGTCATCCAGCGCGTGCTCGAAACGCAGGGCCGGCTGACCCTGCTCGACCAGAACCGCGTCATCACCCCGCACCCCGCCTTCCGGCTGTTCGCGACGACCAACACCATCGGTCTCGGCGACACCTCGGGCCTCTATCACGGCACCCAGCAGATCAATCAGGGCCAGATGGACCGCTGGTCGATCGTCACCACGCTGAACTACCTGCCGCACGACAAGGAAGTCGGCATCGTCCTCGCCAAGGCCAAGAGCTACAACAGCTCCGACAAGGGCAAGAAGACGGTCGCCAACATGGTCCGCCTCGCCGACCTCACCCGTTCGGCCTTCATCAACGGCGACCTGTCGACCGTGATGAGCCCGCGCACCGTGATCACCTGGGCCGAAAACGCCGAGATCTTCGGCGACACCGGCTTTGCCTTCCGCTTGACCTTCCTCAACAAATGCGACGAGCTCGAACGCCCGGTGGTCGCCGAGTTCTACCAGCGCGTCTTCGGCGAGGACCTGCCCGAGAGCGCGGCCAATCTGGCCGTCACCGCCTAGGATCATGAACGAGGCAAAGGCCCTCTCACCCGGCCCTGCGGGCCGACCTCTCCCCCAAAGGGAGAGGTGGGGGTCGTGGCGCGATCTCGCCCCAGCATCCACCTCTCCCTGGGGGGAGAGGTCGCCGCGAAGCGGCGGGTGAGGGGGCCTTTCGGCAAGAACAATCGATGGCAACTCCCCCGCGCAGCAAGTCGAACAAGCCGGACACCACCCAGGCGTTCAAGTCCGCCATGGGCGCGGCCGTGCGCGCCGTCGCCGGCAAGCCCGACCTCGAAGTCAGCTTCTCCGCCGACCGTCCGCTGCTGACGGCCGACAAGGCTCGCCTCGCCAATCTGCCGCGCCTGCCGACCCGGCGCGACGTCGCCATCGCCCGCGGTCAGGGCGACGCCATGGCGATGCGGCTCGCGAGCCACGACCCCGACGTTCACCGCAAGCGCTCGCCCGCCGAGCCCGAGGCCCGCGCCGCCTTCGATGCGCTGGAGCAGGCCCGCGTCGAAGCGCTGGGCGCCATGCGCATGCCCGGCATGGGCGCCAACATCCACGAAATGCTCGACGACAGGCTGTTCCGCTCGAACCTCGCTGAGGTCTCGAACAAGGATGACGCGCCGCTCGCCGAAGTTCTCGGCCTCATCATTCGCGAAAAGCTCGCCGGCATCGCTATTCCGCCCTCGGGCCACGCCATCGTCGACCTGTGGAAGAAGGAGATCGACCAGAAGGCCGGCCTCTCGCTGACCTCGCTGCTGACCCAGTTCGAGAACCAGGACCTCTTCGCCCGCGCCGCTCGGCATCTGCTGCGCGACCTCAACCTCGTCCCCGAGGGCGAGCTCGACGACGCCGACGGCGAAGACGAGGAACAGGGCGACGACCAGGAGCCCGAGGCCGGCGACGACAGCGACAAGTCGCCCGAACAGGGCGAGGGCGAAGGCGAGGATTCCGAGGCCCAGGAAGAACAGACTCCCGGCGACAGCGACGAAACCGGCGAGACCGAAGGCAGCGACACCGATTTCACCGAGGGCGACGACGACCAGCCCGGCGAGGCCGGCGACGAAGCCCCCCTGCCCCCGCCCGGCGCCAACGCCAAAGAATTCCAGAACGTCTTCAACTACAAGATTTTCACCCAGAAGTTCGACGAGACGGTCAAGGCTATCGAGCTCTGTCCCCCCGAGGAGCTCGACCAGCTTCGCGCCCTCCTCGACAAGCAGCTCGAGAACCTCGCCGGCGCCGTCGCGCGGCTCGCCAACAAGCTGCAGCGCCGCCTCATGGCGCAGCAGTCGCGCAGCTGGGAATTCGACCTCGAAGAGGGCCTGCTCGACACCGCCCGCCTCACCCGCGTCGTCACCGACCCGCTGCAGGCGCTGAGCTTCAAGGTCGAGCGGGACACCGATTTCCGCGACACCGTCGTCACGCTCCTCATCGACAATTCCGGCTCGATGCGCGGCCGCCCGATCACCATCGCGGCCATCTGCGGCGATATCCTCGCACGCACGCTGGAGCGCTGCGGCGTCAAGGTCGAGATCCTCGGCTTCACCACCCGCGCCTGGAAGGGCGGCAAGTCCCGTGAGGCCTGGCTCGAAGCCGGTCGCCCCGCCAACCCCGGCCGCGTCAACGACATCCGCCACATCATCTACAAGGCCGCCGACGAGCCTTGGCGTCATGCAAGGCGCAACCTCGGCCTGATGATGCGCGAGGGCCTGCTCAAGGAAAACATCGACGGCGAAGCTCTCGACTGGGCCCGCAAGCGCCTGCTCGCGCGGCCCGAAAACCGCCGCATCCTGATGGTCATCTCCGATGGCGCGCCGGTGGACGATTCCACCCAGAGCGTCAACGCCGGCAACTATCTCGAGGCGCATTTGCGGCAGGTCATCGAAGACATCGAAACCAGAACGCCGATCCAGCTCGTCGCAGTCGGCATCGGCCACGACGTGACGCGCTATTATCGCCGTGCCGTGACGCTGCTCGACGCCGAGGAACTGGCGGGCGCGCTCACCGACGAGCTGGCCGCCCTGTTCGACGAAGAGCCACCGGGCGAATATCGCCGGTCCCGCGCCTGATGCGGAGAGGACCGGCGGCCTCTGTAGCTGCATTGCTGCTGCTCGCCTCCTCTGCCCTCGCCGACGAGGCGACCGTCAGCGCCGTGCAGATCACGCATTTCCAGGGCGCCAATATCGGCGAGCCCACGCAGGGCCTCGTCTTCCGTGGCGGCTTCGAGATGCAGAGCGCCACCGACACCTTCGGCGGCCTCAGCGCCATCGGCTTCACCGGGCCGAACGGCCTGCTCACCATGGTCTCCGACCGCGGCAATTTCGTTTCGGGCCAGCTCATCTACGACGACAGGGGCAGCCCGCTCTCGCTGGTCGGCATCACCATCGATCCGATCCAGAACTCGAAGGGTGCCGACCTGCCCCGCGCCTTCGCCCGCGACGCCGAGGCGCTGACGGTGCTGAGCCGGAACGGCGTCCCCTTCGCCGTGCGCGTCGGCTTCGAGAACCTCACCCGCGTCGCCGACTTCACACTGCAGAACGGCACTCCAACCGGCGCGGCCAAGGAAGTCGCCATCCCCGACTGGCTGACCCAGACGCGCACCAATGAAAGCCTCGAGGCCGTTTGCGTCGCGCCGCCCGCCTCGCCCATCGCCGGCTCGACCCTGCTTCTGACCGAGGGCGTCGTCACCGGCGATGGCGCCCACTCGGCCTATCTCCTCGGCAAGAACGACAGGGGGCCGGTCAGCTATCGCTCGGGCCCCGCGACCAACCCCACCGATTGCGCCTTCCTGCCCAATGGCGACCTGCTGGTGCTGGAGCGCGGCGTCGTCCTCGTCAATTTCGCCGCCCGCCTCGTGCGCGTCAAAGCCGCCGACGTGAAGCCCGGCGTCGAGATGCAGGGGGACGTCCTGTTCGAAGCCGTCGGCGGCGACCTCGACAACATGGAAGGCCTCGCCGTGCACGAAACCCCGGCCGGCGACACCCGCATCACGCTGGTCTCCGACAACAACTTCAACGACTGGGAACGCAGCCTGCTGCTGGAGTTCAGCCTGCCCGATTGAACAACCCAACGCGTTGGGTTATTTGCAGTATGATCACAGCGCTTAGAGCTGGCGGGTTGCGGGTGGCGATCTTCACCGACGACCACCCGCCGCCACATGTGCATGTGCTTGGCGATGGAGAAGTGAAGATTCCACTGACCGGCGCAAGCGGACGTCCGGAAGTGATTCAATCGATTGGCATGAAAAAGTCTGATGTGGCTAAGGCATTAAAGATCATCGAGCAGGAACTCGCATTGCTACTGAAATTGTGGAGTGAATTACATGGTTGAGCTGACAGACGCAGAATATGAGGCGGCGGTAGAACGTGGACGGATTGCCGAGGCGGCGGAGCCGCGTGCGCGTTCGGCTTACTATGACCGTGCAACCGGCAGGATTGTTATCGAACTCAAAAACGGCAGCACATTCGCCTTTCCAGCGCGGCTGGCCCAGGGGCTGCAAAACGCGACGGACGATGAGATCGCTGAGGTGGAAGTCCTAGGCACCGGTTACGGCCTTCATTGGGAAACTCTGGACGAAGACTACACTGTCCCCGGACTCCTTGCCGGCCTCTTCGGCACACGAAAGTATATGGCACAACTCGCAGGCCGTGCGACCTCGCCGGCTAAAGCTGCAGCGGCTCGTGCCAACGGCGCCAAAGGTGGCAGGCCACGCAGAACTGCTGCTTAATCGTCTAGGCCGCCGCCACCCGCATCGGCATCAGCGCGTTCATCAGCGCCCGGTAGGGCGCGAGCAGCAGCAGCGCCGCCACGAACTTCACGCTGAAGTCGCCGGTCGCGAGCGACAGCCACAGCGGCACGTCGGCGCCGATGCCGAGCCACGGCGCGCTCATCCCCAGCGAGCCGTCCGGCATGTGGAACAGCCCATCGACGAAGCCGAAAGCCGGCGAGAACGCCAGGCCGAAAAAGATCGCCGTATCGAGCACCGAACCGAGCAGCGACGCGCCGAGCGGCGGCAGCAGCCAGAGCCGCGCGTTGCGCAGCCGCGAGAACACCGCGATATCGAGCATTTGCCCGACGAGGAACGCGCTCGCCGACGCCAGCGCGATGCGCGGCGTCGACAGGAACACCGACAGCCCCAGCGCCACCACAAACCCGATCAGCACCACGATCCGTGCCCGCACCGGCCCGTCGATCCGGTTGGTCAGGTCCGACACGAGGAACGCGAACGGATAGGTGAAGGCGCCCCAGGTGAGAATGTCACCGAGGTGGAACGGCCCGAAATCCGCCTGCACCGGAAATTGCACGAGAATATTGGAGGCGGTGACGACCACCACCATCGCGGCCACGGCCGCGGCAAAACGAGCGAACATATCGCACCTTTCGAACGGGCTGGCCGGCATCAGACCGGGGCCACATAAACGGAGCGCGTTCAGGAAAAGTGGATACCGGTTTTCCGGTTCGAACGCGCGACCACATAAAAAGCAAACCGCGCGGCCCTTGCGGATCGCGCGGTCAAAAACTTGAGGCCGAAGGGGATCAGGCAGCGAGCGCGGCCCGCACTTCCTTCTTCAGCGCCAGCGCGTTCGGCGACAGATCCTCGTCGGCCGCCTTCACCAGGAACGCGTCGAGGCCGCCGCGATGCTCGACCGAGCGCAGCGCGTGCGCCGTGATGCGCAGCTTCACCGTGCGGTTCAGCACGTCCGAGATCAGCGACACATTGAGCAGGTTGGGGAGGAAGCGGCGACGGGTACGGTTGAGGGCGTGGCTCACATTGTTGCCCGTCATCACACCCTTGCCGGTCAGTTCGCAGCGGCGAGCCATGTCGAAAATCCTGTCAAAACGGCCCGGCGGCGGGAGAGTCCCCGCATCGGGCGCTGGTCTTACCTTGGTTGAGGCGTTCCCATAGAGAAACCGGGCTTTCCCGTCAAGAGAACGTCATGTCGCCCTGCCTCGCGCGAAAAAGTGGCGGCCGGTTTTTCGTTCAGCGAGGCAGGCAAGTAAAGCGGGCGGGCGGACCGCTCGCCTGCCCGCGATCGCCTTGCCACTGTCGCCGGAGCTAGGCAATTTGGGGGTTCACAGCGATTCGCGCCCCCCGGGGCTCTGCGAGCCCGAGGGTCCGATTGGCCATTTCCAGCCTTTGTAAAGCGCTTCCCGTCGCCCTTCTGGCCCTCGCCATCACCGGCAGCGCCCGCGCCGACAGCAACAGCACCGCCAGCTATGTCATCAACCTCGGCGGCAACATCATCGCGACGGCCAAGTTCAACCTCAGCGACACCGCCGGCGCCTACTCTCTCAAGCTCGATGCCACCGTCACCGGCATCGCCCAGCTCGTGGCGAGCGGCATCGCCAAGGCGGACTCGACCGGCACCGTCACCGCCAGCGGCCTTCATTCCGATGCCTTCGACCTCATCACCCATTCGGGCGGCGAAGACTTCAAGGTCCAGGTGCAATATGCCGGCGGCGACGTCACCGCCTTCGTCGTCACCCCGCCCATCGTCAACAACATCAATCGCGTGCCAATCGAGCGCAGGCAACTCAGCAACGTCAACGACATGCTGGCGACGTTCATCCTGCGCGGCGACAAGCTCGATCGTTCGCTGTGCGACTATCACGCCCAGGTCTTCACCGGCATCGAACGCTTCGATCTCGATTTCAGATACGCCAAGGACGACGTGGCAACCTCGCCGCGTACCGGCTACCAGGGCCCGGTAGTCCTCTGCCATGTCGCCTACAAGCCGATCTCGGGCCACTACACCACCTCGGAGCTCACCAACTCCCTGGCGCAGAGCGACCGGATCCTCATCTGGTACGCTCCGCTCAAGGACACCGGCTATTTCATCCCCTATCGGGTGCTGCTCACCACCTCGATGGGCGACCTCTCGATGGTCCTCACCAGCCTGGGCTAAGACCTGAGCTAGCAGTCGGGTCCCTTCTCCCGCCTGCGGGGGAAGGTGGCGCGGAGCGCCGGAAGGGGGCCGCCCCACGCGCCGAGTCCAGCCTCACCACCTCAGCCTCAACCATCCACAATGTCATTCCCGCGCAGGCGGGAATCCAGGGCGGAGTCCTCGGCTCCGCTAACCCAGTCTGGATTCCCGCCTGCGCGGGAATGACACCGTGGCGAACGCGAGCCACCAACTCAGCGGCCCAATCGCCGCCTGTCCCATTCCACTAACTCTCCGCGTCGCGCTTAGCCTGCTCAAGTCGTAAATTTTCTACGGCCTCAAAATGCTCTGCCGCATACTTTTCTCGGCTACTTGGCGCTCGAAAACTGAGGTCGAGCTCATCTGCGATCTGGCGCATGCAGTTCTCAAGCAAAAGGGGCACAGGCACCGACGCTTCGCCCTGCACGGGCGTGTAGCGAAACGATAGTTCGCCTCTGAAGGCCGCAGCCGTGAGAGGGTCGTTGACCGTGACATCGAAGTGGGCTCCACCGCCCTTGTCCCGCAGGATCATCACTACATCGCGACGAGAAAGTTCAGCGCGCTGAGAGAGTTCGTGCCCTTGGGTGTTGATTACGATCTCCGACCACCAGTCGTCAAAAGGCAGATCGCGCCCCCGCAAGACCTCGCCGCGTCCGGTCGGTACTAACTCCACATGCCATTCGTTTTCCGCGATATGGGTCAATCTGCAATACACTAGAGCCAGTCCCAGTCGCCCAGCCTCGAACGAACTCCGGTACTGACGAGTATCTTGGCTTCCGAGACTGTCGCAGATCGACTTGTGGGTTCGCTGGCCGCGCCCGACGAGGAGATGGGTGGCATTCGCCATCCGGCAGGCCTCGTCAGTCGCCCCCTGGTCAAAAAGCTGGGCAGAAGCAGAAAGAAATCGTAGCTGCGAGTAGGCTGCCGCCTCGATCTCTTCGCGACTACGCGAATAAGTCATGTTGTGCTCGCTTGGCGTGGGAGAACTGACAGCGAAACATGTGCTGGTCCCGGGCGATCCGGGAGTTCAAATTGCAATAAGATAATAAGCGAGTGCGAGCTTCGCGCCAGCCGCTCCCTCGTACTCCGCACAGGGGGAGGAACTCCGATTGCGGACTGCGTTGAAATCGAACGCCCTCCAGCGTCCGGGAACCAAAACAGGCAGCCTTCACCCCCGCCGCCACAATTATGGTTAACCAACCCTCAATTTTCCCACTGTCCCATCCCGGCACGGTCAACGGCTTTATTGCCAATTTTGCCTCGGCAAACGCCCACCCCGCAGGGCCTCGAAAATGAGCGCGCAAAGAAACTTTGGCGGTGTCGCGTTAACCTTCGCTTCACACCTCGCCGATTCGCCGCCGCGGACCGCAAAAATCAACCAATTCGCAAGACATGTGAACGGTTTAGGGCGAAATACGACGTCCCCGGCGACCGCGCCGAACTTGCTAGCTGGAATCACCCGACGCCACCCACAACATTTAGCGGGGAACAAACCGACATTTCCGAGTCGCCGCCGATTCGACCCGTGTTTGTTCTGCGTTCGTACCAAACGTTAACGCGCCGACCGGGAACGTGATGCGGTGCAGCGCTAGGTCACGGAGCGTTTCCGGGAAAAGTGGCAACGGTTTTCCGGTTCGGAAACACGACCAAACAAAGACCTGGAGCGCATCACCGTTTCCGAGAAACGGCGATGCGATCTAGGCTGGCGCGCCATCCTCGCCTACATAGGCGGCAGATGACCGACGCTTCCTCCCTCAAGGCCATCCTCGGGCCCACCAACACCGGCAAGACCTTCTTTGCCATCGAGCGGATGCTGGCGCACCGGTCGGGGATGATCGGCCTGCCGCTGCGCCTGCTGGCGCGCGAGGTCTATGGCCGCGTCGTCAATCGCGTCGGTGCGGACAAGGTGGCGCTGGTCACCGGCGAGGAGCGGATCGTGCCGCCCAAGGCGCGCTACTGGGTGTGTACCGTCGAGGCGATGCCGCTCGACATGCCCGTCGAATGCCTTGCGGTCGACGAAATCCAGGTGGCGACCGATTTCGACCGCGGCCATGTCTTCACCAACCGCATCCTGCATGCGCGCGGCCTCAACGAAACCCTGCTGCTCGGCGCCGCCACCATGGCGCCGCTGATCCGCGCGCTGCTGCCCAATGCCGAGCTCATCCACCGTCCGCGCTTTTCGACGCTGACGTATGCCGGCTCGAAGAAGATCTCGCGCCAGCCGACCCGCTCGGCCATCGTCGCCTTCTCGGCCCGCGAGGTGTACGCCATCGCCGAGCTGATCCGACGCGAGCGTGGCGGCGCCGCCGTGGTGATGGGCGCGCTCAGCCCGCGCACCCGCAATGCCCAGGTCGACATGTACCAGAATGGCGACGTCGACTTCCTCGTCGCCACCGACGCCATCGGCATGGGCCTCAATCTCGACGTCCACCACGTCGCCTTCGCCGACGACCGCAAGTTCGATGGCCACCAGACCCGCCCGCTCACTCCGGCCGAGTTCGGCCAGATCGCCGGCCGGGCCGGACGCCATATGCACAACGGCACCTTCGGCGTCACCGGCAATGCCGATGCCTTCGACGAAGAGCTGATCGTCGCGCTCGAAAGCCACGATTTCGAACCGATCCGCCAGGTGCAGTGGCGCAATGCCGATCTCGACTTCGCCTCGCTCGACGCTCTGCGCGCGAGCCTCGAGGTCACCCCGCAGATGAAAGCGCTGACCCGCGTGCCCATCGCCACCGATCAGCAGGCGCTCGAATTCCTCGCGCGCAACGAAGCGGGCGATCTCGCCATCGGCCGCGCCGCGGTGGAGCTCTTGTGGCAATGCTGCGCCCTGCCCGACTATCGCGACATCTCGCCGGCCCAGCATGGCGAGATCATCACCCGCATCTACACCGACCTTCGTCGCCACGGCGCTGTGGCCAGCGACTGGATTGCCGAGCAGGTGCGCTTCTGCGACAATACCAGTGGCGATATCGACACACTCAGTAACCGAATCCGCCAAATTCGCACCTGGACCTACGTCGCGAACCGGAAAAACTGGCTTGAAGACCCGGCGCATTGGCGCGAAAAGACCCGTGACATCGAGGACCGGCTGAGCGACGCACTGCACGAGCGTCTCACCCAGCGTTTCGTCGACCGGCGCACCAGCGTGCTGATGCGTCATTTGAGAGACAAATCCATGGCGACTCCTGAAATCAACGATCGCGGCGAGATCAGCCTCGAAGGTCATCTGATCGGCTCGATCCAGGGCTTCAGGTTCACCCTCGCGCGTTCCGACGGCGACACCGACGCCAAGGCGCTCGGCAGTGCCGCGGCGCAGGCCGTCGCGCCCGAGATCGCCAGGCGCGCCGACCGCCTCGCCGGTGCGCCCAACGAGGAGCTCGTGCTCTCGACCGACGGCCAGTTGCGCTGGCGCGGCGAAGTCGTTGCCTCGCTCGCCGAGGGCGACAGCATCTTTGCGCCGCGCGTCATCGTGCTCGCCGACGAAAGCCTCACCGGCCCCGATCTCGAGCGCGTGCAGGACCGGCTCAACCTCTGGCTGCGCCATCACATCAACACCGTGCTCGAGCCGGTACTCCAGCTCGAAGCCCCCGCCGATCTCGAAGGCGCGGCCCGCGGCCTCGCCTACCGGCTCTACGAGAACCTCGGTCTATTGCCGCGCCAGGCGGTCGCCGAAGAGGTCAAGGCGCTCGACCAGGACGTGCGCGCCAAGCTCAGGAAGCTCGGCATCAAGTTCGGCGCCTACCACATCTATGTGCCGCTGGCGCTGAAGCCCGCTCCGCGCGAGCTCGCCATCATTCTGTACGCGCTCAAGCACGGCGGCATCCGCCAGCACGGCGTGACCGAACTGCCGCATACCGTGCTATCGGGAAGAACGTCGTTCCAGATTGACCCCGAGATCTCGACCAAGCTCTACGAGGTCGCCGGCTTCAAGGTCGCCGGCAAGCGCGCCGTCCGCGTCGACATCCTCGAGCGCCTCGCCGACATCATCCGCCCGCTGATCGCGCTCGACGCACGGACGCATCAAGGCGAACTGCCTCCCGGCGCCGCCGAAGCCAACGGCTTCCGCGTCACGGTGGAGATGACCTCGCTGCTCGGCACTGCCGGCGAAGACTTCGCCTCGATCCTTACAGCCATTGGTTACCGTGTTCGGCGAACACCAAAGGCCATTCAAGCACCTTCGGATGCATTGAAAAATGATGCCGCGATGAACGAAGCCGCTGCCGAAACCGTCGAAGGCGCGCCCTCCGCTGCGGCCGAACCGGCCGCCATCGAGACCGCCACCTCCGACCTCGGCGCCCCCGCGCCGACCGCCGAAACCGAGGCCAAACCGGCCGAGGACGCCAAGCCCGCGGAAGACGTCAAACCCGCCGAGCCCGAGTTCGACGAAGTCTGGTTCCCCGGCGGCCGCCGTCCGGACGGCCCGCGCCACCAGAACCGCCGCCCGGCCCACGCCAACGGCGCTGCCGCCGAGGGCGCGCCGGCCAAAGGCGCCCGCCCGCCCCGCCGCTTCAACCGCGACAACACCGCCTCGCGTCCCGATGGCGACAAGCCGCAGGGCGATCGCCCGCCCCACCACGGCAAGCCGCGCTTCGACAACGCCAAGGCGCGCAAGCCCTTCGGCGAGGACCGCAAACCCTTCGAGGGCAAGCCGAAATTCGCCGCCAAGCGCGATCAGGGCGACTGGAAGGAGCATCGGCCGCGCGAGAAGCGCGAGGTCGCGCTCGATCCGGATTCGCCGTGGGCCGCCCTCGCGGCGCTCCGCAATCCCAAGGCCGAGTAGCGCTTGGCGAAACAGCGCCTCGACAAATGGCTGTTTTTCGCCCGGGCCGTGAAGTCGCGGACGCTGGCGCAAAAGCTGATCGAGACCGGCGCCGTTCGCGTCAATTCCGAACGCACCGTCCGCACTGACCATCAGGTCGGCGAGGGTGACGTGCTGACCATGACCCTCCATACGCGTCTGCTGGTGTGGAAGATTCTCGACTCCGGCGCGCGCCGCGGCCCGGCTCCCGAGGCTGCGGGCCTCTACGAAGACCTGTCGCCGCCGCCCGTTCCGCGCGCCGCGCCGGTCCCCCTCTTCGCCGTTCGCGACCCCGGCGCCGGTCGCCCCACCAAAAAGGACCGCCGCGACACCGCCCGCCTGCGGGACGACGACGAATGACGAAGCGACCTCAACTGCGGTTCAGGTTGCTCGAAAACCCGTTCCCGCAAGCGGCGACACGCCGCAAAGGCGTGCCCCTCGCATCACTTGCGAGCCATTCTAAAAAGGGCTAGCAACCGGGCGACCCGCCGAGGCGCCTCCCGTCTCGCCGCGCGCCCACATTCCGGGACCATCTGCCGAACATGACCTACATCGTCACGGACAACTGCATTCGCTGCAAATATATGGATTGCGTCGAGGTTTGCCCCGTCGACTGTTTCTATGAGGGCGAGAACATGCTCGTCATCCATCCCGACGAATGCATCGACTGCGGCGTGTGCGAGCCTGAATGTCCGGCCGAGGCCATCAAGCCCGATACTGAGCCCGGGCTCGACAAATGGCTGGAGGTGAACGCCAAATATGCCGCCGCCTGGCCCAACATCACCGAAAAACGCGATGCGCCGGCGGACGCCAAGGAAATGGACGGCATCGAAGGCAAGTTCGAAAAGTACTTCTCCGAGGCCCCTGGTCAAGGCGACTGACACTGCCCATTTAAGCGGCATGTCCCCAGCAACCGACGCCCGGAATCCGGGCGGATTAACGCAATGATTCGGCAATTTTGATTTTGCCGGAAAATTGTGCTATGGTCCGCCAATCGATGCAGTACCCAGCCCCGTGCCGCAAGGCACTCTTTTTTTGACACGATAAACGTTCTGACCCAACGGACGGTCTAGCGGGGCCGGACGTTGGATGGGCTTTACTGCGCAAAAGTAACAAGGACGGTCTTCCGCGAAGAACCAGTCCGACGGCGGCGTCAAAGGAGTAACTCATGGTAGTCAAGAAGTCTGTGCAGCGCCTCGGATTCAAGACTGGCGAATATATCGTCTATCCCGCCCATGGCGTCGGGATGATCACGTCGATCGATGAGCAGGAAGTGGCCGGGCTGAAGCTCGAGCTGTTCGTGATTTCTTTCGAGCAGGACAAGCTCACGCTTCGCGTTCCGACCGCCAAGATCAAGTCTGTCGGCATGCGCAAGCTCGCCGAGGAGCCCGTGGTCAAGAAGGCGCTCGAAACGGTCACCGGCCGCGCCCGCGTCAAGCGCACCATGTGGTCGCGCCGCGCCCAGGAATACGAAGCCAAGATCAATTCGGGCGACCTGATCGCGATCTCGGAAGTCGTTCGCGACCTCTACCGCTCCGACGACCAGCCGGAGCAGTCCTACTCCGAGCGCCAGTTGTTCGAGCAGGCCATGGACCGCATGAGCCGCGAGATCGGCGCCGTCAACAAGCTGACGCTGACCGAAGCCATCCAGCTCATCGAAAAGAACCTCGCCAAATCCCCGCGCCGCGGCCCCAGGACCGAGCCCGACGCCGAAGAAGCCGCCGCGTAAGCGCGGTCTTTCAGTCAGAATGCGAAAGGCCGGCAGCAATGCCGGCCTTTTTGTTTGGTGGTTGCCCCGCATCGACCATCTCGGATCCTCCCACGGTGTCATTCCCGCGCAGGCGGGAATCCAGACGGGCCGTGCGGATGTCCGTGAACTCAGTCTGGATTCCCGCCTGCGCGGGAATGACAGCCGAGAATTCAGCGTAACCCTTGGCTCAGTTGACCGCCAGCACCTTGTACTGCTGCCCCGCCGTCACCGGGTCGCCCGGATAGAGATTGTTGAGGATGTAGAACAGGTTCGTCGCGTCGGCGACCGGCCCCATCTTGCGCGCCAGCGAGTCGGCGGTATCGACCGCACCCGCTGTTACCGTCTTCACCGTTAGCGTGCGCACCTGCCGGAGGTCGGCGGCCGAGGCGCTGCGGAAGCTGTTGAGCGTCTGGTCGGCGCCGCGCGCAAACGCCGGACTGTCGGCCTTGGCGGCAAAGATGAACCGGTACACGCGCCCGCTGTAGCGCACGATCTCGACCCGGAAATTCCACTGGTCCGTCGCGGCCACGCCCGAGGCCGTATCGAAGCCGTTGAGGCTCTGCTGCTTGATCGTTTCGGGCTTCAGCCCGGCGATCCAGCCCGACTTCAGATAGTCCGACAGCGCCATGCTGTCGGGCACTTCGGCGCTGTCGAACCGCACCGCCTCGCCATCGCCCGCGACGCCGACCACGGCGCCCTTGCTGATCTGCAGGTTGTAGCCCTGCGGCACGGTAAACGTGAACTTCAGCCCCGGATGGATAAAGCGCTGCCCGGCGATCGCGCCCTGATCGGGGCTGTCGCCGTAAACCAGCCCGTTGATCGCCGCCATGTAGTCCGCCCGCGCCGTCTGCCCGATGCCCGGAGCGCCGAAGAAGCCGCGCGCCTCTTCGGTGGCCTTCTGGATGCGGTCGGGCGTCGAGGGGTGCGATGACAGGAAATCGTCGGCCTGGTCGGCGTCGCCCTGCGAATACTGGGCGAACCGGCCCATCGCGGTAAGGAAGCGCGAGGCGGCGAAGGGGTCGAACCCGGCCTTCCCCGAGATCATGATGCCTTCCTTGTCGGCGGCCAGCTCCTGCGCCTGGCTGAAGGCGGCAAAGCTGAGCTTGGCCTTGTTGGCCGACTGGTCGGTGGAAGGATCGGCGCCGAACACGCCGGTGACCACCTTGTCCACCAGCTCCGTCGTGCGGGCGCGGTTGGTGCGGGCGCGGGCGTGATGCAGCACGACATGCGCAATCTCGTGCGCCAGCACCGCCGCCAGTTCGCTCTCGTCATTGGCGAGCGCGAGGATGCCGCGCGTCACGAAGATGTAGCCGCCTGGCAGCGCAAACGCGTTGACCTCGGCGGTGTCGAGAATGGTGACCGTGAACTTCGAGTTCGGCTGGTCCGCCGCTGCGAGGAGCTTGGCAACGATCTGGGCCAGCATGATCTCGGCCGGCCGGTCGGAATAAATGCCGCCATACGAAGCGGTGATCTTGGGCGCCTCGCGTGCCCCGATGATGTCGTCCTCCGGATCGCCCGTATTCGACGCCAGCGGCGCCATCTGGCCGTTGGTCGTGCTCACCGCGACGCCCGGCCCCATCACGCTCGAGCAGCCGGCGAGCAGCACCAGCAGCGACAGCAGTACCGTCCGTTGGATCAGCTTCAGGCTCATGGCGTCGCCAGAACCTCGATCTGCTCGGGATGCGTGACCGCGATCTGCGGACCGTCGCGCAGATCCACCCAGCCGCGGACCCGCACCAGCGCATTGCCGAGCTTGGTCGGATCGAGCCGGTCGGCCGCGAAAAGGGCAAGCGCCCGGCTGTCGATCACCGCAGTAAAATCCTCTTTGAAGTAGCGCCCGAAATTCAGGTAGACGCGGCCGCCGCTCTTTTCCGCCAGGAGCACACGACCTTGCACCAGTTCGTAATGTCCTGCGAGTTCCGCGAAATCGGCCGGCCGTTCGGCGCGCCGCACCCTGTAATATGCGTCGGCCCAGATTCCAAGCTTTTGCGAGCGCGCTTTGGTCTCCGCGGCAAAAAGATCCGGCAGGCAGGCGCGGTTGTCGGGAAACGAATAGACCCGCGCCCAGCCGTTCTCGAGCATCTGCTGCTGCACCCAGGTTTCGCCGCCGTCGCCGGTGACGAACAACTGGCCGAGCGCGCGGCCATAGCGGTCCTTTTCCTCGCCGCCATAGCGGAGCAATACCGGCTTGTTGAGCGTGAGGTCGCTGAGCGCCTGCTTCGATTCTTCGGCTTTCGGCCAGTCCGCGAGCCCCGGCCGCCCAAGCGCCAGATGCGGCGCCTGCGTCCCGATCAGCCGCACGATCAGCCCGTTGTCGAGCATCAGCGTGTCGCCGTCGACGATCTGCGTCACCACGCCCCTGGGACCATCGCGCAGCCCGTCGCAGGCTGCAGCCAGAGGCGCACCCATCAGCGTCACGGCCACAGCCCCCAAAACCGCATGTCGAACGAGCAAATCCGTCCCCACCAGACGAGGTGCTCCATCATGCCGGAAATTGCGGCGAAAATCCTGGCCTGTGGGCCGATGCGTGCCCGATGTTGCCGCTGTGCCACATGGCAGCTAGCGTGCGCGCATGGCCGCTTCGACCATCCGCACTGCGCTCGCGCCCTATGCCGTCTACGCCGCGAGCTGGTGGCGGACGCCTGCGCCATTTCGGCCCTACGTCTCCGACGCAGTGGGCCTGTGGGCGCGCGGCCAGCGCGTCTATCGCGCCTGGACCCCGCATCTCAACAAGACGCTTGCCGTCCTCGACACCTCCATCGACGACATTGCCTCGCGCCGCGCGGTGGCGGTGCTCGGCAGCGGTCCGCTGCAGGATGTGCCGCTCGAATCCTTGGCGCGCATGTTCGAGCGTGTGCTGCTGATCGATCTCGCTCACCTCACCACCATCGATCGGCGGCTGCGACGCTATCCCAATGCCGAACGTGTCTGGCGCGACCTCGCCCCCGTCGGCGAGACCGATCCGCTCGGCTTCCTTCGCGCCGTCCCCGGGCTCGACTGGGTCATCTCCGTCAATCTGGTGAGCCAGCTCGCACAGGCCGCACCCGAGGGCACCGAGCGCACCGTCATCGACGCGCATCTCGACGGCCTGTCGGCGCTGCCGATGCCGGTGACGCTGATCACCGACATCGACTATCGCGTCTTCGATCATCACGGCACGCTGCTCGAGGAGCAGGACATGATGTATGGCCGGCCCCTGCCATTCCCCCAAAGCCGCTGGCTGTGGGAGGTGGCGCCTTTCGGCGAGGAGGCGCCCGGAACCCGCCGCATCCACACCGTGCACGCCTATCCCGACTGGCACGCGGCCGTCCGGGACGATTGAAGCTTCAGCTCGCCATCGTCCCATGCATCAGCAGGTCCACTGCCGCCTCCATCGAGCCGGCCTGTGTCACCGTCCCGGCATTGACGAAATAGATCTCGTCGGCATTGTCGATGGTGTTGAGCCGGTGCGCGATGATCACCCGCGTCGTGCTCGCCGGCAGCTTCTTCAGGATATCGTCCAGCAACTGTTCGGTGACCGTGTCGATGTTGGCGGTCGCCTCGTCGAGGATCAGCAGCTCCGGGTTGCGCAGCGCCGCGCGGATGAACGCGATGAGCTGCTTCTGCCCAAGGCTCATCGCATCGCCGCTCGACGCCACCGGCGTTTCGAGCCCGCCCTCGAACCGCGCCAACAGCCCCGATAGGCCCGCATCGTCGAGCCGCGCCCGCAATTGCGCATCGCTGAGGCTCGCCTCCGCCGCATTGCCGTAAAGGATGTTGTCGCGCACCGTGCCCGTGAACAGGAACGGCTCCTGCAGGATGAACCCGATCTTTTGCGCCCGCTCGTCCGGCGCATATGACCGGATGTCCTTGCCGTCGAGCAGCACGGTGCCCGCGCTTGGATCGTAGAGCCGCGCCATCAGCGACGCCGTCGTGGTCTTGCCGCCGCCAGTCGGCCCGATCAGCGCATAGGTCTTGCCCCTCTCGAGCGACAGGTTCACCGACTTGAGCACGTCGTCGCCGCCCGGATAGCGGAACGACACGTCCTCGAAGATCATCACCGCGTCCGCACCCGTAGGCGTCGCGGGCACGATCGCCATGTCCGAATGCATCGCCAGCACTTCCGAGATGCGGTCGAGTCCGGCGAGCGCCAGTTGCAGCGACGACCAGATGGTCGCGAGCTGCCGCAGCGGATTGTAGAAATTGTTGACGTAGAGCAGGAAACCGATCAGCAGCCCCACCGTCATGTCGCCGGTCGAAATCAGGTAAATGCCGTAGGTCAGCACCACCATCACGCCAAGATTCGACGCGAGCCCATAGAGCGGGATGAAGATGTTGCTGGCGACACCGGCGCGGATCGAGGCGCGGTAGTTCGCGCTGTTGGCGCCCGCGAATTTCTCCTTGAAATAATCGAGCCGATTGAACGCCACGATCACCTTGAAATTGGCGAGGCTTTCCTGGATTTCGCCGCTGAGCCCGCCGAGCGTCTGGAGGCTCGTAAAGCTCGCGCGCTTCACCCAGCCCGACAGCAATTGCGTCGCGATCAGCACCAGCACCGCCGGCACCAGCCCGGCCGCGCCGAGCCTGGGGTTGAGGCTCAGCAGCAGGATCGCCGCCCCGACGATCAGGAACGCATTGCCGAGGAACTGCATCAGCGCCTGGGCGAAGAACTGGTTCAGCTTGTCGGTGTCGTTGTTGATGCGCGAGATCAGGTCGCCCGACTTGTTCTGGTTGAAGAACGCGACGGGGAGCTCTTGCAGCTTGTTGAAGATCGCGTTCCTGAGGTTGAACAGAATGCGCCGGCCGACGCCGCCCATCGTGCGGGTCTGCGCATAGCCGGCCCCTAACCCGACGAGGTAGATCGCGAGCAGAATGCCGCTCCAGATCGCGACGCCCGCGTAGTCGCCCTTGGCGATGAAGTCGTCGACGACGTGCCCGATGACCAGCGGCCCGGTCAGCGCCACGGCCGAGTTGATGAGGATCGTGACGAACGCGATCGCCACGTTCCGGCCTTCGTCGCGCATCAGCGGCACCAGCCGCGCCAGCGCCCGCCAGATCGGCTCCTTGGCGGCGTTCGCCTCGCTGGTGTTAAGCTTGTAGCTCATAGTCCTCGGTGCTCTGCTGCGACGCGTAGATCTGCATGTATTCGGTCGAACTGGCCTTGAGCTCGGCATGCGTGCCGCGCGCCAGAATCTTGCCATCCATCAGCAGGATGATCTGGTCGTAATCCTCGACCGGCGCGATCTTCTGCGTCACCGACACCAGCGTGATGCCCGGGTAATTGGCCCGCACGTTGCCGAGGATCTTCCGCTCCGTGCGCTGGTCGACCCGCGCCGTGAAATCGTCGAGCAGCAGTACCTTGGGTTCGAGCGCCAGTGCCCGCGCCAGCATGATGCGCTGCTTCTGCCCGCCGCTGAGGCTGGTGCCGCGCTCCGACAGCACCGTGTCGAGCCCCAGCGGCAGCGTTGCGATGAAATCGTGCAGCTCGGCCGTGGCAACCGCCTTGGCCAGCTTCGCATCGTCGACGGTGTTGGAGAACGCGATATTCTCGCGCAGCGTCAGGGTGAACGTCGCGCTGTCCTGGAACACCAGTCCAACCTGCTGGTGCAGCGCCTGCTTGTCGTAGTCGTCGAGCAGATGCCCGTCATAGAGCACCCTCCCCGCCTGCGGTACGATCAGCCCGGTCATCGCATAGAGCAACTGCGTTTTGCCGGCCGCCGTCGGTCCGATGATCGCCGTCCGCGTTCCCGCCCTGGCTGTAAGGCTCACATCGCCCAAGGCTTCGCGCTGCCCGTAGCGCACCGTCAGCCCATGCACCTCGATGTCGCCGCGCAGCGTCGTCGCCAGCGTGCCGGTCGCGCGCGGCTCGGGCGCCTGGAGCACCTGCCCGATGCGGTCGAACGATGCCGACGCCTGCGCCACCACATTGCTCATGAAGCCGATGATGAGGATCGGAAAGATCAGGATCGAGAGGTACGAGGTGAACGCCGTGAAATCGCCCAGCGTCATGCTGCCCGAAATCACCAGATGCCCGCCGAAGCTCAGGATCACCAGCGTCGCGAGATTGGTGCAGAACGTGATCACCGGGATCAGACCGGCAAACAGCCGGATGATGCTGAGCCCGATGGTCTTGGCCTCGGTATTGGCCGCGAGGAACTTCTCGTATTCGAAGGTCTGCGAATTCACCAACCGGATCAGCGACGAGCCGAGGATGCTCTCGTTGATCACCTTGTTGAGCCAGTCGATGGCTGCCTGCGAGCGCCGGAACAGCTTCCGCACCCGGCTCAGCACCACATAGAACGTCACCGCGATCACCGGCACCACGGCGAGCACGGCCAGCGCCAGTTGCCAGTCGATCAGCAGCAGCAGCACGGCCGCGCCGATGATCAGGAAGAACGACGAGACGATCGAGGCAATCGCCTGCGCCACGAAGTTCTTGATCGCATCGACGTCCGAGGTGAGATTGGTGAGGAGCCGCGCCGACGTCACCGTCTGGATGTAGGCGAAATCCTGCTGCGCGATCTTGCCGACGAGCCGCGTGCGCAGATCCCGCGCCACCCGCTCCGAGGTCAGCGTCTGGATGATGCTCTGGCCGTAGGTGAACACGAACACCCCCACCGCCAGCGCCAGGAACTCGCCGATCACCCGGGGCAGCGTGAACGCCGGCGTGCCGATGCCGTCGATCGCGCCGGCGATGATTTGCGGGCCGATGAGGTTGAGGCTGTTGCTGATGATGGTCAGCACCACCAGCAGGCCGATCCACGGCCAATAAGGCCGCAGCAGCCCGAACAGCCCGCCGGACTTGCGGGCCGGCGCTGCGTTGCTTCTATCCGTCATCTCAACCGCTTGCGTCTTTGCCGGGGCGCCGGCGCATGCGCCCCGGCCTCGCAAGCCTATATAGTGAACGGAGCGGCGGCGGGACCCACTATTTTGCACCCGATTTTTGCCGCACCGGGAGTGCCGCCGCGCGCGCTCTAGAAGCGCAGCGCCGCCGGCAGCCGGTGGCTGGTCGCCGTCACCATCTCGCGGAACAGCCTGGCGCCGCGCTCGGCCCCCAGCGGGCCCACCAGCGGATCGGTCAGGAACAGGGTCTCGAGCGCGTCACGGTCACCCGCAAGCACCGCGCTCACCACCGCGTTCTGCCGTTCGGCATGCGGCCGGACCAGCGCCTCGGCGGCCGGCGGCAGCCGTCCCGCATAGACCGGGCGGATGCCCGTGCCCGAGAACACCGCATCGGTCTCGACGATCGTTCCGAGTGGCAGGCCATCGACCTGACCGCGGTTGGGCAGATTGGCGTTGATGACGAACGTCTCGCCCTGCGCCAGCGCCCGAAGCTGCGGCACGATGGCTTCATCGGACGGCGGCGGCAGGTCGGGCAGGCGACGGTGCGCCTCATCGTCCTTGTCCGCGTCCTGCGCCGCCTTGCGGCTCCGCCGGCGATAATCGACCGGCGTCAGCCCGAACTTCCATGCATCGGCGTTCGACAGATACCAGCTCGCGGGCAGGAACTCGGCCAGATGCCGGTCGCCAGCCGCCGCCGCGATTCCGAGCCGCGACGCGAGGTCGAACTTCACCCGGTTGTAGTCCTCGAAATAGCGCCGTTCCTCGTTCGTCGGATCGAGCGGCTTCGCCCGCCAGCCTTCCGCTGCGTGCTGCCGCGCGAACGCCAGATAGTCCGGCATCCAGTCGCGACCGCCCACGAACGCCCGGTCGGCAAAGGTGAAATGGTTGATGCCGAGCACGTTGATATCGACGTCGTCGGGCTTGAATTCGTCCGAGCCGGTGCGGTGGTTGGCGAGCCAGGCGACGAGCCGGCGGAGCTTGGTGACCTCATGGCACTCGCCCCAGGCGCGGATGCCCGGAAACACGGCATAGAGCGTCCCCGTCAGCACCGACATCGGGTTGGTGAGGTTGCAGACATAGGCATTGGGACTATGGACCCGGATGGCTTCCGCCACTTCGGCCATCGCCGGGATCGCCCGCATGGCCCGCACGAAGCCGCCCGGTCCAACGGTGTCGCCCACCGACTGCTTGATCCCCGCCGCCGCCGGCAGGTCGAGATCGTTCGCCATGTCGTCGAACGTGCCGGGCAGGATCGAGATGACGACGAAGTCGGCGCCCTTCAGCGCCGTGGCAAGGCTCGACGCCAGCGAATAGCGCAGCTTGAGGCCGTGCGCTTCGGAGTAGCGGTTGCCGAGATCGACGTTGCGCTGTGCGGCTGCGGCATCGAGGTCGAACAGTCTGATCTCGCCGGTGATCGATCCGTCATGCACCAGGTCCGCCATCAGCGTTCGAGCCCAGTTCAACGACCCACCACCCACATATGTCGCAGCCGGCGTAGCGCTGTGCGATCTTTGAAGCGAACGAGCCTGCGGTGATACCGCCCTGGCCTGAAGCTAGCTACCGCCAAGCTGGAGACTTTTGCCGAAGGAGTGAAGGCAAAAGGCTGAGCGGTACGCCAACTGAACTGGAGACCGATGGAGCACGGCGTACAACCGAGCTTATCCGCAAGCGGGAAGGGTGGCGAGGACGCCATGCGCGCGGCCGACGACCTCACCTCGCCAATCGCAGACTCCAAAACACTAAGCAGACTGCAGGTTGCGCTGCGCCAGGCTCTTTTCCCGAATGCCAGCCAAGGTTGCACGTGTCGTAATCTGATTTGGGTCAGTTACGAGTTCGATAACTGCGGCTTGCCCAGACGCGACCGACCGCTCCAATGCCGGCCCGAAATCGTCTGTCGTGGTCACGCGCTCCGCGTGAGCACCCATGGAGCGAGCCAGCGCCACAAAATCAGGATTGACCAAAGTCGTTCCAACGACCCGTCCCGGATACTCGCGCTCTTGATGCATGCGAATGGTGCCGTAGAGCCCATTGTTGAACAGCAAAACAATCAGCTTTCCACCGTGCTGCACTGCGGTGGCCAATTCCTGTCCGCTCATCATGAACCCTCCGTCACCCACGCACGACACCACCAGGCGATCGCGATACAGCAAGGATGCTGCTACGCCCGCCGGGACGGAGTAGCCCATGGCGCCAGACGTCGGTCCGATCTGTCGCGCCGGCCGCGCAAATTGCAGGAAGCGTTGTGGCCATCCCGTATGATTGCCGGCGTCGAGGGTGAGCACGAAGTCCTCAGGCAGCCTTTTTTGCAATTGCGACATGACCTGTCCAAGGTCGAGCGAACCGGAATAGGGTGGCGGCACGATGCCAGCCATATAGTCCGCGCGCGCTTTCTCTCGCCAAGCAGCAAAGCGATTGGGTTTAGTCCACCGTTCGTTCGAAATTGCAACGGCGAAGGCCTCGACTGTCGTGTTCATCCCCAGCCTGGGCGCGAACACCCGCCCTAACTCGGAAGGCTCGGGGTGAATATGCACCAAAGCCTGATGCGGCAAGGGCGTTTCAAGCAGACTATACCCCTGGGTCGTCATCTCGCCCAAGCGTGCGCCGACCGCAACGATCAAGTCCGCGCTTTTCATGTGCGAGACGAGCGTCGGCGCCACGGACGTTCCCAATTCGCCCACGAAATTCTCAGAACGGTTGTCGAATACATCCTGGCGTCTGAATGAGCAAGCAACTGGAATGCCGTTCGCTTCGGCGAACATCATGAAACTTTTCGAGGCGCTGTCGGTCCATCCGGACCCACCCACCACAAACAGCGGGCGCTGCGAGGCCTCTAGCAGATCCCTCAGCGGCAGCAGGTCTTTCGCCGTCGGTGACGGCGCGAAGCGCGGAACCGGCGCAGCGTTGGCTACGCTAGCTGCTTCGCTCAACATATCTTCAGGCAGAGCAAGAACGACCGGGCCAGGCCGTCCTGACGTTGCGACATTGAAGGCTCGCGCCATGTACTCCGGTATGCGGGCAGCGGAGTCTATCTGAGCGGCCCACTTTGCGATCGGGCCGAACATCTGCCGATAGTCGATCTCCTGGAACGCCTCGCGATCCGTCATCCAGCGCGCAACCTGCCCAACGAGCAGGATCATTGGGGTGGAGTCCTGAAATGCGGTATGGACGCCGACAGCGGCGTGACAGGCTCCCGGTCCGCGCGTCACCAAGCAGATCCCGGGCTTGCCGGTGAGTTTGCCGTACGCCTCCGCCATGTTGGCGGCCCCGGCTTCGTGCCGCGCATTGATGAGCTCGACCTGCTCGCGATCGTGGAGAGCGTCGAGAAGTTCAAGGTAGCTTTCCCCTGGGACGCAGAATGCCATTCTGACGTCGTGCGCTAGGAGCTGGTCGGCAAGAATCTGCCCACCAGTGCGGCTCTTCGGTTCGCTCTGCATTTTCAATTCCAACTGTTGCCGTCTCGGCAACTCAAGACAATATCGGCTCAGCCGCCGCGTGCGGTACGGGCGGCATCGCCAAGGTTCATGCCATTGCGGATATTTTCCATCATCTTGCGATCAAAGGCGTCAGCCTTCTCGCACAGCTCCAGTACCTCCTGTGCCCGCGCCACGGGGACCACCACCACGCCGGTGCTATCGCCGACGATAATGTCGCCGGGCGCGATCGAAACATCTCCGATCTTGACTGGAACATTCGTCGCCACCGTCTTAGCGCGCGTCTTGCCGCTCACTGGAACGGCATGACGGATGAACATTGGAAGTTCGGATGCAACGATCTCGTCAAGATCGCGAACGCCACCATCGACGACGATCGCCGCAACGCCACGCTGTTTGGCGACCAAGGCTGCGGCGCCGCCCATCATGGACACGGGTGCGCCCCCTGCGTCGATGACGATCACATCGCCGCCCGGAGCTTTGTCGATGTAGGCGGGAATGGTGAATTCGGACGGCTCGAACGTTCCGAGGCGGCCAACGACCACTTTCACCGTAAAGGCTCGTCCGGCAAATCGCTGATGCTGGGCAACCGGACGAATCGGAGGGACGACAAGGGTGTCGATGCCAAGATTGTCCAGTGCGCCGCCAACCGTGCTGGAGCCAAGTTCTGCGAATCGTTTCAGCAGCGCGGGAAAGTCGATTTCGGCCACGTCTGTTCCTCCAATGGTGTCAGACCATTGGTGGCCCAAACGCGAACCAATTGTCAAGCCGCCTGCGGCTAGAAGGATCAGTCGGTACTCAGTGAGATCATGATGCGGACCAGCGAAGCCCGGATCGCCTCCCGGGCCATGTCTTGGTTGCCGGACCGAAGTGCATCCAGGGTTGCTTCGCATTCGGTCAACGTGACCGGTCGCGCAAACGCCAACGCACCTACGACATGATTGTCGCGTTTCCACGCGCTGGCCCGCCGACTCTCAATCAACAGATTGAAAATGTGGACGATAAACGCGTTGCCGGCGGCCTTCACGAGCGCCATGTGAAACGCATATTTGCTCTCTTTGAAGGCTCGCCAATCCTTGGCCTCACGGATGGCTTCGATGCAGGCAGCGGCGGTTTCGAAATCTTGTTCCGTGGCGCGTTCAACGATCAGCGGCGCAAGCTCCGGCTCAAACAAAAGCCGAGCTTCGGTAAGTTCGGCGAGACTCCACACGAGGGGGGGCGCCTTGACCGGCGGGGCGACAGACGGCTCGCTGCTGTCGATGACAAAGCTACCCCGCCCGACATAGCGCGCGATCGTCCCGCGGCGCTCGAGCTGGTCCATTACCTTGCGCACGGAATGGCGCGGCACGTCATACTTTGCGGCAAGTTCGCGCTCGTTCGGCAACTGGTCGCCAACCGCGAGTTCGCCTGACGCGATCTGATTCAAGATACGATCGGTGAGCGCCTTGACGTTTTGCGAGGATCGCACGCGCAAGTTGAAGGCGCGCGCAGGGCTTTCAATGCCCCCTCGGGTGGCCGTTGGGGACCGACGTTTCGGCGCTTCAATAACTTTTTCCAATTTCCGGGCCTTGATCGTCAATGGGCGCACCCAATGCTGCAATGGATTGACATTGGTTCGAGATTGGTCGTACCTCTCGCACAATAACTGAAGACGGCTAACATAGCCAATCGTTGGAGGAGAGAACTTATGAAAAACGAGACGAGGCCGAAAGCGAGACTATCGCGGCGGGCGATCCTGCAGGGTGCCGCTGGACTGGCGGCGATGTCGGCGCTGCCCGCGTTCGGGCAGTCCGGCTTCAACTGGAAGGCCGCTTCAGGCGCCAACCTGAACATGGCGATGCAGAAGGCGAGCTTTGCCACTTTGCTCGAAAAGCTGATGCCCGAGTTCACGGAACTGACGGGCATCAATGTCCAGTTCGAGCAAATTCCGGAGCAGCAGTTCCGCCCTAAGCTGGTGATGGACTTGCAGGCCGGCAGTGGCGAGATGGACGTGATCTACATCTCGTACGCCAGCCAGAAGCAGTTGCTCGGCAAGGCCGGGTGGCTTGAGGATCTGCGCCCTTATATTTCTGATGTGAGCAAGACCAACGCTGACTTCGATGTGGACGATTTCAGCCCCGCGGCCATCGCGTACGCCACGCAGCCGGATGGTCGACTGGACAGTCTTCCGACGACCATTCACTACAACCTGCTTGCGTACAACAAGGAGTTGTTCGCCGCGAAGAATCTGCAGCCACCGAAGACCTTTGACGAGATGCTGGCGGCGGCGAAAGCCTTGCATGATCCATCAAACAATGTCGCTGGCTTCGTCATGCGTGGCATCAAGAATGCCAACACGTCGATGTGGACCGGATTCATGCTCGGCTATGGCGCTGATCCGATCGACGCCCAGGGGAATCTCAACACGACTTCGCCTGAAGCGCTCGAGGCGGCCAAGCTTTACACCGCACTCGACAAGGACTGCGGCCCGGCCGGAGTGGTCAGCTTTGACTGGCCGGAATCGCAAGCAAGCTTCATGCAGGGACAGGCTGCGATGTTCATCGACACGCCCGGCATCACTGCCGCCTGCAATGATCCCGCCAAATCCAAGGTGGCCGGCAAGGTAGGCTACGTCGTTCACCCCGCGGGACCGAAGGCCCACGTCACACCGATGCTGGGCAGCGGCTTCGGCATCAACAAGTTCAGCACGCAGAAGGATGCAGCCTGGATTTTCCTGCAGTGGGTCGCCAGCAAGGAAAACCAGGTCAAACTGGTTGCCGGCGGAGCGGGGGGCGCCGCGCGCAAGTCCGCGTATCCGACTCTGCTGGGAATGAGCCCGCCGCCAGTGTCCCCCGAGTGGGTGCAGGCGCTGAACGACTCTATCCTGATTGCAAAGTCGTGCATTCCGGATGTGGTCTCGGCCAACGAGTTCCGCGATGTTTACGGGATTGCGCTCAGCAACATGCTCACAGGATCAGACCCAGCCACGGAGCTCGCCTCCGCCACGGACCAGTACAAGCAGATCCTCGCGCAGTTCGGTTAGTCGATGTCGCTCAATCTTACCGGCGGCCTGCATAATGCAGGCCGCTACTGGCTGTTCGCGGTTCCTGCGATCGTCGTGATCCTGGCGGTCATCGCTTTCCCGTGGCTATTCACGCTCTACGCATCGCTCCACCTCATGGAACCCACGTTGCCAACGCGGTTCGTCGGGCTGAACAATTTCATTTCGCTCTTCCGGGATCCGAATTTCGGGTGGTCGCTTGTTCGGACCATATATTTCGCCTTCCTGTCGGTGGTGGCATCCCTCGTGCTGGGCGTGTTCGCCGCGCTCGTGTTTCACCGCCAATTCGTGCTACGCGGCTGGGCGCGCACCATTTTCATCATGCCGATGATGGCAACCCCGGTGGCCACCTCGTTGATCTGGACGATGATGTTTCATCCTCAGGTCGGCGTGCTCAACTACATTCTTACCTCCGTCGGTCTGCCCCCGGCGCAGTGGGTGTCAAATGCCGCGACGGTCATCCCCACGCTCGCGCTAGTCGAGACGTGGCATTGGACGCCTCTAGTTATGCTGATTATTCTCGGCGGTCTCGCCAGCCTGCCTACGGAACCGTTTGAAGCGGCCAAAATCGATGGCGCAAATGCGGTACAGACTTTTTTCTACGTGACCCTGCCGCTGCTCTGGCCGTTTGTCCTCGTTTGCGCGCTGCTCCGTACCATCGAGGCATTCAAAGCATTCGACACGATCTACGTCATCACGCGTGGTGGTCCCGGCGACGCCAGTGAAACACTCAATATGTTTCTCTACCAGAACGCCTTTTCATACTTCCACACCGGCTACGCGTCAGCCGTCGCCATCGTGTTCTTTCTCGTCGTCCTGGTTTTCGTCGTTCTGCAGCTGGCGCTGAAGAGGAGTGCGACATGAATGCGCGCAAACTGTTCGATCGACTGGGTCTCACTGCGTGCGTATTGCTGCTGCTTTCGCCGGCGGTGTTCTTCATTCTTTGGATGCTTTCGCTGTCGCTCAAGAACGATCTGCAAAATGCGGCCTACCCACCCATATTCATTCCTTCGCCGCCGACGATCGACAACTTCGTCAAGGTCTTTGCCCAATCGAATTTCCTTGGTTACCTCATTAACTCGATCATCGTAACGGGAGGCGCGACTGCGCTAGCGCTCGCCCTGGGTATCCCCGCCGGCTACGGCCTCGCAAAGCTAGGGGCGAAACGGACGGCGCTCGCTATTCTCATCGCGCGCATGACGCCGGCGCTCGCTTATCTCATTCCACTTTACATCCTGTTTCGATGGCTAGGACTGCTGGGCGGTCTCACGCCGCTGGTCATTACTCATCTCGTGATCACGCTGCCTTTCGTCATCTATGTGATGATGAGCTTTTTCGAAGGGCTGCCAAAGGAGCTCGACGAGGCTGCCGTTATCGACGGTGCCAGCAAGTGGCAGATTTTCTGGATGATCGGTCTTCCACTGGCCCGGTCGGGTGTGACGGTCGCAGCGACCCTGTCGTTCATTTTTAGCTGGAACAACTTCGTTTTTGGAATTGTGCTGGCCGGCAGGGCATCTCGCACACTTCCCGTCGCGGTCTACAACATGCTGAGTTTTGAAGAGACCAGTTGGGGCCCCCTCGCGGCGGCAGGCCTGGTTGTGATGGCTCCGATCCTGATCCTGACGGTGCTGCTACAGAAGCAAATCATTGCGGGCATGACGTCGGGCGCAGTCAAGTAGAAAATGATTCCATAATGGACAGACCGCACATTCTGGTACTTTCTCGGTATACCGCCGAACTCGATCAACGCCTCAAAGCAAGCTTCGATGTTCATCGCGTCGACGACGAGCGAGTACCTTGGGAGGAGATACGTGCGGTGGCCACAAGCGGCAAAGGCCATCAGTTGGATACCGCATTGCTCGGTCGATTACCGAATCTTGAGTTGGTAGCTTCCTATAGTGCCGGCATCGAGTCCGTCGATACCGAGGCCCTGGCTGCGCGAGGAGTACCCATAACGACGCCTTCGGCACTACTGGCTGACGACGTGGCGGACGTCGCCTTCGGCTTGCTGTTGGCAGTAGGACGGAGACTCGTGGTCGCTGATCGATACGTACGGCAGGGCAAGTGGCCCTCTGGCCCGATGCCGCTGACGCACCGAGTGTGGGGGCGCAGGCTAGGGATCGTTGGTCTGGGCGCGATCGGACGGGCGGTCGCGCTGCGAGCCCAGGCATTTAGTATGGAGCTAGCCTATTTCGGACCGCGTCCGAGATCCGACTGCAGCTACGTCTACTACCCGCAGCTTGGCGATCTGGCGCGATGGGCCGATGTCCTCGTCGTTTCATGTCCCGGCGGCGCCGCAACACGTCATCTGATCGATGCCGAGGTGCTGAAGTGCCTGGGCCCGGATGGCTGGCTCATCAATGTCGCTCGTGGAACCATCGTGGACGAGACGGCGCTCCTCAATGTCCTTGCCGCAGACCAGGTTGGGGGCGTGGGGCTGGACGTGCACGAGTACGAGCCGAGGGTTTCGGAGGTCCTCCGAGCGGACGATCGGGTTGTGCTCCTGCCGCATATCGGCAGCGCTACCTTCGAAACCAGACTTGCCATGGCCGATCACCTCGTTGGCACCTTGAAGAGAGCTCTGGCGTCAGAGTCTTCAACTCGACCATCTGCTTCAAATGAAGGGAACATTGGATGACCGGCCTCGCTGGAAAGAACGTCTTGATCGTCGGTGCGAGTTCGGGGATCGGCAAGGCCGTAGCCAAGCGCTTCGCCGCAAAAGGTGCGCGCGTGCTGGTCCACTTCAATTCCAGTGCCGACGGAGCCCAAGCCACTGTCGACGAGATCAAGGAGCGAGGCGGCTTTGCCGAGACCATCGCAGCCGATGTCGCCAATCCTAACGCGGCGGCAACGCTCGTTGACGAAGCGATCGGCCGCCTCGGCGGCCTTGACGTACTGATCAACAACGCCGGAAGCATGCTTGGGCGCGTCCCGGTCAGCGAGTTGTCCGAGGAGCAGTACCATGCAGTTCTCGACCTTAACGTGGGATCAGTGTTGTTCGCGTCGCGACAGGCCGCTCGGTACTTCCGGAGCAATGCCAAGAGCGGGACAATCATAAATACGACATCTATTGCGGCGCGGACCGGAGGCGCCGGCGGCGCAGGCATCTATGGCTCCGCCAAAGCCTTCGTCAGCACCATCACACGAGCTATGGCGAAAGAGCTTGCAGATGTCGGGGTCCGCGTGAATGCCGTCGCTCCCGGCGTTATCATCACGCCCTTTCATGATCGCGTCTCGACGGCCGAGCAACTCGCGGCAATGGCAGCAACCATTCCGATGAAGCGGCTTGGCACGGCCGAAGAATGTGTCGGAGCCTATGAGTTTCTCGCGGATGAGACCATGAGCAGCTACGTGACCGGCCAGATTATCGAGGTGAATGGCGGTCAACTCATGCCGTGACGGTCGCAAAGCCCCGCGACGCAGGCAAGCTGCGCCGGCGTTTCGACGGAACCGGACATCTCAGAACGAATTAGGCGAAATCAGCCCTTCAGGGAAAATCTAGTCGTTCCACGCATCAAAAGGCTTCAATTGAGAGAACCTCAAAAGACGAGGTTCCAGATGTCCACACTTTGGCAGGCTACCGAGCACGGTCCTGCCCGATGGATGGCCAGCGTCAGACTGCGAACTGTCCGCGCACCGGTGCGAGACCTGCGCCGATGGAAACGTAGCAGCGGCTGGCAAGAGTTCCGGCTGGATTAACTGAGACCACGCGCCAACAGCATTCGGAACGGGCTTTCTGCGGCTCAAGAGCAGCACAATATGCTCGTGATCGACCTGATCGGAACTACGTCGTCGATTCAGAGTCTTGGGGCAGGCTACTTGATGCCTGGCGTGTCCATTATGCGAGGGCGACGTAACGGTTGATAGCCAGCCCACCGAGCGATCTGCGCAAGCGCACCAAATATGCCCTTTTGCAATCCGGGAGACAGACCGGGCAGGAATGTCGGATCAAGCAGCAGGTCGTTGATCGTAATCGCAGCCTGCAACGGATTGGATACGTCGCCCTTCCGGTTGACCTTGCCTTGCTGAGAAAGGGCAACAAGGGTTTCGAGAAACTGCTCGACGCGGGACAGCATTTCGAGCTCAGGCTGGTCGCGTTTTCCGGTTTGGCGGACATGCAGTTCGTCGCGGCCCGCATTGACCGGATGCGTATGGACTTCGTTGAAGCGAACATCGATGGCGGATGGAGCGCTCACCGTCAGTTGGCGTCGTCCCACTCTCATCGATGTGTTTCCCGAAATGACCGTGAAGGTTTCTGCGACTTGGTCGACGGGGCCGGCATGATAGTGGGGCGCGACTGGAAGGCCCTCCCCAGGCGGAACATACCAATCGACACTGAGTTCATGACCCGCATTGTCCGCCGGGGTTTCGACGAAGACCACGCGGGTTTTCGTGACCGGATTGAATAGCTCGTCGCCTCGTCGTCCCATGCCTGCTCTCCACCGAAGACGGTCGAAGGTAACCAAACATGCCTTGTGGTGGAAAGAGGCCAACGCCATCCGCTCAGCGGATCGACTGATCGTGGCAAAGCAGCAAGTGAGATTTGGACCATCCATTCTAGGATGGTATCCTTCTGGAGTCGGGTCGCTACGGCGCGCAGGCTCACCCTTTCGCTAGGGAATAAATGAGCCGTAAGGCTTACGGGCGGCCCGGCTCACCTCCTCCGGGTCTCACGTGCGATCTTCAAATGGTTGACCCATGGTGGCAATGGTCTTTTAGTACCTCCCATTGGCTTTCCAATTTTGGGGGGAGAGATCATGTTCAAGACAATGATACTGATGATCGGCTTGCTGACGATGGCAGGTCGCCGGCTTTCGCAGCTCCCGTACCCGTGAAAGACTGCGGTACCCTCGCTGCCCATCCGGATGATCCAGATCGAGTGGCGACCGGACTCTATATGGACGATATAGTTCCGCGCCCGGCGGAGCTGGCGCAAGCCGACCAGGGAGCGGTCTTTGGGCAAGCGCTGAAATCGCTGGCGGATGCACAAGCCAATAACACTGGAGGCTTGGATGGTGCTGCACTGGGTGGTTACGCCGCGGGTCAGGAAATCACCAGGAGCTTTGCTATGCGCTCCGATAGGGCGTTCGACGATGCCCAACTGTTTTTCGATCGCCACGGCTGCGCTTCTCCGGTAGCACGGCGGTTCTTCAAGAACGTCGATCGTTGGGCGGCGGGTTGGTAGCAACGGACTATCTTGAGCGAGCGCGACCAGCTGCGGACGCAGCACAATGCGGCAGAGACCGCTTCCCTCGGCTGAGTTCACTAGGGAGCGGGACTTTCATGGAGCGCGTAATGTATTCGAGCCGAAGGGTATCGACTTCGCCATCTGGCATGAATGCGTTCGCCTGGCTTGGATGTCGATGATGGGCCTGTGAGGCACTACTGCGAGATTTTGCGCCCCGCAGCTTCGGCCAGCGGGGCTTTTTTCATCCGCCGAGGGCATTTGAGATGCAATCTCGCAAAGGGCAGCAGTTTCCACCCCAGCGATCATTTGCTATGTGCTGAGCCGGCAGTTCGGAGACCCCGTAGCTCAGCCGGATAGAGCGCAGGATTCCTAATCCTGAGGCCATGAGTTCGAATCTCATCGGGGTCACCAAACTGTGGATAACCTGCTCCTGCAATCCGACCGGATTAGCACGCATTTAGCACGCGGATTTTTCGTAGGCGCTAGCAACAGGTCTCACCGTTTTGAACCGCTCAACCGAGGCGAACGCTGGATTTTTCATCCGGCGTCGCGCCCGTTAGGCGCGACGTACGTTGCGTATGGCGCCGGCCTGCGGGTCGTAGCCGCGCGCGGCGAGCAGGAACGCCACGATCGTGCAGGCCACCACGACACCGAGCGACAGCCAGTCGATCTGGCCGTAGGCGGCAAAGCGGATCAGCTCGACGGCGTAGGTGAACGGGTTGGCGTTGGCGAGGTACCAGATGACGTAGGCTCCGGCCTCGCGCAGCTTCCACAGCGGGTAGAGCGCGGCGGAGAGAAAGAACATCGGGAACACCACGAAGTTCATCATCCCGGCGAAGTTCTCGATCTTGGGCGTATAGACCGACACGAGCAGACCGATCGAGCCCAGCATCAGACCGACCACGATCACGGCCGGCAGAATGTAGAGCCAGCCGAAGCCCGGAAAGCCGAAGCCGAGGACGCGCGACACTGCAACGAACGCATAGGCCTGCAATATCGATAGCGCGGTGGCCGCACAGATCTTTGAGAACAGCAGGAAGTTGCGCGGCAGCGGCGTCACCAGCATGACCCGCATCACGCCAGCCTCACGATCATAGACCATCGACAGCGCCGATTGCATGCACTGGAACAGCACTACAATGCCGATCAGGCCCGGCATGACGTATTCCTGGTACTGCACGTAGGTGCGATAGGGCGGGATGATGGAAACGCCCAGCAGGTCATGCAGCCCCGCCGCAAACACCAGGAGCCAGAGCAGCGGGCGCACCAGCGCCGAGATCAGACGCTCCGTCTGGCGCAGGAACTTTGCGATCTCGCGCCAGACGATTGCCGAAAAACCGACCCAATAGCGTGCCAGGGCCGGAAGCTCGTCGGGATAGGTGGCCGTTACTGCTGCGCTACTTGACACTTCGACTCCGGTTGATCGACCCCAAGGCTGTCGAGCTCGTTACCCTCGTGCTCGAACTCCGGGAACGGCGCGGCACCTACGGTTGAATCGCTGGTCGCCAGAACGACAGGCATGCGAAGCTGCTTGTCCCACGGCCGGAAGTCCATCTCTATACCCTTGGACCCATCGAGCTTCAACCGCCTGCCCTCGAGAAAGGCGTTGATCTTCTCCGGATCGGTGGAACGCGCCTTGACGTACGACGTCGCGATCGCCTTGTAGGCCATCCACGTATCCCAGTCGTACCCGGACATCACACGATTGCCTTCGGAGGCACGCTGGAAGCGCAGCGTGATCTGGGTGGCGCTATCCTGGCTCCAGGACCAATGCCACTCAGAGGCCGTCAGGCCGGTCGAACCAATGACCGGTCGCGCCAGTTGCGTATTGTAGGGTAGCCCGCGCGAATACTCGCCCAACGAGTCGGCGATATAGATCACGTCATAGTCGAGGCCGCCGGTGATCAGCAGCGTATCGTTGTTCTCGCGATTGGCCGGATCGGTCGACAGCGTGAACTGCTTGCGCGCAGCGATCTGGATCCCATTGCGGTCGGCCGATTGCTGAAAGGCGTCGGCCATCTCCTTGTCACGGGGCTGATCGCCCTGCAGGATCAGCACCTTCAGCCAGTTCCGGTGACGGAGGAACTGGGTGTAGGCGTCGGCGAGCATGCGGTCTGACGCTGCTGCGTGCAGCATGTTGGGCAGGCACATCTCGCGCAGGGCATCCTGGGGCGCCGTGGCGTTGATCAGCGTGATCTTGGTGTTGGCCATCGCAGGTCCAACCTGAGCCACCATGTCTCCGGGGAGATCGAGGATCGCAAACCGCTCGCCGGCTGCGGCCATGGCCTGCAGCTTGGCGACGGCGTCATTGGCATCGGTGGCCTGCTGCTCGTCGAGCGAAAGCTGGAGATTGGCTGCGTCGGTTTGGATCTTCATATCCGCGACGGCCACGCGCGCGCCCTCGACCGGGTGCAGCGCGGGCGCAATCTGGATGCGCGTATAGGCCACCTGCGGATGGTAGCGGACATCATCCTTGAGCTCGAGGAAGCCAATTTTCGCGGTCGAGATCGGCCCGCTCGGCGGCGGGCCGGGAACGGGGGCGTTCTGCTGCGGCGCGGCAGGTCTGTCGCCCTCATCCTGAGCAACGGCCGGCCCCGCCACGAAGGCGAGACCGGCCAGCAATGCGCAACCAACAAGCGTCAGTTTAGTCATCGATGACCACCGTATGCGGGGTGCGTCCGATCGGCAGCGACTGCACCGGCTGCATCGCCACCATGTCGATGACCGTGATGTCGTCGCTGAGGCCATTGGCGGCAATCGCGGTCTTCTCGTCGGCGCTGAGATCGATCGACCACGGCCGCTTTCCAGTGAGGACGAACGACAGCACGTCGTGAGATTTGGCGTCGAGGATGGCGACATGGTTGGCGCGCCCGAGGCTGAGCAACACCTTGCTGTCGTCCTTGAGAGACGCCATGCCGACAGGCGTCACGTCTTCCTCCTGGAAGCCCGGCGGCACGATGACCAGGCTGTCGCCTTTGATCTCGTAGGTCGTCGCGTCGATAATGAAGATCTCGGAGCTGAGCTCGCAGCTCACCCATACTTCGTTGAGCGTCGGCAGATGGATGAAGCGGCGCGGGCGGGTACCGACCAGGATATTCTTGATCACCGCGCCCTTTTCCGTATCGATGATGTGCACCATGTCGGCCACCTCCGAGGTGGCGAACACGATCTTGCCGCCTGGCATGATCAGGATGCCCTCGGGCTCGGCGCCGCTGGGGATGGTCTGCGTGGCAACCTTGGACGCGAGGTCGATCTTTTCGACCGTCGAGTTTTCCTCGTCGGAAACGTACACCGACTTCTCGTCGTCCGAGAGCCGGAACATCTCCGGGCTCGGTCCGGTGGGGATCGAGTCGATCACCTCGAGCTTGGCGACATCGATGACGTCGATCGAATCGTCGTCACCGCAGGCGACGTACAGCAGGTCGTGCGCCTTGGTCATCTGCATGTCGCGCGGCCGCTTCGAGGTCGGAATGCGCTTGATGATGTTGTATGCCTTGTCGAGCACGACAACTTCATTGCCCTTCTCGGTCGACACGAAGATGTTTCCCGTGCCTGCGGCATAGCTCAGGCTCGGCCGCACTATGGCGAGCGCGGCCAGCGCCGCGCTCCCCGCCAATACTGTCCTGCGCTTGATCATCACTTCACCACGAACTTGCCCTTGAGACCCCGGTCCTCGTAGCCGGGGATATAGAAGTCGTACTCGCCAGGCCGGATCGGCACGAAGGTCACCACGAACGTGCCGGCAGTGTCGCATTCGAGGCTGTAGGTTCCGTAGTTCTTGACCTCGAGATCGTTGATGGCGATCTGGTTGACCCACACATTGCGGAAGAACTCCGGCGCCATCAGCGCGGTGTCGTCGGCCGAGTCGTCGCAGACGACGTTGAGGTGATAGTACTTGCCGGTCTCGAGGTCGTACTCGTTCTTCGAGAACTTCAGGCCATTCATGTCGATCGTCAGATCGTCGAGATTGGTGGCCTTGGCCGCAAGGTTGCCTTCGGCGAATGCCGGCGCCGCGGCGCCCAGGAGCATGGCAACCGACAGTGCCGCCAGCGATGCAGTAATAACTCGACCCAATGATTCCTCCCCAAAAAGGATGGGCTATGATGCCCAAGGATGTACCTATGACGGCGATAGCATTCGCCTATGGTGGATAAAACCTCTGCCGGGCGCATCGGAGCAACCGGGGCATGGCAATGCGAAACATAGCCTTGACCAATGAGGCTGAATGTTAGGTCATTCCTCAACAAGAAGCGCATTCTGTCCTAGGGGGATTCATGTCCAGATTTGCTCGTGTCGCGTTGCTCGGCCTCGCGCTGGGCGCGGCAGCTTTGGTGTCCGGCTTCAGTCCCGAGCATCTGGACCTGACCCTCGCCCTGCAGGGCACCGGCACCGCCAAGTGGGAAATCGCGGCGATGCAGGAGCTCGGGCTCGACAAGAAATACAAGCTCGAACTCACCGTGAACGACGTGGCGGACAGCCCGGCCGGGCAGGTCGCCCTGCAGGCCAAGGCGGCCGACATCGTGCTCTCCGATTTCGTCTGGGTGAACCTGCAGCGGCACCAGGGCAACATGGTCACCATGGTCCCGCACTCGCTCGCCGTAGGCGGCCTGATGGTCGACCCCAAGGCCGGGATCAATTCGATTGCCGACCTCAAGGGCAAGACGCTGGCCGTCTCGGGGAGCCCCGTCGACAAGAGCTTCGTGGTCCTCGCCGCCGACTACAAGAAACAGACCGGCGGCTCTCTGATCGACGATGCCGACGTGAAGTTCGGCGCCCCGCCCCTGATCAACGAGCTGCTGACCGGCGGAAAGGCTGAGGCCGCGCTCAACCTCTGGAACTGGGCAGCACGCGCCAAGGTCGCCGGCATGACTCAGTTGACCTCGGTGCCCGATATGCTCAAGGACCTCGGCGTCACCGAAACCCCGCCCCTCCTCGGCTGGACGTTCTTTGACGACGTCGCAAAGGAAAAGAAGAAGGAAATCGTGGCCTTCCTCAATGCCTCTTTCGACACCAAGCAGGCGCTGCTGACCGACGACTCGCTGTGGAACAAGATTCGCCCGGTGATGGGCGTCAAGGATGACGACGCCCTGTTCAGGCAGCTTCGCGACGATTATCGGGCCGGCATCGTCACGCACTACATCGCGTCCGGCATGGATCCGGCCAGGCAGTCCTTCGCGCTGATGGCCCAGTACGGCGGCAAGGACGTGGTGGGCGACGTGACTGATCTCGAGGACGGCACGTTCTGGAAGGGATACCACAGATAAGCCGTTTGTCGGGCGACGTGCCGCCTGTGCGCACCCGTGCCTTCCCGGTGAATCCGCTGCTGCTGCCCGACGAGCGCTTCGTTTCGCTCGACGCCCGCCTTGTCGGCGGCATGCAAGGGTGTTTCGGAGCCTCGCTTGCGATACCCTCCGCGGTGAACAGATGAGCGCGCTGGCATCAGCTCTATCGAACTACGACGAGGCAGCAAATTGACCGAAGACGTCCCTGTGCTCGACATCAAAGAGCTGAAGAAATCCTACGGCAAGACGCAGGCGCTCAAGGGCGTGACGATGTCGATCAACCGCGCCGAGGTCGTCGGGTTGCTGGGTCCCAACGGTGCCGGCAAATCGACACTGTTTCAGATCGCGGCTGGCCTGTTCGCCCCCGATAGCGGCGATCTCACCCTCTTTGGCCTGGACTACCGTCGCAACACCGCCGAAATTCTGAAGCGGCTCGGCGTGGTGTTCCAGGCGCGCGCCATCGACCTCGACATGACCGTGCGCGCGAACCTGGCCTTCCACGGGGCGCTGTTCGGGCTCGCCGGGCCGGTGCTCAATGCGCGGATCACCGAAGTGACCGACCTGCTCGAGATCGGCGATCTGCTGAAAAAGCCCGTACGCAACCTGTCGGGCGGCAACCAGCGCCGCGTCGAGGTGGCCCGTGCCCTGCTCAACGGCCCCGATTTGCTGCTCATGGACGAACCCTCCACCGGGCTCGATCCTGTCACCCGCGAAATGCTGGTCGAGCACATGCAGATCGTGCGCCGCGAGCACGGAACGTCCATCCTGTGGGCGACGCACCTGGTGGAAGAGCTGGAGAAAGCCGACCGGATCATCCTGCTGATGGGCGGCGAGATCGTTCGCACAGGCTCGCCGGCCGAGTTGATGGCCTCGACCGGCACCGACAATCTCACCGCCACCTATATCGCGATCACCGGCCACGCGCCGGAGGCCGCGGCGCGAGCGTAGGTGGAGCCGGGTCCCGCTCACACCGGTTCCGAGGGACATCCGCGTGGGCCATCGGGAGAGGCCGATCTTCGGTATCGGCCTTTCCAATGTCCGACACGGCTACATTTGCTCCGACGCTTCATGGAGACCGCATGCGTAGCTGGCAGATCGTCCTCGCCCTGGCCCTGATTTTGTCGTCCGGGCTCGGGCTTTTGGTCATGGCGGGCGGAGCGCGCGATCTTCTGTCGCCGCCCCTTCAGGGCGAGTTCGCCGTGCAGGACTTCACCCTGCCCCCGGACATGGGCGTCGATGCCGACCGGGTGGCGACATACATGTCCAAGGACCTGCAGCAGCGGCTGGAGGACGATCTGGCGATAAAAATGACACTGAAGCCGGATGTACTGCAAAAGGTGAGAGACATCGTGCTGCCGCGGCTGATGAATGTCGTAGCGGTGCGCTCGATGCTGCACGACATTCCGGAGATGTCGGCGCTGCTGGACCTCGGGTCGTTCCACCGCACGGTCACCGGGTCGATAACCAGCGCCAATGCCGCTGACGATGTGGCTTTGACTGCGCCGGGCGCGCTGCTTGCCGCCATCGACGGACAGAAGGTCAAGATCACGACGACTTCGACCGGACTGGCAGCGCTGGAACTCGGTTCTATGTCAGCCGGCCAGACTCATCAGGTGACCCTGTGGCTCGACGACAGCGCCACGCGGGCCGACCTCGGCCAGTCCATGCTGCTCGGCGCCGCCAACGGCCAGCGGGGACGCGTGCTGCTCTGGGGCGATCACGGCTGGTTCGGCGCCGACGTCGAAGCACTGCGCTGGGGCCGCTGGCTGATCGGCGCGGATCTGGCCGCCGTGCTGGCCTTCGGCCTGGCCTGCCTGATATTGCCAATGCTGACCCGCCGCCAGGAGCGCGCACGCCGCGTTTCGGCTGCGCCGGCCAAGCCGGCCTGATCGTCCCGAAGAGTCCTGCCTGTCGTCGGTCACGGTGCGCCGCATGCGTCGCCGGCAGCCAACCACGCCACGGCAATGGCTTACGAGTTTTGCGCCGAACGAGTTGCATGACGCCGACGAAGAACGGCGCCAGGCCTCGGCACTGATCGCTTGCTCAGGTGCTGCCGATCTCACCGGCGGCTCGGATCGGCCCCGTCCGCTTCCCCCGCGACCGGATGCCCCCTATTGCGGCTTCTCGGGAGTAACCGGCGCGGCTTCTTCGGTGAACGTCAGCATCCCCGGCTCGAACTGGAAAATCCGTTCGCCGACCGTCGCCTGTCCGCCACCGGGCCTGCCGGTGATTTTGCCCGCGTTGATTTCCTGCGCGAGGTCTTCGGCGGTGGCCTCAGGCAAAGCCTTCTTGGCATCGATCGTACCCTGGACCTGATCGCCCTGGGAAATCTTGCCCATTGCCTCGTTGACCTTGATCTTCAGGTCGTCCGAATAGGGCAGCTCATAGGCGCGCGGCTGACCCAAGGGAAAATTGCTCGCATCCAGCGTTTGCAGCCAGAGGAAGACATTTCCTTTCTCCTTCTGCAGCGGATTGGGTTCGGTCACCTGAGCCCACAGCATGCGGAAACTGCTCGGGACCGGGCCGTCGGACGGCAGGCCGCGCAATTCGCCAATGCCGTTGAAGGTCAGAGGAATGAGCGCGACGGTTGCCGCCGTCGCCAGCGCTTTGAAGAACCAGTGCAGCCGCGCCAGCAACAGGACATAGGCCAGCAGCGCCGCCACCAGCGCATAAGCCGCGGTCAGGGACAGGATCGTGAACGTCACTGCTGAATCGCCTGTCCAGTTGCTGCATCGATCGGCCCGTTCGCCGCGGCGCCGGCCGATTCGCCGCCGCCTTCTTTCGCACCCGACGACCGCGTCAGCTCGACCAGGCTTTTGGGTGTGGTGTTGACATCCAGCACGTCCTGGCCCTTCAGCGTGAAGCGCACCGCCGTCTGTTCGTCACCTGTGCCCTTCAACTCCAGCGTCTGGTAGTAGATCACCTTCACCGTCGGATTCAGCTTTTCGACCTTCACCTGCACCGGCAGGGGCGCCGTGCCATTGGCGATGTAATGGACGACGTTCACGACATACTGGCCGTCTTCCAGCCCGCGTATGGCGACAATTTCCTGATTGAGCGGATTCGAGATTTCCTTGCCGTTCACTAGAACCGTATCCTTGAACATGCCTCGGTCATCGCGCTCCAGATGCATCAGCCCTGCTTCGCGCTGGTTGTACCAGACGATGTTGCCAGCCGGATCTTCGACATAGGTGTCCACGTCGTCGGGGTTGTTGTCGGGCCAGGTGACGGTGATCATCATCTCGGCCTTGGGGTCGACCTTGCCTTCGTCGGCCGGCTTGTTGATCATCGCGAATGCGATGAAGAACATGAAGGTGATGGCCTTCAGCGAATTGAACAGAAGGGCCGAGAAGATCTCGAACTCGGGTTCCTGTTCCTCCTCAAACATCGCGCTCGCCCCTGGCCAACAGCGGCAGCAGGGACACTTCGGTGAAGCTGACCGCCGTCTGACTGATGTCGGTCACAAGCGCATCGGCAACGTTGTATTCCAACCGAAGGAGGATGCCGCCGATCAGCCCGGCGATCGTGGTCAGCAGGGACACGGCCATGCCGGCGATCATCTGCTGCAGGGCGCCGCGCAGCGTATCGACGTCGAAGCTCGAAAGATCGCCCATGGAGTTCAGCATCAGAACGAAGCCGACCATCGTACCCAGCATGCCGAGCTTGTAGAGCAGGTCCGTGCCGTAGGTGCCGATCTTGGTGCGCCGGCGGAAACTGGCCCCCAGGCTCGTGATCAGCAGGTGGGCATTGCCCTCCACTTCCGAAGGGTGCTCGCGCGAACGGATCACATCGGCCACATAACGGTCGATGAGCCCGCCACCCTTCGGCACTTCGGGAACCTTCGTCGACGTGGCCAGCATGTCCTTTATCTGCAGCGCCCGGCGGTATTCGCGCGACAGCTCCACCAGGATCCATAGGCAATGGGCCGAAAAGGCGACATAGAGCACCGCGATCAGCACGGTGATGTGCGATTTGTCGGCACCGAACAGATAGTTCAGCAGCCCATAGTCATAGGACACGACCGCCGCTACCGCGATCAGCGCCATGAGCAGCACCCATTTCAAGACCGCGTCGTAGGCCCCGTTGCGGCCCGGTGCCATGACTGCATCGGCAAGTAGTTGCGTCATCGTCCGTCCTTATCTGTAACCACCCGGCGTTTCGCGACGGCGAAACACCCAGGGTTCTTCAAACTTCACGCCCGGCTGCCACAGGCCGGCGGCCGCCGTGATCGCATCGGCCATTTCCGGATCGTAGTCGTCGGATTGTTCGTCGAAGGCGAGCGCCATGCCGGCCTTCACCATTGCAGCATTCAGGTCTTCGCCACCGCTCTCGCAAACGCCGAAGCGGCGGCCGAACGGGTCCGGATCGCTCTTGTAGGTGCAGGTCACTTCTCCGCGACCGGCCAATAACTGCAAATAGCGGAACGCCACGTCGTAGCAGCCCCAGAGTTGCCCGTTCAGTTGGCAGGTCTGGTTCTTTTCGGGAGCGTCGAGGCCCCACAGGATAACGCGCTGGGTCCCGAATTTCAGGACGTCGGCGTCGATCACCTCGGGCGACCCGGTGATGCTGGTTGCGTTGGGCTGCGCCTGGGCAAAAGTCGCCGAAACACCGCACAGGGCGGCGCAGGCGAGCACGGCTATTGAAAGAGCCAATGTCCAGGATTTGCGAATGCGGGAGAAGCGGCCTTTATCACAAGACATCAGCAGGCCCTTTCGAAAGCAGGAGCGACCAAGAATGCGCATGATGATAGCGGCAACCCTCCTCTTTCTGACGGCGACGCCGGTCTTTGCGGATCAGGTCGCCGACCTGATCGCCGGCAAGATCAAGGCATGCCAGGGCTGCGACCTGCATGGCGCCAACTTCAAGAAGGCCGAGTTGGCCGGGGTTGACCTGACGGGCGCGAACCTGACGGACGCAAGCTTTCACCGCGCCGACCTGCGCGGTGTGATCCTGACCGGTGTGACCGCCATCGGAACCAATTTCAATCTCGCCGATCTGACCCAGGCGCAGATGGGCAAGGGCAACTTCACTCGATCGATGTTCTACGGCGCGCGCATGTCCGGCGCCGATCTGTCGGGCGCCAATCTCACCGAGACGCGGATGCAGGAAGCGCGGCTGATCTCCGCCAAATTGCCTGGCGCTGTGCTTGACCGCGCGATCATGCACGACGCCGTACTGAACAACTGCGACCTCACTGGAGCGTCGTTCCAGACGACGAACCTCGAGCGCACCCGGATCCAGCGATCCAAGTTCACCGGCGCCAAGATGTACGGGGTCGCCTTCGGCAAGTCCGTTGCGTCCGGCGCCGATTTCTCCGGCACGACGATCGCCCAGACCGACTTCTACGGTGTCGACCTGCGCCGGGCAAAGTTCGATGGCGCCACTGTTACGGCTAGCCGATTCACCCTGGCGGCTACCGACGATGATACCTTCGCCGGCGCAACTCTGACCAACAACTACATGCCCAACGGTCGCTTGCAAGCTCAAGGCCCTTCGGACGGCAAATAGGGCGAGTTGACCACTTCCAGCCGGGTCTTCGATTCGTAGTAGCCCTTGTTGACCTGCTGGGTATCGATGCTCAGGCCTTCCTGGCCCTTCTTGCGCAGATAACTCGCCTCAATCAGCACCGACTGGCCGCTGCCGTCGGGATTGGTGCCGTTGCAGCGCTGATGAATGAACTCGTTGCCGACCTTCTGCTCGCCCGGCTGGATCGGTATATCCTGGCAATCGAGGTTCCAGGACCGGTACTGCCCCTGCAAATTCTTACTCAGCACCACGGCGACGCGCCGGTCGGCGTCGCTGGCGCGGTCGTCGGTCACGATGCGGATGCCCTGGGCCACGCCCTTGTCGTCGACCAGGACCGAAATGTCGACCGGGTGCGCATATACTGACGTGCCACCGTGCAGGGCGCGGAATTCGAGCTCCATGGCGCGGGCGATATAGTCCTTTTCGTCGTCGTAGGTGAAAGCGATCTCGCGCAGCCCCGAGGCCTCGGGGGTACATTGCGACCAGTCGCTGAAGCTCTTGAGCTCGGCGGACATCGGACCGCCATTGGTGCCGCAGGCGATGATCGCTGCGGCGCTGTCAGGGATGGCAGTAACGGGCTGGCCGAGTTTGACATCCCAGATGGTGAAGGCCGGCTCGGTGCCGAGATCCTCTCCCGCCGCCGGAACGGTCTCCGGCGCGGTGGCAGAGCCGGCATCCTGCGACATCGCCCCACCTGACAGGCCGGCCAACGCCACAAATGCCAGCACAGCGGCTACCGATTTGCTGTTCCGATGCCGCATCATTTGTCCTTGAGGTACGAGCAGGATTTTTCGGCCGAGGTGAAATAAAGCGCACATTCCTCGTATGTGGGTTTGCCGCGTCCAATGACGTATTTTTGCAGGTATGCGACCAGATTGACCATCTGTTCCTGACCGAAGGTCTTCCCCTTGACCGGTTGCTGATCGGGAGCGAAGTCGGACATCAACATGCCATTGCACCGGTCGTCCTTGTAGCTGGCGCTGTCGTGATAGGGCATCTGCGTGCCAGGAACGCCGCAGCGGATCACATCGTACAAACCCTGCGCATCCAGCGTGACTTCGCGCAGGTTGGGTGGATCAGCGTGCGAGTACGGACTGCGGCCCGCCTTGCCGTCGCCGGCCCAGCCGTGGCAACTCACGCACACTCCAACACGCTGATAGACGAGCTTGCCTTTTTCGGCATCGCCTTGAGTGAAGTCCGGGTGCGCATTGAACTGGGCCAACACCGCAGAATTCAGGCACACCAAGATCGGCACCACGAGAGCCGCCAATTTCAGGGCCTGAAGCATTAGAATCTCAGTCTCGGTCAGGAAGTCGCCTGCATCCGCGGAAAGACCACCGAGGAACGAACGCGGCCGGGTGAACTTAAAGGGCCAGGCAGGTTTCCCCGCCCGGCCCTCGATCATAGTTTTAGAGGCCGAAGACCCACACGACGTTAGCGGTCCCCTTGCCCTCCAGTTCGGGATGGCCGAAGCTGGCGCCGACGGCGCCACCGACGATGGCAATATATTCCTTGCCGCCCGCATTGAAGGCGATGGGCGAGCCCTGGAACGCAGTGCCCACGTTCATCGACCACTTCACTTCAAGCGTCTTCGCATCGTAGGCGGCGAACGTGCCATCTTCCGAGCCGGCCCACACCAGATCCGGCGTCGCCATAACGCCGCTGTACATCGGGAACGGGGTCGGCTGCTGAGCGATCGACTTGCCCGTCGCCGCATCGATCGCGGTGACAGTGCCGGTCTGCACGCCGTTATTCGTGCTGGTACCCGCCTGGAACAACTGGCCGACGGTCACGTCGCCCGGGGCGATGGTCTTGGTGGCGAGGTCAGAGCACCCTTCGATGCCGACCGCATAGGCGATCCCGAGCGTCGGGTTGTAGCCCGTCGGGAAGAAGTTCGAACCGCCCTGAAGGTTCGGGCAGGTCGTGGCCTTGTCGCCGGCGCGGTCGATCTTGCCTTCCGCGTAGGTCTGGAGCGTCTTGGTGGGATCATATTCCACCGGCTTGCCGGTCTTGGGGTCGAGGCCCTTCGTCCAGGTCAGCTTGCCGACATATTGGCCCGACTGGATGTACGAACCGTTCGTACGGTCCAGGTCGTAGAAGATGCCGTTACGGCCGAAGTGCGCCAGAACCTTGCGATCCTCGCCGTTGACCTTGGTGTCGATCAGCAGCTGCGGGCCGACTTCGTCATAGTCGTGATAATCGCCCGGGGTGTACTGGAAGTACCACTTCAGCTTGCCCGTGTCGGTGTCCAGAGCCACGCTCGAGTCGGTGTAGAGGTTGTCGCCCGGACGATATTCGGGGTCGAACATCGGCACCGGGTTACCCGTGCCCCAGTAGGTGGTGTTGGTGTCCGGGTCGTAGGAGCCCGTCACCCACATGCCGCCGCCGCCGGTCTTCCAGCAATCGGCATTGCCCGAATCGGCACACTTCCAGGTTTCCGAACCGGGCTGGCCGGGCTCGGGCACAGAATACCAGCGCCACAGCTCGTCGCCGGTGTCGGCCTTCAGCGCCGCCACATAGCCGCGCGTCGCCCAGTCGCCATAGGCATTGCTGACAAGCACCTTGTCGCCGACGACCAGTGGCGCGGCGATGAAGCCTTCACCCTCGGCGCCAACCTGCTTGTCCCAGACTACGTCACCGGTCTCGCTGTCGCAGGCGACGACGTGGCCGTTGGCCAGCCCGGTAATGACGTTCTTGCCCGCGAGCGCGAGGCCTCGATGCGTGATGAGGAGACCGGTCGTCGGATCCTTGTCGATGCTGGTGTCGCACGTCCACACCAGTTTCGCCGACTTGCCGTCCGACACGTCGAACTTGTAGGGGGTGCCCCAGGGGTCCGACACATACAGGAAGCCATTATCGGCCAGGGGCGTGGTCTCAACGGTGCCGACGCCGAGGCCGCCGGGCTCGGTGCCGCCAATGGGCGCCGCCGTCACGACATGCAGGCCCGCGACGTTGCTGGCGTTGATTTCGTTGAGCGTTGAAAACCGGTTCGAATTATAGGTCTTGCCGACCATCAGCCAGTTTCCGGCTTCGGCATCGGTCCCAGCGTTCAGCAGGCGGTCGGGCGTAACATCGTCTGCCCACGCCGTCGCTCCGCCCAGAGCCAGGGCTGCGACGCAGACCCCGGCCAACAGTTTAGCCATTCTCATTGAAGCTCCTCCCTGAGAAAACGGAGTGACACACATCCGTTCAGGTAACGTTGGCATCCAACGCCCATAGCGGGTTCAATCCTCAACATAAGAACAACTAATTCCCCCTCCACGAACCTCGTACGCCCCGGTTCGGATATCGAGGTCGGCGACGCCGAAGCGATCACGGCCGCACGGCCGAACCGCCGACGCAGGGAGCGAGATGTTCGCGCATGGCATGGGCGATCCCCACATGACAAACGGCGCACCGCGAGATCGCGATGCGCCGGAACATTGTCTCAGTGATTGCCTGCCGCGCATTCCGCGACGGTGGGCACCGCTCTTCAGTGAGACGTGCGTCAGGCCTTCGGGCTGCGGACAAACAAGAAGCGAACCAGGCCCAGGACGGTCAAAACCCCTCCCGCGCTGAGTGCCAGCCAGTATCCGATCAACAGGTCCGACGTCATCTTGATCTTGGCGCCCGACGTGGGTTCGGTGAAGGTCGATTTTCCGATGAAATTGGTCCCGACCGCACCGGCCTTCACTTCGCCGATGCCAAAGGCAAGCCCGACAGCCAACATGTAGGAGAGGCCGACGAGGAGGATCAAAATCATTGGAAGCGACAGGGTGATCGGGCCAAGCCGGAACCGTTGCTTCACGAAAAGGCTGGCCGCCAGAGCCAGCACGCACACCACCAGATACACCCACATGAAGCCGGCAAAGACTTGGGGGAACGGCATCTGGAAGGCCGATTCATCCATGTTCGCCCGCACCATGGCGGCCGCCTCGACGCCCCAGGGGTGCAGGACCATGTCGCTATCGCCTTTTATAATGGCGATGTCCGCGCTCCACCACGGCTGGAACCACGAATAGAGCATGAAGGCACCGGCAGCGACCAGCAGGACACGGAAAATCCATACCAAAACCCCCGCACCGCCACGAGCCGCGCCTGTCGTGCTTGCCATATCAGTCTGTGCCATTACTTCCCCGGGCCGGCCCGCAATCAGGGGCAAGGCTATATCTTGTGAAATTGCGACTGCCCGGCGTGACCACCGGCAATCCTAAAAAACATGCTACCAGTGCCATTTTTCACAGGTCAACCCGAGGGACTGCCAGGAACACCAATGAAGCCTATTAGCTTCTCCGTGGTTGGCTGGATCGGTGATTCAAACCTCAGGCGCGGCGGGGCATTTCGATGACCTGCCCGAAGCGCGGCAATTCTTCTGTTTGTTCAAGGAGATTGCTTTGACGGTACTCGCCGCGCGCATAGGCGACGATCTTGTTGAAGATGGTCGCATAGGCCGGCAACGACAGCAGGTGCTTGGGCATCGCCAGAGCGATTCGACGCGACAGACCATCCAGCAGGAAATAACGGACGTCCCGCGACGTGCTGTCGGGAAGTCCCGGCAACAGCGACAGCGGGCAATGTGTCGTTGCGAGACCGGCCGCTACGAGGTCGATCGCCGCCGCATGGGTCATGGTCGAGTATGTCGGTGTCGCGGCGGGAAGCTGGTGGCGGTACCATTCTTCGGATTTGCTGCGCAGCGGCACGTTGGTGTCGATGTCGACATAGTGCCCCAGCGCACCGGCCAGGGTTCGCGACGCATTTCCCGGCGTGAGCGCCCGCTCGATTTCGGCATTTGAAACAGATGCGGGAACTGCCCACACGACCGGCTCGGCGAACAGCTCCCTGACTGCGAAGGAACTGCGATCGTCGGCGATCGCGTCCTCGTTGACGATGACGCAGTTGAGCCGGTGCAGCCGCAACTGCTCAACCAGCTCGCTGCTGGTCAGGGCAAAACGCAGTTCGAATTTGGCGAAGCCCGGCGTGGACGAGGCGATGCGGGCCGCCGCAGCGATGAAGGGGCCGCGCAGCGTCGGAGACACCCCCATACGCAGCGTCACCGCATTGTCGACGAAGCGTTTCTCGTGCTCGTTGACCGCCTGGTCCAGCCGACGAAGCACCTCTTCCGAAAATTTGAACCAATACTCGCCCGAAGGCGTCAGGCTGATGATTCCGGTACGGTTTCGAGCAATGAGCTGGGCGCCCAGCTTCTCCTCGAGCTTGCCCAGTTGCTGGGAGATCGACGGCTGCGACAATCCCACCCGACGCGACGCTTTAGTGATCGATCCGGCGACCACGACCGCTTGAAAAATCTGTAATTGCTTGAGGGTGATGTCCATGCCTGATCCTGCCATCAGGCTATAAGACCACAATGCCGTAGATAGAAGAAACCAATACAAAGGTCGAAAATGTCGCAGGCGCCGGCCGTGCCGGCGGCCCGGGATTTTCGGGTCATGCGTGCGAGAGCGACGACGCAGAAAAGGCTTCGGGGCGAAGCCACGAATACGACTGAGGGCTACCGTCCGCCGTGGCTTGTCGGCGCAGCCGCGAGTGATGCCGGATGGCCCGCCCGCGACCGCACAAACCCGCCTGGCTTTCCGCTTAGTCGCCCAGGCTGAAGGGGATCATGTAGTAAGGGCCGGTTTCGCTCGGGTCGGCCATCTTGCCAACCTTGGCCTCCAGCACCCAGAGCGTATTGCCGACCTTCGAGAGGGCTGTCGGGCCATCGAGGCCGGTTGCGACCGGCTTGATGGTCGCCACGTCGCCGTTGACGCTCACCGCATCGACCTGGCCGTTGGCGTTCTCGGCGACGTAAAGCACGCCATCGTCGCCGAAACGCATGCCATCGGTGCCCTTGAGCGGCTGCGACGGCGTCAGTTCGGTGATCTTGGCGGCCCCGCCGTCGGAGCCGACGTCGATGCGGAACAGCTTGCTCTGCGTGACGCTGTTGGCATAGACGGCGCCATCCGGACCGACTGCAATGCCATCGATCCCCTGGAGCTGTGGATCGCTGCTCCAGCTATCCACCGCAGTGGCGCCGGGCTTCAGCCGGAAGATACGGCCGCCCGCCGTATCGGCGATATAATGGGTGCCATCGGCGGCGACGGTAACATCGTTGCACAGGCTGTTGCTGCCGAGGTCGTAGCTGCCCTTGGCCGCTCCGGAGTTGAGGTCATAGGTGCGCACCAGGGAGTTCATCCCCGGCTTGCCGGCAAACAGCGCAAGATCCGAATAGCAAACCCATAGCGTGCCTCCCGTCTCGTCGGCGAAGACCCCGAGGATCGCCGGCGGGCCATCGGCCGGCTTGTCGATGAACTTGTCGGCGGTGGCTGCACCTGGGGCGGCGCGGAACACTTCGCCAAGCGCAATGCTGCCGGCGTAGAGCACGCCGTCGCTGGTCGCGCTCATGCTTTCCGGAGACACCTTGCCACTGCCGATCTGCACCTTGTCGACCGCCATGCTCGCCGTCGCCGACACAAGCGCGACCGCCAGCGCCGTCAGAGCAACAGAAATTCTCCGCATCGTCTCCTCCCGAAAGATCGTCAGATACCCGATGCTGGCAGAGACCGGCCCGCGGCGGCACAATGCTCAGCATTGCGAATCCGGAATCGGGGACCGGGTATTGGCTGGGCGGTGAACCGAGGCCGCTCCTGTCCGATCGCCGACCTCATCGGCCGGCTTTATGCGGCACATCATTTTATCGCCCCGACGAACGTGGCATTGATGGCGGCATGAACCGCATTGCACTGGCCCTGGCAGCCACCCTTTTAACCGTCTCTCCAGGCTTCGCGCTGTCGCTGACCTCGACACAGGTGGGGGAAATTTACTGCGACGCGCGACTCAGCGGCGACATGGCGCCGGTGCTGGCGATCCTCACGCCGGAGTTGGCCACGCTCGTGACCAGGGCCATCCCGGCGGGCGCCGATGCAGCCACGGCGATACCGTGGCAAAGCGCTGCCGACTACGCCAATAGCTGCATGCCGGTGGGTGCGACCGGCACGGCGGACTCGCCCGAAATCATCGTCGCCTTCGGCTACGACGATCCGGGCAAAGCGCAATACGCCGACAAGCTGGTGATGCGGTTCGTCGACCAGCGGCTGCGCATCGACGATATCGCTTACGCGAACGGCGGCACGCTGCGCGAGAAACTCGCCAACGCCAGGTAACAGAAACGCCAGGTAGCAGGGGCCGCTTAGGCCGAGAGCGCCTCGAGCGGCTGCTCCTCCAGATGGATCAGGCGGCGCTCCATCTGCTCGGCGATATCGCCGCGATAGCGTCCCATCCGGAAGCCATCCTGAATCTGCCCGATCTCGGTCACGCGCCGGCGATAAGCGCTGAGACGCTCGCCCTCGAACCGTTCATGATGCAATACCGGCCAGCCGTCAGCTTCCACTTTGGTCTCCATCGAACCAAATGACTCGATGGCGCCAGCTAAAACCATCGAGGTTAGATGGCGTTGAAGCCTTGATTAGAAGTTGGAGAGAGACTTTTAGACAGCGTGCGTCTGTTCCGCCGACATCATGTAACCGATGCCGCGCACGGTCTGGATCAGCGACGGCCTCCCCTCGGGACCGTCGATCTTCTGGCGCAGATAGCGCACGTAGACGTCGACAATCTTGGTCCCGGGGTCGTAGCCATAATCCCAGACGCTGTTGAGCAGCCGCTCTCGACTCACCACCCGGTCCGGATTGCTCATCAGGTAGTGCAGCAGTTCGAACTCGCGCACCGTGAGGGTAATCTGCGCGCCGTCCTTGGCGACGCGGCGCGATTGCGGATCGAGGCTGAGCCCACCGATTCTCAGTGGCTTTTCGACGCTTGGCGCGGCTCGCCGGCGCTGCAGCGCGCCGATGCGCGCCAGCAGCTCATCGAAGGCGAAGGGCTTGGTGAGGTAGTCGTCCGCGCCGCCCTTCAGCCCCGCGATCTTGTCCTGCAGCGTATCGCGGGCGGTCAGCATCAGAACGTAGACGCCGCGGCCCTCCTCGCGCAGGCGGCGGCAGACTTCGAGCCCGTCGAGATAGGGCAGCATGCGGTCGAGGATGAGCAGGTCGAACTCGTCGCTGCTGGCGCGCTCGAGCCCGTCCCGCCCGTCGTACTCCACCGCCACTTGATAGCCTTCGGCCGCCAGGCCACGTTCGAGGAACGATGCAATCCGCCGATCGTCCTCGATGATCAGGATCTTCATCACGCGATATTTGTCCCGACCGGCAGCAGGATCAAGAGCTCCGCACCGCCTTGCGCGCGATTGCCCAGGCTGATGCTGCCGCCGTGCCGCTCGATGATGTCCTTGGCGACGGCGAGCCCGATGCCAAGGCCCGAGGCCAGTGTGTCCGCTTCGTCGCGGCCGCGGAAGAAGCGCTCGAACACGCGCGGCAGATCGGCTTCGTCGACCCCTGGACCTTCGTCCGCAACGGAGATTCTGGCCTGCTCGCCGGCGATCGACGTGTTGACCGCAACGGTCGTGCCGGGCGGCGAATGCTTGATCGCGTTGTCGAGACCGATGATCAGGGCCTGCTTCAGGCGGCGAAAATCGGCGTCGATGTGCCGCCCGTGATCGGCGAGATCGACGGCGATGGCGACCTCGCGGGGCGCCGCCAGCATCTGCGCCTCCTGCGCGGCGGCCGACACGATCTCGTCGAGCTGGGTGTCGACGATGACGAAAGGTTGATCCTCCGCGGCGGTCCGCGCGAACTCGATCAGATCCTCGAGCAGTTGGCTGAGTTCAAAGGCCTGCCCCTGGATGCGCTCGAGCGACTGCCGCAGCAGTTGCGGGTCGTCCTTCCCGCGCAGCGCGACATCGGCTTCGCCGCGCAGGATCGTCAATGGCGTGCGCAGCTCGTGGCTGACATCGGTCAGGAACTGTCCACGCCGGTGGTCGATTTCGCGCAATTGTTCGTTCGCCAATCGTAGCTGCGTCGTGCGCGCATCGACCTCCGAGGTCAGTTTCTCCCCGGCCGCGGCAAACGTGCGGCGCTGTTCGGCGACGGCAGTGGCAAGCGCCGTAAGACTTGCCGACAACGGTGCAAACTCGCCCTCGAGCATTGCCGAGGACACATCCGCCTCGCCGGCGACCAGCGCACGCGCGCGACCGTCCAGCGTCGCGATCGGTCTCGCGATCGAACGCCACAGGCTGATGCCCAGAGCCACCATCGAGAGCAGCGCCAGCACCCCCACGATGCCGGCGCCGATGAACAGCGGCCGCTCTGCGGCATTGACCTTGGCAATTTCCGCGGTGATTTCGCCGCGCTCGTCGCTGACGTCGTGATCGAGCAGCGGCAGCAATTCGTTGACGAGGCGGAAGGCGACAGCACGCTGGTAGAGGGTCAGGGCGACGTCTTTCTGGCCGCTCCGCTGCAGCGTCAGCACATTGTTCATCGACGCATCGATCGAATGGTACAGCTCGACCACCCGGCGGGCGCCCTCGAGTTCGGGCAGCTCGCTCTGCACCTCGTCCATGCCGCTCAGCGTAGCGATCTCGGCCCGCGTCGCTTGTGTCAGCCGCGCCAGCAGACGCTCGATCTCGATCTTGGCCGTATCGAGATCGTCGCTCTTGTCGCCGCCCAGCAGCAGCGCCTCGGCCGCCTGCTCGCCATAGTTGCTGACCTTGGCCGAAAGCTGGCTCAGCACGTCGAGCCGTCCGTGAATGCCCACCATGCGGCCCGCCATGTGATGGGACACCCATAGCCCCGCGATCATCGCGCCGGCCATCAACCCGAGAAACACAACGCACGCCACCGTCAGGACGACGACGCGCTGGCGCACCGTCATGCAATCCTCCCGTGCGAGCAGTTATCCCTAACGCCCTCAGTCACTTGTGGAAAGTCCGAAGCATGCGCCACGGCGAGCGGCAGGGATCGCCCTCAGAATATTTGATATGGCTTCCCACGAGCCCGGTTCGATCATAATGGGGTGCGACGCAGGAGCAAGCGAAGTGACCGACGAGGTCGACAAAGTTCCGGGTATCGAACGTCGTATCCAGCCGCCCGGATCGAATCGTCGCGGCAAGTCGCAGGCCGAGCTGACTGCCGCAACGCGCCGCGGCGTTGAGCGCACCATCACGCTGGCGTCGCAGCTCGCGGTCGTCGTCCTTGTCATTGCCGGCATGTATCTGCTCAACGCCGTGGCGGGTCAGTTGGTGATGCCGAGGCCCGACGCGGTGCTCAGCCAGAGCATCAGGATGTGGTCGGATGGCAGCATGCTCAGAGCCCTCGGCCAATCGCTGACGGTGCTGGGCCTCGGCTATCTGCTGGCGGCAGTCACCGGGATTGGCTTTGGCATTCTCCTTGGCGGCTTCCGGCCCATCGGCAGGATTTTCGATCCCTTCGTCGCCGCCATGAACGCCACGCCCGGCGCCGCCTTCATCCCGCTGATCATCGTCTGGTTCGGGCTCTACACGGAGGGCAAGGTCGTGCTCGTCTGGCATGGCGCGCTGTTTCCCATCCTGATCAACACCGCTGCCGGCATCGCGAATGCCAACAAGGATTTGATCGAGATGGGCCGCGCCTTCGGTGCCAGGCGGGTGGCGCTGTTCTGGAACGTGATGGTGCCGGACGCCATCCCCTCCATCCTGAGTGGGCTGAGGATCGGCGCGGCTATAGCAACCGTCGGAACGGTCATCTCCGAACTTACCATGGCTCAGTCGGGCCTGGGCGGATTGCTCGCAACCGCCGGCAACCGCTTTCAGATGGACCGCTACTTCGCTGTCGTCGTCGTCCTGATGGTGCTCGGCACCGCGATCACAACCACTCTTCGCTACGCGGAGCGCCGGGCCGGCCAGTGGCGTCTGGCGAAATGAACGCGATCGCCGAACCGCTGATCTCTTTGCGCAATGTCGGCAAGTCGTTCGCCGAAGGCCGCGTTCGGGCCATCGACGACATCTCCTTTGACGTACAGCCCGGCGAGTTCGTGAGCCTTGTGGGCCCCAGCGGCTGCGGCAAGACCACGCTGCTGCGGATCATCAACGGCCTGATCGTGCCCGATGAGGGCGAGGTCCGTGTGATGGGCAAGCCGCCGCAGCCCGGACCGGACCTCGCGATGGTTTTCCAGTCGGCAAGACTGCTGCCGTGGCGAACGGTCAGGGGCAACATCGAGTTCGTGCTGGCCCTGCGAGGCCTCCAACGGTCCGAACGCGCGGATCGGGCCGACGCCCTGCTCGAAGCGGTGGGGTTAAAGGACTTCACCGGCGCCTATCCGCACCAGCTCTCCGGCGGGATGCAGCAGCGGGTTGGCCTCGCTCGCGCGCTGGCGGTCGAGCCCAAATTGCTGCTCATGGACGAGCCGTTCGCCGCGCTCGACGCCATGACGCGCGAGGTTCTGCGGCACGAGCTGTTGCAGCTTTGGTGGCTGAGAAAGACCGCCATCGTCTTCGTCACCCACGACCTCGATGAAGCGATCCTGCTGTCCCAGCGGATCGTGCTTCTGCGCCCTCGACCGGGACGTGTTGACCAGATCGTCGATGTCCCTCTGCCTCAACCGCGATGGCAGACAAATCCCCGCACCCTGCCCGAATTTGCGGCCCTGCACGAACATCTCTGGGCGCGCATTCAGGGCATGGCCGGCGACAGCGCCGAAATCGGCGAGCTCGCCAGCCTTCTCGGCAACCCGGCCGATCGCGCCAAGCTGCGATAGACAATTCCTATTGCTCCGATAGATCGAAAAGAACGAGCGGCCGTACCTAGATAGCCGGCGTCCCCACTGTCGGATGCTGACGTGCCTGCTTCGAGCATTTTTCGTCCCGAGAGCCTCTCGCCTGTCTCGCAAGAAGCATGGGGCACCGCGCTGGCAGCACATCTGCTGGAGCGCGCCGGGTTCGGCGGCACACCCGAGGATATCGCGACCCTCGCCGCGCTGACGCCCGAACAGGCGGTTGCGTCGTTCATCGACTACGAGCGCATCGGCAATTCCGCCCTGCCCGCCTTCGAAGAATCGGGGTTCTGGGACAAATCGCTGATCGACTTCCCGGTGAGCCGACCAGCCGCGACGGAACTCGCCGAGCAAACCGGCGCATCGATGGGCGTGCGCGTGAAGCCGCAGGGCTCGCGACCGCTGCAACCGGTGACCAACAGGTTCTTCTTCTGGCTGCGCGCCACGGTGCTCGAGACGCGCCGCCTCGCCTTCTGGTGGGTCGACCGGATGGTGCGCACACCGCGGCCGCTCGAAGAGAAAATGACCCTGTTCTGGCACGGCCATTTCGCAACCAGCGAGGAGAAGCTGCGCGACTACCGCAAGATTCGCCTGCAGCTCGACACGCTGCGTCGCGGCGCCACCGGCAATTTCGGCGACCTGCTCGTCGCCGTCGCGAAAGACCCCGCGATGCTGGTCTATCTCGATGCGGCCCAGAACGTCAAAGGCGCGCCCAACGAGAACTTTGGACGTGAGGTGATGGAGTTGTTCACGATGGGCGTGGGCAACTATACCGAAGACGATATTCGCGAGGCGGCCCGTGCCTTCACCGGCTGGGGCAATGACGATCTGACCTTCATTGTCGATGCAGCCAGGCACGATGGCGGCAGGAAAAGCTTCCTCGGGCGCGAGGGCAATTTCACCGGCGAGGATATCCTCGCGATCATCCTCGAGCAGCCGCAGACGGCCATCTACATCGCCAGCAAGATCTATCGGTTCTTCGTGCGCGACGATCTTTCGCCGGCGTTTGCCGAACGGCTTGGCGCACTGCTGCGCGACAATGGCTACGAGATCGCGCCCTTCCTCAGAACGCTGTTCCTGTCCGAAGATTTTTACAGCGAGCCGTCGGTCGCAACGCACATCAAATCGCCGACCGAGCTCATCGTGTCGACCTACCGCAAGCTCGGCCTCAAGGAACTGCCGGGCATCCCCGATCCGCACACAGTGAGCAGGACGCTGGGCCAGGTGCTGCTCTATCCCCCGACCGTCGCCGGCTGGAGCCAGGGGCGCGCCTGGATCACGCCAGGCCTCTTGTTCGAGCGGGCCAATTTCGCGCGCGAGGTGATGTTCCCCAACGTCATCGAATTCACCGACCCCAACCACGATCCGGGCGAGGAAATCCGGCGGGTGAACCGCAACATCAATGCCGGGCTCGAGATCACCGCGGCGACGCTCGAAGATGGTGCGGCGCCGTCCACGGCAGCCGGCATCCAGGAGACGTTCAACACGCGCTATGCGAGCCTCGTTGGCTATCAGGAGGCGCTGCGCAAGCTGAAGCCGACGCCCCGCGCGCCGGCGCAGTTCGACCTGACACGGCTGGTGCTGGACGCCGGTGCGACAACCACGAGCGAAGCGGTCGACCTGCTGATCACCCGCCTGCTGCGGGTGTCGCTCGCTGCGCCGGCGCGCGACGCGCTGATCGCGACGCTCGACGAAGAGCTCGGGACCAACGAGCTCGCGCCGGCCGGGACCTACATGGAATACGGCCTGCGCGTCGTCGCTCATCTGATCATGAGCGCACCGCAGTACCAGTTGGCCTGAGGCCGAGGAAAACCATCATGCGCAAGACATCCAGGCTCTCGGGAGCGGACAGGCAAGGCATCGTTCAGTCGGGCTATTCGTCGATGGTGCTGGGCGAGGCAGGCGGCATCACCACCTCGCCCGTTTGGTCCAAGGTGGCCGAAGCACAGGCGAGGGCCCACGACCGCATCCTTGTGATCATCGAGCTCTCGGGCGGCAATGACGGACTCAACACCGTCGTGCCCTACGCCGATGACGCCTACTACAACGCCCGGCCGCATCTGGGCATCCGCCCCGAGAAGCTTTTGAAGCTCGACGATCGCTTCGGCTTCCAGAAGACGATGACCGGCTTCGAGCGGCTCTACAAGGACGGCCTCATGGGGATCGTGCATGGCGTGGGCTACGACCAGCCCTCGTTCTCGCATTTTTCGTCCATGGCCTTCTGGCAGACGGCAGCGCCCAATTCGGGCGAGACCTATGGCTGGCTCGGACGCATGGCCGATGCGATCGATCCGCTCGGCCACACCAAAAACTTCCTCGTCAACATCGACGACAGCCAGTCGCTCGCGGTGCGCGCGATGAACCACGTGCCGCTGGTGTTCAACGACCCCGACAACTTCACCCGCCGCATGTTCAACAGCGAGAGCGCCGCCTTCGCGGCCATCGACGCACGCGGCAATGACAGCTCCAATTCCACACAGGATTTCCTGTTCGATATCGCCGCCAGCGCCAACAGCTCCGAGCAACTGGTTCGCGATGCGTGGGCCGCCTACGAGTCGCCGATCGACTACGGCCTCGTGCCCTGGGGGCTCGAGCGCGTGGCGGCGCTCATTGCGGCCGACTTCCCCACCAAGGTCTATTACGTCCCCTACCGCAACAATGCGTTCGACACCCATGTCTATCAGGCGGATCTCCACGCCCGCCTCTGGAGCTACACCTCCGACCATATCGCCGCCTTCGTGCGCGACATGGACCGACTCGGGCGCGGCGATGACGTCGTGGTGATGGTGTTCTCCGAGTTCGGCCGCCGCGTGACCGAGAACACCAGCCTCGGCACCGACCACGGCACTGCAGGTCCCGCCTTCGTCATCGGCAAGCCGGTGACCGGCGGACAGTACGGTGGGGTGCCGAGCCTCACCGACCTCGATGCCGGCAATCTCAAATACACCACCGACTATCGCCGCATCTATTCGACGCTGATCCAGGGCTGGATGGGGCACGAACATGCCTCGAGCATTCTGCGCGACGACTTCAGCCCCATTCCGATGTTTGCCCGCAACTAGTCGATCATCCGGCACAACAGAAAGCAAAACAATGCCGTTCCAATCGCCTCTCTCTTTTGCGCTCGCCATTGGCGGGGTCGTCGCCGCTCTGACCGGCGGCGCGTTCGCGCAGAGCCAGCCCACCGACATGCTGCAACTCACGCTCGCGACTGCCGAGACCGATATCAATCCGACCACCGACTCGGTGCTGAAGCTCGCCGCCCGGCTGGGGCTGTACGAAAAGCACGGCGTCAAGGTCACGATCATCGAGCTCGACGGTACGCCGCAGGCGGTCGCGGCGTTGAACTCGGGAGCCGCGGACCTCGCCGATATCGGCATCGACTCGGCCATCCGGCTGCGCGCGGATAACGGCCTCAAGCTGCGTGGCATCGTGTCGGCGTCGCTGGGCGCGCCTTATCTCATCGCTGCCAAAGACGACATCAGCTCGCTCGCGGATCTCGCCGGCCATTCCTTCGCCATCGCCGACAATGGCAGCCTCGATCACACGCTCACGCAGGTCGTGCTGGCGTCGCAGGGCGTCGCCACCGATGCCCCGCAATACGTGCCGATCGGCGCCCCCTCCGCCCGCGTGCAGGCTCTGGCCGCCGGCCGCGTCGATGCGACCACCGTGTCCTACGGCACGTTCCTGCCGATTGCGAGCACGCCCGGCATCCACATTCTGGTGAAGCCCGAAGACTTCGCGGCCGCTTCGCCGAACCTCACCAAGTTCATTGCGGCCCTCGACACCACGATCGCCGGCAAGCATGAAGCCCTGCAGCGTTTCGTCGACGCGCTGCTCGATGCGTCCCGCAACTTTGAATCGCACCCCGACCAGTGGGTCGACGCCGTGGCCGCCGTCCGCGACGACCTCAAGAAGGACAGCCTGACCAAGACCGCGAGCTTTTTTGGCGACCGCTGGTGCGTGAATGGTTGCCTGCTGCCAAGCGAGCTCGAAAAGACCGTGAAGTTCGTCTACTCCAATCCCGATTTCAAGGATGTTGCGACGGTCGCTCCCACCGACATCGTCGATCAGGAGTTCGTCACCCAGGCCATCGCCAATCTTGGTCCCTATTCGGGCCCGAGTCTCGACAAGCGCTAGAGCGAGCTGCGCCGCAGCCGACGGCAGGCGCGACGGTCCCGCCGCCGCGCCTTCGGCAACCGCTATTTGCCGAATTCTTCCATGATCGCCGCCGCATATTTGATGCCCCGCAGATAGTGGTCGATGTGGATGTTCTCGTCGGGCGCATGCAGGTTCGCGCCATTGTTGGCAAAGCCCGTGAGCACGCACGGGATCCACACATGGCGGATGATCGCGCCTTCCGCCGACACGCCGTTGACGATCGGCGCCTCGCCATAAACCTGCGTCGCGGCCGCGATGACGGCCTGCGCCATGCTCTCCTTGACCGAGATCTTGTAGGGCGGCTCGGCACCATCGAACGCGATCACTTCGAGATGGCCGAAGCCGTGCTTGACCAGATGCGCCTTGAGCTTGCGCACCGCGTCCTTGGGCTGGATGTTGGGGATGAGCCGGAAGTCGAGCCGGACCCGCGCCTCGCTGGGCACGATCGTCTTCTTGCCCGGCCCGTTGTAGCCCGCGATGATCCCCTGGATGTTGGCCGTCGGCTCGTAGGTCCGCGCCCGAATGGCGTCGACCCCGTCGCGGCCGAGCGCAAACTGCTCGATACCCCACTCAGCCTTGAGATCGCCGAGGTCCACCCGCGCCGCCTTGTCGACGAGCTGCTGCTCGTCGGCGGCATCGAGCTGCCACAGCCCCTCGTACCAGTCCTCGATCAGGATGCGCCGGTTGCGATCCATGATCGTGTTGAGCGCATGCACCAGGTCCCACACCGGCGACGGCAGCAGCGGGAAATTCAGCGAATGCACGTCGGTCTTGGCGCCACGCGCCACCAGCTCGACGAACAGCACCGATTTGAGCCCGAGGTCGATATCCGGCACGCCGCGGCTCGCGTCCACCGAACCATCGAGGCAGTGCATGCCGTCGGCCGCCAGCAGCTCCTTGTGCTTTTCCACCCACGGGCCAAGATTGGGGCTGCCGATTTCCTCCTCGCCCTCGATCAGGAATTTGAGGTTGACCGGCACGTCGCCGCGCACCGCGAGGAACGCCTTGGCCGCCTTGTTGAAGGCCATGACGCCGCTCTTGTTGTCGGTCGAGCCGCGCCCGTACATCACGCCGTCGACGATCTCGGCCGACCACGGCCCGCCATATGACCACGCCTCGATCGGCTCGGGCGGCTGCACGTCATAGTGCGAGTAGCACAGCATCGTCTTCTTGCCCTGCTGCTTGCTCCTGAGTTCGCCGAAGATGACCGGCGGCCCCTCCTCCAGTTCCTGGAACTGTGCCGGCAACCCGTCGCGGTGCATCATGTCGCGCACCAGCGTCGCGCATTCGCGCAGCCCGATGTTCTGCGCCGAGATGCTGGGCTGGCGCACGAACGCCTGCAGGTCGGCGATATACTCGTCGGCATGGGCATCGATATGAGCGAAAACGGCTTCGAGGCTCATGCGGCGGCTCCTTTGGATTGAACCAGTTGCCAGGCGTCGAGGCGCTGGCCATTGAACTCGGCACGGCGCGGGCCGGCGAGCAGTGAAAAGGCCGGCGCGAGCACCGACGGGTCGACCCATTTCTGCCTGAGCTCGGTCGAATAGGTGCGCTCCGACATCGGCGTGTGCATGTACATGCCCGGCGTGATCGTCGACGCCGCGATGCCGAGCGGCGCGCCTTCGAGGGCCAGCGATTTGGCGAGCCCTTCGAGGCCATGCTTGCTGGTGCAATAGGCCGTCTCGTCGGCAAAGCCCATGATGCCCGAGCGCGACGACACATAGACCAGCGTTCCACCGCCGGCCGCCTGCATGCCCGGCCACACCGCATGCGTCAGTTGAAACGCCGCCTGCAGTCCGACATCGAGCGTCGCGCGGAACGATTTCAGCGTCATCTGCGCAAACGGCGTCGGGATCAGGATCGCGGCATTGTGGATCATCGTATCCACCGTCGCGATGCCATCGAGCCCTTCGGCAATCGCCCGCTCGGTATCCTCCGCCGAGCTCAGATCGACGACCACGCTGCGCGCGCGTCCCCTGCACGCGCCGGTGGTGCGTTCGAGGCCCTCGCGGTTGTAATCGAACAATATCAGCTTCGCGCCCAGTTCGGCGAAGTGCACCGCAATCGCGGCGCCCAGCCCCTGTGCGGCACCCGTGACGATGACGGTCTGCTCGGCAATCGGCTTGCTCATCAGCGGACAGCTCCGGCGGTGAGTTCGATCGTCCGCCCGGTACGGCTCGACTGCGTCGCGGCATCAAGCACGAGCTGGTTGTAGAGCCCGTCGCGGAACGTCGCGCCCTCGCGCAGCGGCCTGCCCTCTGCCGCGGCCGCCGCCAGCTCCCGCAGCGCGCCGACGACCGACACGTTCCAGATGCCCGGATTGAGCCCCTCGAGCGCCGCGTTCGGATCGGTCACCGTCACCTCCTCGAAGCTCTGCCCGCCTTTGGCGAAGAGCAGCTTTTCGTCTTCGTTCGACAGGATGATCGTGCCTTTCGAGCCGAACACCTGCGTGAGATTGCCGATGTTGTGGGCCGCCACACCGCTCATGAACACCTGCGCGATCGCGCCATTGCGCATCTGCAGCGTCATCGCCGACAGATCGTCCGCCGTCGCCACCCACGGCTCGCCCGTGGTCTTGTCCTTGCGATTGGGCACCATGGTGCGCAGCAGGCCCGAAACGGTCTGCACTTCGCCCAGCCAGAACCGCAGCAGGTCGACCTGATGCGAGCCGTTGGCGCCGAGCCGTCCGCCGCCCTGCTCGGCCATCGACCACCAGTCGCCCTTGGCGCGCGACGCCGGATTGTTCCACGAAGCGCCGACATTGGCGATGTTGACGTGCCGGATCTCGCCGAGGTCGCCATTGGCGATCAGCTCTCTTGCGCGCTTGCGGTTCGGGTTGAATCGCAGCTCGTGGTCGATCATGTGCAGCCGGCCGAGCTGCTCGGCCCGCGCCAGCATCTTCTGTGCCTCGGCCGCGTCCATTGCCATCGGTTTTTCGCACAGCACATGCGCGCCGGCATCGAGCGCCGCCAGCGCCATCTCGGCATGCGTGTCGGTCGGCGTCGCAATGCACACGAGGTCGAGCTTGTGGGCCGCCAGCATCGCCCGCCAGTCGTCATAGGCGGCGGCCACGCCGAACGCGTCGGCCGCCGAGCGCGCGCTCGCCAGGTGGCTCGACGCGATGGCGACAACCTCCGCCCCCGGGACGTGGCGGAACGCCGGCAGATAGGCAGCGCGGGCAAAGCTCGCGCCGATGATACCAACCTTCATGGTCGTTGGCCTTTCATATGGAGGAAAGCGGCAGGGCTTACTGCGTCTCCTTGAGACGCGGATCGAGATAGTCGCGCAGCCAGTCGCCGAGGATGTTGAACGCCAGCACCGTCACCACGATGGCGATGCCCGGATAGAAGGCGAGCCACCATTTGTTGGCGAGCAACTGGTCGCGGCTCTCGGCGAGCATGCTGCCCCATGTCGGCACCGTGGCCGGCACGCCGAGCCCGAGAAACGACAGCGACGCCTCGGCGAGAATGACGCTCGCGACATTGAACGACGCGATCACCGTCAGCGGCGCGATGATGTTGGGCAGGATGGTGCGGAACATCACCGAGGCGGTGCTTTCGCCCAGCGCCCGCGCCGCCTCGACATATTCCTTCTCGCGCAGCGACAGCGTCTGGCCGCGCACGATGCGCGCATAGGTGATCCACTGCCCGATACCCAGCACGAGGATGATGTTGAGCACCCCCGGCCCGAGCACGATGAGGAACATGATGGCGAGCAGGATGAACGGGAACGCGAGCTGGATATCGCCCAGCCGCATGATGACGTCGTCGATCCAGCCGCCGAAATAGCCCGCCATCAGCCCGGTGACGACGCCGATGGTGCCGCCGACGAGGATCGACGCGACGCCCACCAGCAGCGAAATCCGCGCGCCATAGAGCAGGCGCGACAGCACGTCGCGGCCGAGGCTGTCGGTGCCCAGCAGATACGTACCGTGATAGCGGCCCACGGCCGTCGTCATCGGACCGGCGAGCCGCGACATGATATTCTGCCGGTTCGGATCGAACGGCGCGAGTTCGGGACCGAACACCGCCGCGATCACCACGAGCAGCAGCACCATGATCGCCAGCAGCGGCCACTTCGCCACGATCATGCTGCGAATGGCCCGGCCCATGCCGGCGCGGAACGATGCTCCGGATTTCCTTCGCGGCCGTGCTTTCGGCAATGCCGGCGCCTGCGTCTCGGTTTTGGTGCCCATCAGCATCGGTTCGGTTTCCATCTAGAGCCTGACGCGCGGATCGATGCGAACATAGACCAGGTCCGTCAGCAGGTTGAGCAGGATGAACACCAGCGCCAGCACGATCACCGACGCCTGCACCACCGGAATATCGCGCTGGTTGATGGCGTTGAAGACGAGCCGCCCGATGCCGGGCCACGAAAACACCATCTCGACCACCACCACGCCGCCGATGAGAAAGCCGAACTCGAGCCCGATCATCGTCACCAGCGGCAGCCAGGCGTTGCGCAGCGCGTGCCGCACGATGACGCCGAATTCGTCGATGCCCTTGGCGCGCGCCGTGCGCACGAAATCCTGCGACAGCACCTCGAGCATCGACGAGCGCACGAGCCGCGCGTTGCGCGCCAGCGAATAGACGCCCACCGCGATGCCCGGCATCGTCAGATAGTAGAGCGCCGCGGGCAGATTGGCGAAAGCGACCCCGAACTGCCCCTGCAGCAGCGGCATGAGAAACGGCACATGACCCGAAATGGGCAGGATTTTGAATTGCAACCCGAACACCATGATCATGATGATGCCGAGCCAGAAGCTGGGCACGGATTGCCCCAGCATGGCGAGCGTCATGATGCCGCCATCGAACGCGGTCCCTCGGTACAACGCCGAAAACACCCCGAGAACCACGGCCAGTACCGTCGCGATGATCATCGAATAGATCGTGAGCTCGAGCGTCGCCGGCAGCGCCTCCATCACCAGGTCGATGGCCGGCCGCCGCTGCCTGAGCGAGGTGCCGAAATCGCCCTTGACCAGGTCGCCGAGGAACAGCGTATACTGTTCGACCAGCGGCTTGTCGAAGCCGAGCTTGGCCCGCGTCGCGATGATTTCCTCATTGGTCGCCCGCTCGCTGACGTAAAGATAGGTCGGATCGCCACCGATGTGCAGGCCGATGAAGGTAATCAGCGTCACGCCGAACACGACGATCACGCTCTGCAGCAAGCGACGGACGATATAAGCCCACACGGTCTTCGATCCTTTGCGTCAGGTCCGGCGCGCTGTTCGCATCGCCGGTGACTTGGCGGGATGCGCGGCTGGCGCCGCGCATCCCCGGTTTGGCCTACTTGTTCAGAGTGACGTTCCAGAGGTCGATTTCCTCGTCGCGCCGCGCCGTCCAGTTTATGCGATTGCTGACGCCGTAGAAGTCCGGCTGGAAGTACATGAACAGCCACGGGCTGTCATCGTACATCACCTTCAGCATCCGGTTGATGATGGTGCGCTCTTCTTCCGGCGTCTTGGCGTTCTCGATTTCCTTCCAGCCATTGAAGAAGTCCGGGTTGCTCCAGTTGGTGTAGTTCGGACCGGAGTCGACGGTGGCGAGGTCGGACATGTCGTAGAGCGCGCTCCACGTCGCGCCGCCCGAGCCCAGGAAGAACATCGGGCCGGCTTCGTGCTTGCTGATCAGCGGCACGTACACCGAAGCCCAGTCGAGCAGCTCGACATCGGCCTTGACGCCGATATCGGTCAGGTACTGGCCGACGGCGAGCGCGACGTTGGCGTCGTTGAGGTAACGGCCGCGCGGTGCCTGGATCTTGATCTCGAAGCGCGTGCCGTCGGCGCCGCGGGGATAGCCCGCCGCATCGAGCAGCTTCTCGGCCTGGTCCGGATCGTAGGGATACGGCTTCAGGTCCGGGTCGCCATTGGGATCGTTGACCATGCTGGTGGCGCGGGTGCAGTCGAAGTTCAGGAGCTGCTTGCAGATCGTCGGCACGTCCACCGCATACTGCAGCGCCTGCCGCACCGCGACCTTCTGGATCGCAGCGCCGCCGGGCGTGTCGGCGAAGCTCGGGCTCAGGTTGAAGCCGAAATACATGCGGCGGGTGCCGGCCACGCGCTGCACCTTGGCCGAGCCGGAATTGTCGATCGCATCGATCTGGTCCGGCGCAACGTTGGTGATGATGTCGACGTTTCCGGCGATGAGCTCGGCGGTGCGGGTCGAGGCTTCCGGAATGACGCGGAAGTCGATGGTCTTGAAGTTGCCCGGATCCTTCACCTTCTCGAGGATGATGTCGGCGCCCGGCGTCCACGAGACCAGCTTGTACGAGCCCGAGCCGATCGGATGGCTCGCTGCCTGGTCGGCGGTCATCTTGGAGTATGAGTCTTTGCAGTGGATGTAGACCTCGGCGATCATGCCCAGGTTGACCGAGCTCTTGACCCCCAGGTTCAGCGTCACGTTGAGGTCGTCCACCACCTTCGAGCTCTTGTAGCCGATGCTGGTCAGAACGAAGCCGGGCGTGTTGCCGGTGTAGCCGGCCGCCGCATCGTTGGCGCGGTCGAAGCTGTAGGCCACGTCCTCGGCGGTCAGCGGTTCGCCGTCCTCGCAGGTCAGCCCCTTGTTGAGCGTGAACGTGTAGCCGAGGCCATCGTCGCTGACCTTGTACGAGCTTGCGAGCTGCGGCTTGATCGACCCGTCGGCCTCGACCGAATAGAGCGTGCCGAAGATGTACTTTTCGACATTGGCGTTGTCGCGCGAGTTGACGTTGTCCGGGTCGAAGGTCGAGATGTCCGTGCCAAGACCGACGACCAAAGTGTCGTCGGGCGGGGCCGCATAGCCAACGCCGGGTGCGAGCATCGTCGCCAGGCCAGCAGCCAGTAGCAAGTGATTCATGACTTTCACTGGAAGTTCCTTTCCTTGGTGCGGCTGAGCTTTTGCTCCGGGCCTGTTTGGAGCTCAGCCGGGTTTATTGCTTGACCTGAGAGAGATGACTGGATGCAGGCCTCAACCATCCGGAGCGACTGGAGATGATCGCGGCCGGAGCACTGCGGCGGCGCTTCGCCACAATAGGCGGCAACGAAGGCGCGCAGGAGCTCGACGGCATCGTCGATCCACTGTGTGTAGGCGGGAAGCGGCACGGCGGTCAGCTCGGCGTCCTTGCGCCGCGCGAAAGCCAGGTCGCCGAACTGGTGGCGCTGCACCACGATGCCGTCGCGGCATTCGCTGCGCCAGTTGAACCCGAGCTGGTCCCAATTGCCCTGCCAGGTGCCCTGATAGTTGGCGACCAGACCGTTCTCGAACTCGAAGATCGCGCTCACATTGGCGTCGTGCGCATACATCGACCACGAAGGATTGAACGTCCTCGCGAACACGCGCACCGGCTCCGACCGATAGACGTAGCGCAGCAGGTCGAAATGATGGATCGACTGCTCCCACAGCATCGGCTGCGCCATCTCGAGCGGATATTTGTTGAGATGCGGCAGCATCCCGTCGCGCCAGCGCTCATAGGTGAAGCGCGCGAATTCGGGCTTGCCCACTTCGTTGTCGAACAGCGCCAGCGTCGCCTGCGTCACCGCGAGGTAGCGGAAATTCAACCCCACCATCAGCATGATGCCGGCCGCCTCGGCCATGGCGACATATTGCGCCGCGGTCGCGAGCGTATCGGCCAGCGGCTTCTCCGCGAGAATGGCGAGCCGCGCCGAGAGCGCCGTCTCGATCTGCGCCTCGCGTCCGCTCGGTGGGGTGCACAGTAGCACCGCGTCGGCCCCGACGCTCCGCGCGATCGCCGCAAAATCACTGCCCGCCGCGGCGCCCGGGCAAAGGCCGAGCGCCCGCTCCTGCATCTGAGGCCGCGGATCGACGAGGCCGACGACCTCGCAGTCCGGTGAGCTGTTGAGCACGCGCAACCAGTACTGCGCCCGCGCCCCCAGCCCGACGACGATGAAGCGTACCGGGTTCATGCTGCGGTCTCGAGGCTGATGATCTCGCCGATGCCGCGCGACAGCGGCGTCCATTGCATGCCGTCGAGCCCGCGGCCACGCTCGCGCCCCATCGGTGCCTTGGCGCGAACCGCATCGCTCGCCGGCGCAATCTCGACCGGCACATGCACGGCGTCGGCCACGGCCAGCGCAACCTCGAGATCGGTGGAGATCGCTCCGCTGCCCAAATGCACCAGCCCGGCAGTCCCGTCACGCAGCAGCCGATCGAGCGCCGGCGCCAGATCGCGCGCATAGGTCCAGTCGCGCCGCGTCTCCGGCGTCCGCGTCACGACCGCTCGTCCGGCCTGCGCCGCATCCAGCCACTGACGCACCAACGACACATTGGCCCGGCTCGCTCGCGCCGCCTCGTACGGCCCATAGATGTAGCCAAGCCGCACCACCAGCACCGACAGCGTCGCCGACGCCGAACCCGCCGCGATCATCTCCCCGGCCCGCTTCGCCAGCGCATAGGCGCCCGTGCCGCTGGCCGGCACGCTCTCGAGCAGCAGTTCAGCCGCGTCCTCCGGCGTGAACACGCCCGACGAGCTGACGAACACGAACATCCGCGCACCAGTCCGGCTCGCCCAGTCGAGCGTCGCCAGCATGGCATCGAGGTTGGCCTGCATATGCGCCGCCGCAGATAGTCCGAGCTCCTGCGGCGAGCTGGTGAGCGCGGCGGCATGCACCACCACGTCGGTCGCCGGGCACGCATCGAGCGCCCCGGCCGCAAGCCGCGCCTCGTGCAACTCGACGCCCGCCAGCCGGGCCCGCGTGACCGCATCGAAACTCGCGTCCACCGCCGTGACCCTGTAGCCGAGATCGCGAAACCCCGCCGCGAGATGCGATCCCACGAAGCCGCCGGCGCCGGTGATGAGCATCGTTGTGCGCGTCACGTCTGAAACACCACCGAGTTGATGTCGATATCGGCCGCCGAGCGCGTGTGGTCGCGGATCAGCGACAGCGCCAGCGCCGTGTCCTTCGCCTCGAGCGCCGCGATGATCGGCGGATGGTTGCGCGCCACCTGGCGGATGTCGCGGTTGGCGCTGTTGCGCAGCGCCATGATCTGCTGGATGCGCAGGAACAGATTGTCCCACAGCGTCAGCATCAGGCTGTGGTCGGCCAGCATGATGATCGTGCGATGGAACGCCTTGTCGGCCGACATCAGCGAGTCGAAGTCGCCGCGCTCGGCCGCGTCGGTCATTGCCGCCGCATGCACATGCAGTTCCGCCACGTCGGCGCCCAGCTCGATGATCCGCCGGATCGCAAAACCCTCGAACTGCTCGCGCAGGCTGTAGAGCTCCTCGACTTCCTTGGGCGTCAGCGGCTTCACCCGCTTGCCCTTGTACGGCTCGGTCTCGATCAGGCCGTCGTTCTCGAGAATCTGGATGGCTTCGCGCACCGGCGCCCGGCTGACATTGAGCTGCGCGGCCAGCGCCATCTCGACGATTGGCGTACCCGGCTTGATGTGGCCGTTGATGATGGCCTTGCGCAGCATGTCCGCCACGACCGTGCGCAGCGGCACGTTTTCGATCTTGTCGAGGTCGGGGGCCTGACCGCTGGCCTGTTTTGCCATCTCAGTTCACCTCGGCCGCCGCGTTGAAGTCCTGGCAGAGCCTCGTGGCCCGCGCGATGTCGGCATCGTGCCGCCCGTCCAGCGCCGCAAATGGCGGGCGAACCTGCGCATACGCCATGTCCCCGTGCCGGCGCGCGGTCACCGCCTTGATCGCCGGGATCAGCGGCAGCGACTCGAAGAGCTTGCGCACCTCGGTCACCTGCGCCGCGATCGCCGCCTCGCGCTTGCTGCCGAGCGCCCGCATCAACGCGACGATGGCGCGGGCGTTGACGTTGGCCGAAGCGCTGATGCAGCCCGCGCCGCCCGCCGCCACGTTCTGCGGAATGAGCGCTTCGGACGCCGAGAACACGTCGAGGTCGGGGAAGGCTTCGATGAAGGCCCTGGTGTTGTCCCGGTTGCCCGAGCTGTCCTTGAGCCCGGCGATGGTCCGCGGATAGGCCTTGAGCAATCGCTCGGTCAGCGACAGCGTCACCGGCACGCCGGTGAATTGCGGGATATGATAGAGATAGACGCGCAGCCGGCTGTCGCCGATCGCATCGATCAGCCCGGCGAACGCCGCGAACAGTCCATCCTCGGGCACGTTCTTGTAGTAGAATGGCGGCAGCACCAGAACGCCCATGCATCCCTTCGACAGCGCGTCCCGCGTCAGCCGGATCGAGTCTGCCAGCGCGCAGCACCCGGTCCCGGGGATCAGCCGGGTCGGCGCCACGCCCCCGGCCAGCAGCGCATCGAGCGCCTCGATCCGCTCGTCGACGCTCATCGAATTGGCTTCGCTCGTCGTGCCGAACGGCGCGAGGCCGTCGGCGCCGTCCGCCAGCAGCGCCTTGCAATTGGTCACGAACCGCGCGTGATCGACCGACAGGTCGGCCCTGAAGGGCGTGATGGCGGGCACGAAGAGACGTGGCGTCTTCCTCATTCGGCTGTCTCCATGGAACCGGCAGGAGCGACGTCGGCTCCGGACGTGACGACAAGGACGGGGACATCCGCAAACACGTCGTCGTCGGACGTGCCGCGCCACATCAGCACCGCGAAATGCGCCCGCCGGTCGAGCGCCGTCATGCCGACATGCCACACCCCCCGGCGATACACCGTGCCGATCGTCCCCGGCACCACGAAACTGCGCGCGCCCTGCTGGTCGGGACCGCCATCTGCCCGCGACGGCATCACCGTCACGAGATAGCGCGACACGTCGAGCGGCAGGAAGATCTGCGCCGCATTGGGATGCCGCTCTACTTTATTGATCGTCACCGGCAACGCACTCGCCGCCACCGCGTTGGTATGCAGCACCGGCGCCGCCGCCATCGCGTCCGAACCGAGCCAGTCGCTGAAAAAGCGCCGCTCGCCGATCGTCGCCGGATGGTCGACGAACGCGCCGAACGGCTCGAACGCATCCCGGTCCATCGGCTCCGCAGCGATCCGCATCAGCGCGACCCCTCCGGCACGGCAATGGCCGCAAATGGCCGCTCCGCACGCCAGAAATCGGCAATCGCCTGCCGCCCCGTCACCCACACGCCGGCCTTGCCCGCGATATGGTCGAGGAATGTCTCGACGCCCGATACCCGGCCCGGATGGCCCGCGACGCGCGCGTGCAGCCCCACCGACATCATGCGCGGCGTGCTGGCGCTTTCGCGGTGCAGCACGTCGAAGCTGTCGACGAGGAAGTCGGCGAAGTCCCGCCCGGTCGGCAGGCCGCCCGACAACAGCTTGGCGTCATTGGTGACCAGCGAATAGGGGATCACCAGATGCGGTTTGCCCTCGACGTCCACCCAGTACGGCACCTCGTCATTGTAGGCGTCGCTGTCATAGCTGTAGCCGCCATGCGCAACCAGCAGCCGGCGGGTTGCCTCGCTCGGACTGTAGCGGCAATACCAGCCCGCCGGCGCCCGGCCGACGCTGCGCTCGATCGAACGATGCGCCTCGGCAATGGCCTCGCTCTCGGCCTTCTCGTCCATCCGGTAGTGCTCGACCCACCGGTGCCCGTGCGCGACGATGTCCCAGCCCGCCTCGCCGATTGCCGCGGCCACGCCCGGATTGCGCTCCAGCGCCAGCGCCGACGCGAAGATTGTCAGCGGCAGGTTGCGGGTGCGGAACAGGTCGTGCAGCCGCCAGAAGCCGACGCGGCTGCCATACTCGTACATGCTCTCGGCGGCGAGGTCGCGGCCGCCGATCGGCACGCGCGGCTGGTTGACCTCGAGCAGCGCCGCCTCCGACCGCCCGTCGCGGTCGTCGATCGAATACTCCGACCCCTCTTCGTAATTGAGCACGAAGTTGATCGCGAGGCCGGCATTGCCGGGCCATCGAAACTGGGGCCGCCGATTTGCGTAGCCGATGAAATCACGCATGAGCCATACGCCTGGGCCTGAGCCTCAGGTCCGCTTCCCCTCGACCACGTTGAAGAAACAGCACCAGTCGCCGGTCATGACGTTGGGCAGCGCCCGCAGCCCGAAGAACATGCCGTTCGCCGGCGCCTTCATTTCGGCCAGCACGTCGCCGAAGATGTTGACGATGCGCGCCAGTGGATCGCCCTTCTTCATCGGCTTGAGGAAATCCACACCGGGTTCCGGAATGAAGATACCCGAGGCCGGCGCCAGCATGGCGATCTGCTGGCCCTTGGTCGCGTCCTTGGGATAGGTCGCGGTGCCCGGATACATCTTGTAGTGCCGGATGATGTTGAGGATCGAGTTGGCGAACTCGCGGCCCATCTGCGCGAACTTTTCCGGCGAGGTCGCCGAGCGGCCGCCCAGCTCGACAGTTATGCCGGTCTTGCCGATCTCCTTCATGCGCGCCATCGGGCTGCCCTTGGGCAGGAAGTTGGACATGATGCAACCCCATCCCTCGCCCATCGCCATCGCAAGCTCGACCGAGGCCGGCGTCTCGTCGACGAAGATCGCCTTGGCGAGAAACGAATGCGCGCCGCCCGAGTGGATCGAGATTTCGAAATCCGCCACCTTGCTCATCCACTCCGAATGCGCCCACGCCACCCGCTCGGTCAGATAGCCGTCGGCCTTGCCCGGATAGATGCGGTTCATGTCGTAGCTGAACGTGTCGAGCGGATTGCCGCGCTGCGCCGCCTCGAAGGCCGCGACGTTCATCACCGGCACCATCACCACGGCGCCCGACAATTGCTTGGGGTCGATCTCGCGCAGCGCGATCTGGCACCCGAGCGGCCCTTCGGGCTCGTCCCCGTGAATGGCGCCGTCCACCCAGAACACCGGCCCCGGCTTGGTGCCGTTGATGATGACGAGTGGAATCTCGATCCTGGTGCCGCCGGCGAGCTCGGTCACCGGGATCACCCCGCGCACCACCTCGCCCGGAACAGCCGTCGCGGTGCCGACGGTCAGCGGTTGCGCTGTCTTGTCGGCCATCGTCAGATTCCCTTGCGGTCCTGGTATTGCTTCAGCTCGGCAGGCGTGTAGACCTGCATGAACTCGATCTCGATGCCGCCGGCGTCGTTGTCGAGGAAGGCCACATAGCCCTCGGGATGCGGGTGCGAGCCATAGACGCCGCACGCCTTGCAGATGCGCAGCGCCGCGCCCTCACTCTTGGCGTGCTCGAGCGCCGCGTCGATGTTGTCCACCGCGTAGCAGATGTGGTGCAGCCCTTCGCCGCCCCGCTCCTTGATCCACGAGGCGAAGCGCCCATCGGCATCCATCGACTCGCAGAGCTGGTATTCGATGCCGCCCAGATTGAAGAGCGCCACGCGGTTGCGCGACTTGGGATACTCGACCACTTCGGTCGTCGCCGGCACGTCGAGGAATTTGGCATAGGCGCTGAGCGCGCCCGCGGCGCTGCGCACGGCGAACGCCATGTGCTTGATCGACTGGACGTTCGGATTATCGGATTTGACTGACATCTTGACTCCCTATGCTGCCGGCGCTTTGCGCTCGGCCCTGAATTTGGTGATTGCGGCTTTCATGCGCGCCACCGCCTCGTTGATGCGCGGCACGGACTGCGTCAGCGACATCCGGACGAAATTGTCGGCGTGGTCGCCATAGACCGTGCCCGGGTACATCATGACCCGTGCCTCCACGAGCAGCCGCTCGCAGAACTCGCCGGCATCGAGCCCGGTGCTCGACACGTCGACATACACATAGAACGCACCCTGCGGCTCCGCGTAGGAGAGGCCGAGTTCGTCGAGACCGCGGCAGAGCGCAATGCGGCGCTCGTCATAGGTGCGGCGCATGTCTTCGACGCAGTCCTGCGGTCCCGTCAGGGCGGCGAGCGCCGCATGCTGGCTGACCGCCGCCGTCGAAATCGCAAACGCATGGTTGATCTCGGCCATCGCCGGGATCAGCTCGCGCGGACCGGCGAAATAGCCGATGCGCCAGCCCGTCATCGCATAGGCCTTCGAGAAGCCCGAAAGTGTGATCGTCCGGTCGCGCATGCCCGGCAGCGCCGCGATCGGCTGGATGCGCTGGTTGCCATAGGTCAGGCGCGCATAGATCTCGTCGGACACCACGATCAGGTCGTGCTCGATCGCCACCTGGCAGATCCGCTCCACCTCGTCCGGCGGCGTCACCGTGCCGGTCGGATTGTTCGGGTTGATCAGCACCAGCATCTTCGACTTGGGCGTGATGTGCGCCCGCACCATCTCCGCCGTCAGCGTGAAATTGGTCGCCATCGAGGTGTTGATGTTGACCAGCGTCGCTTCCGCCAGCTCCGCCGCCTGGTGGTACGGGTTGTATCCCGGGCATGGCACCATGATCTCGTCACCGGGATTGAGCAGCGACAGCGCGATGACGAACATCGCCTGCTGCCCGCCGGGTGTAACGACGATCTCGTCGATCGCGTAGTCGGCGCCGCCATTGTCCCTGATGTTCTTGGCGATGGCCTCGCGCAGCGCCGGAATGCCCAGCGGATGCGTGTAGTGCGTCGCGCCGCTGGCGAGCGCGTCCTGTCCCGCCTTGACGATGTGCGCCGGCGTCGGGAGGTCCGGATCGCCGCGGCCGAGCCGGATCACGTCGGGCAGCTTCTCGGCCATGTCGGCCATGCGTGTGATGACGTGTGCGTCCTTGAGCTTGACGCGCGAGGCGAGGCGGCTGGTCAGGGAAGCGGCCATCTCAGTTGCCCTTCCTGTCGGGACCGTAGATCTCGGAATATTTCGAGGTCAGGTAGGCGATGTACGGCGCCGGATCGAGCGCCCGGCCGGTCGAGCGCACCAGCAGCTCGTCGCGCGTGTAACGCCGCCCGTGCTGCAGGATGTTCTCGGTCAGCCAGGCCCGCAGCGGCGCGAAATTGCCGGCCTTCGCCGCCGACGCAATCGCCGGCGTCTCGCGCGCCTTGGCATAGAGCTGGCCCGCCATCACGTTGCCGATGGTGTAATTGCAGAAGGTGCCGATCTGGCCCGACGACCAGTGCACGTCCTGCAGCACGCCCATCGCATCGTTCGGCACGTCGAGGCCGAGATATTCCTTGATCTTGGCGTTCCACGCTTCCGGCAGGTCCTTGACCTTGAGACTGCCCTCGACGAGCTGCCGCTCGATGTCGACGCGCAGCATGATGTGGAGGTCGTAGGTGAGCTCGTCCGCCTCGACGCGGATCAGGCTCGGCCGCGACCGGTTGATGGCGCGAACGAAGGCCGCCTCATCGACGTCCTTGAGCTGCTCCGGATAGGCCGCGCGGATCGCGGGGAAATGCTGTGCCCAGAACTCCGGGCTGCGGCCGACGTGATTCTCCCACAGCCGCGACTGCGATTCGTGTGCGCCGAAGCTGACGCCGCCCACGGCATAGAGTCCGACAAGGTCGGTGGCGAACGGCGTTCTGGTATAGGCCGGATCGACGTTCTGCTCATAGAGCCCGTGGCCCGCCTCGTGCAGCGCACCGAACAGGCTCATCGGCATGTGGCTCTTGTTGAAGCGCGTCGTGATCCGCACGTCGTTGCGCGTGAACGACACCTCGAACGGATGCACCGTGGTATCCAGCCGGCCGCGATTGAAATCGTAGCCGATGACCTTGGCCATATCGACCGCAAAGCCGAGCTGCGCCGCCTCGGGATAGCTGCGCTCGAGGAAATCGGCGCGCGGCTGCTGCTTCTGGCCGATGGCGCGCACCAGCGGAATGATCGCCGCCTTCAGCTTGTCGAACAGCACCGTCAGCGACGCCGCCGTCTCCCCCGGCTCGAACCGGTACATCAGCGCGTCATACGGATGCGCCTTGTAGCCGATGGCCTCGGCGATCTGCCGGTTGATCTCGACCATCTTTTCGAGCGTCGGTGCGAAGCTCTTGAAATCGCTGTTGGCGCGCGCGGTCGCCCAGATTTCCTGCCCTACCGAGCCGAGCTCGGTCTTCTGCCGCAGCAATTCCGCCGGGATGCGCGAATGATAGCCGACCGCCTCGCGCACCTGCGCAACCATGCCGCGCTCGACCGATCCTTCCGCCAGCCCCGCCGTCTCGCGCTCCGCCGCGTCGAGCTGGCGCCGCATGTCGTCCGACACGATCATCGACTGTGCGATCACCGCCAGCGTCGCGAGCTGCTTGCCGCGGGTTTCCGAGCCCCCCGGCGGCATCATCACCCGGGCGTCCCAGTTGAGGATCGAATAGGCGTTGAGGACATCGTTGATCCGCCCAACGGTCTCCAGCAGGCCAGCATAACTCATTGAACCATCGTCCCTTTTTTATCAGCCCCGGTGAGCGGCGTGCTCCGCCTCACCGTGGTTTGCCCACCGAGAACCGGCTTGACGCCGTTTGAACCGTGTGCATTCTTTTAGCTCGTCTATTGTCGACAATCTAAAAACATACTGATAGGCGTTTCCGACGGTTGTCAAGCGAGGCACAGCATCCAACCGCGGGGAAAGGTGGGGAGAGCGATGACGGATCGAGAGCCGTTGGCCACGAACGAGGCCGACCTGGTGGAAATGGCGGTCGCGGGCGTCATCAGCCAGCCGTCCGTGCGGCAGGGCGCCTACACGCATTACCCCGATGGCCGCGGCGTCATGCTGCCCGGCATGTTCGGCGTCACCTACAATGCCCGCGCCGGCGACAAGGCCTTCGGCTGGGCCGGCGACCACGTCGAGCCCGGCGTCTCCATCGCCCACCCGGATGAAAAATCCGATTTCGCGCTGCACTACCTCGTCGCCATCGGCAACGAGGCGATGGTGACCTCCGGTCTCGCCAAAGGGGCCCGCGGCCGGGTGACCGGCGAGCACGCGCGCATCCTCGTCGACTTCGCCGACGACGTCTACGAGCGCCTCAACATCGGCGATCAGGTCCAGATCTTCGCTCGTGGCCGCGGGCTGGTGATGACCGACTTCCCCCACATCGAGATGAAAAAGATCAGCCCGGCCCTGTTCGCGCGCATGGGCATCACCCGCAAGGGCAACGGCCAGCTCCACGTGCCCGTGGCGATGGAACTGCCCATCGAGATCATGGGCTCGGGCGCCGAGCTCAACGCCGAATATGTCGACCAGGACCTGATGAGCGGCGACCGTGCGCTGATGGCCCGCCTCGGCGTCGACAGAATGCGCCTGGGCGATCTCATCGCCATCCGCCACGCCGACCACAAGTTCGGCCGCTCCTACCGCGAAGGCGCCGTGTCGATCGCGCTGTGCATTCACGGCGACTCGGTGATGACCGGCCATGGTCCGGGCATCCTGACGCTGATGACCGACCCCGCGGGCGGCATCGACTTCAGCATCGATCCCAAGGCCAACATCGCCAGCTATTTCAACATCGGAGACAAGGCATGACCCTTGCGACCAATGAAGCCGACCTCGTGGCCGTATCGGTCGGGGGCGCCATCGCGCATCCGGGCTTTCCGGGCCTGCCGGCCGAACCCTACCGCCTCGCCTCCGATGGAACGCCGTTCCTCCTGCCCACCTATGGCAGCATCGTCTACAACGTCTCCGTCGGCGACCGCGCCTTCGGCTGGGCGGCCGATTGCATCCATCCCGGCGTCAGCATCAAGCGCGCCGACGACAACGGCAATCGCGGCCTCAATATCTTCGCCTGTGTCGGCAACACCGCTACCGTGATGACCGGCGCGGCCCAGGGCAGCAAAGGCGCCGTCACCGGCAAGTCCGGCCGCTTCTCCGAGCAGGTCATCGTCCACTTCCCGCGGGAGGTGCGCAAGAAAATGGCCATCGGCGACCAGATCGTCATCAAGAGCCTCGGCACCGGCTTCGAGATCACCGGCCATGCCGGAATCTCGTTCAAGGGCATGTCGCCCGCCCTCTTCAAGGCCCTGCCGCAGAAGGTCGAAAACGGCGTCCTCAAGATCGGCGTCGTCGCCACCGTGCCGGCCCATCTCGTCGGCGCCGGCGCCGGCCTCACCAGCGAGGGCGGCAGCCTCCACATGCAGTCGACCGACAAGGCCGAACTCAGGAAGGCCGGCCTCGACCAGTTGCGCCTCGGCGACGTCGTCGCCATCGCCGACACCGATAGCCGCTACAACCACGGCTATCTCCCCGGCGCCATGAGCATCGCCGTCATCGGCCAGAGCGACGGCCCGCGCGCCGGCTACGGCCCGGGCATGACCGTGGTCATGACTGCTCCCGACGGTCAGCTCGGCAGCTTCTCCGCCCCCGGCACCAACCTCGTCACCCTTCTCGCGCTGGAGCCCTGATCTTGACCATCACGATGACGACTGTCGGGCGCGACAGCCTCCACGCCTTCTTGCGCGAGGGTTTCGTGGCGCTCGGCCTCACCTCGGGCGACGCGAACATCTTCGCCGATGCGCTGATCTTTTCCGAGCTGCGCTTCCACCCCGGCCACGGCCAGGGCGTACGCCGCATCCGCCGCTACCAGGAGCGCATCAACGACAAGCTCGTCGATCCCCGCGCGCCGTGGGACATCGTCAAGCAATCCCCCGCGCTGGCGCTGGTCGACGCGCATAACGGCATCGGCACCGTCGCCGCCGCCAAGGCGATGAAGCTCGCGATCGACAAGGCCAAGGTCAGCGGCATCGGCACCGTCATCGTCCGCAACTCCACCCATTACGGCTCGTCGGCCGTTCATGCCTGCCAGGCAGTGGAAGCCGGCTGCATCGGCATCGCCTATACCAATGCCGGCCCGGAAATGGCGCCGTGGGGCGCTCGCGAAGGCGCCGTCGGCACCAACCCGTGGAGCATCGCGGCGCCCACCGATATGGGTTTTCCCGCCGTGATGGATATCGCCCTTACCACTGCCGGCAAGGGCATGATGTTGTGGCACTCGCGCGAGGGCAAGAGGATGCCCACCGACTGGGCGCTGACCCCCGCCGGCGAGATCACCGACGATCCCGATGCCGCCATGAAGGGCGCGCTCCTCGGCATCGGCGAATACAAGGGCTACGGCCTCGCCTTCATGACCGACGTGCTCACCGGCGTCATCGGCGGCGGCGGCTTCGGCCTCACGCCCTATGCCGATCAGGCCAAGCTCGACGTCTCGCACAGCCTCACCGCCATCGATATCGAATGGTTCATGCCCCGCGCCGAATTCGAAAAGCGCATGGGTGAGTTCGGCAAGATGGTCAAGAGCCGCGCGCTTCGCCCCGGCTTCAAGGAAGTGCTGATTCCCGGCGAACAGGAAGCCCGCCGCGTCAGCAAGAAATCGAAGAACGGCGTTCCGCTCGACAGCGAAGTCCTCGCCGATCTCCAGGCGCTGGGCAAGGAACTCAATCTCAAGTCCGGCATCGAAGTCATTGGCCCCTACACCGAGGCGAAATTATGAGTGTGCCTTTCGCCAGGAACGACAAGCTCGTCCCGCTGGGCGAGAGTTTCCGCGTCGGCGTGCGTGAAACTTTGGGCCGGCGCTGCGCCGAGCTCGGGCTCGATGGCGTGCTGCTGCTCTCGCCCGCCAATGTCGGCTATGCCTGCGGCTTCTTCTTTTCGGTCAACGAGCGGCCCGTCGGCCTCTACGTTCCGGTCAAGGGCGAGCCGATCCTGTTCATCCCCGAGCTGGAGCGCGAAAACGCCGAGACCGTACAGGGCGTGACCCGCGACATCTACTACGAATTCTCCAGCACCAACCATCCGATCCTGTGGATGGTGAAGCAGAGCAAAGCCAAACGCATCGCCATCGATACCCTCGAAGCCCGTCTGCTGGGTGACATGCAGCCGATGCTCGACAAGCTCATGCTTGAGGACATCGCCTCGCCGCTCCGCTACATCAAGACGCCCGACGAGATCGCGCTGGCCCGCGAAGCCGTCAAGTTCGCCGACATCTGCCTCGAACGGCTGTTCGCTCAAGGCGCCGACATCATCTCGCAGGGCGGCACCGAGCTCGACCTCATGGCCGACTGCACCGATGTCGCCAGGGCCGCGCTGAAATCCGCCTATGGCGAAACCTTCGCCGGCACCAAGATGGGCATTACCGCCACCGTCCATTCCGGCCCCCGCGCCGCCCTGCCCCATGGCAACGTCATCGCCCGCAAGCCGCAGCCCGGCGAGCCCGTCATCGCCGGCATCGGCGCCAGCCTCGGCGGCTATCACTCCGAAAGCGGCATCACCATCATCGTCGGCGACATGACGCCGGAGCATCTGCGCGTCATGACCGCCATGCAGGCCTGCAACGACGGCGCTATCGCGGCACTTCGTCCGGGCAACACCTGCGACGCCGTCAACGCCGCCGCCATGGCGCCGCTCGAAGCCGCCGGCCTCGGTGCCGCCATCCGCCACCGCATCGGCCACGGCATGGGCGTCGAGGGCCACGAGGCCCCCTGGCTCAATCCCGGCGAGCAGACCCTCATCGCCGCTGGAATGGTGTTTTCCAACGAGCCGGGCGTCTATCGCCCCAATCTCGACGGTTACCGCACGATCAACACCATGATCGTCCACCCCGATCGCGTCGAGATTCCCAGCCGCTTCCAGACCAACCACCCGATCGCCGAGCGCGTGTTCGCTCTTTGACCGCATTCCCATAGAGGACAATCCGATGCCCGAACCAGCAGCCTGGCGCTACAGCAAGATCATCAAGCCGATGTTCGACATCCCGGCGCCGCATCGCGTGCTGCTCGGCCGCGTCATCACCTGCGTCGGCGACGAGGTCATCGAGGACGGCTTCGTCGAAATCCTCGACGGCAAGATCAAGGCCGTGGGCCAGCGCTCTGCGCTCGGCACGCCCCCGGCCGGCGCCGAGATGGTCGACACCAAGGGCATGACCATCATGCCCGGCATGATCAACTCGCATGCCCATCTGTCGTGGGACGGCATCCACGAGCTGTCGTTCCAGTCGATGTACGACAGCCCCGAAATCCGCGCCTACAAGGCCGCGAGCAATATGCTGAAGAGCCTCCGCGCCGGCATCACGCTCGTGCGCGACCTCGGCGTGCACAATGCCAACCTCTTTGCCAAGCAGGCCGTCGAGCAGGGCATCTTCCCCGGCCCGCGCCTTCTCGTGTCCGGCGAAAGCATCATCCAGACCGGCGGCCACACCTACTGGGTCTGCCGCGAAGCCAGCGGCGCCGACGAAATGCGCCGCGCCGTGCGCGATCAGGTCAAGGGCGGCGCCGATCTCATCAAGATCATGGCCTGCCACGATACGCTCGAGTTCACCGACGAAGAGCTGCACGCCGTCATCGACGAGGCCCACCGCAACCGCCTGCCCGTCACCGCCCACGCCACCTACGACGCCTGCATCAAGCGCGTCGTCGAGTTCGGCGTCGATTGCGTCGAGCATGGTGGCTCGATGAGCAAGGAGACCATCCAGCTCCTGCTCGACAGGAAGGTGCCGATCGTCACCACCTTCTCGGCGCTGGTCATGCAGGCCAATCCCGAGATCGCGCGCAAATTCGCCATTCCCGAGTGGAAGATCCAGGAGCGCCAGAAGGCCGTCGCCGACAGGAGCCGCTTCAGCGGTCTCGTCGATGCCGCTAGGGCGGGCGTTCCGATCATCTTCGGCACCGACGCCGGCAGCCCCGCCGTCGAGCATGACGCCATCGCCCCCGAGCTCGATTTCATGGTCGAAGTCGGCGTCTGCCCCAACCGCCTCGACGCCCTGCGCTCGATCACCATTCGTGCCGCCGTGCTCTCCAGGCTCGACAAGCTCATCGGCTCGGTCGAAGCCGGCAAGGCGGCCGACGTCATCGTCGTCGACGGCAAGCCCGACCACGACCTGTTCGCGCTCCAGAATGTGCGCATGACCTTTATCGCCGGCAAGCGGATGCATTGAGATGAGTTTCGTACTGGATAGCCTCGCCCCGCGGATCGTCGAGGAAGACGGTTCGTTCCGCACCCGGATGCTGAAGATCGCGGCCGGCATGAACAACGTCATCGCCATGGGCCGTGGCGATCCCGATTTCCACACCCCGCAGCACATCGTCGATGCCGCCAGGCAGGCCATCGACACCAACCAGCATCACTACACCGGCCCCACCGGCCTGCCGCAACTGCGCGAAGCCATCGCCAGGGACCTCAAGGCTCAATACGGCCTCGACTACACCGCCGACGAAATCGTCGTCACCGCGGGCGTGCAGGAATCGATCACGCTGATCATGCTGGGCCTCGTGCGGCCCGGCGACGAAGTGCTCATCACCTCGCCGCGCTTCACCACCTACGACACCGCCGTGCATCTCGCCGGCGGCGTACCGGTGCCCGTGCCGACCTTCGAAAAGGACGACTTCGCCCTCGACGTCAACGAGATCGAAAAGCGCATCACCGAGCGCACGCGCATGTTCGTGCTCGTCTCGCCCAACAACCCCACCGGCGCCGTGACCCCGCCCTCCGAGATCCGCAAGATCGCGGCTCTCGCGGTCAAGCATAACCTCCTCATCGTCGCCGACGAGATTTACGCCAAGATCATCTATGAGGGGAACGAGCACCTCTCGATCGCGACCCTTCCGGGCATGAAGGACCGCACCATCACGCTCAACGGCTTCTCGAAGACCTACGCCATGACCGGCTGGCGCGTCGGCTACCTCGCCGCCCCTGCCGATTTCGTCGATCGAGTCGTCGAAACCCGCCACACGCTGTCGATCAACACCTGCACCATCTCGCAATACGCCGCGCTCGCCGCGGTCACCGGTCCGCAGGGCCCGATCGACGAAATGATCGCCGACTATGCCGCGCGCCGCGCCTACCTCATGCCGGTGCTGAAACAGATGGGCCTCAGCTTCGGCCATCCGGGGGGTGCCTTCTACATCTACACCAACATCTCGGCCACCGGCATGGCCGCGCCCGAGTTCTGCGAACGGCTGCTGAAGGAAACCGGCGTCATGCTGTTCCCCGGCACCATGTTCGGCGACGAGAGCAGCGACTACATCCGCATCTCCTATCTGCAGCCCCTGCCGCTCATCAAGGAAGCCATCGAGCGCATGCAGGGCTTCATCGCCCGCCATGGCAAGGGAGCGGCCGCATGACCACCGCCCCCAACCCCGACGACAAATTCGTCGGCATCCAGATCAGCCCCATCAGCTTCCTCGACGAGGGCGTCGATACCGTCCTCGACACGCTGCAGAACCGCGTCGGCGTCAATGTGCTGATGCTCGGCACCGTGTCCTGGCTCGGCCTCAAGACCGGCCGCTCCATCTCGCACAAGCTCGACGGCTGGCCCGACCACGGCGTGCCCGAACCCTTCGCCATGAAGGGCGGCGCCTACTTCAATCCCGACCCGGCATACTACACCGGCACCTTCATCAAGGATTTCCGCGCCCGCGACCCGCAGTTCGAGGGCAAGGACATCCTCGATATGGTCATCCCCGCCGCGCATGCCCGCGGCATGAAGGTCTTCATCGAGCTGATGGAGCCCTTCTTCAAATACACCGGCCACGGCTCGACCAACACCGTCGAAATCCCCAACCTCGCGCAGGCGATGGAGGTCGACATCTTCGGCCGCCTCGGCTCCGACCCGTCGACCTCCAATCCCGACTATCGCAAATGGATTCTCTCGATGGTCGAGGACCAGGTGCGCAACCATCCCATCGATGGCGTCATGTGGTGCAACGAGCGCAACTCGCCGCTCGACACGCTGATCCAGGGCGGCGCCCCCGGCGATTTCTCCGCCCCCTCGCGCCGCGAAGCGATGGAGCGCGGCATCGACGTCGAAGCCTGCCGCAGGGCGCTGCTCAACCTCTACGACTTCATGCAGGAGGCCAAGGCCGGCAAGCAGTTCGCCGACGGCGCCTTCATCACCTTCCTCCGCGTCCTGCTGCAGAATCCCGAAGCCCTGATCTGGGAACGCTTCTGGCTCGAGCGCAACAAGGACCTCGACCGCGAGCTCTACGGCCTCGTCAAATGGTGCAAGCCCGACCTGTCGTTCGGCCTCAACGTCTGGAATCGCAACCACTTCAATCTCTTCCGCCGCGCGCAATGGCCGTGGGAAGAGCAGACGATGTATGCCGACTGGGTCAAGCCCATCACCTACCAGCATCAGTCCGGCGAAGTCTGGGCCAAGGAGCTCGGCTTCTTCCAGAAGACCATTCTACGCGACTTCACCCCCGATGAGGCGACCGCGGTGCTCTATCGCGTGCTCGGCCTCAACGAGGCGCCCTATGCCGGCGTCGTCCAGGCCGGCATGGACCCCGACACCTATGTCTACGGCCAGTGCGCCGATGCCGTGCGCGGCGTCAACGGCAAGGCCAGGGTGTTCATGGGCATCGGCATCGACGCGCCCCGCACCCGCGCCGATCAGGCCAGGTGCACCCCGGACATCGCCTATCGCAGCGTCATGGCGACCTACCGCGCCGGTGGCGACGGCGTCGTGCTGGCCCCCAACTACGCCAGCATGCGCCTCACCAATCTCGACGGCGTCGCCCGGGCGCTCACCGAACTGGGGCTGAAAGGGTGACACCAATGCCCTTCGACCTCCTGATCCGCAACGGCATCGCGGCCACCGCCGCGGGCACGCGCCCTGCCGATGTCGCCGTGCAGGGCGGCAAGGTCGCCGCGCTGTTGCAGCCCGGCGAAGCCGCCGAAGCGCGCGAGACCGTCGATGCCCGCGGCCTCCACGTCCTCCCCGGCGCCGTCGATATCCACTTCCATATCCGTGCCCCGGCCTTCCCCGAGCGCGGCACCGTGGAAAGCGAAACCCGCGCTGCGGCCGCGGGCGGCATCACCACGCTGTTCGAAATGCCCATCAGCAAGCCCTGCTGCGCCACGCCCGAGCTGGTGCGCATGCGCCGCGAACATTTCGCCGAGCACGCCTACATCAATTTCGGCCTCTACGCCGCGCCCGGCGACCTGAAGCCGTCCTCGCTCGCCGCGATGGCCGCCGAAGGCATCATCGGCTTCAAGATGTTCACCACCGCTGCCCCCGAAGGCCGGCGCGACGAGTTCGAAGGCCTCGCCTTCCCCAACGAAGCCGACCAGTTCGAGGTGCTGACCCGCGTCGCCGAAACCGGCCTGCCGCTGGTGGTCCACGCCGAGAGCGCCGATATCCTCCTGCGCAGCGAAGCCCGCGCCGAAGCGCTCGATCTCGCGCGCGCCAGCACCCACGAAGCGGCTCGCCCCGCCCTCGCCGAGGCCATCGCCGTGGCCAAGCTCCTCGAAATGAACATCAGGGCCGGCGCCCGGCTGCACATCGCCCACGTCACCAGTGCCGCCACCCTCGCCGTGCTCCGTCGTTATCGCGGCAGCTCCGATTTCTCCGCCGAGACCTGCCCGCATTACCTGCTGCGCACCAGCGACGACGTCGAGCGCGCCGGCGTCTACGGCAAGGTCAATCCGCCCATCCGCGGCAAGGCCGATCAGGATGCGCTGTGGGCCGCCCTCGCCGATGGCACCCTGCGGCACATCACCACCGACCACGCCTCGTTCGCCTATGCCGAAAAGCGCGCCGCCGAGGGCAATTTCCTCACCGGCCCGCCGGGTGTTCCCGGCTCCGAAGTCCTCGTGCCCATGGCCCTCGACGCCGTCAGCCGCGGCGTCCTCACCCTGGAGCAGGCCGTGGCGCTGATCGCCGGCAACGGCGCCGATCGCTTCAGCCTCCCCGGCAAGGGCCGTCTCGCTGCCGGCGCCGATGCCGACCTCATCCTCGTCGACATGGCCGGCGCCACGGTGATCGATCCGGCCCGCCTTTTGACCCACGCCCGCCAGACTGCGCAGCTCTATGCCGGCGCGACTTTCAAGGGCCGGGTCGTGCGCGCCATCGTCGCCGGCAACACCGTCGCCAAGGCCGGTGCAATCGTGGCAGCATCGCCGCTTGGCCGCTATGCGCGCGCCGATCTGCCGACCACCACCAAGGGGAAAATCTCCTGAGCCAGCCACTGACAGGACAAGCGATGCAGACCAGCCCATCCGGCCCGGCTCCCGACGCGGCGCCCCTGCTGGAGGTGAGCGGCCTCAAGACCAGCTTCATCGTCGGCCGCAACTCGATCGAGCTCAAGGCCGTCGACGGCGTCAGCTTCTCCGTTCGGCCCGGCGAGACGCTGGCGATCGTCGGCGAGTCCGGCTCGGGCAAGTCCGTCACCAGCCTCTCGATCATGCGCCTCCTGCCCCGGCGCGTCGGCCGCATCATGGGCGGCACCATCAATTTCCGCGGCAACGATCTGCTCAAGCTCTCCGAACGCGACATGCGCCGCGTGCGCGGCAAGCAGATCGGCATGATCTTCCAGGAGCCGATGACCAGCCTCAACCCGGTGCACACCATCGGCGCCCAGATCGCCGAAGTGGTGATCCAGCACGAGAAGGCGTCGCCCGCCAAGGCCCATCAGCGCGCCGTCGAAATGCTCGAACTGGTCGGCATCCCCGAACCCAAACGCCGCGCCGACAACTACCCGCACCAGATGTCGGGCGGCATGCGCCAGCGCGCCATGATCGCGATGGCGCTGGCCTGCCAGCCGAGCCTGCTCATCGCCGACGAGCCCACCACCGCGCTCGATGTCACCATCCAGGCGCAGATCCTCGAGCTGATGAAGGACCTGCAAAAGCAGATGGGCATGGCCATCGTCTTCATCACACATGACCTCGGCGTCGTCGCCGAAATCGCCGACCGCGTCGCCGTGATGTATGCCGGCCAGATCGTCGAGAGCGCCACCGCCTCGTCCATCTTCGCGCGGCCGCGCATGCCCTACACCGCCGGCCTCATGCAATCGATCCCCCACATCGGCAGCTCCGAGCATCACGAGCGCCTGCGCACCATCCCCGGCAGCGTCCCCATGCTGATGGACCTGCCGAGCGGCTGCCGCTTCCGCACCCGCTGCGCCTATGCCATCCCGGCCTGCGCCGCCACCGAGCCGACCCTCGATACCGTCGCGCCGCAGCACGAGGCGCGCTGCATTCGCGCCCGCGAGCTCGATCTCATTGCCAGCCCGGCGCCCACGCCATGACCGACGAGAAGCCGACCATGACCCCGCCGCTGCTCGACGTGCGCAATCTCGAGAAATTCTTCCCGATCCGCGGTGGCGTGCTCAATCGCGTCGTCAATCACGTCAAGGCCGTCAACGACGTCTCCTTCACCGTCGCCCGCGGCGAAGTCGTCGGCCTCGTCGGCGAATCCGGCTCGGGCAAGACCACCGTCGGACGCACCGTGCTCCGTCTCGAGCACGAGACCGGCGGCAGCATCCTGTTCGATGGCAAGGCGACCTCCGAGCTGCGCCATTCGCAGATGCATCATTTCCGCAAGCGCGCGCAGATCGTCTTCCAGGACCCCTACGCCAGCCTCAACCCGCGTGAGAGCGTCCGCACCATCATCAGCCGCGCGCTCAAGATCCACGACATCGGCACCGCCGCCGATCGCGAGGAACGCACTCTCGGCATCCTCGAAAAGGTCGGCCTGCCGGGCGACTACATCGATCGCTTCCCGCACGAATTCTCGGGCGGCCAGCGCCAGCGCATCGGCATCGCCCGCGCCCTCGCGGTCGAGCCCGAATTTATCGTCGCCGACGAGCCGGTCTCGGCGCTCGACGTGTCGATCCAGGCCCAGGTCATCAACCTGCTCGAAGACCTGAAGGCGCAGCTCAACCTCACCATGCTGTTCATCGCCCACGACCTTGCGGTGGTGGAGCACATCAGCGACCGCGTCGTGGTGATGTACCTCGGGCGCATCATGGAGATCGCGCCCACGCGCAAGCTCTATTCCACGCCCAATCATCCCTACACCAAGGCGCTGATGTCGGCCGTGCCGCGCCCCACGCCCGAAAAGCATCGCGAGCGCATCGTGCTCAAGGGCGATATTCCGAGCCCGGTCAACCCGCCGAGCGGCTGCGTCTTCCGCACCCGCTGCCCCATCGCCATCGCCGATTGCGCCAACATCGTGCCGCCGCTCAAGGAAATCTCGGCCGGCCACTTCAGCGCCTGCATCCGCACCACGAACTGAGCTGGAGCGCTTCGGGAAACGGCTTAGGTCCCCGTCAGCTTGGCGCGCGCCACCTGCAGCAGATGGTCCTCGAGGCCTCGCTTGGTCGTCTCGGGGTCGGCGTTGTCCTCGACCATGCGGGCGATGAATTTGCAGAATTCCTCATGCTGGCGCACCACCGAATTGAGGTCGTCGTCGCGATATTCCCGCCGGCTGAAGATGATCATCACATGCCGCGCAATCGCCTCCCACAGCACGCGCGCAATCTCGTTGTCCGACGCGTCGGCAATGGCGCGGTGAAACTGCAGATCGGCCTCGAGCGACGCCACCCGGTCCTGCCGTGCCGCGGCCTCGCGCATCTGCTGCAGCGGTCCGCGGAGATCGGCCTCCATCCGGTGGTTGGCGCGCCAGCGCACCACCGCGTCGCGCAGCAATATCGCCTCGAGCGCCATGCGCACTTCGAGCACCTTGCGCACAGTCTCGTGGTCGAACGGCGCCACGCGATAGCCGCGGTTCTGCTCGCCCGTGACGATCCCCTGCGAGTGGAGAATCTTGAACGCCTCGCGGATCGGCACCCGGCTGACGCCCAACTGCTCCGACAGCACCGTCTCGCTGATCTTGTCGCCCGGCGCGAACAGCCCGCTCGCGATGGCGCCCGCGATCGAATCCGCCACCGTGTCGGCCAGCGGCACACGGCGGGGCATACTGAATCCGAGACCCGAAAGTTCGTTCATGCCGTACCTTTGCTTCCAGCGGAATCAGGTGCTGGCCGATCGTTTAGCCAATAATGATCCTGTGCCGCCACTGGCGAAACAGTAAAAGACGCTATTCCCGTATACCCGTCCGCTCGATGACAGGCTTCCGCCTGCGGCACCTCAGCCCTCTAGCGCGCCAGACGGCAAAACGCTGCCGACGCAAACCGGCTGGCCACGGCGCATCCACCCCGGCGCGCGTCAGGTCTGGAACGTCCTTTCAAGCGCGCGCCGTCGCTGTGCGATGCCGCGATACCGTCTCGGCTAGCCTTCGAGGTACTCCTTCAGCACCACCGCCTGATTGTGCTCCGCGTCGCGCGCGCCGTAGAGCAGCAGCACCGGTCCCTTGGCGACCAGCGCCCGCAATTCCGCCACCGCCGGATTGTCCTTGAGCTCCAGCAGGTAGCGCCGGCGGAACTCCTCCCAATGCTCCGGCTCGTGGTGAAACCACTGCCTCAGCTCCGTGCTCGGCGCGATCTCCTTGAGCCATAGGTCGAGCGCCGCCCGCTCCTTGGTGATGCCGCGCGGCCAGAGCCGGTCGGTCAGCACCCGCATGCCGCCTTTGCCCCCGCCATCCTCGTCGTAGATCCGCCCGATCCGGATCGACCCAGCCTTCGCCATCGCCACCTCCTTCGCTCGCCGATCATAGCCCCGGCTGCCCCGCCCGCGCCATGCCACTGGACGGCTCGGCCCCGAACCGGCTGGACGATATCGCCCATCGCCGCGCTCGCCTTGCGTCCGCGACGGGTCTAGAAGCGATTGAACTCTCCCGCCTCGACCGAACCTCCGATGACCGACACCACGCTCCCCCTCGATCGCCCGCGCGCCAGCGAAACCGCCTTCGGCATCATTCTCGCCGTCAGCTTCTGCCATCTGCTCAACGACACCATGCAGTCGCTGCTGACCGCCATCTATCCGCTGCTCAAGGACAATTACGGCCTCGATTTCGGCCAGATCGGCCTGCTCACCCTCACCTTCCAGATCACTGCCTCGCTGCTCCAGCCGCTGGTCGGCCTCTACACCGACAAGCGCCCCCTGCCCTATTCGCTGCCCATCGGCATGGGCGCGAGCTTCATCGGCCTGATCGTCCTCGCCCATGCCGGCACCTATGAGCTGCTGCTCGTCGGCGCCGCGCTCATCGGCCTCGGCTCGTCGGTGTTCCACCCCGAATCCTCGCGTGTCGCCCGCCTCGCCTCGGGCGGCCGCTTCGGCATGGCGCAGGCGCTGTTTCAGGTCGGCGGCAATTTCGGCTCGGCCATCGGCCCGCTGCTCGCCGCCTTCATCGTCGTCGAACGCGGCCAGCAATCGGTGCAGTGGTTCGGCGTCCTCGCCCTCGTGGGCGTCGTCATCCTCTGGCGCGTCGGCGCCTGGTACGCCCGCCACATCGCGAGCCGCGTCGGCAAGGCCGCGCCCGTCGCCGCCGTCGCCGTGCCGCGTCCCGTCGTCGTCCGGGCGATTGCCGTTCTGGTGCTGCTGGTGCTCGGCAAATACCTCTATCTGTCGAGCCTTTCGAGCTACTACACCTTCTACGTCATCCATAAATTCGGCGTCTCGGTGCAGGATTCGCAGCTCCTGCTGTTCCTCTATCTCGGCGCCGTCGCCATCGGCACCGTCGCCGGCGGCGTGCTCGTCGACCGCCTCGGCACCAAGACCGTCATCTGGTTCTCGATCCTCGGCACGCTGCCCTTCGCGCTGGCGCTGCCCTATGCCGGCCTGCCGGTCACGGCGATCCTCACCGTCATCATCGGCTTCATCATCGCCTCGGCCTTCTCGGCGATCGTGGTGTTCGCGCAGGAGCTGGTGCCCGGCCGCGTCGGACTCGTCGCCGGCCTGTTCTTCGGCCTCGCCTTCGGCATGGGCGGCGTCGGCGCTGCCGTGCTCGGCCAGGTCGCCGACTGGCAGGGCATCGACTTCGTCTACACCGTCTGCTCCTACCTGCCGGCCATCGGCCTGCTCACCGTGTTCCTCCCCAGCCTGCCCGGTTCCGGTGGACGAAAGCGCGCCTGATCGAGGACAAACCTACTTCGTTTACCATACGATGCTACTGACGGCTCCCGGCCTCGCGCCGGGCCGCCATACAAATGCCAATCCACTCGGCGAATGGCGGCACCTAAAGCTCTAGACAATAAGGTAGCTCCGCCGATGGTCTCCGCCCTCTCCCGCACCGCCATGTTCTGTCTTCTGGCGCTGGCGATGGCGGGGTGCTCGATGGGCGGCGGCCAGCAATTGTCGGCCGGCCTCGCCCAGCGCATGGACATGCCCAACGCCCAGCTCAACCGCGCCGAGGCCATCGGCATCGTCAATCACTACCGCACCTCGACCGGCGGCCAGCCCGTCGTCGAAGACAGCACCCTCGATGCCAACGCCCAGGCCCTCGCCGCGCAATACATGAAGACCGGCAAGCAGGCGCCCAAGCCGGCCGGCACCACCGACATCCGCTACTCCGCCGGCTACTTCACCTTCGCCGAAACCTTCTCGGGCTGGCGCAACTCCCCCGCCGACGCCGCCGCCCTCGCCGACAAATCCGCCAGCAAGGCCGGTGTCGCCGCCGTCTACGACGGCAACTCGCCCTATGGCGTCTACTGGGTCCTCATCCTTGGCTGACGAGGTCCTCGACGCGCGCGGCCTCAAATGCCCGCTGCCCGTCCTGAAGCTCGAAAAGCGCCTGTCGCAACTCCCCGCCGGCGCCCACCTCACGGTGCTCGCCACCGACCCCATCGCCAAACTCGACATCCCCCTCTACTGCACCCAGCACAGCCACGCCTGCACCACGTCCAGCGAAGCTGAACACCTCAGGTTCGAGATCGTGAAATAGCATGTGGACCTGCAGTCGGGACCTTCTCCCCTGAGGGGAGAAGGTGGCCGAAGGCCGGATGAGGGGTTCAGGGATTCGGAGCCGCTCCGCAGCAGCAGCGCATTGCGGCCAAATGAGTGCGTGCTGGTATATCCCACCCCTCACCCTGCCCTCTCCCCTGAGGGGAGAGGGTACTGACTGCAAGCCCGGCGAACCTACTCCGCCGCCACCCGCGACGCCACGTCCGGCCGCGGCCGCGGCAGCGGCACATCCACCAGCTTCGACAGCTCCGTCGCCATATAGGTCGGCCCCGGGATCTTGTCGGTGAGATAGCTCGGCTTGCCCTTCAGCCCCATCGGGAAATCCTTCTCCCGCTGCTTCACATAGGCCTTGGCCTTCTTGCCGCAGATCAGCGGCGACATGTCCATCGGCGGCTCATCGACGTCCTTGATGTCGATCACCGTCTGCCCGGTCGGCGTCAGCGCGCCCGACAGCCCGCGCAGGAAAAGCTGCGCCGCCAGCTCGTTGCGCTCGCGCGCCGACGACGCGCCCAGCACCACCGCCATCAGCGAGCGCCCGTCGCGATCGACCGTCGCCACGATGTTGAGCCCAGATTGGCAGATATAGCCGGTCTTCATCCCGGTCATGCCGGCGAAATGCTCGAGCATCGTGTTGCTCGCTTCGAGCGTGTGCTTGCCAAGCTGCACCTTCTGCGTCTCGAAGATCGGCGCGTATTCGGGAAAGTCCCGCCGCACATAGAGCGCGATCATCGCGAGGTCGCGCGCCGAGCTGATCTGCCCCGGGCTCTTGAGGCCGTTGGCATTGTCGTAATGCGTCGCCGTCAGCCCCATCTGCTGCGCCATGAGGTTCATCTGCGCCACGAACGCCTTCTCGCTGCCGCCGACCGTCTCGGCCACCGCCACCGCCATGTCGTTCGCCGACTTCACCAGCATGATATAGAGCGCGTCCTTGAGGCTCACCGACTCCCCGACCTCGAGCCCCGATTTCGCCGGCTCCTGGTTCCACGCATGCCGGCTGATCGTCACCGGCGTATCGAGCGTCACCCGCCCCGCCTTGATCGCTGCGAACGTCAGGTACGCCGTCATCAGCTTGGTCACCGACGCGGGGTGCCAGGGCTGGCCTGCATCCTCGGCGTACAGCACCTGCAAATTCGTCGTGTCGATCAGCAGCATGGGGATGGCCCAGGCCTGGCCGGACGAAAGAGCGAGAAGCGCGAGACAATAAGCCAGCTTTCGGGCGAAACGCGCGACCTGCATCAGATTTCAAACTCGGCGATAGATCGGATGCGTGCTTCTAGCCCCTGAGTATGACCGGCTCAAGGAGCCGCCCCGCCGGCTGACGCGATTTTGAACCCGTCTCCGCTGCGCATGCAGTCGGGAATCCTCTCCCGCCTGCGGGGGAGGGGGACCACGCGCAGCGTGGTGGAGGGGGCGGCCCCACGCACAGAGTCCAATCCCGCCCCCTCCACCAGCTTCGCTGGTCCCCCTCCCCGTGGCTTCGCCACAGGGGAGGATTCCTGACTTCACCACCCCCAGCAATAACACTTTGAGCCCTAGGCACAGACAGTAACCTGCCCTATATTGTCGTCAAACGACGGAGACTTCCGATGGCATTCAGAGCTGAAGGCGACCAGGTCGAGATCTGCGGCGCCATGGGCGACATCCTCAACCGCATCGGCGACAAATGGAGCGTCATGGTGGTGGGTCATCTCACCCGTAAAACCATGCGCTTCAACGAGCTGCGCCATTCGATCGGCGGCATCTCGCAGCGCATGCTGACCCTCACCCTGCGCAATCTCGAGCGCGACGGCCTCGTCATCCGCACGGTCTATCCCGAGATCCCGCCGCGCGTCGAATACCAGCTCACCGAGCTCGGCCGGACCCTCACCGATCCGCTCGACACCCTGTGGAACTGGGCCGCGGCACACATGAGCTCGGTCAACGAGGCCCGCGCCAATTACGACCGCACCCACACGCCCGAGGCAGCACCCCGGCCCGAGCGTCGCTACGCCGGTGCCGCCAACTGATCGCCACGCGATCGAGCTGCAAATCGTGCAGAAAGATAAATAACCCTCAACCTGTGGGGATCAGCCGTGGGTAGGGCGACGTCAACTTTTTGATGACACAATTGTTCTTCTTTTGTTCTTGCTGTGGTCATTTCGACACAAGCGTCGCGAGAATCCATTGCGGCTAACACCGCATGGGTCGTCAAATCGCTTGCAGAGATGCCTCTTGAAATAGGGAGAATAACCGTGGAGGAAAGGTGCGAAGATGTTCGTTAGATGCAAGCCAATTATGGATGGGCCTGGACCATCCGAAGAAATTGTTACCATCGAGACGGTAGAGGGTACACACGAAGAAGTAACGGTATATAAAGGCCTAGTAAGGGACGGATATCTTGAAGTCGGCCCTAAGATTCGTGCCGAAGAAAAACGTGTTTTAGTCGAATTGCCTACTGAATCCGCCACTGGGAGGTGGCGTGTATGGGTTGCCGACTCGCAATTTAGAACGAGTCTAGGAGCGGCCTAAGCGAGATAGTGGAGGGGTCGATGATACTAACCGACCGGGAAATCCGGATCGCGTTGCAACAGAAGCAGATTATCATTGACCCCGAACCTCCAGATTTAGACGTTGCTATCTCGTCAACGACTATCGACCTGACGCTTGGCGAGAATTTCGCTACATGGCCAGAGTTGAAGGGTGTTTCGATTCGTCCCGGCGCACCCGGCTATAGCTACGCGCAAATAGCGAAACTTCAAGATAAGCACACAGCAAAGAGCTTTTCACTTAGGCCAAAGTGCTTTGTTCTCGCTTGGACACGCGAGCGCGTAAATATTCCCTACACGTCAAGGTTAGGAGCGAGAGTGGAGGGTAAAAGCTCTCTTGCTCGCTTGGGCGTTAGCGTACATGTCACTGCGCCGGTGGTTCACTCCGGATTTAATAATGTCATGCAATTAGAAATGTTTAATTTTGGGCAGAATGAAATCATTTTAGACGCGGGGATGTGGGTCTGTCAGCTAGTATTTGAGCATACATCAGGAACGCCCGACAAAGGTTACTCGGGGATATTTCAAAGTACAAATGCCCAGGGCGGTCTTGCGCCCAAATAGACCTCATTTGGTTGACCCTTAACGCTCACGACTGAGTCGCTATAAGCGCCGCGTCGTCGGTGCTGGTCGAAGCGAAAGAGATCGTCCCCTTCGCCGTCGCCTGGCTGGAACGCCGGTCTGCAACTAGACCAGCCTCTTGATCGGCTTCTTGCGCCAGAAGAACCAGTAGTAGAGCGCCTGCAACACCATCATCGTGCAAAAGCTCGTCGCATATCCGGTCCAGATGCCGTTGAGCCCGAGCGGCGTCGTCGACAGATAGAGCGCCAGCGGCGTCTCGACGATCACGATGGTGCCCAGCATCAGCAGCATCGGGATCAGCACGTCGCCCGACGACCGCATGATCCCCGAAAACACCGACGCAAAGCCGAATGCCAGCACGCTCCACAGCACGATGTGCAGCAGCCCCTCGGTGATCCCGACCACCGCCGGATCGGTGATGAACAGCTTCACCAGCGGCTCGCTGAACACATAGGCCGCAACGATCAGCACACCGGTGATCACGAGGTTCATCACCAGCGCCGTGCGCGTGATCCGTCCGAGCTGGTCGGCCTGTCCGGCGCCGATCGCCTGCGCCCCGAAGATCGAGCCCGCGATGGCGATCGACATCGCCGGGAACTGCACATAGCTCATCACCTGCCCCACCGCGCCATAGGCGGCCGTGGCGTTCGAGCCGAAGCGGTTGATGATGCCGACCACCACGATGGCCGCCACCGACGACACCACCATCTGCACGCCCGCCGGAATGCCGAGCCTGAGGATGGTCCGCAGCAGCCCGAAATCGACGTTGAGGTGTTCGAGCATCACTCGGTCCGGCGCCAGTGGGTGCTTGCGCGCCCTGAGGTAGAAGAACAGGAACGCCAGGACCACGAGAAAGCCGAGGATGAACGCCACCGCGGCCGACAGCAGCCCGATCCTGGGCAGCCCGCCCCAGCCGAGAATCAGCGCCGGCGTCACCAGCACGCCCACCACGATGGAGAGGATCAGCGAGAACAGCGGCGTCACCGTATCGCCCACCCCGCGCAGGATCGACGTCGCGATGAGGAAGATGAAGAACCCCGGCATGCCGATGAGGATGATCCGGCCATACGCCGTCGATTGCTCGAGGATGTTGGCCGGCACGCCCAGCACGGTCATGATCTGGCGCGTGAACAGCGCGCCGATGATCGCCACCACCAGCCCGGCAAGGAACGTCACCGTCATCGTCGTGCCGGCGATCTCCTTGACCTTGAGCTCGTTCTTGGCGCCATAGGCCTGCCCGATCAGCACCGTCGATCCCGACGCCAGCCCGATGATGAAGCTCATCAGAAAGAACATCAGCGGAAAGAACGCCGCCGTCGCCGCCAGCGCGTCGACCCCGACCAGTTGCCCGATGAAGATGCTGTTGATCGTGCCCGACAGCGCCTGAAGAATGTTGGACAGCATCAACGGCACGAGAAAGACGAGAAACCGCTGCCAGAGCGGCTTTTGCAATACGGTCACCTTGCGAAACTCCCTGAGAACCTGAAGCAGACGCGCGCAGTCCGAAGTGCATCGTCCCGATCGAGGCGATCGGTCTCTGCGACGGCCACTTCACGTCGCATGCGACGCCGGCGGGTCAGAGCTCAGGAGTTTTTTGGAATGCGCGGGGCGCTTCTCTAACGTCGCGCCAATGTCTCGTCAACGGGACTTCGGCTGATCGTGCGAGGTCCGGCGCCGCGGGGGAACACATGGGCCGCCGCCGAGTTTCCCCTCACGGGCGCATTTGCGCCATCATTGTTTCAGGAGGGTCATTCATGCGGACCGTTACCGCGCTTTTTGACACTTACGATCAGGCTGCTTCGGCCGTGCGAACCGTCAGGGACGCCGGCATCCCGAGCGCCGACATTTCGCTCGTCGCCAACAACGTCGCCGGCGACGTCCCCGACGATGTGACCGACGCGAAGACGGCACGGCCGCCGGCGCCGGCGTGGGTGCCGTCGCGGGTGGCGGTGCCGGCCTGCTCGCCGGCCTCGGCGCCGTCGTCATCCCGGGCATCGGTCCGGTCGTGGCCGGCGGCTGGCTGCTCGCCACCGCGGTCGGCGCTCTCGCGGGCGCCGGCGGCCGGTGGTGCGGCCGGCGGTCTCCTCGGCGCGCTCGCGAATGCCGGCGTGCTCGAAGGCGAAGCCCACATCTACGCCGAAGGCATCCGCCGCGGCGGCACGCTGGTCAGCGTCCGCGTCGACGATGACCGCGCCGAAACCATCGCCGCCATACTCCACAACGCCAACGGCGTCGATATCGACGCCCGCAAATCCGACTATCTGGCCGAAGGCTGGCACGGCTTCGACGAAGACGCCCCCGCCTACTCCGAAGCCCAGATCCGCGACTACCGCAGCTCCTACGGCACCACCGTCCCCCCGATCGTCTGATCGGGCCCAAAGCTTTAAAACGACGAATGCGACAGCCAGCCCGGCTGCGGCCCAGTCAGGCCCGTTGCGCCATGCGCGTCACGGAGTGAATAGAGACCTACTAAAGAATTGGCTGAGCAGGCCTACTAAGCCTAACCCTCATGGCCTGCTTCGAAACCTGAAACGCGTCGGCGAGTGCTTCAACGTCAAGCCCCTCATCAAGGCACGGCCTCAAAAGCGACTCCGGCATGAGAAGGTTCGAAGCGAAACGGTTTGCCTCGCTTTCCTCGCGAGGACCGATTGCCGTATTTCTGTATTTGCCGCCATCTACCGATCGATATGCCTTACTATCGTCAAGGCCAGCGCCAATAAGGTTCCGGTGATATATGTAGTGCCCGAGTTCGTGAGCTATTGTGAAACGTTGTCTCGTTAAAACGTCATTTGCGTTTACATTAATCTGAAACCCACCATTGCCGAGGCGGATCAGTTCGCCTGAAGTGTCTTTCTCAAGATAAGCACGGTGCACACGTAGTCCCAGATCGACGGCGAGACCCTCCACGTCTACGGGCGCCTTTGCCTGAGCTCTGGCGATTGCCTCGGAGATCATCATTCGCCTTCCTCCTGAGCTGCAGCTATTTCATCGGCCTGTTCCGGTGAAACTGCGTTGTTGCGTGCCAACTCCACGTAGTCCTGGACCATCTTAGGCAGCATTTCCTCTAGACGCTTGGCGGCCTCACGCTCGACCGTCGAGGTCGCAGCCTTTAGGTATTCATCGGCAGCCTCTCTCGCCACCTTCTCGGCCCTGCCGCGAAGGAAAAAGAATAGAGGGAACGAAGCGACTACAATTAACACTGACAACGAGGCTAGAACGGCGGATATGAAATCCAGACGGCCCATCTGCGCGGCTACTGCAATGGCGTCAGTCGCCACCATCATCGACGATGCGTTCATCTCGCCAACCCCTCGAAGAGGTCATACGTGCTTCGCGACTCAGGGACAATAACTATGTCAAGAGTGCGTGGGCGTTTGATCCCACTGTGCTCGCAATGGCACGGCTTAGAAACCAGCGTGTCCAGCCCGAAGCGGCGGTAGCAGCCAGCTGGCCTTTTCGACCATTTTTCTCAATGAAATCAATGCCGAAAACGACCGTGGTGCCCGCGGTCGGACTCGAACCGACAAGCCTTTCGGCGGAGGATTTTGAATCCTCTGCGTCTACCAATTCCACCACGCGGGCAGCGTCATGGGACAGCAGCGGATTAAGCAAATCCGTCCCCGAGCGTCAATCGCCGAACGTCGCCATCATTCATCTGCATTTGTGCAGGTGTTTTGTCGTCTATTTCTGCCCGTTACATGCATTTTTCCGCTATGTTTTCGGCACGAAACTCACACGCGATCAGGCAGATAGATGGCAGGCAGGATCAGGACCGGAATGGCCGGCTGGGTGTTCCCCGAATGGCGCAACGGACAGTTCTACCCGCAGGGCCTGAAGCAGAAGGACGAGCTGCGCTGGGCCAGCCGGCACGTGACGGCCATCGAGATCAACTCGACCTTCTACGCCAACCAGAAGGCCGCGAGCTTCCAGAACTGGGCCGGCCAGGTCCCGCCCGGCTTCGCCTTCACCGTCAAGGGCCCGCAGCTCGTCACCCACATCAAGAAGCTCAGGGATGTCGAGCAGCCGCTGGCCAACTTCTTCGCCTCCGGCGTCCTCGCGCTCGGCCGGCACCTCGGCCCGATCTGCTGGCAGTTGCCGGGCAACCTCAGCTTCAACGCCGAGCGCGTCGAGAGTTTCCTGAAGCTTCTGCCCCACACCGCCGACGACGCGCGCAGCCTCGGCAAGAAGCACGACGAACGCATCGGCGACCCCTTCCTCGATGGCAAGCTCGCCGGCCCGATCCGCCATGCCATCGAGGTCCGCCACAAGAGCTTCGCCGACCCCGCCTTCATCGCGCTGCTGCGCGCCCACAACGTCGCACTGGTCATCGCCGACACGGCGGACTGGCCCTATCTCGACCAGACCGCCGACTTCACGTACTGCCGCCTGCAGGGCGCTCCGGACAGCGACCACTACCAGCCGGAGCAGCTCGATGCGTGGGCTCGGCGCTTTGCCGCGCTGAGCGACGGCGAGGCCATATCCGACGGCCGGTCCATCGTTCCACCGCAGGGCGCCCAGCCCCAGCGCGACGTGTTTGCCTATTTCGTCTCGACCGACAAACCCAATGCGCCGCGCAACGCCATGGCCGTGATGGAGCGATTGCACCTCAAACCGGAAACAGACTGAGCGCTACCGGCACATAACAACGCCGCGACAATGGCTTGCTTTCCCGCAAAGATCGGCCTCAATCCGCTGTCAAACGAGCCGGGACCACGATCATGACCAGCACCGCCCTCAATTCCACTGCGCCGCGCGCGCTGCCCGCCGACAAGATCCTCGTCGCCATCGTCTTCGTGATTGCGCTCGCGACCATCGCCGGCGCCTGGGGCAGCCAGTTGATCGGCGGCCTCGTGCCGTGCGAACTCTGCCTCGCGCAGCGCCAGGCCTACTACTGGGGCCTGCCGGTGCTGGCGCTGATCCTGATCTTCTGGAATCGCATTCCGCTCACCGTCTGGTACATCGCCATGGTCGTGGCGGCGGCGATCTTCGTCTGGTCCACCTACATGGGCGCCTATCACGCCGGCGTCGAATGGAAGTGGTGGCCCGGCCCGACCGCCTGCACCGGGCCGGTTGGCGACCTCAGCTTCTCCGACCTCAGCAGCGGCACCGTCGAGCGCGTCGTCCCCTGCGACGAAGTCCAATGGCGCGACCCGATCCTGAAGCTCAGCCTCGCCGGCTACAACGCCCTGATCTCCGCGGGCATGGTCGTCCTGCTTCTCGCCGCCATCGTGGTGCAGGCCCGCGGCCGGAAGGCCTAGTCATCGGGAAACAGCAGCCGCACATAGTCGCGGGCACTGTGGACGATGTGATGAACTCTGATCTCATCCTCGCGAACCGAATAGAAAATTAGATAGCTTCCATAGGGCGCGCGTCGCACCCGTTCGCCACGGTAGTCAGTGATGACAGGATAGCGGTCCGGGTAGTTGGACAGACCTGCGCAGCGCTCAACCAACTCGCGAACGAAGGCATCGGCCCGCATACGACTGTCGGCCGCGATGTAGTCGCCGATCGCCTCCAACTCCTGCCGTGCCGAGATGGAAAGACGGACGTCCATCACGCCGACTTCTTCGCAGGCATCCCGCGATACTTCGCGCTGAGACGCTCAACCACGTCTTCGAGCAGTTCACTGCGACCTGCTTCGAAATCATCGATGCCTTTGTCGAGAGCCGCATGCAGCTTGGCCAGCGCCGCTTCGCGCTCCTGCACGAGCCGCACGCCTTCGCGCAGCACTTCGCTCTTGCTGTTGTAGCGGCCGTTGGCGACGAGATCGTTCACCACCGCTTCGAGCTTTTCACCGAGATCGGCACTGATCGCCATTTGGGCCTCCATCGTGGAAGCACCAATAATAGTTATCAGCCGCCCGAAAAGCCAGCCTTACGGCTCGAGCTCGATATCCCAGTAGAGATAGTCCAGCCAGCTCTGGTGCAAATGGTTCGGCGGGAACGACCGGCCATTGTTATGGAGGTCATACACCGTCGGCTGGAACGGCGCCTGCATCGGGAACATCCGGATGTCATGCGGCAACCGGTTGCCCTTCTTGAGATTGCACGGCGCGCACGCGGCGACGACGTTCTCCCACGTCGTCCGCCCGCCCTTCGAGCGCGGGATCACGTGGTCGAACGTCAGGTCCTCGCGCGCCCCGCAATACTGGCACTGGAAGCGATCGCGCAGGAACACGTTGAAGCGGGTAAAAGCCGGATGCCGCGCCGGCTTCACATACTCCTTGAGCGACACCACGCTTGGCAGCAGCATCTCGAAACTGGGCGAGCGGATCGCGCGGTCGTAGTTCGACACCACCTGCACGCGATCGAGGCAGATCGCCTTGATCGCGTCCTGCCAGGACCACAACGACAAGGGATAGTAACTGAGCGGCCTGTAATCGGCGTTCAGAACCAGTGCGGGACACGACTCTGGCGACACATGCACAGTCACCGGAGACCCCCGTTTTGGGAATCGGCAGCACGCATATTGCTCATATACTATATGCACTGTGACGCCGCTGTGAAGCGCGAAAACGCCAGCGCGCTCTAGGCCTTCGCTGCCATCAGCCCCGTAAGGAACTGCGTCGCGAACGCGAGGCCGTCCGGTGCGATGCCGTGCCCGACTCCCGGTGAAATGTGGAGCCGCGTCTCGAAGCCGGCGTCGGCCAGCACTTGCGCCGATTCACGGCTGAGATTGGGGTCGACCACCTGATCCAGCTCGCCATGGATCAGCGCCACCGGCGGCTTGGCGAAATAATCGTCGCCGAACCCCTCCGGCGGGATCAGCGCACCCGAAAACGCCACGATCGCCTTGAGCGGCCGATCGAGCGACGTCCCGACATGGAGCGCCATCATCGCGCCCTGGCTGAAGCCACAAAGCACCGTGTCGGCCGGCCCGAGCCCGGTCTGCGCCCATACATCCATCAGGAAATTGACCAGCACCGGCCGCGCCAGCGCCGCGCCCTCGATCCGCCCGGCAATCCGGTCCACTGCCAGCGGAAACCACTGGAACCCGCCCGGGTTCTGCGCGCAGACATCCGGCGCGTTCGGCGACACGAACAGCATATCCGGCCAGAGCTCGCGCCACTCCCAGCCGAGCCCGATCAGATCGTCGCCATTGGCCCCATAGCCGTGCGGCAGCACCATCAGCTGCTTCGGTGCACTGCCAGATTTCGGCGGCAGCATCGGCCCCGACAGCTTCGCCGGCCCGCTCACAGCGCAATCCCCCCGGCCTTGCGCAACACCGTCGCGTAGTACTTCCAGAACAACAGCGCCGCGGCGTGCCGGTGCGGCGACCAGGCTTTGGCGATCTCGATCAGTTCTTTGGCAGGCGGTGAATGATCCATGCCCAACGCATGGCCCACCGCCCGCTGCAACGCAATATCGCCGGCCGGGAAAATGTCCGGCTGCCCCGAGCAGAACATCAGGTAGATCTCGGCCGTCCACGGCCCGATCCCTTTGTGCGCCGTGAGATACGCCAGCGCCGCGTCCGGTAGCAGCCGCTCGACCTCGGCAAAATCCAGCGTTCCGGCAACCATCGCCTCGGCCACGGCCTTCACCGTGCGATATTTGCCCGCTGAAAACCCGACCGCCCGGATCGCCGCTTCGTCCAGCGTCAGGTACGTCGCCGGATCGAGCGCACCGGGCAGCGCGGCGAACCGTCCCCAGATCGCCCGGGCGCTCGCCACCGACAATTGCTGCCCGCAGATGATCCGCGTCAGCCCGGCAAACCCGCCCTCGGTGAGCCGGATCTCGAACGCGCCCGCCACCTTGGCGATTGGCCGCAGCCGCGGGTCGCGCCGCAATAGCGCCCGCATCTGCCTTTCGAGTGCGCCCGGCGAATCCAGCCGCTCTGTGATGCCTGTTTTGACCATGCTAGACGGAACCGATGCCGACCCTTCGTTTCGCCCCCAGCCCCAACGGCCATCTGCATCTCGGCCACGCCTATTCGGCGCTCTACACCGATTTGTGGGCGCGCCGGCTGGGCGGACAATTCCTGCTGCGTCTCGAAGACACGGACATCACCCGCTGTAAACCCGAATTTGCCGAGGCCATCATCGAGGACCTCCTCTGGCTCGGTCTCGATTGGCCCGAACCGGTGATGGTGCAGTCGCAGCGCTTCCCGCTCTACGCCGCCGAGGCCCATCGCCTCGATGCGCTCGACCTGCTCTATCCCTGCGATTGCAGCCGCCAGGAGATCGCCGCGCGGGCCACCGGCACCGATCCCGACGGCGCTCCGCTGTATGACGGCAAATGTCGCGTCCACGGCCTCGCCGGGGAAGGCCGCCCGGTCCAGACCCGCCTCGACATGGCCGCCGCGCTGGCCCTCACCGGTCCCCTGACTTTCACTCTCGCTCAGCCCACGCCGCTCGACCGCCCGCAGGTCCGTTACGCCCGGCCGACGCTCTGGGGCGATTTCGTCATCCAGCGCAAGGGCACGCCCACCAGCTACCATCTGAGCGTCGTCGTCGACGATGCCGCTCAGGGCATTACCCACGTCACTCGCGGCCGCGACATGGAGCCGGCCACCGACCTCCACGTCCTCCTACAGATGCTGCTTGGCCTGCCGCAGCCGCTCTACAATTTCCACAGCCTCGTCCTCGGCGAGGATGGGCGAAAGCTCAGCAAGTCCAAGGGCTCGCCGAGCCTCCGCGACCTGCGCGCCTCAGGCGAGACGCCGCTGGGCATTCGCGCCCGGCTGGGTTTCTAGCCCGGCCGCCGTAAAGAACGGCCGCGCCGTGGCCGCCACCGCCTGCTCGAACGGCGTATTGAACCCCGGCCCCAGCAGCCCGTCGAGCCGGGCATCGGTGAGGCGCAGCTTGTGCTGCCAGATGTAGCGCATCTTGGCGACCTCGCGGATGATCGGGTCGATCAGCCCGTAAGCCCTGAGGAAAATGAAAGGGAACCGGCTGACCTTCAGCGGCACCGGCGAGGCTGCCTGAATGGCCGCACCCATCCGCTCCATTGTCACGTAGTGCCCGGCAAAGTGGAACCGCTCGAACGCCCCGAGCGTCGACCGCAATGCCGCCAGCGCCTCGAACGCCCGTCCCAAATCGGGCAGATACGCCCAGCTATGCCCAATCCCGGGCGTGCCCAACAGCGACACTTTCCGCGACTTGATGCCCGTCATGATCAATTGGTCGAACCAGTCGCCCTTGTAGCCGGGGCCGTAGAAATCCCCGGCGCGCAGTATGATCACCTGCAGATCGCCGCGATTGGCGGCCTCTTCAAACATCCGCTCGACGCGCACCCGCACCCCGCCGCGCGGCGTCGGCGGGTTTTGCGGCAGGTCCGGCGTCAGCAAATCGTTGTCGGCGGCAAAATTGTAGATGTTGCCCGGAAACAGCATGGTCTTGCCGCTCGTGCCCATCGCTTCGAGCACGCGGCCCATCTGCGCTTCCATGCGGCCCTCGAACCACTGGTCGTACTGCATGTTGAGCGCGTTCACGACGACTTCGGCGTCGCCGATGGCCCGGCGCATGTCCTCGACCGAATCCGAGTCGCCCCTGACGAAGCGCACGCCCGGCGCCTTGTGCTTGTCGCTGCGCCCCATCCCGGTGACGTCCCAGCCGGCATTGACGAAGGCCTGTGCCGCGGCGTGGCCCACATGGCCATTGATCCCGAGGACGACGACTTTACCCTTGCTCATCACAATCTCCTTTGCAGTGGATGAGACAAAGATCGGCCATTCACACCCGATGCGAAATTGGCCATGATTGAACTTTAGCCATACAGGATTGCATAGCCATGGCGACTGCCGAACCGGACTGGGCGCTCTGGCGCAGCTTCGCCGCCGTCGTGGCCGAAGGCTCCCTCTCGGCGGCGGCCCGCCGCATCGGCTACAGCCAGCCGACGCTCGGCCGCCATATCGAAGCGCTGGAACAGCAGCTCAGTGTCACCCTGTTCGACCGGACACTGCAGGGCCTGAGGCCCACCGAGACCGCGCTGCGGCTCTATCAGCCGGTTTCAGCCGCCGAGGAGCGGCTGGCGGAAGCCGCCCTCGTCGCCGAAGGCTCGACCGGCACGCTCGAAGGCACCGTGCGCATTACCGCCAGTTCCGTCGTCGCCCACTACATCCTGCCCACGATGCTCCGTGCCCTCCGCCAGGAATTCCCGGCCATCGCCATCGAAATCGTGCCGTCGGACTCGGTCGAAAACCTGCTGCTGCGCGAATCCGACATCGCCGTCCGCATGTTCCGCCCTACCCAGCTCGAACTGATCGCCAAAAAACTCGGCGAACTCCCCATCGTCGCCACCGCCCATCAATCCTATCTCGGCGCCCGCGGCACTCCGCAGGTGCCCGACGACCTGCTCAAGCACGACCTCGTCGGCTTCGACCGCTCCGACCTGCTGCTCACTGCGGCAAAATCCCTCGGCTTCGATCTCAAGCGCAGCAATTTCTCGCTTCGCACCGACAGCCAGACCGGCATGTGGGAGCTGATGAAGGCCGGTCTCGGCGTCGGTTTCGCCCAATCCGGCCTCGTCCGCGACACCCCCGGCATGCGTGAATTGCTGCCGATGATCCGCCCGGCGCCGCTCGAGGTCTGGCTCACCACCCACCGGGAACTGTTCCTCAGTCCGCGAATTCGTGCCATCTATGATCGCCTTGCGGCAGCCCTCCAGGGCTATATCGCCAACGCCCCGCGCCGCCCGGATTGAACGGAACACACGACCATGGACCCAATCGTCACCGCCATTACCGTCCTCGCCTGTGTGGTGGTGGCCGTCATCCTGTTCATGGGCCTTTGGAACATGTTCAGGGGCGGCGACGCCAACCGCAGCCAGATGCTGATGCGCGCCCGCGTCATCGCCCAGTTCGTGGCACTGGTCGTCCTGCTCGGCGCGCTCTACTTCTTCGGCCGGGGTCCGCAGGGCTGATGGTCAAGCTCAACAAGATCTACACCAAGACCGGCGACGACGGCACGACCGGGCTGGTCCGGGGCCCGCGCCGGCTGAAATACGACCTGCGCGTCAATTGCTTCGGCACCGTCGACGAGGCCAACGCCACCATCGGCGTCGCCCGCACCTACACCGGCTCGATGCCCAAGATCGACAGCATCCTCGGGCGCATCCAGAACGACCTGTTCGATCTGGGCTCCGATCTTGCGACCCCCGGCGTCGATCCTGCCGGAACCACCGCCTCGCTCCGCACCACCCCCGAGCAGACCGCCTGGCTCGAACAGATGATCGACCAGTTCAACGAGGGCCTCGCTCCGCTCGCGAGCTTCGTGCTCCCTGGCGGCACCCCGCTGGCGGCGTCGCTCCACGTCTCCCGTACCGTCGTCCGCCGCGCCGAGCGCCTCGTGGTCGAACTCGTCGCCAGCGAGCCGGGCATGAACGGGCAGACCATGATCTATCTCAACCGCCTGTCCGACCTGCTGTTCGTGCTGAGCCGCGTCGCCAACGCCAACGGCAAGACCGATGTGCTGTGGGCGCCCGGCCGCTACGGCCACGACAAGGCCGCGCGCGACTAGCCTCATGAGTTACGTACAGACCGTTCTCCGGCCCGACGAAACCATCCTCGCTACCGGCCACATGCACTGGATCGTCTACGCCAAGGGCGTGGCGATCGTCTTCGTCTCCTGCGTCCTGCTGCTGACGCCCGCGAGCGGCGGCTTCGACCTCGTGCTCAAGATCGTCGGCTACCTCCTGCTGCTGCTCGGGGTCATCCAGCTCGGCATCGCCTGGTTCGCACAATGGACCACCGAAATCGCCGTCACCAACCTCCGCGTCATCCAGAAGCGCGGCTTCATCCGCCGCGTCACTGGCGAAATGAACATGGAAAAGGTCGAATCCGTCATCGTCGAGCAGAGCCTGTTCGGCCGGCTGTTCGACTATGGCTCCATCGTCGTGCGCGGCACCGGCTCGGGCATCGAGGGCCTGCACTACATCGCCAAACCCATTGCGCTGCGCAGTTCGATCGTCGTCCGCTAAATCCGATCGGTCCGGATAGGTTTTCGTTTACCCCTCGGTCCTACCCTCCGCACATGGATAGCGATCTGTCGACATTGCTGGTGGCGGCGCAGGCTGGCGCGACGCGGCAGAACGTGCAGATCGCCGTCATGCGCAAGGCCAACGAGATGGATCAGGCTGTCCTCAGCCTCATCGACGAAGGCGCGCAGAACCTCAAGGCCGTGTCGCCGCCCCCCGAAGGCATGGGCCGCGTCGTCGACAAGCAGGCCTGACCATGGGCCTCGATACCTCGATTTCCCGCCTGTCCTTCGCCGAAGCGCAGTCGAGCAGCGCCGAAGCGATGCTCGGCATCGCCCAGCATCGCAACGAAGCGCTGCAGTCGGAAACGGAAGGTGTAACCGAGGCGGCGAAATCCGCTCAGTTCGACGACCGCACCGCGGCCGCCAGAACCCGCACGCACCACGCGGTGGACAAGACCGCTTAGTACAGCGGCGGAATCACGCCCGTCGGCACCACCCCTGCAAACACCACGCCCGCAGCGATATTGAGCGTCTGGCTGTACGAGCCATCCGCCGCCTGCGCCCCGAGCACCAGCCCCTGCATCTGCGGCGGGATCATGTCGCGCAGCCGCTCCACCACGCCCTTGGAATTGAGTTTCAGTTGCCCGCCGACGCGGCCCTGGTCGTCGAGGTTGAGGTTGCCCGTCACGTCGAAATGCGTGTCGCCATCGGTGCCGGTGAAGTCGACCAGCTGGAACTGCCCGCCCGCCTGCTGCCAGCGCTTGGGCAGCGTCGCGTCATAGGTCCGCACATCGTCGGGCAGGTTCGTCGCCTCGCCCTGGAACACTGTTTTACCAGCGTTGATCTGGAAGCCTGGAGCGTTGAGATTGTCGATCTCGGCATATTGCCCCACCGTCGCGAGATGCGCCTTGGCGTCATACTTGTTGGCGAGATCGACGAGGTGCGCTTCGAGATGGTCGGCTTTGGCGATCAGCCGGTCCTCGAGCACCGTGTCGTTCCACACCGGCTTTTCCACCACCAGCGACACCCGCCCGATCCGCCAGCCGGTGAGCCGCGCGCTCGCCTGGAGCGAGTCGAAATCCACCCGGCTCTGGCTACCGGTGAACGCATCGGCGACGCTCACCGGCGACTTGGCGAACACGATCGCATGCGACCAGTCATAGACCTGCATCGACGCCTGCAGGCCCCCGGCGCTCACGGTGAAATCGCCCAGCGTCGACGCCAGCTTGTCGCACACGACATCGTACCCGAACGGGAAACCGCCGACATAGACATTGCCGCAGGTCACCTTGGGTTCGGTCACGCCGTCCTCGCTGGCGAGGTCCTTGACGTATCCCGTGATCAGCCCCGCGCCCCAGAACCACGCGCCGGTGTAGCCGACGATGAGGACCACGATGACGACGGTGAGAGCGATGATTCGTTTCATGCCGTCTTCTAGCCGCCCCCAACACCGCAGTCACCTTGCGCGCCGGGCCTCGCGCCGCTACCAACGACAGCGGACGGCAAGGAGACACGATGAATCCCTGGGTCTTCGGCTATGGTTCGCTGATCTGGAACCCCGGCTTCAAATTCCTTCGCTCGGACAAGGCCTTGCTACGCGGCGCCCATCGTTCGCTGTCGATCTATTCGCACCGTCACCGCGGCACGGAGCAGCATCCCGGCCTCGTCTTCGGCCTCAGCCGTGGCGGGAGTTGCCTCGGCGTCGCCTTCGAGGTCGATGCGGCTATCTGGCCGGGCGTCTTCGACTATCTGCAGGCCCGCGAGCAGGACCGCGGTGTCTACCGCGAGGCCTGGCGCACCATCCATTTGGCCGCCACCGGTGAGGTGGTCAAAGCTCTCGCCTATCTCGTCAACGAGCAGCACCCGCAATTCGCCGGCCGCCTCGATCTCGACGAGCAGATCCGCCTCATTGCGCATTCCAGCGGCGAGTCCGGCCCCAACACCGAATATGTGCGCAACACCGCTCGCCACCTGCTCTCGCTCGGCATCCGCGACCGCATGCTGCAACGCATCGTCGCCGAACTCGACGCCGGCGAATCCCTCATGGCCAAAAGCGCTTAGGCCGCGCTGAGCCCCGTCACCGGTTCGGCCCCTTCGAGGTCCCACACGATGGTCATGCGGCTGAGATCGTCCTCGCCGCCCTGCACCGCGAACGCCCGGTCCGCCGCCTCGAGCGCCAGCCGGAAGCGCGACCGGCTCGCCGCATCGTGGATCACGTCATAGGCCGAGCCGACCCACATCGGCAGCGTGCCGCGGGCGAGCATATGGAGGCTGTCATCGGCGAGCGCGAACGTCTCGAACCGCTCCGGCGTCAGCGCGTAAAACCGCCCCGACCGGCCGCGCCAGTTGACCGGCCGCGGCGCCTGCATTCCGCCGAACCGGCGATCCGCGAGCGACACCATGACACCCATTCCCTCGTCCTCCGAAAGAGAACAAAAGTGGAACAAATTCGACTTAAAGTCAAGTCGATTTGCGTCCACATCTATATCTATGGGCTGCTTCGCAAATCTCGTCAATCTGTAGTGGGCCGCAGTGCCGCCAGCCGTTCCGCCAGCTTGACGCGAAAACCCTCGCCCAGCGGCCGCGCGATGCCGCGATCGACCGCCGCGCCGATCATTCGTGTCGTCTCCGCCTCGATCGCCGCCTCTAGCTGCTCCGCAAACTCGGCCTCGCTCAGCCCCGGCAGGATCGGCGGCAGGAACCGCGCCCGCGCCGTCCCCGGCCACATCACGGCGCTGTTCCGGCCCCAGTAGAGCCCGGAATCGAGCGCCACCGGCACCACCGGAACGTTCAGCGCGCCATACATCCGGGCGATGCCCTGCCGGTAGTCCGGCTCGGCCAACGGCGGCTTCCGCGTCCCCTCGGGATAGATGACGATACGGCAGCCCCGGTCGAGCGCCGCCTTCGCGTCCTCCAGCATGCGCGGGATCGCCTGCGCCCCCAGCCGCCGGTCGATCGAAATCGTGTCGATCGATTGCGCCGCCCAGCCGAAGAACGGAATATCGATCAGCTCGCGCTTGGCGATGAAGGCCGGCCGCGCCGCCACCGGCAGGATCGCAAAGATGTCCCAGTCGCTCTGGTGCTTGGACGCGATGATGCACGGCCCTGCCGGCACGTTCTCCTGCCCCGACACCGCGCTGTCGATCCCGACCACCCAGCGCAGCATCGTCACATTGGAGTTGCGCCAGTACATCGCAATCGCCCAGCTCACCGCCGTCCGCCGCTTCCAGACGATGGCGATGATCCCCACCACGATGGCGAGCACCACCGTCTGCCCAAGAAACAGCACATAAAAGATCGCCGTGCGGACGGCCTGGACGGCTCTCACATCTGTCTCCCTGCCGGCGAGTCCGGCCTGCTTACGAGGTCTGCGTCAGGAACCGCCGCACCGTGGTGCGCGAGGTGATGGCGGTCAGCGCCGCGATCACCGGCACCACTGCGGCGATGCCGGTAATGCCGTCGAGGCCGAGGGAGAAACGGCCGAAGAGGAACCCCAGTTGCGCGCTCGCCTGGTCGGGCATGATCGAACCGGCCGCGCCTGCCACGATGAAGAAGAACAGTACCGCACCCAGGCCCCCGACCACGCCGCCGCGGAACCCGAGCGACAGGAACCGTCCCTGGAACTCCCCGGCAATGAAGCTGTTCGACGCGCCGATGAAATGCAGCACGTCGACGATCTCGCGGTTCGACGCCATCGTGCCGCGCGTCGCAAACACCACCGCCAGCACGGTCGCCAGCACGATCAGCGCCAGCACCAGCACGCCCGACACCACGAGCGTGCCCGCCATGGTGTTGAGCTGCTGCCGCCACGCCGCATGGGTTTCGAGGCTCGCGCCCTTGATCGACTGGAGGTTGGTCGAGAGCATCGACATGTCGACGTTCTTGGGATCGCCCAGCTCCACCACGATCAGCCGCGGAATATCGATCTGGCTGAGATCGAGCCCCGCCCCGAGCCACGGCTCGAGCAGCTTCTCCGAATCCGCCAGCGTGAGCGCATGTGCCTCGGTGACGCCCGGCGTCGCTTCCGCCAGCGCGATGGCGGTGCGGATATTGCTGTCCATCACCTCGCCCTCGACCGGGCGGATCTGGATGGTCACCTCGCGGCCGACATCCGACGACCACGCGACGGCCGATTTCTGCACCAGCACCACGCCGCCCAGCGTCACGCCGGACAGAAACGTCATGATGGCGATCAGCAGAACCAGCGTGCGTCCTGCGACCGAGCGTTCCGGCACGATCGCCGTCGCGCGTCTTGACCCCTGCACGCGAACCGGCGCGCCGATGGCGGTATCGAGCGCCGCGTCAGCCATGCATCGTCACCTGGCCGTCGCGCAGCGCCATGCGCGGAAAATCGAAGCTGTCGAGCAGCGGCAATTCGTGCGTCGCAAGAATGATGGTCGTCCCGAGCTTGTTGAGCTCGGCAAAGAGCCGCACCAGCCTGAGCGACAGTTCCGGGTCGACGTTGCCCGTCGGTTCGTCGGCCAAAAGGATGTCTGGCCGACCGATCACCGCGCGGGCGATCGCTGCGCGCTGCTTTTCACCGCCCGACAGCAGCGGCGGTAGCGCGTCCATGCGCTCGCCCAGCCCCACCCATTCGAGCAGTTCGGTGACATTGGAGCGATAGACCGATTCCGGTTCGCCGCGCACTCGAAGCGGCAGCGCCACGTTCTCGAACGTCGTCAGATGATCGAGCAGGCGGAACTCCTGGAACACGATGCCGATATGCCGGCGCATGTCGAGCAGCGAATCCTGGTCCATCGCGCTCACGTCGCGCCCGAACAGCTTCACCACCCCGCTCGTCGGCTTCAGCGACAGCAGCAAAAGCCTGAGCAGCGATGTCTTGCCCGATCCGGAGGGCCCGGTAAGGAAATGAAACGAGCCGGGCTCGATGTTGAAGGTCAGGTTGCGCAGGATTTCCGGCCCATGGCCGTAGCGCAGCCCGACATTGTTGAAATCGATCACTCGGTCGAAATCTCCGAATCAGCCGGTGCCGATCATAGCAGCCGAACCCCTGACAGATGTCCGTAGGCTCTAACATGGGCGAGTTTGAGGAAACTTAACCCTGCCGCGCCTAGGGTCGGGCATGAGTTCAGCCGACCTCGCAACGGTTGTGATCGCTTGCCCCAATTGCGGCACGCGCTACCAGGTGCCCTATGGCACGCTGGGCGCTGCCGGCCGCGAAGTGCAATGCGCGCAATGCGGCAAACCCTGGCACGCTACCGCCGACGCGCCGCCCCCGCCGCCGATCGATCCGGACCTGCTGTTCACCCCGGCCGAGGAAGCCGCGCTGGACCGAGCCTTCGAAAGCGAAGCCAGGACCATTCCAGCGATAGCGCCTTCGCCTATCGATCCCGAGCACGAGCGCACCCTCGCCGAAATCCGTGCCGCCATCGCCCCGAAATCCAAAAAGCCGGCCCCGCCCAATCCCAACGACCCCGGACTGGCCCAGGCCCGCCGCGCCTTCGACCGTCGCCAGCGCGCAGTCAAGAGTCGCCTGCCCCTCGCCCGCCTGCGCCGCATGGCCCGCATTGTCGCGCTCGCGACCCTGTTGGCGCTCTTGCTCCTCGGCTTCGCCGCGCGCGTCCAGATCGTCAGCACCTTCCCGGCGCTCGCCGGTCTCTACGCCTCGATCGGCATGCCAGTGAACGTCACGGGCCTCGAATTCACCGACGCCAAGACGCTGACCAGCCTCCGCGACGGCAAGACGCTGATGACCATCAACGCCAAAATCCGCTCGGTCGCCGGCACCACCGAGCCGGTTCCCCCGGTGCTCGTCACCCTCATCGATGCCTCCGGCGCCACCGTCTACGAATGGACCGCAACGCCTCGGGCTGCCGAGCTGCACCCGGGCGAAGTGCTCGATTTTTCCACCGAAGTGAACTCGCCGCCCAATGGCGCCGCTAAAGTTCGCCTCAGCTTCACCACCCCGCGCCCGAGCGCGGCATAGGCATAGGTCTCACTGAATGGCGCGCATCCTGGTTGCGGAAGATGATGACAACGTGCGGGCGTTCGTGACGCGCGCGCTGAGCCACATGGGCCATGAGGTCACCGAGGCCGAAGATGGCGGGCTCGCGGCCGAAATCTGCGCCGAACAGAACGGCGAATTCGACCTGCTGCTCTCCGACATCAAGATGCCGGTGATGGACGGCATCGCCCTCGCGCTGAGCGTCGCCGCGAGCTTCCCCGACCTCACCATCCTGCTGATGACCGGCTTTGCCGACCAGCGCGAACGCGCCCACGGCCTCGAAGCGCTGATCTACGACGTGGTGCCTAAGCCCTTCTCGCTGCAGGTCCTGCTCGAAAAGGTCGATGACGCGCTCCGCCGCAAGCCCATCGAGCTGCCCAGCATGGCCCGCGCCGCCAGCGCCTAACCCGCCGTCACCACGACTTCGCGCGTCGTGGCGTCGGCTTCCATGAAGCCGAGGAACGCCTCGGTTTCCGCCTCGATCGCGCGAATCTCCCGCTTCAGCAGCTTGCGGAACGGCGCCACCGTCAGCGTCGCCGTGCCCTTCTTGACGCCGATCGACCACGTCGCCGCCACCGTGCCGTCGACCAGCACCGAGCGGAACGAGCGCACGACCCGCATCAGATGCGTGTTGACCGGATCGCCGACGATGCGGTTGCGGTCGGCATAACCTAGAATGACGTTATCGAAATCCGGCAGGAAGCGTACCGGCGCCGGCGTGTCCGCATCGGGCCGCGGCGCCTCCGGCAGATCGTACAGCACCCGCCCGTCCTCGCCCTCGAACCGCACCAGCTTGTCGCCGAGCTTCGCGAAATCTTCGCTGAGCCGCGTCAACCCCGACCACGCCTGCATGTCGTTGACGCTCGCCGGCCCATAGGCACGCAGATAGCGCAGCACCAGGCTCTCGCGTGTGATCTTCCGCTTGTGCGGCTTCGGCACCCAGTTCTCGACCCGCGTCAGGATCGGCGCGTGCCCCGATCCCCACAGCCGCGTCGGTGGGATCTGCACCAGGATTTCCTTGACCTGCAGCAGCACCGATTTCGCCAGCGGCTCGCCGTCGGGAAACCGCTCGCCGAGCGCCGCGCCGAGCTGCCCGCCGGTCATCGGCCCCTTGTTCAGCAGCTTTACCCCGACCCGGTGCACTGCCTCGACATCGTTGCCGCCGAAGCGCCGGTTGCCGAACGCACTCTGCCACATCCGGTCGAGCGTCGGCTGCACATGCGGCCTGAGCCCGATCAGGTCATCGACCGTGTGCAGATGCAGCGTCGAGCGTAGGCTCGTCCCCCGCACCAGCGTCCGCGCGACGATCAGCGCCGTCATATCCTCATGCCGAAAGCCGTTGAGCCGCAGCCACAGCCCCTGATACGGCCCCTCGCTCACCTGCCCCTGCAGCCCGACGAGAAACTCCACCGCCTCGACCAGCCCCAAATCGCTCCGCTCCAGCAACATCTGCCTGGCAAGCGTCGCGCGATTGAGCTGTCGGTCGGTGAGCTTTTCCATGGGCTCACATTCGTCCAGACCTGCGACAGAACGCGTCAGGATCACGCAGCGGATTGATTGGCTGACCCGAATTCGAAATCGAAGCGCATCTTGGCGTAGGGGAAGACGATCAAACCGTCGTCCATCTTTTCCAGCACACCGTTGCGCAACAGCACGGTGATGTCGCTATGCACGCCTTTGAAGTCTCGCCCAACGCGACGAGCAGCCTCCCGGATGGACATCGGCCCCTGCCCGGTCATCGCACGAACAATCGCTATTCTGTTGGGCGCCAGAACCTTGTGCATCAGGTCATAGCTGACGAACGTCAGATTCGAGTCGGGGTTTGGCGTCTCGCCTCCGGTAGCGGAGTCGGCAAGCATGTCGTCCCACGAACGCACGCTAACGACGATCGTGCCTTTCCAGCCATCCCCGGGCGTCCAAAAGGAAGTCTCTGCGGAGTGCGTCGACCCCGACGAAATCGTACCCGTGCTGCTCGTCGTCGACATGCCGATGGTCTCCCTTGCCCGCCTCGTTGTCGTAGCGCAGTACGCAGATCGCACCGACAATCAGCGCCAGTCGGTACTTGAAGTAATGCTGGCTGCCAGCCACCGGCTCGGGCACGCGCCAGATGACAATCTCGACTTCCGCATCGTCTGCGACGCGAAACCGTGTCTTTTCCAAGTTGATCGCATCCATCTATCACCTCCCCCAAGGTGATGTAAATGCTTACATCACAGCCAGTCCGGCACCGAATCCAGCGCGATCAACTCCTCGATGCTCTTGCGCGGCCGGATCACGTGCCATCTGTCGCCATCGACCAGCACCTCAGGGATCAACGGCCGCGAGTTGTAGGTCGAGGCCATCACCGCGCCATACGCGCCCGCCGACATCACCGACAGCAGATCGCCCTGCTTCACCCCAGGCATGCGGCGTCCGAGCGCGATGTAGTCGCCTGTCTCGCACACCGGCCCCACCACATCGGCGGTGATGGGCGGCAGGTTGGAATGCACTACCGGCTGGATGTCGTGATGCGCCTCATAGAGCGTCGGACGGATCAGATCGTTCATCGCCGCATCGACGATGACGAAGCTCTTCTCGCCCTCCTTCACATACTCGACCGTGGTCACGAGGATGCCGGCATTGCCGACGATCACCCGCCCCGGCTCCAGCACCAGTTCGGCCCCGAGCCCGCCCAGATGCTTCTTGACGATCGCCGCGTATTCCGCCGGCAGCGGCGGCGCCGCTTCGTCGAAATGATAGGGAATGCCGAGCCCGCCGCCGATATCGACATGCCGGATGTTGTGACCCTGTGCCCTGAGGTCGCGCACCAGCTCCGCCATCAGCCGGTAGGCATTGTCGAACGGCGTCATGTCGGTGATCTGGCTGCCGATATGCATGTCGATGCCCGCCGCCTCGACCCCCGGCAGCGCCCCGATCCGCGCATAGACCTCGCGCGCCCGCACGAACGGAATGCCGAACTTGTTTTCCTTCTTGCCGGTCGAAATCTTGGCGTGCGTCCCCGCATCGACGTCGGGGTTGATCCGCACCGACACCGGCGCGACCTTGCCCATCGTCGCGGCGATCTCGCTCAGCCGCTCCAGCTCCGGCTCGCTCTCGAGGTTGAAGCACTTGATGCCGAGCTCGAGCCCGCGCCGCATCTCCCTGACGGTCTTGCCGACACCCGAGAACACGATCTTCTGCGCCGGAATACCGGCCGCGATCGCCCGCTCCAGCTCGCCTCCCGACACCACGTCGGCGCCCGCGCCTTGCCCCACGACCACACTCAGCACCGCCTGGTTGGAGTTGGCCTTCATCGCATAGGCCACCAGCGTCGGCAGCGGCTCGAACGCTTCGCGCATCACTCGCACGTGCCGTCTGAGCGTCGCCGCCGAATACACATAGAACGGCGTCCCAACCTTGCCGGCGAGCGCCGTCACGTCGACGTCTTCGGCGAACAGCACGCCATCGCGATACTGGAAGTGATGCACCTAGCGCTCCATAGGGTAGGCGGCGTCGATCCGGTCGGCGACCAGCTCCTGCAGCCGCCACAAATGATGGTCGTGAATACCGAGCTTTTCGAGATGCGCGACCGTCGAATAGAGATACTCGGCCATCGACCCGCGACTGCCGGTGGCCTTCGCCAGCACGTCGGCAATCTGCTCTTCGCTCAGCCCCGTAATGTAGCGCGGCGAGTTGCGGTCGATACAGAACGTGATGGCGCGTAGCGGTCCCTGCTCCGTCTCGACGCTCACCCAGCGCGGCGGAAACGCCGACGGCTTCATGCTCATCTCGCGCTCGAGGAGCTTGCGCAAATTGGCCGCAACCGCATCTGGCGGCAACCGATAGAGCGCGCCCTTGCACGACCCGCCATGGTCGAGCGCAAGCATCAGCCCCGGCGCATCGTCCGACCCGCGAAACCGCGTGTTCCAGCCGAGGCAGAACGCCCGGTGCCAGCCGCGCAGGATTCCCGTGCGCAGTTCCACCACCTCGCAGGCCGGCTTCCAGATCAGCGAGCCATAGGCGAAAATCCAGAACGCCGATCCAGCCGGCATCCCGCCGAGCAGTTCCGCCATCACCCGCGCATAGTCGTCTTCGACCATCAGCTCATAGCCGGGCATCGGTCCCGCAACCTCCGGTAGGTTGCGCTTCATCAGCGCCACATGCCTCTCGCTCAGCCGCATCTGACGCTGATTCAGCACGAGACAGCCCTCACCTGCCGTTATGTACGATCTCGCCCACGCACCACCTCTCCCTCGGGGGAGAGGTCGGCCGCAGGCCGGGCGAGGGGGCCTTGCAGCCTCACTCGATCCCTCCATCGCCATGCCCGCCGCCGAGCTTGACGGTCGGCTTGCGCGGCTCGACCGTCTGGCCGGTCAGTTCCGACTTCCAGCGCGCCACCTGCTTCAGCACGTTCTCGGGCGCCGTACCGCCATACGAGCGCCGCGCCCGCACCGAACTCTCGACGCTCAGCACCTTGTGGATGCGGCTGTCGATCCGGTGGTCGATCAGCTTGAAATCTTCGATCGTCAGCCCGTCGAGTGGAATACCCTTCTCCTCGGCCAGCTTGACGATATGCCCGGTGATCTCGTGCGCATCGCGGAACGGAATGTTCGCCTGTCGCACCAGCCAGTCGGCCACGTCCGTCGCCGTCGCAAAACCCATCGACGCCGCCTGCCGCATCCGCTCGCGATTGACCGTCAGGTCGCCCACCATGCCGGTCATCGCCGCCAGCGCCAGCGACAGGGAATCGAGCGCGTCGAACGCCACTTCCTTGTCTTCCTGCATATCCTTGGAATAGGCGAGCGGCAGCCCCTTCATCACCACCAGCAGCGAGGTCAGCGCGCCGATGATGCGGCCGACCTTGGCCCGCACCAGCTCCGCTGCATCCGGGTTGCGCTTTTGCGGCATGATCGACGAGCCGGTCGAGAATCTGTCGCTGAGCCGGATGAAGTTGAACTGCGCCGAGCTCCAGATCACCAGCTCTTCGGCAAACCGGCTGAGATGCATCGCCATGATCGAGCCCGCCGCCAGCGTCTCGATGACGAAGTCGCGGTCGCTCACCGCGTCGAGCGAGTTCGCCGTCGGCCGGTCGAAGCCGAGCGCCTTGGCCGTCATCTCGCGATCGATCGGGTAGGGCGTGCCTGCCAGCGCCGCCGACCCCAGCGGGCTCTCGTTGAGGCGTTTCCGCGCGTCCGCCAGCCGCCCGCTGTCGCGCCCCAGCATCTCGACATAGGCGAGGAGGTGGTGACCGAACGTCACCGGCTGCGCGCTCTGCAGATGCGTGAAGCCCGGCATGATCGTCTCGGCCTCGGCGTCGGCCCGCTCGACCAGCGCCAGTTGCAGCACCTTGATCTGCGCCAGCAGCGTATCGATCGCGTCGCGCACATAGAGCCGGAAATCCGTCGCCACCTGGTCGTTACGGCTCCGCGCGGTATGCAACCGCCCAGCCGCATCGCCGATCAGTTCGCGCAGGCGGGATTCCACGTTCATGTGGATGTCCTCGAGCGCGCGCGAAAAGTTGAATTTCTGCGACTCGATTTCAGCCAGCACGGCGTTTAGACCGCCCACGATCGCGTCGCGGTCCTCATGCGTCAGAATGCCCGCCTCGGCCAGCATCGTCGCATGCGCGATTGATCCGGCGATATCCTGGCGGTACAGCCTTTGATCGAAGCCGATCGAGGCGTTGATTTCTTCCATGATGGCGTCGGGACCGGAAGAAAACCGGCCGCCCCACATGCGATTGCTCATCGCCAGATCCTTTGGAGTTCCGAGTGTCCGAACCCGTTGCAAAGCGCCCGAGCATGACACCCCGCCGCATGATTTTTGCGGCGCTGGTGGTCGCGGTCGTAGCTATAGCCATATCGTTTTATGTCGGCAATGCCGGGGTTTCGACCGCCGCGCCCTGCGCCCCGCAACCCGCTGAAGCCAAGGCCATCGACCAGTCTGCCATGGGCCGGCTGGCCGCTCTCAACGGCACCGGCACCGGCCGCGGCTATTCCGACATGAAATTCACCGATGCCAATGGCAAGCCGGTGACCCTCGGCGATTTCGCCGGCAAGACGCTGCTGGTCAATTTCTGGGCGAGCTGGTGCGTGCCCTGCCGCGCCGAAATGCCGGCTCTCGACAAGGTCGCCGCCCAGTTCAACGACGCCAATTTCATGGTGTTGCCGATCAATCTCGATCTTGGCGCCAGCGGCCTCGACAAGGCGAAACAATTCCTCGGCGCCGGCGGCCTCACGCACCTGCCGCTCTATGCCGATCCCACCTTCGAGGCCTTCAAGCAGCTTCAGACCAGCGCCGTCGCCACCGGCCTCCCCACCAGCCTGCTGATCAACAAGAAAGGCTGCGAGATCGGCGTGCTGCAAGGTCCCGCCGAATGGGACTCGCCCGACGGCGCCGACGTCATCAAGGCACTGAAGTCTATCTGAGCGATACGGCTCGGGCGCGGACGTCCTGAACCTAGGCGTCGTCCCCGCCGCCATGCTCGCGCACCGGCCGGTCGACCTCGATATTCGTCTCGACCAGCGGCGCCGCCGCGCCATCGAGCACCGCCGTGCCCGACGGTCCTTGCAGCACGGTCGCCGCGCCGTGCGGCCGGCCGAAATCCGCCGCCGCCGTCTCCTGCCCGGCCGTGATGATCGACCGGCGGATCTTGCGGGTGCGGGTGAACAGCGCCTCCATCCCCGGCCCGTCGCCCACCCGCACCATCCGCTGCAGCTTGCTGAGGTCCTCGAGGAACCGCCCCAGCATCTCCAGGACCGCATCGCGATTGGTGAGAAACACGTCGCGCCACATCACCGGATCGCTCGCCGCGATGCGCGTGAAGTCGCGGAACCCCGATGCCGAGAACTTGATCACCTCGGACTGCGTGTCCTGCTCGAGATCGGCCACCGTGCCCACGATGTTGTAGGCGACGAGGTGCGGGATGTGGCTGGTGATCGCCAGCACCATGTCGTGATGCTGTGCCTCCATGATCTCGACATTGCTGCCGAGCGCCGTCCAGAACGCGCTGAGCCGGCTGACCGCGCCGCGGTCCACGTCCTTGCCCGGCGTCAGCACGCACCAGCGATTGATGAAGAGCTCCGGAAAGCCCGCCGCCGGCCCCGAATGCTCGGTGCCCGCGATCGGATGGCCCGGGATCAGGTGCACGCCTTTGGGCACATGCGGCGCCATCGCCTTCGCCACGTGCTGCTTGACCGAGCCCACATCGGAAAGGATCGCGCCCTCCGCCAGGTGCGGCCCGATCTGCGCCATCACCGCGTCATACGACTGCACCGGGATGCAGAGGATCACGTGATCGGCGCCGCGCACTGCCTCCGCGGCGTCCATCGTATAGATGTCGCCCAGCCCCAGCGCCTGCGCCTCGTCCAGCGTCTCCTGCCGGCGCGTCGAGATCGCGATAGTCCGGGCGAGGCCCTTCTGCCGCGTCGCCCGCGCGATCGACGACCCGATGAGCCCGATGCCGATCAGCGCCAGTTTCTCGAACATGCTTCTACTCTTTGCCCCCGGCGCCGAACGCCTTCAATACCTCGACCACCGCCCGCATATGCGGCTCGAGGCCGATCGAAATCCGCAGGCCCTGCGGAATGCCGTAGCCATGCATCTCGCGCACCAGCAGCCCCCTGTTGCGCAGCGCCGTGAACGCCGCCTTCGACGTCTCCACATCCGGGAACACCGCGAGCACGAAATTGCCCTGGCTGTCCGGCACATGCACCGAGTTCGAGCGCAACCGCCGCGTCAGCCAGCCCCGCCATTGCGCGTTGTGCTGCTTGAGCTTCGCGGTAAACTCCACGTCGAGCGCTGCCGCCGCCGCCGCCGCCTGCCCCGACAGCGACACGTTGAACGGTCCGCGAATGCGGTTGACCGCATCGACCACATGCGCCGGGCCATACATCCAGCCCACCCGCTCGCCCGCAATGCCCATCTTCGAGAAGGTGCGCACCATCACCACGTTCTCGGCCCGGTCCACCAGGTCGATGCCGACCGAGTAGTCCTCCGCCGTCACATATTCCGCATAGGCGCTATCGAGGACGAACAGGATGTCCGGCCTGAGGCCCGCATGCAGCCGCTCGACTTCCGCCGTCGACAGATACGTCCCCGTCGGGTTGTTCGGGTTGGCGAGGAACAGCATTTTAGTGCGCTCGGTCACCGCCCCCAGCAGTGCATCCACGTCGGCGCGAAAATCGGTCTCCGGCGCCATCACGATCTCGGCCGACGCCCCGCGCGTGATGATCGGATAGACGTTGAAGCCATACTGGCTCATCACCGCCTCGTCGCCGACGCCGAGATAAACCTGCGCCAGCAGGTGCAGAATATCGTCCGACCCGAAGCCGCACACGATCCGCGCCGGATCGATGCCGTTGGCCTGCCCCAGCGCCTCGCGCAGCGCCCGCGACGACCCCTCCGGATAGATCGACATCTTGTCCGCCATCTCGCGATAAGCGGCAATCGCCTTGGGGCTGGTGCCGAGCGGCGATTCATTGGCGCTGAGCTTGATCAGCGTCACCCCCGGCGGCGTGTCGGACCGCCCCGGCACATAGGGCGCAATCTTCAATATGCCGGGCTGCGGAACGGGACGATCGGACATGATGCTCAAGCGGGGGCCAAAACCGCGCGGACCATAGAGAACCGCCCCGGTGAAGGCAAAGGAAAGCGGCAATCCGCCTCGCTTGAATTATCCGGATAATCCGGATAATCTACAATTCAAGGAGATCGAAATGCCCAGAGTGTCCGCCGCCCAGTTCCAGAAGCAGTTTGGCGCCTACAGCGAAGCCGCCCAGCGCGAACCCGTCACCATCACCAAGCACGGTCGCGACAGCTTGGTCCTGATGTCCGCCGAAGCCTATGAGCGCTTCAAGGCTTTCGACACACGCGAAGCCTACTCTACAGACAACCTGCCGCCCGATCTCGCCGAAGCCATTCTACATGCGACCGTTCCGGAATGGACGGCAAAGTACGATCACGAGATGGACAAGTAAGTGGACCTGCCCGAGCCAGAGGTCGGTCAGGTCATTCGATACGGCTATCTCTGGCAGTACGAGAACGCTGCCGGTCGCGAAGAGTCCTCAAAAATACGACCATGTGCGATCGTCCTGGCCGTCGCACCGAAACGCGACGATGAGGAAGGTACTTACGTTGTCGTCGCGCCGATCACGCATACCCCGCCACGGGATACCGCGTTCGCCATCGAAATCCCAGCGACCGTTAAGCAGCGCCTCGGCCTCGACGATGAGCGAAGCTGGATCATCCTGCTCGAGGTCAACCGCTTCCGTTGGCCCGGTCCGGACCTGTGGCCGGTTCGCGCCGAAGCGCAGCGCCGGGAAATGCTCTATGGCAGCCTTCCCCGCACGCTGATGCAGGAGGCATTGCGCCTACTGGCGATCCGGATTCGCGCCGGTACGCTGAACATCGTCAAGCGCACCGAATAGTCCCTACCGCTCGAACCCTTCCATCGCCGTCTGCGCTGCCATGCCGGCGACCCGGATATAGCGCTCGAGCCGCTTCCGCCGCGGCACGGCAGGGAACAATTCCTTGCGCGCCGACACCACGATCACCCCCGCCAGCGTCGGCCCGAACAGCCGGCCGAAGCGCTCGAAGAACCGCGCGAACTTGAGCACCAGCCGGTGGCTCGTCGGCGGCAGGTACAGCGCTTCGCGCCATGCCTCCGGCACGAACGAATGGTCGCGCAGCAGTTTTTCCACCTGCGTGCGGCTGAACGGATTGCCGTCGCCATAGGGCGTGTTGTCCGCCGCCGCCCACAGCCCCCGCCGCCGCGGCACCACCACCACCAGCCGCGCATTGGGCGCCGACACGCGCCACAGCTCGCGCATCAGCTCCTCGGCGTCGGCGATATGCTCGAACGCGTGCACCGCCACGATCACGTCCACCGCCGCGTCGGTCAGCGGCATCTCGAGCGGATCGCACAACACCGTGTGCGACGGCCCCTCCCGCGGCCACGACGACGCGCCCTGCCGCGCCGGCATGAACACCAGCACCCGTTCGGCCTTGCCGAGCGCAAAGCGCAGATACGGCGAGGCAAAGCCCAGCCCCAGCACCCGGCGCTTTTCCACCGGCCCCACCAGCCGCACGATCTCGTCACGTACCAGCGCGCGTGAAATCCGTCCCAGTGGAGATTTGTAGAAGCCGATCAGTCGGTTGACATCGGGGGTCATGGCTTTGGCATGAAGTTGGAGCTAAAGCGTTTCCAGGAAAAGTGGCAACGGTTTTCCGGTTCGTAAAACGCGACGAAACAGAGACCTAGCCCGTTTCGCCGTTTCGGGGAAACGGGCTAGTTTCCGCGAACCGATTTGGGAGCAGTTTATCGTGGCAGTGCTTGTCGATCAGTTTTTGTGTCGGACCGACAATTACGGCTATCTCGTGCATGACGTCGAGACCCGCAAGACCGCGGCCATCGACGCCCCCGATGCCGGCGCCATCAAGGCCGCCCTCAACCATCGCGGCTGGGTCCTCACCGATATCCTCATCACTCATCATCACCGCGACCACGTCGAGGGCCTCCAGGCGCTGAAGGCCGATTTCGGCGCCACCGTCACCGGCCCGCGGCTCGAAGCCGACAAGATCGTTGGCCTCGATACCATGGTGGCGCCCGGCGACACGGTGATGGTCGGCTCCGTCGCCTTTTTCGTCCTGGCGACGCCCGGCCACACCCTCGGCCACATCGCCTACCACAACGCCGCCGACCGCCACGTGTTTTCGGGCGATGCACTGTTTTCCCTCGGCTGCGGCCGCATGTTCGAGGGCAAGCCCGGCCCCACCTGGGAGGGGCTGAAGCTGCTCCGCTCCCTGCCCGACCCGACCCTGGTCTATTGCGGTCACGAATACACCGAAGAGAACGCCCGCTTCGCCCTCAGCGTCGATCCGCGCAACGCCGCCCTCAACATCCGCGCCGCCGAAGTCCGCCGCATGCGCGCCGAAGGCCGCTTCACCATCCCGGTCAGCATCGGCATGGAAAAAGCCACCAACCCGTTCCTGCGTGCCGACAGGCCGGAACTCGCGAAAGCCATGGGCTTCGGCCACGATCCCGATCCAGCGGATGTTTTCGCCCGCCTCCGCGCCGCCAAGGACGACTTCCGCTAGCCGCCGGGCCGGCCGGACCGCGATTAACCCTCCGCCGCGAATCCGCCGGAAAAGCTTAACAATTCCTTGCGAACCGGCATGCCGGTTGCCACGTTGTCGTCAGAACCCGGCACAAACTGTTTCAGTTTGAGACAAATGTGCCGGTCCGAGACGAAACAGGCGCGCAATGCCCCGGATCGAGACGACCAAGGCCCTGACCGCCACTCCGACCGGAACCCGGCCGGGCTTTTCGTCCTATCGCGGCGAGTCCCGCGCCTCGTTCCTCAGCCAGCTGATCGCCGAACGCCACCACATGGCGCCCCAGCGCGCGCGGCGCCAGGCACCCGTCGAGCAGGTGCTGCGCACCTACGACGCCGGCGGCCGCATCGCCGTCCGCCGCCTCCCCCCCGGCTACCGCATGGACATCGACGCGTAGCGTGGCGAGCTCTCGGCTCCATCCCTTCTCCCCTCAGGGGAGAAGGTGCCCGAAGGGCGGATGAAGGGTGAGCGGCGAACGCGGAGCGAGTGGATTTGCCCCTCACTCCATCGTCACGTCGCGGCCCGCACCCGTGATCGAGATCGTGAACCCGGCGACCACGTCGACAAGGCTCATCATCATGAGCAGGAAGAACACCGAGCTCGCCGCCGCGCCCGCGAGGATGAACTCGATGATAAAGATCACGAACAGCGCCGTCGACAGCATGTGCTCGACGATCGAGGTGCGCCCCGTATTGGTCGATTTCAACACTTCGAAGAACAGGCACACCAGCCCGACCACCAGCATCAGATCGCCCCAGGTCAGTTGCCACACCACGCCCGAAACCATCGTGATGTGGAACACTTCGCTGGACCAGCCCGCCGGCTGTCCGCCGAACAGCGCGAACGCCATGATGTTGTAGAGAATGAACGGGATGATCAGCAGCGGCGGAATGAAGCCTGCGCGGCGACGACGCGACGCGGCCGGCATGATTACGTTGGCCATCTGAATCTCCCAGCAAATCCGGTGCGGACAATGGCAAAGTGCGTGAGGCTTCGCCAGTCCTCACTTGCGCGGCCGCGCATCCCCCACAATATTGCACCAACCGTGGCAATGCCGAGATGAACCGCCGATGAGCGATCCCAACCAGCCTTCGCCAAACCCCGCCTCCACCGACTGGCGCGCCGAGCGCCGGGCCGAACGCCACGCCCGCCGCGAAGCCCGTGGCCCGGTCGGCGGCGCCATCGTCGGCCTCGTGCTGCTGGTCATCGGCGCCGTACTGCTGGCCGACAATTTCGGTTATCACCTGCCCGAGCGTTGGTGGGCGGCCCTGCTGCTGATCCCGGCGGCCGGCTCGCTCGTCTCCGCCATCCGCTTCTGGCGCGAGGACGCCCGCATGAGCGCCCGCGTCACCGGCTCGCTCGCCGGCGGCCTGATCTTTCTCGTCCTCGCCTGCGCCTTCTTCTTCGGCGTAAACTGGAACTTCCTCTGGCCCGCCGTCCTCATGCTGATGGGCGCCAGCCTAATGGCCCGCAGCTACTGGCCGAAATAAACCCGACCCCCGATCTCTCGGAACCCTCTCCCCTCAGGGCGCCGCCGACCTCGTCGGGGTAGCCGTTCCGCCATCACCGGACTCTCGGTACCCTCTCCCCTCAGGGGCTTCGAGCCGGCCGAAGGCAAAATCGCTCCAGTGGAGCGATTTTAGGCGAGAAGGCCATGAGAGCTATGCTCGAATGGCTTGAGGGCAGGGTGAGGGGTGAGGCCTCTCCGCCAACTCTCGCTCGCTGCAACGCAACGGGCCATGCTGGCACAAAGCGAGCTGAAACGCTGAACCCCTCATCCGGCGCTTCGCGCCACCTTCTCAGGGAAGGGAGACTAAACCTTCAGCGTCCCGACCATGTTCTCGGGCTTCACCTCGGCATCGAATTCCTCGGCCGTCAGCAGCCCGAGCTCGATCGCGCTCTCCTTCAGCGTCGTGCCCTTCTTGTGCGCGTTCTTGGCGATCTTGGCGGCGTTGTCGTAGCCGATCTTGCGGTTGAGCGCCGTCACCAGCATCAGCGACTGGTCGACCAACTGCTTGATCCGCGGCAAATTCGGCTCGATCCCCACCGCGCAATGGTCGTTGAAGCTCTTGGCCGCATCCGCCAGCAGCCGCACCGACTGCAGGAAATTATACGCGATCACCGGCTTGAACACGTTGAGCTCGAAATTGCCCTGGCTCGCGGCAAAGCCGATGGCAGCGTCGTTGCCCATCACCTGCACGGCGACCATCGTCATGGCTTCCGACTGCGTCGGGTTGACCTTGCCCGGCATGATCGACGAGCCCGGCTCGTTCTCGGGAATGGTGAGTTCCCCAAGTCCCGAGCGCGGCCCCGACGCGAGCCAGCGCACGTCGTTGGCAATCTTCATCAGCGCCGCCGCCAGTTGCTTCAGCGCCCCCGACGTGCCGACGAACGCGTCATGCCCCGCCATCACCGCATATTTGTTCGGCGCCGTGACGAACGGCCGCCCGGTCAGCTTGGCGATCTCCGCCGCGACCGTCTCGCCATATTGCGGATGCGCGTTGAGCCCGGTGCCCACTGCCGTGCCGCCCAGCGCCAGCTCGTAAAGCTGCGGCAGCGTCGCACGAATGGCCGCGAGCGCGAGGTCGATCTGCGCCACCCAGCCGCTCATTTCCTGCCCGAGCGTGATCGGCGTTGCATCCTGCAGATGCGTGCGGCCGATCTTGACCACGTCCATGAACTGCTTCGACTTGCCGTCGAGCGTGTCGCGCAGCAGCATCACGCGGTCGACCAGATAGCCCTCGATCGCCTCCACCGCCGCGATGTGCATCGCCGTCGGGTACGTGTCGTTCGACGACTGGCTCATATTGACGTGGTCGTTCGGGTGCACCGGCTTCTTCGAGCCCATCACCCCGCCGCTGAGTTCGATCGCCCGGTTGGAGATCACTTCGTTGACGTTCATGTTGGACTGCGTGCCTGACCCCGTCTGCCACACCACCAGCGGGAAGTGCCCCGCCAGCCGGCCCGCAATCACCTCGTCGGCCGCCTTGACGATCAGGTCGCGCGTCGCCTCGTCCATCAGCCCGAGCTTGAAATTGGCGAGCGCCGCCGCCTTCTTCAAAATCCCGAAGGCGCGGATGATCTCGGTCGGCATCTTTTCGCCGCCGATGTCGAAATTGGCCAGCGACCGGGCCGTCTGCGCGCCGTAATACTTGTCGGCCGGCACATTGATCGTGCCCATCGAATCCGATTCAACGCGCGTCGTCGTCACTGTCCAAATCCTTCAAAAGCAAACGGCCAGCCCTTTTGGGACTGGCCGGATAAAAGTGCAATAAGCCGAAAGCTCAGCCCTTCTTGGGCTCGAGCACCTGGCGACCGCGATACATGCCGGTCTTGAGGTCGAGGTGGTGCGGACGGCGCAGCTCGCCCGAATCCTTGTCCTCGACATAGGCCGGGGCGGCAAGGGCATCGGCGGAGCGGCGGAACCCGCGCTTCATCGGCGAGGTCTTGCGTTTTGGAACGGCCATCGTGGTCTCCGTAATTTCGTACAATTCGCCGGCAAAAAGCGGCGCGACAGACCGGAGTCTGCAGGAATTGCGGCGTCTATAGAGAAGAATTGCCCGCTTGGCTAGTGGGCAGAACCCGGCATCGCGGCTCTATCCCTTCGCCCCGTCGGGGAGAAGGTGGCCGAAGGCCGGATGAGGGGCTTCGAGCCGGCCGCAGGCCGGCGAGAAGGCCATGAGGGCTATGCCCGAATGGCACGGCCAACACCCGCGCCAACTCCCCCAAGCCACAATGTCATTCCCGCGCAGGCGGGAATCCAGTACTAAGCCGCCGCACCCGCAAGCGTCGGGGCGCCTCGCTCGCGCGGCAATGACACGGTGGACAATGGCATCGTTCGACCAAAAACTCGCCGAAAACGCCGCCGACATCGAGCGGGCGCTCGACACCCTGCTGACCGCAGGTCAGCTCGACGGCCCGGGCGCGACGCCCGATCGCCTCGTCGCCGCAATGCGCCACGGCACCCTCAACGGCGGCAAGCGCCTTCGCCCGTTCCTCCTGCGCGAAACCGCCGCCATGCTCGGCGTCCCGCCCGAGCTCAGCCTCGCCGCTGCCGTCGCCGTCGAGCTGATCCACTGCTATTCCCTCATCCACGACGACCTGCCCGCCATGGACGACGACGATCTTCGCCGCGGCCAGCCCACCGTCCACAAGGCCTATGACGACGCCACCGCCATTCTCGCCGGCGACGCGCTGCTCACCCTCGCCTTCGGCCACCTCGGCGAACACGGCGCGACCGATCCCGCCATTCGTGCTCGCCTCGTCGTCGAGCTCGCCTCAGGCGCCGGCACCGGCGGCATGGTCGGCGGCCAGATGCGCGACATCGAAGGCGAAACCATCCCGCTGAGCGAAACCCAGATCGCCCGCATGCAGGCCATGAAGACCGGCGCCCTCATCCGCGCCGCCATCCGCATGGGCGCCATCCTCGGCGGCGCCGACCGCGACACCCTCGGTCACCTTACCGTCTACGCCGAAGCCGCCGGCCGCGCCTTCCAGCTTGCCGATGACCTCCTCGACGTCACAGCCACGCCGCAATCCCTCGGCAAGGCCACCGGCAAGGATGCCGGCCTCAACAAGCAGACCCTCGTCGGCCGCATCGGTCTCGAGGCAGCGCAGCGCCATCTCGGCGACATCGTCCACGACGCCATCACCGCACTCACGCCCTTCGGCCCCGAAGCCGACCCCCTCCGCCACGCCGCCCGCTACTTCGCCACCCGGGAAAACTGAATGAGCCTCGACACCGTCCGCACCGACCTCGCCCGTCGCGCGCCCGATCTCACCGTGATCGTCACCGAGGATTCGACCGCCACCGTCGATCTCGCCGCCGCCGTCCATGGCGTCGCGCCGGGGCAGATCGCCAAGACCCTCGCCATCCGCGTCGGCGAAGAGGAATTCCTTCTCGTCACCCGTGGCGATGCGCGCCTCTCCAACCAGAAGGCCAAGGCGGCGTTCGGCGGCCGGCCCCGCATGCTCGGCGCCGAGGATGTCGAACGCCTCACCAGCCACAAGGTCGGCGGCGTCTGCCCCTTCGGCCTGCCCGCGCCCCTCACCATCTATTGCGACGCCTCGCTGAAAATCTACGACGAGGTCATCCCTGCCGGCGGCTCGACCCACGCCTCGGTGCGCCTGCCGCTGGCCCGGCTCGTCGAGCTCTGCGGCAACCGCTGGGCCGACGCCTGCGACGTCCCCGGGGGCACCTGATGCGCGAGGCCTTCCGCGACATCGGCGTATTGTTCAACTTCGCCTATAGCGACGCGCTCCGCCTCATCCGCATCGCCTGGTGGGTCATCGGCCTGCTGCTGATCCTCGTGGTCGCTTCCGCCATCCTTGGCGCACTCGTCGCGACCCAACTCCATACCGCGCTCGCCCGCGAGCTCGTCGGCACCCTCGCCTCGGTCCTCGGCCTCTGGCTTTCGGCGCCCTATTTCGTCTCGCTCTATCGCCTGGTGCTGACCGACAATCTCGAGCGCCCCGAAAGCCTGCGCCGCGCCAACGCCACCCGGCACTTCTTCGCCTGGAGCGCCATTCTAACCTTCGTCATCTCAACCCCGACCATTGTCTATGCCGCCCTCGACGCCCTGCCCAAAAGCCAGATCGAAGGCGCCGACCAGCCGATCAACCCCACCCAGACCTTCGCGACCTTCATCCTGCTGGTCGCCGTGTGGATCTTTGCCACCCGCGCCATCACGCTGCTGCCCGGCGCCGCCATGGGCCGCGTGATCACGCTGCGCGAGGCCCTCGCCGAAACCCGTGGCCGCTTCTGGTTCACCGTCGGCGCGGTGGCGCTGGCGGTGCTGCCCGTGGTCATCACCTCGGTCATCGTCCAGTCCGTCGCCACCGCCATGTTCGGCGACAGCTTCGTCAACCAGGTGATCGCGGTGCTGACCGTGATCTTCGCCGCCCAGCTCAGCATCTCGCTGTCGGCCCGGCTGCTCCAGAAGTTCACGCCGGCCGCCGCGGTCCTGCCGCCCGTCGAGCCCTAGCGCGTCGGCTTCGGCGGCAGCTTGCTGGCGTAGCCATGGCTGAGCTTGAACCACGTCTGGAGCGTCATCGCGTCCTTGAACAGGTTCCGCGGCACCGCCCCGAACTCCTTGCTCACGAACCCCGGCACGCCCTCGAACGGCTTGGCATTGTAGGTCGCAAGGAACGTCGCGAGATCGTTGCTGCTGAGCCTGAGCCCCAGCACGTCAGCCTTGCTGATCATGGCATACATGTTGCCGTTGACCGCCACATACGGCATCGTCGCGCCCTTGCGCTCGACCCCCTTCACTCCGGCGATCATCAAATCGAATGCGGCGATGACCTCGGGGTCATTCGCAAGTCTTGGGTTGGTCAATTCTAGATGGTCCCGGCGAGCTTGGCTTCAAGTGCATCGACCATGGCCTGCCGCGCCTTGTCGCGCGCGCTCTTGGCCAATGGTCCGAACTGGAATGGATATTTCGAGCGGACGCCGACGGTGATGGTCGAGCCCTCCGCTGCGGGCGTGATGTCGACCGGGTAGAAGAACCCGTAGCTCGACATCGTCATGCCCTCTGAAAAGATGATCCGTCCGCGCTGCAGATCCACCCGCCCGAGCTTGTACTTCGAGCTGACCGGCAGCGCCTCCACCACCTTGAATGCTTCGCCCGGCGGCGTCTGGCTCGTAAAGCTCAGTTTGTCGGGGCCGAAATCCGTGTCGATCCGCGGCACTGGCCTCAGCAGCGTGAACGCGTAGATCAGCGCGACGATGACGATAGCAACGACGGCGCCTGTGACCACGAAATTCCCCTCTATTCCGCGGCGGTGACTTCGGCCTTCGCCTGTTGCCCGAAACGGTTCTCGATATACTCCGCCACCATGACCTTGAACTGGTCGGCGACGTCGGCGCCGCGCAGCGTCGCGACCTTCTTGCCGTCGATGAACACCGGCGCCGCCGGCGTCTCACCCGTGCCCGGCAGCGAGATGCCGATATTGGCATGCTTCGATTCACCGGGTCCGTTCACGATGCATCCCATCACCGCCACCGACAAGGCCTCGACCCCCGGATAACGTTCCTTCCACTCCGGCATCGACGCCGAAAGATGGTCCTGGATTTCCTTGGCCAGCACCTGGAACGTCTGCGACGTCGTGCGCCCGCAGCCCGGGCACGCCGCCACCACCGGCAGGAACTGCCTGAAGCCCATCGTCTGCAGCAGTTCCTGCGCCACCCGCACTTCCTGCGTGCGATCGCCGCCCGGCTCCGGCGTCAGCGACACGCGGATGGTGTCGCCGATCCCCTGCTGCAGCAAAATCCCCATCGCCGCAGACGACGCGACGATGCCCTTCGATCCCATGCCCGCCTCGGTCAGCCCGAGATGCAGCGCATAGTCGCAACGCGCCGCCAGTTCCTGGTAGACCCCGATGAGGTTCTGCACGTCCGACACTTTGGTCGAGAGGATAATCCGGTCCGCCCCGAGTCCGATCTCCTCGGCCCGCTTGGCGCTCAGCAGCGCCGACTGGATGATCGCTTCGCGCTGCACTGCCGCCGCCGACACCGGCGCTGCGGCTACCGCGTTCTCGTCCATCAGCCGGGTCAGCAGTTCCTCGTCGAGCGATCCCCAGTTGACCCCGATCCGTACCGGCTTGCCATATTTGATCGCGAGCTCGATCAGCGTCGAAAACTGTGTATCCCGCTTCGCCTTGAAGCCGACATTGCCCGGATTGATCCGGTACTTCGCCAGCGCTTCCGCCGCCGCCGGATGGTCGGTCAGCAGCTTGTGGCCGATATAGTGGAAATCCCCGATCAGCGGCACGTTGATGCCGCGCTGGGCGAGCTTGTCGCGAATATGCGGCACCGCCGCCGCGCTCTCGTCGCGATCCACGGTGATGCGCACCAGCTCCGATCCGGCGCGCCACAACTGCGCCACCTGCCGGACCGTCGCCTCGATATCGGCCGTATCGGTATTGGTCATCGACTGGACGACCACCGGCGCGCCGCCGCCGACCATGACGCCGCCGACATTGACGCCAACCGTATGCTTGCGTGGGGAAATGCTCATATCGACCTGAGAGATATGCCGTTGCGCCAATGCACGCAACATCGTCCCATCGCATGCCCCGGCGACGGAACGATGACCGCAACCGCGGGAAATCCAGCGCTTTCCTCTGCCCCCCGCGATCCTTGAATCGCCGTCCGTCCGCTCCCATTTATCGAACACCGATAGAGAGGAGCACCGTCCATGGGCCGACTATTGCAATTCCGCCGCGAGCTGGTGACGCTCTGGCAGGCCTTCTTCGCCCCCGAAACGCCGATGCATCTGAAGGTCCTGATGCTGCTGGTGCCGCTTTATCTGGTGAGCCCGATCGATTTGATCCCGGACTTCATCCCCATCGCCGGCTGGCTCGACGACGCCATCGTCATCCCGCTGCTGGTGAGCTGGATCGTCCGCATGCTTCCCCAGCGCGTCCCCGTCCGCACCAGCCGCGATGGCGCCCACATCATCGATGGCGACTACCGCCGGCTCTGATCGCTGCTGCCGGTTTCTGGCAGTCGCCACGGCTAGAGCGTTTCCAGCAGAAGTGGCAACGGTTCTGCGGTTCGGAAACGCGACAAAACAAAGACTTGGATCGCTTCGCCGTTTCAACGAAACGGTGAAGCGATCTAGGGTCTCCGAACTGAATACCGGAGACCCGAAATGACCAGATACTGGATCGCAGTCGCCTCCGCCGAGCATGCCCGCCGCGGCAAGGCCGGCTTCATGCAGGTCAATCACGGCAAGGCGGCGCCTCTCCGCCGCATCCATCCCGGTGACGGCGTCGCCTACTACTCCCCCACCATTACGCTGGGCAGCAAAGACAAGCTGCAGGCGTTCACCCTGATCGGCCGTGTCAGACCCGGCGAAATTTATGCAGGCGAAATGGGCGGCTGGACGGCCCATCGGCGCGATGTCGACTGGGCCGACGCCCGTGAAACGCCCATCGCCCCGCTCCTCGACCACCTCGACTTCACCGCCGGCAAAACCGGCTGGGGCTACCAGCTCCGCTTCGGCCTGTTCGAAATCACCGCCCACGACTTCGAGCTGATCGCCGAGGCGATGGGCGCGAACCTCTAGCTCCCCATCGCCCTCCGGTCTAAAACCAGCCCGTTTGGGGGCGCGCCATGTACTACGCAATGATCGTCATGCTGATGGGCGTGCTGCCCCTCGGCTCCATGCTCGTCGAACACGCCGCGGGCAACGCCGACTGGCTCGCGCTCGTCGGCCGCTGGTTCGTCTTTTGGGCCGGCGGCGTCCGCCTGCTGCTGGCGGGCGGGCGGCAGGTCCTCAATCCCGCCTTCACCGCCAAAACCATCTTCGAGATCGCCGACCCCGACGCCGGCAGGATCGTCACCGAACTCGGCTTCGCCAATCTCGCCATGGGCCTCGTGAGCGCCGCCTCGATCGTGCGGCCCGGCTGGGTGCTCCCCGCCGCCATCGTCACCGGCCTCTATTACGGCTTCGCCGGCGTCAGGCACCTCTTCAACACCCACCGCAACCGCATCGAAAACTGGGCCACCGCCTCCGACCTGTGGGTCTTCGTCGTGCTCGCCGCCTATGCGGTGCTCACCCTGTGGCGCGGCTGACTACGCGAACCGCACCAGCAAGTCCTTGCTGTCGATCTGGTCGCCCGGCTTCACCGTCACTTCCGCGACCACCCCGTCCGCCTCGGCGTGGATGGCCGTTTCCATCTTCATCGCCTCGATCGACAGCAGTACGTCGCCCGCCGACACCTTGTCGCCCACCTTGACGCTCAATCCCGAGATCACCCCCGGCATCGGCGCGCCCACCTGCTTGGCGTCGCCCAGCGCGGCCTTGGCGCGCACCACGATCTCGCCGACCTTCAGCCGGTCCGGCACGGTGATCGTGCGCGGCTGGCCATTGAGGTCGAAGAACACCCGCACCTGGCCCTTCTCATTGGTCTCGGCCCGGCCCAGATAGTTGATCACCATCGTCTTGCCGCGCTCGATCTCGGCGAAGATCTCCTCGCCCTGCGCCAGCCCGTAGAAATAAACCGGCGTCGGCAGCACAGCCGTCGGGCCGTATCTGTCCTGCGTCCTGGCGAAGTCGGTATAAACCTTCGGGTACATGAGGTACGAGGCGAGCCGGAAATCGTCGACCGTGCCGCCCGTTTCCTTCTCCACCTTGGCGCGCTCGGCTTCCAGATCGACGTCCTTGAGATACGACCCCGGCCGCTCGGTCAGCGGCGTGCGCCCCTTGAGCACCTTTTTTTGCAGCGCCGTCGGGAACCCGCCCGGCGGCTGCCCTAGGTCGCCGGCAAAGAACCCGACCACCGAGTCCGGGAACGACACGTCCTTGCCCGGGTCTTCCACATCGGCGCGCGTCAGACCCGAGCTGACCATCGCCAGCGCCATGTCGCCCACCACCTTGCTCGACGGCGTCACCTTGACGATATCGCCGAACATCTGGTTGACGTCGGCATAGGTCCTGGCCACCTCGTTCCACCGGCTCTCGAGCCCGAGCGAGCGCGCCTGCTCCTTGAGATTGGTGAACTGCCCGCCCGGCATTTCGTGGAGGTACACTTCCGATGCGCCCGAGCGCAGTTCGCTCTCGAACGCGCGATACTGGGTGCGTACCGCTTCCCAGTAGAACGAGATTTCGCGGATCACCCTGGGGTCGAACCCCGGGTCGCGATCGGTCTGGTGCAGCGCCGCGACCAGCGAGCCGAACGTCGGCTGCGATGTCGTGCCCGAGAGCGCATCCATCGCCGCATCCACCGCGTCGACGCCCGCCTCGACCGCCGCCATGATCGTCGCCGCCGACGCGCCCGACGTATCGTGCGTATGAAGGTGGATCGGCAGCCCGACCTCCTCTTTCAGCGTCGCGATCAGCTTTTTCGCCGCCGCCGGCTTCAGCAGCCCCGCCATGTCCTTGAGGCCGAGCACATGCGCGCCCGCCGCCTCGAGTTCCTTCGCCAGCGCCACGTAATATTTGAGGTCGTATTTCGCCCGCTCCGGATCGAGCAGGTCGCCGGTGTAACAGATCGCGCCCTCGGCCACCTTGCCCGCCTCGGCCACCGCGTCGATCGACACCCGCATGTTCTCGACCCAGTTGAGGCAGTCGAAAATGCGGAACAGATCCACCCCGCCCTTCGCCGCCTGGCGCACGAAGAACTTGACCACATTGTCCGGGTAGTTGGTGTAGCCCACGCCATTGCTGCCGCGCAGCAGCATCTGCGTCAAAATGTTGGGCGCGCCCTCGCGCACCGCCGCCAGTCGCTCCCACGGGTCCTCGTTGAGGAACCGCATCGCCACGTCGAACGTCGCCCCGCCCCAGCATTCGAGCGAGAACAGATTGGGCAGCCCGCGCGAATACGCGCCGGCGATCCGCGTGATGTCGTAGCTGCGCATCCGCGTCGCCAGCAGCGACTGGTGCGCGTCGCGCATCGTCGTGTCGGTGAACAGCACGCCCTTCTGCTGCGTCATCCACTCGGCCAGCCCTTTGGGCCCGCGCCGCTCCAGAATTTGCCGCGAGCCCTCGATGATCGTCAGCGGCTCGTAGCTCGGCACGATCGGCTCGATCGCATCGGCCGGCGGCCGCGGCCGGTCCCGCACTTCGGGGTGCCCGTTGATGGTGACGTCCGCGATATAGCTCAAGAGCTTCGTCGCCCGGTCCTTGCGGCGCGGGAAGTCGAACAGCTCCGGCGTCGTGTCGATAAACCGCGTCGTATAACGATTGTTGATAAAATCGGGGTGCGTGATGATGTTTTCGAGGAAGGCGAGGTTCGTCGACACCCCGCGGATGCGGAACTCGCGCAGCGCCCGGTGCATGCGCGCGATCGCCTCTTCCGGCGAGGGTGCCCATACCGTCACCTTCTCGAGCAGCGGATCGTAGAACCGCGTTATGATCGCACCGGCATAGGCCGTGCCGCCATCGAGCCGCACGCCGAACCCCGTCGCCTCGCGATAGGCCGTGATCCGTCCGTAGTCTGGAATGAAGTTCTCTTCCGGATCTTCCGTGGTGATGCGGCACTGGATCGCGTGGTCGCGAAGCTTGATGTCTTCCTGCTTCGGCACCCCACTCTCTTTCGTGCCGATCGCCGCGCCCTCCATGATGTGGATCTGCGCCTTGACGATATCGATGTCGGTGACGATCTCGGTCACCGTGTGCTCCACCTGGATGCGCGGGTTCACCTCGATGAAGTAGAATTTGTTGGTGTCGGCATCGAGCAGGAATTCGACCGTGCCAGCGCAGCGATAATTCGCCGCCCGCCCGAGCCGTAGGGCCGCTGCCGTCAGGTCCTTGCGCACCGCATCGCTCAGATACGGCGCCGGCGCGCGCTCCACCACTTTCTGGTTGCGCCGCTGCACCGAGCAGTCGCGCTCGAACAGATGCACCAGATTGCCATGGTCGTCGCCGATCAGTTGCACCTCGACATGCCGCGCCCGCTCGATCAGCTTTTCGAGATACATCTCGTCCTTGCCGAACGCGGCCTTGGCCTCGCGCTTGCCCTCCGACACTTCGGCGACCAGGTGCGCCTCGTCCATGATCCGGCGCATGCCGCGCCCGCCGCCCCCCCAGCTCGCCTTCAGCATCAGCGGATAGCCGATCTCGGCGGCCATCTTGCGAACCGCATCCATGTCGTCGGGCAGCGCGTCCGTCGCAGGCACCACCGGCACGTTCGACACAATCGCCATGTTGCGCGCCGCGACCTTGTTGCCGAGGTCGCGCATCGTCTGCGGCTTCGGGCCGATGAAGACGATGCCCGCGTCCTCGCAGGCTTCGGCGAACTCGGGCGATTCCGACAAGAGCCCATAGCCCGGATGGATCGCGTCCACCCCCGCCGCCCGCGCCACGCGGATATACTCGTCGATCTGCAGATACGCCTCGACCGGGCCCTTGCCCTTGCCGATCAGGTACGCCTCGTCGGCCTTGAACCGGTGCAGCGCCAGCTTGTCCTCTTCGGCATAGCAGGCGACTGTCTTGATATTGAGCTCGTTGGCCGCGCGGAACACGCGGATCGCGATTTCGCTGCGGTTCGCGACGAGGATTTTCTTGATCGGCATCGATTTAAATCCGGGCAACAGAGGGGACTGGGCGTGGCCGCCGGCTCGATAGTCGAAGGAGGCCCCGACGGAGCCGTGCCTTTATTTCTGGCTGAGATGGCCCAGCAGGTGGGACATGTCATAGCCCGCATGCGCCGCTGCCCCGACGATCTCCTGCGCGGGCATCTTCCCCGCCTGGGCCAGAGCCCACAGCGTGGTCGAGCGCGTGCCGGATCGGCAATAGGCAAAGACCGGGCCATCGCTCCCCTCGAGCGCGGCTTCGGTCTCGGCGACCATTTCGGGCGAAACCCCGTCACGGCCGAGCGGAATGTAGTGATACGCAAGCCCCGCGGCTTCTGCCGCCGCCTGCATCGTCGCCGATGTCGGCTGGTCGGGCGATTCCCCGTCCGGCCGGTTGTTGATCACCGTCGTGAAGCCTGCGGCTTTGATGGCAACGAGATCGTCCGGGCTGATCTGCGGCGAAACACTGATGTCGTCGTTGATCCGCTTCACGTCCAAATGGCTAACTCCAGCTGCGCCCGGCTTCCCGCAACTGTTATAGCCGCCCCCCGAAGCCGGATGCAACTCCGCCGGAAGTCGAAGCGTGGGGCCAGACGTACCGCAGAAACTGTCGGGCACGGTTTCCCTCCCCCGCGAGGGGAGGGAAGCGAAGCTTGGCCGAAGGCTTAGCGGAGCTGGGTGGGGGGACTCTCAGTCAGCACCCCCTAAGCCGCGCTCGCCCTCAGCCCCATCCTTACCGCCGGCAGCGGCATCGGCCGCCCCAGCAGATAGCCCTGCACCGAATTGCACCCGATCCGCCGCAGCTCCTCGAGCTGCTCCAGCGTCTCGACTCCCTCGGCGATCACCTCGACGTCGAGGGTCCTCGCCACGTCGCACACTGCCGCCACGATCACCCGGTCGATCCGCCCCGCTTCGAGATTGGCGATATAGCTCTTGTCGATCTTGATCACGTCGAACGCAAAGCTGCGCAGATATTCGAGGCTGGCATGCCCGGTGCCCAGATCGTCGATGGCGATCCGCACCCCATGCCCGCGTAGCGCCGCGAGGTTCGCCGTCTCCACCCCGCCCGCCTTCATCAGCACGCTTTCGGTCACCTCGACCGTGATCTGCTGCCCGCCGACGCCGGCCTCGAACAGCACATCGATGAACCGCTCGGCGAACTCCGGCCGCCTGAGCTGCACCGGCGACACGTTGATCGCCACCGGCACGCCGAGCTCGCCGATGTCGGTGCAGATCTGCTTCAGCACCACTTCGCCCAGCCGGTCGATCATGTCGCTCTGCTCGGCCACCGCGATGAACTGGCCCGGCAGCACCACGCCGCGATGGCTGTGGTGCCAGCGCACCAGCGCCTCGTACGAGCGCAGCGTCACCCCGTCCGTCGCATAGACCGGCTGGTAGTAGACCTTGATTTCGTCGAGCAGCAGCGCCGCCCGCAATTCACGCAGGATCGAGCGCGCATGCCGCTCGTCGACCAGCATGTCGTGGTCGTAGCCCACCGCCATGGCCCGGCCCTGCCGCTTGCCGCGATAGAGCGCGAGGTCGGCGCGGCTCATCAGTTCGCCCGCATCCTCGGCGTCGTGCGGCGCCACCGCGATCCCCACCGTCGCCGACAGCCGCGTCAGCCGGTCGCCGATCTTGATCTCACGGCGAAGTTCGGCCAGCACCCGCTCCGCCAGCTTGGTCAGCGACCGCTTGTTGTCGTGCCCGACCAGCGCGATGCCGAACTCGTCGCCGCCCAGCCGTCCGATGATCGCCTCCGGCATCAGCCGGCGGATGGTCTCGATCAGGTGCAGCAGCGCCGTATCGCCGGCCGCGTGCCCCTGCGTGTCGTTGATCGCCTTGAGGTGGTCCATGTCGAGCTGCAGGTAGCCCACCGGCACCATCGAGCCCGAATGCACGTGCCGCCGGATCTCGTCCATGAAATACGAGCGGGTGAACGCCCCGGTCAGCGCGTCGCGATGCGCCATGGCGATCACCTCGAGCCGCTGCTTTTCGGCATTGCCGAGCTGGTCGCGCAGCACCCTGTACCCCACCCGCCACAGCGCCAGCATCAGCGCCAGCGTCACTGCCGCCCCGAGCGGCAGCCAGGCGAGCTGCGACGCCATGCCGAAATCCGCCGCCACTGCCGCGAGGCTGAAGCCGAGCGCGATTGCGACGAGGCTGCCGCCCGCCACCGATATGGCCCGATAGATATCGAGCACGCTACGTAAAGAAGAGTCGTCCCGCACCGGTGCCCCACCGATCAATGTTTCGGCCGACCTTGCCACGTCGCGGGTTAAGGAAAACTCACTGTTCCAAAAATTACGCAGCAATATCAGTCACTTAATCGACAAGGGCGGAAGACTATGTCGGCTCCATGACAGCGATATTACAAACCGTGGCAGCGGCCGGGCATCTTCGCCGCCATCGTGAATCGAGGCTTAATTGCCGACCGGCTTGCCCACCCATTGCTGCCAGATCTCGCCGCGCGCCGCGACGAACGCATCCGCCACGCTCTCGATCGTCGCGCCCGGCTCGTTGAGGTTCTGCAGCAGTGTGTTCATCTCGGAAAACGGCATGTGCGCCCGCTGGAAATACGCCGCCACTTCCGGCGCCTCGAGATAGACCCACTGCGCCAGCGCCACCACTACCGGGTCCGACGCATAGCTCGACGGCTGCGGATTGGTGCACACGTCCCGCCCGAGGCAGACGAAATTGTCGCGGTTGAACGGCCCGAGGTCCACCGGCTTGAACCCGAACTGCGCCAGCACAGCATTGGGCTGCCAATAGTAGAACAGGATCGGCTCCTTGCGGCTCTCCGCTTCCGAGATCAGCGTATCGAGCTCGAACCGGTTGGCCGGCTCGACCACGTCGAGCAGGTCGCTGAGCCCGAGCGCCTTGATCAGATTGCGGTTGATCACCGCGCAGGCCCAGTCCGGCGGACACGAGATGAACCGCGCCTTCTTGCTTCCCGGCACGACGAAATCCTTGAACCGGTCCTTGAGGTTGCCAACCTTCAGCACGTCGGGATGCGCCGCCGCCTCGTAATCGGGCACGAACCAGCCCTCGAACAACTGGTCCGCATACGTCGTCCCCGCCTGCCGCACTTCCTGCGTCTTGAGCGCATTGTTCCACACATCGGCGACGCGGGTGATCCACAATTCCGGCGCCACCGCCGGCTGGCCGTTGACGCCCATCGACGACGCCGTCGATGCCATGTCGCCCGGCACCACCTCGACGTCGCAGCCGAAATTCTCCTTGATCAGCCGCGCATGGATTTCCGCGAGGAGCTGCGCCGACGGCCATTGCATCTTGGCGATGGTGATGGTCTCGCCGCCGCACGGCGCTGGCGGCTCGGGCTCCGCCGATGATGAGGCATCCGCATCGGCCGACGCATCCGCGGCCGCACTCGGGCTCGCATCGATCGTCGGCAATTGCACCGGGTCGTTGGGCAGCGAGACGATATCGTCCTGCGCCAGCGCCGGCAGCGCCAGCGCGCCCAGAAGGATCAGGAAACCGAGGAGCCGCATCGTCGCTTTTCGCCAAATCACCGGCGAACCCTAGAGCGTTTCCAGGAAAAGTTGCAGACTTTTCCGGTTCGGAAACGCGACCGGACAAAGGCGCGGAGCGTTCGCCGTTTCGCGGCAACGGTGAAAAGCTCCGCGGGGTTGGCGCGTTCTTAAGCAACCGCGCAACGCCTTTGCCAACCGGATCAAATCCGGGTGACTCCCGTGATATATTTATGCAATATCGCCCGCAGCGGAGCGCTTTTCGGGGGCTCCCAAGACCTGTTGCGCTACCTGAACAAGGTCATGAAGGCCGCCGGGGAAGAGCAACAATTGCAGAGGGACATCATGATCAACGTGAACAAATTCGTCGGTCTGGCCGCCGTCGCCGCCATGCTGGCCGCGACCCCGGCTCTGGCCGCCGATGTCAAAATCGGTATTTTGGGCGATCTCACCGGCCCGATCGAAGCCCTGGCAGGCCCGATCGTGAAGGGTGCCCAGCAGGCATTTGACGACGTCAACGCCCAGGGCGGCATCCTCGACGGCAAGATCGTGTCGGTCACCGGCGACAGCGCCTGCGACCCGTCCGTTGCCGGCCCCGCCGCCGACAAGCTGGTCAACACCGACCAGGTGACGGCCATCATGGGTGCGTTCTGCACCGGCGCCACCATCGGCGCGGCCACCGCTGCCGGCATCCCGGGCGGCGTCGTCATGATCTCGCCGTCGGCCACCGCCCCGGCGCTGACCACGCTCGACGACAACGACCTCGTCTTCCGTACCGCCCCGTCCGACGCCTTCCAGGGCGTGAAGCTCGCCGACCTCCTCATCCAGAAGGGCGTCAAGTCGGTCGCGCTGACCTACGTCAACAACGACTACGGCAAAGGCCTCGCCGACGTGTTCAAGGCGCAGTACGCCAAGGACGGCGGCACCGTGACCGCTGACGTGTCGCACGAAGACGGCAAGGCCGACTACCGCGCCGAGCTCGGCCAGTTGGCCGCCGGCGGCACGCAGGACCTCGTGATCATCGCCTACGCCTCGGGCTCGGGTCACACCATCCTGCAGCAGGCTGTCGAGTCGGGTGACTTCAACACCTATATCGGCGTCGACGGCATGATCGGCGACGACCTGCTCAAGGGCATCGACCCGGCTGCCGTCAACGGCAAGCTCTTTGCCACCCGCGCCGGTTCCTACACCGGTGACGGCGCCGCCGCTTTCGACAAGGCCGAAGCTTCGCTCAAGAACGACAAGGGCCAGTACGACACCTACGTGCCGCAGGCCTACGACGCCGCGTTCCTCCTCGCGCTCGCGATCGAAAAGAACGGCAATGCCGGCCGCGAAGGCCTCTCGCAGGCGCTGCGCGACGTCGCCACCGCCCCCGGCGAGAAGATCCTCCCCGGCGAGTGGGCCAAGGCCCTGGCCGACATCAAGGCCGGCAAGGACATCGACTATGACGGCGCCGGTGGCCCGGCCGAATTCGACGCCGCTGGCGACGTCGACGGCATCATCGTCGAAGTCGACGTGACCGACGGCAAGTTCGTCGAAGTCGGCGCCGTGAAGTAACCTTCACCACCAACCAATCACGAAAGGCCCGGGCAGCCCCCGGGCCTTTTTCATTGCCAGCCTCACAGTCAGGAATCCTCTCCCGCTCCGCGACGCCTCAGTCGGCGATCCTCTCCCGTTTACAGGGGAGGGGGACCAGCGAAGCTGGTGGAGGGGGGTGCGCCTTGCACGACGATAGCGTCCCCTCAGTACTCCGCAGCCCCTATTGCCAAATCCGACCCCGCCGTCCCCAATACACCCCCGCCGCCACCGGAGCCCGCCGATGCTGCCCATCATCACCGTCTTCGAACGCTCGCCCGACCGCGGCAAGGGTCTCGCCCGCGACACCCGCGTCCGCTGGGCGCTCGAGGAAATCGGCCAGCCCTACAATGTGCGTTTCGTCTCGATGGCGGCGATGAAGGAGCCGGAGCATCGCGCCCGCAATCCCTTCGGCCAGATTCCGACCTATGAGCACGGCGACCTCATCCTCTTCGAAAGCGGCGCGATCATCCACCATCTCGCCCGGCAGCACCCCGTCCTGCTGCCCACCGACGCCGATGCCCGCGCCCGCGCCCTCACCTGGATGTTCGCCGCCGTCAGCACGGTCGAGCCGCCGATCCTCGACCTCGCCATCGCCAGGGTCATCGAGGGCAACCAACCCTGGGCGCAGGAACGCCTGCCGCTGGTCGAAGCCCGCGTCCACCGGGTGCTGGCCGATCTCTCCAACCGGCTGGGCGATGCCGATTGGCTCGACGGCGCCTTCACCGCCGGCGATCTGATGATGGTCCACGTGATCGAGCGGGTGAAGCCCTCGGGCCTCCACACCGCCTACCCCAACCTCGTCGCCTACATCGAGCGCGCCGAAGCCCGCCCCGCCTACCAGCGCGCCTTCGCCGCCCAATACGCCATCAACGCCGCCCCGTAAGAGGCGGCTATTTCTCGCGCCGCACCACTTCGGGGATCAGCCCCTTCGGCGCATAGCGCAGCGCCAGCGAGATCACGATGCCCAGCACGAACACGCGCATCTGCAGCGCCCGCGAGTCGATCTCGGGGATGGCGCCCCAGCCGAGTTGCGTCGACCAGTCCGACACCGTGTAGAACAGCGCCTGGCTGAGCGGCGCCGACAGCACCCAGATCAGATAGATGAACAGCGAGCCCAGCAGCACGCCCCAATTGTTGCCCGCGCCGCCCACGATCACCATCACCCACAGCAGGAATGTGTGGTTGATCGGCTGGTACGAGCCCGGATCGAAGATCTGGAGGATCGACACCAGGATCGCCCCGCCCACGCCCATCAGCGCCGAGCCGAGAATGAAGATCTCGAGCTGGCGTGAAACGACGTTCTTGCCCATCGAGTTGGCGGCGATGTGGTTGTCGCGGATGGCGCGCATCATGCGGCCCCATGGCCCGCGATAGGCGCGCTGCACCAGAAAGATCACCACCGCGATGATCACCACCAGCACCAGCAGGTACATGCCGCGCGCATAGAGGAACGAGCTCGCAATATCGACGCCGGTCTTTTGCAGCTCCACCGTCGTCGGCGTCGGCCACGGGATCGGCGACACCGTCAGCGTGCCGCGCGTCAGCCAGTCCATGTTCTTGATCAACGCGCGGATGATCTCGGAAATGCCGATCGTCGCGATGGCGAGATAGTCCGTCCGCAGCCCCAGCGCGATCTTGCCGATGACCCGCGCGACCACCGCCGACAGGATGCCGCCGAAGATCCAGCCGATCACCGGATGCAGCCCGAGCCCGCCCACGAACCCGTCATGCTGCTCGACATAGGCCGCCGCCGGGTCGATCTGGCTGCGATAGAGCACATAGCCGATGAACCAGCACAGCAGCACCAGCGCCGTCTTCCAGCCGCCTCTGATCCCGATCCTGTCGCTGCGCCGCGCCGCCCACACCAGGGCATAGCCGGCCGCGAACGCGATGAAGGCGCGCAGCAGCAGCATCGGCCCGTCGCCCACCCAGAACGTCTTGCTCACCGGGTACGACGCGAACGTCACCGCCGCGCCGCCGATCATCAAAAAGCCCAGGATGCCGAAATTGAACAGCCCGCCATAACCGAACTGGATGTTGAGCCCGAGCGCCACCAGCGCGAAAGCCGCGCCCTGCAGCAGCAGCAGCGAGACGTTCGCGGGCCCCTGCCAGAAGCCGACGAAGACGATGAAGACCACAAGGCCGAGATACAGCAGCCCGGCGCGCTGCAGGGAACTCATGTCGAGGCTCCCTTGAAGATACCGGTCGGCCGCCACAGCAGCGTCATCACCAGGATGACGAACGACACCGTGAGCTTATATTCGGTCGGCACGAGGCTGAGGTCGTTCGGAATGACGATCCAGTCGGGCAGCACGCCACTCAGCATCGGCTTGAACAGCGTCGACCAGTTGAACACGCCCAGCGTCTCGGCAAAGCCGAGCAGGAACCCGCCCGCGATGGCGCCATAGGCCTGCCCGAGCCCGCCCACGATCGCCGCCGCGAAGATCGGCAGCACGATATTGAACGCCAGGTCCGGCTTCAGCGACACGTCGAGCGACAGCATCGTGCCCGCCGCGCAGGCGAGCGCGCCGGCGATGATCCATGTCACGCGCACCACCACCTGCGTGTTGATGCCCGACACCTGCGCCAGGTCGGCATTGTCGGACATGGCGCGCATGGCCTTGCCCAGCCGCGTCCGCGTCAGGAAGAGGTTCAGCGCCACGATCAGGATCACCGTCACGATCACCATGATCAGTTGCGGCTCGGTGAAGGTGATCGGCCGCGTGCCGCCAAGCCATCCCATGTCGAATTTGAGGATGGTCTTGGTCTCGCCATAGTCGAAAAAGCTGTAGGTGCCGGTGCCGAAGAACAGCCGCACCAGCCCCTGGATCATCAGCGTCGCGCCGATCGAGGCGATCAGCAGCGTCACCGGCTTCGCCCCGCGTCGTCGCAATGGCGCATAGAGCGTCTTGTCGAGCCCGAGCGCCACCGCCGCGGTGATCGCCATCGCCACCGGCAGCACCACGAACCCCATTGGGATCGGGAAGATGATGCCATAGTGATAAAACACCAGCGCCAAGAGGAACGCAAAGAACGCGCCCATCGTCATCATGTCGCCATGGGCGAAATGCGCGAATCTGAGAATGCCGAAAATCAGCGTCACGCCGATCGCGCCCAGCGCATAGATCGAGCCCAGCACCGTGCCCGCAACCAGCACTTTGTTGATGAAAAAGATGAGCTGATCCATGCTTTAGCGAACCCCGACCAGCAGAATGGTGCAGCGCCCCCATGCCTCTCCGCCGTCCCTTCGCCCCCGCAGGGGGAGAAGGTGGCCGAAGGCCGGATGAGGGGGCGGCGACACGCACGGGGCGACGATTGATGGCACATCGATCATCCTCAGCCCCCCAGAAAGCTCTTGGCCACTTCGGGATCGGCGATCAGTTCCGCCCCCGTGCCGGTGAACCGGTTCGCGCCCTGCGCCAGAACGAACCCGCGCGTCGCGAACGCCAGCGCCTGCCGGGCGTTCTGCTCGACCATCAAAATCCCGACGCCCGCCTTGTTGACGGTGACGATGTGCTCGAAAATCTCGAGCACATAGCGGGGGCTAAGCCCCGCCGACGGCTCGTCGAGCATCAGCAGCCGCGGCTTGCTCATCAGCGCCCGGCCCATCGCCACCATCTGGCGCTGCCCACCCGACAATTCGCCCGCCGGCTGCCGGCGCTTTTCCTTGAGCACCGGGAACATCGAATAGATTTCTTCGAGCGTCCCCGAAATGTCGTCGCGCCGGATGAACGCGCCCATCTCGAGATTTTCCTCGACGCTCATCGAGGTGAACACGTTCTTTTCCTGCGGCACGAAGCTCAGCCCGCGCGGCACCAGCTTGTCCGGCAGCGCATTGGTGATGTCGTCGCCCTCGAACAGCACCTTGCCCGAGGTCACGCGCAACAGCCCGAAGATCGCCTTCAGCGTGGTCGACTTGCCGGCCCCGTTCGGCCCGACGATGACCCCGATGTCCGACTGCTCGATCGAGATATTGACGCCGTTGAGGATCGGCGCCCCGCCATACCCGCCGATGACGTTCTGTACTTCGATCAGGGCCATTTAAGCGGCCGCCACGGGTGCGCCGAAATAGGCTTCGATGATCGCCGGGTTGGCCCGGATTTCGCTCATCGGCCCTTCGGCGATCACCTCGCCCTGCGCCATCACGATCACCGGGTCGCACAGCCGCCCGATCAGATCCATGTCGTGCTCGATGACGAAGAAACTATAGCCCAGCTCCTGGTTCATGCGTTCGATATTGGCCGCGAGGTCCTGCAGCAGCGTGCGGTTGACGCCGGCCGCCACCTCGTCGAGCAGCACCACCTTGGCGTCGACCATCATGGTGCGCCCGAGCTCGAGCAGCTTCTTCTGCCCGCCCGACAGATTGCCCGCGAGTTCGTTCTTGACGTGCGCCAGCTTCAGAAAATCGATGACGTCGTTGGCCTTCTGGCGCACCTCGAGGTCGCGCGCATGCACCGGCCCCGGCGTGAACCAGGTCCGCATCAGGCTCTCGCCCGGCTGCCGGTCGGCCACCACCATCAGGTTCTCCAGCGCCGTCATGTTGGAGAACTCGTGCGCGATCTGGAACGTACGCAGCATCCCGAGCCCGAACAGCGCATAGGGCTCCTGTCCGGTCACGTCCTGGCCGTCGAAGATGATCTTGCCGCTGTCGGGCACGATATTGCCGGCGACGAGGTTGAACAGCGTCGACTTGCCGGCCCCGTTCGGGCCGATCAGCCCGGTGATCGAGCCGCGGGCAACCCTGAGCGAGCAGTTTTTCACCGCCGCGAGACCGCCAAAGCTTTTACTGACGTTCTGCACGTCGATTACTGCGTCGAAAGTCACCCCATCCCCGCCTGACAGTCCGGCACTAAGAGGCCGTTGCGGGGACAATGTTCATATGCAGCCGCGCGGGTCAATATTTCCGGCCTTCAGATGGCCGCGAGCACCGCGTCCGCACTGGGATGGTTCACCGCAAACAGCGTGTTGTAGAGCGTCGCGAGCCGGATCAGCGCCTTGATGTCCACGTCATGCGGCTGCGCCGTCAGCGGATCGACGAAAAAGATCAGCGCATCGAGCCGCCCCTCGGCGATCATCGCGCCGAGCTGCGCATCGCCCCCGAGCGGCCCGCTCAGCAGCCGCGTGACCACGAGCCCGGTCCCCTCGACGATCCGCCCGCCGGTCGTCCCCGTGCCCCAGAGCTCGTGCCGGTTCAGCTTGTCGCGGTTCCGCAGCGCCCAGGCGACCAGCTCGTCCTTCTTGTCGTCATGCGCCACCAGCCCGATCCGCGCCATCTCAGCCTCCACCTGCTGAGGTCGTAATTGCCGCTGCCTCGGCTGGAAATCAACAACCAACCACGGTGTCATTCCCGCGCAGGCGGGAATCCAGACCAGGCGTTCGGACGTCCGAGAACTCCGCCTGGATTCCCGCCTGCGCGGGAATGACACGGTGAATATCGTCAGCTCCTCAACGCCATCGCCTCCGCCAGCAAGATCGCAATATCGTCCACCGGGATCTCGTCGCCCGGCCGGAACGGCATCCAGCGCACCCGCTTCACCTTGCCGTCGTCCTTGAGCAGCGGATGGTCGAGCAGCCGCCCGTTCTGAAAGATCAGCGAAACATGGTCGCGCGCCGGATACACCGCGCAGATGAAGCCGGCCTTGGGGTGGCGGAAGTTCACGGTGTTCCAGCCGAACGCCACCTTCCCCACAAAATCCGGCCGCACCTCGCGCACGATCGCGATCACCTGGCGCCCGAGCTGCCCGATCTCCGCCTCCCGGCGCGCCAGCAATGTGTCGATGTCTTCATCCAGCATGCCGCCTTGTCGCACATCTGTGCGACAGGCGATGTCAGTCTTTCCACAAACGGGCGCGATGCCCTGCGGGGATGACACCCGGTGGGACAGCAGGCTACGACTGGCCCATGACCACACAGCTCGACATCTCGATGGACGGCGCCCTGGGCGTCATTGCCCTCAACCGGCCGGAGGCGATCAATGCGTTGTCGCTCTCGATGATCGAGGGGATCACGGCGGCGCTGGAGCGGTGGCAGGCCGATGCGGCGGCAGGAGCCGTACTGTTCGAGGGGCGCGGCGCCAAGGGGTTTTGCGCCGGAGGCGACGTACGGGCGGCGCGCGCGCTGGTGCTCGAGGGCAATGCCGCGGCCGCCGACGCGTATTTCGCGGCGGAATACCGGATGAACGGCCTGATCGCGGGCTATCCGAAGCCGCTGGTGGCCATCAGCCACGGCGTGACGATGGGCGGCGGCATCGGCATCGCCGGCCATTGCGGCGTGCGGGTGACGCAGCCGGGCGCGCGGTTCGCGATGCCGGAATCGGCGATCGGGTTTTTCGCCGATGTCGGAGTGAGCGCGATCCTCGCCAAGGCGCCGCTCAACCGTGCGCTGCTGTTTTCGATGTCGGGCGTAAGCGTCGGGGCGGCCGACGCCGTGGGGCTAGGGCTTGCCGACGCGGTGGTGGCGCCGGGGCGGATCGGGCAATTGCGCGCCGACCTCGCAGCCGCGGCAGGAGCGGGCGAGCCGCGGACGGCGATGGTGCGGCTGCTCGAGGGCGAATCGATCGTTGCCGGAGAGACGCCGTTTTGCGCCCTGGCCGATCTGCTGCCCGCCGACGAGCCGGACTCGCCGGTGGAGTTCCTCGGCCGCGTCGCCGCCATCCCGGAGCTCGGCGAGATTTCGGCGCTGCTGGCAACGCGCAGTCCCGGATCGCTGGTCGCGACGTTCTTTGCGCAGTTCCGCGCCCGGCGGCAGATGGACGTGCAGCAGACCCTCGCGACAGACCTGCGGCTGGCGGGCGTAATGGCGCGACGGCCCGACTTCGCCGAGGGGGTGCGCGCGGTGCTGGTCGACAAGGACCAGGCGCCGCAATGGGCGCCAGGGACGATGGCCGAACTCGATGTCGAACGCGATGCGCGGCCGATCCTCGATGCCGTGAAAGCCGCCTGAAACCGGGCGGTTTTCGGTGCTCGCGGCGCCGATTGGTTAGCACTTCTTAAACCGTTCCATTGGAGAGTGTCCCGAAGCCCAAAAGGGCTCGGGGGTTAGGTCTCAATGGCCGAGACTGCAAAAATCGTGGCGCTGCCGGCGGTCATCGATCTCGACGCGCTCGATATCGTGCGCGACGGGTTGATCGACGCGGTCGAGCTCGGACCGGTCGAGGTCAATGCCACGGCGGTCGAGCGTGTGGCCACCAATGCCCTCTTCATGCTGGTGAGTGCCGCCGAAACGTCGCGGCGCAACAATTACAGCTTCACCATTTCAGGGGCGTCTGCCCCCATGCTGGCCGCGATCGAGCGACTTGGCCTCGATGCCAGCTTTGCCGGACTACTGAGAGGACAGGCTTGATGCGTGTGCTGACCGTCGACGATTCCCGCACCATCCTCGCGATGCTGCACCATACGCTCAGCAATGCCGGCTTCGAGGTGCTGCAGGCCGAAGACGGCCAGAAGGGCCTCGACGTGCTCGCCAGCGAGACGGTCGACGTGGTGATCACCGACATCAACATGCCGGTGATGGACGGTATCGAGTTCATCAAGCATGTGCGCGCGTCGGGCGAGCACAACAGCCTGCCGATCCTGATCCTCACCACCGAAACCAGCCAGGACAAGCGCGACCAGGGCCGCGCCGCTGGCGGGACGGGCTGGATCGTCAAGCCGTTCGACCCCGAAAAGCTGATCTCGGTGATCCACCGCGTGGTCCACTGACCGATTTTGCTGACCCAGAAGGGGAAAGCTTGAGATGAGCGATCTCGACGATTTCAAAGCCACCTATTTCGACGAATGCTCCGAGCTCCTGACGGAGCTCGAAGAGCAGTTCGCGGCCATCGAAGGCGGCGACCGCAGTTCCGACCGGCTGAATGCTGTGTTCCGCGCCATCCACTCGATCAAGGGCGGCGGCGGTGCGTTCGGTTTCTCCGAGCTCGTGGCGTTCGCGCATGCCTATGAGACGCTGCTCGACCATGTGCGCGACGGGCGCATCGAGCTTGCCGGCACGGTGGCGACTTTGTGCATCCGGGCGAACGACCTTGTGGCCGATTTCGTCAACGCGGCCAAGGACGGCACCACGCTCGGCCCCGACTACGGCGCCGACGAGCGCCAGCAGTTCGACGCGCTGACCAACACCGAGGCCAGGCCCAAATCGGCCGCCGGCGACGACGAAGCGGACGACGGCCCGCCGATCGACGAGTTCGACATCGAGTTCACGCCCGTGATGGTGCAGCTCGATATGCCGGCGGACGAGCCGGCGCCCGTCACGGTCGCACCGGTCGCGACCGAGGACAGCTTCGCCCTCCCGCCGCTCGCGGCCGAAAAGGGCCACTGGGAAATCCATTTTGCGCCGCACAGCGAGCTCTATGCGCGTGCCAACGATCCGCTGCTGCTCTTCCGCGAATTGGGGCATCTGGGCGAGCTGACGGTGAATGCGCGGGTGGGCGAGATTCCGCCGCTCGCCGATTTCGAGCCGTTCGGCATCTATTGCACCTGGGAGCTGACGCTGGTGTCGCCGACGGCGACCGCCGAGCAGATCGCCGAAGTGTTCGAGTTCGTCGAAGGCAATTGCGAGCTGTCGATCGCGCTGCTCGGCAAGGGCGCGGTGGCCAAGGCCGATGCGCCGTCGCTGGCCGATCTTGCGGCGCTGGTTGCGCCGCCATCCGCCCCGGTGGTCGAGGACGAAGCGCCGGCGTTGAGCTTTGCCGATCTCGCCGAGACGGTGAAAGCCGAAATGCCGGTGAAGAAGGCCGCGCCTGCCGCGACGGTCGTGCCCATGCCGACCAGGCCGGCCGACATCGATCCGGCGCCGTCGCTCGCCAGCGAAGACCATGAAGACCGCCGGACCGGCGAGGCCGACCGCCGCGGCGCCGGCGTGCAGTCGATCCGCGTCGATCTCGACAAGGTCGACCGCGTCGTCAACATGGTGGGCGAGCTGGTGATCACGCAGTCGATGCTGACCCAGCAGATGGACGACAATCTGCGCGCGCATTACCAGGAGCTGGTGCGCGGGCTCGAAGTGCTGGCGCAGACGACGCGCGGGCTGCAGGACGCGGTGATGGCGATCCGCGCGCAGCCGGTCAAATCGGTGTTCAGCCGGATGCCGCGGCTGGTGCGCGAACTCGCCACCAAGACGGGCAAGAAGATCAAGCTCGAAACCATCGGCGAAGCGACCGAGATCGACAAGACGGTGATCGAGCAGCTCAGCGATCCGCTGACGCATATGATCCGCAATTCGGCGGACCACGGCATCGAGAGCCCGGCCAAGCGCCTCGCCGTGGGCAAGCCGGAGATCGGCACCATCCGGCTCTCGGCGGAGCAGGCCGGCGGCAACATCCTCATTGCGGTCGAGGACGATGGCGGCGGGATCAACCGCGAGCGCGTGCTGCAGGTGGCGCGCGACCGCATGGTGATCGGGCCGGACCAGCAACTGACCGAAGAGCAGATCGACAATCTGATCTTCGCGCCGGGCTTTTCGACGGCCAGCGAGGTGTCGGACATTTCGGGTCGCGGCGTCGGCATGGACGTGGTGCTGTCGAACATCAAGAAGATCGGCGGCTCGGTGCATGTGCGCTCGCGCACCGGCCTCGGCACCCGCATGACGCTCAGGCTGCCACTCACGCTGGCGGTGCTCGACGTGATGCTGGTCAAGGTCGGCGGCAGCCCCTACGTCATCCCGCTCAGCTCGATCGTCGAAACGATCCAGTGCTCACGCGCCGATTTCGGCCGGGCGCCGTCGGGCGCCAAGGTGCTGCGCGTGCGCGGCGAATATGTGCAGGTGGTCGATCTCGTCGACCGCTTCGAGATGCCGAGCGAGGCCGATCTCGCCAACCGCTTCGTCGTGCTGTGCGAAGCCGAGGGCGGCGTGAAGATCGCGCTGATCGTCGATGACATCATCGGCCAGCAGCAGGTGGTGATCAAAAGCCTCGAAGAGAACTTCCAGTCGATCGACGGCATCGCCGGCGGCACCATTCTGGGCGACGGCAACGTCGCGCTCATCGTCGACGTACAGGGCCTCAAGGCCCAGACACTTCACAAGAACGCCGCCTAGGACGGGCGGCAAAGGATCAGAAGATGGACTCGCTTGCTTACAAGGACGACTACGGCCAGGGCGCCCAGGTCAACGCGCAGAACTCGCTGCAATTGATCGCGTTTTCGATCGGCGAACAGACCTATGGCGTCGAGATCACCACGGTCCGCGAGATCCGTGCCTGGAACGGCGCGACGCCGCTGCCGAACACCCGCGACTATGTGCGCGGCGTGATCAACCTGCGCGGCACCATCGTGCCGATCTTCGATCTGCGCGCGCGCTTCGGCGAGGGCCAGACCTCGCCCACCAAGAACCACGTGGTGGTGGTGATGTCGGTCGGCGAGAAGTGGGTCGGCATCCTCGTGGACGCGGTGAGCGACATTCTCACGGTGTCGAAGGACGACATCCACAACGTGCCCGAGGGCAATTCGCTCGATACCGAGCTGCTCAACGGCATCGTGACGCATGAGAGCCGCATGGTCGGCCTGATCGACCTGCATGCGGTGATCAGCGGCGCCAAGGTCGACGGCTAGAACAAGAGTTCAAGAATTGCGTGAAAGGGTGCCCACGGGCACCCTTTTGTTTTTGGGGATGCTGCCGACAGCGGGACCGGACGAGCTAGAACAGATCCACGTCGCCGTTGGACGGAACTGCGGCCACGCCATGCAGCGTCGGCACGCGCAATTCGTCGAGGACGAGATTGGACCAGATTTCGTCGTAGTCGGAATCGGGCGCGGTAGCCGGCAGCAGCGCGAACTGGCGCACGGCCAGCGCCATGTTCTGGCAGCGCTGCTCGATGCGGTCCTGCCCCTGCAGTGCCGACACGATCATGGCGACGGCCTGCCGCTTGGCGGCTTCGCAGCTCAAATTCTTGTCCGCCAGCACTTCGAGCGCGTCGGTGATGCCGTCGACCATCGCCGCGGTCTGACGGGCAGTCTCATCGAGTTCACGGGCAAGCTTCTGCAGCGACATAGACGGCGGTCCCCAATACGTCACCTATACCGCGAGAAATCTAAAACTCTCTTGCGGGATTATGTGAAAGCAGCATGGTTGCCGAAACTGGTTAGAAGTTCCCTAAGGAATCGGACTCTATGCTGATGTCGACTTGTCAGGGGCGACCGAAACAATGACCACCAGCCGCGGCGCCGCACCCGCTTTCGACCGGGGCGTCGTGACCACCATCCACCAGGGCGACTGCCTGGTCGGCGGCGACGAAGACCTGACATTTTCCACCATCCTCGGCTCCTGCGTATCGGCCTGCGTGCGCGATACCGAGGCGCAGATCGGCGGAATGAACCACTTTCTCCTCGCCGAACCCTCCGGCAGCGCCAAGGACCGCTACGGCGCTTCGGCGCGCTACGGCGCCTTCGCCATGGAGCAGTTGATCAACAAGGTGCTGAGCCGCGGCACCGGGCGCAAGGCCAATCTCGAAATCAAGGTCTTCGGCGGTGGCCTGATCAACTCGGCCCTGACCGACGTGGGCGCCAAGAACGTCGAGTTCGTGCACGAATTTCTGTCCAACGAAGGCTATCATCTCGCCGGCGAGGATGTCGGCGGCGCCTTTGCGCGCCGGGTGATGTTCAAGCCGCATTCGGGCCGGGCGTTCGTCAAGCGGCTGGACAGCACGGCCGCGTCGCATGTCGAGCGGGAAGAACTCTCGATCGTCACCAAACGCGTCGCCGCGATCGTCCGTCCGCCGGTCGACGACATCGAACTGTTCTGAGCGACGGCAAATCTTGGGATTTGTAACCGAAATCCTACCCGCCGGCGGCGCAATATAGATTTGGTTAACCATTCGGATTTTAGGGTCGAATCGTCTTCTTTGGCCCAAAGTCCGGATGCGCCGCACCAGAGTAGCGCTCATCGTCGACCTGATGTGGCTCGCCGCGATTGCCGTCGCGATCGCGAGCCTCGCGGTATTCGGGCAGAGCCTCGTGACGCTCGGCGTAGCGGCGGCGGCGGCCATCGTCGCGATCTGGGCCAGCCTCGCCTTCGCGGCGCGCAGCGAAAAGCAGGTGCAGCGCAAGCTCGCCGAGCTCGGCCGGGCGGTGGGCGCCGCCAGCGACAAGGACCTGCGCGACGGGGTGAGCGTCGAGGCGATCGTTGCCAATCTCGCGACCCGGCTCGACCGCGCCAGCCAGTTCAAGGCGGCGTTTCTCGGCCTCAGCCACCCGGCGCTGCTGGCCAGTGGCGACGGCGAGATCATCGGCGTCAGCCGCGGGCTGGCGGCTTTGTCGCCCGCGGCGGTCGAGGGAGCGCCGGTCGACGCGGTGCTCGGCAGCAGCTATGCGAGCGGCGGCATGGCGCAGGAAGAGCTGGTCAGCCTCGATGGCGTGCGGCACGCGGCGCATCAGCGTCCGGCCGGCGCCGGGCGCGCGGTCATCGAGTTCACGCCCGCGGGGGCGTTCATTGCCGACGACGAGCTCGATGCGTTCGCGACGGCGCTGGCGGGCGGGCAGACCGGCTTCCGCTTCGACGAGCGGGCGCTTGCCGCCTCGCCCGCCCTGCGGGCCCTGGGCGATGGACTCGAGGCGCTGGACCTCGGCGTGGCGGCGCTCAACCGGCTGCTCGAAGGCGAGGAGCTGACGCCCGAAATGCTGCGCGCCAATTCCGGGATTTCGCCGCAGGTCCGCGATCTCGCGGACTGGCTGATGGCGCTCGGCGAAGAACGCGACGAGCATGCCGCGGTGCGCGCCGGCCTCGAGCGCAAGATGGAAGCCGTGCTGGCGGCGATCGACAAATACCGCGCCTCGGTCAAGGCGCTCGCGAGCCTCGCCGATGGCGCGCGCGAGGACGTGGCCGTGGCAGGCGCGGCGGTGGTGCGCAGCCGCGACCGCTCGCGCAAGGCCGGGCTGCTCGGCCGCGAGACCAGGGGGCTGATGGCCGAAGCCGAGAAGGTGGCCGAGCGCAGCAACCTCGCGGCGGGCAGCGTCGAGGGCACGACCGCGGAAATCGACAAGCTCGTCGCCGCAATCGAGGATGTGAGCTTCCGCACCAATCTGCTGGCGCTCAACGCGGCAGTCGAGGCGGCGCGCGCCGGAGAAACCGGGGCCGGCTTTGCAGTGGTGGCCGAAGAAGTGCGCATGCTGGCGCAGTCGTCGCAAAAGACGGCGCGAGATATTCGGGTGCTGGTGGGCGCCAGCCGCAATCAATCGGGCGCTGGTCTTGCCGAAGCGCAAACGCTCAAAAATATTCTCGCGGGCCTCACCGGACATTTAGAGAATCTAAGCAATGAAACGGACATGATCGCCGGCGCCCTCGAAGAGGGCAGCGGGGCGATCAGCCGTCTCGATGCGCATATCGCCTCGATGGAGGACGAAACATCGAAGGCGATGACGCTGCCGGCCCGCCGGCAGCAAAGATGATGGACGGGGGACGATGGAAGCCGAATTTGCCCTGAGCGAGCGCGATTTCGCGCGCATACGCGAGCGGCTGTACGAGGTCGCGGGGATTTCGCTTTCGGACGCCAAGCGCACCCTGGTCATCGCCCGGCTGTCCAAGGTGGTGCGCGGGCTGAAGCTCAATTCGTTCGATGCCTATATCGACTACCTCGAGCGGCAGGGAACGGCCGACGACGCGCAGGACTTCGTCAACGCGCTGACCACCAACCTCACCCGCTTCTGGCGCGAGGAGCACCACTTCGCCCATCTGGTCGGGCATGTCGGCGAACTGATGCGGCGGCAGTCGGCCAGCAAGCGGCTCCGCATCTGGTCGGCCGGCTGCTCGACCGGACAGGAACCCTACACCATCGCGCTCAACCTGCTGGCGGCGTGGCCGGAGCTCAAGCGCTGGGACTTCAAGATTCTCGCGACCGACATCGACACGGCGGTCATCGCCAAGGCGGCGACCGCGACCTACCCCGACAGCGAGCTCAACGGGCTCAGCATGGAGCGGGCGCGGCTGTTCGAGCGGGCGGGCGACGGGCACATCCGCGTTCCCGCGGCTGCCGCCTCGCTCGTATCGTTCAAGCCGCTGAACCTGATGGCGCCATGGCCGATGAAGGGGCCGTTCGACGCCATCTTCTGCCGGAACGTCGCGATCTATTTCGACAAGCGGACACAGGCCGAAGTATTCGGCCGGCTGGGCGAAATCCTGGCGCCGGGCGGCTTTCTCTATATCGGGCACTCCGAAAACCTCGGCGCCGGGGGCGCCGGTTTCCAGCTCGTCGGCAAGACCATCTACCAGGCCCGGCCACAGCGGGCGAAGGACGCGGCATGAGCATCAAGGTTCTGATCGTCGACGACAGCGCGCTGATCCGTGAAGTGCTGACCCGCACGCTCGGGCGCGACAGCGATATCGTAGTGGTGGGCACCGCCGAGGACCCCATCGACGCACGCGAAAAGATCAAGACGCTCAACCCGGACGTGGTGACGCTCGACATCGAAATGCCCAACATGAACGGGCTGGCGTTCCTCGACAAGCTGATGCGGCTGCACCCGCTGCCGGTGGTGATGGTGTCGACGCTGACCACCAAGGGCGCGAGCGAGACGCTGCTGGCGCTGGAGCTGGGGGCGGTCGATTTCGTCGCCAAGCCGTCGGCGGATTTGGCGGGCGGCATCGAGGCGTTCGGGCACAATCTGCGCGAGAAGGTGCGAGCGGCAGCCCATTCGGACGTGCGCTCGCACGGCAACAAGCCCGCGGCGCCGCCGAAGCTCAGGACGGCGGCGGCCCCCAGCGGCGCGCTGATCGCGCTCGGGGCATCGACGGGCGGCGTCGAGGCGATCCGCGTGGTGCTGGGCGAAATGCCGCCCGATTGCCCGCCGATCGTCATCGCGCAGCACATGCCGGCCGGGTTCACGACGCGCTTCGCGGCGCGGCTCGACGAGCTCAGCGAAGTCGGCGTGGTCGAGGCCGACGACCGCATGGTGCTCGAAAAGGGCAAGGCCTACGTGGCGCGGGGCGACTGGCACCTGCGGGTGGAGCGCAGCTCCGGGCAGCTCAAATGCCGGCTGGGGCAGGACGATCTGGTGTCGGGCCACCGGCCCAGCGTCGACGTGCTGTTCGAGTCGGTGGCGCATACGGTGGGGGCGATGGCGGTGGGCGCCATCCTCACCGGCATGGGCCGTGACGGCGCGCGCGGCCTCAAGCTGATGCGCGACGCGGGCGCCTACACCGTCGGGCAGTCGCAGGCCTCGGCGCTGGTCTACGGCATGCCGCGGGTGGCGTTCGAAGAGGGCGCGGTGGTCGAACAGGCGCCGGTCGAGATCATCGCGGCCAAGCTCGTGAACGCGCTCACGCGGCTCAAGAGCGCGGCATAAGGCCAACGGCCAAGTTGAGAGAATGGTAACGCTTTTTCCCTAGCCTTTCGGCGTGCCGCATTGCGTTCCTGGCACCCGAAGAGATCGAGTTTCCCATGCCCAAAGCGAGCGATGTCAGCGTCCTGATCGTCGACGACCAGCAGTCGATGCGGGGTATCTGCAAGTATATCCTGACGCAGCTCGGCTTCAAGGACATCATCGAGGCCAAGTCGGGCCGCGATGCATTGGGCAAGCTCGAAAAGAGCAACGTCCACCTGATCATCTCAGACTGGAACATGGAAGACATCGACGGGCTGACGCTGCTGCGCGTCATCCGCAAGCACCCCAAGACGGCGAGCATGCCGTTCATCATGGCGACCGGCCGCTCCGACAAGGAACAGGTGAAGGAAGCGATCTCGTTCGGGGTGAACAACTATATCATCAAGCCGTTCGACGCCGGCACGATGAAAAAGCGGATCGAAGCCGTTATCGGCGCGCTGTCGTAAGCTCCTGCCGCCGCTCGATTTTGCGCGCAAAGCGATGATGCCAACGCCGTTGCGACGGCCTTCCGGGACGACGAAACCCCTGCGCCGATGACAGTGTGGATGGCCCGGCGCCTTAACTTGTCTGTTACCTTCGCAATACTTGCCTCACGGAAACCCCGTAAGGACTTCTTCACAATCGATTGCCTATAGTTTCGGCAGTTCTTGGCCCCTGGGGGGAGGGGTCGAGGCTGGTCTTTTTTTGCCAGCATGAGTGCCCCCGCTGTCCCGCGGAGCCGATCTCATGAAACTGCTGCCCAGGTTCAACATCGCCCAGAAGCTGCCCCTCAACGTGATCGGCGCGGCGCTGGTGGTCGGACTCGGGATCGGCATCGCCGGATATTCGATCGGGCTGCAGACGGTGAACGCGCAGCGCGCGCAGAGCTTCGATGCCTCGGTGCAGTCGGCGACCGACCAGGTGACGGGCTACTTCAAGGATATCGCGGTCGACCTGACGATGTTCGCGGCGCGGGCCGACACCGTCACGCAGATCGACAACATGACGCGTTCGTTCATCGAGGCGAACGTGCAGGGCAAGGGCACCGAGGCGCTCCACACCGCCTACATCAAGAACAACCCCAATCCGCAGTGGGAGCGCGCCAAGATCGACGGCGTCGGCGCCATCGGCGGCACCTATGACGGCCAGCACAAGCGGTTCCACCCGACCTGGCACAATCTGCTCGAACAGAAGCAGTACGACGACGTGCTGCTGTTCAACGCCGATGGAATCCTGCTCTACACGGTGCAGAAGAACGACGACTTCGCCACCGACTTCTCCAAAGGCGGCGGCAATCCATTGTCGGAAGCGCCGCTCGGGCTGCTGCTGCGGCAGGTGGCGGCGATGCCGGCGGGAGAGGTGGCGTTCGCCGATTTCAGCTTCTACCAGCCGGCCGGGCGGCCCGAGAGCTTCATGGCGACGCCGGTCTACAAGGACGACAAATACGAAGGCGCGCTGGTGTTCGAGCTGTCGTCCGCCGGCATCTCCAAGAAGATGGATTCGATCCGCGGGCTCGGCCAGACCGGAGAAGCGATGATCGTGGGCGCCGACGGGCTGATGCGGACGCAGTCGCGCTTCACGACCGACCCCAACGTGCTGGTGACGCCGGTGCGCAGCGACCTGGTGACGGCGGCGATCGACGGGCAGACGGTCACCGGCGACATCGCCGATTTCCGCGGCCGGCACGTGGTGGCCAAGGCCGCGCCGTTCGCCTTCGCCGGCACCAGATGGGCGGTGATGGCGGTCGAGAGCGACGCCGAAGTGTTCGCGCCGGTCGATCAGATGCGCAACACAATGCTGCTGATCGGGCTGGCGCTGCTCGCCGCGGCGGCGGTGATCGGCTACATTTTCTCGCGCTCGATCACCCGCCCCCTCACCCGGCTGACGGCATCGATGAAGGCGCTGGCCGAAGGCCAGCTCGACGCCGAGGTCACCGACGCCGGGCGGCATGACGAGATCGGCGAGATGGCGCGCACGGTGGAGGTGTTCCGCGAAAGCGCGCTCAAGGTCAATTCGATGACCGAGGGCGAGCGGCGGGCGGCGGCAGACCGGCGGGTCGAGCGCAGCACGATGATGCAGGCGCTGCAGCGCTCGTTCGGCGAAGTGGTGGACGCCGCGCAGCAGGGCGATTTCGGCAGGCGGGTCGAGGCGGAGTTCCCCGATCGCGAGCTCAACGTCATCGCGGCGTCGATCAACAACCTGGTCGAGACGGTGGAGCGCGGGCTGGGCGAGACCGGCCGCGTGCTCTCGGCGCTCGCCAATACCGACCTGACGCACCGGGTCGAGGGCGAGTACGAAGGCGCGTTCCACCAGCTCAAGACCGACACCAACGCCGTGGCGGAAAAGCTGGGCGACATCGTCGGGCGCCTCAAGGACACCTCGCGGACGCTGAAGACCGCGACGACCGAGATTTTGTCGGGCGCCAACGACCTCAGCGAGCGCACCGCCAAGCAGGCCGCGACGATCGAGGAGACGTCGGCGGCGATGGAGCAACTGGCCAACACCGTGCTCGAAAACGCGCAGCGCGCCAAGGAGGCCAGCGTCGTCGCCGGAACGGTGACGCAGACTGCCGAAGAGGGTGGCGCGGTGATGGTCAAGGCGACCGACGCGATGGAGCGGATCACCAATTCGTCCGGCAAGATCTCCAACATCATCGGGCTCATCGACGACATCGCCTTCCAGACCAACCTCCTGGCCCTCAACGCCTCGGTGGAAGCGGCGCGCGCCGGGGAAGCCGGCAAGGGTTTTGCCGTGGTGGCAGTCGAGGTGCGGCGGCTGGCGCAATCGGCGGCGCAGGCATCGTCGGAAGTGAAGGGCCTCATCGAGCAGTCGGGCACGGAGGTGAAGACCGGCTCGAAGCTGGTGCTGGAGGCCGCGAGCAAGCTGCAGGCGATGCTGGTGGCGGCGCGCTCGTCGAACGAGCTGATGGACGGCATCGCCCGACAGTCGCAGGATCAGGCGGCCTCGATCGAGGAAGTCAACGCCGCCGTGCGGCAGATGGACGAGATGACCCAGCACAACGCCGCGCTGGTCGAGGAGACCAACGCCGCCATCGAGCAGACGGAAGCGCAGGCGGTGGCGCTCGACGGCATCGTCGAGGTGTTCACGACAACCTCCGGCGGGGCGCGCACGGCCCGGCCGGCAGCGGCTCCGGCGGCACGGGGGATCAGGGGCCTGCAGGAGCGGGTCAGGAACGCCGCGCGATCATATCTGAGCGCCGGAAACGCCGCGGTGGCGGTGGACAAGGACTGGGAAGAGTTCTGACGAGCGGGCCGCGGCCCTGTCGCGGTTCCGAGCCGGAAAGCCGTGACCACTTTTCCTCGCAACGCTGCGGTGCTATCCCCGCGCCCATGCCGAGCTACGCCCCCCTGACCAACGTTCACCTCACGGGCATCGCCCGCGATCTCGCCCGCCGCGCCGACGAGGGCAAGCCGATCCGCATCGGCGTCATCGGCTCGGGCGAAATGGGCACCGATCTCGTGACCCAGGGCATGCTGATGCGCGGCGTCGAGATCGCCGCCATCGCCACCCGCCGGCCGCACACCGCGCTCGAAGCCACCGCCATCGCCTATGGCGACACCTCGCACGCCGTCGAAGCCGACACGCTGAGCAAGGTGTCGGCCGCCATCGGCAACCACAAGCTCGCCGTCACCTCGGTCGAAACGCTGGTGCAGACGCCCGAGATCGACGTCGTCATCGACGCCACCGGCAAGCCGGGCGTCGCCGCCGACTACGACCTCATGGCGATGGAGCACGGCAAGCATCTGGTGATGATGAACGTCGAGGCCGACGTCACCATCGGCCCCTATCTCAAGCAGCAGGCCGACCGCCTCGGCGTCGTCTATTCCGTCGGCGCCGGCGACGAACCGTCATCGTGCATGGAGCTGATCGAATTCGCCTCGGCGCTCGGCTACCGCATCGTGTCGGCCGGCAAGGGCAAGAACAATCCGCTCAACCACGACGCCGTCCCCGACGATTATCGCGAGGAAGCCGCGCGCCGCAACATGAACCCGCGCATGCTGGTCGAGTTCGTCGACGGCAGTAAAACGATGGTCGAGATGTGCGCCATCGCCAACGCCACCGGCCTCGTCCCCGACGTGCCGGGCATGCACGGCCCGAAAGCCGACCGCGACCAGATGGTCAAGGTGCTGATCCCCAAGGCCGATGGCGGCATCCTCGACAACAAGGGCGTCGTCGACTTCACCGTCGGCAAGGGCGTCGCGCCGGGCGTGTTCGTCATCGTCGAGGCCGAGCACCCGCGCATCATCGAGCGCATGGACGACCTCCATGTCGGCACCGGTCCGTATTATTCCTTCTTCCGCCCCTATCATCTGACCTCGCTCGAGGTCCCGCTCACCGCCGCGCGCATCATGCTCTACGGCAAACCCGACATGGTGCCGCTCGCCAACCCGGTCGCCGAAGTCTGCGCCGTCGCCAAGCGCGACCTCGCCGTCGGCGAAACCTTCGATGCCATCGGCGAAACCTGCTACCGCAGCTTCATCCTGCGCATCGGCGACGCCCGCACGCAGCACGCCGTCCCCGTCGGCCTGCTCGAAGGCGGCAAGGTCATCGCCCCGGTCAGGAAGGGCGAACTCCTGACCCTCAAGAACGCCGCTCCAGACCAAAGCACCCGCCTCTACGCCCTCCGCCAGCGCCAGGACCAGATGTTCGGCCTGAGCTGATCAGCAAAGACACGAAGTGCCAGAAAACCACCGTGTCATTCCCGCGCAGGCGGAAATCCAGACCGGGTCCTCGGACGTCCGCACGCTTCGTCTGGATTCCCGCCTGCGCGGGAATGACACCGTGGAAAACCAACATCCGCTGATCTACATCTGGCTGATCCGTCCAACCGCCGGCCGGGCACTCACGAGCGCAGTCGGGACCTTCTCCCCTCGAGGGGCTTCGAGCCGGCCGAAGGCAAAATCACGCCAGTGGCGTGATTTTAGGCGAGAAGGCCATGAGACCTATGGTCGAATGGCCTGGAGGTGGCCGAAGGCCGGATGAGGGGTTCAGGGATTCGGAGCCACTTGGATGCAGCACGGCGTTGCGGCGAGTGAGAGTTCGTGGAGAGACCTCACCCATCACCCTACCCTCTCCCCTGAGGGGCTTCGAGCCGGCCGTAGGCAAAATCACGCCAGTGGCGTGATTTTAGGCGAGAAGGCCATGAGACCTATGGTCGAATGGCCTGAAGGTGGCCGAAGGCCGGATGAGGGGTTCAGGGATTCGGAGCCACTTGGATGCAGCACGGCGTTGCGGCGAGCGACAACATGCGGAAACCACCTCCGCCACCCGCTGCCCAATGCGCAGATTCACGACACTCTCGTTGACGACGCCCAGCGCCTCGGTCCCCGGATAATGCGGCAGTTCCGGCTTGAACCCGTAATGCCCGCTGACCATCGGCTTCAACGCTTCCCCGGGCTGCCGAAACTATCGAACACCACGCTACGCCTTACACCTGCGCGTACTTCTCGGGAAACTGCGGATCGTCCGGATTGTAGTCCGGCCGCGGCGCCTGCGACGGGCGCGCGTCGATCTCGGCGCTGATCACGTCGTCGAATTTGAGGTTCTTCCACCCCTGCGCCGAGCCGGGCCTGCCGCCGGCCACCTGATAGCCGCCGATCGCCTCGTTGCCTCTGGCGGTGCGCCCGACGATATGGACTTCGAGCGTGCGGAAATAGCCGTGATAGCCGAGCCTGAGGCACAGCCGCCGCGCCATCGCCGCCTCCGCCAGCGCCCGGATTTCGGCCGGCGGCAGCAGCGATTGCCGCGCCCGGGCCGCCTTCTCGTCGCGCCCCTGCTGCAGCCGCGCCGCGAACCTGCGCGCGAGGGCGTCTTCGTCGTCGGGATCGTCGCTCATCTCAATCCAGCGTCTGGCGATAGCGCAGCATGGCGATCGCCGCGATCACCGCAAGGATAATCGTCAGCGCCACGCAGGCGCCGCCGACATCGGCCACGTCGCCGCCCTTCAGCATCACCGCGCGGATGATGCGCAGGAAATGCGTCGCCGGCACGCCGGTGCCCAGCACCTGCGCCCATTGCGGCATGCCCGCGAAGGGGAACATGAACCCCGACAGCAGGATCGAGGGCAGGATGGTGAAAAAGCTGAGCTGCATCGCCTGCATCTGGTTGCGCGCCGCCGTCGAAATCAAGAACCCGAGCGCGAGGTTGACCACGATGAACAGGTTGAAGCCGATAAAGAACGCCCACCAGCTCCCGTCGAACGGCACCTTGAACACCAGGTAGGCGGCCACGAGAAACACGATGGTCTGCACATAGCCGACGAACACATAGGGCAATATCTTGCCCAGCATCACCTCGAACGGCTTGACCGGCGTCGCGATCAGCATCTCCATGGTGCCGCGCTCGGTCTCCTTGACGATGGCGACCGCGGTGATCATCACCATGGTCATCGAGAGGATGATCGCCAGCAGCCCCGGCACGATGTTGGTCGAGGTCTTGCCCTCGGGATTGTATTCGCGCTGCACGCTCACCGAAAACGGCGGCGCGCCTGAAGGCGTCGCCAGCGGTCCGACCAGCACCTGCTGCACCGCCACATTGACGATGCCCGAGAGCGCCGCTGCCGCGCCGCCCACCGCCGAGGGGTCCGACGCGTCGGCCGCGAGCAGGATCTGCGGCGCCCGCCCGCGCACCACGTCGCGCTCGAAATTCTGCGGGATGACCACCACGAAATTCGCGTCGCCCCGCCTGAGCGCTTCCTCGCCCGCGGCGGTCCCCGCCACCTGCCCGCGAAAATCGAAATAATCCGATTGCTGCATCGCACCGATCACCGCCCGCGTCAGCGGCCCGTTGTCGCCCAGCTCCACCAGCGTCGGCAGATGCCGCGGATCGGCGTTGATCGCAAACCCGAACAGAAAGAGCTGGATCAGCGGCAGCCCGATCATCATCCCGAACGTGACGCGATCGCGCCGCATCTGGATGAACTCCTTATAGAGCACCGCTCCAAACCGCCGAAACGAAAACCCCCTACCTGATGCCACGGCTCCATGGCCTTCTCCCCCTGGCGTTGCGCTCTGGCGCACGCCAACCGCTACCGTAGGAGAAGGTGCCCGAAGGGCGGATGAGGGGCGAGCCCCACGCACCGCATCCTGCATGTCCCCGCTCACGCCGCCACCTGTGGATCGCCGGCGAAATTGTCCCGCGCCCCGGCCATCAGGTAGATGAACGCCTCCTCGAGCCCCGCCACCTGCAGCGTCCAGCGATGCGTGCCTTCGGCCCTGAGCCGCTCGACCGTCGCGTTCAGCGCCGCCTTGTCCGTGCCCGACACGTGCAGCACCGCGCCGAAGCGCGCCACCTGCTCCACCCCCGGCTCATGCTTCAGCCGCTCTTCGAGTGCCCCAAGCCCCTCGCCCTCGACCCGCCAGGTCTCGAGCCCCACCATCTGCGGGATTTTCGCCGACGGCCCGTCGATCAGCTTCTTGCCGTAGGCGATGTAGGTGATGAAATCGCACTGCACCGCCTCGTCCATGTAGTGGGTCGACACCAGCACGGTGACGCCCTTGCCCGAAAGCTGCCTGATCTCGTCCCAGAAATCGCGCCGCGCCTTTGGGTCGACGCCGGCCGTCGGCTCGTCGAGCAGCAGCAATTGCGGCTCGTGCAGCAGGCATGCCGCCAGCGCCAGCCGCTGCTTCCAGCCGCCCGACAGCGTGCCCGCCAATTGCTTCGCCCGGTCCGCCAGCCCGAGGTCGTCGAGCGCCTGCTGCACCCGCGCCTTGCGGTCGGCGATGCGGTACATCCGGCCGATGAAATCGAGATTCTCGCGGATCGACAAATCCTCGTAGAGCGAGAATTTCTGCGTCATGTAGCCGACCTGTTCCTTGATCCGCCATGCCTCGTGCCGCACCTCGAAGCCGAGGCAGGTCCCCTCGCCCTCGTCCGGCGTCAGCAGCCCGCACAGCATGCGGATGGTCGTCGTCTTGCCCGACCCGTTCGGTCCGAGAAAACCGTAGATCGCGCCCTTTGGCACCGTGATGTCGAAATGATCGACCACCGTCCGCGTCCCGAACCGCTTGGTCAGCCCCTTGACGTCGATGACCGCCTCAGCCATCGCCGCGCTCGATCGTCACCGGCTGGCCGGGCAGAACGCCGTTCTGCTCGACCAGCGTCGCCTCGGTCTCGAACACCAGCCGGTTGCGCTCGTCGCGCGAATAGATGATCGGCGGCGTGAACTGTGGCGAACTGTCGAAATGGCTGATCGTCGCCGTCAGCCCCGCCGCGCAGCCGTCGCAGCTCACCCGCACCACCTCGCCCAGCCTGAACTGCGGCCGGTCGGCCTCGCTGACGTAAAAGATCACCTTCATCGCCGCCGCTCCGCTGAGCGACGCCACCGGCGACCCGGTCGCCGCCACTTCTCCTGCCTTGTAGAACAGCCGTTCGATCCGCCCGTCGACCGGCGCCGTCACCGTCCGGTCGTCGAGCGTCGCCTTTGCCGCATTCGCATTGGCCTCGGCCGCCGCGTAGCTCGCCTCTGCCGCGATCTGCTGCGCATCGCGCGCCGGCAGCTCCGTCACCTTCACCTGCGCCGCCGCCTGGTTCGCCACCGCCTGCGCCGACGCGACGGCGGCCTTCGCCTGGTCGAGCTGCGCCTGCGTCGCCAGCCCCTGCGAAAACAGGCTCTGCGTGCGCGTCGCGTTCTGCTGCGCGAGATCGAGGTCCGACAGCGCCTTCTGCTGCGCCGCCCGGCTCACGTCGAGCTCTTCCGGCCGTCCGCCGGTCTGCAGGTTCGCCAGCGTCGCCTGCGCCGCATCCGCCTGCGCCCTGGCCGCATCGTACTGCGCCTGCTGCTGGGCCGCATCGAGCACGAACAGCACGTCGCCCGCCTTGACACTCTGCCCCTCGCTCACCTTCAGCGTGGCGATCGTGCCGGCCGATGGCGCAGCGGCATACACATAGTCGTCCTCGACATAGCCGTTCCAGCTCGGCGCCGCCGGCGTCCCGAGCCCGGGGATCACCGCCACCAGACCCATGATCCACGCGAAAAATCCGTTCATCGCCGCCTCCTCAGCCCGCCATGAACCGGCGCTCGCTGCTCGGCGCGCTCAGCCCGTCGAACAGGATCGTCAGATGGTTGTCGATCAGCCTGCCGATCTCGAGCCCGCCCGCCGGCATGATGCCGAACACTTCCGCAATCAGCATATGCGCGATCACCGGCCCGATCACCGAGCGCAGCGTCAGCTCCGGATCGACCGGCCGCAGATAGCCCTCTGTAATGCCGTTCCTGATCAGCGCCTCGACCGCCGGGATGATCCGGTCCAGCACCTCGCGCCGGTACATCTGCGCAAATTCGGGGAAATGGATCATCTCGCGGATCAGCAACCGCGGGATGGCGATCACCTGCGGATCGGCGAGCCGTCCCGCCACCAGCTTCAGCGCCGCCGCAATCACCGGCCGCGGGTCGCCGCTGTAATTGGTGAGCAGCCCCAGCGCACTGTTGGCGACCGGCAGCACCGCCCGCTGCACCAGCCCCTCGAGGATCGCTTCCTTGCTCGCAAAGTAGAGATACACCGCCCCCTTGCTGAGCCCGGCCCGCGTGGCGATGTCCTCCACCCGCGTCGCCACAAACCCCTTTTCGACAAACAGCGCCAGCGCCGCATCCAGCACCTCGTCCGGCCGCGCCTCCGCCCGCCGCCGAAATTTCGGCCCGCGCTCGCCACTATGCGCCATCGCCAACCTCTATCTGACCCGCCAGTCATCTACTAATAACTGACCAGTCAGTCAGATGCAAGCCATTGGCTTCTGAAGGCGCCCGCTCCATCCACGATGTGAAAGCCTTTCGATCTGTTACCGGACCAGTCGCCCCCGGTTTCCCTCCCCCGCGAGGGGCTTCGAGCCGGCCGCAGGCAAAATCACGCCGGTGGCGCGATTTTAGGCGAGAAGGCCATGAGACCTGCGGTCGAATGGCTTGGGCGGCGCGCTTGCCCTCGCGACGCGAGGGCTTAGCAAGCCGGGGCGGGGGACTCTCCCCCGCACGCCAGCGGCAACTCTCCCCACCACACTGACCACCCCCTGTCACATCACCGTCATCCAACCCGCGTTCTGCTCCGCGACAACATCAGGATCACGCCCATGCACGACACCGATCACCCCGAATCCGCTCAGGTCGAGCGCATCAAGGCCGAGATCATGGATTCCTTCGACGAAGAGCTGGAGATGCAGCTCGAGGAGGATCGCATGGACGAGCTCGTCGCCGCCGAGCTGAGCTCCCCCGGCAAGCCCGACATCGAGCGCCAGAGCTATTTCCGCGAGCTGTTCCGCCTGCAGCACGAGCTGGTTCGCCTGCAGGACTGGATCGCCTACAAGAAGCTCAAGGTCGTCATCCTGTTCGAGGGCCGCGATTCGGCCGGCAAGGGCGGCGCCATCAAGCGCGTCATCCAGCGGCTCAATCCGCGCGTCGCCCGCGTCGTCGCCCTGCCCGCCCCCACCGAGCGCGAACGCAACCAGTGGTATTTCCAGCGCTACGTGCCCCATCTGCCCACGGCGGGCGAAATGGTGCTGTTCGATCGCTCCTGGTACAATCGCGCCGGCGTCGAGCGCGTCATGGGCTTTGCCTCGGCCGCCGAGGTCGAGGAGTTCTTCCGCTCCGTCCCCGAGTTCGAGCGCATGCTCGTCCGCTCCGGCATCGTGCTCATCAAATACTGGTTCTCGATCACCGACGCCGAGCAGGAATTCCGCTTCAGGATGCGCATCCAGGATCCGCTCAAGCAGTGGAAGCTGTCGCCCATGGACATGGAAAGCCGCGTCCACTGGGAGGACTACACCAAGGCCAAGGAAGAGATGCTGGCCCGCACCCATTCCGAGGATGCGCCCTGGTGGGTCGTGCAGGCCGTGGACAAGAAGCGCGCCCGCCTCAACATGATCGCCCACCTCCTCGCGCAAATCCCCTACGAGGATGTGCCCAAGGAAGAGGTGCAGCTCCCGCCCCGCGTCCACCACCCCGACTACGTCCGCCACCCCGTCCCCCCGGAACTCTACGTCCCCGAAAAGTACTAAGGGGTACACCGGCCAAGCTGTGATCGCCTTGTAACTTGAGTGGGGCTTCATCTGGTAGAGATGGAGTTGCGGTGATGCGGGGCAGCCCGAAGACACCTTGGGTTGAAGAGCCCGGGGAGAAGCGAGGGGCGCCCCGCATCGATCCATCG
>Ga0153956_1000028_pt1 | contig 231439 bp, 192 predicted proteins | sample TSFL040MetaG_FD_104704 | JGI IMG/M metagenome (GOLD analysis project Ga0153956, IMG submission 104704) | Attine ant fungus gardens microbial communities from Florida, USA - TSFL040 MetaG | ecosystem: Host-associated > Fungi > Mycelium > Unclassified | place: USA: Florida, Wekiwa Springs... | reverse complement strand
TGTCGTTAAACCCGTACCATTAAGCGAAGATCGCCTGATTATTCCTGCCGTCAGCGGCTTAATTTATACACCGCTTTATGTAAACTCAACCATGCTGGGTGTCATGCCCGGCTATTACAACTCGGCATATGGTTTAACATTCAATTATCTACCTTCTAAAAAATGGTCTCTCTCATATGGTGTTTATGATGGAAATCTAGCCCAAGGGAAACAAACTGGCTTAACAGGCCCTACATTTAATGGCTCTTATTTTCATATCGCTGAAACAACTATTAGCTGGCTGCTAGGGAGAAATAAATTCCCTGGTGTGATTGGAGTAGGATTATGGCATCAAACAGGGCTAATCCAAACTTCTCCACTATTGACTGAACATAGCGCATCCGGCATTTATTTGTATGGAACGCAACGATTATGGTATCGAAATCGCTCAATGGACAATGCTGGTATTTCTAGTTTTTACCAATACGGCAACACAAACTCGAGTGTTCTAAATATGCAGCAATACATTGGTGCAGGCTTAACTGCGTTTGGACTAATCGTTGATCGAGAAAATGATTCCATGGGTATAGGCGGTGCTTTATCATGGCTTAACCAAAAAAGCTTTCATCGCCGCACGGAACTCATGACGCAAGCTTACTACCAAGCCTTCGTAACGCCTAACTTTTATTTAGAACCTGCTTTAACTTACATACCCACACCAGGTACTTTACCCCATCTCAATGCTGCTTGGGCTATGACCTTGCGCGGCATTATATTATTTTAACAACACCGGAAATCGCCGCTCTATCGAGAGGTTTGTGATACCTATCTACGGTTGCTAACCTACGGAAGAGTCGAGAATTGAATGAAATAAATATTTTTGCATTTGCTCATTATTTTTTTTCCAAATAACATTATCAATAAAATAGTGATGAATATTCAGAAAAATAGCAAAATAAAACATCACAATAGTGGGGCTGTAAAAATGCAATAATTTCATTTGATCTAGATGCTTCGGCAAGAAATAAAATAAAATTGCGCCCAACACGACGGACAAAAACAAATAGCCATAATGACGAATGCAATAAATCCTACTTTGTATTTCTGGATTTGATTCTACAAGTTCCGATCTAATTTTATTGCGGCGTACAGCATAGACAAAGGGAAGATATTGTAGTGAATGAAAAAATGCAATGCAGGGAAAAAATATAGGGTTATAAAACAGGGGTACAAACCAAAAATAAGATGCGATAAAAGCGATTAACGCGGTCAAGGAAGGCTTATTTCTTTCTTTAATATGTTTTTTTAGATGAATCATGATAACAATAACCAATGTTGTAATAATTGCTCCAAAGCAATAGAAAACATAACGCTCAGGAAAATTAAATCCGCTATAAATAACCCCTTCATAAATTTGTGGAGAACCACCATCTACATTCGTCCAAACCCAAGAAACACCCCAAAGCATATAAAGATTTGCTTGTAAGCACCTTCTTTCGATTTTCTTATAAAATATTTTTTGTAAAGCATTCGCGACGATGATGGTTCCAAATATTTGCTTGATATAATGCCAGCCAACAAAAAAATATAAAGCATTCACAAAATAGCCTAGAAATATAATGGGGTTAAAATAGGAAGAGAAAGCCAACGAGACAATAAGAAGCCCAGGTACGATAATACCGGCCCAAAAAAATGATAGCTTAGAAAAAATCAAATGACGAAAATCAATATAAAGCAACTGATAAGAAAGCAAGAAATGCGGAAAATTCACCAGAAAACTTAATAAAAATACAATCGTTGCAAAATAAGGGTGGCTGTGTTGCTTGATGAGAATGATTGAAGCGAAAAAAAACAGTATGGACGCCCCACCCATTAAAAATGTATCAACATAGCTTGTAAACAAATAGCGTCCCTGTTCACCATTTTGTTTTGGTCCGACGTCTTGCGTACTATCTATGTAAGATGCAGCTTGTGACATTGGATCATCCACCTTTTCATCTCTAGTACATCCTGGCTTGCTTTAAGCAATTTCATTTTCTTTTGTCATTATTAATCTAACTAGCCGAATACTAGCATAAGAATATTTACCGGAAAATTTATCAAAAATTGGGGAAATTCTGCCATCATCCGAAAGTATTAATTCTGCAAAAATATCATCATATGCTTCTTTTGAAAAATAATTTTTTAATCTTTCCATGAATGCATCATCTAATTTATTCAAACTATTTAATTTTTCCATGTGCCCAATAATCGTGCCTAATGTAACACCGCGCTTTGCTGCTACCGATTCGATAGAAAAATCTTCATTTAACATAGCCAAGGTTGTCATGTGAGTCGGAATTTTAGTTTTTTTCGCGCGCGTTTTTTTGATGGCTTTAACTTTACTACCCCCAAAGCGCTGCGCTAATATTTTTTCTTGTAATTCAATTTTTTCTGCTTCAGGTAATCTTTGTATATACTCTGCCAAAACAGATGAATCATCTTTAAAAAATTGATCCTGCAACAAAATTTTAGGATGCACTTTTAAAGCCATTTCATTGAGATTCATTAATTTCAAGCCGCTCAAGCTGCGCACTCGTGATAATGCGACATATCCCATTCCTGGCTCAAATGCGTCCCCTAAATCAATTTCTGCCGCCTCTAATGTCATGCCTTGACTTTTATGAATGGTAATCGCCCATGCAAGTCGCAACGGCACTTGTGAGATAATTGCACGCATGACATTATTATCTTCAAATTTCCAATCTTCGGCATACACGACAAATGTGCGATTATCATAAGTTCTAACAATAGGCCATTCGCTATCACTTTTTTCAAAACCTACGACCACACAACGTGTGCCATTTACATATGCACCGGCTGGATCATTTTTCACAAACATGACTTCAGCACCCACTTTTAATTTTAATTGTTCTAGTGCCAAACAAGTCTTTTTTAATCCTTCGACTAAGGCGCTAAATCCTTTTGCAGACATATTAAATATTTTTTCTTTGCCAGGAAGAGTGGCTAATTCACGTTCATTAATCGCATCAACATTGATATTACGTGAATAAATTTTCGTGGCTTTTGTCGCCCCTTGTGGTTCTTTTTTATAACGTGTACGCAAGGGCACTTTAGTATGTTCACCTGCTTTTCCACTTCGAATGTCGTTTAAAATTGCTAATAATGCATCATCTTCTTGACGATGTTGCTCATGCAAATAGCACACTTCGAATTTTGATTCCTGCCAAATGGTGGCTTCAAATGCGAATTTTTTTTCTCGTTCTACTAAAGAAGAAGCAACCGGTGGTAATTGGAAAAAATCACCGCAGAGTATTACTTGTATACCGCCAAAGGGTGCGCTATTGGAAAGAATATGTTGGGCAACGGTATTTACCATATCTAATTGATACGCAGGTAACATGGATATTTCATCAATAATTAATACTTTGTTTTTTTGATAGTTGCGTACAATTCGTTTATTTGTCATTAATGATTCTAAATCACTATCGGTAAGACAATTTTTAATGCCGATTCCTGACCAAGAATGAATAGTTGTTCCTTGTAAATGAGTTGCCGCAATTCCTGTTGATGCTGTCACTGCTACTTCAACATTATTCTCACGAAGATAATTAATATATTTATTTAAAACGTAGGTTTTACCTGCACCTGCAGCACCGCTCAGAAAAATATTTTTACCCATTTTTAATAAATCAAACGCTTCGCTTTGCAACATAGGAATCCTGGCAAAAGTGGCTATTGAAGGTTTACAGAGAGGGCTTCAATTCTACCTATTTTTTGAGTGTAAATCTATTCCAGCATATAGTTTCATTATCTAGCCTCCGTTAGAATCCCAATTCTATTTTACCACCTAGGTGGAGGGGGCTAGATGATTATCAAGATAAGACAATGAGCATACTGAAAATTGCCAAACATGCTCATTGTCTTATCTTGACCCCTTTGCCTTAGTATAGTAGCGTCATATTTGACCAGACCTACGGAAATAAAATATTAAATGGAGTCTTAAATGAAATTACATATATCTTACTCAATTTTTTTATTTGCTTTAACAACCTCAGCTTTTGCAAGTCATATTCCAATAGAGTCCGCTACTGTCACTGCCCCTGGAAAATTTTATATTGGTGTATTTGGTGGAGGTGGCTCATCCAATAATTTCAACGGTACTCAATTCGGAACAGCTTTTTTTCCAGATGCTGCTGGCGGCCCTTTGGCAGTCAATGCTTTTGGTCGATTAAGTAGTCAATCAGCAGCATTTTTTGGTGCACAGCTTGGTTATCAGGCGCAAGAGATATTATTAAATCCCTGCTCACACTGGACATTAGGACCTGCCGCTGAATTGGAAGGATACTCTATGAACAACAGTTCGTTTCATGGAGACCTTATCAATAATACGGCGAGACTTCCTGAACATGATTTTTCAGTTACATATCCAATGAGTAGAACCGTGTTTCTTGCTAATGCTGTTATGAGTTTTAATCATCCTTGTCTCCTAGTTCATCCCTATGTGGGCCTCGGTATTGGTAATGCGATTATAAGAATCTCAGGCGCAGACGCTGCGCAAATAAGTCCGCCTGAAGTGGGCATTAACCACTATAATACAAATACCAGTGATACTAACTCGACCTTTGCTGGACAAATAAAGTTAGGCTTGAGTTACGATATCAACAAATATGTAAGTTTGTTTGCTGACTATCGATGGCTATATCTAGCAAACACACATTTTGCATTCGGTTCAACAGTAGCCACCGGCCACGTGCCAACAAGCAGTTGGCAAGTGAAGTTGGATGCTCAAAGATATAATTTAGGTGATATAGGTATAAGAGTTAATTTGTAATTGTGCAATATCCCGGATAAACGTTTTTTGCTTATCCGGGACTAAAATAACCGTTACCCTGCCTCACGCCACCCATTTTTTTCACTCATTAAAAGGCCAACCTATCTATGTTAAATGAGGACACATCATGAACAAGAGTGAGCAAATTTTTAAATCAATCTTCGGTTTCGCATGGGATAAGTTACCGCCCGTATTCCAAAAGCGATATATGAATCGTCCCTACAGTAATGATATTGCTACTGTTGAAGGAATAATGGATATTAACTTCTCCAAAGCCATGTCTTGCTTAATGCCATTTTTCAGATTATTCCATGTGTTGGTGCCGTATAAAGGAAACAATATTCCCGTGAAAGTAGACTTTCGCAGTCAAATTGATTCTGATGCTGTTTATCTTAATCGAAAATTTTATTTTCCAAACAAACCATCTTATGAATTTAATTCGTGTATGCAAGCTATCAAAGAAAATGACGTTGTAGAGCGTATGTCTTTTGGAGTGAGCTGGAGAACACGTTATTTTTATGATGGCAAAAAAGTAGTGATGCAACACAAAAGATATGTATGGAGAATATTTGGTTTAACTATTCCTTTACCACTTGAAATTTTTCTTGGAAAAGGCCACGCCGAAGAAGAAATGATTGATGATAATTCTTATAGAGTAACAATGACGATGACACATCCATTATTTGGCACCCTGTACAGTTATTCAGGTAATTTTACTTTTAAAAATCTGCTAACATGAATCAAGTTCTTATTCTCGGTGGTTATGGTAATTTTGGTGCACGAATTGCTGCCGCTTTGGTAAAAGATAATATCTCAATCATTATTGCTGGTCGCGAAAGACAAAAAGCAGAAGCCTTATGCAACCAATTAGGAGCAAGGAATGCGATTACCATTGCAATATTTGATGCAAACAAAGGACTAGATAAGCAACTTGCTATTTTGAAACCAACTGTCGTTATCAACACTATAGGACCGTTTCAAACAGCAGATTATTCTATTGCAAAAATCTGTATCCAACATAATATTCATTATATTGATCTTGCCGATGCGCGTGATTTTGTAACCGGTATCACTTGCCTGGATTCTTTAGCGAAAGAAAAAAATGTTCTTGTTGTGAGTGGCGCAAGCACCGTACCTGGACTATCCTCTGCCGTGTTAGATCGCTATAAGAATGACTTCGCGACAATTGATTCGCTAATTTATGGAATTAGCCCAGGACAAAAAGCACCACGCGGACTTGCAACAACGGAATCCATTTTAACGTATTTAGGAAAACCATTAAAACCCTGGGGTAATCACCATCAAAAGTGTTTTGGCTGGCAAGATATTTATCGTCAGGAATATCCTGAACTTGGCAAACGTTGGATGGCAAATTGTGATATTCCTGATTTAGATTTATTTCCTGAGATATATGGATTAAAAAATATTCGATTTTCTGCAGGAATGGAGAATAGTGCTCTTCACTTGGGAATGTGGGCAATGTCCTGGCTTACACGCATTGGATTTCCACTTCATTTGCCTAAACATGCGAAATTTCTTTTAGCATTAAGCCATATTTTTGACTCATTTGGCACAACAAGTGGTGGCATGCATATGTTGATGAAAGGAATAAATAAAGCAGGAAAATCTTTCAAAATTAAATGGTTTATTATCGCAAAAAATAACGATGGCCCACAAATACCCTGCGTGCCTGCTATTATTCTCAGCAAAAAAATCATTCAAGATAAGTTGCGTGCGAGCGGTGCTGTGCCCTGTGTTGGGATGATAACGTTAGATGAATACATGAAGGAATTAGAAGGGTTATTAATTACACAGCATGTCATGATTGATGAGAATTAATTATTTACATAGTTCGTATTCTATTTTCTCTTTAACGCATGATTATAACCCCGGATGAAATAAAAAACATTTCATCCGGGCTACAGCTTACTTTAACCCCGGATAAACAAAAAGCATTTCATCCGGGCTACAGTTTACTTTAACCCCGGATAAACAAAAAGCATTTCATCCGGGCTACATTGCTCTTGTAAGGATACAGAAATGAAAAAATTAATAGCATTAAGCGTAACTGTTTTCTTGGTGGCTATTTTATGTTCATCAATACAAGCCAAACAAATTAAACCTGCTGAAATCATGGGAAGAAATCTAAATTATCCAGGGCTTGGCTGGTTGGGACATGTAGGTATTGCAACAGCGCCGATGACCTCTCCTGAAGGCTTGAATCAAAATGCTAACTTAGTTGTAGAAATACTTAATGAAACTCCAGTGGGTCAGTTAAATCCTATAAATAATTTTAAATCTCGTTCAATTTATTGGGGAAGTAAATATGGGATAGCTGATAATTCTGTCCGTGCTTTTAATGTACTCGCCGAAGCAAATCATCAACGTTGGATATGTCCTAGTTATACGTTTAGTACCTCATTTCATATTGGCGTGAGTGATCCAAAAACAGGAGCTATTCGTGAATGTGGCAGATGGCGATGTGATACTTTTGCTTGGTGGGCATTTTATAGCCAGGGCTGGAATACGATGCCAGGATGCATTTGGATTCCAAAAGTATTATTTAACGCGTTCCCCTATTACAATGACGAAATGTTTTTTATAAAAAATAAATCCACCATCAATCATGTAAACCGTAGAACATTGGAAGATGTAACCGCCGAAGAACTTAATGCAATGCCATTTGAGGAATTTGAAATGATCATGGATCAACCGGCGCACCATCCCGTAACTAAAACAGAGTCTGCAGAAATACGATTTGCTTATAATGAAAATCTCAATGACATAAAACGCGGCATTATGATCGATAGACTAGTATCAAAGGGAGATGAACCCCATTTGGTTCGTAAATTATTAACATTATATAATCAAACTCAAAGCATTGACGTTAAGGATAAAATCATTGAAAATCTAATGCTTTATAATCAACAACAGAGCAATCAAAAATCCTATGCAGATCAAAGCACATTAAAATCATTTTTTTCTGATGTAATAAATTCAAAAAATTTAACTTCAAAGAGTGCAGATACTGCACTGAGAGGTTTCATCGATACTCACTCGCCAGAGGAAATAATGAGTAGTCATCGTAGAATGGATGCTTTACTTCTCTCTACAAATCATTATTCATCGGTAATGCTAAAATATTCATTGGTTCATAAATCCAAAGCCTTGCAGCGTATTTATATTAAATCAATAATCACTGAATTACGTGAAGCTAACAATTCAGATTTAGACAGTTATTTATTTGGCCCATTAACCATAGGATATGAAGGAACTGGGAAAGATTTGTTAGATTCGGATTCCAAGCAGATTGTAATAGATTATTTAAAAGAAGTTCGATATAAATATATACCCAAAGAAAATTCAAGTGATTCTCATGCAAGCGTTACTGCGCCATTGTATTTTAAGTTATGTAAAGCGATGAGCATTTAGGGTAAAGAATTAGTTTATAAACCCGGATGGAATAAAAACATTTCATCCGGGCTACTTTGAGAAGAAACTTTCGAAATAATGAGAAAATATATGTATAAAATTATTTTTTTTGTACCAACGACTCACGTGGAAGAAGTGAAAACAGCGATGTTTAATCAAGGAGGTGGTAAAGCCATTAATTATGATCAATGTGCATGGCAAGTTTTAGGAGAAGGTCAATTTTTTGCGTGTAAAAATGCGAATCCTTATTTAGGTGAAAAAAATCAATTAACCAAGGTTCCGGAATACTATGTGGAAATGTTTTGTTCGCCTGAAGTGCTTCACAATGTGGTAGCTGCATTAAAGAAATCACACCCCTATGAAGAACCTGCCTACCAAGTAATAAAAATAGAGGCCTTTTAATAGTCAGTTACTTTTTTGGCTTAAGTCGAGTGATTGATTGTGACAAATTATTTAGATGCTTCTGCGAATCTGTTTCTGTAGAAAATAAAACAACGCGATTTTTTGACACGTAGTAATGAAGGAGATGACCAATGCCCAAACTGAGGATGGCGATAGAAACATTCAATAACAATTTTTTCCAACCACGATGTTTTTCTAATTCTTCGCGAGCCTCAGCAATCGCTTTATCACATAAATCCTTAAATACGGCATAATCTCTTGGCATCACACCAAACGCTGGAAAAGTGATAGTGTTTTGCATATATTTTTGATAACTAGGTGTAGTTAAATATTGCTCTGCATAGTTATTTAATTTGCTAACCAAGCCTATTGCTTTTTTATAAGCTTCGCCATGCCCGCGATTTTTAAGGTTTTCTGCTTTTTTGAGCATATTATCAAGTTGTTTGTAAAAATGGATTTTCTGTTCAATTTTTTCATTTGCGTAAATATCTGCCTCATTGGAAAAGAAACCCATCATTTCTTTCCTTTTTCTTTGAGTAGGTATCAGTTGCATCGCCTTCTCTGGCTTGATCATGAGGATATCAGCTTGGGGGGCCTGTGCTACTTTTGTTAGGTGTTGATACACGTGTCCACGTTCGAGTTGATAATAAAAATCACTTGGAAAATCAGTCTGGGCATGTATTAGCCGGAAGATGAAATTGGGATCGCTTTGATAACGTAAATATTTTTTCTCATCGCGTGGGTTAAGTAAGATAAGGTAAGGTTTTTTTGCGTCCTTCTTCCATTTATCCTTATCATTCGGAAATTCACCGTCGGTAAGCTGAAAGAATAAATCTGCTTGATCCCCTGTTAAAGAAAGAATAAAAATAGCTTCCCACGGACAACTATTAGGATTTTTCCCCTTTGCAACATCAAGCCAGCGCTCATTATTGGTACAAATAATGCTGTCCCACGTACGTGAACCTGACATACAACCTACTCCGCATGTATTATTTTACAAATATATATTTAATTATAACAAATAAGCATCCATTGAAAGGTGGACCTCAATGCATTACCTTTCTTTAATCGAATTTTAGTAAACTAAACAAGCTATTGGCTAAACATCTTATTCAGTTCGAGGAAAAAGACTGGTTTAGTTGCCCTGCAAAGTATCCTAAATAAGGCCCAATAATTCGATCAGAACAAGTTGTTATAGAGTGCATTTGACTCTTTTAAGAAAAGCAAAAGGGCTTTTTGAACGTGCAGTCTATTTTCACTTTGCTCAAAAATAATAGAAGCGGATGAATCTGGCAACGTTAGCGAAACTTCCTTGCCGCGCTCCATGGGCATGCAATGCATAAACACGGCTTTTGGTTTTGCATATGACATGAGTGCTTCGTTGACTTGAAATCCGTGAAAATGATCTTCATTAGTATTATCAAATCCCATGCTTGTCCAAACATCGGTATAGACTGCATGCGCCTCTCGCACTGCTTCTTGCGGTGTGGAATACGCATGAATCCTATTTTTGGAATAAGTTTCACTACGCATGACAATATCCTGATGTGGTTGACAATTTGGCGGACAACAATAATTAATTTTAACCCCTACCAGCGGCGCTAATAATAGCAAACTATGTAAAATATTATTTCCATCACCAATGTATGCCAGGGTTAAATTATCTAATGCGCCAAAGCGCTCCTGCAAACTCAATAAATCAGCAAGAATTTGACAAGGATGATAGATAGCAGATAATCCATTAATAATAGGAACCGTTGCATGTATTGCCATTTCCTGAAAAATAGCATCATCATGCGTGCGCAACATTACAAAATCACAATATCGATTTAAAACGCGAATAATGTCACTAGGTTTTTCTTGCTTTCTTGTAGCACCCATACTTTCTAGCACATAACCACCGAGACTTTGTATTGCTAGCGAAAAACTCAAACGTGTTCGAAAAGAGGGTTTATCAAAAATCATCACCAACGTTTTGTTAGCTAATGATTGATTGTAATTTTTTGGTTCTTGTTTAACATTTTTAGCAATATTGAGAATAGCTAAAATAGAATCACCATCTAACTCCATGCCTGTTAACAGATGTTTTACCTCAGCTTGGTATTTTATTGATTTTTTTACTAACATAATAAAATCCTTAGTTACTTATTTGTCGGTGATTTTTTCCCTTGAACGATATCGGAAAGAGAACATTGCTGATCAATAGCTTCTTTGACCCACATCCCCACTTGATGATGCGCATCCCTAAATGCCATACCCTGTAATACCAATGATTCGACTAAAGCAGTAGCATCCAAATAGCCACCCTTTGCTTTCTTGTCCATGAGCTCCGTATTAAAGCGCAAGCTCATTAGAAAGGGCGAAATGATTTGCAGACAAGCCATCAATGTATTTGTGGTATCGAATAAACATTCTTTGTCTTCTTGCATATCTTTATTGTATGCCAGCGGCAAGGCTTTCATGACGGTTAACATGCTTACCAGATGACCAAATACACGCCCCGATTTTCCACGAATAAGTTCTAGTACGTCCGGATTTTTTTTGTTTGGCATCAATGAAGAACCCGTCGCATACGCATCATCCAGCGATAGAAAATTAAATTCCTGCGTAGCCCAGAGGATAAGGTCTTCACATAATCTTGATAAATGCATCATGATAATAGAAGCAATACTGCAATATTCAATGACAAAATCTCTATCGCTAACCGCATCTAATGTATTTTCCACAACACCATTAAATTTGAGTTCCTGTGCCACCCAGTGTCGGTCTAACGGTAAAAGACTGCCCGCCAACGCACCTGCACCTAAAGGCGAAAAATTCATCCGTTCAGACCAATGATTTAAACGACTAAGATCTCGACTGAACATACAAACATAAGCGTTAAAAAATGCACCTAGACGAATAGGTTGTGCTTGTTGTAGATGTGTGTAGCCTGGCATCTTGTCATTGTTATGCTGAGTAGCGAGATGTGAAAGTGTCTCAACGAGATGTTGCAAGAGAGTATTAATTTTATTCCCGATGTCTCTCGCGTATAGCCTGAGATCCAAAGCTACTTGATCATTTCGACTACGACCGGTATGTAATTTCTTTGCGGCGTCACCAATTTTCTGAATAAGTAAATGCTCGATGAACATGTGAATATCTTCACAAGTATTATCAAGCGCATGCAATCCTTGTTCAATTTCAGATTCTATTGCAGAAAGTCCATGCTGAATTAACGAGGATTCTTCTTGAGTAATCAATTTTTGACGTGCCAGCATTTCGGCATGCGCTTTGCTGCCTGCGATGTCATGTTTATAAAGAACATAATCAAATGGCAGCGATGCATTAAACTTTACTACATCCGGATGCAAGGTTTTTTGAAATCGCCCACCCCAAGTTTTATTGCCCATATTTTTCTCCTTGATGAACCATGCCATAAATTTTTGCAGATAAAGAAAAAAGATTAATAAAGCCATCTGCATCTTTTTGATTGTATACTTGATCTTCTTCAAAGGTAGCCAAGGCGGGATGATGTAAACTATACGGTGAGTACATGCCGCAAGGAATTAAATTACCTTTGAAAAGTTTTAATTTGACTGTGCCAGTGATATTTTTTTGTGTCACTTCAATCAATGCATCCAATGCTTCTTTTGTTTGTGAAAACCATCGACCTTCATAAATCAAATTGGCATAGGAATGTTGCAATGATTGTTTCAAATGTAAAGATGAACGATCAAGACATAAGCTTTCCAACATTTGATGTGCTTTATAAAGGATTGCCGCAGCGGGTGCTTCATAAACACCTCTAATTTTCATGCCCACCAAGCGATTCTCGACAATATCGCATACACCTATTCCATGCATCCCGCCTATTTTGTTTAATTCGTTGAGAAGATTAACGGGGCTGAACTGCACGCCATTTAAACTCACGGGTATGCCTTTTTCAAAACCAATAGCAATAATTTCTGACTCATCAGGCGTCTGCTCCAAGATTTTAGTCATTAATAATAAATCATCGGGACGTTCTTCAGCAGGGTCTTCCAAAACACCGCCTTCATGCGAGATATACCAAATGTTATGGTCACGAGAATAAGGTGATTTAGGAGTCACAGGGACATCAATGCCATGCGCATTGGCATAAGCAATGGCTTGTTGTCGCGATCTAATTTCCCAACTTCGCCACGGCGCAACAATGGCCAACTCCGGTGCGAGTGCTTTGACCGTATATTCAAAACGTACCTGATCATTGCCTTTTCCGGTGGCGCCATGAGCGATAGCCGTTGCTCCTTCTTGAATAGCAATTTCAACCAACTTTTGCGCGATGAGAGGTCTTGAAATAGTACCTAGAATATATTGGTTTTCATACAATGCAGATGATTTCACTAATTGCCAAAGATAACGAGTGACAAATTCTTCCTGCACATTCAGCAAAAATGCTTTTGCAGCGCCACTTTTAAGCGCTTTTTGTTGAATGGCAGCAAGATCTTCTTGTTGCCCTAGGTCGCAAATGACAGCAATAATTTCTGCTTGTTGGTAATTTTCTTTCAACCATGGGATCATGACTGATGTATCTAAGCCACCCGAATACGCTAAAGCAATTTTTTTTATAGGCTGTTTCATTATTTTTACTCCTTATAATATTTCTTTAATTCTTGAACGGGATGACTTAATGTCGATGGATTCACATCAGCAACCAATTGCCCATCTTTAAGGATAATAAGACGATCAGTCACTTTCGATAAAAAATTTAAATCATGTGAAGCAATGATCATGGTAACACCCATTTTTTTAATTGAATGAAGCAATGCGATAACATCTTCAATCGTTGCAAGATCAAGTCCCGAGGTGGGCTCATCACACAGCAAGAGAGAAGGCTGCATAATTAAGCTACGCGCCAATGCCACACGTTGTTTTTGACCGCCGGAAAGTTGCTGAGGAAAAGCAGATGCTTTCTCTGCTATTCCTAATGTGTTTAATAATGTCATGGCGTGCATGTCATGATTAACCGTTTTATTTTTCAATGTAGGGGCGTACGTCAAATTTTGTAATACAGTCATATGAGGAAAAAGTTGAAAATCTTGAAACATAAACCCACTCGTTCCTGAAAAATGAATGGTGCCCCTATCCAACTTTTCCAAGTTTTGTATGCATCGCAATAACGTCGATTTGCCACTACCCGATGGTCCTGCAAGACCAATAAGATGATTGGAATCGATGGCAAGATTCACTTGATTCAGAATAGGTATAGCACCAAAATTCTTACAAGCATTAGTGACTTGTAACATATTGCCCCCTTTGTTCAACTTTTTTGCCAACACACTCAATGCATAAAACTAAGCAGTAATAATAAGCACCCGCAATACAAAGCGGTAAAAAATAGGTAAACTGTTCAGCAGCAATGGATTGCGCTTTTCGCATGAGATCCATTCCACCAATCGTGGATATCAATGCTGTTTCTTTAAGAAGAGCAATCATTTCATTAATCAATGCTGGCAAAATATTTTTAAAAACTTGCGGCAAGATAATATCTTTCCACAAATAATACGTAGGAATTTCTAATGTCTTGGCTGCTTCAAATTGACCTTTGGGAATGCTTTCAATGCCTGCCCTTAAAATTTCTGCAATATATGCAGAACTATTCAGACCAAACGTGAAAATACCTGCGGTTAAAATATCCGGTTTGATGCCAAGAAGCCCAGGAATCGCAAAATAAATAAAACTTAGTTGCAATATGAGAGGCGTTCCTCGCGTCACCGAAATAAATCGATGAATGATTGTCGTCGCAATTCCTTTGTACCTCAAAATAGCAAACGCAGTGCCAAATAACATACCAATGATTATTCCACCGCTTAAAAGCGCTATCGTTAGAACGATACCCTGCCCAACAAATCCTACGTTTTGTAGTAGCTCCATCATATTGAAGCTCCTAACCATTTTTGTTTGAGTTTTTCAATTTCTCCTTCAGCTTCAAGTGTTTTTAAGACATGATTAATCTCAGCAGTCAAAATTGATCCTTTTTTCAGCGCAAGACTATAACCATCTTTAGATTTTGTAATGATCGCATAAGCTAATCCGGGATTTTTTTGGCTAAATACAGCGGCTTGAGCACCGTCCATTAATACCACATCAACATGCCCCGCTTTTAACGCTTCAATGGCTTGATTATTGCTATCCATTGCAACGTTGGCTTCATTCGGAAAATTTTTCTTCAACCAAATTTGCATCGTCGTGCCGAGCTGGCTAGCCAGTTTTTTTCCTTTTAGTTGAGCGACATTTTTAATAGGCGTTTCTTTATGGAAAACAGCAGCCAGCCCATCAAAGTAGTAAGGTGTGGTGAAATCCACGCTTTTTTTACGTTCTTCAGTGATGGTAATGGTGGATATGGCAACGTCTACTTGGCCAGTGATCAGGGCAGGCAAAATGCTACTAAATTGCATATTGTCAAAAACAGCTTCTTTACCCAATCGACTTGCAATCAACTTACCAAGATCAATGTCAAAACCTTGAATTTGCCCCTGTGATTGGTATTCAAAAGGTGGATATTCTGCGGAAATCGCAAAGTGCAGAGTCGCATGGTCATTTTTTTCACCACAGCCGGTCAAACCCAATAAAAACCCCATATATATGTAAATAAATAATTTTTTAATCATAAATATATATCCAATTTGTATGCATTTTTTGACTATATTGGCTTTCGGTTGTATTGTCAATCAGAAATGCATATACTTTCATTAAATTGATTTCATATTCATTATAGTGATTGGGGAAATACAAATAAATGTCTTATGATGCCGCTTTAGATGGACACATACTGAATATTATTCAGGCGCAAGAAATTCATGAGCAAATTGATTTGCAAATGAAGCTCAAGGAAAGAGGCTATGATATTCCACAAGCCACTTTATCCCGTCGCCTTAAGAAGTTAAAAATTGTCAAAGTAGGGGGTGTTTATCAGGTTGTTGATTTCACCACCCCTCACCTACCTCTTGTGCTTAATTTGCAAGTCTCTGAGTTTGGTCTGATTGTGTTACACACACACCCAGGAAGCGCCAATAGCCTGGCGGTTTTTTTTGATAAAAAATATGCATCGTTTTCGCTAGATCAACAAAACACATCGGGCATTTTAGGCACCATTGCGGGTGACGACACTGTTATTTTAATCGTACGAAGTAAACAAGATTTAAAGCCCGTATTGCAATTGATTCAGGAAGATTTTCCTTATTTGAAAAACCCTGATGCCTTTATATCTATAGTTTGACCTTATTTCTTAGCATTATTTCAATGGTTTTTGCATTTTGCACAGCATACGCATAATAATCATTATTAAATAATATAAAAACCTTCATAGCACCATGTTTTAGCATTTTTTTTGCAATCATTGCCACTTCCATTAATTCTTTTTTCGTGTATTTGTAGTTAAACCATTCTTTTCGTCCATGCAAACGAATATATCCCGTCTTACTTGTCACCCATACTTTGAGCACACTATCAGGAGAATCGGCAGCACAATATGTACAACCGTATTTTTTTAATAAAGTTAGTGTTTCATCGGTTAACCAAGTTTTATTGCGAAATTCAATAACAAGCTTTTTAGGATTATCAAAAGATAAAATCGCTTTTTCCAACACGAGTAGATCACACTGAAAAGAAGGAGGCAATTGTAGCAATAGCAGAGCTAATTTATCTTTTAATAAATTAGCGGATTTACAAAAAAGTTTAATTAATCGTTTGCAATTTTTCAGGCGCTTATAATGAGAAATAACCCGAGGTACTTTAATAACATACATTAAACCAGGGTCAGCTTGTGCGTACCATTTTAGATATACTTTTTTAGGAAAAAATCGATAAAAAGTTGCATTAATTTCAATAACTTTAAAATGTTGCTGATAATAATCAAACCACAAGCGCATCGGTAAATCTTTGGGATAGAAAATCCCACGCCAATCGGCATACGACCAGCCGGAACATCCAATGATAAATGGCTTTTTCTTTGGTTTGGTCATTCAATGATTATACTAAATAATCAAGCCAACCACCTGCATGTAGAATGCTATCAACTGTTTTGACGTATCGTAAATGGACTAAACAACCACTCTATTTCCAATTCGATTTGCCAATTGGGACCCACTTTAGCCGGTCTAATTGCATTATAGTAAGCATACATTGCCAGGTTGAGGGGTTGTTGATAGAACTTTATCGTTCGACCCCCACCTATGCCAAAGGGAACTATCCATTGTTGATTACCAGGGCTTTTCCAATTGGCAGTGATCGAGGGATTCGTAGCGACATACCAACCTTTATCAAACACGTAAGAAATCAAATATTGAAACTGAAACGTATTCACTGAAGGTCTTTGCGCATCGCCTGCCACGGACCACATGTTATCCGTCAAAAATCCAACAACCCAATCTTCTGACATGTAATACAGAGCAAGCTCAGGTCCAATACTCCATTTTCCCGTACCAATATATTGGCTATTTGTGGATGTAGGAATAGAAATCGTCGGTCCCAATCCAATAACATAGTGGTTAAATTTCGCAGGTGTAATAAAAAAAGTCGGATTAAGATCACCCCATCCATTAATATAATGACCACCCAATACATTTTGCCCATTACGTGTCGGAGTGCGTTCGTAAATGGGTGCAATCGTACGAATGATCAAATCCACATTATTGGTAATGCGAAAAGGCACCACAGGTTTGAAATAAAAAATGGACTGTGTTTTGTTTTCACCATAGTTAAAATTAAAATACATCTCTAATGGAAGCGAAACATGTTCAGCATAGCGATTAATTTTAAGCCCATTTAAAGATGCCTTGGCATACTCTTTTTCATTTTCTTCTGCCAGGGCAAAAATTGAGTGGAGAAGCGATACCATTAAAATTAGGGCTAAAATAAATAAGCGTCGCACTGTTTATAGAACCTTATCGATACAATCATTAAGCATATATTCCCCCCAAATGCACTACAGCGCAATTCACAAATATCGATGAGACTTTAATGATGAATGAACAGTATACCTTCCAGACATCGCTTGACTCTGCATGAAGAGAATAATACTATGCGTAAATTATTTTAAAGTATAATTTTGAAATAAAGACATAAAAAACGACATGTTACAAGCGCCAATTTGTACTCTGCTTGCGAGCGCTAATAAATATTGCTAAGAGGAGATTTCATGCTAAAGCCTATTAATCCTATTTACTCAAACTTATTTACATTCGTATATTCTTTAATGCCCATGCCTTGTTAAGGCATTCATGATTATTATAATTTTTTTACAATAACTAATTTTTCTTATAATTTCTTTCTCTCTGTAGAGGCATTATGTCATTTCGATATTTATTTTCTCATAAAAATGAAAAACGTCACTCTGTGATTATAAAAGGAGATAATCTTTTTACACCCAGTGATAAAAAACCCAGCACCGGATACAGTGCCTATACAAGATTTTTTGCAGCAATAAAAAATAAAACCATTCAATATGTTGTCAAGCAACCACTGAATAAAATATTAAAGCATGATGAATTAATTCAGTATTATTTCAACTGTATAAAAAATTTTGAAAGAGAAAAAATTATATGGGACCTGGTTTACCCTGATCAAAAAGCTAAGTTAATTGTTGACCACAATGAATTAGGCGCTATTCGTTTAGTTTTACCTTATTTTCCAGGGAAGCGATTAAATACTTATCTTTCTGCAGAGCTATCATCTTTAACGTATTGCAAAATTCTACTCGCGTTAATTAATGCTGTACGACACTTTTATGAATTAGGCTTATCACATAATGATTTTAATGGTAATAATGTGCTCATTGAAGAAAAGGAAAACGGTACTATTAAAGCATATTTAATTGATTTTGATCGGGTTTCATATATTAAAAATTTTGCAAGTAATAGCGAATGGCTAGTTATCTCTCGCATGTTAAGTGATCGACGCTATATTCCTCACATTCCAGACATTCAATATAATCCTGGTTTTGGATATAACGTGGGCTATAAAGATACGCCCATCATCCTTGATTTTCTGCGCAACCATATTGTTCACTTAGAATCAGAGAAATTCTATAAAAATACACCTAATTAAAAAACCTATAATTGATACCCACTGCAAAAACATTTAATGTTTGATTTGCACTTAACGTTTGACTATTGATGATATTCACTGATGGAAATGACATATCCCGATGAGGAACGCTAATGTAATCATACTCAACACTTGAAGTCCAATAATCATTGAGCGCATATTCAACACCCATGCCTGCTGTCCAACCCCACGTGTACGTTGTTTGGCTATCTGACCCTAATTTCAATACATTTGTATTTCCATTGATTGTATATTGAGTGGCAAGTAAAGCTGGACCAGCATTGATGTAAAAAAGTGAGCGATCCCATGTAGCTCCTACTCTACCCACAAAACGTACTAAACAATTGGTAATTGCTTGCCCATTGACACCACCTATTCCTGAAAAAAGTGTATCTTCGCCGCGAATATCTGCAATGCTTGCGCTTCCTCCAACACCATAAATCAAACGTTCTGTTTGCCAATTCACATTAACATTAACGCCACCCAGGGGACCTGTTAAACGAATTTTGTCACCAAATCCTGGAACATTGATAAAGTCATCAGAAGTCATCGTTGCTCCGAAAGGATCAGACCAATTATTCCTGCCCCATGCACCGCCTAACTGTCCACCGATATAAGCACCTCTCCAATTTAAAGGAGCAGTCCAAATCATGCTGTCATGCGAGGGTCGATCGCGATAATTTAATTGTAAAAATGCACCATACCGTTCTGCATGGTAACGTGCCGGTTGATCAAATGTTTCATTTGAGCCTAAAAAATCAAACGTCACAGTACCCGTATGGGTATTCCACATCCAATAACGGCCACCTAATCCTATATTCCATGCATCAGTCAATTGATAATCCAAAATAGCCTCCAACATCGCGCCATCGCCGTAAATGGATTGTTCAGGACCAAGTAATTGCCGCGCATTATGCAAATCCGTTCCTCTAAAATAAACATAAGGCAAATAAGCGGCTTCAGAGGTCAATTTTAATCGCGACGTTAAATTAACTTGCGATGCCAATCCAATGCGCAATGAATTAAAGCGATCCTCTTCACTAATACCAAGGAAATTATTCAATTCGCCTGAAGGCACACAAACTTCAGCACCCGCTAACTGATCACAACCATACGCGTTGAGATTTTGCGCATAATAATTATAACCAATAAAGGCGCCTGTTTTTGCGGAAGCTGTTTTAAAGAGGGAATAGCCCAAATCAATGGTTGCATAAGATAAATTACCCCAAACATCACTCAATGTGTTGGAATAAGCACCGCCCGCCGGGAAATCTTCATCATTCAATTGACCATTGGTCACACTGCCCGCACCGACATTACCCTTTGCAAAAAAGCCGCTTAAGTGATCAGCACGCGCAAATATTTCTTCAGAAACCGCAGACAAATCACTAAATGTTAGTCGCGAAATAAGCGACATATTGTTATTCCCTAGTAAAGGTTGTGGCGCACCATCAATGCCTGTACTAAAAAACAAACGTCCTCCCACTTCACTTTGCCATTGATCCATCATTAATAATTCAGACATGTTTGATCCTTGCAGGAATTGCTGATCAAAGTGATAATTAACTCCTAATTTCAGCAATGTCGATTTTAAATTTACTGAATTTGAAAACACCTGCCCAGGAGGAAGGTGATGATTCATCAATGATGCATGCTCATCATTAAAATTTGCGAAAAGGTATTCTGCCTTTAAACTGATGTGATTCGATATACCTGTTTCAATACCTGCGCCAATCACATAACCTGCTTCTACCGTGCTAATTCTTTTCGATTCAAAATCACCTAAATGGGTAGAAAAGACAAAGTCACTTTGCAAAAATGTAAGACCCATTCCTCCCGTTAAATAAACGAGCCAGTGGTTGGTGATCCAACCCAATCGAGGTCTTGCAGTAAGCAACCAATTATTATTGCCATAAGATGTAATCACTAATTGATTATGCGGATCATCAGGATAAGGCACCGCGCCACTATTTGTATCACCATTCGTACTTAATGCTTGAAGATCGGCAGAAAGGCCAATTAATAAGTGATTGAATTGCCAATTATAGCCACCTTCAATGCCACTTAAAAAACCTTTCGTATCGATGTTTTGATTTCCCACATTGTTAACAGCATTCGCTTGTGCTGGATCTAAAAGAGTGCCCGCTTCCGTGGATGTTTTCGTATTAAAACGTGAAAGAACACCACCAGTGGTTGCGCCAAAATAAAAACCTTTCCAATTAGACGCCGGTGATTCTGCTGAAACTTTTGCACAAGCAAATAATGTAAATAAAAAACTAAATAGCCAATAGTTATATCGATTGTTTATCATCATTCACCACATCTACATTGCAAAACTGCATGCATTATACTTAACTCATTCGATATTGGGATAAAAATATAATTGCAAAGAATCTCCTTAGTAAATAGCAAGGAGATTCTTCACTTAGGGGGATAGTCGTCGCTTGTATTATTTTGCTGCTTTTAACTTGCCTAATTCTTGTTGCAATTGTTTGATTTTAGCTGTGCGACAGGCTTTAACATCGTTAGCATCAACCGTCACACCACTTACCGTTTTACCTAGGATGAGTGGTTCCATGCAATCTTTCCAAAATTGTTTGCCTTCGGATGCTTGCTCGGTATAACCCCCATTTAAACACGATTTCACAATGTTAATGCATGGCTTTTCATCAGCACTCATATCATCATTTGCAAAAACAGGTTGAATAACTAAAGCAGCGGCTGAGAGCACAAGTAACTGTTTAATAGACATTTTAAATCTCCTTTGGTTTAAAAATATAAATCCATTTAAGCTCACTACTTAGTTCTAGGCGAAGAAACGATAGGTGTCAACCTTAACATCATAAAATAATCAAGGGTGCCTGCCCCCGCGCTGTACTTAGCAGGCGAGTTTAATCAATTTTCCATAAGCCTCTCCTGGAATATACAAGGTACGTAAAACATTATCTTTTTTGCAATGGTAGGTAATCGAATAATCTTTAGCACAGCCAGGCACAGGGTCTCCGCCCATGTAATCAAGCTCCACATTATAGGTACATTTAACACCTTTACGCAGACATAATTGTTGCGCACTGACAGTTGCGTTACCGGCATGAAAACGGTTTGCAAATGATTTTTCTGTAATGGCTAATTTTTCACAATTTTCTCCATAATTTGCTTGCACGATTTGGATAGGTGCAGTTAACTCCGGACGATTATTGTAGCCAACGAAAAAAATAAATGTTGCTGCCATAATGATAGGTAGTATTTTCCCTAATGAATAATAGCGAAATTGACGCATATAAAAAGCAACACAAAAATTCCATTGTTTATTTAAGATCTTTCTTAATAAATATTGCATGGGCTTTTCATAAAAACGATACATTAAAATAGAAGCAACAATGATGGTCGTCATTGCCAATATTACCTGTGATAACCAATACCCATTAGGTTGATCTAAAGTACCGATATTAAAAGACGGCAAGAAAATGGCATGCAATAAATACATGGAATAACTTGCTTCACCCAGCATCACAAAAAAATTGCAACTCATTATTTTTGCAAACCATGATACATTTCGTGCAGAAACAAAGATAAGAATAGCCAAGAAAGGTGACATAAAAGAAGCTGTATTTCTACCAAACGCTACTAGCGAATTTTCCCAAGGATTCACAAAAATCAATGCCACTGCTATTAATGAAATATACATTAAAGCATTAAGCACTATGCGATGCCTGACTGATAATAGTATAGGGTGTTGCAATAAAAAAATCTGTGCAGCTAACATGCCCATGCTAAATTCAAAAAAACGACCCCCCGGTCCTGTATTAAACAGCCAGCCCATTAAAGCAGATTGAGGTTTAACATCTGCAGCATAAGTGAGTATCGTCCATTCGTTTAATGCATCCATGTGTGGAAAAAGCAACATCACTGCCACATCATATATTGTTACAAATACAAAAAATGCTATCAAACAGCGAAAAACGGTCTTGAATGTTAACAAATACACGCCGACTAAGGCATAAAGGATATAAAGAAACCACTCAACACTGACAGACCAAGCGGGTGAAAAATAAAAATGCCCTACCCACGTATGGCCTATATAGGTTAATAACCATGCTTGAGTCAGCGTAAGAAAGCGTAAAATAAAAGGTGCATTCCAAAACAGAATATTTTTTTCAAAAAAAATTAGCATAAGCAATAAAATATAAAGAGGATAAAGCCTAGCAAAACGCGCTATCATAAAACGGACAAACGCATCCAAAGAAAGACGCTTAAAATAATGGCTATAATTATAATGAATTACGAATCCAGACAATACAAAAAATAGCGGCATTCCTATTCCTGAGCTCGCACCCAATAATTCTGTGATATAAAGAGGCTTAGAAAATGTAGCTATCCAATGCATGCTGTGTGCTAATAGTACTGAAAAAGCAGCAACGAAACGCAAACCTGTTAATGCAGGAATAGCAGGCCTTAGGGTTTTTTCAGATATAGAATCAGTCATTTTTATTCATTCCCTGTATTAAATTCCATGACATGAAGATTAAATAAAAATATCTTTTGCCACAAGAAGACAATTTAATTAAAAATGGTTTATTCAAGCATCGGCTCAAAAATAATTTTACGAAGCAATCAAATTCTATTTATAATTTGACTTTCAACATAAGGAAAAGAACATCATGAAAAAAGGATTTTTATTACTTACATTTATTATTATCAACTTATTCCCAGCGACTTTTGCTAGTCACTTTATAGCCTGTGAGAGCAAGTACGCATTGTGCACCACAGCAGCTTGCACACCCATTGCAGGAAGAAAAGATTTAGTCTCCTGCAAATGTGATGTTAAAACAGGCTATTCAGCTGCTACCAAGCAATGCAAGCCGGTAAAAGAAACTCACAAAGGCCAACTAATTTATTCCCGTTATCACCCTGTCACCAGTTATGCCGTATGTTCCAATGATCGTCCTTGGGCATGGTGCTTAGACAAACCTTGCATTATCGACAAAAATGACCCCACTAAAGCCATGTGCGCTTGTTCAGTAGTAAAGAATTTAGGTAAATATGTTATTGTAACTGACATCTATAACAAATCGACTTGTACGACCGGTATCATTTCATCAGCAACGGTTCAACAAATCACACAAATTACTAATTTCTTAAAAACGAAAAATGTAATAGAAACTCCATCAATCAAAGTTATTAATAAAAAGTAATTCTGAAGAATTTTTTAAAATTCACAACCCCAGATGAAATACACATATTTCATCTGGGCTAATTTTTTATGACGCAGGAATCAATCCATCCCGTCCCCATTTTTTAAAAAAATAAGTTATGCTAAAAACTAAGGTTTTATAACGATAAGGAAATTGATATGACCTACATCACTGTCGGCAAAGAAAATGGAAAAAATATTGATATTTATTATAAAGATTGGGGAACAGGACAATCGATTGTATTCTGCCATGGTTGGCCCTTAACTGCCGATGCGTGGGAAGATCAAATGCTCTTTTTGGGTTTACAGGGCTATCGCTGCATAGCGCATGATCGTCGTGGACATGGACGATCCAGCCAACCTTGGAACGGGAATGATCTGGATACCTATGCAGATGACCTTGCTGTACTGATGGAAACACTGAATTTAACCAATGCAATACTTATTGGGCATTCGACAGGCGGAGGAGAAGTTGTTCGTTATTTAGGAAAATATGGCACAAAACGAGTAGCAAAAGCAGTGCTCATCGGCGCTATTCCCCCTTTAATGTTAAAAACAGATAAAAATCCAGGAGGCTTGCCAATAAAGGTTTTTGACGATATCAGAAAAAATTTGTTGAACGATCGTTCGCAATTTTTCAAAGATCTGAGCGCACCTTTTTATGGCGCAAATCGACCCACTTCAAAAGTATCACAAGGATTGCGTGATTCATTTTGGTTGCAAGGAATGCAGGGTGGCTTTAAAAGTATTTTTGATTGCGTGAAAGCATTTTCAGAAACTGACCTTACTGAAGATCTTAAAAAAATAGAAATTCCTACGCTACTTATTCATGGAGACGATGATCAAATCGTACCAATTGATGATGCGTCCCGTCTTTCTGTTAAATTACTTAAAAATGCGGAACTCAAAGTATATCCTGGTGCACCGCACGGGCTGTGTTCAACGCTTAAAGATCACGTGAATAAAGATTTATTGGAGTTTATTTCTTCTTAATCAATAAGATAGAAAGACCAGCCCATTGGTCTGCAAGAAAAGTGATATACTGTTTTTATGCAGCCTAGAAACCAACTCATCAACATCATCGTGGTCGGAGACGCCTCGACAGGCAAAAATGCGCTTGTCCGTCAATTAAAGAATTCTCAGTTTTCAGAAGAGTATATTCCCACCATAGGCGCAGAATTTTCAAACATTCACCTTGATAGTAAAAATGAGCAACCATTTACATTACAAATTTGGAATACAGCAGGAGAAGCGAAGTATCAATCCCATATAAAAATGTATAATACGAATACGAATGTCTTTATGATTTGCTTTGATGTTACGAATAAAGCAAGCTTTGATAAAGTTGAAGAATATATAAACAATAAACTATTAGAATCTTCTTCTAAAAAAAATTCAGAACTTAAATTGTTGCTGGTAGCTACTAAAACTGATTTAGATAAAGCACAGTGGCAAGTTTCTGAAGAAGACATTAAAGCACTCACTACAAAATTATCTTCCTCTGTTAAAGCATGTGATTACGTTTTAACAAGTGCCAAAACCGGTGAAAATGTTGTTAAGGCATTCATAAAATCAGCTGAGATGTTTTTAAACAAGAGCTTACTTTCGCCTAAATTTATGACAAAAAATCCAGAAAAAATAACGAAACCCACTAATGAACAACCCTCAGAAGAAAATCTTAAAAAAAATTTAATTGAGGCATTAGAAGCTTACCGAGAAAGAGTACAAAATGATCATGATGTAACTAACGATTACACAGCAGGATTTAGAGGGCCTCAATTTTTTAAAAAATTTCGTGCCAATAATAGAGAAGCCAACTATAAATTGGCAGATAAACTGATCAATCAGTTAAATTCGAATGTCTCTATTTCAGAAGTATTTAACTCAAAAAATATTACTGAACAAAGAGGGGGAGGAACGGTTCGCAGTGATGATCTCAAGTACATTATAAAGCAGGCTCAAAACAATCAGCTCGTCGAGTTAGATAGACTTAAGAAAACGAAACTCCCCCCACCAAAACTTTAAAAATCATAACTCGTATTGGCACGCCTTCCGTTACTGGCTCACGAATAATAAACTCCTTGAATCCTTAAATTTTTTCTGGCAAGATGCGTGCCCCATTTAAAAAGAGAGACTCGAGATTACTCTTTTTAAATCGCGATGGGTTCTCTCTTATCAGGCAGGTGACTTATGTCCGCTACATCAAAACCATCACTTTCATTCTTAGATGTGTTTAAATTTGCTGCCAATTATTGGATGCGTCAGCCCAAAAAATTATGCCTACTGCTCTCTTTGGTATTCATGGCAGCCTTATTTGAAACTTATTTACCCAGTGCATTGGCTAGTTTTTTATCCTCTATTCAAGCCCACCAAGGCCATGAGGCTGTGCTCTATCATTTAGGAGTTTTTTTAGGGACATACCTAGCACAAGCTTTACTTTTTTCAATTACTTACCTCATTTATAACTCTTTTGAAACGAATTTATTCAAATCATTGGTTGATGATGTCTTCGCTTATATTTATGGTCTTCCTGAGCGATTTTTTGCTAATAGCTTCACAGGCAGTATCGTTTCTAAGGTCAATCGCGCTCGGCAAAAAATTGAAGTGTTCGAAGATGAAATACTCATGCGCCTTTTTACCACTCTCATTATTTTGATTGGCAGCATCGTTTTTCTCATGCTTCAATTTCCGTTATTAGCAGCATTGATGATTGCGTACCTTTTACTCTTAGTCGCAGTAACATCGTTCTTAGTATTGAGAATCTCGGGGCCCGCACAAGAAAGATACGCCAATGCACAAGATGACTTTAGCGCTCACCTTGCGGATAGTATTAGCGGCATTGCACCAACAAAATCGTTTGCCCAGGAGCAATACGAATTGGACCGTTTTCTAAATATCACTAGCGAATTGCGCATTAAAAATTTGCGTGCGTATCATCTAGGTAATCTTTCTATGTACGTGCAACGCATGATGTTAGTCGGCATGCTGGTTCTTCTGATGGGTGGTGGCACCTGGTATTATTTCCAAGGATTAGCAACGGTTGAGAACATGGCTTACCTCGCCTTTGCTTATACTATTATGCAATCCTATATTCGTGACGTTGGTGAAAATATTAAAAACCTGCTCACTTCTTCTTATGATTTGCATGGCGTGATTCGTTTATTACAGGAAAAACCTGAAGTTTCTAATAAACAAAACTTACCCGCATTAAACATCCGCCATGGTGAGATTGTGTTCGAACATGTCAATTTTACTTATCCCGATAAAAGCACACCTATTTTTCAGGATTTTTCGGTGACTATTCGTGCAGGTGAACGTATTGCCTTGGTAGGTCATTCTGGTGGCGGCAAAACGAGCTTCATTCGTCTATTGCAATGCTTATATCCTATTCAAGAAGGCCGTATTTTAATTGACGGACAAGACATTCAGCACGGTTCACGTCATTCTTTACGACGCGCGATGGGTTTGGTTCCACAAGATCCGATTTTGTTTCATCGCACGTTAAGAGAAAACATTGCCTATGCAAAACCATCCGCAACTGATGCAGAAATTTCGGCTGCAGCAAAAAAAGCACATATCGAAGATTTTATTTTAAGCTTACCTGAAAAATATGAAACTCTTGTTGGTGAGCGCGGCATTAAACTCTCAGGTGGTGAGCGTCAACGCATTGCCATTGCCAGAGCCATTTTAGCTGACCGGCCTATTCTTATATTAGATGAAGCCACCAGTTCACTTGATTCTGAAAGTGAACGTGCTATTCAAGAAGCTTTGCACACACTCACTCACGGCCGAACATCGATCATGATCGCCCACCGTCTTTCAACCATCTTAGATGCCGATCGCATTTTAGTATTTGAATCAGGCAAAATTGTCGAAGAAGGCTCCCACGCACAACTCATCCAACGCGAAAATGGTATTTATGCCAATTTATTCAAATTACAGACCGGTGGATTTATTGTGGAGTGAGAGACTATAAGCACCCTCACCCCATCACTCTCCTACACTACCATCGCAAAACAAACGACGCTGCGTGGGAGAAGGTGACTCATCAGTAGGAATATCGTGAATAAAATACTGTTTAGTTCATTCGCGATAACTTAAGTCTTACTTTGGCTCTACATAAGGTCTACTATCAAATTCATCTTTGGAGAGAACACGACTGTTAATGATTTTTTGAGAAGGAATGTCATAGATATACTCTGATTTTTCATCAAAGGAGTCTTGAAACTTGTCATGCCGAGTTCCTTTCGTATAACTAAATTGTGTATCACTCAGCCATTTAATTTCACCCAAGTAATAAATTTTTTCATTAGGGTAGTTGCCCGTCGAATAATCCACAACAATATTTGCCTCAGTCCCATTCTCTGTATTATAAATTGTGATAAAATTCTGCCCATTAAGAATTAAGTACTTTCCGGAAGGAGATAAATCACCTTCTGCAAACCCACTAAACACTTTTAAATAAGTAATTTCTTTTTTATCAATATCAGCCACAAAACCCAGAAAAGAACCTGCATGCTGCCCCACTTCCATGGTATCAGCCAGAAAATATAATTTTCTCCGTTTGCTGTCATAGGCCAAAAATTCCGGCCCAAAGTGTACACATCTGCTATAACAAGTAATACTGGGGGTATCTTCACAAGTACTACTATCTGCATCACTGCAGGCATCATCACTAACGGGTAAATCCTGGGGAGTAATTGTCCAAATAACTTCACCTAGTGTCGGCTGCCGCTGAAGTATTTTTAACGCTAAATTCGAATTTTCATTAGTGGATGGGACAATCTTTCTTATAATAATTTTTTGAGCAAATTTACTAGGCTCGCTATCATAATTGTTCGTATCAACATCAATAATTGCAATATCACCGAAATAATGACTGGCTAAAACTCTATCTTTGTTTTCATTATCATTATCAGAAGCATAAGCGGTATTAATCACGAGACTAATGAAAATACAAAATAGAAATTGCGTAATTTTTTTCATAGATCGAAGCCTTATATTAATTCATATATTAAAGTTTACAGGACATTACATGGTCTACATAATCGGCATCGGATCCTGATTTAAAGGTAGTTTTAACAACCCAATGGCCTTGGCAATTTGGATCATCTCTAGGTTCCCAGCGATATTCATCACCACCATTATAGAGCCTTAATATTTCTCTTTGTAACTGCTCCTGATTTAGAGGAGGCAAGGATTTGCAGCGCGGTAAATTTATTGTCAATCTTTCTTTGTTTAAACGTTTAACCTCAAGTTTTGGTAGTGCTAACGCCATAGCTCGCTTTTCCTTAAATAATTCCAAGGCAGCTTCAATATTTTCTCGCCAATTCCATATTTGATTGGGTGTTGCTTTAGGTTTATATAATTGCATAATACCCACACCTCCTATTTTTTTACCTTCTTTATTTTTACCCACCACAGGAAACCCTTTTCCCTCTTCTCTGTCAGCTTCAAATTGTCGATATTTGCTTTCTTGGCAAGCAATATGGCGCAGTACAGGCTCAGTGAGCACTTGTTCTATTGCCCATTTTCCTGGGTTTGTACCTTTAATAATGTACTTCTTCTCATCTTTACTCGCGTTATAATAATCAACTGATAAAGTAAGCGTTCCTCCTCGCATACCTCCTAGCGAATTAAAATCCACTTTATGATAAGACTCATATGCTGTAACGGTAGGTAATTTATCTTGCAGCAATCTTTTTTCGGTCAGCTGATGTTTTATATCAGCACTCCATGTATATGGAGGAGTATTATAATTTATTGCGTCTATAAGTTTTATATTATTAAAAATTGGCATTTTAAGAATTGTTTGCACTTGCAATAAAGGCATTTTAGGTTCTGCTGTTATGTAGTGTTCCATGCCAGGAAAAGGATCAAGAATTTCAATAAATTGTCTATACCATGTGAATGGCATTTTAGTTTCATAAGGTTTATTGTTAATTTCTTCATGGATAGTCATTTCTCCTTGGATTCTAGTGCAATCAGGAGAAGTAAACTCCCCCACTAATTGACTCCATGTGCGACAATATTCTTTATCCGAATCGGATGAATAAAATTTAAAGATGAACTTATGCCCATCAGAAACACCGTCAACTAAATACGATCCGCAGTCAGAATCACCGACCAATTCATCTATCATTACTTGAGAACCCATTTGTTTTAATTTATAAACCGGACCAAGATTTTGCATATTAATCCATTGCCCATTTAGTGTGCACCATTTGGGATCAGAAAAGGCATTAGAACTGCTTATTAAAAGCAGAAGAAAAATGAATAATCGCTTTTTTAAAAGCACAGGTATCCCCGTCATAAAATTTCCTTGTATTGGAGAAAACTACAAATGATTAGAAGGTAGGTAATAGAAAGAAATAAAAAATAGATAAGATTGAGAGGAATTGAAATTCTAGCACTGTAAATAAAATAAAAAAAGATAAAAATGATTTGCAAAGCAACTACGGCTCTACATAAGGTCTGCTATCAAATTCACCCCTTTGCATTGTTTTGGGTTGCATAAAAAAATAAAAAACTATTTTGCAGAAACTTTGTTTTTTGATGCTGATCTAGTTGCCATTCTAGCATGATGATGTTTATGAGTTGTTCTGCCTCTGGGTAAAGCTTTTAAGATCGCTTCTGGTGCTTTTTTTGCAACATACAGTAAGCTTCTTGCCGGTCCTTGAGGTTCGCGACGATTTTGTTCCCAATTTTGTAATGTTTTAACTTTTACACCCATAAAATCTGCAAACTCATCTTGAGTAAGGTCTAAATTTTTACGAATTTTTGCCACATCACTTGCAGAAGGCAATGATATACGGGTGGTTTTGAGTTTTTTCTTTCCCTGCCTCCATTCTTTGATTTCTTGAATGCCAGCCAGGATTTCTTGACCAATATTTCGCTCATTCTTCATTTGATGTCCTCCAACTGTTTGGCGATTTGAGCTAGCGTTTTCTTATCAATATTCTCTTTTTCATTTTTGCTATACATCGTTAACATATAAATTTCATCTCGCGCTTTAGCCCAGTAATAAACTGTTCGAACCCCACCAGATTTACCAATACCTTTTCGTGTCCAGCGGATTTTTCGTACACCACCACCGCCACGGATAACTTTACCCATTTCTGGGTCGTTCATAATATATTGTTGTAATTCACTATATTCCTCATCGCTAAGGTATTTCTTAACTAGCTGAGTAAAATGCTTGGTTTCTACAAATACCAACGTTCTCTTTTTATTATACGTCATTGGCGTAGTTCCTGCCATCTTATAAATATAAATCCTTACCAGTTGTTGCTCATAATACGCCATTGGCGTACTTAAGACAAGATCAGTATATGTGATTAATTTTCAATAATTCAATTAGTTATATGTTGCTCTAACGCCTCATTCTTGATCCTATAATTTTCAAAGGCTGTCTAAGATAAAAAAAGCATACAATCATTTAAAAATTATATTAACTAAGTCAACTCAATTAGGGAAAATTCAGCGCTTTCTGCGAGCGGTTGTCTATGACGGAACGTATATAAATAGCTTAATCCTAATAGACAAAAACCACCTGAAAGCATGATATATGCAGCCGGTGCCCAGCCGGGATGATAGTGTTGTGATAGATAGATAAGGATAATGGGAGTGAGGCCGCCTGCCAATGCAGAAACCATTTGATAAATCAGTGCCAGACTTGTACATCTAATTGAAACAGGAAAAGACTCTGTAATCAAAACAGTTGCTACAGCGTAGTAACAAGCAGATGGAATGGAAAATAATAATTTGGATATTAATATCTGAAAATATGATCCATAGGATAAATAATAAAAATACATAGGTGCTAAAACAATAAAGGATATTGTTGTCATTACTAAAAGTTTTAGTCTATTAATTCTATCGTATAAATAGCCGAAAAAGGGAATAATCAACGTTAGTAACAAAAGTGATAATGTATTAATTTCAAGCGCCTTTTGAACAGATAAGGTATTTATTGTTGCCATATGAATAGGAGAGTAGATAAAAATAGCAGATGTTTCACTAACACCCAACCAGCTAATCACCATAAGTGATAAGCAATATAAAGGATATTCTTTCAGGTAAAAAAACGAAGATTTTAATATTGTAAATTTGCTTGGCTGTCTCGATGAAGAATTAGCCAAAATGTAACCCAAACTTTCCGGTAGCGAAATTCTAATCCAATACCCTAACAACGTCCCAATGATGGCGACAAGAAAAATTAATCGCCAACTCCATTCAGGAAGATAGTTATGGTTAATGCCTGACACCACAATATAAACTAAAAATGACGCTAATAATGCGCCTCCATTAAACCCAACAGAAACCCAAGAACCATAAAATCCTCGCTTATGCTTTGATGCGCTTTCAACTAAGTAGGATATAGAACTAATATATTCACCACCTACCGAGATATTTTGTAATATCCTAAAAAATAAAAATAATATGGAAGCTGTCACACCTATTGTTTGATAAGAAGGGATAAGCCCAATTATTGCTGTGCACCCTCCCGTCATTAGGAGAGAATAAACTAACATTTTTTTTCTTCCTACTTGATCAGCAAAGATACCAATCAATAAACTCCCTAATGGTCTTGAGAGATAACCTGCAAGAAACACAAAAAATGTATATAACAAATTTTTATTTTGAGTGCTTGGAGAAAAAAATGCTTGGGAAACAATATGAGCCAAGTAGATACAAATCATAATATCAAACGACTCAAGAAGATTGCCAATTAGCCCACTAAAAATAATGCGTTTTGATGTGGAATTTAATTTGCATAAGCTAATCATATTTATACTTCACGTTTACCTAAGATCATTATTTATTACTAATTTTAGGTGAGGCCTTCGCCGTATTTCCTCTCCTAAACTTGGCGCAACATAGGGATAACAATAACGCTCACTCATTCCGCGAATTAGCTTATACCCATAATCACCCATTTGGAATAATTCATCTTTTAAATTCGAATAATATGATTTTAAATCATCCATTTTATTTCTTGTAGCAAAAGAATATATCAATGTAAACCCATCTATTTTTCTAACTAAATTCATGCCTAGCGTAAATTGATGAATATCTTCTTTCAAATGGCGCAATTCATGCTGATAAGACAAATGATAGCTATCCTCCCACCAATTTAATGTTTTATCTTCTAAAGTCATTGGATTAAAACAACGGTCAAATTTCCATAATTCATTGGCAATAAGATTATATTCGACGGAGGGAAAAAGTGAAAAAATACTAATTTCAAGCTCTGGATTAATCATAATGATCGCAACATGATCTATCCCATGAATGCCTTTGAGATCTCTTAACCCACTGGAAACGTCTCTTTTATGGTAAAACAAAATATCCATGATCTTTGGATGTAGTTTTAATGCGACTGTTGCCTCTTGAATTACCACTAATTTATTCACGGGACGACCTTATCCATTTTATTTTTAGCAATTAAACCCGCTGAAGACACTATCATGTCAATAATTTTATAGATTGTTTTAGCATCGGTATTTAAATGAGAAGCATCGTAGATAGTTTCAACGATAAAATCCAATGCTTCTTCTTTACTCGTTGCTAAGGGTAAAATTAAAAGGCATTTTTCTAAAATATAACGTAATAATTTTTGATCAATTTCAACCAGATCCTTGGAATTTTTTGGTCGCAGGGCTGAAAAATCGTCTTCCCCGAATAAAAGCCAACTTGGGGATGCTTTATAGTATTCTGCAATCTTTAAAATAATGTGCAATTCAGGCAAAACTTCTCCCATGGCATATTTTCTTGCCATCTGATAAGAGCACTCCGTAATTTTGGCAAGCATCTGAATATCGACACCGGCCTTTGAACGACCTACGCCATGCCCTTCTTGCTGCATTAAAGCCGCTAAGCGTCGTGCAAACATTTGTGCAAATCGTTTTTTATCCATCAGCTCTCCTGATCATTCATTTGTATTATTTTATTAAAAATAAAGTTTTACTTTTAGTAAAATATTTTTTATAGTCATTATAATTGATCATCTTATTAAAAGGAATTTAATTATGCCATCTAGCTAGTCTTCCCTTATTTTTACCTCAACCCTATCTTCAATTTTTAATAAAGAGACACGTCATGTGCGATCAAACTACCCTTAAAAATGAGACAGGCATCAAAAAGAACATCAAACTGAGGCCTAAACATGAGCGCAAACTTTTAAAAGCTTGTTTGCTTTCCCATCTTTATCAATTGTTTTGTCATTCACTGCCAAGCAAAGCCTTAGACCCTAACCTTTCTAATGCAGAGTATTACGTTATGGATAGCCAAATTATACAGCTTCTCATTCAAGGCATTTTAAATACTGAAGAATATACGCTCGAAGGCATTGCTTATCATACCCGTATTCCATTTGATGTCATTTACGATGCTGCTTGTGGCATTAGCAATCAATTTTCAATGACGCCTTGGGCGCGCGTTGTGGATTTGTATTTAAAAGTATATCCTGACGTCACTCAAATTGTGGTTGATAAATTATTAGCCATCAAAAATCAACACCATAACTTTTCTCTTTTACTCAATGAAGAAATATAAAAATAAATAGGATACACCACGATGTCGACACCTTCCTCAGAAACCAAACCCATTCTCTGCCATACCGAAGTCAATTCGAATATTATTTTACGTCAACCTTGCCGAAAATTAAGTGCAGATGAAATTGTCAGCGATGAAATACAAACGTTAATTCAAACCATGAAAGTGACCATGCAACGTGCACCGGGTGTGGGATTGGCTGCGCCGCAAATTGGACTGTCGATGCAGCTAGTAGTGATTGAAGATGCTGAAGAGCGCCTAAAAGCCATTGATCCAATGATATTATCCGAACGTCAACGCAAACCTGTTCCTTTCCATGCGCTTATTAATCCGGTGATTATTGCTCATTCTGACAATAAAATTGCGTATTTTGAAGGTTGCTTGAGTTGCTTAAGTCACATACGCATTGTGCCTCGTTATGAATCAGTCACTGTAACGTGTCTTAATGAAAAAGCCGAACCGCAAGAAATCATGGCACAGGGTTGGTATGCAAGGATACTACAGCATGAAATTGATCATCTTTCTGGCGTCTTGAATATTGACCGAGCGCATCCGAACACAGAAGTCAGCTTCGAAGACTATAAAACAAAATGGATGTATGCTTCCCGCAGTGACATTCATCAATTTTATTTTGAACAAGTCGGGAAACATCCTTAATGCAACCGAATGAATTTACCTATTTAGATGCGTTTGTGGCAACACGTTGGAATGAATTCAATCAGCATCATGCTGCATGCGATCCGGTCATTTTAGCCATTCGCAACGATGACCTATTAAATGCGATTGTTTATCGGATTGATGATGAACGAAAAGCTCAATCGTCAATTTATGAAGTCGCATTTTTTAAAAAAAATGCCAATGGTCTATATGAAGAAACGTATCGCTACAACTTATCAGCGCTCTATTCGCGCTGCTGCAACGCACCTACTTCGCCTCAATCTATTCGCCAATTAGGAGATGAAACCTTACATCATGAGGCAAAAACGATTACCGACTTTTCCAAACAACGTGCTGCATTGCTTCAACAAGTGGCTATTTTAAAACATACGCTAGCATCTACCGGCGGTGTAGGCATTGCTGCGAATCAATGTGCTGAAATTAAAGATCCTTTAAAATTAATTGCAGTGGGTGTGGATTACAAGAATCCTGAGCATGTGATTAAAGCACTTTCTCGATACCCGAATACCCTTTTTCCACCACTACAAATTTGCAGTAATCCTATTGCTACACATATTAGCAAAGAGCAAACGTTATTTGCGGAAGGATGTTTAAGTGTGCATGGCCGATGGCGCGGTCTAGTAAAACGACCTCAGTCGGTTACCGTACGTTATGAAGACATAGAAGGTTTAGTCCATGAGCAGCAGTGGAATGGTAACGATGCCCGCGTGATGCTGCATGAGCTTGATCATATTCAGAATGGCAAAGTTTATATTCAGCGTATTATTGAAGAACTTACTGACGAGCAACGTCAAGTATTGCTGAATCTTATTCAAACCATCACTCCCGATTCTATGACACATAATCCTTTTAATGAATTAAAAATAGTTTTTGAGAGAAATCAGAACGGAAAAATTTGTTTTGATGAAGATGAAATAAAAAAATTTCTTCAAGAAATGGATGCGGCGACATTGAGAGCGATGAGAGATGCAATTTTGTCATTCTGAGTAGACTGTTTTTAGTCTGCCTGAGTAGACTGTTTTTAGTCTGCGAAGAATATCTATGCGATAGGAAGGATATCCCTCACTGCGTTCGGGATGACAGTATTGACGTCATTGTGAGGTGGATACAGTCCAAATGAGCATCTACTTGTTGGATCCCGCGGACAAGCCGCGGGACGACATTGGTGTGCCTTCTTACAAAGCTCCTTCTTATTAAAATTTCAAACACGGGGGGCACGTTTTAGCTATTTGTTTAAATTCGCGTGCTTGACGCACATAACTGGGTGAAAATTTTTCTCTAAAAAATGTCATATTATTTTTGTAAGTGGTTTTAATATCTTGGTTTGTATTTTGCCTTAGAACAATATCCTTTAGTGTTGCAAAAAAACTACAAATCTCTGCTAAAACTCCTGCCGGAATGTTTGCTTCCACGACAGCATGATATTTTTCATGCAGATGCTCATTCGTAGGATCAATTAACAATAAATTAGTTAAATCAATGATTTTAGTAAATTGTTTTATTTGTTGTAGGCTTACTTTATTTTGCATTTCACGTTCAATGGCATCTATCACAGCCACTGCTTTATGTTGCAATAATTGCACTTGAGAATTTTCGATATTTTCACCCTGTCTATCTAACGTAGTTTGAATGTTATCAAGACTATTATTGTAATTTCCCAAAGCTATTTCGATTGCTTTTGATGTGTCCCCAATCATTTTATTATCAGACAATACTTGCACATAATTGTCTTGAACTTTAAAGCTACAATTATTTAAAGAAATTTCAGCGCTCTTTTCTTTGTTTTGCAACCATGCATGCTTCAAGAAAGCCACCTGCTGTGCCGATGTTAAATTTAAAATTTCTTTTTCTTTGCTTTTGACAAAAGCAAATACATTCCCGTAATAATCCGAAAAACAGTTAGCATCAATTCCTAACTTTAGCCATTTTTCCTTATTTTCAAGAATATCTATCATTAAAATAAATAAAGTATCCAATGAGGAATCTTTTGCAGAAAACAACCCAAACTCTTCTTCAGTTGAGTACTTTTTTGCATTAAGCAACGTTTGAAAATAAAAAGTGAGTTTTGATGTATTTTCTTCTGTTTTAAACTCTTTAAATAGATCCTTAAAATCACCCGCTTCTAAATCAATACTATTCCAAATATCTTCAGACCAAAATATTCCTGTTTTTTCTCTTATCAAATCCACTGCCATTAAATAAGCATCTAATGTTTTTGTCGGGATGGATGACATTAATTGTCTATGCAGTTCATCGTGCAATGACATGAAAAAAATGGGCGCTTTTATCTCATGAAATTCAGTCGTATCTTTTACACCAGGGCATGAAAATACACCGTAACGCATTTTATTTCGCACACTACGCTCGATATCATCCATAGTAAAAACACCTACGCGAGCCGCCAAAGGCCGCATATCATCGCCAAAACGGTGTCTCGTAAAAGCATCACGCGCAGAAACACTGGGGATAGCAAATTTAACGGTAGTAATCCCTTGGTTATAAGTAAAACGATGATCCTCTATAGTGCCATGATCATAAAGATAAATAACTCGCAAATTATGCGCTAACAGTAATAAATCAAATATCTTATTATCAGTGATGGTATTGATATCAATGGACACTTCGGTAAAAAAATGTTCGTTCTCTTTTGCTAATTGATTAACAATCGAACTCCAACTAATTTTTAAATCAAAAAAATGTCCTTTTAAATCACTATTCACTGCATACAATGACCGTAATGTGATGGTAGGAGATACAGCAAGAATGCTGCGCAGTTCCATAATAGAAGCCAAACGGGAGCGTGTTATCTCTTTATTTTTAAAGCGCTGCGCCGCTCTTTTTACATAGGAGTCAAAATCATGTTCATCTTTTTTAATAACCATGGGTAATGCGACGGCTATATTAAGATTAAGGAGACCATCCTCGGTAGAAATGTCATAGCTTCCAGTAAAATCATCCCATGCGTCGAAGCTAATGGGCTGATTATTAGGATTATTAACAACAGTCGTTGGCATAATAAAATCTCGTTTTGTGTGTTGAATAATTGTATTTATTACGATATTTTATCATAAAACTGCGCAATATCAATACAGATATTACTGTCTTAAGGGGTAAGTAACTATTGCTTAGCCTTTAAATCGTTTGCGGGTTGAGGTTTGGGTGGATACATGTAGGGGTGAATTACCGCGAAAATAATTGAGAAAAATTTCTTGCTGAGGTTTCTTTTTGTCAGCTATAGGAAATTTATTGTCGAGGTAAGCGTCTTTGAGCTTTTTAACTGCTTGTTGGAAGGTTCTGGTGTGCCAGAATTTAGTTTCATCATTACGATTGGATTTAAATAACAAACGAAAATTATCCCAAGGTTGATTGCGTTGGGTATGAATATAGGCATAAGGTCCTTTAGGATCGCGAATCGCAGAAAAAATTTCCAATATTTTTTCGCGCGTTATCGTAGTATCATCCAAAACCTCATCCAATTTTCTTAAAAAAAGCTCTTTCATTTCCCGATTTTTTTTATTTTGATCATGTTCACTCATCGTCAATGGACCGATATCAATCAAAGCAACCTCATTCCATTTAGGTGCATCATGAGCATGCTGTTGAAAATAGGCAGACAAATCGCTAGTTTCATTTTTTACTTCCTTTGTAGGCACTGTTGTTTCAAGTGGCAAATTTTGTGCTGCTTTAGAAGGATCAGACGAGCGAGTATCCATCGTAATAGTTTCGACTTGTTGAATGGCTTGGTTTGCAATTTTTTCTGGTTCAGACAAAGACTTATCTAAATGCAGGATTTCAGTTGTTGAATTCGTTTCAGCTGCTTCATTGACTTCTTCTTGTTTTGTTTCCTCTTCTTGTTTGACTTCTGCTTCCTTCGAAGATTGTTTTGGCCCTAAAAAATGACTTAGTCTTGCGTAAGCTTCATTGATTTGTTTAAATTTTTCGGCCGCACCTTCATCCGTATTTTTATCAGGGTGATATTGTAGAGCTAATTTTCGATAGGCACGCTTTACTTCCTCTAATGACGCTCCTTTCTTAAGCTCTAATATTTCATATAGATTTTGCCCCGGTTCATTTAGATCAGTAATGACGTCATTACAAAAATCCGTAAACTGTTTAAATGCGGCGTGGCTTTTTTTCTGTGCTGTAATACGACAATATGCCGTAAAGAAAACAGAATCGCTATTAGCATTTTTACCATGAACCTTACAAAGCTCCAATAATTCATCAATCCCAAATAATACACTTGTATAATGTATAGTGGTATTTATAACATATGATCCTCGTTGAGGAACAAAAACAAACAAGTTATAAAAAAACTTGTCTGCTAATTCCTTCTCAACTTTTAAACGTTCAACAAGATAGTTAGATGAAAAATAAGGTGACAACGATTTAATAAATTCAACCCCTTCGCGGGAATAATCTCTATCATCCAAATAAGAATAAAAAAAACCACCTGATTCAATTTGTTTTGTTTTGTCATCAAATCGCTTGGTTGGATTTGTTAAATCACCATACTGACTACCTAATCGCAAGGTGTCAACAAGAAAATCAAGTAATTCTTCAGTGGTAAATAATGTTTTGATGTTCGATGTTAAAACAAAGGTAGCAATCATTCTTGCCCATTCTTTTATTTCTTCATTAGTATATAAAGAATATTGATGATACATATTTTGTTTGTAATAATTGGTAGCAATATTACGTATACCAAGCGTTAATTCTTTTATTATCCAACGCAAATGCTTGGGAGTAAGTAAATAAGGGTGGTTATTGTAATCATCCTTACTAAAATTGTAATCCGTATCAATCATGGCATTTTTTTCGATAGCAATTTTACCCATTTCATCCAAATGCATAATCAGCTGAGCGATTTCATCAAAATGAAATAGATCATGGACTCTGCTTCCGTCAAACCCTTCACGGTGCTCTTTTTCTTCATTACGGAAAAAGGATATATGCAGTTTTAAACTATCAGATTCTTTATCCCACGCTGAGTCTGTACCAAATAATTTATCTTCAGTAGCAAGCAAATTTCTTGAATAATCAAGCAAGGTATTTGTAACACTCATAAATGCCTGCGAATGAGGTTCAAACGTAGTCAATTGATTCTTCTCTTCCATCATTTGTATAAGTGCTTGATTCGATTGCATCGCTTGCGGATAAGTTAACGCGGCAACAGCAGCAGGATTTGCTGCTCCAAAACAAAAGCCTGTAATGCGTTTTGTATTAGTGATATTTGGTTCCAGCATTCGAGCCATTTCCTTAGCATGTCGATATACTGTTTTTCCTGCTGAACTGAGCGCAGCTTTTACGTTCATTTTCCTATCAAACATATTGGAGTGATCAGGTTTCAAACGCTCAGGCACCATCACGTTTCCAGCCGCATATTGAGGATATTCTTCGAGATAAAGCGCCAGCTTTTCTTGCTGTACATGGAAAAATTCATCCATGATTTTAATTAATCCAGATTCTGCCGCCTGTTGCGAAGGAGATACGGGTTGAACCGCCATGGAAGTATTTGTTAATTTATCGGAACGTTGATTCAACATTTTTAATCTCTATGCTTATTTTTCTCTATGCTTATTTTAATGTGCTCATATCAATGACAAAACGATAACGCACATCTCCTTTGACCAATCGATCATAAGCTTCATTGACTTTATCAATAGAAATTTTTTCAATATCAGAAGCAAGATTATGTTTTCCACAAAAATCCAACATTTCTTGTGTTTCAGGAATACCGCCAATTAATGAACCTGCCAAATGACGACGGCGAAAAATTAATGGAAAAAAATAAATGGTCGTTGGGTGTTCAGGTGCACCCACTTCAACCAAAGCAGCATCCAATTTAAGTAACGTCAAGTAAGTATTCAAATCAATGTTGGCAGAAGCTGTATTTATAATTAAATCAAAATAATTGGCATATTTTTCTTGAAAATCATTCGTACTAGTATTTACAAAATTTTTAGCACCTAACCGGAAGGCATCATCTTTTTTCTTCTCGGAATGGCTCAGCACAGTCACTTCTGCACCTAAGGCATTTGCCAATTTAACTGCCATGTGACCTAGACCCCCTAAACCTAACACGCCCACTTTTGAACCGGGTTTAATTTTCCAGTGGCGTAAGGGCGAATAAGTCGTAATACCCGCACATAATAACGGTGCCGCTTTATCTAGAGGAATATTGTCAGGTATACGTAACACATAATTCTCATCAACCACGATATTCTTAGAATAGCCACCATACGTCGGCGTTTTGCCATCTTTTTCTTTGCTATTGTAAGTTTGATTCATGCCTTTCTCACAATATTGTTGCAAACCTTGTTGGCAAGGCTCGCATACTCGACAGGAATCAATAAAACAACCCACACCCACACGATCACCCACTTTATAACGTTTCACTGACGATCCTATTGCTTTCACAATGCCAGTAATTTCGTGACCTGGCACCATCGGAAAAGTAGATACTCCCCACTCATCCCTTGCCTGATGCACATCAGAGTGACAAATGCCACAATATTGGATTTCAATCAAAACATCATGAGGACCTGGTTCACGACGTGTGATTTGAAAAGGTTTTAAAGGTTCTTTTGCTTTGGAAACCGCATAAGCATTAACGGTTGGCATACATCCCCCTTTTGATTTTCCGTTTTTTTGGCTTTTTTATCTTCAATATCTTTTATTTAGTGTAATACGTTTTGTAAAAAATACTTTTATTCCCCTAAATAAATATAATTAAAAAATCATAATATTTGAATAATATTAATTACATATAGACATAATTGTACTATAATTATACCAAGCTATACTTAATCCTAAATTTTTATAAGTTATTGAATTAAATAATATTTTTATATATGTACCATTATTTTTTTAATAAAACACGTAAACGAGAGAAAGTTAAATATGCTCACCTATCAGGTCAACAGTCTATCGGATTTACTTAGCCATCTACAGTCAGGGAATTATTCAGGTGAGCCTATTATTGCCACTTTTGGCGAAGAAATGACTGATGAAACTATCGACAACTTAATTGCATTCTTGTTAAAAAATAAATTTCCATGTTTAATTCAATTGAAAAATGCATCGCCTGACCTTGATTTGAAATTAAAAAATATCTTTCTTAGAAATCAACGTTTATTCAATATTCAACAATTACGAGAAAAGAATATTTTACCAACCTTGGTTACGCCTATTGTCGTTGATGATAAAAATTCCAATACCCCACCAATCAATCTAGAGAAAATCAGTCGAGCTAAATTAAATTTAGCCAAAGGTGAAATTGGCAACATGGGCGATCTTCAACAACAACGTCAACAACAGCATAAACAATCACATCAACAGCAGCAACGTCAACAACAGCAACAGCAGCAAGCGACCCAAACTGCTTTAGATAAACGTCACGATCAACTTTCTAAACGAAAACCTTGCCCACCTAATCGAATAAAAAAAGATGTTGATGAATCCACGTTAGGTGAATTAGTCAATGAAGCTAACATTGAACAAGTTTTTGGCGCAAAAAATGCAACAGATAAAATTAAATTAAAAACCATTTGGAAAGAATTGGTCGGCGAGCATGCTGATGAAATTTCCAGTAAATACCTAGATCGCGCCATTACGCATGTACAAAAAAATGCAATGGAAAAAATTATCGCTCATTATGGCGAATTTCGTTATGGATTAGTATTTGATAATTTACCAGATGGATTTCAGTTACAACAAACCAAAGATAAATTGGTTCTCTGTTACGATGAAAATCTTTCTCCTGACTTAAATCATCCTAATCGATTATTTAAAATTAATTTGCCCAAACCCAACATCTATCAAGGTAACGTTGAGCAACTGCTTTTGGATATTGAGGAAGAACAGCAACGAGAAGAAATAAAAGATAAATTTAAATTCATCGAATTACTTTACAAGCCTAATGCAAGCGATGCTGATATCGCGACAAGCAAGACTAATTTTATTGATTTGCTTTGTCTTGAGCATCCTGAGTGGAAAAATAACATTGAAAAGTTGATTCATCAACTTGAATTGGATTCATTAGAAAGTTTAAAAGGATTATGGCAAGCCTATTTATCGACTGACAGTGAAACAGTTATATTATTTTTAAATAAACTCGAAGCATTCAAATCGGAACAACCAAAACAATATAAACTTTTCAAGGAAACTTTTTTAGAAAATAGCGAATATTACAGTGATTATGTGACTGTGGATGGTTTTAAAAATTTAGATAGCTTAAAAAAGCTTAGCTTTGCTCAGCGTTCCTGGTGGGAATCCCTCACCCAGCAGCATAAAAAATCGGCTGCTTTTGCTAATTTTAATGATTTATTTAATGCTTTTGCCCATTTTTCATCTGAATTGATTAAATTAACAGGCGCTAAAGATTTACCGAGTGAATGCTCATTTCCTGATGTAAAAAACATGAAAGTGGCTCTTGATCGGTTATTATTTATTATTGGTCGAGCTGTTGATAAAGATGAACAAATCGATTTTTTGAAAGGACTTGATTTAAGTGCAGAAGGCGCTTATTACGCTTCTTGTTATGAAAATTTCAAATTAGTCGTGCAAGTCATGCGGTTAATTGCCAATCAGATGATTGATACCATCGCCATGGCAATGTCCAAAAAAGAAATTCTCGAAATTGATCCTTTAGGTGATGAAGAAGCAATGGAGCATAATACCGGATATCGACTCATTTGGTATAAAAGCAGCACTCTACCTACACATGAATTTATTCATGGTAATGTCTCTGAGTATGGCAATCCTATTGCCTGTGAATCGTCAGATGGTGTTACTGTAGACCGCTATTTTGAAACACTCAATGAAGAATTAAATAATATAGATATACTCAATACGGAAATGGTATCTTCCAATGCACTAAGCGCAGGTAATGCTATTGACAATATTCCTCTCACGCCAAAACAACATGCTGCTTTTAAAAAGGCATTTAGAAATAATTTTAGCAGTGTGAATTTCACAGAAATGTATTCTTTTAGTATGGATGATGTGCATATAGTCGTGCATCGACCTCTTTATAATGCACAAAAACCTGCTGTATTAGCTAACGATCATCCTTTTAATTATGCTGTACCTAAAGATCACGGTCAATTTTTAAAAACGATGATCAATGAAAAAGATTTCACCACCAATAAAAAATATTTTTTCCGCCACATTGGCGAGGAAGACATGACTGTCGCATTTGATATATACCGCTATATCTTGAGCGCCATTGAAAGAGAACAATTTGCTGGTAAAAATGAGAGTTCTGCAGCCATCAGTAATGATGCCTTTATTCAATTACGCGGGAAAATTGAGCAAGATTATCTTGACGGACAAAAATCTTCTTTAGCGAGTGCAAAATTACATACTCCCATTAAAGGCATTCGGGAGTTTCATCTTTTACCTAATGATTCAGGCTCAAAAGCTTCGAAATATATCATGGGTGAATATTATCCTGATAATATGAAAAGCCAAACTATCGAACATTTCAACATCAAAATTGATGAGGATTTATTTAGCATTAATCGAAATGATCCAAAATTATCTCATGCATTGCATGACTTGGAATGGTCTTTTGCGACAGGCACTCCTGAATATAGGAAAAAATATATCGATCGATTGCAGCAAATATTAACAGCTTATAACCGTCGAACTACACCACCAAAAAATGAATTTGAAAAAAATGCGCATGAAAATTTTATTAAATTTTTTAATTTAATGTGCCGTTGGTATTCTGAATTAAAAGATTACCATGCTGCCAATAAAGAAGTCGATCACCTTAAGAGTTCTATCTTACATTTAGTTGGCTTATGTTCAGCGACCACTCGACAATTGGAAAAAGGCTTAGAACGTCATGTTATCGATGACTTCATGCAAATGATCAGCAATGATCTTGTCGCTTTGGGAAATAAAAAGGTTAATGCTGTCGTTTATAGTGAATTTTTACAAAGCTTATATGAAAAAATTAGCAAACTGCCAACTGCATCCTATCCATCATTAAATGACTTGCAAAATATATTAGCACTATGGATAGGCATGGGCCCGCTCAACGCTAGAAATGACCGGCTTATTGAGCTTACCTTATCATTGGCGCAGCAATTAGGTAGCGACATTTACAATATCTTAGATGTTTGGCAAAAACGTAAAGCCACGGAAAATATCTCTGCTTTTAATTGCGAACAGCTATTCAAAAAAATTGATGCTATCATGGCATTCGATAAAACCATCCCACCTCATTTTTATCAATTATTGGGTTTTATTGCTGATATTGATAAACTAGACACCTCATCCCTTATTGAATTAGCAAATAATTTTATCAGTTTACCACCGCCATCAGCGCAAGCTTTTATTAAAACCTTACAAGGTATTCAAATTCAAGAATCGGACGGATTACCCACTGCCAATGATATAAAAATGATTCTTGAAGAAATTAAGACAACTACATTTACTTATAAGAAACCGCTGCATGAAGAAATGGGAGAATTATTACAGAGTAAATGGCCTGATGTGCATGTAATCGAACATAAACAAATGCCTGATGTTTTACTACACTTAATTGATGTAGTTAAAGACACTCTAAAAATCTACAATGCACAGAGCATTGCTGCTTTCCTTCTGCCATTGATTAAAAATCAACTAACATCACAAAGCGCTATTGCTGCTGTAGATGAAGCTTCTGTTAAATTTAATGAATTTATTCAACTAATCAATGAAAAAAAGATTGATAGCATTGCTAGCGATGTAATATTGGCTAAATTAGATGAGATTGATGCCAGTTTTTCTAAATTATTAGCAAATGAAAAAATTCATCACATCATTAGTGATTATTACAAGCAAATCTACAATCTAGACACTATAGACAATAAGCATTACATCAACACAAAACAATTGATTGATTTGATCAAAGCTCCTTTACAAAATTACATGTTAGAAAGGATCAAGTCTTCTTTAAATGGTTTACGTATCAAAAACAATACTCTCATTGATTATTTAGAAAAACAATTAACGCCATTGGATAAAATTCCATTGCCAAATCAAAAACTATCTGCTGGCCAAGCAATTAAGGTTTATACTAAAAAAGCAGATACAATTTTTGATTTCATCAATACCTTGACGCTTATCTACAATCGCAATCCACGCTCTTGTAAAGCCTTGCATAAATTAATGTTAGACAATACGGCTGTTTTTGATTTCAAAGATTATTCAGGTTTCGAATACCATGCAAAATTTATTAAATTGTTTAGTAAATACGAAACTTTACTTACTGACAAAGTAATGTCCATTATTTATTCTGTAGCAGGCACCACCCCATTCACCAAAGAACGTTTGGATCACGCTCTGGAAGAATTAAACAAACTTTTACCTTATGCGAAGGATATACCGCCTGATGCTTTCAATTATCTACTGGAGCTGTCTTTCAAACATAATTTACAACATGCTATTGACTTTCCCATTGATGCATTAATTGATTTTAAGAAATTGAATTTACCCTTATCTGATACCGTCTTTAATCAAATTACAAGCATGATGGCCAAAACACCTGAAGATGCAGAAAAAAGTGCTATTGCGGCCCTTGAGCTTACTAAACAGTTCAACACAAAGACAGCCTTGCCTTTAGTAAAAACATTATTGGAATTTTATAAAAATGCAACCAAACAAAATTGGGATGCTTATCACGCTTGTTTGAACAAATTAGTGGGTCGACAGGATAAGTTAGATAGTTTAGTAATGATTATTTCAGGCATTATTTCTTCAAAAATAGAACCACTTGACGAAAAAGGCTTGCTTGAATTTATCGATCAATTATTAACATACGATGACAATACATTAGAAACCATTGGCGAATTGTTTATCCATCGTCCATCGCCTTCTTATAAACAAATGGATGATATTCACCAAGCTATAAATGACAAAAAATTAGCAGAATGGATTACAGCATTTGATTTAGATCCTTTTGGTGTACGTGATAATAAAAATAAAGAAATTTCAAATGAAATCATCAATGATCAATTTGATGTATCACAAGTACAACGTGTTGTGCAAAATATTCAACGCTTACCTGATAATGAATATCTGACTGAATTTGAACAAACACGGCTAAAACGTCAACTTTCCTATTTAAACATCATCGGCAAAACAAGAGGTTTGCGTGTCGATGGAAAGTGTAAGCCTTTAATTGAATGTAGCCGAAAAGAATTAAAACAATTAGCCGATCAATTAATAGCCATCATTCAAAATCCGAAAGATGCAGAAGAAAAAGAGAAGGCACAATTAAGCTTTTTAGCCATTGCCCGTGAAGTTTTTTTCCGAACGAGCGGCAAATTTCCCCATTCAACGCAAATGATTGCAGCTCTAATGAGTTTAAATTATCCCGATAATTTATTATTGCAATTAAACACCGGAGAAGGAAAAAGTATTCTTTCACCGCTTATTTTAATTACTGAATGGATTAAGGGGGGATCGGTTAATTTTTGCACCTCTAATCCTGATCTAGCTGAACGAGATAAAGATGAATCCGCATGGTTTTATGCTTTTTTTAATTCGGAAACACAGCTGCTCACCAAAGAAACTCCTTCAAAATCAGAAGCCATTCGCACGATTCATTATTCCGATATGCCTGGTGCTTCTCTTTATCGTTCCAATGCAAAATTATTCGGCCATCCTATTAAAGTCAAAAAAGACAAGGCTACAGGTTTAGTTATTGATGAATCGGATGATGATTTTCTTGATAAGCGTACTTACTTTAATCTAGCCAATAGCGGTGAGCATAATCCTTATGAATGGATATATCCTATTATTAATGAATTCGTGGACCGTGATGATTATCTTAATGTAAATAGTGATGTCGGTCCTGTATGGGATGAGGATAGAGATCTTAGAGAGTTTAAAGCATTTCTTGCTGATCAAATTTTGTCTCCTAAACAAAAAAGTCAACTCAAAAATATTTTCGAGGATCAATGGAAAAAGTGGTTATATTCTGCCACGACAGCAAAACAACATCGTCTCGGCAGTGAATATTTCATTCATACTGAAAGACGTAAAGTTAAAGGTGAAATGAGAGACGTATCCATCGCAGTGCCTTTTGATAAAAATATTCAACAATGGGGATCCAGTCGAGAATATGGTATCCAACAATTCTTACATGCGCGGTTGCAAAAGACTTTAACAGAACAAAATCCTGGTACACATTATTACTTTCCTATTGATGATGAATCGATTAAAACCGCATCAGAAACGGTAAAAACATTTGCTGATCGACATACAAAGAAAGGGGGACGACTCGTAGGTATTTCAGCAACACTTGGCAGCATGGTCGAATTGGCTGAACAAAAATCAAAATACCGCGTTCAAGCATTCAATATTCCTCCACACTTACCTAGTCAACGCAAAGTAGGCGCTATGCAGGTAACCGCGAATGCACAAAAACAAATCGAAGCCATTTTTGCAGAATTACAACAACTCAGAAAAGCAGGGAAAAAACCCTTTACTCTTCAACCCACACTGATTGTATGCAAAAACATGGAAGAAGCAAAAAAAATGCATGAAGCTTTAGTTAAAAAGTTAGAAAACAATTTTCCAGATATAAAAATGAATCCTGTATTTGGTGATGAAACATCTGCAGAACGTAAAAAACGTGTAGATAAAGCAGGCGAAGACAATACCATTACGATTTCCACTTCATCACTTGGTCGAGGTACGGATATTAAAATAAAACGTCATCAACCTTATTTATTAAAAGATAGTGAATCATTAGATGATATCTCCCTGAACAACAATAACCTCAAAGAAAACACTGTTTATATCAAATTTGGTAATAAAGAACTTCACTATGTTGTATTGGACCCGACTGGAAAACGCGTCACGGGTCGAATTACTGAAGCCGAGATGAAAAAAGTATCTAATACTCCTTTCCAACCTGATCGTTTGTTTGGCAGATACAGTTTAATGCGTGGCATTTCAACGATTATTGCAAAGCGCGGACACACTAAACCCTTCCGTGGTCTTGCTGTTATTCAAACTTATCTTGATACAGATCGTTTAATGAAACAAATCTTAGGAAGAACAGCTAGAAATGGTGAATTAGGCTACTACACCACCATTTTGGGTGAAAGTATGTTTTATGGAATTAATCTTTTAACTTGCACCACGAAACAACGTGAAGAAAAATTAAAACAAATCCATCAACGTATGGATGAAGACGCCGCTGTCACGCGTTACTATGTGCAAGAAATGGATAGCATCCAAAATATTATTTTGGATAATTTTCATAAATGGCACAAATTAGTGCGTCATATCTCTAATGACAATCCTGATATCGAAAAAGCCTTACTCACACAACGTCAAAATATCATTGATAACTTACGTGATACATGGAACATTTTATTAGAAGCATCTGATCCGCAAAAACAATATTATGCTAATTTTTATGTACGTCGTACCAATAACGGACCACTAGAAACAGAAGCATTGGACAACTGCATCGTTGAATTAGAGAAAGAGTCTCAAAAATTGTATAATCGCATTACGAAAGAAATAAATACCAAGTTTATTGAACATGCTCATTTATCAGAGAAAGATAAAGAGATTCAGCAAACATTGCTCAATTCTTCTATTGAACTGGCATTAAATGCAAGAAAACTAAAAACGCCTGCTGAAAATGCTGCATTAGCACCCTTGGTAGAACAGTCATCACAAACAAAAAATATGTTATTTCAATCAGCATTCGATCCCGATTATGCGCTAGCCAGGTATGGTATGGATCTTGACGATGATGAAAAAAATGCCTCTTTAGACAAAGCAAGTCACTACCAATTAAACGTTTACGCCAAATGGCTACCTGACATTATTGCCTTAACACGCATGAACCATGCGGAAAAAACCTATCTCCTGAATGCATTAAAAAATTTGACAAAAACACCACCCGCTTCATGCGCAGAAAATATTGATGCTGCTACAAAATGGATTAATGATTATTATCATCGCGCATCAACCCAAGTGGATCAATTTTATATACAACCTTTTGCGAAAACGGTGCTTGACCTTGCTAAACAAATAGGCAAAGACAACGAAAAAAATATTAACTTTATACGTGAACATTATATCGACAACGCTTACGCTGATATAAAAAATCAACTCAATGCTGCGCTTAATTGGCGAAAAGAAGGCAAATGGTATCATCAAATTGAAAGGCAAGTAGCTAAAGAAACTGCTGATGCCATTCTTGCTTGCATTAATACAGCAGATGAAAATCAAGATAAAAGTGCGCATATCAAAGAATTATATAAAACATTGCTACTACAAAAACAAATTTTACAAAATAAATTTATCATTGGCATATTGCATGATAACGTCAAAAAAACCGTGAATCGGGCATTACTTTCATTAGACTCCATTGCAGAAACCAAATCTGATTGGGCACAATTACGTGAAGAAGCTGAATTAGAATTATTAATGCATAACCATTCTGCACTGGATTTAAACCGCCTAACTACTTTAAAAAATCATCAATGGAAACGTCATGTCAATGATATGAAATTGCCCTGTAAACAATTGCAAGCTTATGTCATGCATACCGGCTTTAAAGAGTTTACACAAGTTACTATTGAATTAGACAAGGCGAATAGTCCCAATGGATTTTGGGAAGCGTGTGGCTTTGAAAAAGTATCGCCCACGGCTTATATCAAACGATTTAATAATACTAAACAGTTGCTTGAGTTTGATGAGTTCTTTATTAATAAATCACCTAAGCTTTTATCGGAAGGCAAGTTATTACCAATGCAACCATAAGGCTTGGATCTCGCGTGACGATGCCCTACTCACGGAACGCGGTTAGGAATCTGGGATAGCGCGTTTGAAGCAAATCAGCTATCGTATATACAAATCACTCATAGGAAATGGACATGCTATTTAAGTCATCTATCCTCACCCTACTATTCTTTACAATCACTTTTGTAATGACCCTTGCAAATGCTGCTTCCGGTTTTTATGTAGGTGGGGGTTTGGGCCCTGAAATCGCTAATTTTAGAGTTACCTCACATATTAAGGTGACAGGGGTCTCCAATATCAAAGACGACAATCAGCTTTCAGGCACTGGCGGCTTCGCTTCATTGTTTTTAGGTTATGGTAAGCCATTATCAGAATGGGGACTTAAAACCAACCAGTTCTATTTAGGCGGCGAACTCAATGCCAATGCAAGTTCACTCAGCCATCAAAATTCAAATGATGAATTTTTCCATCGTACTTTTAGCACTACCACCTATCGAATGAGGTACAGTTATGGCGCGAGCATTTTGCCAGGCTATCTTTATACGGATAACCTTTTATTTTATGGACGTGTAGGATATTCCAGTGCTAATTTCACTATTTCTACTTCAGATGCTTCCCTTGCAGACATCAATCGTAATCTGAATGGTATTCAATGGGGACTAGGCGTACAACCCTCGCTTAATAAGCAACTAGCGATGAGAATGGATTACACCTACATCGTTTATCAAAGCACATCCATTTCAACCAGACCATCCAGCTTTGTGCGTAAAAATACGCAATTCACACCTTATGTGAACCAAATAGAATTCGCACTGATTTATTATTTTGAAAAAAATACAACTACCTAATTTTAACAACGCATCCAACCTCCACCCAAGGCCCGAATTAACTGCACCGAGGCAAGCTGGCGGCGGGTACGAATATTGATGTCAGATTCTTCTGCTTGCAGCGCAATATTTTGAATAACGACCACATCAAGATAAGTGGTTAACCCACCTTTATAGCGGTACATCGCTTGTGCGAGGGCTTTATCGGCAGCTAGGGTCGCGGCAGATTGAGTGTGATATTCACGGTCCAATTGCCGAATGGCAGCAAGGTTATCTTCGACCTCCTGGTAAGCGGTCAAAACGGTTTGCCTGTAATTGGCTACCGTCTCGCAATAGACGGCCCAGGCTTCATCCGTTAACCCCGAAATTCGTCCCCCATCAAAAATAATTTGCGTTAATTCAGGCATACTACCGTTGTTTAATAAGGCAGTGGCTGCCGTGGGCCCTAATGACCAGACAAAGCTCGAGCTGCGCAATAAATTGCGTAACGTCCCACTATCAAACCCTGCCGCTGCCGCTAAATTAAGATCAGGGAAAAACGCCGCTCGCGCCACCCCTATGCGTGCATTGGCTGCCTGTACCAAATACTCCGCTTCTGCGATATCAGGACGGCGTTCTAACAACGTCGATGGCAAATGAGGCGTAACCACGACGAAATGAGGTTTCGTATGCTTTGGCTTAATAGTGAAATCAGCTGGAGGCACACCCAGCAATATGGCAATGGCATGTTCCAATTGAGCACGTTGTAAACGTATATCTGCTGCTGCCGTTTTGGCCGTTTCCAGTTGGTTTTTGGCTTCATCCACGTCCAGCGCCGGCGAAGCACCCCCTTGAAAACGATACGTCGTCAAAGACAAAGCTCGCTGATAAGCAACCACAGTCTCGTCCAAGACGCGCGTCACATCATCCGCACCTCGTAACGCGAAATAGTCTTTTGCTAATTCCGCATGTAAATTGAGACTGACAAAAGCAACATCGGCAGCACTGGCGTTCGCTTGATAGCGTGCTGAGGCAACGGCATTGCGTATTTTGCCCCATAAATCGACTTCATAGTTAAGATCCACCCCCACCAAATAATCGCTAAATAACTTACGATTGGGTGGATTAGCGGCGGCATTAGAGCTTTGTTGACGATTAACATTAGCAACCCCAGTAATGGTGGGGAAATAAGCTGCTTTTGCCACTTTTAAAGCGGCGCGTGCTTCATCAAAACGTGCAAGTGCTGCTTTTAAGGTTTGGTTATTGCAATTAATTCGTGCTTCAAGCGCGTTTAAAATGGGATCATGATACTCCTGCCACCATTCTCCCTGTCCTAATGCTGCGCTCTTAGGTTTAGCGCGTAGCCACTTACCAGTTTCTTTATAGTGAGAAGGTTGTGCAATGGTAGGACGATGGTAAGTAGGCGTCAGTGAGCACGCTGAAAGGCATGCACTTACCAGCAGCAGAATAAAATAATTCATGCTTTTTGTTTCTCCTTCTCACCATCGGAAGAAACAATATTCACTTTCTGGCCTGATAATAAAGAGTCAGGCGGATTTAAAATAACTTGTTCGCCTTTCGTTAATCCCCACACCACTTCAATACTATTTCCAAAATCCCGACCCACCATTATATGTTTAAAATAAGCTTTACTATCGCCATCGATTACCGCCACTTGCAATCCTTTCGCATCAAAGATGACAGCATTCACCGGTAACACAATGTGATTTTTATTCACAGGAATGGCTAAATGCACCTGGGTATAGCTTCCTGCGAACAATTCACCATTGTTGTTATTGACTTCAAATTGCGTCAATAAAGTCCGCGTGGTGGTATCAATGGCTTTTGCCGTATCTAATAATTTAGCAGGGTATTTTTTGCCTGGACGCTCAGTAAAATATAAAGTAGCCAGTGTATCTTTATCGATGTATTTAGAAAAATATTGAGGCACACGTACATAGATACGCAATGGATTCGATTGCACAATGCGAAACAGCGGCACAGTCCCACTACCAGCATTTATTAAGCGTCCAATATCCGTAGTACGCGACATGATAACGCCATCAAAAGGCGCAATAACGCGTTGGAAACTCACCAAATCACGCAATCGATCGCGGGTGGCTCGGGTTGAATTCACAATCGATGCTGCCGCTTGATAAGCACTGACTTTTTCATCCGTTTCTTGTTTAGAAACCGAATCCGTTTTTAATAACATTTGCCAACGTTCAGCGGTGCTTTTTGCTAATTTATAATTGGCTTCAGCAGTGATTAAATTGGCTTCTGTTTGTTGCAATTGTGCCACCACTTCGGGGGCGGAAATGGTCGCTAATAATTGTCCCTGTTTAACTTGTGCACCAATATCCACTAACCAAGTAATCACATAACCATTGGTACGTGCAAAAATCGTAGCCTCGTGCCAGGCTTGAACATTTCCCGGCAAGACAATTTCACTCACCGGTTGCTCAGGTTTAGCAATAGTGACTGCTACCGGTAAAATATTTTGATGTTTGGTCGAAAATTTTAAGTGAATATATTCAAAAATATGATAAATAATGCCTAACACAGCAATGGCTAACAGAATATAAATTGCCATTTTGACTCTATGTTTTACTGTATCAGAAAATGTTAGTAACTCATTCTGCATGCCTATTCCTTTTTTTCGTTTCTATCGTGAATGAAACAAAAAACTGCGGGAACAAAGAATAAAGTGGCAATGGTTGCAAAAGTTAAGCCACCAATGACCGCACGACCTAAGGGTGCATTTTGCTCGCTTCCTTCGCCCCATCCTAAAGCCATTGGCAACATACCTATTAACATTGCAAGCGCTGTCATCATTACCGGTCGTAAACGGGTATAACCTGCATCGAGTGTTGCTTCCACTACGCCCATACCGCTATTGATATTTTGTCTTGCAAAACTCACCACCAAAATACTGTTCGCCGTGGCGACTCCCATGCACATAATGGCGCCTGTCAGCGCGGGCACACTTAACGTGGTATGTGTGATGAATAACATCCACACAATACCGGCAATACTTGCTGGAAGTGCAGTAATAATAATGAAAGGATCTAGCCACGATTGGAAATTCACTACAATCAATAAATAAACCAGTAAGATAGAAAATAACAAGCCAATATACAGTTGCTTAAACGATTGATTGCGTGTTTCCATTTGTCCACGCGCAATCACACTTGAACCTTTCGGTAAATCTTTGGCAACATGCGCTAAAGCTTTATAAACATCACTACCGACATTACCTAAATCACGATCTTGTATCGAAGCAAAAATATCGATCACGGGTTGAACATTATAATGTGATTCGACAACGGCGACATTGCTCCGTTCAATGGTAGCGAGTGATCCTAAAATTTGCATCTTTCTACCAGGCACTGTGAGTGGCACATTTTGTAAATCTGGCAATGTGTCTAAACGGTATTGTGGTGTTTGCGTGACAATCGAATAGGAAACACCATTGTCTGTATCTAACCAAAAGGTTGGGGTAGTTTGAAAACTGCCCGATAGTGAAATCAGCATATTGGATGCAACATTCAACTGGGTGAAACCTAACTCATTCGCTAAACTTCTATCCACATTAACATTCAACTGCGGATAATTATAGGATTGATGAATGTGTGCATCGACAACGCCAGGTATTTGCTTAATTTGCTCAAGTAATTCTCGCGAATAATGACGATTTGTTGCAATTTTTAAACCTTTCACCTGTAAATCAATAGGTGCAGGTAAACCAAAATTTAGAATTTGCCCTACCATGTCTGCAGGTAAAAACGAAAATGTCGTGCCTGGAAATTTACTTGGTAAAATTTTTCTCATTTGACGCATATAATTTGCCACGGGATGATGTTTTGATTTCAGCGAAATTAAAATGTCTGCATCTGCAGGTCCGACTGGGTATGAATTACTATACGACAAATTAATACCGCTGATGGGTAAACCAATATTGTCTACAATCGTATCCAATTCATCCTGTGGAATAATGCGTCGAATTTCTTTATCAATTTGACCACAAATTTTAGCCGTTTCTTCTACTCGTGTTCCTGTAGGCGAATGTGTATGCAATTTAATTTGACCCGCATCAACATTGGGGAAAAAATCAGAACCCAACCAAGGAAATAAAATTAAAATAGAAATAAAAATAAATAATAAAAACGCTATAATGAATGTCTTACGCTGATCAATAACAATTTTTAAAAAGTCATGATACCTATCGCGCAGTGCTATAAATTTCTCTTCAAACAAGGCTTGATAACGCGAGAAGCCCCGAGTCGGCTGCGGCTTTTCTTGCGGATGTGCTTGTAACCAATAATTTGCTAACGTCGCTACTAATGTTCGTGACAAAAAATAAGAAGCCAACATAGAAAACGTGACTGCTTCTGCAAGTGGTACAAATAAAAAGTGTGCCACACCGCCTAAAAAGAACATGGGCACAAATACAATGCAAATACATAACGTCGATACAAACGCAGGTATCGCAATTTGCCTCGCTCCATCAATAATGGCTTGTTCAACGTTTTTGCCTTTTTCAATGTTCCAATTGATATTTTCAATAGCAACGGTTGCATCATCTACCAAAATACCTACGGCTAACGCTAATCCTCCTAATGTCATGATATTGAGCGTTTCACCCAAGGCTGAAAAAGTAATAATTGATGCAAGCATCGAAAGCGGAATAGAAATAGTAATGATCACTGTACTTCGCCAACTACCCACGAATAATAAGATCATTAATCCTGTTAAACCTGCCGCAATGACACCTTCCCGGATCACCGAATTAATCGCTGCCTGCACAAACAGTGATTGATCAGCAAACATTTTAACGTGCAAAGCGGCTGGCATATTCGCCAACACGCTTGGCATTAAAGCCTTAATTTCACGAATGATATCTAATGTTGAAGCGCCGCTAACCTTTTGAATAGGCATTAACACGGCACGCACACCATCTACATTCACAATATTGGTTTGTGGGGGAAAACCATCGCGCACATGCGCAACATCGCTAATATAAAGGACAGAACCTTTTCGGGTACGAATAGGCAAATGATTTAATTCATCTGCCTTGATGGGACTGGCATTCAGCTTTACAAAATATTCTCTTAAACCAATTTTCTCAGTACCTGCTGGAAGAATCAGGTTTTGATTTTGAATAGCCGTATTTACATCTTGAGGTGAAACGCCATACGCTTGCATGGATTGAGGATTCAAATCCACTTGCACTTGTCTAACTTTGCCGCCGTAAGGGTAAGGAAGCGCAGCACCTTGCACAACAGCAAATTGAGTGCGGATAAAATTGTTCCCTAGATCGAACAGTTGCTGCTCAGACAAATGCTCACTGGATAAAACCAGCTGGATAATAGGTACTGTGGAAGCGCTGTAACTTAAAATGAGTGGCGGCAAAGTGCCTGGCGGGAAATTACGCAACATGGTTTGAGAAATGGCGGTGACTTGGCTAAGTGCTACGGCAATATTTGTCGATTGATGAAAAAATATCTTCACCACCGACACACCGAGCAATGATTGGGACTCAATGTGCTCGATATCATTCACAGTAGTGGTGAGGGCGCGTTCAAAGGGACTTGTAATTCTGCCAGCCATTTCCTCAGGAAGAAGCCCGGTATAGCTCCAAACCACACTCACCACAGGGATATTAATATTTGGGAAAATATCCTTTGGCGTACGAAAAATAACTAAAGTACCCAAGATGAATAAAAGAAGGGCTAAAACGATAAAAGTATAAGGCCGAGTTAATGCAATTCGAACAATCCACATGGCTTGCTGTTCATCTTTCTCAGCCACTTGATTTTCTTTATCAGCCGTATCGGACGCCATCTTCCCTTAAAACGCCTCAATTAGGTAATAACTTGTATCATAGTCTATTTTTTCAGGAAGCGCGAACATGGGGCAAGGTACAGGATGACAACTAGCTCAAGATGACAAGCTTGTGTAAAATCTCACTCACGCGGGTGATGCGCAGGGAGGGACCCACGAGCGAAAGCGAGTGGGATACCCGCAGCGGCAGGACCCGCGTGGTACGACTTTAAACTTTACAGAACTCAAATTGCCCAACACAGACATTCAAACGAGTGTCTACAATGCCGGTCGTGATGAGAGAAAGCAGAAAAGTGCGCCTGATCGATAATGGTTGTGCTTTGAGCATATGTCCCCCACGCTTTAATGGGAGACCAATCGGGGCTCACCGGAGATAAAGGCGGATTGTAGGAAGCAAACTCATCGCAAGCATGCACAATTTTTCCACCCACGACGGTCATGACCGAATAAATATTTTTTATATCGTCATCCTTTACTTGGAAATAATCATCCGATAACACAGCAAAATCAGCGAGGTAATTTTCCGCAAATAAACCTTTTATTTTTTCTTCATTGGAAAACCAAGCACTTCCATGCGTGTACAACTCAAGTGCTTTTTCTCGAGAAAGAATATTATCTTCACCATAAAGCGGTGTGCCACCTATCGATTTCCCTGTCGTTAGCCAATACAAACATAACCAAGGATTATAACTCGACACACGCGTACCATCGGTTCCCATGCCCACGGGAATGCCTGCTTCTAATATTTTAGTAATGGGTGGGCTATGACGTATCTTTTCTTTGCCATATTGATTAATAAAATATTCGCCTTGAAAAGCCATGCGGTTTTGTATCGCAATACCGCCACCTAAATTCTTCACACGTTCTATAGATGACTCGGAAATGGTTTCCGCATGATCAAAGAACCAATGCAATTGATCAAAGGAGATGTCTTTATTTATTTTTTCATACACATTCAATACGCGTTGAATCGATTCATCATACGTTGCATGCAATCGAAATGGCCAACGTTTTTCGGCAAGCAAGCGCACCACCGGTTCTAATTGTTGTTCCATAACAGAAGGCAAATCAGGACGCGGCATGAGAAAATCTTCAAAATCTGCGGCAGAAAATACTAACATTTCGCCAGCACCGTTATGACGATAATAATCATTGCCTTGTTGATAGTGAGAAATCGTTGTCCAATGTTGAAAATCATCTAACTCATGGTTGGGTCGTTGCGTAAATAAGTTATAAGCAATTCTCACCGTGAGTTGATCATTTTGCTGCAAAGCTTCGATCACCGCATAATCGTCTGGATAATGTTGAAAGCCTCCACCGGCATCAATCAAACTCGTAATACCTAAACGATTTAATTCACGCATAAAATGCAATGTCGAATTCGTTTGATCGGCTGGATTCAAACGTGGGCCTAACGATAACGCTGAATAAAGGATCATAGCATTAGGGGCCGCAATCAACATGCCCGTCGGATTACCCGCCGTATCACGCTGAATCTCAGTACCTGGTAAAGCTTGCGTGTTCTTATCATAACCAATAGCTTTGAGAGCAGCTTTATTTAAAAGTGCACGATCATACAAATGCAAAATAAAAACCGGGGTATCTTGCGCTGCAGCATTAATTTCGTCCAATGTCGGCATGCGTTTTTCTTTGAATTGAAACTCAGACCACCCACCGACCACCCGCACCCACTGTGGCGGTGGCGTTCTTTTTGCTTGCTCTTTTAAAAGATAAAGGGCATCGCTTAAGCTACGAACACCATCCCAACGCAACTCCATGTTAAATGTTAAACCACCACGAATTAAATGCAGGTGTGAATCATTAAGACCAGGAATGACGATGCGTTTTTTGAGATCAATTAATTTTGTAGTGGCATCAGCCCATTTTTTGACATCGGCGTCTGTTCCTAATTGCACAAATTTACCGTCTTTAATGGCTACCGCTGTGATGTTTTTATTAAAAATAGGAGCGCCTTTAAAGCGACCATTAAAATAGATGCAATCAATTGCCATGATTTTTGTCCTTCTAATACAAACAACTATTATTTAATGATTTTTCCCTTTGACTTATCGCGACGAGGTTGTTTATGAACAAGTGTATAAGCATAATCAACGCCCATACCATAAGCACCGCAATGTTCACGCACAATATCCATCACACCATTATAAGAAGCTTTTGATGCCCAATCGCGTTGCAATTCCAACATCACTTGCAACCAACTGGTAGGAACAGCGCCCGCTTGAATCATGCGTTTCATCGCGTCTTTATGTGCAGCCTTGGTTGTACCTCCACAAGCATCTTCGACAACATAAACTTCGTAGCCATCTTTCATTGCTTCTAAAGCTGGCATGTTGATGCAAACTTCAGTCCACAACCCAGCCAAAATCAGTTTTTTTCGTTTAGTATCAGCAAGTGATTTTTTTACTCTTTCTGAGTCCCAGGAATTCATGCTGCTGCGTTCGATAATGTCGTGGTCAGGAAAAATATTTAAAAGTTCAGGAAAAACATAGCCACTAAAACTTTCTGTTTCAACGGAGGTGATGATGGTAGGTACATTGAATAATTTGGTAGCTTTCGCTAATCCAATTGCGTTATTTTTTAAAGTTTGACGATCGATGCTTGCCACACCAAATGCCATTTGTGGTTGATAATCAATCATTAATAACACACAATTGTTTGGTCTTAATAACTCCAATTTTTTTGCATCCATGGCTCCGCACTCCTTCATTATTATTCTTTTTTTTAATTATAGCAGTGGAAACGAAGCGCCACGAACAGAAGGCATGCTTTTGATTTTTAAATAAAAATATAACAGAAATTGAATAGATTATAATTGACAATAGACATACAAATATAGCAAGGGCCTCCTATCATGCCAAAATCAATTCCAGAGAAACTTAGACGAAGATATTCTGAGAGAAGACTTAAAGGTAAATACGAAAAGAAAGCGGACAGTTACATGGCATCACTTTATGAATTGATATTCGATCCGTCCTCAAGATTTAAAGTCAAATCAGTACTTAGAAATGGTAATGATTTAGTTTACTTAGAAAGAGCGGTAAATTTTAAAGCTGACGGAAAAAAACAACACATGCACAATGATGACTACGTTAATTCAATTTTTATGACAGCTTTTGGCAAAGATGATTTAGTTCAACTTCATTATTCTCTGCTGACTACAAAAAAGCCTGTCAATATATCACCTTTAAACGTTAACACTATTTATGTATCGAACGACACATTAGATACATTACGTGAAAAAATACAAGTTGTAGTAGCTCACAATATCATTGATACAACAATCATTAACTACACATTAGATAAATTGAAGAATCACATTGTTTCAACTGAAGAAGAACAACTGTACCATGCCATTGTAAAACTTTTCATGCAACGTAGTAATCTTTCCCATCGAGGCTATACTGAAGAAGCTAAGCTAGTCTCTGACATTGCCTATGATATGTTTGCCACTACAATTGATTATTTCTCTTTACCGCCAGATCAAAAAAATAAACATACCGCTAATTATATTGATCTTATCAATAGTCTCGCCAATAAAGGTATCGATAATAAACAATTAAGTAATCACCGTGGTGTACGTAAAATATTTGAAAATTTTTTACTCGCCGCATCCGTACTTGGCTTGGTTTATTTGGCAGCAACAAAAAACAAACGACATAGTTTCTGGTACCATCCTGATACTTCCACCCTATCGCATTTAAAAGATATTGCCCAACAGACGACCAAATTAAAGCGCTAATCTCCTCCCTTTCATAGAAATAAATCTTTTAAAATGGTTTATGGCCGGATTATACTGAGCAGGACATTGTCTATATTATTAAGGGAAGGAACCTACCATGACGTTTTCAAAATTATTTGCCTGTGCTGCATTAAATACATTACTTTTAACACCTGTTTTTGCTGCTACTTCTACCCTTTCTTCAGCAGAAGTTGGCACTTTAGCAACCATTGCTGTCATCGACAAAAATGAGATACTAGCAGGCGTCGTTGCTAACAATAAAAACCCTTCTTCAGGGATTGCTGATTTTGCAAAAATGATGATTGACCAACACGGCAGTAATTTAACGCAATTGCTAGAAATGGCTGATCAATTTCATGTTGCATCACTAACGGGTGGTGAATCAGATCAATTGGCTTCTCAAGGAAAAGTAGGGCTCGCTAAGTTGGCTGGCTTAAGTGGTAATGATTTTGCTAAAGCTTATGTCGATGCCATGGTGAAAGGACATGAAGCAGCACTTAAATTAATTGATACTAAATTAATGAAGACTGCCAAATCTGAAGAAATAAAGAAATTTGTTACTGACACACGCTCCGCCGTGGTTGATCATTTAGATCATGCTAAGAAACTGCAACAAGAAATGTCTGCTTAACATTGGATCCCGCGGACAAGCCGCGGGACGACGTCCTTATCCCGGACAAGCTAGAACGACACTCCTAAATGTAGCCCGGATGAAATGTTTTTTATTTCATCCGGGGTCGTAATGGATCCCGCAGGACGACGTCTGGATGCCAGCTTACGCTGGCATGATAGTCGCTTCCTTTTATGGAATATCAATTTTCTGATGTTGATCGACAGGGATATTGCGACGGATTTTTTTTAATTCAGTGAGATCAATGTCTGCCGTAATGATACCTGTGGTGTCAGCTAAACTCGTCAACACTGTTCCCCACGGATTCACAATTAAACTATGACCGTAGGTTTGTCGACCATTCTGATGCAAGCCTGTCTGACATGCACCCACCACATAACAAAAATTTTCAATGGCACGGCTTCTAGCCAATACTTCCCAATGCGCTTTTCCTGTGGTGGTCGTAAACGCTGCTGGAATAGCAAAAATTTCCGCGCCTTGATTAAATAATTTTCTAAATAATTCGGGAAAACGTATGTCATAACACACCGCAAGGCCTATTTTACCTACGGGTGAATCAATCAAAACCACTTCGTTACCCGGTTCAATGTGCGCCGATTCTTGATAGGATTCGTTCGCATTAATAGTGACATCAAAAAGGTGCATTTTATCATAACGTCCCACCACCTTACCGGTGTGATCATAAACCAAACAGGCAGCAGCAATTTTATGAGGTAAAGAGGATTGCAGTGGTATGGTACCTCCAATAATCCAAATTTTATGCTGTAGGGCAAGCTCGGCTAAGGAATCTTGAATGAGCCCTTTACCAAAAGGCTCACTCACCGCCAATTTATCTTCAGGATTTAATCCAAATAAAGGAAACATTTCTGGCAAAACAGCCACTTTTGCACCTTGCTGGGCCGCTCGCTGGATAAAATCGGCAGCAGAAGCAAGATTTTCAATCACAGAAGCTGAAGAGGTCATTTGAATAGCAGCAATTTTAGACATTTAGATTACCTCACAAAACATAAATTAATAACTACCATCGGTTTCTATTCTTAGTATTCGTTTTACGATAAGCACATTGTGTTTGTGCTGCAGGCACAGGTGGATTTGATTTTTTAACTTCGTTAAAAATAGCGTGATACCTTTCTGTATTAATATACATGCTTTCCATAAACGTGGCCGATATCAAAGAAATAGTATTCTGGATTTTATTATAATAACAATAATAATCTTTCCAACAGGTCGCGACTCGCTCTCTGACAGATACCTTATTTTCTGTAATAGCATTAAGTTCAATGCGTTTAATATTTTCAGTTAAATATATATTTGAAAAATTAAGAACATCTTCAGGGGATTTTACTTTATACTTATTTTTTTGTATAAAGATCGTGAAATTTTTATAATAAATCAAAGCAAGAAATGCACTCATATCATTGACCTCATTGTTTAATTTTCTTTCTCTATATTTATTTAAAATAGTTTTCATTCTTTCTTGTAAAAACTGATCAGAAAAATCAATGTTAGGAATAAATACCGATAATAATTTATACTTAATTAAATCTTCAATTACCTTATCAGCGCGAGAATAATTTAATATGGTGGTTAATTCTGTGCGTATTTCTTTTGGAGAAAGTTTTACAGCGAGCGTTTCGTCAGAATCTTTCAACAGTTCATTAACAACTCTAGTCACTGAAAAGAAAGCAGAATCTGTTAAATTACATTCCAATTTTCCATTAATACGTAAAACACGACATACTTGTTTAGGGGTAAGCACAGCATTAATGACACGAGTTTTACCCTTTGTTAAATCTTCTAAGCCATTATCAAAATCAATGATTCCATCAAATGATAGACAATCAATATAAAAGCGACTGTATTGACTATCGCCCAATAAATAATGATCTTTATACAAATCCTTATCAGGCGCTAAAAAACTAATATCAATTTTTCTATTATTAAATGAGTAACTCACATGATCGTCATTTAATGTAGCATTTTTACCTAATTTTTCTTGGACCTGCTGCGGAGAAAGGTGTGCATGTAACAGAACATCGGCATCATTATAAGGGCATTCACGTAGGCGATCTCGAGGGTAACCGCCGGTCAAATACAATTTTCCAGGACGATCTTCTAATGGAATCAATTCATAAATAGATCTGAATATAGTTTCTTCTACGGGTGTCAATTTTAAAATTTTTCGTAAATTTTTCTTAGGTACAAAAAAATCTTTACTACGTTTGCCTTCATCATTTTTGTTTTCTTTATACGTTGGGAATGGCCGTGCCTTTGGTATATTGACTAAAGCGATAGAGTTATTTGGCCAAAACGATCGAATACTAGCTAATTCTTTAATATCATTATTGGATAAGCTAGATTCCAGTAATTCATAAAAGTCTTTAGCTTGTTTATACCATTGATTAGCTTCCGTAGTATATTTCTGTCGTTGTTTAGCAAACGTTTGTGATATTGTTTTACATGTTTCTGCCAAAACCGATATTACTTTAATTGAGAGGACCGAAGGGTAATTATATTCTTTAGCCAACAGCGTATAAGTATCATAGCGCTCCCATAGATCTGCAATGTAAGGAAGCGTATCGCTTGGCTGTAGTAATGAATTTTTATTAACAGGGGTTTCGTTTGAGTGTTTTTTGACTTTAAATTTTTTAGATTTTGAGGGAGCAGGCTCAATGTTTTCCGCCATAGAAGATTGCTGTTGTAATTCCGTAGTTTTTTCGGTTTTTGGTTGAGAGGCAAGCACTATCGATATCGATGGATTGTTATCTGCGTTCACTGTTTCAACCTTCATTGATTCAACAATTTTCTTTTTGGGTGGCACAGGTAGTTTAGCAGGTATTGGCACAGGTTCGATTTTAGGTTCAGCGTTGAGCTCATTATTCGATTGAGCTTGCGGTTCAGGATTGGATTGTAAGCTTTTTTGTTTACGATTTTTTTTCTTTGACGGAAATGTTATTGCATTTAATAAATTCCAATTCTCGTCATTATAAAACACACCATTAACGATATCTGGTACTTGCCATTTTTCTTTATTATTATTGTTATACCCTTGAACAAATTGACAGAAACGTTGACTGCTTTCATTGTGTTTAGTTGTCCAAAATTTATATAAGTCACTAAACTCATCATTCAATTCATCCAGGGTATTTTTAACTTTCACTAAATTCATATACACATAATCAATAAATTTTACCGGATATTTATTAACCTTAGGAATAACAAGCATCATTTCAATTAAATCAATTTTTGCTTGCAGCATTTGCTCAAGGTATTCGCTAGAAAAAGCAAGATGAAATTCCCAAAACGTTTCAAAATAATATAGCAATTGCATGATTTTTTTAAAAAAAGCATTTTTATCGTCTTTAACATTATTTGTATAATTCTCAGTATTTTCTTCAAATTGAATATACTTCGACCCAAATATATCATCGAGATATTTTTTAAAAAAATCTGGCGCTTCAATCGAAGTTAACGTCATAAAAGCTCTCTCTTTCTCAGTGACACTAATTCCTGGATAATCCACCACTGACACGTCAATACCACCTTTAGAAAAATATTGATCTAAAATAATTTTTAAATTTCTAAAAATATTTGCCAATTCAACTTTCAATTTTGCAGCGCTATTTTCTAAGGTGAGGCCATCAAAAAAACGCTCATAAAGCACTAAATCAAGCTTAGTCCGAAAATTTGAAGCCTGTTTTCTAATTAAATCAATATCTTTTAAAGAAACTAAAGAATTTGATCGATTAATCGTATGTGGAGAATTTCTACGCTGATGAAAAAAATCAATCAAATCGACTGCATTGTCGGCAATCACACGTGCTTTTTTAAAATATTGCAGTGCAACATCATACTTATTGCAATAGACAAGAAATTTACCGATTTCGATCATAGTATATGCATTGGCATCTTTTAAAGTAAGGCTAATTGAAGGAAAATTTAATTTATCTAAAACATAGGCAGGAAGTCCATCCGCTTTATAAGTCACTGGAAAGTATACTGATGCCAAACGTGATAGATTAATAGCCGCATGTATAACGATATAATTTCTAAATGGCGTAAAATAATGCACCGATGAAAATTGATCATACAGATCACGAATCGGTGAGTATTGACTCACAATGCGAGATTTTAAGAGCTGCTTATCCCTATAATGACATGCTAATAATAGGTTGTCCCCTCGTATTTTAGTAATCTCCCGATATTCATCAAATACCTGCTCAATAATAGTATTAGTTTTATCTTTATCTTGCGCAGAGTAATATTCTTTTTTATCGTAAAAAAATACCAACGGATTAATTACAGAAGCAGATAAATCAACATCAAATGCAAATAATTTATTAACATAATTTACGCTATTAGACAAATGATCATGCAATAACATCAGACTAAGCTTAATTTTTTTTCTAAACTTATAATCAATATATTTTTTATACTTACTAATAATAGTATCGATACATTTATTAATTTTATCTTTATCAAAAGATTCGGGATAAGAAAATAACCCATTTTGAAACTGATTAATAAATTTATTCAATATAGGAAATAATTCAGCATCATTGTCAATATCTTTAACATTTTTAGTAGTATATTTTTTCTGAACCAGAGCAAAAAAGTCTTGCTTTGGATCAACACCTTGCAAGGCGTGCAAAAGAATCACTGCACGATGGGTGAAAGTAAAATCTAATTCAGAAAATAAATAATCATAAAAAACATTGGATTCAATACTGCTGCTATATTTTGTCTTTATATTGTTAAAAATTTCAGCTAATATTTCTAAATCATCTGGATCAGCATCTTTAATACAATTTAAACAAGCCATAAAAAAATCAAAATCTATAGATTGCAGCACAGCAATATTACAATGTATTTTTTCTAAAAATTGTTTAACTTGGCGTACATTCAATTTACATTGTTTTGGCATACAAGATGCATCATTGACTGATCGTTCACTTGTAGAAGATTTATTCAATATGGCTTTAGCATTTTTTACTATCCGCTTATTTATATAAACGTGCTGCAAAATAGATAAAGGCATATCATCAAAAGTAATACGATTGGTGATATCTGGAACATGCCACGCTATGCTGTGATTTTCATTGTACAAATTCACATGTTTATCAAATACCTTACAAAAATTATTATGTTGTGTTTTTAAACTTTCCTTTAATTCTTTCCTATCGTCATCTAATACGGCAATTGTATCTCTATTAATTGTTAATCTAAAATAAATATGATCAATAAATTTAACGGAAAAATTTTTTTCTTTGGCATATTGAAGTATCAATGTATATACATTACAAAATTTAGATTGAAATAAATTGAGTGCTGTATCTGAAAGACTATGACTAAATTCTCCCAATCTATTAAAATTATTTAAAAGATGAAACATTACTGTTGCCAAAGCAGCAATGGTTGAGTCAGCATGGTTTAACTCATCAAAATCTAATTTTTCTTCTATATAAACATTTCGAAAAAAACTATTATAAGCAGAACTATCTTCTCCTATCGCCATGGAATTAATCCAAGCATCATCAATAGTTAAAGCAATAATGTTATAATCAATGCCAATTAGATTAATTGGTTTTTTTAAAAAAAATTGACTAAGTGTTTCTTTTAAACCAACAATTAAATTATTTATTTCTGCAAATAAATATTTATCATAGCTTTTAAGCGTATTATCTGAAAACAGACGTTTGCATACAGGCAAATTCATTCTGACAAAAAAACTTCTAAAATACCTTTGAAATAATTCTTCTTCATTTGCAATGGGAGCTGAGGAAAGACGTTGTAGTTTAATTTTAGTATTAAATCCTTCTATAATTACATCATACTCATACGCAACAATAGTTTCTAACTTATTAAATATTGTTTGAGCAAATTCGACATCACCAAGAAAAGCATAGAGCCGCGCAATGTTAAAAATAGAATCAACTTTAGCGGTATATAAATATTGAATATTTCCTGGCAATTTTAGTAAATTAGTCGTTTCCAATAAGACATCTTTGGCCAAAATTAACGCTTGTCTATAAATCAAAGAGATTCTTACGATGGAAGAAGAAAAATATATTAATGTCAGCATCTCTTGCTTTGTTATTTTATTTTTATTCGCTGCACGTTTTGCCATATGCATTTTTAAAAATGATGCAGCTTGGATTTCAAGATGATTTTTAATATATTGTTTATTAGCGTAATGTGCTTCACGAAAAATGTTAGCAGACTCGAACTTAGAACGCATAGTAGCTCTAGAATCTACAGCTGTATCTTGTTGTGTGAAATGATTATTACTAAGGTTATTATTATCACCTTGCGTAGTAGATACATATGAAAATTCAACACCATTGAGCTTGACAACTTGAGAAGCAACACAAATTGATTCATGTAATTTATCTTGTAAAACAAGAATACCTCGTCGATAACCTTCGTCATTTATCTTATTTTGTTTTATATACGTTTTATATTTTAAGAGAATGTCTTGTTTTTCTTTCTCTAGTATATCAGCATCGACATTTTCTGGATGTTCCAACAACGAATCAATAAATTCCGCTATAAAATTTAATAACATGTTATTTAATTCAGGAATTGTATATATATCTTTTATAGTTTTATCTGTAAATTTTCGTTGCGCTTGGTGATAAAAGTTTTTCTTTATATTTTGATTATGCAATTGATGAATATTTAATTGCGCCCCGTATTTAAATGTAAATCTAAATTCCGAAACCACGTAATCGTACCAAGTATTTCTTGCAATGTCTTTAGCATATTTGGTATCAAATTCTAAAAAAATTGTATACAAATTCGCTCTATCTTCAGGAGAAGCTAGCCGAATGGTTTTTGTCATAGCAACTATATCACGATATGGGGTTTTCATTTCAGACAACAAAGTGATATCAGAAGATAATTTACTTAAAAAAATTTGTGTTTCGCGAAGTGAGGTGCTATTTACTAATACCTTAGTTGAATTCATATATCCCTACTTATAACAAATGATTAAGAAAAATGATTGATGTGGCATTATAAAGTCCAACATGGATAGCTACGTCTCTACATCATGAATGCTTATAATGTCTCCTTTCTTGCTTTTTATTTTTCACCTGCTCAACAGGCAGTTTATTTTTATTCAAACTGTAATTTATTTTTGGAAGTTTTATTTTAAATCCTTCCATAAACATTTGAGATAATGGTGAAATATCGTTAGGAATTTTATAAAAATAACAATGATAATCCTTCCAACAAGTGATTATTCGATCTTTGAGAGATGTTTTACCATTAATTCCAGACAAATCAATCCGTTTTACTTTATCATCTAAATAGATTTCTGCCATTGTTACTAACTGTTGTGGCTCATCGATATGAACTTTTTTATTTTTTAAAAATTGACAAAAATCATGATAATAAATAATGGCTAAAAATGCACTAATTTCATTAGCTTGCTTGGCTGCTGATCTTTCATTATATTTTTCTAAAATCGCCTGCATCATATTTTTTAATATCACATCAGAAAAATCAATATCTGGAATAAATATTGACATCATTTTATGCTTAATAAGCGCATCAATGATTTTATCCGGATGTGGATAATTTAAAATTATCGTTAATTCTGTACGAATATCATTGGGCGACAAATTTTCTGCCAATTTTTGGTCTGATAGCGGTAATAATCCAGCAATAACCTTATTGACAATGTATATTGCTGATTGCCTAAGCTCAAAGTCTAATTTGGCATTAATACGTAAGACACGACAAACTTGCTTCGCATTTAAGCTTGGATTAACACTGGCTTTATTTTCGCGGATATCTTCCAAACCTGGACCGAAATTGATTATTCCATCGAATAAATAACAATCGACATACAAATAATTATAAGCGCTATCATAATGTGTAAAATGATCCTTATATAAATCGGCATTTTCAGGTAACACATTGACATCAATACTAGTTGTACCCATTGAATAATTGATGTGAATGGCCCCGCCAGGTTTATGACTAACTTTAGCATTTTTCCCTAATTTATCTTTAATATACTCTGGCGAATAATTTGTAAGCATTACCAAATCGGTATCGTTATAACGACAACGCCCTACTAGTTTTTCACGTAAACGACCTCCAGAAACAAATATTTTCCTGCCTAGATTCGTCCCTTGTGGATATAAAGAATAAAGTAAATTAATGATTGTTGTCTCAACACCGTCGAATTTTACAATGCTCTTAATATGTGGCTTAGGAACCAAATAATCTTCTATTGATTTTGTCTCTTCTTGTAACCAATTTTTTCCTACATTTTTATTATTCTCTAAAGATTGAGAAAAGAAATTGATAGTATTTTTAGAGCTAAACTTATTTTGCGATGAACGGCTATCAAACCAATATGATCCTATATCCGTGATTGTTTTTATTTCTTCTAGAGTAGCATTTTTCGTAAGGAATAGATGACATTGTAAGGATTTTTCATAACACGTTTTTTCTTCACGTAGAAATTTTCTTTTTAGTGACTTCGAAGTAGCCTCACCTGCTAATTTTTGACACGTCTCACCTAAAATACACAACGCTTGAAAACTTTCGCGCGAATGCGATGCATAGTGACTAGTTAATTCCTTATATATTTCATAACGCTGTACCGTATCTTCAACATAACGCATGGCTATTGGTGGTGGATTGGTTATCGTTGTAGAAGCAGACTCTTCTTTGTTTGAGGAAAGTATAATCGGTTGTGACACAGGCATTTCACTTTGCGTAATAACGTCAAGCACTTCTTGTTCGGAAGAAACAGCTGCAATCGGTTGTTCATTTAAATTCATTTCTATAGGTTTTTCATGTACTTCTGAGTCAGATTTTACAATATCCACTTCTTTATTCGATGTTTCATTTGCTCTGGGTGAAGATACGAATGGATTAACGTTTAAATCAATACCAGGAAATAAACCCATTTTATCCTCCACAAAAAGACAATCCACAATATCAGGTATTTCCCATGGCACAGCATGTGTGGAATTATAATTTTTCATATAATCAATGAATTTCACACAAAATTTATCATGCATCGTGACTAAGTCTTTATATGCTTCGTTATGTACTAACATTTCCATATTGGATTTCAAGTCAACGAGACGTGCATAAGCATAATCAAAAAATTCCGGGATACATCGCGAATTATTTGAATAAGATAATATTACATCAATGATGATATAAGTAGCTTTAATGATATTTAATGTATATTGCCTAGAAAAAACGAACCTTAATTCCCATAAGCGATGGAAATCTTTTAAGATAAGCGTCATAGTTTTTAATAATTCAGTGTCTTTATTTTGTTCTTTTGTATTTAGAGCTGCTTCATCAAAATAAATCTTGTCTTTTTTATAAATATTTTGAATATATTCTTGATAACGAATAGGATATTCTAGCTGAGAAATTTTAAGCAAAAATAATTCACTTTTCGAAAGCACCGTTTGCGGATATTCAATTTTTTCAATATCAAATCCAGGACCTTTAAAATATTGACGCAAAAGTATGGTTAGATTTGCGGTAATCAATCCAAGCTCTGCATCTAATTTTCCCAAACTATTTTCAATTGTTAGATCATCAAATATACGCTTATATAACGTTATATCTAACTTTGTTTTTATATTGGCAACGCATGTTTCCACTATTCTACTTTCTTCGTAGGTATACAACGCATCATCTTTAGAAATTTCCTCCGGTGACATTCTTTTTTTATAAAAAAAGTCCGCAAATGAAGTTGTTGAATTAACTATAGCTTGTGCTTTAGAAAAAAAAGCAACCGCTTTTTCATAATCACCCCTAATGGCATAAAACCGACCAATATTCATTTGCATGTATGAAGTGGTTATATTAATTTTTGATAAAATAGTCGGGTCATCTAACCTTTCAATTAACATATCAGATAGAGGAACTATCCATTCAAGTGCAGGGTAATAAATAATAGCCATTCGAGAAAATGTGGCCACTGTCTTAAAAACCAAGTTACTGACGTAGGGAAGAAATTCACTATAAGAAGATAATCCATCATAAAGAACGTAAAAATCGCTTATCTCCTTAGATAGCCATCTTTTTAATGTTTGTTTATTACGCAAACGACTAGCCATGATTAAATTTTCGCATCGCAATGTACTCAAGAGTCGATACAAGGCATTCAGGTTAGCAATAGCTACTTTGGTATCCTCATTATTTTCATCTTCTTTTTTATTTTGATATGCATTTACAATAGGCAACACAAATGAAGCATGTAAATCAGCATAGTGCGTAAAATATTTTACCGTACCTTTAATTGCTTCTTTTATATAATTAGAAATATACTTTACACCATCATTATATTGGTTATCGGAGTATTTTTTATATTTTTCTACTAAAATATCAATAGATTCGCTAATCGCAGCAATATCAACGCCTTCCAACTTAGTAAGCAATGATGAAGTAATATCTTCTATAATTGTAGAAAATTTTTTCACCATGTAACTTTGACAATTAAATGCATATTGTGGATTTTTGCGCAGTTGCTGCAATACTCTGTAAAACTCTTGCTTCATATCAATATTATTGACTGTATGCAAGATAACACAAATTCCATATTTCAAAGTAAATTTTATTTCTTCAAACAAATAATCAAGGACGGTATTGTTTTGTATTTCATGTATATATTTATTTTTAATTTTTACTAACCAATCTTCAAATATTAACACATCATCTGGATCGGCATTTCTTACGACCTGCAGCGCACCTTTTAGGTCTACAAATGATGTTGTAGTAAGGATGTTGATATCATCATATATGGCTTTAAAAAAATTAGCTGCTTGGCGAACCGTTATTATAGATGATTTAGTCGATGGCGGTGGAGTAACGTGTTTAAGTATTTCTAGAGAATGCAAATTAAACGTAATACGATTAGTAATATCTGGAACCAACCATTGCACTTTATGCTTTTTATTATAGGCAATTACAGCTACATTAAAATGTTGCTTACAGAAAGCATCGTGTGATGTTTGCAAGAATTTTTTATTATCATTTTTATCATCTATATCACAAATAGCTTCTTTTATTCTGATTACTCGCTCATAAATATAATCAAACATTTTTATTGAAAATTTAGCTTCTCGTGCATGACTTAAAATAGATTCAAAAATTTTATACTTTGTTTGCAGCAAAACAACAAAATAACTGGCATTTAAACCGATACGAAAATCCCACAATCTATCTAAATCATTAAGTAGCTGTACAAAAATTTCAAATAAAGCCAACACATTATTATCATCTGAATTTAATTCATCAAAATCTAAATTTTCTTCTTTATAACAAATTTGCATAAACAAATTATAGTATGCTGATTGCTTTCGTTTTAAAGTTTCTAAAAAATTTGCTTCATTCGATGAATAAACTATTATGGGATAAATAATTTTTGTTAGATCAATGGATTGATTGGAAAAATATTGCCGCAATATAGCTTTTACTGCTGCTAGCATTTGTTTAGATATTTTTTCTATAAAACCATCACAACCATTTTCCGCCACTTCTTCAAGATAACGCTTGTGGATAACTAAATTCCGCTTTACAAATAAATTGGCAAAATATCTTTCTTCTAAATCTTCACTAGGCACACGTAGTAAATTACTATGTTTAGGATCAAGTGTTGCGCGCACACTGGCTATTTGAGAAAACGCAACAATTGATTGTCTGGCAGTGATTATTTGTATGATGGTTTCATTTTCAGTAGTGCGTTCCCTAAGAATAGAGAAAATTCGCGAAGAAGATTTCAGGTCATTATGAATGATGTATAGTCGCGCAATATTGAACACAATTGTGGCTTTAACACTACTCAAATGAAGTTCTTTTTCCGGGGATTTTAAGAATAGCAATATTTCATTTAAAATATCATCGGAGATCTGTAAAGCTGTATGATAGCGCGTACCGATTCCAGTAATGAAAGCTGAATAAACAATCCCTATATAAATTGCATTTTCGGGAGCACTTGGTTTAATTGCCTCATAGATATTTTTAAATATATCATATTTGGCTTGCAATAAATTATGCACAATCCCTTTATTTTCAAACTTAGAGGCATATTGAATAGTGCGTGACATAAATTCATCCACGCGTGTCGCGTCACTAATTATCGCTGTTTTTTCGCGACTGCTAGTTTTTGATACGTCTTGATCACGCTTACTTCCTTGTACTCTCGATGCTTTTGTAATTCGTTCATGCAACGATTCTTGTACTAAAAAAGTACCACGCTTATATCCTTCGATATTGATTTTATCGTGTTTTATATATTCTCTATATTTATTGACAATATTTTTTACTTCACTCGTTATGACCTCTTCATTAAATATAGACAAGTGCTCAAACAATGAATCATCAAATACATCACATATTTTTTTAAGTTGTAGATTAAGCAGCTCATCCTTATATGCATTTTTTATATTTCTATCTGTATATTTTTTTTGCACTTGTAGGTAAAAATTTTTCGATTGATCTTGATGATGTAAACTATGCAGGCCAAGCACGATACCAAAACGCAAAGTAAATCGAAGCTCTGAAAAAAGATAGTCCAGCCTTGGGCTTTTAGAAATGTCTTGCAGATATTTCGTCGCAACGAACTCAACAAGCTCAGTAATCACCATGACATTTTCTGGCGAAGCAAACCGAACAACCGTTAGCATATCTAGTAGATAACTAAATGGTATTTTATTTTCAGATAATAAACTTTTGTCATTGCTTAATTTTTGTAAAAAATCTTTGACATCGCGTATGGTCAAGGAACGTGGTTCGCTAAGCTGTTGAGAATGCATAAGGTACTCAGTACTATCCAATAAAATAAGGCGTTGATTTTCCTAAAATAGAGGTAAAAAATCCACATTTAATCATTAAATTATTAAAAATTAACTGTATTTAGGTATTTTTATAGAAATATCGTCCATACTAAAAATTATATTAAATGAGGATTTTTCAATGCCCTTTCTTAGTCAAATAAGTAAAAATTTACATCAGGACTTGCACCAGGAAAATTCTAATTCATTACTACCATCATCCGATGCAAAATCGCATGCGACCCAGCTATTTACGGATGAAACACCCAATTATGAAAGAGCAACTTTAATTTGGGAAAGTTTATATAATAAAGGCATTGCCTTATCATCCACTGAAAAGTTAGCCTTACTCTTGGGTGAGTTATTGCGCGGAAGTTATCATGATGTCGTGACATATTATGAGAAATTCGACGCTCAATTCATTCAACATCCTCAAACCTTCATTGTATGTGGCCAAATGTTTTTGGCACTTACAAACACACTTCGCGGTTCAAAATTAATCAGCTCTGAGAAGAAGAGCTTTGAAAAACAATCACAAGAAATTTTTGCAGCTATAGAAACAAACCTTTTATCAGCAACACCTGATGAGCAAAAAAAATCCTGGGCTTATTTAATCACCTTAGGCGAAATTCAATATCGACAAAATAAACTCGATGAAGCACTATCGACAGTTAAAAACCTATTGGAAAACCCAAGCTTATCTGATACAAACCGCTTTAGTGCTGAACTTTTATTGGGAAAAATTTATTTAGAAAAAATTAAACAAGGTCATGACGAGTTTAGGGAATCACTCGATAAATTGGCAAATCATCTCGTTGAAACTGATCCTTGCCCAAAAACAATTAGAGCTAAAGATAGTAAAACCAATGAAGAAAAAAACTATGATACAAACAACCCTACACTATATAGTTTCTTATTGGAGAAAGACTTACATGCATCTAAGTCAAATCTTATTGAAACAAGCGAGATGCGTGAATTAGCTATAAAAGCTCGCCGTATATTAACTCACGATAACAATTTACCGCGCTTCAATCCTGCTTATGATGATTTCCATTTGCAAGAAACAGAAAAAGAACGACTTATAGCGATTAACAATATTTGTGTAAACTTAATACTCTTGCAACAAAAACAAGACGAACTTTCTGCTTTAGTGTCGCGTTTAGATTCAGGCCATAAAAAATCTACTGAAAAACAACGACGCGCGTTAAGTGATTTAACCCACCTTAATACCATTCTTCGAGGCCAATTAATTCCATTATTAAATGGTAAACCAGAAGCAGAGACAGCATTTATTAAGGCTTTAGATTTAAAAGTACTCGCAGACAACAAAAGCCCCCTTGTTGAGCGAGACTTTCGACATATTCTTTTAAAAATTTTAAAAAGTATGTTGCGTTTGGGTTTAACTAAAAATGCAAATAGAAAAGTGATGGGTTATTTAACGAAAAAACATGCTTTCTTTAATGCCCTTGAGATAAAAGACGAATTAAAAGCTACCGCGGTCTCTATGCAGCATGTTCAACGGTCGCATAAATTAAAATAATTAGCTATAACTATTGAACAATTGTGCATAAATAATTAACCACGGTTTTAAGCTCATCGCCAAATTTCTAACTGGGGCAATCCCTTTCGGATAAATTCGATGCCAGCCTTGTGTGAGCGCATTTCCCCAATCATGAGATAACCGTGCGGCATCAATATAAATCCCATCTTGCAGAGAACAAATATGATAAACGATCGAATCATGCGGTTGAAAAAATGAAATGGCCCAAGGATAGTTTATAAAATGATTTTTATTGAAGGATTGTTCTTGTACAACATTTGTATATTTCGCTGGTTGCTCAAGTAATGTCGTAGCAATTTGATTCACTTCTGCATGTGTTTTAATCCAATACACAGCCATAGCGAGCAGGCATCCTATAAAACCAATAAGTAAAAATTTATTAAAATTTTCCATGGGTTAATGTCCACCGTGTAATAAATGCGACCTGCTATTTTTAATGCAGAGCAAAAGAGGTATCACTTCATGATCAATTAATGGTTAAATCTTTTTATTAGTCAGTTTTTAAAACAGGGCAACAAAAATACGTCAAGAGGAACAAAAAATCAATCCTGATAAATATTGAACACGAACTCGATTTATACCGATTAAGATTCAATAATTAAATGGATAATCAATTACATGCAACTATTCAAGGGATAGCAAAGGTATATCTGCTGAAAAAAAAGCCTATTTATGTCATTATAAAACTATAACTATAAGTATGCCGTTATTAACTTCAAATGGATTTTTCATGCTAAATAATAACGATTTACACTACGATTTATTGCAAAGTGAATTGTCAAACTTATTCGATTCACAAGAATTACAATTGTTATTAAAACGCAATCACATTCTTACTTATGCTGCGGGTGAAACCATCCTGCAACAGGGCAAATTAGCGGATGGAATTTATTTAATTATTTCCGGCACTGTACTGATTACAGCAAAACTTTTAGGTGAAGGCACAACTAATTTAGAAACATTGAGTCAGGGTGATTTTATTGGCGAAATTAGTTTTTTTGAAAATATTCCTTGCGCCACTTCGGTCATTGCCGCAAGCAATGCGCAATGCATTTTACTTTCAAAAATGTATTTAGAGTTTTTATCTGCTTATTTTCCTGAAACAAAATATAAACTAAGCCATGCCATTAGCAAACAAGTATGCACGCGTTTAAAAAAAATGCATGAAAAAATCACTACATTCATTCGCAATTCAGACATGACCAGTCAATCTTTGTTTAGTGAAATTTTACATTCCTTCACCAAACCATCAGAAATAAAACTTGCTGAAGCTCATGTTGACATAAATAAATTACACCGATCAGTATTTTTTCATACTTTTTCTGAGCATGAATTAGAAACATTGATGCAGCGAAGCATTGTACTTAACGCAGCAAAAAATTGCGATTTATTAACTAAAAACGACAAAAAACCGACCTGTTATATTGTGATTCATGGCGCAGTCCAGACAAGCATTATCCATGATAATAAAGTGGCTAAATTATCCGTTATTGGTCCTGATATTCTGTTTGCTAATATCGCTTGTATGGAACAAAATCCGAGCTTCAATATTAATTTCACTACGTGCGAACAAGCCATCGTATTAAAATTAGTTGATACTGAATTACTCAATTTACAACACAATTTTTCCGAACTATGGTTTAAAGTATTCGATTTAATTTGCCGTTCATTAATTGCTTTAGAAAAATCGGTGGATAAATTAGATATTCGTTTAAATATCGAAATGTATAATAGGAAATAATTATGTGCCGGGTGTTATCTTATTTAGGCAAACCTATTTTAATCGAAGAATTGCTTTATCAGCCTGATAATTCGTTCATCAAACAAAGTTATCACCCTAAATACATGTCACATTTGTTAAATTTAGCTGGGTTTGGTTTAGCTGCTTGGGATCATACTTCCCATTCGCCACAACTTCCATATCTATACAAGACGCAGCAATTACCTTTTTACGATGAAAATTTACGAAATTTTGCCAGCAAAATTTCCCCTTATTGTTTACTCGCTCACTTACGTGGCGTTTCTTACAATGAAAAACAAATTGTTTCTACGCAAAATGTACATCCCTTTGTATTTGCAGGCTCAAATGTTGCTTTAGCTCACAATGGCTCACTGTTTCATTTTGAAAAAATGAAATTTGATTTGTTGGAATATATTCTTCCACCCTATCGTCCATTGATTCATGGCACCACCGATAGCGAATGGATTTATGCCATATTTTTATCACAACTCCCTAATCCTTTAGGTCACTACACAAATACCAACATCGTGAAAGCTATTCTCGATACCTTAAAGATTTTACAAAAGGTACGCTCTAAGCATCGCATTGCTATTAATTCACCGGTTAATTTATTTATTAGCAATGGCGAATTCATTGCAGCAACACGTTTTGTGTTGGATTATGGTTGGGAACCTGCTAATGCCGGCCCTTCCACGCATTTTGCTTACCATTCTTTATGGTATACCTATGGCGAAAGTTACGGTTGGTATGATAACGAATACAAAATGAAAGGCAGTCGTACTAAATCAAGCATTATTATTGCATCTGAACCCTTAACAGAAAATACAACCACTTGGGTAGAAGTGCCTGAATATACTCTATTAGTCGCAACACTAGCACAAGGCGAAATTTCCATTACCTCTCAAGACATTGATTTATAGCATAAATAAATTATTTTTTTAGGTGCCGCTCTTAGTCATTTAGTTGATATAATGTAAAAAATAAGCAGAAATCGACCAAAATTATGCCATTAATTAATAATGATGCACTTATTTTAAGCCTACTTGTTTCTCAAGATGAAACTCTTACGAACGAAGAAATTCAGAGTACGAATCTTTATATCGTAGAGAAACTGGAAGAGATGTCTCGTTATGCAACCTTTGACTTCGCTCTTATTACTCCTGAAGAAAGAAAACGCTATTCAGACCAGAATGCATTATCCACATTCGCTATTAAAAAACTCCATGGTATAGCTTATCAACTGCACAATGCGGAGATTACTTATACTGTCCAGCTTGAAGAGAATCAGGTGCGGATTAAATTTAATAGTCTTAATGATTTTAATAAAGCAAAGCGATATTTTTTTACAAAAACTTTCGTTGTTCATAACAACAAAGACATTGATCTGATTAATTTTCTTCAGTTAGTAACAGAAAATCATCAACAAAACGTTGCTATAGCGACAACTCTTCTTGATAGTAATGATGAGATTATTCAATTTCTTTTGTCAGCAACAGGAAACTATCAACAAGGCCCTCTTACCATTCCTCTATTAACAGACGAAGAAGCCTTGATGTTAAAGACTTATCTAGCCACGCAACCGGGCACTTTTCCCTATACTCGTGATGAAACGTCTCCTGCTGCTAAAGCGGCTTATTCTATTCTCAAGTTACTGAGGCACAAAAGATTTATTTTAGTAGAATGGTTTCAGCAACACGGGGATAAAATACCAAGTTGGGAATTTAGGTTTAATGGTATAGATCATCGCTTAACCGTTGCGAATCATACGCCTATCGATTTATTTGAAATTTTCTTAGAAGAAAAAGCAGCTGAAATGCTTCTTGATATACTTCCTTCTCGACCCAAAAAAATATTACCTTTAATTGAACAACCTTCACCAATTCCTACCGAGCAAATAAAGCCAACCGAGACTTTGGTAAAAGCAGAGATTGAAAAAAATCCATTAGATCAATTAGAAAGAAGCGATGCACACGAGAAGATAACACCTCCATCTCCTATTGATACTCGTATACTCGATGAAAAAATTAAAGAATTATTCACTTATGCACACACTATCGCAAAAGACCATCCCAAAAAATCTGCTACCATTATACAAGAAGTAACTCAGTTAAAAGATGCAATTACTAATTGCATTGCATTAAATGCGATAGACGACCCCAAAAATCAAGAGTCAATTAATCAAACTATTGAAAATTGCCATCGTATTTTTGGAAGGAATAGAAAATTACAAGATATCTTAGCCCATATTGTCATCGCACTCACAGGCATTGGCTTTGCTATGATGGCATGGCAGAAATATTCCAAACAAACATTTTTCCTCAATGAAACAACACGCCAGAAAAAACTGCATGAAGTAGATGTTGAGGTAAAAAAATTATTTAAGCCAAAATAGTGAGTTAACTTGAGCGCATTCATACCGCCTTACTATATGTCATCCTAAACTTTACACAGATACCCTTTAATCTGAGGCTTTGCTTCTGGATCAGGCTTCTCAGCAGAAATACTAAAGATGCGATGTATATTGTCAATTGAACCCGCATTATCTTTATTTTTACAAATATAATAGGTATCGCCTTTTGATTTATCTGCTAATTGTGCGGACAATTCATCCACATCGACAATGGTAGCCAACTTAACCTTAAGATTTTTATCTGAATCATGAATGACTTGTAAAGCTTGCTTTAATTTTACTGAACTATTAACCAAGTGTTTAGTGGTTTTAGGTTGCATTTCTTCACGGAATAAAAGGTTATCAACTAAGATTCCTATCGTATTTAAACCTGCATCAATATAACGCATAAAAATGGTTGCCATCGCATTACCAAAACGAATCATGTTAGAAGCAATCTCAGGCGCTGAATTCAAAATTGCCGTACCAAACATTGTGACTCCATAGGCACAAAAACCTAAGCCAACCACAATAAAAGATGCAATACCGACTTCAACCATTTGCATTTTAGTCGGCGTGCGGCCATACCAAACATTACGCGCGAGTTCGAATGCACTATCAAAAATAGGTATCATACCAATAGCCGCCGCCGCACCAATAGGAAATGAAGCGGGTGGGAAAACAAAAAACAAGATCAATGCTGTAACAGCAAGTACTTCAGCTAAATTAATGATGACCAATTTAAAAATACGACGCGCCATTTCGATCTTGGTATATTCTTTGGGATTTTCGTAGAAAGGATCAATCCAACGTTTGGTAACCACACTGAGCTGCTCAGCTAAATGATCAATCTTAAGCTCAGGGTGCTTCAGATTAAATTGAACTAATTCATTTCTTAATGTGTTAACTTTTTGAGTCGCTTCAAGACAAGCTGCTCTAGTTCGTAATTTTTTTTCAGCCAGTGCTTTAATTTCTAATAAGCTGTTTTTGAAATTTTTCTTCTCCTCTACAGCATCACTTTTCTGCCATGTTTCTATATTTTTTGCAGAAAAGTGCATTTCTTTTAAGTGAGGGGTAACATCGTCACTTAATTTTTTTATTAACTCATCAACCGTGGCGTCACGCAAACGCACTAAATAAGCCGTAGCCACATCATTGTGCCATTGGGTTAATTCATCCAGTGCTTGGTATACTTCTTTGCGTTGGCTTCTTGGCAGGGATTTCGCTATTTGATTTAAGCTATTGGTTAATAGGGTAAACGTCGCCGTGTCTTTTTGAGGACCGCTTTTCACTAGAATTTCTGACCGGCCGACTCGATGGCTTTGTGGCCAAACATCCGGGTGATATTGAATATCAACGGCTTGGGGGGCAAAAGTTCCCTTCCTTTCAAGCAACTCCTCAAGCAGGGGGTCACAGGGACTTTTTTCCAAACGCTCATTTAAGCGTATTAAAATACGTTCGATACCCGCTTCATAAAGCTGTATGTCTGCCTCGTTATTTGGCTTATTTTCTAAGTTATTTTCTAATAAGTTTATTTCAAATGTAGCCACAACCCACTCCCTAACAAGTAACTTTATGGTTCAAAAATTATACAGTTCTGCCTAAAAATAGCAAGATAAAATACATTATAAATGCTTAAACTAAGCTTAAATAATGAGAAAATCACTAAAAAAAAGCTCAGGTAATTTTTCCAATTTAAGCTAACCTTTTGTTTTTAGGAAGTAAAGCGAGAGATATGGCAGAGACCAACCCGCCATAACCGTAAATAAAAACAAAAGGTTAACTTAAATTGGAAAAACTTTCTTTGATCATTTTTTAAGGCGTGAAGGGTAATAATGATGACGCTCCACTTCGTGCGCACTGGCTTTTTTGCTTTTAGCCACTAAATCCTTTGTTTTTGACTCAAGATTCAATCGCTCTCTCCTGATTTTTTCAAACCGAGGCGCAATCTTTGCATCCATCTGATATTGATACTTTTTAAGCTGTTCCATGGATTTTTTGAAATGCGGGTCCTTTCTAAGTTCCGAAGTAGCGCTAAGCGTATCAGTAACATTGCGCGCTAACTCTTTCAAATGTTGATTCATGTCAGAAACACAATTTGCATTTGGAGAAAGGGCTTGGTCATTGATGAAGGTAAAACCTGATTTTAATTTAGACACTTGATGGTAATTTAACTGTTCCAATTTACCTTCTTTTTTTAACAATGCCCACAGGGCTGCGCTGTGGTTATTGAGCTCCTTTAAAAATTGTCGGTAAACAATCATTTCTGCATCTTGTTTTTGTTGCAACAACTCTAATTTCTTTTGAAACTCAACATACAAATCGAAACGATTTTTTTGATACAGCGTACCTGCAAAAGTAACTTTGTCCTGACCTTGAATAATTTCTTTACTGACCTCATGCGTTTTTATTTTTTCTTTATCTTGTAAATTTTCTCTACCCTTTTTATACGTAGAGAAAATAGCACTGGTATAATCCACTTGATAGAAATGCGGACTATTAAAAGAAAATAAACGCATCAATAAATTATAAATGGCTTTAAGCACAGCATTTTTAGGCTTTTGATCTTCTTCTTTTCGAATATATGCTGCCACTAATTCATTTTTCTTTTTTTCTATGATTTGTTTCTGTTCCGGATTTTCCTCCTGTAAATCTGCAAACAATTGATGCAATTCTTTCGGAGAAATTGTTTTTAATATCAAATTCAAGTCTTCATTATGCACTGCAAACACAAAATTGCGCAGCAGTCCAATTTTTTGGTATTCCGTAGGAAAATTTAACGATGCAGAACCATCTGCTTTATTTACTTTTAGGACTGCAGAAACATCAGGATTATCTACTTTTACATACCAAAAAGGCGAATGCTCAGTAGATGTTGCATTTAACATTTTTCTAGGATCAACAAAATAAAAATTATTACTCAATGCAGAATCTCTATCTCGTCTAATCTCGACTTCTTTCTCTGGATTAGATGATTCAAAAATCCAACGACGATCACCATTTAAAGCAATATGTCTTTTATTCATTTCAACGGTAACAATGATAAGATTTTTTTTGGGCTCATTACTGGGCTCATTACTATAAACATGAGGTAAATTGTTATCTTCAACAGGGTAAAAAGCCTCTATTCTTTTTAGTTTATAACCCTCTTCAGTTGCATGCCTACCAATCACGGGATGAGGTAGTGATATTTGCAAAATGGTTTGTGTGGGCCTATTTTTTGCTAGTATTTCATCAGAATTCACTAACTCAAAATGTAGCTTAAATATACCTTCTTCTTTTTTCACAGTCACCCAACCATTATGGGCCGTTTTTACTGTGGCTTGATCCGCATCATCAAAATCAGTGGGGAAAGTAAAAGTTTCTTTCAAAAAAGGGCCGTAAGCAGGTAAATTAATTTGTAATACATTGCCTTCTATTTCTTTAATTTGCTTCTCTTCTTCTGGGATACTTTTAAGCTTGTGTTCGTCATAAGACATCTTCACAAATTTATTTTCTTTAGCTAAGTCACAATACCGTTTTGCTTCATCTTCCGTAGTAAAAAGTACCAAATTTTCCCGATGCAAATCTTGGAGAACATTTTTTACCGATAATTTCTGATTAGGATGTGTGTTTTCGCAAACAATATAATATTTAGGTGACATACTCGCTTACCGTTTGTTATTGGGTTTGTAGGAATGAGCTTCAACGAACTTCTGACTTTCTTCTTTACTTTTTTTAAGGAAAGATTCTGTATTCTGCATAAGTGTAGCTATTTTATTATTACTATTTTTCAAGTCTTCAATAATGGGCTTAACTTGCTCGCTCTTAGTAGCAAATACTTTTGCCAAGGCTTGAACTCCAGCATTATTGTGATAATCATGATGAGTACCACTCAATTCATTGCATAGCTTATCTAAGTTTTTTGAAAAGTTATCTAACGAACCATTGTCCCAATACTTTGCGTTTTGCGCATTGCTTAAAAACGTTAAAGCATCCTCAAGTGTTTTATTACGTATTCCGAAATTTCCAGGATCAAGTAATTGCTTCAACTTAGCACAATCCTCTGACAATGTATTTACAAGGTTGTGATATTGTCCTTTAGATTTAGCTTCATTTTCTAATAATTTCTTATATTGTTCATGAAAATGCACGTAGGCATCAAAACGCTCTTTTTGCGCTGCGGTGCCTTTAAAAAAAGTCATTTCATTTGAATGCTGTTCATTAGCAGCAGTAGTCACTTGTTTACTTATTTCTTTAGGTTTTTTAATCTCAAAAGTGCGCACTTGACTATTAGTATGATCTCTCTCTTCTTTCAATACCTTTCTTCCTGCAAGATAACTTTCATGCCCTTCTTTGGAATAAATCACATGATAAAAATGCGATTTTTTTGTATTTAACGGCTGACCTTTGATACCAACCTCTTGCGTCTTTGTTTTAAAAGCTGGAAAAAATTTATTGATTAAAAAAATAGGAAGAATTCGACTGAATATTGCATAGAGAAACCGAACAACCCTATTGGGTGGCTTTCCTGCAACGCCGGGGGAAGAGTTACTTGATGGAATATTTTTTTGACTAACCTGATCTGCCGATCTATTACCAATGTAAGCGTCCATTAATTCAGCACTTTTTTCCTCAAGACGCTGCTTTTTTTCTACATCATTCTCCACTTCGGCATTGAGATCAAAAAATAATTGATGCAACTCTTCGGGTTTAATCACATCAACCAGTGTAGCTCCGGTTACTTGACTACCTGGTTGAAAAACAAACTCACGTAATAAACGAATTTTTCTTTGTTCCGGAGGAAATGTAAATTCAGAAGAACCATCCGCTTTTTGAGCTTTTATAAAAGCATGAATAGTGGGGTTGCTCATATTTTCATAGACAATAAATTCCTCGAGCTGTAGGTTACCTGTGGAAGTAACAAAAGTTTTTGCCGGATCAAAAAATATATCCATGGGCTCGCCAAAACGAAAATCTTTTCCTTTTTCTTTAGGAGCGGGAAATGATGCTAGTCGTTTAGAACGATCACTATTAATATCGTGTTTCATTTCAACTTCCACGATGATCAAATTTTCCTTAGGTTCTTTATGAACATCAGAAGAAGTATTCAGTAGATAAAAATTATCAACGGTTTCAACCCGATAATAGGTTCCATCTTCTTTAAGGCCAGTGCTTTTAATCCGTATTTCATCCCCATAGTCTTCTTGTTCCAATTCACCTACTTTTATGTAACGTATCCTATTTTCTACACTCACAATAGTTTGAGCAGGTTGATTTCCATCAAGTGCAACATCGGGATGTGAAAAATGCAATTGAAATTGTTCTTTGCTTCCTTTAATCGTCACAATGCCATTCAATTTAGTTTCTACATTTAAAGTTTTTATGTTCTCTTCATCCAATGCTGCCAATAGTATTTCTTCACGTTTAAAAGGCGATCCTTTAAGAGTGATTTTAATTTGATTATTGTCTAGTGTTTCAATCGTTAAACCATCATATTCAGAAGGACTTCTATTGTAAGGTTGACGATGAGTATACCTTTGTTCACTCTCTTTCATTTTTACACAATACTTTGCTGCATCTTCTTCACGATTAAAAACAACCGTATCACCCGACAAATCCTTCATAACTTGCTTTGGAGATAAAAGCTCAGTAGGTGCTGAATTTTCACAAACAATAAAGTAAGTTTTCGGCATGTTTAATCGTATCGTGTTATTTAATAATAAATTAAGTATAGACCAAATCTTCAATAGTGAAGAAAATTAGCCTGTTAGTTTTTACTTTGCGCTGATAAATAAGGTATTTATTTTGTTATTTAAAAGCTTATCTTTATAATACCCGTCATCTTACTAAGGTGGTTTCGAAAAATGGCAATTAAAATAGTTGTACTTGGTGATCAAAATGTCGGGAAAACTCAATTAGTTAATCCAAATTTTTCACACCGCTATTCTCCTACCTTAGGCGTTGATCATAGCAAACGTTTAGTTCCTTTTCCTCAGGAAAGTCATCCCACTGAATTAGATATTTGGGATTACAGCGGGGCTGAGGAAACATGGCAGCAGTTTACTGCTTCGCTTTATGTGGTGGTTTTTGATACCACTAATACCGCAAGCTTAAGCCATGTCGATGATTATTTAACTAAAATTGTTGCTCAATATCAAAATTCATCGTTGCCTCCCATTTTCATTGTGGCCACTAAAATAGATCTTTTAGATAATGTGAATGGTGTGAATTTAGTCCAAGAAAAACTTCTTGAGTTAAAAAACAAATATCCTCACCTACCACTCAAAACATTTGCCGTTAGCGGTAGAGAATATCAGGGTTGTGATGAATTCTTTAAACAAGTGGCTGAGAGCGGTAGGCAGCATATTGAAAGTCATCCCGTGGCGCCTACTTTAAACTCCCCTCCTTCTTTAAGATTTGAAGGAGCGGCAGTAAAAAAACAAAAAAATTTTTTAGAACGTCACTGGAAAAAATTGTTAATCTGCACATTAGCGTTGGGTGGCTTCATTGCCTTTTGTTGTCTTACCGCAGGTGTTGGTCTTTGGTTAACGATTGCTCTCACCGTTAGCGGTTTGATTATAGGTAGTGCTGTGGGTGTATTAACAGGCATTATTCGAGATCATCAAAGAAAACAAGCGTACTGTGGCAACATTGTAAATGAAAATGCATCACACACAGGCCGAGACCAAGTTTATATTATGCAAAAGCTTGCCCTAATAAATGGTATCGAATACAGGGTTTTACCTGAATTGACTTCTCTCGTAGCAAAAAACTTCTCATCTAAATCTTCTTCGGTTTTAACACCGATGGCGATTACTGTTGAGTCCCCATCACCCGATGAACAGTCTTTAAGACTTATCCGCCGGTAGCTCAGCAGTACAGTTCGGACAGCGCGTCGCTTTGACAGCAATTTTAGAACAACAAAACGGACAATCTTTGTTGGTAGGCGATGTTTTTACAACGCGATTCATTTGTTGAATCACGATAAAAATTGCAAATGCCACGATTACAAAATCAATCACAGCATTGATAAACATACCATAACGCAAAACCACCGCCGGTGCTTGAGCAGTTTGGGCATGTAGTGTGACGCCTAAATTTGAAAAATCAACTTTTCCTAATAACATGCCAATCGGAGGCATAATGATATCATTGACTAAAGAAGACACGACTTTCCCAAATGCAGCACCAATAATGATACCGACTGCCATGTCGATGACATTACCGCGCATTGCAAATTCTTTGAATTCTTTAAACATAACAATGTCTCCTTGTTAGTTTTAATTTACCCTTCGAATCTTTGACAAGCTCAGACAGCGGCTCACACAATCTCTTCAGGCCTGTCATGCCAGCGTAAGCTGGCATCCATCTCTAAGTTCTTCTGGATACCAGCTTTCGCTGGTATGACAGCTCTACCTTGCATTTTTTCATGAATGACTTTAGTCACGCAAGAATCCGACCATACATTTAATGCCGTTTCTATCATGTCAATCACGCTGTAAAAAGGCAAAATGACACCTAGAAGCGTGATAGGAACATCCATGCTAGCTAACAAACTTGCGCTTAGAAAAAAGCATCCCATTGGCACACCAGCGTTTCCAATCGCTGCAATCGTGGCAATAATGATCCACATCGCCATCATGCTCAAAGTGATTGGCACACCATGATTTTGCATTAAATAAATAACAGTCACAAAAATAAAAGCAGCACAACCATTCATATTAATGTTGGTGCACAGCGGCAAAATAAATCGCGTAATTTTAGGATCAATTTGCAATCGCGTTTCCGCTGTTGCCATGGTCACGGGCAATGTACCTGCTGATGATTTTGAAAAAAATGCAATAGAGATAGCAGGCATCATGCGTTGCAATGTGAAAAAGGGCTTAATATTATTTAATTTAAGCCACATAGGCAAAATAACCAATCCCTGCACTAAATTGGCTAGCACTAATACCGTCAGGTATTCACCAATACCTTTAATATTAATACTGGATTGCAATTGCACCACGGTGGTGGTGATAAAACCAAATAATCCGAGTGGCAATAATCTCACGACCCATTTCGTGATAACTAAGAAAATGCCGTAAATCCCTTGAAACAAATTAATTACTGCTTGGCGAGGTTCATTTTCAGGAATATAACGAATTGCCATGCCTATCAATAGACCGACAATCAACACCCCCATGACTTGATGTTCTAGAAAGGGAGAAAAAATAGTCGTAGGAATTAAATTGAGTAAATAAGCGGAATAAGTCACTTGATTAACCGGTAATGGATTATTGATCGGTATTAATTTATTCGCATTCGCCGGATGAATAATTAAATACAAGATACAACTGACGATCGCTGCAACTAACGTGGTACCCAATGTATAAGTGATCACTCTCTGCCAAATTTTTCGCATTGATTGATCGGATTGATAACTAGATAATGTAACAATTAATGAAAGCGCCACCATCGGCAAACTGATACACCGAAATATTTTAATGAAAATCTCCGAAATCAATAAGCCCGCCGTTTTTAAAAAAGGGATATCGGCCATTCCGCTGACTATCCCTAACAAAATCATCAGTAAATAAAGACTACTTGGCTGCAATGACTGTATTCTCTTTACGAAACCGCGCATGGAAAAACACCTTGACCAAAAATAAATAAATTTGCCCAATATTAAGACAATAGATGAATTTTATCAAGAAAGATAAACATTTCTCGAGATGATAATTCTTTTTTGTTACGATGCGCCTCTATAAATTACAGGAGTGTCAGTATGTATATAATTGAATTGGGAAACGGTACCCTACAATATGTTGCTAGTGCTAATGAAACTGAAAAAAACTTACAATTCATTGAAATGATGAGAAGTTACACATTACAACGTCATGGTGCCGATGTGTTGGTGTATAACAAAAAAAAGCAGCTCGTCTCATTAATTAAACCTTATGATAATACCCAACATCTTTTTATAAATGATTTTGAATTAGCAGCAGCCTTTGGCGCAAAACGTTTTATAGAAGGTGAAGCATTGGCCTATTACAGTCGCGAAGATTTTAAAATGCATCAGGTCATGCAATTTGAGCGAGATCGTAATTTTCCTTTAGTTAAAGATGAAGACCCAAAAAAACAAAATTTTTTAACGCTACAAGAATTTTTACATAATTATCGTTTCTATCCTTACATGGCTTATCAGACATTGGCTCATTTTTTTGAGCACTGTGCCGATTTTACAACCGGAAAAGAAGAGGAATATGCCCAAGATGCTGTCGCTGATAAAATGTGTCGCTTTGATAAAGAAAGCAACACACCCATCGATGGCATTGTGACTGATCATATTTTTTTAATGCAACAACAGAAATTGATTGGCACATTAAGCATGACCATCATGCCTCGACCCAAGGGTGGGTATGATATTTATTTCTATGATGAAATTGTCGATTATTTTTCGTTACTAACTCAAGAGGGAGAAAAACTTTATGTCTACCAACGTATAAATAAATGCATGGAACTTAACAAATTATTAAAACAAGACGGCCGTTGGAAAGATCGAGCAAAAATAGAAGCGGAGATCAATCAACTAAAAGCAGAAATCGAAGTCAAAGTTGGCAAACACCGTAAACTTTTATTGCAAAAGCTATTTAACGCAGCTTGCCAGCACTTGGATGAAAAATTATCAAACTTTTCTACACTCGTTACCAAAAAGCAAGTGCATGGTTTTATTCGCACTGCTGCTGGACGTGTACAAATGTATGAAGAATTGGGCTGCAGCCACAACAATAACAGCAGTTACGTGATCCATGGACCCGCTACGCCAGCGCTAGGGTTGTTAAATAATTTTGTTAAACAAACATTAGCTAAACAAAAACATTTACAAGCATCACCACCGGTTAGTATTAGCAGCTTCTTGTTAACTACCTTTCCACCTTCTCCGCCAAGACCACAAGTTAAAACATCCATTAAACCACTTGAGCCACAGGCTAAAGCATCCGCTAAACCCATTCGGCCTAAAAATAGCGACTTAGTAGTAATTAGACCACGGGCTAAGCAGCCTGCTCGAACTATGATGTCACCAAGATGGACAACATCACGATCGCAAACACAATATAAAATAAGTGACGTTATGCTAATTAAACCATCCTACCCTCGTGAAACCGATAAGACGCATTTATCTGAATCATATACGCGAAAGAAAAAAAGAAGGTAATTATTTTAGCGCCAAAGAGACCATTTATGATGGTCTCTTTTCTTAACTATATAACAATGTTTAAACATTCACATTTAAACTCACCTGAACCACATTGGCATAATCGCGTGCGTAAGAACCGGAGAATACGCCGTTGTCAGACACATTATAAATACTCGCTGGACCGAGATTAATGTATTCATAAGAAAGACCCAAGTGAACCGCTCGCAGTAGAGCATAGTTAATACCTAATCCAAATCGAAATTGCCTGTCCATTGGCAAATCGGGTAAGCGTCGATTGCTATTGGTGGGTGAAGAATCATAAGAAGCGCCGGCTTGTACTTGTAAAGCGGTATTCCATTGATACTGCCCCCCTAAACCAACACGATAAGTGTCATGCCAATTCATACGATTAACGACTTCAAGCCCTTCCACATCAATAATAGAATCCGTCATCGTTGACCAGTTTGCCCAGCCCAATTCCGCCAAGAAGGTAAATTGATGGGTAAGCGCTTGAGATAAGCTCGCGATGATATTGGCGGGCATGACTAATCGGGTGGAGGCTTCAGGGGTAATGCCAATATTAATAAAACTGACATTTCCGCGCAAATTATGAACAATCTGTGAGCGATAGGCGACACCAATGCGAGTACTGTCTTGAGGTGTCATTAAAACGCCTAAATTGAAGCCTGGAGAAGTGTTATCCGCCTTCACCGTGGCCTGCCCATCAAATCCTCCCAAGCCCAGACCACCCAAAAGAACCCCTATAGGGATCGCTACAGTTTGGTATAAGTTTGCATATTCGATTGCCAGTCCTGCACCCACTGCTAACCAAGGATTAACTTGATAAGCAATCGCGGGATTCAAATTCAGGGTATAAAATTGCATTTGTTGCACATAATAACGACCGACCCAAAAATTATTGTAGTTCAGTGATCCACCATAAGGTGTGGTTAAACTTGCACCCACTTTTAGTTGTGGTGAATAGTTATAAACGAAATACGCATCCGATCCGGGTATTAATCCACCCGCATTACCTCCGTTACCACCGGTGATGGTGTTTGTCGAATTCGGTGAAAAATTGGTGTAGGTAAGAATGGATTGTGCACCGAGCATAAATTCAGAATCGGGAAGATGCGCCATCCCTGCAGGATTGAAATAAGCGGTTGATGCATCGCTTGCAATAGCCGCTTGTCCCACATTCGCAGTACCATTGCTGGGTGCACCTAATTCATAAAATTGAAACGCCGCTGCGTAAGTAGATTGAGTAAAAAGCAGTGCACTACAACACGCTGCACATCCAAGAAGTAAGCGTTTCATTTCCCATTCCTTTTCTGAAAATTATCGAGGGGGATTATTATGCGTATATTGAAAGAGAATAGAAATAAAAAAACCATTCTCAACTATAGTGAGAATGGTTTTTTGTGTGGGATGACAATGAATTAGCAATGTCTGCCAGTAGGATAGTAGACGTTACCAAAACTGTCTTTAGAGTAGTGACGACCACGGCAATCTTTATGGCAATAAGGACCATGATCACTACCACGATAATAGCTACCATAAAGATAATTTCTTTGACCGAATTGATCGATGTAGTAACGGCCATGGCAATCTTGGTAGTAAGTACGGACATAGGTATCACACATGCTTGAACATCCGCCTAATACCAACATGCCCACTAAGGACAATGCCACTAGAACAGCTTGACGCATCAATTGCACTTTACGCATATCATATCTCCTTTTTTTATTTTTAGAGTACTCCTCAAACTCTTGCTTCTGTCTGTAAGACGCCTCACTGTAAATTGATTCGGTACAGACATTTTTATTTGTTATCAGTATTGTGCAAATACTGTATAAGCCCATTATAACCCAAGTCAAAAATATTGTGTGGCGCGGAGGCGGTAAGTTGGGATAATTCAGGGTTTATCCTTATACAAAAAATAAACACCTAATATTATTTTGTTTAAATTTAAAATTTATTGTAAAAAAAATAACCTATTATTGATGTTCCCGCTCAAAACCGCTAGTATCGTATTCAAAATAACTAGATAGGAATAGCTTTACATGAAACGTTTAAATTTTTTACACCTCAACCTTGGCATTCCATCCCTATTAACTGAATGGAAAGCGATGTTTTCGCCTCGTTATTTGTTGGAAGATTCCCTTTCTGGTCTTACTGTCGCTTTTATTGCGATTCCCCTCTCACTCGCCATTGCTTTGGCATCTGGCGTACAACCTGAAGCAGGGTTAGTGACGGCAATTATTGCGGGTATCGCTTGCTCTCTGTTTGGAGGCACGCGACTCGCTGTCAGCGGACCTGCTGCTGCCATGGCCGTTATTATTGCAGATAACGTCGAAAAATTCGGAGTTTCCGGCCTACTTTTAATCTGTTTAACAGCAGGTTTAATGCAATTATTAAGCGGTATTTTTGGTTTAGGAAAATACGCGCGCTATATTCCTTTACCTGTGATTGCTGGTTTTACCGCAGGTATCGGTGCCATTATTTTTATCGGCCAACTTCCACGCGCTTTTGGTATCGAGCCTCCTCCTGAATCACATGTCATCAGTGTGCTTCAACACCTTCGCGAATATATCCACACTACGAATTATTTAAGCTTATTATTAGTTGTGATTGCTTTAGCGGTAATTCGAGGTTTGCCACTTATTATGCCGCGCATTCCTCCTATTTTGCCTGCTGTAGCGCTTGTGACGGCCATTGCTTATTTCTTCAACCTAACAAACATTGAACTGGTCGGCGCAATACCAACGTCTCTGCCTGCGCCGCGCCTACCTAATTTTAATGCTATCCCAATGGGTGAATTATTATTTAATGCTTTCACCGTATTTTTATTGGCTTCGTTTGAAACTTTACTTTCATCGAGTGCCTTGGAGCGTTTAACTCCAGGACAAAAAAATAACCCTGATCAAGAATTAATTGGGCAAGGCATAGGAAATATTGCTGTTTCTTTGTTTAGTGGCATTCCTGTGACCGGGGTTATTGCTCGATCAATGATTAATATTCGTGCGGGTGCTAAAACACGTCGTTCCAGCATTATCCATTCGTTCATTATTTTACTGTGCGTCATGGCTTTTGCTCCGCTGATTGCTTTGATTCCTATCGCGGCCCTAGCTGCGGTTTTATTTTCCATTTCACTTTCAATGCTCAATTACCGTGAGTTTTATTGGTTGTGGCTAACCTCACGTTCTGAAGCCATGATTTATGCAGTGACCTTTTTCACGATTGTTTTTGTGGATTTGCTCGCTGGTATCCAAGTAGGTATGGCTGCTGCTGGCTTAATCGTTTTATTTAAAGCCACCAAAACGCAGCTGCACATTTCCAGTAGCTCACATGATGCAATTATTCGTCTTTCCTTATCCGGCTCTTTAACCTTTTTATCGAGCAGTGAAATCACTGAATTGGAAAAACGTTTAAGCACTGCCGCATTCGGTGAGACTGCGATCATTGACTTAACGGACATTAGTAACATGGATAGCTCTGGCGCAGCGGCTATCATTGGGTTATTTAAACTATGTCATGATCGTAACGTGCATTGCTTCATTAAAGGCTTGTCGCGTCGTTTTGAACCCTTGTTTCATAATGAAGAAGGCCGTGAAATTATCGAGAATTTTTACCTTGTTTCCGAAAGTCAGTTGCAAGAAAAGAAAGGCTTATCAAAACCTTTATCCTCTCGCGGTAGACTAGTCCACGGTGTTCAACGTTTCTATACGGAAAGACAGCATAATGACAAACGTTTATTTGAATTTTTAGCGAACCAACAAGATCCACACACTTTATTCATTACCTGTGCGGATAGCCGCATCATTCCTTCACAAATCACCTCCAGTGATCCGGGTGATTTATTTATTGTGCGTAATGTCGGCAATTTTGTTCCTCCCTATGACAACCCGATTTCTATCGGCGAAGCAGCTGCCCTTGAGTTTGCTTTAACTAAGTTAAACATCACCGATGTTGTAGTTTGTGGTCATGCCAATTGTGGCGCAATGCAAGCTTGTATTGCACAAACACAATTTGATGAACCTAGCTTACAACGTTGGATTGGACAAATTCGGTCACAACTCAACCTGAATCAAGTGTTGAGTACGGAAGCAGTGGCTATGCAAAATGTGTTGAATCAAATTAAAAATCTTGAACAATACCCCGTGGTAGCAGCGAAGTTGGCTGACAAATCATTAACCATTCACGGTTGGTATTATGATTTTGATCAAGGCATTGTGTATGAATGGGATAAAGTGACTAACGAATTTATCGCTATTCCTTCGGCGATTTAATAAAGCATGCTGCGAAAAGTAAATGCCGGTTTACGTAAGATCGGCATCCCGCTTAACATTATCAATGTGATCGTTGGTTTAATGTTAGGTGTCGCTTACGTCTATGTTCCCTTTGCTTCTATTGGAGGATTGATACTAGGTATTTTAATGGCTGTCAGTGGTTCCAGCACAATGGCCATTAGCTATTATTTCACTTCCAAAAATAGCCAGCAGGCGGATCAAACCAATCAACAATCCCCGTTGAAACATACCGCGTGGTCCACTGGATTTTTATTGTTAGCTTTGCCGATGATTTTGCTAAATGCCGCCGCTAGTTTCTTTGGCATGTATACCAGCATTTTTTTATTAGCAAGTGCTATTGGTAGCCCTATGTATGTCAGCATTTTTTTATTGGTAGGTGCTATTGGTATTCCTTTGGGACCGCCTGGTATTTTAGCTGCTGCCATTGTATTAGCGAGCATTTTGACGGTCGGTACAATCATTAACTCGTGGCTGCAAGCTTATAACATCTGGGAAAGCTTAAAAGAACCCGAGGTTCATAAAACGCCCATACCGCCGCCCGCATCGATAAAAAAAACTATTAGTAAGATCTCTTTGCAACCTATTCCTGTTTATAAGCCTTTAGAAAAAACGTTTTCACAGAAGATCTCGGGGTTTTTTGGCGGACTATTTACGGGACAAACCGTCGTCGCTACTACGCCATTACCCAAACGTGCTTCTGCACCTCCTGAATTGGGCAGGCGTCATCTCGGAGGCGCTCCATAATTTATTACTGCATCGACGCAGGTCCTATCGCTGCAGGTATCCCGCTCGCCTACGCTCGCGGGAACCTATACCCGCGTGAATTGGCTTTACACTTAAACACAAAAAGGACTTGTCATCCCGAACGAAGTGAGGGATCTCCCACTATCTCGGAGCAGGCGCCTTCCATTCAAGCGATGGATCAGACTCACGCTTATGCAAGTGCGCATTAAACATATGCATTGCACGGTAAGCTTCAGGAAAAGCAAATTTTTTACTTTCGGTCTTTGCTCTTTCTAAATCCTTCACGCCGGAATGTAATAGGAAAGTACCACAAATACCCGCTATCGCTGCCGGCAAAAAGAAACACGGGCAAATTAAAAACATGGAGGCAATGCAGGCAACTGAGGTGGCAACTAGCAAGCTACCCCAAAAAATCTTCATGCCAATCCAAAAACGATCTCCAAAACTTAAATTAGGATCGCCACTGATTTGGTTATGCAATTTTTCAAAAGCTTTGGCATTGCTAGCATCCGGTGAAATACTTGCTCTCGTCGCTAGATTTATAATATTGGTTAGTAAACGCAATTGCCCTAAAGTGGCAGTCTTAGCTGTGTCTTCGATAGCAGGAATAAGATTATACTCGGCATCTTGAATCAATTGTTTTTGCAAATCTGAAAGTTGGTTGGATTCGTTGACTTTCTTCAAAGTAGCAATATTAATATCCAATTCTTTTTTATATTGATCCAATGCTGTGAATACGATTTGAAAATCTTCAGCGGTAAATTGTAATTTGATTAAACCCAACTCAGCAAACGTAATGTTTGGCGGCATGACTGCACTTTTAGCTAACTTATCACAAGCTTGATAGAGCAATGGATTCGAAAGGTCTTTATTCCGGCGGCAATAGTCGGCAGCTTGTGTTTTTAACATACCATAGCGGGTCAGGGTTAACTGGTCGTAAATAATAGATTCTTCAATATCACCCCTATTTAAGTGAATTTCTGTTCTCTGCATAATACTCTCCGCGCCATATCTCAAAATAAAAATGGGGATTATTGTACTTTAAATAGACCGTGATGTCACTCTTAGTGAAGCAGCTGCTAGCTAGTGAACTTCTGTGGATTGCTTCGTCGCCCTGCGGGCTCCTCGCAATGACGCCTGGCCGTTCGCACCTCCGGAGCGTGTGAAACACGCGTCTCGAAGGACGTCATCGCGAGCAAGTGAAACGCGCATGAGCTGGCGATCCATTCATTCACGCTTCCTATTCAAAAAAATGCTCTATTATTGTTCGCGCCACCGCCCACTCAACACACTGATTGATGGCTTGCAAAAAGTCGTTTTTCTCGCGTAAATCAAACGCATAATATTTGGCGAATTGACGGGCCTCTAATAAAGCCAATGATTCGTTTTGCAATAATTCTATTAAATTTTCGATGTGATTGATCAACATGTTTCTGCGCTTATGGACTGAAGGCAAAACATATTCGCTGCCCTGCAAAGCGGCTTTCAAAGCTGCCATTAACCAAGGACGGCCAACGGTCGCCCGCGATATCATGACACCTTGGCACCCCGTGGCTAACATGCGCTGCAGCGAAGAAAGACACGCAACATCACCATTCCCAATCACCGGTATTTTTAATGTATCCACAAAAAATTGAATGTCATCATAATGACAAGCCGTTTCATAATGTTCTGTCCAATGACGTCCATGCACGACTAAAAAATCCACACCCGCCTCTGCCACCACTTGTGCAATCGTGGCATTCCATTGATCGGCACTAGCACCATCCACCCGAATCTTGATAGAAACAGGCAAGTGTGTGTTTTGCTTCATCGCCTTTATCAGTTGATAAAGACGACCAGGCGCGCTCAAATGTTTTGAGCCGGCATTTTTACGCCGAATTTTATTGACCGGACAACCGCAATTAAGATCGATTAAATCAGCACCATAATCCGTGGCACGTTTGACAGCTTCAGCAAGTTCATTAGAATCGCTTGCTGATAATTGAAAACAAACAGGACCTTCCGCAGGATCTTTATAAATATAACGTCGCATCTTGGTAGTTGAATGCTGCACTAACGTTTTACAAGAAATCATTTCAGTACAAGTAAAAGCCGGTTGACTGTGTTGCCAAACCAAGCGACGAAAAGGCGCACAACTAATCCCCGCTAGAGGGCCTTGAATCATCATCGTTGAAAATAATTGATTACCTAGCTTTAAAGACAAAATCTATTATCCCCGCCGGCAAGTTAATTCAACCGCATCACCTATTTGCGCCACATGATTCACTGCTTCTGTTAATTTGCTAGGCTTAAATAACAAATAACCACTAATTGAAGCCGTAGTAATACCACAGATTGTCATACCTGCTGCCAAGCCCAATGCAGCGCCAGAAAACACACCACCTAATAAACCCACAAAGGTCGTTGCCACTGCACCTGGTCCCGTCCAAATACCCGCCACTGCACCCACTAAACCTAAGATAACCGCACCGATTAATGCGCCTAACGCGGCTGAAACAATCACCGCAATGAATTTAATAAACGCATCATATTCCAAAAGTTTTTTACAGGTTTGTGTATACTCTTGCATAATCACTGTTTCATTGTTTACGTCTGTTGAATCTAACAATTTTTCCAATTTTTCTAACATTATCTTCGTTTGCTCAGCCACTTGAATTGCAGGAGATAAGCGAATTTTCGAAATGGCAATATTGTCACTACGCTTATCCAAGTAATCATCATGCAATTGTGCGTACAATGCATCCAATCCATTCACAAAAGTTTCCATCTGCGGTCGCTCACGGAATTGATTAATTTTATCCATCAATGCTTGTAATTCGTGTCTGCCATCATCTGCACCAAAATTCGGTTGTATATAACTGGAGCGTTTATAACTAGAAAAATTCTTTCGAAGCAAAAGCTCATAACTCACTTCTTTAGGACAAGTGCGGGTAACTTTTTGTGTTTTACCCCGTAAAAAATTTTGTAATTCGCGTCCGTTTTCATCTTCCCAAGAAATACCTGAGGTAAATTCAGCTTCCTTATTGCGGCGCCCATTGAACAAAACAATTTTATTCGGATTAACAACAGGCAACGCTAACATTTCCATAGTAAATAAACCGCCTGTGTTACAAACACCATCGCCACGCACTATAATATCTGCGAAATATTCTGGCTTTTGTGGCGATAATAAAATAACTTCTTGTTTTAATTGGCCAGCTGGAATACTTTTTCTTTGAGACGTTAGTATTTTTTCAAGCTCAGTTTTAATATGGGGGCTTTGTCCACCAAAAACAAATATCTTACTATATAAATTTTCTCGCATTAAATATTTTACATATTCAATCGTGTCATTGCCGCTTTGTCCACCCAACATAATCCAAACAATTTTTTCGCCGGCTTTAACGTGATAAATAACTTCCTGCTGGATATCTTTTCCATCTATTTTTTTATTCTCAACAACCTTAATATCCATGCCCGCATTGGGTGAAATGTTCTTTAAAGCAGTATTCTTAAACCCTAATCTTACTAAAGGATTATTTTGCGGATCGATGTTAATAAGTTTTATGAAAGGTTTTTGACTTAGATTAAATTCTGCATCTATTTCAGTAAAATTCTTCTCTAAATTAACCCCATACACAATCATTTGCTGACATTGTTCAGGTGTTAGCTGACTTAATGATCCAAAGAAATGAATAGCACCTTTTGTTGCGAGATCAGTCATGTATTGATGAATTTTGACGGTCGTCTTGTTCTCTTTATTATAATCGCGCACCACGTCGCATAAAGCGGGCAACGCCATGGCTTGCGTGCTAATGATTTCGGTATAAGGCTTACCTTCATTCTTTGCTTTATTTAATAACTGCATGAAATAGTTGTACACTGTTTCATAATTATCTTGATTGCTGCGATCTTGTAACTGAATTAACTTCCTAAGCTCATCCGTTTTATTGTTTCTTTGTAATAAATTCCAAACCGCCGCGTATTCAGGGGGAAGCACATCATATAACATATCCACATAAAAACGCTGTCCCATTTTCTCTTGTTCAGCATTAAGCTTTTTAATTTCTTCTTTAATTTCAGCAGGCTTGGGTAATTGCGGATAATCAAATACATTTAAACCCGTTTGAATACCTTTACTAACTAAAGGAATGTTATTTGAAAAAAAAGCACCAATGTTAACTTTGGTCTTTTCTGTAGATCTCTTAAGTTGATGTAAGACCGGCTTATAGACAGTTAATGTTTCTTTGCTCACAAAACCATTTTCCAGAAACCAGGCAATCAGCGCTCCTATCCCTGCATTGTGCCCCGTGCCACCACTACTTCCCAGGTAAAGTTGGTGGGGTGAAGCTGCAGAGGATTTCTCGTGCCAATAAGGGCAAGTTGGTGGGGTATGGCCAGTAAACATGTCACACGCTCTCGAATTCAATTATTAATTATTAAATTGAAAATTGGTTTAGTTTTGAACAGTTTATTTTATAACATGCCTAGCTTAAGACAATCTTAAGTTACCTGTAAATTGTCAACTTGCCTTAATGACTGCTTAAGAATTGCTCCGTTATATCAATAATGAATTGATTATCGGTGATAGGCATTTTGAGGCGTGGGCCGTTGGTGAAATTCACTTGCGCCAACATGACGGCATGCAAGGTCGTATCGGCATAGGTCCGATAATAAAAAACCTTATTCGTTAAATCCTTAAAAACAACCCACTGCGTGGTCTCATTAGCCACTTTGTCTTTATTTTTAGCCCGCACGACCCCTAAAGGGATGTCTACATTATTCATAATGTGTTGAGCAATGTTTAAAGCATCAGCAGCATTTAATGCAGGATACACCGATGCTTTTAATGCATTCACCTTCACAAAGCGGGATGGTGGACTCATGTCCCCTGGTAAACCTTTCATCCCAGAACCTTGGCCCGTCGCTGCAAACACCAAATCCCCTACAATAATGGGTTGTGGTGTAAAAGGGGATAAATTCATATAATTCCGCAAATTCGTCACTTGCCAATCATAGGTGGGTGAATTGGTGAGCACGCCTACCTCATTAGTGAAGATCATCATTTTGCCATTCACAAACTCAATCACGATGCCTTTACCGCTAGCATCATAAATAGCTGCATGCAGCGGGAAAATCGTTTCACCCATTCCGGGCAACGTTTGGCTAAAAATCACCATGGACTTTAATGCCGTTTGTACTTCATCCACCGATTTAAAGTTACTTAATACCCAATCCCCGAGACGAAGATAAGGTAACGCTTGCGCTTCATGGCCCGCAGGAATCACTTGATATTGTGTTTCACCCGGTAAATAGAGGTATTCAAAAGATAAACCAACTTCATTCATTCCATCGATAGCAGCATCGATATTAAAACCATCCAAAAACACATAACCGTATTGTGCTTTCCAAGAAGCTGCCGGACGGCCATCCGGCGTAAATTCGTTAAATTGCCGTCCTCGCACTGAGGTGCGCAAATTGGATTTCAAATCAATGGCAAATTCCATGGAGCGTGTCACTAAAGTACTGCCATCACGTGCCGTCAGTTTAAAATCCGTGCATGCCATCGTAGGGGCACTAAAAACAACACTGATACACACCAACAAACCAAGCAGTACTGTTCTCATGAGTTGAGCTCCTTTTGCTAATAATCCTTTAAAACGCAAAAAAATTATAATACATATCGTAGGTATCGGTAAAATGATCTGCTAGAATCACGCCCATGATTACTTTAACCAATCTCACCCTGCGCCGCGGTCCTCGCGTTCTGCTAGAAAATATCCATTGGACGATCTATGCCAGGCAACGCTTTGGCATCATCGGCGAAAATGGCAGTGGCAAATCCACTTTATTTGCTTTATTGCTGCAAACATTCCAAGCAGACAGCGGACAGCTGACGATTCCACGTCAATTAAAATTTGCTTATGTCGCTCAAGAAACTCCTTCTCTCGATCAAACAGCACTCGATTATGTGCTGGATGGCGATGCGGAGTTACGGCAATTGGAAGCACAATTGAAGATTGCCGAAGAGCAAAATGACGGTATAAAAATTGGCGAAATTCATTCGCAGCTCACACATATCGATGCTTATACAGCAAAAAGTCGAGCCGCCATTTTACTGGATGGTTTAGGTTTTATGCAGCATGAACAACAACAATATGTCAGCAGTTTTTCGGGTGGTTGGCGTGTGCGTCTTAATTTGGCAAAAGCACTCATGTGTCGTTCAGATATTTTATTATTGGACGAACCAACCAATCATTTAGACTTGGATGCTGTGTTGTGGCTCGAGCAATGGCTGCTACGTTATGCCGGCACATTAATTATTATTTCGCATGACCGTGATTTTTTAGACACCACGGTGGATCACATTGCGCATTTATCGCAGCAAACATTAAAAGTTTATACAGGGAATTATTCTGCTTTTGAAGCATTGCGTGCCGCTGAATTATTGCAACAGCAAGCCATCTATGAAAAGCAACAAAAAAAATTAGTACACATGCAAAGTTTTGTGGATCGTTTTCGTTATAAGGCATCGAAGGCTCGTCAAGCACAAAGCCGCTTAAAAGCCATTCAACGCATGGAATTGGTTTGTGCTGTACAAGCCGAAACACCCTTTCAATTTGCTTTTAAGGAACCTAAACAACAACCCAATCCTTTACTCACCATAGACAATGGTCGCATTGCATATGAAGAGAAAATAGTTTTAGAACATATCTATCTCAACATTGCACCTAAAGAACGTATTGCTGTGCTTGGACCGAATGGCGCGGGCAAAACCAGTTTAATTAAATTACTCGCTGGCGAATTACCCACCTCACCCACTATTCGTATCTGCAGTAATGGACTACGCATTGGCTATTTTGCTCAACACCAAATCGAACATTTACAGTTATCCCAATCACCGCTGGAACATTTAAAAGAAATTGCCGGAAATACTGCCGAGATTGAATTGCGAAAATTTTTGGGTAGTTTTGGTTTTTCTGGTGAACGTATTTTTGAGCCTGTTAGCAATTTTTCTGGCGGCGAAAAATCCCGTTTAGCGCTCGCTTTAATTGTGTGGCAAAACCCGAATTTATTATTGCTTGATGAACCGACTAATCATTTAGATTTAGAAATGCGTAATGCATTGAGTCTTGCTTTACAAGCCTATGAAGGCGCTATGTTGTTGGTAAGTCATGATCGCTTTTTAGTGCGCACCACCACCGACAAATTATTATTGGTAGCGAACCAACAGCTACAAGACTTTGAAGGTGATCTGGACGACTATCAACAATGGTTAGTGGCGTTTCGTAAGCAATACCTTTCCTCTTCTCCTTCTGTTAAAGAAAACACCCCCAAACAAGAACGTCAGGTGGCTGCTCAACAACGCGAAAAACTGCGACCTTTAACGCAAAAAATCAATCGATTGGAATCTGAGATGAACCAACTGAAACAAAAAGAAAAGCAGTTAGAAACATCTTTAACAGACCAGTCTCTCTATGACCCAAAAAACAAAGCCCAATTGCAAGACCAACTTTTAGCATTAAGCCAGCTTAAAACATCCATCGAGCAGACGGAGCAAGCCTGGTTGCAGACTTGCGAAGAGCGAGACTTACTTACATAATGAAGAAAATTTGGCTTTTCAATAAAAGGATGCATTGTGGCCACGACTTCAAAATCCTCTCGCCCTAAAAAGGGTACCTTTCTTGTCCAATTTTGGGGGGTACGAGGCACTTTACCTGTTCCTGGAAAAGATACTGTTCTTTATGGCGGCAATACCAATTGCATCACGCTGCAATTTAAAAATGATTTCTTTATTTTTGATGCAGGCACGGGCATTAAAAACCTCGAAAACTTTTTAATAAAAAAGAAGAAATTACCCATTAAAGCAACCATTTTTATTACACACCCCCATTACGATCACATCAATGGCATTCCTTTTTTTACTCCGCTTTACATGAAAGGCAATAAATTTGATTTTTATGGACCGAATCATGACGATAAACAAATAAAACAATTAATTTCGAATCAAATGAACAATATTTATTTTCCAGTCACTATTAAGGAATTTTCTGCGGACATTGCTTTTCATCATCTCACCGAAGAAACATTTAAAATGGGTGAACTACAAATTAGTACATTTGTCTTAAATCATCCGGGTCGCTGTTTGGGGTATCGAGTGCAATACAAAAATAAAATTTTTTGTTACATCACAGATAATGAATTGTATTGCGAAAATTCGCCACAATACAAACAACAAGACGTCGATAAGTTAATTGATTTTATTCATGATGCAGACCTTGTGGTGATGGACGCGACTTATTCTGATGAAAGGTATGCTTGCAAACAAGGATGGGGCCACTCTTGCGTCAGTCGCGTGATCGATGTTGCTGATAAAGCCCATGTAAAACTCTTGTGTTTACACCATCACGATCCTGAGGATACGGATAAAACTATTGCTCGAAAAGTTAAAACAGCCAAAGCAATTTTAAAAGCACGTCATTCTAAAACCCGCTGCATGGCAGCCAAAGAAAATCAGTCGGTGATGATCTAGAAGAAACCTATCATGCCAGCGAAGGCTGGCATGACAAACTAAAAATCGGTTCAGGCACAAAGGGTAACGATACACCACACGCAGAACGTGGAAAAACAATCACGCGCGGGGTCTTTGTGGCTGATAACCAACGCAATAATGAAAGCAAATGCGATTGCGACAAGGCGATACAACCAGCGGTGCCGTGTTTATTGTCACGCCAGCGATGCATAAAAATACACGACCCTTGGCCGGGTGTTGCCGGCATATTGTATTGGATAACGCTACCATAGCGATAAAGCTCTGTTTGGTGCATCTTTTCACTGGATTGCCAATCGGGTATTACCTGTGGACGCTCAATCAGTTGGTTATAAAAATGTGACCTTGGGTCATCAATGCATTCTGTTTGATTCGTCAATTGACGATAAGAAAATTTTAAAGAAACTAACCGTGCATCAAAGCCAAAAAAAGGCCCTAGGTCAAAAGCGCCAATGGGTGTGCGTCCATCACCTTCTTGCTTTTGCCAAGCAAGTCCTTGTTTGCCGACGACAACTGGTACTGAAAAACCTTGTTGAACCCATTGCCGTCTTTTCGATTGCCATTCCCAACGCTGTAATCTGCCCCGCAAACTATTTACGGTTGCCGTTGTTACTACGATCACTCGTTGATCGAAGGATTTAGACAGTTCGCTTGCCTTTACCAGCCCAGGCCACGAACATCCAAATGGCAAGACCAAAAAAAACAAAAAAGCCCACATAACTTACCCACATTGGAATTAAATGTCGCGCTACCAATAAATTAAATTGCCCAATTAAACGTAGCAGATGAAGTGCAGCAGCCACGAGAAAAATGATCCCAGCCACTAGCAATGCATTATCCCTATTTTTCGATGCTGATTTCATTCGATGCTATCCTTATTGATTCGAAACCCCTATCATAAAGAATGTACACTGAAGCTGATAGCCTTCGCTTTCATAACTCAAATGAGAAAATAAAACGAATGAAACTTATTTTTCCAGCCATCGTAGCGTTTTTTTTAATCACCTCTCTTTCCTTTGCTCATTACCGAACAAAAGCTAACGCTTTTTGCTATGAAAATCCTGCCTGCGAACCTTGTCGCCCCTACCGTTGTTCCGATTATCCGCCCCTAGATTACAAAGTGGATAATGCCTGTGTAGATTTTTGTTTGGACTATCAGCACACCTTGCACGATTGTCAAAAAGCTTGTTCTAATTAAAAATTATACCCACCACCAGAAAAGTCGGCTTGTTTAAGTATTTACTGACATCTTTCACGGGCGACATCGCACTAACAGCAGAAATAGCTTCTTCATCCAAAATACCTGCAGAACTTGATTGCGCCAAACTGACAGCAGTTAATGTGCCATCGGGATGTAAAACAAAACTCACATAAGCAATGCCATGCACTTTAAAATCCAATGCAATTTTGGGATAAACCAAATGCGCACCCAGTGCTTTACCGAGTAACTTAATAAGTGGCTTAGGTACCACTTTTTTATCGCCCACTAAATTAATGGCTTCGCTTACTTTAGTCGCTGCTCTTGAAAAGGTTTGGCTTGCATGCTGCACTTGCGATGAGGTGCTGATGGCATCTTTTTCTGCAATCGATTTATCCTGAACTTGCTTTTGCGCTTGGACTTTTTTAGGCGGCATGACCGGTTGCGGTGGTGAATACGTTTGTGAAGGTTCTTGGTAAGTATAAGCTGGCACGGTCATGGCTGGCGGTTTATCGTGCGATTTAGTAGGTGCGAACCAAACAAAGAAAAAACCAAAAAAAACGGCTAAGTGTAATAATATCGAAAGTAGAAGATACACCGTGTCTCCGCCTCATCAGTGCTGTTATGACAGTGTATCATTTGTAAAGTTGAAGAATATGACCCCGGATGAAATAAAAAACATTTCATCCGGGCTACATAAGCTCGCTGTTATGACAGTATCATTTGTAAAGACCCTGGATGAAATAAAAAATATTTCATCCGGGCGATGACGTCATTGCGAGAGCGCAAGTTAGCAAAAATACTTTTAATAGACGCCTTCCGATGGTACCCTGGGCCACATGAATAAGATGAATGATGCGATTGCTTCTCCTTGGAAACAATACACAATTTTAGTATTGGAATCGTGGCTCGCTTTCTGCATTGCCACCTTTGCCATGGGTGTGTACTTCACCCATCTTAATGCTGCGGCATGGATCACTGCAGAATCTATATTAATGATCGTTGCTTATGTGTTTGTAATTATCATTTGCATACAGCGTTTAATCCGTCAGCTTCCTATCGCGGTTTTTATGATCTTAGTGCCTATCGCACCGCTTGCTGTACTCATTCTCGTTGTTTCTCTTTTACCGATCATTCAACAACTTCGTTAATCTTTATTTTTACGATAAAGCACGGCAATTTTACCAATCATTTGCACTTTTAACGCATCCAGTGCCAGACAAATCTCATCTACAATCGCATATTTTTCATCTCTATTTTCACTAGCGATACGAATTTTTATTAATTCATGATCACGAAGTGCAATATCAATTTCTTTTTTAACCGCATCCGTTAAACCTTTGTTGCCTATCAATACCACTGGCTTTAGTGCATGGGCTTTGGCTTTAAGATGCTGTTTGATTTTTGTGGACATGGACATGTTATTTTCCTTTCTGGAGAGACTGTGTAATAAAAGAAATTTGCTTAGGCGATAAATTCAAAACATCCGGCAATACGGACAGGACTTCTTGTTGATGACGTAAAGCCACTTTAGGATTGAGAAAACGTGGTGCTTCATATTCTCGCACTTCAGCACCTTCGGGTGTTATATCAATCGCAAAAGCATACTCAGGAATATCTGCATCGTACACGCGGTAAGTGGTCAGTCGTTGACGCTCCGCCGCTTTACGACGGTGCCGTAAATTTTTACGCAGACGGTTCACAAACATCGCGATGTGTTGCGAATCCTGACCTGCCACCGCTTTTTGCGCCGCACGAATCCGACGTTCATTTTCCGCTGTAGCACTGCGATCCACATAATAAGCAGCTTGGACAGAAAACAACAATAATTTGCAAGGCAAAGCACCGTTCATTAATGAATAGTACCGTTCTGCGCGTAAACCCATTTGTTTACCTAAATCAGGGTTACCCGTAAAAACAGCCGCTTGCCAATCTTCAAATTGTGTTTTTAAACGTTCTCCCAGCAAGGTATACAGTGGAGCTAACGCATTAACTTCACCCAAGCGCTCCCCGTACGGGGGATTAGTAACCACTAGTCCTCGTTGATCTTTCAAGTGGGGTGCAAATAATGCAAGCTCGCGCTTTTCAACATGCATATGGCCATGAAATCCGGCCCGTTCAATATTATCAAAAGCAATTTTGATAGCTGTAGGATCGTTATCGTAACCCGTCATGCGCGGTAAATGTTGCATGCCGTGTTGCGCGCGTTCACTGGCTTCTTTAAGCAATGATTGCCAAATAGAAGGTTGATGCTGTTTCCATCCTAAAAAACCAAAATAGTCACGCAATAAGCCTGGCGCTTTATCGGCCGCCATCATCGCTGCTTCAATCAGCAAAGTACCCGAGCCGCACATAGGGTCCAACAAACTGCCACCTTGCTTTGCAATGGCAGGCCAGGTAGCTCTTAAGAGAATACCGGCTGCTAGATTTTCTTTAAGAGGTGCAGCGCCTGCCTCTAAACGATAGCCACGCTTATGCAGACTTTCGCCAGATAGATCCAAATAAATGTGAGCGACGTCATGATGCAAATACACATAAACACTGACATCGGGCTGTTGACGACTCACGTCAGGGCGTTCACCAAAACGCTCACGCATTTGGTCAACGATCGCGTCCTTCACTTTCTGCGCACCGAATAATGTATGTGTGATGGCTGATTGTGAACTCACTAAATGCACTGATAATGTTTTTTTAGGATCAAGGTGCAAATGCCAAGGAATCGTTTTTACTGCTGCATATAATTCATCAGCTGTTGCAGCTGCGGCGCTGCCCAAACGCAATAAAATGCGGTTGGCTAAGCGTGACCATAAGCAAGCGCGATAAGCTAACGCAAGATCACCGGTAAATTCAACGCCTGCCAATTTTTCTTTTGCGTCTTTAGCACCCAGTTGGGTTAATTCGTCCACCAACAAAGAAGCGAGTCCTTTTGGCGCTGTTGCAAAAAGCGAAAACATTATGTTGTTACCTGTCCTAAATTAGCATGCCATACCGCTCCATTCATTAGCGGATGAGTAGCAGCAAAATAAATACATTCAGCGATTTCTTCGGGTTCAATTAATCGTTGCGCAATCACTTTGGTTTTAATAAATTCTTCAAATACTTCCATGTTCACGTTATCTGTGAGCATTTTCGTATTGACAAACCCCGGGCAAATACAACAAGTATGAATGCCTTGATCTGCCACATCTTGGCAAGTCGCTCGCATTAACCCCACAATAGCATGCTTAGAAATAATATAAGAGGCACGACCAGCAACTGCTTGCTCAGATAACGTTGAGCCAATGTAAATAATAGAAGATCCTGCAGGCATGTAAGGTAACATCAATTGATTTAAATTGATCGGTGCAAACAAATTCACATTTAAGGTAGATTGCAGCGCATTTGTAGTTACTGTTTGCACTGAATCATTTTCAAACACAGCGGCATTATGTACTAAACAAATTTTCTCAGCACCTTGCAAATGCATCTTCAAAAGCGGAGCTATCTTTTGCAACCCATCTGTTACAGATAAATCAACAGTGAGATTGATAACACCTTCGAGCTGACAATGGGAACGTGAAATATTAATCACATTCCAATGCGCTTCACGAAATAAAGCAATGGTTTGCTCACCGATACCTTGACTGCCACCGGTGATAACTAACCAATTACGCATCATCACGTCTCCACACCGCCGAACCTGATTGGCCTGGACCAGAAAACACTTTAATTTTTATTCTTTGAATTCGATTCTTATCGAGCTCATTTTTATCGAGCAACAATTGAGTCAATAAATAATTGGATAATTCTTCCACGGTAATGTTTGTTACCGGCAAAATTTTTAAATCACGTTTTAAAAAAATAATTTTTTCTTTATTAAAAAAAACATGATAGTAATCATTCGCCTCTTCAATGCGTAAATACTTACTTTTGCCGGGGATTAAGACGGTTTCATTTAAGGTGTCACATAAATTGCATAATTTATCTTTGTAAAACCGATAATCGAATGATAAACCTTCATCACCGATCAATGTGGAATAAGAAACACAGACATTGTAATTATGGCCATGTAAATTCTCGCGCACCTCGCTGGAAAAAATCGCAAAATGCCCGGCAGAAAATTTCATATCTTCTTTAAATAATTCGATGGTGGATTCTCGTGACATGCTCTTCACTCTTAAAAACGTGGAGGGTTCTTATACCAGAAAAACTGCGGGGGATAAATTATGAAAGTGCTGATAACAGTTTTCTTAAGAACACATTAAGAGCAAAATTAATATTTTGTTCAAAATTTGTATAATTTCTGGTCTTTTATTTAATTCTGGATTATGCTATTTGTCTAAACAATAGAGATATATTTTATCAATATTAACAAAAGCTTAAGACGAGGAGTGGATCGTGACTAACCCTGCGAATGACGCATTGGCAGATACTATTGGCTTGCCAGCCAACTTTGCTGCTTTAACAGATCAAGAAAAACAGACGATGTTACGTGATTTGTTACAGCGCATGGTATGGATTGCTTCGTCTTCAGCACCGGGTGAAAAAATTCATCCTATTGATTTCACAACGCTTTCTACCGAAGAATTAAAAATCACGCTGCATTCGTTGAGTGAGCAATTAGCTCCCTATTACATGTCTCCTACGGTTGCAAACGGCATGGTCGGCGATGGCCTGGATAAAACTGACGTGGGTTATCACACTTTTCTACGTCTATGGCAGGTATTTGGCTATGTATTAGCGAATGGTAGTAGCAGCGATGCCAGTAACGATGCTAGCTCATTTAACCAAGCCATGAGTAATACCTCTGTTGCTTGGACGTTAGGATTAGCCAGTGCTTTACCTATAGCAATTGGCATGTGGATTCGCTTTGAGCAAATGAAATTAGGTCGTTTGCGAAATAGCGTACCGTATCAAATTGAACAATTATTAAAGGTCAATCCTGAAGCGCTTTCTGAAGGGGAATTACTAGGTATTTACTATGACTTCTTAGAACGAGGCAAAGTTAAACCTTTATACCTTGTTTCTCACCCTGATGAAGCTATCACCGATGCAGTCATTGGCACGAATGCATTTGCTGATGCCATCTTAGCGTTTAACGGCAATAAAAAAGATGCGTATGACAATGCATTCAAAGCCCAAGCACGCCGTGTATTTAGCGCGGTAAAAAAAGGTTGGAATTTTTTAGTAGGGGGCGCTTTAGCATTCTGGCCAATATGGATGGTTGCTGTTCTGATCATCGGCATTGGTGCTACTTATGTTTTTCCAGCATTGCCTATCATTGTTGGAATCACCTTTGCGGTAACCATTGCTATTCAAGTAGGCTTATCTTATTACCGTGCGCGTAAAGCTAAAGAAGCCGCTTTATTGCAACCGGCTGATCCCCAAGTTGCTGAAGCAGAAAGCATTAAAAATGCAGAAAAAACCCGCATGCTTGAAGAATTAAAGCAACGTGCGCACATGCGTCAATCGCATGCTTATTTTAATAAGGTGTTTAAGGTTGCTACAAAAGAGAAAGTGAAATCCTCTTCATACAGCAACCCTTATTTACCTATTCCTATGTATAACGAACGTGTGCTAACGCTTATTGACAAGCCACAAGCACTGCAAGAAGAAATGCAAGTTGCTGCATTGATGAAAAACCAGCCTGTTAAGTCACGAGAAAAAATCTCGTTTTCTCAAGAGGAAATGGATGCACATCAAAAACGTATTGATGCCGTGGTTAATACGGGCTTAGGTTTGTACCTTTTAGGTAGTAAAACAGCAAGACGTGGTCAGATTGCCGTGAACATGGTGAATGATGCCATTGGTTACTACACCCTATCGGCATTCGTTTTATGGTTAACGGGTGCAACCTTATGGGCATTCGCGCCATTGGCTGCTGCCTTTGTGACGGTGGGTGGTTTGGTTTTAGGAAGTATTTTTCCTGCTGTAAGCACTGCTTTTAATGCGCTCATTGGTGTGATGTATAGTTTGCAAGGGTTTGCAGAAACACGTAACAAACAACTTGCTTTCGAACAAAACGTCTACCTGCGCTTATCTGAACGTTATAAAAATAGCGAGATGAGCAAAGCAGAAGCTTTCGCCGCATTGGAAAAAGACGTTAACCAACGTAAAGCAGCGCTGCAGGAAGTACTTGCCACAAAGAAAAAAGAGTTACGTAAATGGCAGGCGTTAAAAACACCCTTAGACGAACAGCAAACTCTTTTGTTGAATTACGATTTAAACAAAATAGATGTGTATCGTTATTCTAGAGCACAACAAGAGGCTCCTTCGACGTTGGCAACGATAAAAAATGGCCTGTTCGGTCTTTATAAAGCAGTGAATGCCGGTCAAACTTGGATTTTTGTGACGCGATCGTTATTCTTAGCGGGCGCTGCGTTAGGGGGTGTCTGCTTGTTGTTTGGACCCGGTTCAGTCTTTGTATTTCTTGGTATTGCTGCTGCCATGGCTGTGATTGGTATTGCTTTTAAACTCACGCAAATTTATTTAGATCAAAAAGCGAGAGAAAAAGCATACTTCTTGGATATGTTGGATCCAAACTTGGCTTATCTTGAGAAAATGAATAAGGAATTAAAAACCTTAGAAGTTGAATTGGGTATTATACCTAAACCCACTCCGGCGACAAAAAATGATTGCCATCCGCCACAGGAAGGAAATCAACCGCATCCGGATGCTGGTTTCGATCCATTAGATGTGCCTAAACCAGAACCTGCTAATGATGAAGGTTTTTCACAAGCAGGCCCGGCTGATATTGAGGATACAGAAGAAAAAGATAATGCATTAGCATCATTGGTACCAAACAGTGTGGTTGAAGATGATGTATTGTCACCATCTTTACAACCGAGCCCTATTAAGCTGATGTTACCTAAGTACGCGGTGTATGCTGTTCCTCGCCAACCTGCTACTTTATTTGGTGAGAGTAAGCTGAGAGCAGAAGCAAAAATACGAGCTACTATTGACAGTGATGTGGTGGCACGACCAGACACAGCATGTAGTGTGTAAGGTGAATTCTTATCTTAACCCCCACAAGCCGTTTGTTCCGAAGACATACTGTAACCCCGGATGAAATACAAAACATTTCATCCGGGCTACTTTCTTTTACCGCCCAATGCCGTGATAATCAAAACCCGCTTCACGTAAATGTTTTGGGTCGTATTGATTGCGACCGTCCAAGACAACATGGCGACGCATTAAATTGCGCATGGCATTAATGTCGGGATAACAAAAGGGTTTCCATTCGGTGACTAAAGCAAGTGCATCTGCACCTTTCAATGCATCATATTGATGATCGGTTAAAACCAATTGGCCTGAAGTGAACCATTCTTGCGGCATCATGTCTCGAGCAACAGGCATCGCGGCAGGATCATAAGCTTGCACTCGCGCACCACGTTTAATCACTTCTTCCAACAATACTAATGAAGAGGCTTCACGCATATCATCCGTGCCGGGTTTAAAAGACAATCCCCATACCCCGAGGATCATGTCACTTAGATCTTCTCCGAAAATAGCATTAATTTTCTCAGATAAAATACGTTTTTGTTGTTTATTGCGCTGTTCAACTGCATTTAAAATGAGTGGCTCAACGTTATAATTTTCCGCCATTTTAACCAAGGCACGTACATCTTTGGGGAAACAAGAACCGCCATAACCACAACCGGGGTTTAAAAAAGCATTACCAATGCGTGAATCTGATCCAATGCCAATTCGCACTTGTTCGATGTCCACGCCCATGCGCGAACAAAGCACTGCCATTTCATTCATAAATGAAATGCGAGTAGCGAGCATTGCATTCGCTGCATACTTAGTCATTTCTGCATCTTTGACATTCATAAAATAAATGCGTTCAGGACTACGTAAAATAGGCAAATACAAATCCAACATAATGGTTTTCGCATTATTGGATGACAAACCAACAATGACGCGGTCTGGCCGCATAAAATCTTCGATGGCTGCCCCTTCGCGAAGAAATTCAGGATTACTAACCACATCAAATTCAATCGCAAGATCACGACGTTTTAACGTCGCTTGAATCACTTCTCGCACTTGATCAGCCATTCCTACTGGCACAGTAGATTTATCAACAACCACACAATATTTATTGATACGTTCTCCAATGTGGCGAGCAGCTTCTAACACATATTGAATGTCAGCAGCCCCTTCTTTGTCACTCGGCGTTCCAACGGCAATAAAAATGACTTGCGGTTCTGCAGTAATGGCAGCAAGCGACGTCACAAAATGAAGCCGTCCTTGTTGAACATTGGACGCGACCATAAGATCAAGGCCCGGTTCATAGATGGGTAAAATACCTTGTTGTAAATTTTTTATTTTATCTGCGTTCACATCAACACAAGTAACATGGTTACCTAATTCAGCAAAACAAGCCCCTGTTACTAATCCCACGTAACCTGCTCCAATCACTGTGATATTCAAATTCCGTCTCCTAATGTGAGATTTTATAGATATAAACTTGATCGCCGTTGCGATTATAAAAAACTTGTGTGGGCATTAAATGAATTTCTTGCATGATCCTTGCTGCGACATCATTAGGATCATTACTCTTCAATAATGCGACGTAATCATATTGCTTCCATTTACCTTGCGCAATCGTCTTCACATCATTATAAACTTGCTGTTTGGTAAAAATTGTTTTACCAAAGTGCCGAGAATAATACATTAATTGATAATCGTTCACGTAAAGTTGTGCAGTGGGAGGAACATTCGCTGCTAACCAATCCCCTGCCTCATGGATATAACGTTTCGAATAACCAAAAGGTATGATTCCGCTCATCGCTACGACACTAAACCATACCAGCAATCCCATTTTCAAAACACGGTGGCGCGTCATGACGATGCATTTTTCAAGTGCAAAAGGTATCCATAACATGACAATTAATGTCAGTGCAACTAAATAGCGTTTTGCTAAAAATTGATGTTCTGCAAAAAAGATCAGTGTGATACCGACATTAATAAAAAGATAAGCAAAAATCACGCTGAACGAAGAACGAGTAAACGATGCTGCTTGCGTAAACCACGCATAGAGCACTAACAAGGTATACAACAAAGAAATATTGCTAACGACAATAACGGTATACCACGATAGCAATAAAAGAATCACAACGCTATTGGCATCTCTAAGCGATAAATGGGTCAATATATGTTGCGAAATAGCCGTTTTCATCAGGCTCATTTGCTGACTCAACATTGCAAAACCTTCTTGCAACTGCAGACTGATTTCAGAAATTCGGCCAAGAGAATACGATTGCTGCGGATGCAAGCATAGCCACACACAAACACCCCCGAATCCCAGCAACAACACACTGTTTAATTTTAGAAATAAATAAGCTCGTTCTCTAAAAGTAAAAGACGAATGAAGCCACGCTAAAAAAGGCAGCAGACCTAAAAACAAGGCACCTTCTACACGAAATAAAGTAGAAACCATTAAACTGATTGACCAACCCCATGCGTTAGTTAAGGTGGGTTGTTTAAAAAATTTTAATAAAAGGTAAACAGACGCTAAATAAAATGCCCAAAACCCATGATCACGTACAATGTCTTGGCGCAAAATATTAAATTGATGGGAAAACAAAATCACAATAGCGGCTAACCACAGCACTCGCCTTGATGCACCCAATGCTTTAACGATGGCAATGAACATGCTTACCGATAAAGCACTCAATAGTGCATCCAACGTAAATGCAGCGTGCAAATAAGAAAGGTGCGTTAACTTCACTATCCACTCAATCAATGCTGAATAAAAAGGCCAGATTGCTTGGGGGCAAAGCTGCATAGCAGCTTTTAAGCCAGAAGAAGCAAATTCTTCTGCACTATACAAATAACAAACCGCATCCGGATTAATCACACTTTCACTATAATTAATCCATGCCGATAACAACAAACTGCAAACAATGGCGAAAAGGTAAAGCGGCGTTGAGCGCTGCGAATTAAACATGTTCATTAATAATTCGCTCTAAAGAATGTTTAAAATCGCGAGACAATTCCGGGTGTCTCAGTGCATACGCCACTGTCGCTTCCAAATAACCCAGCTTCGTGCCGCAATCATAGCGAATACCATTAAATTGATAAGAAAACACTGATTCATCTTGCAATAAATGTGCAATGGCATCGGTTAACTGTATCTCTCCACCTGACCCATGCTGAGTATTTTCTAAATGTTTGAAAATGGTGGGTGTTAAAATATACCGCCCCACCACCCCTAAATTGGAAGGGGCTTGATCAGGGAGCGGCTTTTCGATAATGCCATGTAGTTTAGCTAAAACAGACGTCGCTCCATTCACATCTACGACACCGTATTTTTTTGTTTCTGAGCGCGGGATTTTTTGTACTGCAATCACACTGCTTTTCACTTCATTAAATTGGTCAATCATTTGTCGCAAACAAGCCACCCCTTGGCCATCAATCAAATCATCCGCCAATAAAACTGCAAATGGCTCATTCATGATTAATTGTTTAGCACATAAAACCGCGTGCCCTAATCCTCGCGGCGATTTTTGACGGATATAAGCACACGAGACACCTTCTGGCAGAATGTCATCGACGATCGCTAATAATTCTTTTTTACCTCTTTCACGCAATGTCGTTTCTAATTCAAAGTTAGAATCAAAATGGTCTTCAATGGCACGTTTACTGCTACTGGTGACAAAAATAAGCTCACGAATACCCGCGGCAATGGCTTCTTCAACCGCATATTGAATGAGGGGTTTATCAACAATGGGAAGCATTTCCTTAGGATTGGCTTTAGTGGCAGGCAAAAATCGAGTTCCTAAGCCAGCAACAGGAAACACTGCTTTGGTAATTCTTTTCATAAACGCTTCAATCTCCTTTTTAGGCGCGAAGCATGGTATCACACTCCTCCTGATGCCTTAAAGTAAATCCATTCACTTGCGCCTACTGGATTAAGTTGCTATAAGACACCTTTTGTACTTAAGTCGTGAAGCCTCATGCGCAAAAATATCCTTATCTTTGGACACAATTATGGTCCGCAATTTATCGATATTTACAATCAATACACCCGGTTGTTCGATAAAACGAACTATTGCGTCACAGTGGCTTATTTAACCGGCGCTCCTAATGAAACTGTGCGCGATCGCACGATTGCTGAAGACGTATTATTTTTAAATTGTTCAAAATCTAGCATTCGCTATCTCAAGCTAAAACCCATCCAACGATTATTGCGATTGTGTCGCGAAAAAAATTTTCATCAAGTCATTTGTCATCGTTATAAACCCGCTTACATCATGGCATGGGTAACTCAGTTTAAATTTATTCCCAGTCTCATTTTTGTCATGCATGAATTGGGCACCATGCGTTCTTTAGGTAGGCGTCTATTGGCTTTTTTATTTCGTAAAAAACCCATTATTTATGCGGGCGTATCGAATGCTGTGCGCGATGATTTACGTCAATCGTTACCCCACCTTCCTCATGAACGGGTGGTTACTTTATATAATATGATCGATGTGAATTTAACGGAACCACAACTTTTGTCACGGCAAAAAGCACGGTCCCTATTGCAACAACCGGAAGCAGTTTTCTTGTTTGGGCATGTAGCACGACTTGTGCCGAATAAAGATCAAAAAAATTTAATTGCTGCCTTCGCGCGCATCAAACCCCATTGCCCTAATGCAAAATTAATCATCATTGGCAGCGGTACTTTAGCCGACGAATTAAAAAATCAAGTGCATCATACGGGACTTCATCAAGACGTTATTTTTACCGGACAGCTTACGAATGGCTTTAGTTACATGCCAGCTTTTGATTGCTTCGTATTATCGTCTTTGCAAGAGGCGTTCGGGCGTGTATTGCTTGAAGCCATGATTGCGAAATGTCCTATCATTGCCACACGAACTCACGGCATTCCGGAAGTGGTGGGCAATGCAGGAGAACTTGTTCCTGCTCAAGATACGTCAGCTTTAGCTAATGCCATGCAAACCATGTATGCTCACTCGCAAACTGAACGTGAACGCATGGGCCAAGTAGCTTATCAGCACATGGTGAATCATTTTTCTATTCCTGTGTTTCATCAACATTTTTGGCAATTACCTTTTAGTAAGGAATGAGAGGGAATCCATGCGTATTGCTTATGCGACCACCTTTGATGCACGTGATGTGCATAATTGGTCAGGTACACCATTTCACATGTCACGCGCTTTAGCGGCAACCGGGATGCCAGTCAGTTATATCGGTTCATTGAAACGTCAATTGCCGCGTTTTTTTAAAATAAAGCAACTTTGGAATCAATATATCGCCGGCATGCGTGAAAGCCCACGGTTTAACACAACCGTAGCACGTCATTATTCTCAACAAGTGGCAGCACTTCTGCAAAATAGTCAAGCAGACATTGTTGTCTCTCCTTTAATCAATCCGATTGCCTATTTGGATTGCCGTCAACCCATCGTGTTATGGACGGATGCTGTATATGCCGCATTATTGGGTTTTTACCCTCCTTTTGCTTATCACTCCGCAAGCTCTGTTGCGCAAGGCAATACCATTACTCAAGAATGTTTAGCGCGCTGTGATTTAGCGATCTTTTCTTCCACATGGGCAGCGAACAGTGCGATTGAACTCTATGGTGCTGATCGGAACAAAGTAAAAGTTGTGAATTATGGTGCCAATATTGAATCTGCGCCCTCTGCGGATGATGTGCGTCAGCAGGTTGAAAAGCGTTCTACTGAGACCATCAAATTGCTTTTCTTAGCTAAAAGCTGGGAACGTAAAGGTGGTGATATTGTGATTAATACGGCTCATGCCTTACATGCGGCTGGGCATCGGGTTGAATTAAATATTGTCGGCTATACGCCCGCTTTGCGTGAGGTACCCTCTTACATAAAATTATTAGGGTTTATTTCCAAACAAACTGACGCTGGAAAAGCCGAGCTTTCTCGTCTTTTTAATGAATCGCATTTTTTATTTTTACCCTCGCGCGCCGATGCTTGTCCGATGGTATTTGCTGAAGCAAATGCACATGGCTTGCCTTGTTTGACTTCTTATGTGGGCGGCATCGCGAGTGCTATCACTGATCATGTCAATGGTATGACGTTTGCACTGAACGCACCGATGAGTGACTATTGCCAATATATCGTGGAAACTTTACAAGATCGCAATGCTTATCATGCATTGGCACTTTCTTCACAGCGCGAATATGCGGAACGTTTGAATTGGGAAACGGCTGCAGGACAGGTGAAGAAGTTGATGGAGAGGTTATAGGCGCTTAGTGTTGAAGTGACAAAATGACTTGTCATACCAGCAAAAGCTGGTATCCAAACAATACTATTTAGTATTGCTGGATGCCAGCCAAAAGCGTGCTGGCATGACAGGATTGCTTCAATAGCGAGTGCTTTTGCATAAACAACCACGCGTGTTTTACCATGTCTTCTAACCCATACTGCGGCTGCCAGCCCAATTCGCACTTCGCTAATGCAGGGTTTGCCACCAAATACGCCGGATCACCAGCGCGACGAGCGCCTTCAAGGCATGGAATGGGGAAGCCAGTGACTTTTCTTGCAACATCAATGACTTCTTGCACACTGTGACCACAACCATTACCTAAATTTAAAATCCGATTTTTTTTATCCGCCATCATCTTTTTTAATGCCAATAAATGTGCGGCACACAAGTCATTCACATGAATGTAATCGCGAATGCAAGTGCCATCCCCTGTCGGATAATCGCGTCCATAAACAGTGACGTGCGGACGATCACCTTTAGCAACTTGCAAAACCAATGGGATTAAATGCGACTCTGGTTCATGCCGCTCACCTGTCCTACCCAGAGGATCAGCACCTGCTGCATTAAAATAACGAAGCACCGCATAATGCAATGAATGGCTCATCGCAATATCTTTAAGCATCATTTCTATCATCCATTTCGATTTTCCATAAGGATTAATGGGCTGCAAGGAATGCTCTTCCGCAATCAATGCAGACATTGGCTCACCATAAACAGCGGCCGTAGATGAAAAAATAAAATGCTTGATACCATGAGCAAGCATTTGCTCAATGAGCGTGAGTGTCGATGCGGTATTGTTTTGATAATACTTAATAGGATTTTGCATTGATTCTGCGACTTCAATGGAAGATGCAAAATGCATCACTGCAGCAATCGAATATTGTGTAAATAAATCACTCAATATTTTTTTATCACCCATATCCCCTATCACGCTATTTTTCGAAAAAAGCGCTGACCGATGCCCGGTACTTAAATTATCAAGCACCACGACATCAAAGCCTTCTTGCTGTAAAGCAAGTACCATGTGCGAGCCGATGTAACCAGCGCCGCCCACCACTAAAATCGATTGTTGTTTAATAGGCATTACGACTGATAAAACCTCGAAAAAAAGTGAGAAAAATAATTTTTAAGTCAAAACCTAAAGACCAATTATTAATATAATACAAATCATATTCGACACGTTTTTCCATTTTTTCAAGCGTATCTGTTTCGCCACGCCAGCCATTAACTTGTGCCCAGCCCGTAATACCGGGTTTAACGCGGTGACGTTGCATATAAGTGTGAATGGTGTCTTTATATAACTCATTGTGTGCTAATGCATGTGGCCTGGGTCCCACAATGGACATCCGTCCTTGCAGCACATTAAAAAATTGCGGCAATTCATCTAAACTTGTTTTACGCAAAAATCGACCCAAGCGTGTGACGCGCTGATCATTGGCAGTCGCTTGCGTGATGCAACCGTCAAGTTCAGCATGCTCAATCATGGTGCGAAATTTATAAATTTTAATCACACGACCATCCCACCCCAAACGTTGTTGTTTAAAAACAACAGGACCTGAGGAGGTGCACCTAATTCCTACATAAATTAATAACAGCAACGGACTAATCAATAATAAAATACACGCGGCTAATATCCGGTCTTCAATCGCTTTTACGAAACGGTTCACGCCCACCATGGGTGTTGAGCGGAGGTTGATTACAGGAAATCCTGCAATATCAATAACGGAATGATTTAATAAATCCAAACCAAAAATATCTAATACAAACCGTGTGGTCAGTGTTTGATGACGCAGAGCAAATAAAATTTCTTTCACTCGTGCTTCATCGCGCAATGGCAATGCAAGCCATAATTCATCAATGCTTTCTTGTGTTAAATAGGCCACCAAATCGTGCGGTGTTTGGATCACTGAAATGCCATGTAATTGTTTCGGTTTTTGGTTCGCTTCATCATCAATAAAAGACACGATACGAAAACCTGTCCACAAGGCTTCTTGTACGGTTTTAGCAAATTTAATACCGAGATCGGTCGCACCAATAATGACTACCCGCCGTTCATTTAAACCACGAGCACGCATGATGTGCAAACAAAGTAATAAACCACAACGTACAAAAATCAATAATGTAAACGCAATAACCATCCAAATCGCAAACCAAACCCGCGAATAGGATTCTCCGGATTTAGTAAAAAAAGCAAGCCCCGCTAAAAGCAATGACATCACCATCACTGCTTGGAGCAAATGCATAAAATGACCAATAAAACTTTTACCACGCACAGATTCATAAATAGCAAAAAAAGAAAAGACCAGCGGCGTCAATAAGGTGCCCATACAAATGGCCGTTATATAAGAAGGTGCCACATGAAATTCATTAAATTTTACGATATAAGCAAACCATCCTGCTGCACACACATTGATCATATCCACACAACGGATCATCATTGAAATGACGCGCCAATATTCTTTGAGCAATCCTTTAGGTAGCATGATTTAGTCCTGATTAACGGCAAGAGCACCTTGCCCATCTTAGAATAAGTTTATAACATTGCAAGAACTTTGCTGTGAACACATGGACAGTTGCCATGCCTCAATCGGTTGTTATTCCAGTCATTCTTTCAGGTGGTACCGGCGCACGCTTATGGCCTGTGTCGCGAGAAACACATCCTAAACCTTTCATCACGTTGCCGGATGGACAAAGTTTACTCCAAAAAACATTTTCGCGTGCTTGCCAATTGCCGCATATTGCGCAAATCATCACGCTTACTAATAAAGAGTATTACTTAAAAAGTTTAGCTGAATATGAAAAATCGTTTCAGTATAAAGAACTACCACGGCAATTTTTACTAGAGCCTTTTGCACGCAATACTGCGCCTGCAATTGCTTTGGCTGCATTAAAAGCCTGCGAAATAAATGATGAAGCCATTTTGTTTATTTTACCTGCTGACCATCTCATCCCCGATGAAATTGCTTTTTTACACGCAGCAAAAAAAGCGATTCTTGCTGCCACGCAAAATCAGTTAGTCACCCTAGGCATCCGACCCACGCGTCCTGAAACTGGTTTTGGTTACTTAGAGCGTAGTAGCGATACGCAAAAAGTAGCACGTTTTATCGAAAAGCCCGATTTGACCACTGCAACACAATTCCTTACTGATCCACGATTTTTATGGAATGCAGGTATGTTTTGCTTTAAAGCAAACGTTATTCTTGATCAATTGGCATACCATGCGGCCGATGTACTGCAAGGCGCGAAACGTTGCTTCGAAAATAGCAAATCCTCTTCCAAAACCGTGTGCGAATTGAGTGAAACCGATTTTGCTGCGCTCCCTAACATTTCCATCGATTACGCAGTAATGGAAAAATCAAAAGACATTGCGGTAATCCCTTGTGATTTTGCTTGGCATGACGTGGGCTCTTGGGAAGCTTATAAACAATTGTTTGATAGCGATACACGCGGCAATACGATCGTGGGTGATGCGATATTGATCGATTCTGCGAATAATTTTATCTATAGCGAAAATCGCATGACCGCCTCCATCGGTATCAATAACCTTGCCATTATTGATACACCCGATGCTTTATTAATTACCCACCGCGATCGAACTCAAGATGTTAAACACGTGGTGCAAGCACTCAAAAATAATGCGCATGAGAGTTACCTCACCCATCGTACTGTCTTTCGTCCATGGGGTTCTTATACCGTGCTGGAAGAACATGTCGGTTTTAAAATTAAACGGATTATCGTTAAACCACAGGCTTCCCTTTCGTTACAACAACACCAACACCGCAGTGAACACTGGATTGTGGTCGAAGGTACAGCGACGGTTGTGATTGGCGACACAACACATATTTTACAAAAGAATGAATCCACGTTTGTTCCCATGCAAACACCTCATCGCTTATCCAATACGACAGATAAGGAATTGATCATTATCGAAGTGCAAACCGGTAGTTATTTAGGAGAAGATGATATTATTCGCTTAGAAGATACTTATGGACGTGTCACATGAAAATAGCCATTGTATGCGATTGGTTAGTCACTTGGGGTGGTGCAGAAAATGTTTTGCAAGAAATGCTCGCTTGCTATCCTGAAGCCGATTTATTTTGTGTGATTGATTTTTTAACTCCCGAAGCTCGTCAATTGTTAGGAAATAAAACGACGAAGACGACGTTTATTCAACGTTTACCCTTTGCCAAAACCCACTATCGGCATTACCTGTCACTCATGCCACTGGCAATTGAGCAGTTGGATCTTTCGCGTTATGACTTGATTCTTTCGAGCTCACATGCGATTGCGAAAGGCGTCATTACCGGTCCCGATCAAAAGCATGTGAGTTATGTGCATTCTCCGATGCGTTATGCGTGGGATTTACAACATCAGTATTTACGTGAAAGTGGTTTAGATAAAAAAGCCCGCGGCTTATTGGCACGCTATTTGTTGCATCGCTTGCGCCTATGGGATTTTCGTAGCGCTGCGGGTGTCGATCATTTTCTTGCAAACTCCCATTATATTGCACGTCGCATTCAAAAGACGTATCGACGTACAGCAGAAGTCATTTATCCACCCGTTCACCTTGAACGTTTTCCGCCCCGGCATACTAAAGATGATTTTTATCTCACAGCATCACGTTTTGTACCTTACAAAAAAATTGATTTAATTGTCGAGAGCTTTCGTACGCTACCTGATAAACAACTGATCGTCATTGGCGATGGTCCTGATTTCAAAAAAATCAAACAACGAACCGGCAAAAACGTCAGCTTACTCGGTTATCAATCTAATGCCGTATTGCTTGATTATTTGCAACGTGCAAAAGCCTTTCTTTTTGCTGCCGAAGAAGATTTTGGTATCTTGCCCCTCGAAGCACAAGCCTGCGGCACACCCGTGATTGCTTATGGTAAAGGCGGTGCACTTGAGACAGTGAAAGGACAAACGCATGAAAAACCTACCGGGATTTTTTTTCATGAACAAAGTGCCCGCGCCATCCATGACGCTATTGTTAGTTTTGAAGCACAGCCAATGCGTTTTTCACCGGAGGCCTGCGTGGAAAATGCAAAACAATTTTCTCCGGAAAAATTTCGGCAACGTTTGAAGTCGTTTATTGATGATGTGATGTCTGAGTAACAGGCTTCGATCGTTAGTGCTAGTGTTCGGTATAAGAATATGTGCAATCATCGCCACGCGGGTCCTGTCGCTACGGTATCCCACTTGCTATCGCTCGTGGAAGCCCTCCCGAAGCTATACCCGCGTGCAACGCCTAGATACTTAAACATAAAGAGAAGCTTGTCATCCCTCACCGCGTTCAGGATCTCCCACTATTGAGGAGATCCCTCGCTACCGCTCGGGATGACACCACCACCATCATATGGATTACTAGCTAACATGCTAACATGACAAGCGTTAGACACCACGGTTGTCTCAATTTCACCTGCGTGCTATTCTTTCGCACTATTAAAAATCAGGATAGAAGACTAGTTACGAATGATTTCCACTGAGCATGAAGCACCTCTAACGACAGCCTTGCCCGTTCAATCTCCTATTGATGCTGTCGATTTTCCAACGTTCACGCAAAACCAATTGGCTTGGCAAGACATCAAAGATGGCATCTTGAAGTGGCCGATTTGGCTCACGCTTGCTTATCAAGACATTTCCATTCGTTATCGACGTTCCGTGCTTGGTCCATTTTGGCTAACGCTCAGCATGGCAATTACGGTTTACTCGATGGGTTACTTATATGCCCATTTATTCCATATTGAATTACAACGTTACTATCCGATACTCACTGCAGGCATGTTGACGTGGTCACTGATTGTGGGTCTGGTGACTGAAACGACCGATGGATTTATGGTCGCCTCCGGATTGATTCTGCAATTAAAATTGCCATATACATTGCATATTCATCGCATTATTTCACGCAATATGATTATCTTTTTACATAACATCATTGTCATGATACCGATTTTGGCTTTTTTTCATGAATACGCTAAAGTCAATTGGTATACGTTACTAGTCATTCCTGGCTTGTTTGCTATTTATATCAATAGCCTTATGTACGGTTTAATCTTTGCCATGATTGGCAGTCGTTATCGTGATATATCGCAAATCGTACGCAGTTTAATTCAAGTCATTTTCTTTATTACACCTGTCATGTGGGAACCTACCGTTTTACCTGAGAATGATCGTATTTTTGTGGATCTCAATCCATTTTTTGCATTTATTCAACTCATCCGCGAACCTTTACTCGGACGTCTTCCCAGTGCAACCAATTTACTGGTGGTAGCAATCATGACCTTATTGGGAACAGTAGTTAGTTTTCGTTTATTTGCACGGTATCGAGCCCGAATTGTGTATTGGTTGTAGGATAAATTATGGCATGCATTGAATTACGCAATATTTCTGTCGAATTTCCCATTTATAATGTAAGCGCACGTTCATTTAAAAAAAATTTTCTACGTGTTGCCACCGGCGGCAATGTCTCGCAAGATGCTGAGCACGTTGTCATTCGCTCCTTAAACAATGTTTCATTATCGATTCAACATGGTGATCGAGTGGGGCTCATTGGTCATAATGGTGCAGGAAAAAGTACCTTGCTTCGCTTACTTGCAGGCATTTACGAACCCACTGCTGGCCAACTATGTGTCAATGGTCATGTGTCACCCATGCTTAACTTAATGCAAGGCATTGAAGCAGAGTGCACCGGTTACGAAAACATCATGATTCGCGGTACGATTTTAGGTATCACTCGTAAACAAATTAAAAAACAAATGCAAGAAATTGCAGAGTTAACCGGCCTTGGCGATTATTTATCAATGCCCGTTAGGACCTATTCCATGGGCATGATGGTGCGCCTTGCCTTTGCCATCACTACCAGTATCGAGCCTGATATTTTATTAATTGATGAAGTGTTTGGTGCAGGCGATGCTGATTTCATGCAAAAAGCAGTTGCTAAGATGACATCTCTTTTAAATCAATCCAGTTTGGTAGTCATGGCCAGTCATTCTAATGAATTAATTAAAGAATTTTGTAACAAAGCTTTGCTGCTCGAAAGCGGACAAGTGAAATATTTTGGTGATGTGGAACAAGCCATGCAACTTTATCATTGCCCACCGAAGAGTTGTTTGACTACTTGAAATATTATATTCTAAAGCGCATTTAAACACGGTTAACACCATATCAAGGAAGGTAGATTGATGAACACCCAGTCAGTACAAACCGAACGTCCTATATTAGATCAAACTACTAACGTTGAACTTTTTCCTATTCATTCAAAAATAATATCCCTAGATTCCATTGAGCAACTTCTTACTCCTATTAGAATGAATAAAAAAATCGTGCAATGTCATGGGGTGTTTGATTTATTGCACATAGGGCATATCAAACATTTACAACACGCTAAACGTTTTGGCGATGTTTTAGTGGTTACCTTAACACCTGATCGTTTTGTCAATAAAGGTCCCGGTCGGCCCTATTTTCCTGAACAATTGCGTGCAGAAGCCTTAGCTGCTCTTGAATGTGTGGATTATGTAGTGATTAATCACTACCCCACGGCTGTTGAACCCATCAAAATTATCAAGCCACATGCATATGTCAAAGGCATTGAATATCAAGAATTAGAAAATGACATTACTGGAAAAATTTCTGAAGAAGAAGCAACCGTGAATGCCGTGGGTGGGCAATTATGCTTCACGCGCGACATTGTATTTAGTTCATCAGCCTTATTGAATCGATTTTTTTCCCCTTTTTCTCAAGAAGTCATTTCTTACCTTGACCAATTTAAAACTAAATTTAGCACACCCGACATTCTCAATTATTTTGAAGCCGGCAAAAAACTGAAAGTATTGCTCATTGGTGAAGCGATCATTGATATTTATCATTACGGTGAAGCCATTGGAAAATCAGGTAAAGAGCCTGTCTTAGTTACCAAATACCATCGTGAAGATACTTATATTGGCGGCATTTTAGCCGTGGCCAATCACCTTAGCAGCTTCTGTGCTGAAGTCACTTGCGTCACCATGTTAGGTGAAAAAGGCGAATATGAAGACTTTATTCGCAGCAAAGTAAAAGATAATGTAAACATGGTGTTCATCTACAAAAAAGAATCGCCTACCATCATCAAACGCCGTTACATTGAAGAATATTCCTCACAAAAATTATTCGAAATTTATGAAATTGATGATTGTTATTTGGATGAGACACAAAAGCAGCAATTGGCTAATCAGATTGATGCGCATATCGAACAACACGACATGGTCATCGTGACTGATTATGGTCATGGCCTATTGGATAGCACATGCATCGAAAAAATCGAAAACCAAGCCAAGTTTTTAGCAGTGAATACCCAAGCCAATGCTAGCAATCATGGTTTTAATTGCATTTCAAAATACAAAAAAGCAGATTATGTTTGTATTGCTAACCGTGAATTGCAGCTTAATTTTCGCCAAAAACACATTTCAGTGATTAATCAAATCCAACAACTGATCCAAGAATTTAGCTTTAAAAATGTCGTTGTTACAAACGGCATGAAGGGTTCTTTTTCTTGTAAACTGGGTGAAGAAATTTATGCAGTCCCTGCTTTTGCCACCTCGGTTAAAGACCGCGTGGGTGCAGGTGATGCCGTGTTAGCTGTCACCAGTTTGTTTGTTGCGCAAAATGCACCGGCCGAAATGGTAGGTTTTATTGGTAATGTGGTCGGCTCTGAAGCCGTTAACATAATGGGCAATCAAAGCTTTATCGAAAAAACATCATTAATGAAGCACATTGTGCATTTACTGAAGTAACATAATCTGCTTTTAGCAAACAAAGGCATTTCTTATGAATGAAATTAATTTTCTAGAAAAATATCAAAAAAGTACGGCACGTGATTATATTGCGCGTGTCGTAAATCATGACAAAGCAAACTGCGCAACCAAAGCTAAAAACTGGGCTTTTGATTATTGGGATGGCGAACGGCAATACGGTTATGGTGGCTATCATTACGATGGACGTTGGCGATCGATTGCCGAAGACATCGCTAAACATTATGACTTGAAAGCGGGCGATAAAATTCTCGATATAGGGTGCGGGAAAGGTTTTTTATTGTATGAATTCACCCAAGTCGTTCCTGGTATTGAAGTCCATGGTATCGATATTTCTAGCTATGCCATTGAACATGCTAAACCCGAAGTTAAACCTTATCTCAAGGTAGGTAATTGCACCGAATTGCCTTGGGCAGATAAAACGTTTGATTTTGTTTACTCTATTAATACCTTTCACAATCTCACCATTGATGAATTAGAACGCGCAATCAAAGAAATGCAGCGTGTCGGTAAAAAAGCCCGATGGTGCAATATAGAGTCTTATCGCAACGAAGCAGAAAAAGCGAATCTTTTATATTGGCAATTAACCTGTGAATCATTTCACCGCCCTGAAGGTTGGAAATGGTTATTTCAACAATGGGGTTATGAAGGTGATTACGGTTTTATTTATTTTCCCTAATTGTCGCGTATAGAGCAGCGCATGACACGTTCTTTAGTCATCGGTATCAACGGCACCATTGGTGCCGCTCTTTTTTCTTATTTGAAGTCTAATGGGAATGTTGCATGGGGCACCTCGCGACGCGCTTCCATCCATGATCCACAAATTATTCCTTTTAACTTCACTGATCCAACATCGCTACAAACACTTCCCCCTGATTTTGATACTGCCTACGTTTGTGCAGGCATCTGTCGGATGGCGCTCTGTGAAGATGACCCCGTATCCAGTCGCCAAATCAATATCACAGGTACTTTACAATTGCTCGAACGAATGACAAAACAAGGCACGTTTATTGTCTACCTTTCCACAAATCAGGTTTTTGCAGGCACAACACCTTGGATGGCATGTGATGCAGCACAAAATCCTATTAATGAATATGGCCGACAAAAAGCTGAAGTAGAGCAATGGCTACAAACAAATTGTTCGCACTATGCGATTGTGCGTTTAACCAAAGTTGTCGAACCCCAAATGGCATTGATCGCTGGGTGGATAGCACAATTGCAACGCGGTGAAACCTTATCAGCATTTACCGATATGCCACTTGCACCTGTCTCTCTTCGTCAGGTGATCGAGCTTTTAGAAATCATTGGAAGAAATAAACATACCGGGATTTATCATATTTCTGGATCAGAAGATATGTCTTATTTTGAGGTAGCATGTTATTTAGCACAGCAATTGCATTGTTCGACACACCTCGTTCAGCCCGCACAAGCTATTGAACATGGTATTAAAAAAATTTTTTTACCCCAATTTACAAGTCTAAATTGTTCAAGCACAATCAATATCGCTGCTTTTAAACCGCCTGCTGTGAGCGATGTGATACACGAATGTTTTACTATTTAGTTGAGAGAGAATCCCATGAAACAAGCTTTTGATATTGTTACTGGCGGCGCCGGTTTTATTGGCAGTCATTTAGTGGATCGCTTAGTGAATGAAGGTCGACGTGTACGCGTCATTGACAATTTAAAAGTGGGGCATCCACGCAATTTAGAACAACATAAACATAATGCCGATGTGGAATTCATTGTCGCCGATGTGGCTGATCTTGAACGAATGAAAATACTTTGTGACGGCGCCGAACGTATTTTTCACTTGGCCGCCCGCGCAGACATTGTTCCTTCCATTCAAGACCCTTTCGATTATTACCGATCCAACGTGGATGGCACTTTTGCAATGTTAGAAGCCGCAAGAGAAGCACGCATTCAGCGTTTTGTTTATGTTGCTTCTTCTTCTTGTTATGGTTTTCCGGAACATTTTCCCACGACAGAACAAGACAAAATTGCGCCTCAGTACCCTTATGCCTTAACAAAGTTTTTAGGTGAACAATTGGTGGGTCATTGGCATCAAGTTTACAAATTACCTACTGTTTCATTGCGCTTTTTTAATGTCTACGGCCCACGGGCGCGTACATCAGGTACTTATGGCGCGGTGTTCGGTGTATTTCTAGCACAGCTACTTGCTGATAAACCACTCACTATCGTGGGTGATGGCACACAAACACGTGATTTTACTTTTGTTAGCGATGTGGTGGATGCTATTGTTACGGCTGCTAACAGTGCTATTAGCGGTGAAATATTTAATGTCGGTAGTGGACGCAAACCTGTTTCTATCAATCGTTTAGTGGAGTTATTAGGTGCTACCCAAACGACATACATTCCCAAACGACCTGGCGAACCAGATACAACTTGGGCTGATGTGAGCAAAATTCAACGAATGCTAAACTGGCAAGCCAAAGTAAGTATTGAAGAAGGTGTCAGTATCATGTTGCAACACATCGATTACTGGCGTGAAGCGCCGGTTTGGACACCTGAAACCATTGCGGAAGCAACAGAACTCTGGTTCCAATGTTTAGGAAATGAAACCGCTTGAGCGAATCCTTAATTTTTGATTAAATGACCCACGTTTATTGCCAACAAAAAAGGGATGTTATGTTAGATTGGATAGAAAATCATTTTAATACCTTACGTCATTTGCAACTCACTACCCAAGTCACCGATCAACAAGGTCATCTGCTTTCACTGGAAGAAGGCTTTAAACGTTACATCCATTCCGCTAAATCCATTGGAACGAAACGTAACAATAAACTTATGTTTATTGGCAATGGTGGCAGTGCAGGTATTGCTAGCCATCTTGCCATTGATTATTCCAAAAATGGACATTTACCTGCGACCACGTTCTGCGATGCCTCTGCGCTAACGTGTTTAAGCAACGATTATGGTTACGAGCATGTGTTTGCAAAGCAAATTGAATACCATGGACGCCAAGGTGACTTATTAGTGGCTATTAGCAGCTCCGGAAAATCAGCAAATATTTTAAATGCAGTAACTACTGCGCGCAGTTTAGGATGTGCTATTGTCACATTTTCAGGATTTACACCGAACAATCCATTAAGTCAGTTAGGTGACCTTAATTTTTATGTGGATTCCCATGAATATGGCTTTGTGGAAGTGGCACATCTCGCATTGGGTCACGCCCTCTTGGATTATATTATTCAGCATGAATCTGTTCATTTCACATCAACAAGCGCTGAATGTGCTGCGCAATAAGGAGAAACAATCATGGCCAATCAATTCAAGCATATTTTAGTTACCGGTGGTGCTGGCTACGTAGGCAGCCGTCTAATCCCTAAGTTATTAGATAATGGTTATGCAGTAACCGTGCTAGATTTATATATTTATGGCAAAGATATTTTTGATGATTATCACAATCACCTTGCACTGACAGAAATACAAGGCGACATTCGCAATAGCGACACCTTACGCCAAGCCATGCAAGGTTGTGATGCCGTTATTCATCTCGCTTGCATTTCGAACGATCCATCTTTTGATTTAGACCCTTCTTTGGGTAAATCCATCAATTATGATGCTTTCCGGCCCATGGTTAAACTGGCCAAAGAATTAAAAATAAAGCGCTTTATTTATGCCTCTTCTTCTTCCGTTTATGGCATCAAAGAAGAACAAAATGTAACCGAAGACTTAGCGCTTGAACCTCTAACGGATTATTCAAAATATAAAGCATTGTGTGAACAAATTTTAAAAGAAGAAGCCACCGATCAGCTTGAAACGTTAATTATCAGACCTTCCACTGTCTGCGGTTATTCTAAACGTTTGCGTTTAGATTTAACGGTAAATATTCTAACAACACATGCTTACTTTAATAAAAAAATCCGCGTATTTGGGGGCAAGCAATTACGTCCCAATATTCATATCGAAGACATGTGCGATGCGTATCTGTGCTGTTTAGCAGCCAGCAAGGAAAAAATCGATGGCAAAATATTTAATGTCGGTTATCAAAATTTAGCGGTCGCTGATATTGCAGAAATGGTGAAACGCTCTTTCAATGAACCTATTGCCATTGACATTGAGCCTACGAATGACAACCGCTCTTACCATGTGTCTTCTGATAAAATTAAACAAGAATTGGGATTTACCCCTCAATATACCGTAGAAAATGCCATTAATGACTTGAAACATGCCTTTGAAAGAGGATTAATTACTGAGCCCTTTACCAACGAAATTTATTACAACATCAAACAAATGCAGCAAATCGGGCTTAATTAATGGGGCAAGAACTCACTGCCAAACCTCAAGTTTGTATTTTGCTTGGGGTTTGGGGCGAAAAATTCATTAATGATTTTTTGCAATTAAGTTTGTTAAGTTTACTTGCTCCCGGCAATCTTCCGGCCTTATGCCAACATTATCGAACCAAGTTTGTTTTCTTAACACGCTCGTATGATGCTGTTATTTTTGAGCAACATCCTTCTTTTCAAACATTAAAACGTTATTGTGATATTTCTTTTATTTCAATTAATGATTTAATTGTGATTGGGAATTATTCCACCACCCTCACACTTGCTTATGAGCGCGCAATCCGTGAGACAGGTCCTGAGATGTTAAATACTTATTTTTTATTTTTAACCTCAGATTACATCATGGCCGATGGTTCGCTAACAGGGCTAATGCGCTACATGAAACAAGGCTATAGCGGCATTTGCGCAGGCAATTTTCAAGTATTACAAGATGAAATCGAGCCTTTTTTACTTGAACATATTGATCCCCAAACATCCACCATGATCATTCCTCCGCGTAAGCTGCTAGAAAAAAGTTTTGAACATTTACACCCTATTGCTATCAGCAGCCTGATTGAAGGCAGAACCATCCACAATTATCGTGCGAATCGCTTTTTTGTGCGTGATGGTCATCACACGCTTGCGGGTAGGTTTTACTTATTACACATGCTTTGTATTAAACCTGAAACCATGGATTACAAAATTGGCTCGTCTTGTGATTATTCTTTTATTTCCGAGATGTGCCCTTCTGGAAATGTTGCCATCATTAATGATTCGGATGATTATCTTGTCATTGAAATCCAATCTAAAGAACATGAATTAAATTACATTCAATGGGGTCCTTACAACCTAAAAAAATTAACCCATGCACTCAGTGAATGGACCACTGAAAAACATCGTAACAATGTTAAAACGACGATTTATTACCATATTACAGATTTAACCACTGATCAAAAAATTGCGCTCGATCAAAAATTGGCCGCATTTATTAATACGATTTCCATTGGTTTAGAGAAACATCCACCTAAACCTTTTCGCAATCATCCTTATTGGGTGGGTGCGATTAATGCTTTTAATCAACATCAAACGATCATTACTCAAACAACCAATGATTGTGATTATTTTGATTTATCGCCTTTAAATTATGCCTCACCCTTGAAGCAGTGGTATTACCGTTTGTTTGGCCACCCACCCACAGTACATCGATGGCATTACCGTTGGTACAGTTATCACTTGATGATGCGTAAGTTAAAGCAATATTTTTGTGATATCAATCCAGAAAAAATTATCGCTTTGTATGATTCTTACCAATTGCCTTTCATGCGTTATTCCAGTTGGCTAAAACATTTTTGCAGCGTGAATGAACATTATTATTCACAGAACCTTTTATATTCTGAAACTATTTTAGAGTCTTTACAGAGCAAACAATTTGATCTTTGTGTTTTGTTTGTACGCGTTGAAGATTTATACAGCGCCAAAAAAACATTTGCAACGGTTAATCGCATTCTTTCTCACAAAGGAAAGATCTTATTGGTTATTCCTAATTTAAAAAACATGTTACCGAGCTTTGTTTATGATATTAAAAAAGAATTTGCTTGTCGCATGAATACTTTAATCAGCTCACCGTATGTGATTAACAACATTGATGTTATCCATGATAATGCAACGTTCATGGGATCATTTACTATTGAAACTATTAATAAGCGATTTGATTACAATAAAAAATTAAAATTATTGTTTTATGGGTTATTTGGATTATCAGGCAGCTTATTGTGCGTATTAAAAAGTTTTTTAATTAGCCCTAGAAATAACTTAAAAGGTCATTGCACTGATCTTCTAATCACTCTAACGCCTGAAAATAACATGGAAAATTTGCCATGAGCCAATTTTCGGCAATTTTACCGAACTATAATGATGCCGACTTGCTGCCGCAGGCGATTCAATCCCTGCTACAACAAAGTGAACCCTTTACTGAGATTATTATTGTTGATGATGGCTCAACGGATCGCAGCGTGGAAATTATTCATCAATTCATGCAACAACACCGCCAAATTCGTCTCATCAAACACGCGACGAATCAAGGCGTATCTGTCGCATTAAATACGGGTATTGAAGCAGCAAAAGGTGACTATCTACTATTGTGTGCAGCGGATGATGTTTATCATTCGCATATTATTGCCATGGCGAAGCCCATTCTCAATGCGTATCCTAGTGTTGGTTTAATTTGCGGGAATGCTATTGTAAAACGCTTTGATTTAGCGAAGGCCTTTCATCGATGCTTGCCCTATCCAGCAAATACATTTATTTCCCCCACTGCATTTTGCACTTTTGCTAACCATCGTTACGTAGGATTTAATGGCGGTGGCGGTATGTTAATGAACCGACAAGCAGTTTTAGAAGCTGGCAGTTTACAACCCGCATTGCGTTGGCATAGTGATTGGTTGTTGTACTTTACGCTCGCCTTTCGACACGGTATTTATTATGTTGATGAAGATTTCGTCACGATTACCATGCGCCAAAATAGCTATTCAGAAGGTAAAGAACAATGGAATGTGCAAAAAAAAGTAATGTTGCATTTTTTTGAATGGCTCGAGCAAAGCGATAAAAAGTTGCAAGACAATTTTAAAAACAGCGCTTTGTTACCACATTATTCACCCCGTTATATTCCTTTATTTTTATGGAATATAAAAGCGCGTCGTTTTATGACCCACCGATTATTATGGAAATTATTTATTAACAACAAATTTATTACGCGCCTTGGACGTCTTTTTCCGTATCGTATCATTTTACAAGCACGACGCTTATTGCGTGCATGATGAAGGTATATTTATTTTAAGCTGCTTTTAAAGGATCTGAATGATGATAAAAACAAGCACAGTGGAATCACAATACAATGATTGTGTGGATGTGATGAATCAGCATGGTTTAACCCAACTTGGCATCATGTCCAATCAAGTATGGCACGATGACCCCAGACGTTTAGTGTTCATGCTATCACGTTATAAATTTGTTTCAAAAATGCTCTCTGGTCTGGAAAAAGTAGCAGAAATAGGTTGTGGCGATGCATTTGGCAGTCGCATTGTATTGCAAGAAGTAAAACAACTTGATGTATATGACATTGATCCTATTTTTATTAACGACATTAAAACCCGCGCGAATGCTAAGTGGCCATTAGCAACAGCCGTGCACGATATTTTAAATGGTCCTTTACCACAGCAATACAATGCTATTTATAGTCTTGACGTTGTGGAACACATTGATAAAAAACACGAACACTTATACATTCAAAATATCGCTCAATCATTAGCACCTCATGGTGTGGCTTTAATTGGTGCACCCAGCCTTGAATCGCAACAATATGCTTCTCCACAAAGTAAAATGGGCCATGTCAATTGCAAATCAGCGAAAGAATTCAAGCAATACTTTCAACAACACTTTCATAACGTATTTATTTTTTCGATGAATGATGAAGTTGTTCATACCGGTTTTGCATCCATGGCACATTATTTGTTTGCCCTTTGCAGTGAGGCAAAATAGTGCGTATCGGTATCGATTTTGATAACACCATCATCTGTTATGACCAGGTTTTTTGTGAGTTAGCTATTGATTGGCAATTGGTCCCGTCGGATTTTAATGGCACCAAACAGCAGTTGCGCGATCAACTGCAAGCATTGCCAGAGGGTGATACCGTCTGGCAAAAATTACAAGGCAAAGTTTATGGCGAATATATTGATCGAGCCATGTTATTTACTGGTATTACAGAATTTTTAATGGTTTGCCGACAGCTAGCTATTCCTGTATTTATTGTCAGTCATAAAACAGAATACGGTCATTTTGATGAAAAGCGTATTTTATTACGTGATGTGTCACGGCAATGGTTAGACCAACAAGGGTTTTTTAGAGATCCATCGCCATTAGTCAATACAGAACATGTTTTTTTTGAACCTACCCGAGAAGATAAAATTGCTCGCATTAAACATTTACAATGCACACATTTTATTGATGATTTAATCGAAGTATTGGGGTCGCCTTTGTTCCCAACGACGATTCAACGTATTTTATTTAAGCCATTGGCTAACGCTAGCATGCCAGAAAGCAATGTGAATGAAGCCCATGCTTTACAAGTCTTTTCTAGTTGGAAGGATATCCGTAATGCCTTGTTTAACTCAAACTGAGTGGCACTCAGATCAATTAGCTACCTTACGCACCTTATTGGATTGCCAGCAACTCACCATACTATCTGAGCATGGCGGTGGTAATAGCAAAGTATTTTGTGTCGAAGGCGATCACAAAAAATGGGCGGTTAAATCCTATCCTCCCTATGCCCCGAATCAGCGCGATCGTTTAGCAGCAGAGTGTTCAGTGTACCAATTCCTTAATCAACATCATGTCGCTGCCATTCCTTTTCTTAAAGGCTATAGCACCACAGAACGTTGGTTAATCATTGATTGGATCGACGGTGAATTGCCTAAAGAGATTAAAGATGCCGACATTACGCAAGCCATTCAATTTCTTGCGAGCGTGGCGATACTCAATCACACCCCCGATGCACTAGCCTTACCTTTAGCCGCTGAGGCTTGTTTATCGTTAGAAATTATCCTTACTCAAATCAAACAGCGTTTCCAACGTTTAAATACCTTGCCGGATAAAGAAGCTTCTTTAAATGATTTCTTAGTACAAGATTTTTATCCATTATTTGAAAAATGTGAACAGCACGCTTTACGTGGTTATCATCAGTACGCCATTAGCCCCACTCAAGAGTTAGCATTAGAAAAACGCTCATTGATCCCTGCTGATTTTGGTTTTCATAACGCTTTACGTGATACGCAGGGCAAACTGTATTTTTTCGATTTTGATTATTTTGGTTGGGATGATCCCATCAAATTATTGGCGGATGTCTTATGGCACCCTAAAATGGCATTAACAATCGCACAGCAACAAGCTTTTATTGACGGTATTGCGAAGGTCTATCACGAGGATTCTTTATTTTTAACTCGATTTCATTATACTTGGTCTTTATTCGGTTTGCGGTGGGTTCTCATTCTTCTCAATGAATTCATCCCTGCTTTTTGGCAAAATCGTCAGCATGCTGCTGCTTATCAAGAGCAAGCTGAAGCAAAACGGCTTCAGCTCAGCCGCGCTAAGGAATTATTGATGACTGTGCAACAAATTGGATGTCCTTATGAACTTTCTCATACAACAAGCGTCTAGCATTACCCTCGATGCACGTTCCATTTATTTACGACAACTCGCCTGTCGCGCTTTACAAGGTGGTGGGCGTGGCCATATTGGCTCAACGATGTCACTGATTGAAATATTACGTGTCCTCTACGATGACATCTTGCGTTATGATGCGACGGAACCGCGTTTAGAAGATCGCGATCGCTGCATTTTAAGCAAAGGTCATGGTTGTATTGCTCAATACGCCCTCCTCGCTGATAAAGGATTTATAGACCCTGCAACCTTAGATACTTTTTGTAAATTTGATTCCATCTTAGGCGGCCATCCGGATGCCAACAAAATTCCAGGCATTGAAGCTTCCACAGGATCATTAGGTCATGGTTTATCAGTTGGTCTCGGTATTGCGCTCGCTTCTCGAATGAAACAACGTAAAAACCGGGTCTATGTGATCATGGGTGATGGTGAAATTAACGAAGGTTCTGTTTGGGAAGCTGCTCTATGCATTGGTAAGCATCGCCTGGACAACCTTGTCGCGCTCATTGATTACAACAAAATTCAATCTGCCGGCAAAACCAGCGACATTCAAGACTTAGAACCTTTAGCCGATAAATGGCGCAGCTTTAATTTTGCCGTCGCAGAGGTGAATGGACATGATGTAGCCGCTTTACAAGAAGTGCTCCTGCGTGCACCGCTTGAAGCACACAGGCCCACAGCCATTATTTGTCATACGGTCAAAGGAAAAGGTATTCATTTTGCTGAACATGATCCCACTTGGCATCATAAAGCAAAATTAAATCAAGAAACCGTACAAGAAATGTATGCAGCATTGGAGGCCCACCGTGCGTGAAACCTGTATCAAAATGATTGGCGAATTGGCTAAACAAGACGAACGAGTGGTATTTATTGGTTCTGATTTAAGCCCCGGCATGTTAAAAGACATGAAAGCAACTTACCCAGATCGTCATTACATGGAAGGTGTTTACGAAGCCAATATCATTGGCATGGCGGCAGGTCTTGCGATGGATGGCTATATTCCTTATGTGAACACGATTGCTACATTTATTACACGCCGTTGCTATGAACAAATTGCCATTGATATTTGTATGCATCAATTACCCATTCGACTCATTGGTAATGGTGGTGGGATGGTGTATGCACCGCTTGGCCCCACCCATTTAGCCACAGAAGACATCAGTATCATGCGTGCTTTACCGTACATGAGCGTGGTTGCAGTCTGTGATGCCAATGAAATGGTGCGCTTGATGCGTGCCTCCGTGGATTGGCCTTATCCCCTGTATATTCGCTTGGCAAAAGGATATGACGAAGTCATCAGCAGAGACGATTTGCCTTTTACCATCGGTAAAGCGATTACCATGCACCAAACACAATTTGACAGCGCACTTAACATTTTAGTTATCTCCACAGGAATCATGACCCAGCGCGCGTTAAAGCTTGCGCCACGTTTAGAAAATTTATCTGCGCATGTCACCGTGTTACACATGCACACCATTAAACCGTTAGATGAAGAATGCTTATTGCACTACGCTAAGAACGCTCAGTTAATCGTTACGCTGGAAGAAAATACGCTCATTGGAGGGTTAGGCTCAGCCGTCACGGATTGTCTCATTGAGCATTTCAACGGACAATTACCACTCATCAAACGTTTTGGCCTCCCAGACCGTTTTCCAGAAAAATACGGCAGTCAGGAATTGTTATTAGACTATTACGGACTAGGCGTTGAGCATTTATTGACAAGTATCGAACAGCTTCTTGATACACATTCTTTGCTTCATTTAGCTAAATCGGCGTAGGAAACAATAAATATGTCTATCTTATCCCCGCTCAAACAATTACGTAGAAATGCTCCCATTGAAAATCACGCTGAACAAGTCAATAAAACGATCCAAGATCATATAGCACCCCAACATCATTCTGTCTTTTGGGGCGATCGTTTATTAACTATTGATAAAAGTGCAGGCTTTCTTGATAACCCTGCATTTGCTAAAGCTTTCCAAACCATTCGTGGCTCACACATTTATGATCAATATGCATCACCTCAAACCATTGCTTGGCGCTTACATACGTTGGTCTGGGCTGCACAAAGCAGTTTGCCGATAGAAGGTGACTTTGTTGAATGTGGTGTATTCAAAGGCGATATGTCTTGGGTTATTTCTCAAGTGGTTGATTTCCAATCGCGTGCTAAACAATTTTATTTATACGATACGTTTGAAGGTTTCTCAGAAAAATATTCTTCTGACGATGATTTTCCTGAAAACCCGAGTTTTATCAATTTTGCCAACACTTACTACAAAGATCCTTCGCTTTATCCTTATGTGAGTGACCGCTTTAAAGACCGCGATGATATTCATGTCATTAAAGGTATAGTACCAGATATTTTATTAGAAAAATCACCAGAAAAAATTGCTTTCTTACACATTGATTTAAATTCGCCAGCCGCTGAAGTGGGGGCACTGGAAATTCTTTTTCCACGCTTAAGTTCCGGTGGCATTTTAGTATTCGATGATTACGGCTGGAAACAATTTCATAAGCAAAAAGAAGCAGAAGATCAATTTATGGAACGTCTGGGTTATTCCATTTTAGAATTACCCACGGGTCAAGGCTTAGTCATCAAACGTTAATCGTGATTATCTCTCTGTCTCGCAAAACTGACATTCCAGCGCTAACAGGATTACGTTTATTTGCTGCACTTTCCGTTTGCGTGGCGCACTTGTTATCTCATGTTTATGCAATAACAGCGAGTGAGCCCGCATGGGCGCTTGAAATGAGTCGATTATCTGCAGAAGGCATGACGCTTTTTTTTGTCTTAAGTGGTTTTGTGATTCATTACAATTATGGAACCTTCCTTCAACAACACGTCAAACTAGGCACTTATCACTTTTTGATAGCGCGTTTAGCCCGTTTGTGGCCTCTTTATTTTATTTGTTTAGGATTGGATTTAATCAGACAGTTAGTACAATTTACCCCCATTCATTGGCTAGCATTGCCTTATTATTTAACGCTCACGCAATCGTGGTTTTATTACCCGATGGCTGGTAAAGCTCTCGTTTATCAATGGGGTCCTATGCCTTCAATCGCATGGTCAGTGAGCACCGAATGGTTTTTTTATCTATGTTATCCTTTGCTTTGTTTAGCGCTTCTCAAAATCGATACGATTTTTAAAAAAATAGTATTTATGCTCGCAGTAAGTGTTTTCATCATTGTGACAGTGGCCAAACTCAGTATAAACATAGATGCCATTAACACCGTTGCCTCACATCACTTCGGGCCTATCGGTGATTTCAACCTCCATCCTGATGACTCTTTCTTTCGTTGGTTAATTTATTTTTCACCGTATGCAAGATTAGGTGAGTTTATCATTGGCTGTTTAATTGCCGCTTTGTATCAAGAACTGGCTACTAAAAACCCCACACACAGCGAAGCTAGGTACGGATTTATTTTGCTATGCACGGCTTTTGTTGGTCTCGTAGGCGCTCATTATCTCATTTTTCATTCATCGACTTACCCCCACTTACAATGGCTAATTCAACTACACCGTTGCGGTGGCTTCACGCCATTTTTTGCCATCATTATTTTCTGTTGCGCACGTTATCAAAATAGCTTCTCCCAATTTTTTTCATGGCCACTCTTAATCGCCGGCGGAGAAATGAGTTACTCGATTTATTTATTGCACCCGCCTATTGCCAGTATTTGTTTTCATTATCTACATAACAACACAACATCGCTCTGGATAGCGTTTGGTTTAGCATTGAGTTTGATTTTAACCGTTGCCCATTTTTCCTATCGATATATCGAAAAACCAGCAAGGTCATTGTTACGAAAACAGTTAGGTTTTCTCATCCATCCTTCCTCGAAACAAGATACAACGTATATAGAATCTTTTATTTCCATCCCGCGTGATACCAAGGAATAGCTTTCTGATCCATGGTTTTATCTTTCTGAATAACCTCAATTATTTTACGAAATTGATTAAATAACGCATCATCCGCAAAAGTACCTTGCTGCAATGCCAGTTTATAGCGCTCGACCCATGCCTTATCGATAGGTTTGATCGCATTCTCTTTCCAGGTCAGTAATGTATTGTCCCCATCGGTCCATGCAATGCCAAGATAGTTGGCGATATGTTCTGGGGTAAATAAGGGACTAAAATGTAATACATCAGTTACCCCCAATTGGGTAGAGAAAAAGAAATAATTTAAATACTCCGTTTGAAATATTTTTTTCTCTTCATCCGCTGATCCATAATAAACTTCTGCAGGGTATCGTGATAATCGATACGATTGAAAGCTTTCTACTCGACAATCGGGTAGCATGCAATAACTATGCACATGCATGCTCCAAATCCTGGTATTTTTGGGAAGCAGATGCCAAACATTTTCAATCGCTGGATTAATTCCTCCCCAAGGCAATCGTCCTGGCCACCCTTGCTGATTATGATAGGCATCCGCAATACTAAAATGCCCTGAACTAAAATGTTTTGCATTGTGTATGATTTGTTGCAACTTGCCATCCATATAATAAACCTGATAAGCAAAATAACTGCCTGCGATAACTGCTGCTATATTAAGAAAATAAAAAGGCCTTGGTAACAATAAAAAACAAAAACAAAGCATCGGTGCATATGCAAAAGTCGTAAATCGATAATAAGAAATCGGTTGATCCCGACCAATTTTTAGCGATATTAAGATGGTAACGCAAAGAAACAATCCCGTGATCAAAACAGAAGTTGTCGTTGACTTCGGCGTGGATGGCTTTATTAAACGATAAAAGCAATGCAAAATTGCCAATAGACCTGCCAAACCTAACAAATAACCCCATAAATCTAAACGCAGGTAATTGCTAAGGTTAAAAATAAAATTGCTCGAAAGAGGCACTGCATAAGCCACTTGACCTGTTGCACCCATATGGATTTGCAATAGTTCAAATAAAACTCCCCACTGCATAATTTTTTCAAAATTAATCCATTGCCAGGAGGTTAATAATAAATGATCATCAAGTAATCCAGTGAAATAAAAATTAACCCCTAATATAACTGCTAACCAAAAACCAATGAGAGCTATATTAAAACCTACTACAGCGCAATAGGGTTTTCTTAGCGTGTAGGTAAATAAAAAGAGTGAGCTTAAAAAACCCAGCGGATAAATACTCATGGTGGGACTAATAATGACTAAGGCAGAAAGCACGAATGCCAAAGTAATATTCCATATTCTGGCACCCTGGGTTTCGATGATGCCGATGACTAACCAAATGCTTGCAAATAATAATACGGCAGCAGGCTCATGCGTTTTTTCCATGTCCCCCCAGCCCCCATGGTGCATATTTTCGACGGGACCAGGTGTATAAATTAAAAAAGCAAAATACATAGCCACTGCTAACCAAGCTAATAATTTCGAGTGGGAATGCTGCTGAATTAAAAGATACATCACGCCGGCTGCACCTAACATGAGTGTCAACGTGGCTAATTGCGGTGCTAAAGGATCCGTAAGAAGCATGGATGCAAAAAATAACCCTGCTCCTTTGCAATAATAAAAGTGATACCAAACTTCGTTGGGTAAAATGCTGCCGGTTTCTATGACCCTTTTGTAGTAATGAAAATAATGCTGATAATAATCATGACCGCCTGCTGGGTATAAACCTTTAACTAATAAAAAAGCACCCAACGGCAATAAAAGTATGCTTGAACCTAAAACAGCGTTTGTTTTATTTATCAATGTGACTTGTCGCAAGCAACGTGATAATTCTGGCAATGAATACACGAATAAACAAAGCGTCGCTATCTCAAGAAAAGGTCGTGTGTAATATCCTGCTAAGCCAATGAATAGAAATAACGTATTCGCGCTACCGACTCCAGTAAAAAAAGTCAACAAGAGAGAAGTCAGCGTGTATTCAGGTCGTGAAACATGGAAAATCCTAAAAATAAAATAACCCAAGGCATAATAGAGCCAGCAAGAATAAACAATGAAAGCGAGCCGAAATAAATGATACACGCATACTTTCTTACCCGTCATAAAGAAATGCTGATGATAAACATCGACTTTCTGAAAATAGGCCAGTAATAAAATATATCCAGCAAAAACAAACCAAACTGCAGGAGTGAATCGAGGTATTGCTGCGCGCATCAGTGCCAAGTGAATATCCTTCCTGAAAAGAAGGATCGATCATAATGTGGAGTGTTGTCGAGAGCAAGCGGCTTTATTATAGCGCGATAACCTCACACCCACCGCAATGAAGGCGATGCGACACCATACCAAACTAAAACAGGCAGAAAAATGACGACACTCAACATACGGTAAATAAAAAATACCGTCGCGTAAGGCATTATTAAACCCGGATTTAATAATGCTAACGTATGTGCAAACCCAACTTCACCTATACCCAATCCTCCTGGCGTTAAAGGGATCAAATTAATAATTTGAGTCACTGCCATCACTAACAAATAGTCCATAAAAGAGAGTGATGGAAAATGCAAGAGCTTTGCAATTAACACAACAATGCTTGCAATAACAACTTGCATTGCACCCGAAAGAAGTAGGCATTTTATGAAATCCACTTTACGCATTTGAAACAAACGTAACGTTTTTAGAAATGATAGCAAAGGTATCATCCAGCGTTTCGTATAGCGTGCCTCTATCCAATCCACCAAGGTTGTACGCTTAACCACCCACAAACCTACAGCAAATGCCCCTAACAAACTCACGCAAAAAAGTGAGCAACTTCCCATAATGTAAGCAATTTTTGGATCAGTATACAATTGCGATAAACGTACTAAACTCATGACAAAAATAATTAAAAAAATAGCTAAAAACCCCAACAGGCGATCTGAGAATAATGAAATCAGCGCGCGCGCTTTTTTTTGTGGCTCATGTTTAAAAACATAATAAAATCGAATCGCATCCCCACCGATTGAACCTGGCAACACATTATTAAATGCTCCCGCAAAGTAGGCAGCCATGAGCGTCGCGCGATAATTCATGCCAATGGTTTGCGATTGATTCAACACGTACCATCGCCAGGCGCCTAGAAAAATTAATCCAATAAAATAAACCAAAATAATAGTGAGATAGACCGGTTGGGAAAACAAATATTGGCACAATCCTAATTTTATTTGCGCCGAGGTCAGTAGAAACCAAAAACAAAGTCCGGCTACGCATAATTTTATTATAAAAATCAGTCCTTTTTTAATCGATAACATACAAATCCATTCTAAAAAACAAATAAGGCGCCTATTCTAAATCATTCGATCTATCTGCTCACTATTTTTGTCGCCGCGATTGCTGTTGGGCCCGCGGACAAGGCGCGGGACGACGTCCTGCTTGCGAACATAAACTGCGGAACGATGTCCTGTTTGCAAACATAAACCATTGCATCACGATGCTGTCATCATCCGCAACCGCCGTCGTACCGCGCGTAGGCGCGGTATCCAGAGACACTTCAGTCGGATCACATTTTTATTGCACCCACTCACGCCCGTCGCTAAAATCGTCGGGTCGTGTAAAGGAATATTACCCATAAGGATGTCATCTTGTTAGTCACCAATTTTAACTTTAAATTTTTACTCTATAAGCTTGTGTTACCCTTTTTCCAATTATTAGATACCGGCCGTATGCATCCGGTTCGCGAACGTGCTTTTCGAGCATTGGCTAAAAGCGTTGATTATATCGACAAGCATATGCCTAATGCCGTTGGCTTTGAAACTCAAAAAGAATTAATTCATTATTCGCTTAATCAAGCAATCATGCCTGGATGCTACATGGAATTTGGTGTATTCACTGGCGGGACACTGCGTTACATGGCCAAAAATAAACCGCAATACCATTTTCATGGTTTCGATAGCTTTGAGGGTTTACCTGAAGATTGGTCAGGAATGCCATTTATAAAAAGTACTTTTTCAACCAAAGGAAAATTACCTAAAGTTCCTCACAATGTCACTTTACATAAAGGTTGGTTTAACGAAACGTTAACCACGTGGCATAAACAATACCAAGACAAAGTGGCCTTTATCCATATTGATTGCGATCTCTATTCATCGACAGTCGATATCCTCGAAAATTTACGCGATCGTTTACAAAAAGGCACCATCATTTTATTTGACGAATATCTCAATTATCCCGGCTGGGAACATCATGAATTTAAAGCCTGGCAAGAATTTGTTGATAAATATGCTATCCAATATGATTATATCGGTTTTGCAAGGCAACAAACAGCCATACGAATTCTTGATAGCAAATCGCTCGCCTTTAACTAAGGATCATTCATGACTAAACAAGACGAGTATGGAAAAAAATTTTGGGATAGCGCGGTAACATTAAGTCAGACAGCGAAAGCTTTCCATTCTGTCACTGCCATCACTTCTCCTTATGAAAACAACACCCTCGACCTAACGTTGTTTGTATCTTGTTATAACGAAGAAAAATTTATTATTGATACTCTACAAGTCATCGTTGAAGCCATGCAAACGATTGGTAAAAGCTATGAAATTATCATTATTGATGACTGCTCAAAAGATCGCTCCATCGAATTAATTCAAACGTTTATTGAATCCCATCCACATATTCCTATCGTGTTACGTGCTAACAAGAAAAATAAAGGCTTAGCACAAAACTACATTGACGCCGCTTTTATTGGTCATGGCAAATATTACCGCTTGATTTGCGGTGATAATGCTGAACCTTTGGAAACATTGGTCGATGTATTAAGTAAAATGGGAGAGGCAGATATCATTGCCCCTTATTACGTGGAAGCACGCGGTAAAAATTTATCGCGCTTATTAATTTCAAGTTTGTACACGCGTTTAATCAATTTAATCAGTGGCAATCGTATCCATTACTATAACGGTTTACAAGTTCACTTACGTTACAATATTATGCGTTGGCATCCAAACACACGTGGTTTTGGTTTTCAAGCAGCACTCTTATGTACATTGCTTGACCTTGGTTTCACTTGCAAACAAATTCCTTGCATCACCGTAGAACGCCGCGGTGGGCGTGGCAATGCAATTACTTGGAAAAACTTGCGTTCAGTAATGCACACTATGCTTGCGATATTTATTCGTCGCATGGCACCTTGGGTATAACATTCATTTTATAGGGATATTGTTTTATGAAAATTACAAACATTAAGCATTACATCAAAAAATTTTTATTTAAAGACCATGTAGCAAAAGAAATTTGCGAAACGATGACAGCTCAATCACAAGCGTTGCAGCTTAAATTGGATCAATTGATTACTAAAGTAAATCATCTTGCCCTTTCAAATACTGATCCCTTAGCAGCTTCTTTGCATGGAAATTTGCAAACAAAAGCAGACGAACAAAGTGTGCTTTCCCAGAAACCACTTATGTTTGCACCAAAAACTTATAACACCAATCATCCTGATTATGATGCAGGACTCGTGCGAAATTTTCCTGGCAAAATTTTCAATCTGAAAAAAAGCAATGAGAACACTTTATTTGGTGAATTTAGAAAACTTATGCAGAAGGACGAAATTCCCGCCGCATCTTGGGATTTCATTTTAGAAAAGACCTTAGAAGAAGTCCGAAGTATACCGCATGCGAATCAAGTTTTTGAGCGCAAAGCCTATGTGGAAAGTTATTTAAAAGAATTAGAAGCCAACTATGGCGCCTACTACCTACCAGGTTGGGTTAACCTTGAAGATGCCTTATTTTTATATTGGATTGTTAGGAAACTCAACCCTAAAACCATTGTGCAAACCGGGGTTTGTAATGGTTTATCGAGCGCTTTTATGGTATTGGCTTTGGTTAAAAATGGCTCAGAACAAAGCATGCTGCATGTGGTTGATATGCCTCCTGTTTTTGACTCTTCCGACCCTAGCTGGAAAGTCAAAGGCGAAGTTCATGGGGTAGTTATCCCAGAAGGTAAAACATCGGGGTGGTTAGTACCAGATGCCTATCAACGTCATTTTTCTGTTTTAAATGGGGATGCTAAGGTATTGTTACCTTCCCTTTTAGAAAAAGTGGGCCCCATTGATATGTTCTATCATGATTCCGATCACAGCTATGATCATATGTTTTTTGAATTTACAGAATCAAAAAAATATCTTAATAAACAAGGAGTTATTGTTTCAGACGATATTTCTTGGAATGCCTCACTGTGGGATTTTGCGGATCAATATAACGCAACTGCCTATAATTACCGGGGCTCAATGGGAATTGCTTTCTTTTAATACAAAGAGAGTTTCCCAATATCTTCAAAAGCTTGCTTTATCCTTAAAGGCTTATAACGACTAAAGGTGGTGTTTTTTCTGTTTTTTGTTGATATAATCCAGATTGTATACAAAATACAATCATAATTATCCTTTGTGTACATAAATTAATTAAATAGATTAGGCGCGTGTTGGAAGTTCTAAGCCAACACGCTTTATATGCTTTATTATTTTAAATATTCCACATAAACACATAAATCAAACGCTTGGGGATAGGCAATGTCACAAAACAGAACACCTAAAAATACATCTCATGTCACACAAGAAAATCCTGTGAAAAAAGTTTTGATTGTAGATGACAATCTCATGCAACGTGTTTCTCTTACAAGAATTCTACGAAAGCTTCTACCAGATTACAAATTTGTTGAAGCAGTGAATGGTCAACAAGCTGTCGAACTCTATAAAGAACATGAAGGCCAGTTCGAGTTTATGATTATGGATGGTGAAATGCCAGTATTATATGGGTGGGAGGCCATGCAGCAAATCAAAGATTGGCATATTAAAACTTATGGTCTCCACGCTAAACGACCTCTTTATATTTCCTATTCCACCGAAGAAAAATATCAACCCAAAGATGGGGATGGCATTATCACCCACGTATTTCCTTTCCCTGCTGCTGATATTGGTTTAAAAAAACCAACCACTGCGCTTGAGCTAACTACCTTTCTTTTTACAAAGGGTTTTATTGATGCAGAGCCATTAGAATCAGCCATTGCAGCACAAAAAGATTATAAGAAAAAAGAAAATATTTCCCCAAAAACAAAATCAAAAGAAGAAATAGCTCCCGAAACCACAAAGAAATTAAAAGCAGACTCATCTGGCGACAAAAACCCAGCTATTTCTGATTTAGATTCGGGCGCAGATCGCTGTCACATCCTTCTAACGACCCCCCCTAATACCATAGATCCACGCGGCCTCTCTCCTCTTGAGTTAGAAAAACTAGAAGAAGAAAAATCAAATGAAGCTAAGGCAGCCTCTGCCTCTATTCCTGGTATGGAGGAGTTAGAAAAACGTCTTGATAGATCTCCTTCAAGATCTCCTTCAATTAATCTGTCTAAACGCAGTGAACTTTTTCGCTCTATGGATGACGAACAATTCATTAAGCGATCATCCTCAAGTGAAGATGAAGGGCATGCTCCTCTCTCACCCAACAATTCACCTGACATGACTAACAAAGATATCGTTCGCTCGTCCTCAAGTGGGGAGGAAGAGGGCATTGTTGCTTCTTCTCCTGTTCCCGTGGAAAAATTACCTCTGAAAAAATCCACTAATGAAGTGCAGCGTGAGAAAAAACACTATGCTAAATTCTTTAGATTTAATGGAGAAATCAAAGAAATGGATAAGAACGTAGCAAAAATAGCAAAACATAACCACCGAAAAAGTCTAGGTAGCATAAAGTTAGAGAGCGAAAAGAAAACAGACACTCCACCTATTACGCTCAAACCAACTCTTAGGCCTACCTAACCATAACCGATGCGTTTCCTTGCCTGAAGATACATGTCTTCAGACAAGAAAGTATTATCAAGCCGGTTGTGGTATCGCCAAAGAAGCTGCAGCCAGGTTTGATGCCGCAATTTGATTTAATTTTAAAATATCTTCAATCATCGCAATATCACTCGCATCGCGGATAGCTAAATCTTCCAATGCCGCATGTAGAGACTTTTTAGCTTGTAAAACTTTCTGATAAATGATTTGGCGTTTTGCAGCGGAGCGCGGCAGCATAAAAATACTAAAAAGAACCATTCCTTCCACCGTTTCAATCGAATTCACCACTTCATCCAACATCATATAACATCCCGGCATGGCATATTCAGTTGCACTCAATAAATAAGTGAGTTGATGTTTTTGACAATAATGACGAATAATCATGTTTTGCACATATTGAGGAAACTCACCACACTGGTAACGCCGACTACCGATGTAACCTCGATAACCAATAATATTATTCTTCTTCATAAAATCCCTCCGGCAAACGATAATCTAAACCTAATCGTGTTAAAGGCCGCACAATAATAGGTTCAAAAAATTCACCCAATGTTTTACCTTGATAAGGCGACAGAATACTTTTAAAACGACAATTCATTGACCATCGTGTCTCATTAACGCGATTAATACGATTGCCATGCATGACGTTTTGGGAGAACATCAAAACGCTACCATAAGGCACATTTAAAAAAGTAAGGTCTTTTTCAATGTGTTGATACAAATCTTCACTGCTTTTGTTTTTAAACTGAGCAAACCCTGATTGCACTGTTTCATCCACAGTAGCATCGGTGATATACATAGATTTAGTCTCATAACAATCCACTAAAGGAATCCATAATACCAACTCATAAGGTGAATCACCGGACCAAACATCCGCATGCACTGGCAATAACGAACTATCATCGTTAGGAAATTGAATACTAAGATTGACACGACGCTGCATGGCTAATTCATTGCCTACCAATGTCATTAGCATTTGACGTGCCACATTGAAATAATGTCGGCGAAAGAGCGGCTCTTTATTCATCGTAGCAATCACTTTTAAACGCACATCATTTAATTCATGCGGCGCCACTAACTGATGGAAGTGATTCAGAAAATCACCGATATCTGCATTAGCAGCCAATGGCTCACCGATGGCATGTGCGGCTGCCTGAGCCACAATGTTACGAATCGATTCCAACGCCGATTTATCTTCTGCAGGCACAATCAGGTATTTATTGTTTAAAAATTGCTGAACAGATTCTTTTTCATGAGCAGGGTAAAAATCGTATGACATGGGTACTTTATCCTTGTAGCAGAGGGGCAACGGGCTTTATTAAACGCTCAACTGAATCGGTTTTATAATAATGCTGCATAATGTATTTTGCAAACGCCATGGAGCTGGTAAATGCAGGTGAAATTGCATTTAAAATATGTAAAGTATGCTGCTCTTTAATGACAAGAAAATCCATCATTAATTTTTTATCACGCACATTAATTAATTGCGGACGGATACCTACTTTTGTTGCAGGTGTTAACCATTCAGGATTTAATTGTTTCACTAAACGTTTTGCATCACGATAAAAATAACGACCCCAATATTTTTTAGGTTCTTCATAGGCCACTTGTCGAAATTCAGCATTGGTACAATACAATTTCAATTCTTGCCAAAGTATTTTTAATATTTCTTTATCTATACCTTGGAGCAAACCGTAATTTTCTCTACCCAATGCGGGGATAGCCGTAGGGCCCACATACACATCACCATCGCTATTTTTAGTAAAATGTACGCCTAAAAAAGGATTACCTAAATGGGGCACCGGATAAATATTTCCGTTCACTAAATGCGCTTGTTCGGGGATTAATTTTTGATAGATACCTTTGAATGGGATTAAATAATAAGACTTCCCTGCGCCAAACGGACGAGCTACTTTATCTGCATAAGCACCGGCTGCATTAATAAATTGTTTAAATTGAATAAATCCCGCTGAAGTTTTCGCCATAAAATCATGCTGCAAACCTTGAAAAGCAGCATTAAATAAAATGGTCACTCGTTTTGAAGCGACAAGATCGCGGTGTAATTGATTCAAAATTGCTTTGTTATCAACAATGGCTGTGTAGTGGGAATATAATGCGGTTTGTAATGTTTTAGCATTGGGCTCAAGCTGTGTTAATTGCTGTTCATCGATCAATTCTACTTTTGCGCCATTTAATTGCGCACGTTCATATAAGTTTTTCAGCGTCGGCAATTCTGCTTCCGTACGCGCAACAATCACTTTTCCAGTTTTAATTAAAGGTAATTTTTTTTCTATGCAATAATCTTGTAATAATAAATTCCCTTTTAAACAAAGCTGTGCTTTTAATGTTTGCGGGGGATAATAAATTCCCGCATGTAATACGCCACTATTACGGCCTGAGGCATGACAGCCTAAACTCGATTCTTTTTCAATAATACAAATATTTTCTGCGCCATTTGCTACTAATTCCCTTGCCAACGTCAATCCTACGATGCCAGCACCTACAATCAAGTACTCACTTTGATACACGCCTTCTTCCTTTTAATCCTTGAAATCACCGGCTGATGATAGCAAAAAAAGGTATATCAGCGCGAGTGCTTGCTTATTCCTCCAGCGAAGCGAGTGTAGCCCGAATGAAATGCTTTTTATTTCATCCGGGGTCATATTCATGCTACCTCCACGCTGCAATCGCGGCACCATGCGGAAACATAGCTTGCGTAGCCGCTACTACCGGTGCTGAATGAATTACCTCTACCAATTGCGCAACTAACGGATTTGCTTTATCCGCTTCCCGCACGGCAATCACATTCGCATACAGCGAATCGGCACCTTCTTTGATAACAGCTTGTTCTATGGTAAGCCCCGCCGGCGCAATAAAATCATTGGTTAATGCCACCAAATCTGCATCATTCATCACTCGCGGCAATTGTGCCGCATCCATTAGTTTGAATTGCAAATGTTTTGGATTAGCAACAATATCCTTTAACGAAGCCAACGCACCAGCCCCTGATTTTAAAGAAATCAAACCTACTTTTTGCAGCAATAATAATGACCTGGCTTCATTGCTTGGATCATTCGGAAGAGCAATCAGCGCATTTGCACCTATCTCTGTCACCTGTTTTATCCGTCGCGAATAAAAACCTAGGGGATAAACAAATGTCTTTGCAATAGGGATTAATTTGGCATGCGTTGATTTAAGTTGCGCCTCTAAATATGGCACGTGCTGGAAAATGTTGGCATCAATATTGCCATTCGCAAGCGCAGTGTTAGGCAACACATAATCATTAAACGTCACGATTTCTATTTTTAAACCATATTGCTTGGCTGCAGTTTTTTGGGCAACTTTCATTACTTCTTCAGGCCACCCTGCTGTTACTCCCACGCGCAGAGAAGGTTCCGGATTTTTCAATAAGGGATACCCTTGGCTAAAAGCACACAACACACTCAGTACCACACCACCAACTAGCGCTGAGTTAAACCGGCGCTGCTTTGCTAAGTAATCTCCCCACCACTGAATTAATTGCACCAATACAATTAAAATAATGACGGTTTCAAGTGTCACCCAGACATCAAAACGCTGATAACCGTAATTAATAGCAAGCTCACCCAAACCCCCACCACCGACTGCACCTGCCATGGTGGAATAGCCAATGAGTGCCACTATCGTTAGCGTAATGCCGCGAATTAAAGACGGTAAACTTTCTGGAATGAGTACTTTCGTTACTAATTGGAATGTTGTTGCACCCAGCGAATGCGCTGTTTCAATCAACCCATAGGGCACTTCTGAAAAAGCGCTTTCACAGACCCTGGCAAAAAAGGGCACCGCCGCCAACGCAAGTGGCACAATCGCCGCATTGCTGCCAATGGTTGTCCCCACCAATAAACGTGTCAAAGGCAAAATACTAATCATTAAAATAACAAATGGCACTGAACGCGTGATATTCACTATTAAATTTAAACTGTGATGCAATGTTTTATTGTGTAACGCTTGACGAGGCCCCGTTAAAAATAAAATAAGCCCCACCAAAGAACCTGCTATCACACTGAAGGTGCTTGCAATAAAAACGATATAGATAGTTTCCCACGATGCTTTCGCTAATAATAACCATTCAATATTATGCATAAAGCACCTCTGCTTTAATTGATGTGGTACCAAGGTATTGCAATGCTTGAGCAATCGCTGCTTTTTCGCCCGTTAACTGACAAATGGTCGAACCTACTGTTGTCTCTTGAATTTTTTCGATCAACGCTTGGCGAATATTCACCGTCACATCAAATTTTTTCACTAGTGATGAAATCAATGGCTCTTCACTGTCTTTCCCAATAAAAGTCAGTTTCAATACTAACGAATTAGCATCCCGCTTCCCTGGCACATAAGCACCGTGTGATTGTTCAAGCAATTGCTTCGTCACGGGATGTGTTGGATTTGAAAAGATAGTGACCGTTGTGTTTTGTTCGACAAGTTGACCTTGATGGATAATGCCCACTCGATCACAAATTTGTTTGACCACATCCAATTCATGAGTGATTAAAAGAATCGTAAGTCCCCAGTCCTTATTAATTGCCTTCAATAAACTTAAGATCGATTGGGTCGATTCAATATCCAATGCCGACGTTGCTTCATCACACAATAACACATGGGGATCAGATGCAAGTGCACGTGCAATCCCCACACGTTGTTTTTGCCCACCACTCAATTGATTAGGAAAGTGCTGCCTTTTATCACTTAAGCCGACTAATTCTAATAAGGTCGTCACCTTTTTTTGTATGTGCGTTTCCGGCATACCTAAAATTTCTAAAGGCAACGCAATATTTTCAAACACGGTTCGCGACGTTAATAAATTGAAATGCTGAAAAATAACACCAATTTTATGCCGTTCTTGTCGCAATCTCGCCACAGACAGATCAGTAAGGTCCACGCCATTCACCATGACATGTCCTGAAGAAGGCCTTTCTAACAAATTCACACAACGCAGCAAGGTACTTTTTCCAGCGCCGCTTTTACCCAATACACCAAAAATTTCGCCTTTATTAATTGTTAAATTAATATTATCAAGCGCTTGAAATTTTTCTTGATTAACAAAATAAATCTTATTTAATTGACGTAAAGTGATCATCGCTAAGTCTTACCCTTTCCAAATTCCACAGGAAATAACATCGTTTTCTTGGAGTTTTGGCGAGATAAGTTAAGGAGAGCGAACATCCCATTGGAGCGGTGGGTATATCACACGCTTTAGCTAAATTTATATCGCGCCTGCAAGCTGTAGCTCAAATCAGCGCCAAAAACAAGGCCATCATCTTATCAAGTTAACTGGATCGTGTCTAGACAGGGTTAAAAAAAGGGTGCTCAAAAGCACCCTTTTTTGCATATTTTTAGACTTATTCGATAGTCAATTGATCTTCAATTGCTTTCAAACCATCAGCATTCATTTTTTTGAAGCCTTTAACATTGGCTAAATCTTCAATGGATTTGAAGTTGCCATGTTTCTTTCTGTAAGCAACGATAGCGCGTGCTTTAGCAGCATTAATCCCTTTGGCTTTCATTAATTCTTTAGCAGAAGCGGTGTTGAGATTAATTTTAGCTTCAGTTGATTGCGTTGTATCAGTTGCTTCAGTGGTTGTGGTAGCAGCTGGTGTGCTATCCATTGCTGGCGCAACAGCAGCACTATCATCAGCAAACACAGGTGAAGCAATTGCAATCGCAGCAACAGCTGCAAGCACGGTACGATAAAAGGACATTGATGTTCTCCTTAAAAAAGGTTTAATTTTATCCAAACAATTTTTATTAATTACAGCATAACTAACACCGCAACACACTAAATCAGCGCGTTTGGAATGTCTAGAGTTGTTATTGGATTTCAGCCCCTGAAGAAAGGTGCTTTGGAAGTGGCTTGACATCCACACTGTAAAAGCGGCATTTTAGCACCACGCAAAATAAAGTATATACAGATGTATGAATATTTTTGTTACACTTTTACATTGAACCAGCCAGCCCTTAATTAAATAGGAATAGATAACACATGCGCGGGACTTCAACCTTTTTAAAATTGCAAATCTTCGTTCTTTTGACTGCTTTTAGCTCTTCAGTCGTTTTTGCTAACCCCATCATCCCTATTCCCACGCAGCCGCAACAAATTACCATCACACCAAGCGCCCCTAATTTAGATGCAAGTGCTTACATTTTAATGGATGGAACAAGCGGCAAAATATTGGCAGAAAAGAACTCGGATAACCGCCTACCTCCCGCCAGCTTAACCAAACTAATGTCTTTGTATATTATTTCCACTGCCATTAAAACTGGCCAAGTTCACATGACTGATAAGGTCAGGATTAGTACCAAAGCCTGGAAAACAGAAGGCTCGCGCATGTTTGTCAAAGCCAATGACGAAGTCCCTTTAAAAGATTTATTGCAAGGCATTATTGTGGCTTCGGGTAACGATGCAACCGTGGCATTGGCCGAATACGTTGCAGGTAGCGAAGAAACCTTTACTGCCATGATGAATGAACAAGCCAAATTGCTGGGGATGAATAATAGTCACTTTATGGATAGCACGGGCTTACCTAATAAAGATCATTACTCAACCGCTCACGATTTAGCCATTTTGACTCAGGCTTACATTAAGGCATTCCCAGAAGATTACAGCTATTATTCTGAAAAATGGTTCACCTATAATGGGATTCGTCAACCCAACCGAAATCGGCTTTTGTGGCGCTACCAATATGCCGATGGTTTAAAAACGGGTCACACCGATGAAGCTGGTTTTTGTTTGGTGGGATCAGCGAAAAAAGATGGCATGCGTTTGATCAGCGTGGTGATGGGTGAACCTAACGATTCGACCCGCACCGAAGATTCTATTCGTTTGATGACCTACGGCTTCCGTTTCTTTGAAACGCACAAGCTTTACTCTGCAACCACCCCCTTAACCCAAGTACGTGTTTGGAAAGGAGAAAAAGGCGAAATTCCATTAGGGGTTCTTGAGGATATGTATGTGACGGTACCCACCGGTCAATATAAGCGCTTACAAGCTGTATTAAATATGGACAACTCTTTGAAAGCGCCGGTGGTTAAAGGTCAAGTGTGTGGCACGATTAATATTGTCCTTAACAACCAAGTCATTGCCTCTAAACCTTTAATCGCTTTAGATGGTAGCCCGCAAGGCAGTCTTTTACGTAGAGCAGCAGATTCGGTAAAATACAACCTGCGTAAAATTTTTTCTCGCACTGACGAAAAGGTAAATACTGGCTAAATGACTCCGGAAAATAAAGAATCACTGTTTAAGTTTCCATGCGATTTCACCATTAAGGTATTTGGCATGGCCAATGATGAATTTGAGGCCGCCGTGTTTGGCATCGTGCACAAACACGCGCCGAATGTATCTGACCGTGTCATCCAATCCAATAACAGTGAGAATGGTAAATACCGAGCACTAAGCATTACCATTCACGCTGAATCCAAAGAACAACTGGATCGTATTTATCAAGACCTCAGCGCCTCACCCTTCGTTTTAATGGCGTTATGAAACCCACTACTTGCATTATCCGTTGGCTCGGCTATCAAGATTATCTTTCTTGCTGGCAAGCCATGCAGCAATTCACCAATCAACGGGATGACAATAGTTTTGACGAAATTTGGCTGGTGGAACATCCGTCGGTGTTTACTCAAGGCCAAAATGGTAAACCCGAACACGTCTTAAATCCTGGCTCTATTCCGATCATTAAAACTGATCGCGGTGGTCAAGTAACGTACCACGGCCCCGGACAGTTGGTGATGTACGTGTTAATTGATCTTAGGCGTCAGCAAATAACCGTTCGTGATTTAGTCAGTCATTTAGAGCAATGCGTTATCGATTTTTTAAGCGGCCTTGGCATCACGGCTAAAGCCAAATGCGAGGCTCCGGGTGTATATGTGGATGGAAAAAAAATATGCTCGATCGGCTTACGGATCCGTCGTGGATGCTCTTTTCATGGTCTTGCATTCAACATCACGACCGATTTAACGCCTTTTGAACGTATTCATCCTTGCGGTTATACTGACCTTAAAATGATCAGTCTTGCTGATCTTCTTGCTACTGAGACTGCACCTCTTTCTGTCATTGGCCGTCAACTAACGAATTATTTAATGAAGAATTTGCGTTATACTAATGAACATTTTATTGATACCCAGTTGGAACCTTTAGATGGACACGAAATCAAATCCTGATAAGTTAAAACAACGCGGCGCTGAAAAACTGGCACGCATTCCAGTAAAAATTGAAGCCACCGAAAATCCACTGCGCAAACCTGACTGGATTCGCATTCGTGTACCTGCTTCTTCTGCGGTAAACGATTTAAAGAAATTATTACGTGAAAATAAATTGGTGACGGTTTGCGAAGAAGCAGCCTGTCCTAACTTACCAGAATGCTTCACACATGGGACCGCCACTTTTATGATCATGGGTGACAAGTGCACGCGACGTTGCAGCTTTTGTGACGTAGCGCATGGTCGACCCGATCCCTTAGATCCCAACGAACCCATTCATCTGGCTGAAACCATTGCGAAGATGAAATTACGCTATGTGGTCGTTACTTCAGTTGATCGCGATGATTTAAAAGATGGAGGTGCTGGTCATTTCGTGGCTTGTATTGAACAAATTCGCGAAAAAAATCCTTCCATTAAAATTGAAATTTTAGTGCCTGATTACCGCGGACGTGCTGAGTTAGCATTAGAAATTACAGGTAAAGCATTGCCTGATGTTTTTAATCACAACATTGAAACCGTGCCGCGTCTTTACAAGCAGGCAAGACCAGGCTCGGACTATGCGCATTCATTGCGTTTGTTACAAGCATTTAAAAAACAGTATCCGCACATTCCTACTAAATCTGGCATCATGTTGGGTCTCGGCGAAACTAATAGTGAAATTGAACAAACCTTACGGGATTTGCGGGAGCATGATGTGGACATGGTCACGCTGGGGCAATATCTGCAACCCAGTAAATTTCATATGCCCGTAGCGCGATTTGTCACTCCCGATGAATTCAAGCGTTTCGCTGAATTTGCAAAAGAACTTGGCTTTAGTAACGTTGCCAGCGGTCCGCTTGTTCGATCTTCTTATCATGCAGATAAACAAGCAGCCGGCGAAGAGGTCAATTAATGTCGGACATTGTTGGTCCTTTATTAGAAAGTTTAAATGCGCATCCTGAACTTGCCGGATTGGTGACATTCTTTATCTCAGCAGCAGAATCCGTAGCCATCATTGGCACCATTGTTCCAGGGTCTATTACCATGACTGCCATTGGCGCATTAGCCGGTGCAGGCATTATTCCTTTATGGGGTACTTTATTGTGGGCTATTTTAGGCGCGATTGTCGGGGACGGCATTAGCTACTGGATCGGCTATCACTTTAAAGATCGCTTACCTCACCTGTGGCCTTTTCGCAAACATCCGAATTTACTAAAAACCGGCGAATTATTTTTCTTAAAATACGGCAGTATGAGTGTATTCATTGGTCGCTTCGTGGGTCCTGTGCGTGCTTTAGTGCCCCTAGTAGCCGGAATGCTAGGGATGCGTCCCATCAAATTTCTCATTGCCAATATTGCTTCTGCTATCGGATGGGCGCCTGCTTATATGCTTCCAGGAATTTTATTAGGCGCTGTTGCTTTAGAACTTCCACCTGATATCGCTATTCATGTGGCGATGGTTTTTCTATTTATTGTTTTACTCATCCTGCTTTGTTTATGGTTTATTTATAAGTTATTTCAATTGATACAAAATCAAACCGACCAACTTAAAAACTGGATTTGGAATAAACTCAAACACTCTCGTTATTTTTCCACTGCCACTGTGTTTTTAGGTCATTACGATGCCAAAAAAACACACGGTCAATTGCGCCTCGCTTTATATTTTATTTTGATCAGCTTGTTATTTTTAGGGCTTGTCTGTTATGTGAAAGCCAAAGGAGCTGCGAATATAGCAGTGAATGACGCTCTTTTTCATCTCTTTAGAGGCATACGCACCGAAACTATCGACACGTGGATGCTCAATATTACTTTGCTCGGTCAAAAGCAAATTATCTTGCCCGCCGTTGGCGTATTTTTTATTTGTTTACTGATTTATCGACGTTATTGGACAGCCGTTCATGCGCTTGCATTGGGTATTTTAGCTGGCGGTGCTGTGTTGATTACTAAGCACATCATTAAATCACCGCGTCCGTGGGGTATTTTGCAAAATCCAGATACTTATTCCATGCCCAGTGGCCACACCACTTTAGCCACCACTGTCTTTATGGGACTCGCTCTGCTGATAGCGATGGCATTCACACCACGTCGTCGTTGGCCGCTTTATTCAGTCGCTGTGCTAATTTCATTAGCCGTCGGCATTTCACGGCTCTATTTAGGCGCGCACTGGTTTACCGATGTCTTAGCCAGTTGGTTATTAAGTGCAACGCTGCTCATCATTATCATTATTTCGTTTCGTCATCGGCCTGAAAAATACATCAATCCTCTTATTATTTTTTGCATTAGCTTGCTTGTCTTAACCGCAACATACAGTGTGTACCATTATCGGTATTTCACCCAAACACAAATCGCTTATACAGAGCTTAATTGGCCCACTTTATCCATTAGCATGAAAAATTGGTGGGAAAAAGACGATCTTATTCCTAGTTTCCGCTCTAGCTTGTTTGGTTTTCATTCGCAATACATCAACATTGAATGGGTAGGTAATTTAGATAAAATCCGCGGCTCCTTGCAAAAAGAAGGGTGGTCTAAACCACCCGTCAGGAATTGGATTAGTACGATTCACCGCTTAGCGGATGTTAGTAGCTCGGAATATTTGCCGATGGTATCTCCGCAATACCTCGATAAAAAACCGGCGTTAATATTAACTCGCTACATTGAAGATGTGCATCAGCAGAAAAAATTGCTGGTTATTCGTTTATGGGATGCTAATCGCTTCATTAGTGATAGCCATTCTAATTTATGGGTCGGTATCGTGGCCATTGTTCCACGCTCTTATAGTTGGCTATTCTTAAATCATGCCCAAAAAGATGTTTATCTTGATCCAGCGTTAATTTTTCCTAATAAAACAGGAAGCGGTGATTGGCAATGGAAAACTATCACGGTCAATCATGGTACGAAGAAACTGATTGCACATAAAATCATTCTTATTCGCGAAAGTAAATTTGTTCACAAGAAAAAATAGGGCCTATTATGCTTGATATCTTACTTCAGCTTGTTTTATTCGGTGCAAAAACAGTAATTATTTTTATATTGATCGCTGCTATCTTAATTCTTTTTTTTGTACTTGCCAGCAAAGGAAAAGGCAGCAAAGATAAATTAAGCATCAAACATCTTAATAAAAAATATTCTGATCATGCCAATGAAGTGCACGCTGAAATATTGACTAAAAAAGAATTCAAATCATTAACGAAAAGAAAGCTCGCCGATGAAAAGCATAAGTCTCAAGAAACAAAGCCAACATTTTTTCTCTTAAATTTCCTTGGTGATATGAAAGCATCGGGTGTGACTCGTTTAAGCCAAGAAATTTCTACCGTGCTTAGCGTGATCAAGCCTGGAGATGAAGTGATTGTGCGCATTGAAAGTGCTGGTGGTTTTGTCCATGGTTATGGTTTAGCTGCGGCTGAATTAATGCGATTACGTCAAAGACAAATTCCTTTAACAATTACTGTCGATAAAATTGCCGCCAGTGGCGGTTACCTGATGGCTTGTGTCGGTAATAAAATTTTAGCTGCGCCTTTTTCTATTATTGGTTCGATCGGCGTACTCGTGCAAATGCCCAATTTCAATCGAGTATTAAAAGAAAATCAGGTGGATTTTATTCAATTAACAGCAGGTGAATACAAACGCACAGTCACCATGTTTGGAGAAAACACAGAAGCTGGCAAAGAAAAATTGAAACAAGAAATTGAAGCCGTGCACCAACTATTCAAAAATTTAATCAAAGAAAATCGCCCACAAGTAGACGTTCAAAAAGTAGCTACGGGTGAACATTGGATGGGCCAGCAAGCATTAACTTTAAACTTAGTCGATGAAATTAAAACCAGTGAAGATTATTTATTTGAACGCTGTGAACACGCCAATATCTATGAAATTTGTTATGAGACTAAAAAATCCTTTCTCAATAAACTTACTGCTACTAGCCACTTATTGCAGGAAAAAGCCATGAAATGGTTCAGTACAAATTATTATCAGTAATGCTATTCATTTTGAGCACCGGTAAGCTTGTCATGCCAGCACGTTTTTAGCTGGCGTCCATGCATTAGTGGATTGCTTCGTCGCCCTGCGGGCTCCTCGCAATGACGTCATCGCGATCGAGTAACTATTTCGTCATTGCGAGGAGCCCGCAGGGCGACGAAGCAATCCACCTTCAAATTCTCTTAGATGCCAACTTCCGCTGGCATGAGACCTTTGCAACGCGGCAGGATCTGCGTGTCAAGTTTACAAAATAACATTAGAAAGAAGTAATAAAGAATAAATAGTGTCTAAAAAATTAAGCAACGATGCCCTATTACTAATAAAAACAATAAGATACTTTCTCGCTCTAACATTGGCTAGGGTTGCTCCTAATACTGACTTTTCCCCGTTAGTGCTAAATTAACCAAGTACCATATAAAAAATACAAAGAGGAGATGGAAATGCGTACTCAAAAAACACGCGCTACATTAACGACGGGTAAAGTATGGACAGCTCAACATCGCAAAACGATTCGAGCATTGACCAAAAGCAGCACTCCCGCTCGTGTCACTGCAACTCGTTTACAAAGCTTACTCTCTACATTCCGTACTCGAGCAAAAAAATTGGCAAAAGCAAACGGTAAAAAAAGACACTAAAAAATAATAAAGAATGATTTCCCGGACGAAATCATCAATAACTATAATAAAGTCTGAACCGTTTTGTTTTGCCGCTCCTCATCAGTGAAGTGAATCTTGATTGATGAGGAAGAATTCCTTAAAGCTGCTCACTTTACTCTCCCATAAAGTGAGCAGCTTTTTATGGTTACGCGTCACTGATTGATCAAGGTGTCACGTTCGCTTCATTGAAGCTTTGAGGAAGCATTTTTTCCATGCCATTTTCTAATAAAATTTTCATTACGATGGATTTATACTGTTCTCTTCTTACAAGAATATGTAAATTAAGTATTCTTCGAAAAAGATTAGCCGAAGGCATTTGACGACCTGCTGCTACATCAATAATTACATCAGGATGCGAATAAGCATACGTCGCAATTCCTTCAATGGTATAGTCTTCTGTCGCAAGAATATCATTTATTAAAAACCTTGTTATTTCCAGTTCGAACATATCAAACTCCATATGATGATGATTTTTTTCTTTTAGACTAAATAAAATATTATTTTTTCGTTTTAAAACTTCTCGCAGATATTCGTGTACCTGTATTAACAAATAAAGATCTAATTTGACACGCTCTTCCTTTGTCATTCGGGATACTTGAAGATTAAACAATTCATAGAGGGGGGATAAAGATGCCATAGTCACTCCTTCTTAATAAATTCTTATTATTTCCTTACTTGTTTTGCATTATATTATCGATGCGACCAAATATAGTCTAATAGATATTTAATGTAAAGAATAAATTTTAATTCGTCCATTTACTATCGAATTAATAGCCTCTATAATCCATCTCTCTTAAAGGCACTTACGCTATGTTCAAAAATTTAAGCGATAATTTAAATATGCTAATGGCTAAATCTAGACTTAGTTCTAGCGATTTAGCTAAACGAATCGGCATTCCAGCCACAACTATTAAACGCATTCGTAATAATGAGCAATCCAACCCAACTATTTCGACATTACTTCCCATAGCCAATTATTTCTCAATAACCATTAATGATTTATTAGACACAGAACCGCTTCAAACAAGATTAGAGACTCATTCACTCTCTAATAAAGAAAATAGGATTCCAGTATTATCATGGAATGAATGTTTGCATTATGATTTATTAAACTATTCTGAAATTAAACGGACCATTGCTACTGAGAAAAAGCTTTCATTAAAGGGATATGCACTAAAATTAGAAAATCATGATTTAACATTTTTTCCACCACACAGCTATTTAATTGTAGAACCAAAAATTGAACCTCGTTCTGGTGATTTTATTGTCATTGCAAAACTAGAAAATGGCATAGCTACTATCAAAAAATATATCGAGGATATTGACAAAATCTACTTAAAATCACTCATTGATGATTGCATTGTTACTCCGCTAGCTCAAGATCATCAGATTTTAGGAATAGTAATACAAAGCAAACAAGAATTAAAACTTCTAAACGAGAAATAAAACTAATGCTAAAAAGTTTTCTTCCCTTATTTTATTTTAGACCGACGATATGTTGGATAGATGATGATCCACTTTTTTTGGATGCTATTAAATTTAGATTTTCTAAAAACCACAATTGTCTAACATTCACTCAGCCAGAAAAAGCTATTGATTTCATAAAAACGAACTCCTCCCCTCTTGCCAACCTTATGTTTAAAAGAGAACTAACTGAAAGTGAAATATTTGGCATTCAAGACCATTATCCAATTGATGTTTTATTAGGAAATATAAAACAAATTGCTGATTTGCCTAACAAAGAAAATGAAATTGCACTATTGGTTACTGACTATAATATGCCACAAATAAATGGCCTAGAAGTTTGTAGCCAATTGAATGATACCAATATAAAAAAAATCCTTTTGACAGGCGATGCCTCTCATGAGAAAGCCGTAGAAGCCTTCAATAAGGGATTAATAAATAAGTATATTAAAAAAGATCAACATCTAAGCAGTTTATTGCAAACTTCTATAGAAGACTTAATTTATGAATTCTTCTGTTTTAAAACAGCTGATTTACTCTCAAGTATTGAAGCATCTAGGCCATCTTTATTTTCCGATGAGCATTTTATAAGGCATTTTCGTCAATGGTTACGTCAAAATGATATCATTGAATTTTATGCTCTGAGTAAACAAGGTTTTTTAGCAAAAAATAATACGGGGAAAATTTTTTACTTCGTTACGATGACGGATAAAGACAAGAATGAATTTATTAGAATGCATGATGAAAGTTTTATAGAAAACTCTAGTCTCATGAAAAAATTTTTGGATGGCAATATAATTCCTTTTTTTGGTATTAATAATGAGCCGTGGGAAATTGAATCGAAAGATTGGTACCAATATTTTTATTCAGCACATACTATACAAGGGAGGGAAGATTATTCTTGGGCAGTAATTCCTGGAAATTAATAGTGAAAAAAATTTTTATTTTATTATTTTTAATTCACACTTCTTGCGGATTTTCTAAAACCATTCAGGTGCCTAATATAGATATTAATATACTTTCTTGGTGGGGATATTTAGACTCCAAGTTAGTTACAGAAGTCAAACAAGAATGTGGTGTGAATGTTTCTTTCGATGAATATTACTCTAATGAAGAATTTCTACGCCGTTGGCAAAGTCAAAGCGAATACTATGATATAATTATTTTCTCTAGGACAATGTATAATATTATAAAAAATAAATTACCCAACATTCCTCAGAGCACACTTTGGAAAAAGTCTTTACTTTATCATCCCATTATTAAAAAACACTATCAAATCGCGCATTATCCACATAATGTTGCCTATTTTGTGCATTCAATTTCAGGATTTCTTTATAATCCGGAAAATATCTCTCTTTCTCCGAATGACTCAGTAGAGGATATTTTCAAAAAAGCAAAAGATAATTATGCAGTTATACTGGACGATTCTATCGAAGTTAATACCCTGGTAAAAAATTTTCATATTCAAAATAATAATCCATTAACTATTCCAACCTTTAAAAATGTTACTCAAAATGCAAATATTTACATTCTTAATAACTATAGTCGTATTTATAAAAATAAAAAATTTGCATTCTCGTTCGGATGGTCTGGAGAAGCTGTTGTTGATATACTAGAATCGAATAAACAATATCAATTTCTTATACATCCTAAATTATCTTATATATCATCCGATTTAATTGCACAAACATCGAACAACAAACAAGCCCTTTGTGTTGCAAAATTTCTAATTGGAGAAAAAGCAACTCATGAACTAACTAATAAAGATTTTTATTTTTCATCATATAAAAATTATCTTCGTCCAACCAATACTACATTCGCTAAAATATATGAAAATTTCATAAATTCATTAGCTTTATTACCTTGGACTGATTCAATCGATGAAAAATATTTCGCGAAAACTAATAGAGAATGGCAGTTAATCAAATTGTCGTTAAATAACCATATTCAAGTTAGGAAATCCAATGAAAATTTCAATTAAGGTACATACAGGAAATGAAGCAACCAACTATATTGATCTAATTTCAAACATGAGAATAAATACTTTTAAAGAATATCCCTACTTATATAAAGGTACATATGACTATGAAAAACAATACTTGCAAGGCTTTATAAAGGATGAAAAATCTACTATCGCTATAGCCATGCATAATAATAAAATTATAGGTATTTCTACAGGCTTACCCTTAGAAAGTGAATCAGATATTGTCTATGAAGTAAAAGATATTTTTTATAAAAATTATATATTAATTGAGAATTATTATTATTATGGGGAAATAATTATTCTTCCTGAATATCGCGGGCAAGGTTTAGCCAAAAAATTATATTCGGCACAAGATAGCTTGATTAAATCATGGGGATTTAAAAACACCTGTATACTAACAGTTAGAAGAGAAGAAAATCATCCTTTAAAACCAATAAATTATCCTCCTCAAGATAAAATGTGGGAGCATTTAGGGTTTATTAGAACAAACCTAACAACTCAATATAGTTGGCCAACAATTCAAATTGATAACGATGTGTGTGATTGCGTTCACACCTTAGAACTTTGGTCAAAACACTTACCTTTATAAAGGTAAATTTGGAAATTTTTACCAAATGCGAATCAACACTATTGATGCATTGAAGAAAAACATAAATATTTCTACTTTTTTGATTTTTTTAGTCATTTTCACTATTTCTATTTCCTGCATGTATCTTACTTTTAGACATGCTAGACAAGAACAAATTCTTTCCGACAATCAACAAATTGCTGCCAGCATTGATATTTACAAATCGAATTTATCGGAAAAATTAAGTATTATAGCGAGCTCCAATTTATTTATTGACTATCTTAGGTCTGGATATCTCACAAGAAATCATCTTTATTTACAATTTTTATCTCAAATAGTGTCTCTTAAAGAACCTAGTATTTCTGGAATGCAAATTCTGGATAAAGAAGGAAACCAAGTATTCACGTACGGAGAATCATCCCCTTTACAAGTAACTTTAAAATTATGTTACCTTGACCAAACTTTAGATCCTTCTATGGGAGAATGTTATTTTCTTTGGAGATTATATTTCAAAAAATCAGAATTAATTCAAGAAATTGCATTAATTGATAGAAATGTTCGATCCTGTTCGACTTGTAATTTTATTCCATTTATAAATAATACATATTTTGGTAGTTTTCCAATACAAAATAATAGCGATATTTATTTAGCATTAACAATTTATAAAAAGAATAATTATCTTTTTTATATTTATTTGTCAGTAATCATTTTTTCTTTAGTTTTATTTGGAATTTGGAGTTGGTATAGATTAAATAGTTTACTAAATTATTATATTGCTGATCCTATTCGAAAATTAACCCATCGTCTTAAAAACAACCATCCACTAAATACAACCAACTATCTAGATGAAATAGAATATTTAATTCAAGAAATTAATACATGGAAACTTCGTTCCAATAAATTATCTCTAGATAAAAATAAAAGAAAATTGGCAGATATTGCTGCGCAGTTAGCACATGATGTAAGATCACCTCTTTCCGTAATTGATATGGTTATGCAAGATATAGATAATGTTCCAGAAGAATCCAGATCATTACTTCGCAATGCAACACAACGTATTTCAGATATTGCCAATAATTTTTTAAATCAATATAAAAAACCTCAATTTTATTTAAATACATCCTTGTTGACAAATGAACACATCTTGAATTTATTAGATCGGGTAATTGCTGAAAAAAAGAGACAATTTGCCCACCTTGATATTAATATTAAATTAGTAACTGATGAAAATTCTTATGATATATTTTCTCTTATTAATAAAAGTGATTTTACTCGGGCATTGTCTAACTTAATTAATAATGCTATAGAAGCCACAACCTATCAAGGGAAACTACAAATTTTCCTACGGAAAAATAATCAAATGCTACAATTAGATATTATTGATAATGGCTGCGGCATATCATCTGAATTAGCATCCACAATTATATCTGGAAAAACAGCAACCATAGGAAAGAAAAATGGCCATGGATTAGGATTATCGCATGCTCTATTTAAAATAACAGAATGGCAAGGAGCCTTGCATATTTCATCGCCAATTACCAAAGGGACATGTATTTCAATTAAATTACCCGTGTCTTTAACAAAACCATCATGGTTCTACAGCCATGTTACCTGTGCTATAAATGAAAAAATCTGCATTTTAGACGATGAACCCTATGCCCATCAAATTTGGAAAGATAGATTACTAGAACACTCTTCAGTATTAGAAATTTATCATTGCTATACTCTAAGTGACTTCAAGCAACTCTTCGAAATGCATAAAAAAAGCAAAACTTTATATTTTATTGATTATCATTTAAAAAACTACAATGGCATAGATGATATTATCAAAATGTTTAATATAAATTCAGCCACTTTAGTCACTAATCAATATGATGATGAAACTCTCCAAAAACGATGTGACTCCCTAGGCATTAAAATTTTACCTAAAAATCTTATTCCGTATATACCTATCGTGCTGCAAAATGGCCTGTTGTCATCTTCTTATTCCTACAAACAATAGATATCTCTTTGCCGCTTGCTTCGGCAGAAATAAGAGCCGTCATTGGCTTTGTACTCAATGGGCATTGATACGACACGATAAAATCCTTTCCACAACCGTTCACTGGATCACCAAACACACTGGGATCAATCGTAAAACGGCAATTCATCTTTTCGTCGCAAATGTCTTTTACTAACATCGTTGCATTACCTTGGAATACATTATTCAGGTAAGGCTTTTTTGTTTTGAAATTAGCACAACTTTTTCCGTACGTGGCGGAAAGAATGGTTATACTGCGCGTCATATCAGGATGTTGCCAAGGAAAATTGATAGGCTTCCAAGGGTGAGAGGAACTCTCGAGCGTTTTCATGAATTTATCCAGTTGAGCTACCGATTTACTAAATTTAAACCATGGATGTTCAGGCTGGTGTAATAAATTGGTATAGAGTTGCATAAATGCAGCATCTAATGGTTTAGTATCAGGGCCATGCCAAGTCAAAAGATAAGTTTTACCATCTGTCCATTTAATAGCGAAGTATTGGCTAATCACTGCTGGATTAAATAATTTACTATACGGCATGATGTCTATTAAACGTGAATCACTTGAAATAATAAAATAATTCAACCCTTCCGCTTGTAAAATTTGTTTGGCTTGGTCCGGTGTGCCATTTAAAATTTCGTTCATGTGCGGTGACAATTTAAATGAAACATTACTTTCAATGCGACAGTTAGGCAGCATGCAATAAGAATCGACATTCGTACTCCAAATACGAGCACCCAAAGGCACATGACGATAGGCTTCAGCAACACCAGGGTGAATGCCTCCAAAAGGAAGGCCATAATATTGATTTTCATACCCTTCAGCTAAGCTATAGTGACCTAACATAAATTGCTTCGCTGAGTGAGATATTTGTTTGACTCGATATGACCAATGATCCAATGCGATTTCAGACCAATACAGAACAGTGAGTATTACTAATATCAAGGGGACTTCAATCGTTAAAATCCAACGAAATGAGTGAGTATGGTATTGTGATAACAACATTCCCCAACAACAAACACTAAAAAGCGCAAGCAATGGCACAAAAAAACTGCTAAATCGAAAATACGAAACAGATTGATCATGCCCAATAACCACAGACATGCATGCAAACGTAAATGTCATCAAAGTAATATTGATGAATAATGATATGCTCAATGCAGAGAATCTTGGTGACGATTTACGTAAACACATTTCAATAAAATAATGCAATAGAACAAATAGGCCACTGAGCGGCAATAAACCGATCACGTTAAAACGTAAATAATAGCTGAGTTGTTTAAAGCTCTCCCATCCCCAAGGTGGTATTTCATAATGATCACGAATCCATTGCATCAATACTAAATTAGGAATAACACCCCATTGATTAAGTCGTTCTAAATTAGCAAACCGCCAGGTAAAATTAAAAACTTGGTCAGTCGCTAATCCCGTTACAACATAATTAAGTAAAAATACGCTGGCTAATGCAGAGCAGGTTATTGTTCCTAAAAAAAAGTAATGCCATACATACGGATTTTTTTTAATGATTCCAATAAAGGTTTTGAGACCAAAATAACCCGCAAATAAAACCGCAACCACTTGAGAAAAGATAGCTAGACCAATCATGACAGAACTTATCATGACCAAAAGCGCCTTGCGAAAATAGACTGAAGCAGTATCGTAAAGACATAATCCCCATACCGCAATTAACAATAAAGCTGTCGATTGTTCATGCATCTTATGGAATTCACCACCACCCACATTCGTGTCTAGTGCAACCAAGTTACATAAAAGATAAATTAACGTACAGCAGAGAGGCCAAAAAGAGTGTGGTGCCATTTTGTTCGCAAGGTCGAGCACAGCGAGCGTTGCAACTGCCACACAGCCAAACGTGATGAGCTGCATGGCTTGTGGATCCATCAATAACATGCCTAAAAAAGTAAGACCTGATCCTTTGGAATAATAGTAATGATACCAAACATCATTGGGTTGTAAGCCATGCAAGCGGATCACATCGATGTAATAATAAAAATAATGTGTATAAAAATCCCCTCCTCCGCCAGGATAAAGACCACGCACCAACAATACCCAACCGAGGGCTGCCGTCACTCCTAAAAAAGTAACAAGAAATCCTAAACGATAGTTAATGGAAGTATTGAAACACACTATTTGGGTTGCTGTTTTTAATTCACTAATGAAAAATGTAAAATGTTTTGTCGAACAGCATAACACCAGCATGCAAATTGTAAACATCAGCGAAAAATAATAAAAATTGAAAATACCCAACACCAATAAAACTAACTGCCAAAAACCATAGCCCGTACCGAATCCAAGTAGAATACGTTCTGTTAAAGACAATTGTTGTTTTTTAATAGTAGGAATAATTAGCGAAAGTATTGCCTGACCGGATACGTAGACTATCCATAAAATAAAACTTAGCAATAGAATGCGTGTCACATTATACGCAAAGATCTTTTTTCCATGATCATAAAAATGCTGATTATAAATATCTATCCAGTGATACCAGCTTATTAGGATAGAAAAACCACAAACCAGGAATACTAAAGCTGCTAGCATTGCAGCTTTTTCTCTCCATGCTTGTGCTAAAACCGTTGAACCCTGAACCTGACTCATTCGCAACTTCCCTATGGCAAATTGATGGGTGCATTATGATGCTCTCTAAATGTTGATTTCAAGCTTTCGGTATTCTGGACACTAACTTTCGCTGGTATACCATTGGGTGAATTGCTTCTGTCTCCTTTCGTCCTCCTCGCAATGAGAGAAAACCAGCTGTGTATTCATCATTGCGAGGAGAACGAAGCAAGTGTAGCTCGGATGAAATGCTTTTTATTTCATCTGGGGCAAACATCAAATATACCTTCAGATAAATCTCACACAAGTAGCATTTCCATTGCTTTAACAGGTACTATAATGACTTAACCCTGGCAAAGACCTTATTTGATGGATCAAATTAAGTTATACATCGCCTTGTTTGTTATCATTGCCGCGTGTGGCATCCTTTTTCGTCACTCGACGTTACCGGGCTCTTTATTACTTGTTATTGTCGGGATGTTGTTAAGTTTTTTACCCGCTTTTCCTCCTATTGTCATTGATCCTCATATTGTCTTTAATATTTTTTTACCTTTACTGCTCTATGAAGCCAGTGCTTATTCGTCCACATGGAGGGAAATCAAACTAAATTGGCGACCCATTGCTCTCCTTTCAATAGGCCATGTCATTTTTATAACCTTCCTCGTAGCAGGCGTTATTCATTACTTAATCCCTGAATTCAATTGGCCACTTGCTATTTTGCTTGGCGCCGTCATTTCTCCTCCCGATGACGTGGCTATTTTGGCGATTGCTGAAAACATGCATATGCCGCATCGCGTGATGGCTATTTTAAAAGGTGAAGCGATGCTTAATGATGCAACAGCGCTAATCATTTACCGCTTTGCATTGATTGCTTTAATTACATCGAGTTTCTCTTTGTTTCAATCCGTCCTGGATTTTTTTATCATTATCATTTGCGAGACAGTGTATGGGGTTGTCTTAGCTAATTTTATTGGTCAAATACGGTTACGTGTACATGATGCCAATCTGCAAATGCTCATTTCTGTATTAACACCGTTCTTAGCTTATGTACCGGCAACGAGTTTTCATGGTTCTGGTGTGATTGCGACTGTTATCACTGGTTTATTTATTGGTAATTATTATTGGGAACGTTATCCTCCGGATATTCGTCTTTCAGCGCGATCAGTCTGGGAGACGCTCGGTTATTGTGTACAAAGTATTTTATTTTTATTAGTCGGACTTAATTTTAAATTTATCTTAGAAAAAAATTCAGACCTGTCTTATCATCAATTGTTTTTATACAGTGGTAGTGTAATTGCGACGGTGATTATTGGACGTTTTCTTTGGTGTTATCCAGCTAGTTATTTACCACGCTTGATTCCTTCAATACGCAAAGCTGAAGGGAAAATGCCATGGCAATACCCTTTTATTGTGTCTTGGTCAGGCATGCGTGGTGGCATTTCTCTCGCTGCTGCTTTAGCTGTGCCTACATTAGCAACAATTCATGGCATTCATCCAAAAGCTTTATTATTGTTTTTAGTATTTAGTGTCATCATTGCCACGCTTTTAATTCAAGGTCTTTCATTACCTTGGATTGTCAAAAAAACAGGTATTATTTTTTATGGAGAGCGTGAACAATTATGCGAACGATACAATGAACTGTTAGTTCGATTAGCCATGACAGCTGCCGTATTGAAGTGGCTTGCTGAATATCAAGTTGAAGTTACACAAGGTTTACTTGCTAGTGAAATCAAATTACGAATCAAAGAATACTCATTGATTGAAAAACACTTTCAAGATCGCATTTCGCATTACAACAAAACAAAAACCATCGGTGAGTGGGTAGATTTAAAAGAAAAAGTGAATTTACTCATGCAAATGTTATACATCGAGCGTGACGAATTACGAAAATTTTGGCGAGATAATAAGATTAGCTTAGAAATACGTTATAAATTAGAAAAACAAATTGATCTAAAAATGAAGCATCTAACAGATCTTACCTAAAATAGTTCTGACCTGACATCACCATCACAGGAATGCCGCTAAAAGCATGTGGCATGACAGGTCCTAGGGATAAGCTGAAATAAGCACCCAATTTTCTTGGCTATTGACGAATAAACCAGCTATCATGGCAAGATTTTAAGCAGACCATGGAAGCGCATTGCTATGTTGATTCATGAAATTTCCTCAACGAAACCGCTTAAAGACATTGTACAAACGGTTTTTACTGAGACTTTTCCTCTATCTGATGAAATAGGCTATTTACCTATTCCTAAAAATGAAAAAGAATATCATAGACAACCCCTTGTTTTGCTAACTTCATTCCTGCATTTACCGAATTATCCTCGTATTGAAAATAGAACCTTAGTAGACAAACTCACACCATCCTACCGATTGACAATGTTAGATGTTTTTAAAAACATGATTGATTGGAATGTGGCCGATGAGCGAAAAGGAAAAATGAGTACTTTGGATAAAGTATTAGCACTTCCGATGCTGATCTTTTTTACCTTACGTGCACTCGTTAAACTTCCTATTAATATTTTAAAGCTGTTCACAGAATTTTTACCTGGCTTAGCAGAAGGTGTATGTCGATGCGCTCTTCATAAAAATGCTAACAATTATTTGGCAAAACTAGGCGTTGCCGTTTTTTCTTGTTTGCACTTCATAGGTCGATCACTCACTTCACCCTTAAAAGGTTGGCTTGGCACTTATAAACAACATAAAGGCTTGGGAATGCTTAGTTTTGCTCTTTCCTGTGCGTTATGGGGATTAGTAGGGACACTTCTCGTCGGAGGACCAGCGCTATTTTCTCTTTCATCCGCTGCCTTAGGCATCCAACTGATTAAGGGAACGCTAGCTATTGGCTTTATTTCTTCAATCGGATTACCTATTTCTGCCTTGATTAAAACCAGTGACGGTGTAGTGAAACCGCTTTTAGTTGCTATTGGAAATTTATTTGACAATACGCCGCCAGAAGTTTGTAAAGAACATTCTGTTTCTTGCGAATTATCCACTCGTGTCATTTGCAGCCAATTTCACAACACAACTTCTCCCCAACTTCAACACAAGACTCCGCAACCTCCTGTCATTAAAAGTGCCGCGCCTGTTCCCTTGTCAAAATCATCCTTTTCTTTAGGATCAAAGGAACCCACATTGCAACCAACACTCTATAGAGAAGAGCCAGTTGTTTCCAAATCGTTCAGACAGCGGTAATATTTAGCATTAGAAATTCTAGACATTCTTTCTTTGTTATGTCATCTTTAGGGCCATGTTTGCACAATTCTTTTCAATCGGATTATTAGTTTTATTGTCTGCCATGCTGCCTGGTCCTGACTTTGCCTTGGTGACAAAAAATACTGTCTTGCATTCCCGTCGCGCAGGGTTTTTTACTTCACTGGGCATTTCCAGTGCATGTTTAGTGCATGTCACTTATTGCATGTTGGGGTTAGCGATTCTTATTTCCGAATCTTTATGGTTGTTCAATTTAATTAAATACCTTGGTGCTGCCTATTTAATTTATTTAGGTATTGTTTCATTACGCAGCCATACCTCCTCAAAGATCACTCTCAATACTCACAAAAAATCCGGATTGAGTAACTTTTCGGCATTCCGACAAGGATTTTTGTGTAATTTATTAAATCCCAAAGCCACTTTATTTTTTCTAGCTTTATTTACGGTGATTATTAATGTTGATAATTTAGGACCGTGGAAATTAGTTTTACCGGTTGAATTATTTCTTATCATCACTGCCTGGTTTTTCGGCTTGACGCTCGTATTATCTCACCCACGTGTTTTAAATTATTTAGGAAAAATGGAACAATATATTTCCAAAATCTTAGGTGTTTTTTTGATTGGATTTGGTTTGGTATTAACTTTTGCAAGGAAATAAGCACATGGAGTTAACCATTGCTGCGAATGATATTATTCCTGTTCGAGCCTTAAAAGATAATTACATTTGGACAATCCTAGATAGAGAACATCAACGTGCTTTTGTCGTTGATCCGGGTGACGCAAAACCTGTTATCGATACTTTAAACCAACTTCAATTTAGCTTAGGTGGTATTTTATTAACCCACCATCATGCAGATCATTCTGGCGGCATTGCTGAATTAAAAGACTATGCAGGAGACATTCCTGTCTTTGCCTCTCATTTAAGCAAAGTGAAAGGTGTCAATCATCCAGTGAAAGATGGCGATGAAATTATTATTCATCCTTTTAAATTAAAAGCAATGGCAATACCCGGCCACACATTGGATCACACGGCATACTACATTGACAAATGTTTGGTTTTTTCTGGAGATACATTATTTAGCGGCGGCTGTGGACGCATTTTTGAAGGCACACCAGAAATGATGTTTGCTTCGTTAAATAAATTACTTCGTTTAAGCGATAGCACACGATTATATTGCGGTCACGAATACACCGTTGCTAACTTACGATTTTCTCAAACCGTTGAACCCAACAATAAAGCCATTGCCACCAAAATTGCTGAAGCATTAGCCATTGAGAACAAAGGCGGCTGCACGCTACCTTCAACCTTAGGTGATCAACGGCACATCAATGCTTTTTTACGCAGCGAAGCACCCGATGTCATTACCGCCGCCGAACATCATAGCGGCAAAAAACTCTCCACCCCTCTTGAAGTATTTACAGCCATCCGCGAATGGAAAAACAATTGGTCTTGAGGCATCCCTGCCCAGTATCAGGATCCTGGAAGCAAGCAAAGCCTTACTCCTCTAGAAGCATGACAGTCGATGTATAACGCTTTAGATTTTTATAGCCTCCGTGTAGCTTGAACTTCTATTCTGGCTTCTGCTGTTACAGGGGGATCCATATCAATTGAGTGCGGCTGCATGGATGGGGATTGAGATTCAAGCGTTTTTTGAGGATGTGGACTTCCTAGCCCTTGCATGGCTTGAACAGCAGTTGCTTCATAGGCTTTTAATTCATTATTCATAACAAAAGAAGCTTGGATCGAACCAAGAAGAAAAACACAGTTACCAATCTCGCTAAGAAATGAATCAATTTCCTCATTACTGAGAACCATCCACATTTGTGGGTAGTTCTTAAAAACTAGCCCTTGCTGATTCTGAGTATCATCCAAGTAATCATTAATAAGTGCTGTGTGTGCTTTGAGAGATTTTATTAGCGAAGAAAATTTTTCTTTTAAGTCTTGTCTTAATTGCAGCTGTTTTCCTAAAGTTTCAATTTCCTTTAAAGAATATATAAAAACTATATTCTTTATAAGAAAATTAACTCTAATGCGTTTTCGTTCACTCCATTCTCTTTGGGGCGCATTAATATATTCACGTACACGGAATTGCAAATCAAGAATGGTCTTAGCATGATTGCCAGGAAGTTTATAATTGACAAAATGAGCAAATATTTCTTGCACATCGGTACAGCGCAAATAAGATTTTAATTTGACAATTTTTTCATAAAATTCTTTTTCTTCCCCATTGGAAAAATGAGTTCCATGTTTCATTTTTTTAGCAATATGCGCAGTGGTAGCGGAAAACATTTTTATATTCCTTTATAAAATGAAGTCGCATAAACCATTATGCGACTTCAGAAATTAACGAAAATTCTAAATTATCTTCTTCCCATTGGACGACGTTGTTGGTAAGAAATAGTCTTTTCATGAGGGAAAGAAGAGCCGTGATTCTTCTGTAAAAAATGATTACGTGAAGGTTTAGCTTCAGTAACTTCCTTACTGGACTTAGACTCGGAATCAGCCAATTTATTAGCAATTACTTTCTTAGGTATAAGAGTAACTGGTAGATTTTTTTCTGGCTTACCCTTACGTACCAAAGCTTCGCTGCGCGTTATTAATTGTGCGTGATTCTTTTCTATTTGATACAACTCGTTTCGTCTTGAAGATTCTTGGGCATTTTGAGCTTGAGTTAGTTTTTTTAATACAACAAATGGAGAACTCATATATTTTCCTTATTTAGTTATTAATAGTAATTACATTTTATTTTGATTTGTCGAATAAATGCTTTGCGCTTCATTCGTAGATTTCAAACTGTTATTTGCCTTACAAGACAATGATTGCATTGCTTCCTTACCCAAGCCCGAATATACAAATTGATACCAAGGTGCGCCTTTTTTTACCCACAAAGGTAAATCCTGCACCAGAGGCAAGGTGTGATCAGAATTCAAATCTTTAGACGGTACTTTTAATAATTTCTTATCCTTCGAAACACGATAGTGTTTACGTTTATTAGGCGAAGCAATTTTTTCTGCTTCATCAACCGATTTCGTTTTTTTAAAAGAAGAAATGATTAGCTGTTGATTACCTTGGATAGGTTGTTGATCATGTTGAATGGATTGATCAAGCGCTTTAAAAGAAGGTATTTGATGACTTCCTTCTTGACTAAGATCATAACGTAAGCAAGGAAGTATTGGAATTTCGCTTGGATGAATCTCAATGTTTGATCGAATGGGAAGCGGAGGAAGCAGCTTTGGCAATTTCAAAGCATTTTTTGGCACAGACGATGTATTTCGCGAATTTTCTGTTTCTTGCGATACATAATCTATATCTATTTTATCGATTTGTGTTTTAATCCCTATTAAAAGCTTATCTAATGTTTCTTCAATGTTTGATTGCTTTATACTATTAACTAAAGAAGAATCTTCCAAGCCTCTATCCGTCTCTTGCTTATTAAGTATTTCCTGTAAAGATTTCAATAGGGTATATACATAATCATTCGCTTCCAGAAATAAAAACGTCGAATCTCGCTTAAGTTCACGTAATACACTTTTTGCATGGGCTACGTAAAGAAAACGAACTTCTACACATAACATAGCAAGTGCTATCGATGCAAAATAATACCCACTTAACGCAGCATCTACTTTTGATTTAAGATTGCGCAAGTGTTCTACCCCTAAATCAGCGGCTCTACTTAAATTCCTGATATCTAGCTTGTTAAAGATTTTAAACAACGTCTGATAAGAAGAGGTTAAATTTTCTTTAAGCTCTGTAATATCAGCATAATAAGCCGATAATTTTTGTTTTTTGTATTGGACTGGTATTTTTGCAGAAAAAAACGCGTGGCTGTGCATAAAAATCTCATCGAACCTAACATATCATTTTTATAATGCGGGGGATTGTAGAAGCTTTAAATCTAAATCACAAGGAAAGTATTGATTAATTAAGATTATCTAATCTGCGTCCCCAAGGGGATTCGAACCCCTGTTACTGCCGTGAAAGGGCAATGTCCTAGGCCTCTAGACGATGGGGACGTGTTTAACGTCACTTGGAGCTAGCCGGGATCGAACCGGCGACCTCTTGCATGCCATGCAAGCGCTCTCCCAGCTGAGCTATAGCCCCAAAAAGGCATCACTGAGAGAGCAGGGATTCTAGGGAAGCGGGTACCTCTTTGTCAACAAGAAATAACAGCATTTAATCGTTTGATAGCTTGATCGCGTCCAATGAATTGAATCGTTGCATCAAGCGGCGGTGAAACAGTACCGCCCGTCATTGCTATACGAACAGGCTGCGCCAATTTACCTAATTTCAAACCATTTGCTTCAGCTGTAACCACTAATACGTCATGAATTCGCTCTTTATTCCATTCTTCTAACGCTGCCAATCCATCACGCATTTGCATCAATGCAGGCATTAATTCTGCATTAAAATGTTTTAGCATGTCCTCCGTCACTGACACAGGCAAATAAAAATAACGACTGCGATCAGCCATTTCCTTCAACGTTTTTGTACGCTCACGCTGAATTTTGATCACATCTACCAACGCAGGTCCTTGTGTTATATCGATATGTAATTGTTGCATTTGCCAAGCTAAAGGTGTCACCAAACTTTCAGGGTCTTCCGTTTTTAAATAATGTTGATTTAACCAAAGCAATTTTTCTTCGTTAAATGCAGCCGGCGATTTATTAATATCTTTAATTTCAAAATAGGCAATGAGTTCATCAATAGAAAAAATTTCTTGATCACCGTGTGACCATCCTAAACGCACCAAATAATTTAATAAGGCATGCGGTAAAATACCTTCCTCTTGATATTGCAATACACTCACGGCGCCATGACGCTTGGATAAACGCTTACCATCACTGCCTAAAATCATCGGTAAATGCGCGTATTGCGGGAGATGCGCACCCAGCGCACGCAAAATATTAATTTGCCGCGGCGTATTGTTAATATGATCGTCACCGCGAATCACATGCGTAATCTGCATATCCCAATCATCCACTACCACCGTAAAATTATAAGTGGGTGTTCCATCCGAACGACAAATAATCAAATCATCAAGCTCTTTATTAGCAAACGTCAATTTACCTCGAATCAGGTCGTCAAATTCCACCACACCATCAAGAGGATTTTTAAAACGCACCACATAATCACCACTTTGCGGCGCGGTTAAGTTCCGACAATGGCCGTCATAGCGTGGCTTTTCTTTGTTAGCCAATTGTGTTTCGCGTAATGTTTCTAAACGCTCTTTGGAACAATAACAACGGTAGGCAAGACCCGCATCCAGCAATTGCTGAATCACTTCTCGATAACGATCAAAACGTTTTGTTTGATAAAAAGGGCCTTCATCATAATTGAGATGAAGCCACTCCATGCCTTCTAAAATAGCCTGCACTGACTCCGGGGTAGAACGCTCTAAATCCGTATCCTCAATCCGCAAAATAAAGGTGCCTTTGGTTTTGCGTGCATATAACCAACAATAGAGAGCGGTGCGCGCACTTCCTATGTGCAAATAACCGGTAGGACTGGGTGCAAAACGAGTGCGAACGTTTGTCATCATTTACCCTTTTTTTCAGTGATATGGGATCGCCATTTTACTCATTTTGTATGGTTAAACAAATTGACCTTTGCAGATGACCCTCCTAGAATGGCGGCTCTCGGGCGATTAGCTCAGTGGGAGAGCACTACCTTCACACGGTAGGGGTCGGTGGTTCGAAACCACTATCGCCCAATTAAGGATGATCATGACGAATTCATTTTGGCAAACCATTGCTGCTACACCGTGGTGGGTATATTTATTTTCTGCTTACCTGCTCAGGCTCAGTATTGTTGCAACGCAACCTCGCTCCATTCCTGTAAAAACACTAGCCAATGCGCTCAGCTTATTTGTCGCTTTATCCGTGTTCATGCTGATCGCTCTTTATCAAAACATCACCCTCGCCCACCTAAGTGTTTGGGTAGGCACACTTTTTTTAGGAACAGGTTTAGGTTATTTGCAATTTGATAGAGCGAAAGTCAAAGCAATGAAAGAAACAGCCTCTATTCATCTGCCCGGCACGTGGCTAATCTTAGTGCTACTTATTTTATTTGTACTCAGTAAATGGTACTTTGATTTTCCGCTTCATGTGACGCCACAATATTTACTCTCGCCCGCCTATACCTTATGGTGCCTATTTTTATATGGGTTATTAACAGGTATATTTGTTGGACGATTTATTTATGCATGGTATTGTCTAAAAAACAATCAATAAAAGGTAAAGCCACATGATTCAAATGCCGCTGCTTGAAGCCGCCTCCATACTTGGATTAAAAACTTCCTCCTTACAAGGTGATTTTTGCGGACTCAGTATCGATAGTCGCAACCTAAAAAGCGGCAACTTATTTATTGCTATTCAAGGCGAGCGTGTTGATGGTCATGATTTTGTTGCGCAAGCTGCACAAAATGGCGCTGCTGCTGCCTTGGTCAATCGCCCGATCAATGGTGCGCTACCTCAATTAGTGGTGCCTGATGTGATTACTGCACTCGGCAAATTAAGCACTGCCTGGCGAAATCAATTTTCCATTCCTTTTATTGGCATTACTGGCAGTAATGGTAAAACCACTTTAAAAAACATGGTTGCTGCCATTTTAACCGCTGCTTGTCATGGCGATGAGTCAGGGGTTTTAGCGACACAAGGCACACTGAACAATCATTTAGGCTTGCCATTAACGCTCGCTCGTTTAAATGCCAAACATCGTTATGCCGTGATTGAAATGGGTATGAATCATTTTGGTGAAATTGAATACCTCACTAAATTAACGCGTCCTCAAGTGGTAGTCATTACCAATGCAGCCGCCTCACACCTCGAAGGCGTGGGTGATGTCGCCGGCGTTGCGCGAGCGAAAGCAGAAATTTTCTTAGGGTTACAATCCGATGGCATCGCTATTTTAAATCGAGACGATGCTTTTTATACGTATTGGTGTGACCAAATAAAACCTCGACGTTTTGTAAGTTTTGGCTTTAATGATAAATCTGACATCAAAGCCACCATCCACGAAATAGGCGCTACCCAGCACCTAACATTACACAGCGGCAAACAAGACATCGATATTCATCTTCCCTTATTGGGACGCCACAATATTCAAAATACATTAGCGGCTGCGGCAGCTTGTTTAGCCATTGGTATTGATCTTTATACGATAAAGAAGGGATTAGAAGCCATTTTACCTGCGCCAGGCCGTATGCAAATTCATACATTATCGAATGGCATCAAAGTCATTGATGATAGTTACAATGCCAACCCATTTTCTTTGCAAGCAGCAGTAGACACACTATCTGCTTTTGCAGGCAAAAAAATTGTAGTGCTCGGCGATATGCGTGAATTAGGACAAGATGCTGCCTTGTTACATAAAAAAGCGGGCGAAAATATTCGTGCGGCTGGGATTGATTATTTATTCACCGTGGGTGATCTGACGACCCATACAGCGCAGGCTTTCGGTAAAGATGCTTATCATTTTACACAGCATGATCAATTGATTGATGCTTTAAAACCCATCTTAACCCGTCAAATGACAGTTTTAATTAAAGGATCGCGTTCTATGCACATGGAAAGAGTGGTTAATAGCCTATTACATGAAAGCGGAATGTAGATTATGTCAATTAAAACCCCTATAACCATCGCTTATGGTGATGGTATTGGTCCAGAAATCATGATGGCCGTTTTAAAAATTTTGACGGCAGCGCATGTAAACATTGATCCTGAAGTCATTGAAATAGGTGAAAAAGCCTATTTAGAAGGATATTCATCCGGCATTCCAGAGGCCGCATGGCAATCATTGACGCGCACCAAAGTTCTCTTAAAAGGTCCGATTACCACCCCCCAAGGTGGTGGCTATAAGAGCTTAAATGTTACATTGCGCAAAACATTAGGATTGTTTGCTAATGTGCGCCCCTGTGTTTCTTATGCTCCTTATGTTTCAACCCATTATCCGAATGTTGATTTAGTCATTATTCGTGAAAATGAAGAAGACACTTACGCAGGCATTGAACATCGCGAAACCGATGAAGTGTATCAATGTTTGAAATTAATCACACGACCCGGTTGTGAAAATATTATTGCTTATGCGTTTGAATATGCGCGTAAGTTCAATCGCAAGAAAGTCACATGCATGAGCAAAGATAACATCATGAAAATGACAGATGGCTTGTTTCATCGTGTCTTTAATGAAATTGCCGCTGACTATCCTGACATTGCGCATGATCATTATATTGTGGATATCGGCGCTGCATTAATTGCAACCCAACCTCAACGCTTTGATGTCATTGTTACAGCTAATTTATATGGCGATATTATTTCCGACATCGCTGCACAAGTGGTTGGCTCTGTGGGTTTAGCAGGTTCTGCCAACATTGGTAATCAAATGGCGATGTTTGAAGCTATTCATGGTTCTGCACCGGATATTGCCGGCAAAAATATTGCTAATCCTTCGGGTTTATTAAATGGTGCCGTGCAACTATTGGTCCACATCAATCAACCAGAAGCAGCTGCTCTCATTGAAAATGCGTGGCTATGCACCCTTGAAGATGGCATCCACACCGGTGATATTTACTCCCCTGAATACAGTAAAGAAAAAGTAGGCACTCAAGAATTCGCACAAGCCGTTATTGCTCGCCTTGGCAAACAACCTCAACATTTTAAACCCGCGCATTACCGCGCTGGTAATTTTACTAAGATTGTGTGTTATGGAAATCGGCCCCGCAGTAACAGCATCAAATCGTTAGTGGGTGTAGATATTTTTATTGATAACCCTTCGGATATTCCAGCCAATGAATTGGCAGAAAAAATAAAATCATTAAGTAACGTGATGCAATTGATTGTCATTACTAGCCGCGGTTTGAAAATTTGGCCTGATGCGACTATTCAAGATCCTTACTTGCGTCATTGCTGTTGTCGGTTTCAATCATCCAGTGATTTAAATCAGCTCACCCTCATTTCACATCACGATATCACTACTCTGATGAACGAAATTGCCAACGCAGGCTTGGATGTGATTAAAACTGAAAATCTTTATACGTTTGATGGGGAATTAGGCTTTACCTTAGCGCAAGGGCAATAAAGGCTGTTGTAAGTCCTTCCAAGATAAGCTACCTTTCTTTCACAACTCATGCAGGCGGAGACACGGTATGACACATGATTTACCTACATTAGAAGTATCTCTTAATGAAATCACACAGCTTATTCATACCATGGAGCAAGGTGACTTGAGCTTAGAGCAGTCCTTAAGCCAATTTGAACGTGGTATCACGTTGATTAAGCATTGCCAAAAAATTCTTTCGGCAGCCGAACAGCGCGTAAAAATTCTCTTACAAAACAACCCTGAAGCAGCACTTAAAGATTATCAAGACATTCAAGGCGACGAACTTCATGAGTCTACTGGCCAATAACCCGACCGAACTAGCCGAATTCAAAGCGCTCTGTCAACGCCGTCTGCATGTCATGATGGATCATTACTTACAAGCAATCCCCTCCCTTGAGTTGAAGGACGCCATGCGTTATAGCCTAAGCGACGGGGGAAAATACATTCGCCCCTTGCTTGTTTACGCAACAGGTCACATTTTTAATGTACCACTTGATTACCTTGATATCCCTGCCACTGCTGTGGAACTTATTCATACGTATTCCCTAATTCATGATGACTTGCCGTGTATGGATAATGCCGATCTACGCCGCGGTAAACCCAGCTGTCATAAAATGTATGGTGAAGGATTGGGCGTGTTAACAGGCGATGCGTTGCACACGTTATCGGTGCAAATTTTGGCCAGCCATCCGGCGGCCTTATCTAGCGAAAAACGCATACAAATGCTCTCCGTATTATGCAACGCTTGCGGCCCTTTTGGCATGGAAGCGGGTCAAGCGCTTGATATTGTCATGATGGACAATACTGACCTTTCACTCGAATTACTTCTGCAAATTTATCGCTTAAAAACAGGTGCCTTATTATCTGCTTGCGTTGAATTGGGACGACTTGCTTCAACGGAAAATGAAGACAGCCACCAACAAGCGCTGACTCAATTTGGTGATTGCATTGGTCTCGCATTTCAAATCCAAGACGATATTCTTGATATTGAATCAGACACCCAGGTGTTGGGTAAAACTCAAGGTATTGATGCCATGAATCAGAAATCCACTTACCCGACTCTCGTGGGATTGGCTGCTGCAAAAGCCAAGGTGCAAGCTCTCTATCAAGAAGCATTGGATGCAATCGACTATCTGGGCCCACGTGCAAATTTATTACGCGCTGTCATTACTCAATTACTTGAACGAAAGAAATAATATTTGTATTCTTTATCGGCGACTTAGGATAAACTTTGCACATTATTATTTTCGGCACTGTGTAGGCAATGTACTGCCCCTTCTGTAAAGCAGATGATACGAAAGTCATTGACTCACGTTTGATTCGCGAGGGCAATCAAACGCGCCGCCGGCGTGAATGCCCTGATTGCAAAGAACGGTTTACTACTTATGAATCCGCTGAGCTATCGTTGCCCCGGGTTATTAAACGTGATGGGCGCCGCGCTGTCTTTGCTGAAGATAAATTACGCGCCGGCATGTTACGCGCTTTAGAAAAAAGGCCCGTAAGTGTTGAGCAAATTGAAACAGCGATTGCACGTATTTTTCGTAAAGCCATGACCAGTGGTGAGCGAGAAATTCCTTCTTCGCAAATAGGTGAATGGGTCATGGAAGAATTGCATCAATTAGATCAAGTGGCTTATGTGCGATTTGCTTCGGTCTATCGCTGTTTCCAAGACATTAATGAATTCCAAAAAGAAATTAGTAGACTAACTCGACATGCAAAACGATCCAAAACAAAATCCAGTTCCAAAAAGTGAAGCGGGCTTTAATCCTATAGAACGACGCAATGCAAGACGTTATGCCTTGCAGGCAATGTATCAATGGCAAGTGGCCGGAACGGCTTTATCTGACATTGAAAACGAGTTTTTACGTTATCACATCGAAAAGAAACTCGATTTAGCCTATTTCAAAGAACTTGTTCACGCCATTCCAGCGCATCAAACTGAATTGGATGAAACTTTTTCGCCTTTTTTAGGAAGGCCACTTCATGAAATTGACCCGATTGAATTGGCTGTCTTACGCCTGGCTACTTACGAATTAATGAAGCGTCCCGATATTCCTTATCCCGTTGTCATTAATGAGGCTTTGGAATTAACGAAAAAATTCGGTTCCGTTGAAGGCTATAAATTCATTAATGGTGTGTTGGATCGTGTGGCCAAAAAGCTTCGTCCCGTCGAATTGAGGATGAAAAAATAGTGACGACATTCAATGAGTTTGATCTCATTAAAAATTATTTTTCGTCACAAGATTGTCACCGCAACGATGTTAACAAAGGCATTGGTGATGATGCAGCTATCATCACCGTTCCTATTGATCACGACATCACTATAACAACCGATACGTTAGTAAGCGGCGTGCATTTTTATCCTAGTGTGTCCGCCTTTGATATCGGTTTTAAAGCATTGGCTGTAAATTTAAGTGATCTTGCCGCGATGGGCGCAACACCTGCGTGGATAACGCTCGCATTAACTCTACCCACCGTCGATACTGCTTGGCTGGAAGGATTTAGCGAAGGTTTATTTACATTAGCTAATCGCTACCAAGTGCAATTAATTGGCGGTGACATTACTCACGGTCCTTTAAGCATTACCATTCAAGCACTGGGTTTATTACCCAAAGGGCAAGCATTATTACGATCGAACGCAAAAATAGGCGATCATATTTACGTCACCGGCACTTTAGGTGATGCAGGGCTTGCGTTAGTGCACACACAACAAAAAGTTCACTTAAATCCAAACTTGCGAGGAGCGCCGCTTACAAAATTACATCAACCCGAGCCACGTCTTGCTACAGGACGTGCATTGCTTGGCATTGCAAATGCTGCGATTGATATTTCCGATGGTTTGGCTGCCGACTTGAATCACATCCTCATCGCAAGCCACGTTGGCGCGATAGTTAACGTAGATCAATTACCTTTATCACCTGAGTTACAACAATCTATTCCGCATGAATCAGCCATCGAACTTGCACTTACGGCGGGTGATGATTATGAACTATGCTTCACCGTATCGCCTCCGCATATTCCACGTCTTGAAAAAGCCTTGTCATCCATTGCGTGTCGCTACACTTGCATTGGGGAAATTACTGCGCAACCGGGCTTGCATTTATATAACAAACAGGGACCCTACCATGGTAAAACGTCTGGCTATCAACATTTTTAATGCCCTGCAAAAAAAATCTAAACCCATTCCTCCTGTACCACGAAAAGTATGGTGGCATCCGCTTTATTTCATTGGTTTCGGTTTCGGCAGCGGTGCTGCTCCCTTTGCACCTGGCACCTTTGGTACCATCATGGCCATTCCTTTTTATTTATTGCTGCAATCACTTTCCTTGTCTGCTTATCTTATTTTTATTATTGCTTTTATCGCAGCCAGCTCTTGGCTTTGTGATTATTTAAGTAAACGTATTCATTCGCATGATCATCCTGGTATGTGCATTGATGAATTTGCAGGATTTTTCGTTACCATGATTCACGCGCCCTCAGGACCCGGTTGGATTATTTTAGGTTTTCTTTTATTTCGTTTATTTGATGTATGGAAACCTTGGCCGATTCGCTATCTCGATCGCACTGTACACGGTGGCTTTGGGATGGTGTTGGATGACGTCGTTGCCGGTTGCTTTGCATTTGTTCTATTGCAGTTAGTTTTCTTTCTCATCATGTGACACCTCGTAGTGCGTTACACGCGAGGCGATTGATAATGTTCATTACGACGTTCGGTTTGCCAGGTTTTGACTTTTCCATAAGCAAGCACGCCAAACACACCCACCACTGATAAAGCAGACAGTGCAAGTTCGCGTACATGCGTATCACACCATTTTTTAAATGTCGGGGCTGCTTCAAATTGCGCTTGACTGTCAGAAAAACCACGGCCTCGATAAGTCATGTATATTTCCCGCTGTTTATCACTGTAATTCAATGCGGTTAAATAGTCAGCTAAACTTTCCTGCGTTTCTTTCACGCGATTGGGTTCCAAAAACTCTTCGTAAATACCTTGTGATCGCATCCATCGTTGCATCACTCGATAAGACGTGGGTGGTACTAAATGCCAACCCGTGTTTTCTCTAAATACAGGTAAGACAGATTGCGTCAGGTGTAATGCGCTTTGGTAATTATCAGTAATGTTGTTTGTCTTAATATAGTTCTCGTGATTAGCGAGCGCTGCCTCTAGCTTTTTCGTTTTATCTTTGGCACGCACACTGGTTTGTTTTGCAAGACGCCGTCTTTCCTCTTCCACTATAGTTAGCAATTGCAAATAAGTATTTACCTTTGTAGGCAACATAAAACACGTATAGTTCGTATTGTTATGCAAATACGATTGAAACGATTTCAATAACGTGGAAGAAGCAATGTTCATGTATAAATCTTGATACGGACGTTGATCACCTTTTTTTGCTAAACGTCGGGACGCTTCAATATACATATCCACAATAAACTTCGGACAAATGCTTGAACCAATGATCGAATGCTCTTTGTCTGATGTCGGTAAGGGTGAAGGCGTGAGTGCCGTATTTCTAAATCCTAACGCATTAAAAAAGCGTAGAAAAAACGAACTCACAATAATCCACCAGCGAAATTGCAAGCGTTTTTCAAATACGGCATGTTTCTCTTTGCAGATATCGCTTAATTCAGCAGCTAATGCTTTTCGATCTTCTTCATTGGCAGGTCGATATACAATTGTGGTACGGGATGAAAGGTAGTTAACAGGATCAATTAATTTATATTGTGTTAACAATAGATGCGACATTTTCAAACGGGTTTTGGTTTCACCGTTTTCTTCATATGTTTCATCCACCATTAATCCAATATGCGCAATGTTCGCGTGACCTCCTTCTCCATCCACAAATGATTGAAAAAGACTGACAAAATTATCCGACATTGCCATTAAACCTGAATTTGACGCAGGCTTCATGGTAAAGAAAACAATATCGCCCGCTTTTAATTCGGTGAATGGTTGAGTAAGACTAGGCGCTTCCGGTAATTTAATTGGTCTATTCAACATTTCTTGGCCCCACGTTCTGTTTTTATTACTAATAGTTAAGAAAAGATGCTGTATAATTTACCATCAAATTATATTATGGTCAATAGTTAGCCAACCCTTTGTTTGAAAGGGTAAATGATATCTAAATTAGAAAATTGCTTATTAATCAATGGCTTACTTTCTTCGAGAAAAAGAAATTTCAAATTAGGGCCTGCATCTTGCGTAAAATACACCTCAATCCCTTGTTGCCGTAATTCCCATAATTGCTGCATAGCCGCTAGCGTTTCTGGCAATGCATAACAAATCGGTGGCCAACTGCTTAGCATCGTGGCGTGCATAGCGAGTGCATTCGATTCGGCTGTCATGCCGAATGTCGTAAAATCACCCTCATGGATAGCTCGCTTTAATTGCGTTAAATCACGCTGCACTTTGTCCGGCCAACAGCGATAAAGATCGCTTGTCTTTACCGTGCGTAACATGGCTTCGCGAGAGGAAAGGAATTTTTCTTTTTGGCTTATCGTTAAAATACCCACGCAAAGCGATGGCCATTGCATCGATAAAGGTTCAGCATAGCAATCCATACCATCCTCTCGCTCACCCTGATGCCATTCCACAAAACCTGACCATAAGGAACGTGCGGCACTTCCGCTACCTAAGCGGGCTAAAATCGATAAATCACGCAAAGGTAATTGCCATTGAAATAGATCATTTAAAGCCATGGTCAACGCTGCAAAACCGCAAGCGGATGAAGCAAGGCCTGCTGCGACAGGAATCGTCATTTGAATCTCAATGTGTAAACGCCACATCACTTTTTTTCTAAATAGCTCAATAAACTGCGTCAGCCTGCGATAAAAAGAAGTATTTGTAGCGATAGATAAGCCATTCAATGTCACGGTGTCTTCGGCTTGCGTTGATAGCATCACTTTAGTAAAAGCACCTTTGCCAGGTAACGCGATAGAAAGACTGGAAGTCGCTGGTAAATTCAATTCCGTGTTACGTTTTCCCCAATATTTGCAAAGCGCAATATTGGTAGGCGCAAAACTTGCCCCTGTTTCTTTTGGCGCATAGGTCGAAGGTAGCAATTGAGCCACCACCTGCGCTTTTGTCATTGTGTCATGCTTGCTATCAGACCCGATCACAATGCACCCCTTGCAAAGTGATTTCTAAAGGAATCGCTGCGGGATGCATAATACTTTTTCCTAAACCCACTACACAATCACCTAAGCCTGAACCTGAAATCTTAGCGCCCAACATGCCAGAGGCGTCACGCAATGTTGCAATCAATTGCTCCAATATCGGTGTATTAACGCCCAATGCTTGCATCAAGCCTTGTTGCATCGTCATGATTTCACCGACTTGAACCCATTCTGACTTACGCACCCAAGGCATGGCATCCACTGCGCATTGACCAATGCTTTGCATGAGGCTGCGAAAAATGTGGGGATGTCCCGTGAATTGTTGTTGGACATGTTTAATCGCTTCAACCGTAGGTGTTTTGAATCCCGCATATAAGACAGTCAATGGACAATTCACGGAGAATTTTTCAACCACCAACGGATGCGGCTGATAACCCACTATGCCACCATGGACAGCGGCAGCAGCGTCTGCACCTGAACCGATGCCTTGCACACTACGAATGACTTGTCTTGCTTGATGCGTAAGGTCCAGCAATGAAGACCGTATGCCTAACCAGGCAATTAATACGGCGAGCATCGCCACCGTCACTGCCGCCGATGAACCTAAACCCACTTGATCTGAAAAATTAGAACTGACTTCAATATCACAACCACGTTTTAAGCGTGATTGGTGATGGTATAAAGCAGCCAAAATAAAGGGATATGGTTTTTCAACCATCAATGCCGATAAACTCGTTTTATAATCCCCAAACAACCCTGATTGAATATGAATTTGATCATCCATGCGTGGTGTTAATGTCACGGTAATACGTTTATTGACGGCACATACCAACGCTTGCTTGCCATAAAGCACAGCGTATTCACCTAACAACATGAGTGAACCAGGGGCAGAAGCTCTATAAGACATGCACCCCCCGCGTTTCGCCACAAATGGTTACCATGGAAAAACTAAATGCGTCACACACCGCTTGTAATGCAGCCTCATCATCAGCCAATGCCATCACTGCACCGGCACGCTCACCTTGCACGGCACCCGCGCCACACACTTTGGCTGCGCCGCCAATGGATTCCACTTCAGCAATAAATTTTCGTATTTTTTCTGGAACAACTCCAATTAATGTTAAGAGCTTTTGGTTTTCACGCATCACATCCATTAACCCTCGCGTGTTATTTGCTTGCAATGCCACATCCATCGTTTGTGTGACCTGCGTAAACTCACTGCATAAGGATTGCGATTGAAACAAGGACGCCACGTGATGCACACATTGGCCCGTGGAAGTTTCAGGCGTGCCGGTATTGACCAAGAAAAATGTTTGCGTAGGCAATTGACGTACCTGCATCGCTTGTCCTTGCAAATAAATACACCCACCTTGAATAGCCATGCGTAAATCCAATCCACTGGAGCGACCGTGCTGCATGTTTTCTGCTTCGAGCGCTAATTGAAACAAAGTATCACTCGAAAGCGGTACATTGAGGTATTCCGAAATGGCTTGCATCACACACACGATCGTGGCAGCGGACGAACCCATTCCACAACCCATGGGAATACTCGATTCCACATGGATTTTTACACCGTGCGGCAACGATAAATTAAGTGCTTCCGTAAAAATTCCCAAAGCAAGGTGCGCTAATTCGAAAGGTTTTTGCAATACTTGGCGAATCGTGTATTCACCACGCACAAAACGTTGGTATTTACGTTTAATGCGTTCTTTCAAATGATGCAACCCATTTAATGTCAGTCGGCTGCGGTGGGCCAAATCGGCTAAATGAAAAGAAATTTGCGGCAATAATTCGCGCGTTACCGTAGCAGACGCATAACGATTCACAGCCATGGCAAGTGCTGGCGCACCATACACCACCGCGTGTTCTCCAGATAAAATTAATTTTCCGGGTGCATAGACTTTCATTCGTCAATAACCGCCATATCTGCCACGGGTGTTATCATTTCTGCTGAAAGCAGGTCTTTTTCATAAATACGCTTATGCTGCTGGAATTTCGTTAAACGATAAATACCCGTATTGTAACGAGGAATGCATTGTTCGCTGCCATCTTCCGGGTAAGGGAATTGATAAAATTGTTCATAGGTAGCGTAATCTAATTTTTCACGGCCAGCGAATAATTGCGCATGGTAAGCACTGTGTAATGCCGAATGGTATTGTGGTTGAATCACACCGCTAAAATATTCCGCCACACAGCCTGAACCATAACTATAAAATCCAACGCGCTTTCCTGCTAAATCGGTTTGCTCATTATCTAAAAGTGAAGCCAAGCTAATGTAAAGTGCAGCCGCATAGCTATTGCCCATGATGCGCGCATACCTAAGCGAGGCATCAATGTGTTGATGATTAGCAGAGGGTTCCTGATTATTCATTTTTAATAAACTATGGTGTGCTTTTTCAACCAAACGCGGCACGGGTGTGTGATAACAAAAATAATCATGATCATTAAATTGACGTCCTGATACCTCACGGTATTGCTGCCACGTTTTTTCTAACATCGATAAATACAGCTTGCTGGAATATTTACCCTCCACCAACGCTTCGTGCAAATAATTCGGTCGCCAAAAATCCATCACACTTTCAGCAATGACGCCATAGCCAGGTTCAAATGCCAGCACACGTGGATTGGCTGATAAGATCATGGCAATCGCACCGCAGCCTTGCGATGACTCGCCAGTAGTTCCTAAGCCATAACGAGCAATGTCTGAAGCAATTAATAATACTTTTTTGGTGGGATTCTCACGTAAAAAAGGCAATGCTAACTGGAGTGCTGCCGTTGCACCGTAACAGGCTTGTTTTAATTCCACAACACGACAGCGAGAAGGCAAACCTAGCAATTCATGCACGTATAAACCAGCTGCTTTGGATTGATCGATGCCCGATTCCGTCGCAAAAAGTAAATATTCAATATCTTGAGTGGCGATGCCTTGCAACGCTTCATGAGCTGCATTAGCTGCCATTGTGACGATGTCCTCCCCCGGGGGGGGCACAGCCATGGTATGTTGCCCCAAGCCAGATATGTATTTGTCAGGATCAACACCACGAACCTGAGCTAACGTCGATAAATCCATGGCATAATGCGACGTGTACATCGCTAATGTATCAATTCCAACTTTAATCACGATCTCTCCTTCGATGGTTGACGACGTTCTAATTTGATATGGCTCGACATTAACTCACCTTGATTGGTTTGGGCTGCTAGTAAAGATAACTCCCCACATAAAATAGCAGCCGCGGCAATCACCGCTAAGCGACGGGCATTTTCTCCTGGTGCACGTTTTTCAAGGCAACCTAATAAACGCAAATTGTCATGCACAAAAGCTAACTCTTTCCCATTACCGACAGTACCGACAATTAAATTAGGTACAGTGACGGAAAAATAAAGTGCATCACCGCGCATTTCCGCAAATACAATGCCTTGTGAGCCTTCCACAATATTCGCCACGTCTTGCCCTGTGGCTAAATAAAATCCCAGCAGCATATTCGCAAAATGTGCATTGGCGGTACGTAAGCCCCCAGCTAGGATATTTCCAATTAAATTCTTTTTGATGTTTAATTCGACGAGTTTTTCAGGCGTGGTTTTTAAAAAACGACGGCATAAAGCACGAGATAACGTCACTTCAGCAACGACATACTTACCACGACCTAAAATGCCATTCACCGCAGACACTTTTTTATCCGTGCAATAATTTCCGGAAATAGAGACATAGCGAAGTTGGGGGTATTGTTCTAACAACCATTCCAGTAGGCGATCGGACGCAAGGGTGGCCATATTATGCCCAGAAGCATCGCCGGTTAAGAACTCAAAACGCACAAAAAGCATGGAACCTGCTATTTGGGTATGAATATCAAGCAATTGTGCAAAGCGGCTGGAAGCGCTTATGAGCGCTTGAAGGGTATCTTTTTGCTGTTTGAGTTCAATGGCAATTTTATGCACTTCTGCGACTGTATCGGCCTCGACCAATATCGAGCGCGTCATGCGTTCATCGATGAGCGTAGCATGTATACCACCGGCCTCTGTACACACACGCGCACCGCGGTGCGTGGACGGCCACAAAGGCGATTCTAGGGTCGCAAGCGGTAAAGGTATTAAATCATCGACTTCGCGACTGATGATCCTAACGGGACCCACCACGCGCATTGGGATTGTTGCCACTTGCTCGGTATTTTGCCAGCGCATATTCTTCTTGAAATAAGTGAACCGTATAGGCTATAAAAAGGCCCCCATTCTACTGGAAAACGCCAGATGACAGCAACCGAATACGTGGTCTTGGTTGATGAGAACGATCATGAGATTGGTCGCGCCGAAAAAATGGCCGCCCATGAAAAATGCCTTTTGCATCGCGCCTTTTCTATTTTTATTTTTTCTGCCGAATCGCCCAAAAAACTATTGCTGCAGCAGCGTGCTTTGAGCAAATATCACTCACCTGGCTTATGGACGAATACATGCTGTTCACACCCTCGCGTGGGTGAGGAAGTGATTGCGGCCGGCGAACGACGCTTGAAGGAAGAATTGGGTTTTACCGTGCCTCTAAAAACAGTAGGTTGGTTTCACTATACCGCTCATTTTGGCAATGGATTATCGGAGAATGAGGTGGACCATGTGCTCGTAGGAACACTTTCTGAAGGAAAGCGGATTGAATTTAATACTGATGAAGTGCATGCCACGCGTTGGGTGACATTGGAAGAATTGCATCAAGAATTGACGGCTGCCTCTGAGCGGTTTACACCTTGGTTGACGGAAGCGTTGAGGTGGGTTGAATAAGTGATTTAATAAGACCCCGGATGAAATAAAAAACATTTCATCCGGGCTACATCTAAGAACTACTGTTTTTTCTTCACCAGAGGCTTGGTTTCTTCTTTTTTTAACGCACGATTTAACTTATCAATCACCTGTTGGTGTTTAGCAAACTTCCCATGCATATTGGAAACAAAACTGTGACCTGTAACACCCCATTTAGGTGCGGGTTGTTTAAATAATTTAAATAATGCATTCACTAATTTCCAAAATTGAGTGGAAAGACCACTCTCATGAAAGCGACGTGTTTCTAACATGGGTAGGTGTTTATCTAATTTGGCTTTCAGTTGATTAAAAAAATCGTCTGCCTTAAAGCCTGCTGCGTCTCTCGTTATTCCCACATTTCTTGTCATAGCTTTTATTGTACTATCAGAAGTAGGTTTAGTTATCCACTGCGTGTTGTTATAAAGAAATTCTTTAATGTCATGCACCGCTTTTAATTTATTTGCAATGGTGACACCTTCTTCTTCCGTTTTCGTTTTTATTTCAGCTTTATATTTTTTTCTAGTATTTAGGTTGGGATCATCATCTTCGCGTGTTGCACCTAATCTAAAGGGCTCATCTCCCATTCTTAATGCAACGATCACATCAAGAAATTTATCTGCCGTCATATTAGAAGTTACTGATTGCGCCTGAATATCCTGACGAATGTTATGTAGTTTCTTAATATCATTACTTTGATTTTGGTTTTTCGCTATTTTAATTTTTTCGTCAATTTCCTTTAAAACTATCGTTTTATAACTTTCTTTTAATTCAAATAAATCAGTCGTCTTGCCTTGTTGATCGTACAGATTGTCTTTGTACCTATCCAACAATTTTGTCATTTCATCAATAATTTTTCCCGCTTCAAGAAGCGCTTTTCCTCTAAATGCTTCGAAAGCTTCAGCCACATGAATATCCTCGTTACTTAGCTTTTAGATACTTTTTTAATCGCCGATTGCGCCTTACGTTCTTCTCGTTCGACTTTTCTTTGTTCGTCATGCATTATCTTATGCTGCTTTCCTATTTGATTGAGCAGTGTGCCATGGAAACCAGCACCTTTTACACCCATGGTGGATGCAGATCTCTTCAAGACATTTTTTAAAAGATGATCAATAGCTTGCCAAAACTTATATGAAAAGTTATCAATACCACTTCGGCGACGCTTAGTAAGAGGTTCTTTAACTTCGTTGCTTTTCACATAGTCTTGGAAGTCTTTCAGCTTCTGCGTAGGCGCCATAGCGTCTTTATCATCGCTTCTTTCTCTTTGTAGCAAAGGTTCCTCCGTTGCTTTTAAATCATTTATTTTTTGCAACGTTTCATCAGCGATGCCTTTTTTGGCTTTTAAGTCATTCAACATTTGTTTGTTAATAGAGCCAATCTCTTTAATCGAATCGTCCACAAGCTTTTGTATTTCTTTTAGCCCTTCCTCTTTATTTTCCTTATCATCCGATTTATTTACTAATTCCTGCAATTTTTCCGAAAGTTTTTTTCTTATTCTTACAGCTAGAGGATCCTCCGAAGCGTCAAGCTTGTCTTTTTTAAAATTACTAAATACTTCTTGAACGGCTTGCCTTGCCCTTCTGATATCATCTACGCTCTCAACAGCCCTGTTATACTTTTCCTCGTTATACTCTGCAGATCCTTTTTTATATTTATCTCTATCTTTAATAGCGTCTTGGATATTGCCATTAATCCCCTCTAATAGAATTTCTTTGTAAGACTCATGCGACCATTGATAGGCATCCGTATTCTCAGATTGCTGCAATTTATCAATTTCTGCTTGCAAGTGTGCTTGGTAGGTTTGACACTCTTGCGCCATGCGGTCAAGCGTCTCTTTAATTTGGTCTGAAGCGGTTCGATTCTTCATGATGACAATCTCCTTAGCCTGATTACCAATAAGTATAATGCATCTTTTTTGTAATTTTTTTTTAAAAAAAACAATGAGTTATTGACCATTGCATGTGGTTGTTAATGGTTATTTAAAGGTGGAGTGCAAACCTGCCCTGGGTACCAGCTTTCGCTGGTATGACAACATTCATGGTCCCTTATGCCAGCAGCAGCTTTCGCTGTAACAATACCTGCCACGATCTGTCATGCCAGCAAAAGCTGGCATCCATATATAACATAAACAACCAAAAACAATTAATTTTTCCCTGGCTTTTTAGGCGTGTAATAGTGCTCGAATGTTTCTTGTCGACGCTTTAAGACCGATTCCTGTTTATGAAACTGACCGTACAAATTAGTAGATAATGCCGCTCCTTTGATACCCACTTTAATCGGACCTAAACGTAAGAAACTCATCACCCTATTAAGTGCATTCCAAAAAGTGGCTGCATGACCTGGCCGTCTTACTTCAAGTTTTAACTTTAATGCCTCTAATTTTATTTCCATGTCCTTAAGACGTGCAGCAAAACGTTGTTGAGACATTTCTTCGGAACTTGGTATCTTAGTATATCTTGTGAAGCCAAACTCAGATGGCCCTTTTTTAACTTCATCTTTTACTTTTTTAAGGTATTCAATGAATTCATCGACGGCCTGTTTTTTATCTCCGCCAGCTATCTTTGCATAATCCTCGCAAAGCGAAATCATCTTATCCAAACCTTTAGATTCTTTTTTCGTGAAATCCTTAAAATCCTGAAAATTAATACTATCGACTATATCGCGGTGTTCCTCTAGATCTGAACGCAAATCAGAAACAAATTTAGAAAAACGTTTATCTCGCTTCAATTCCTTCATCAATTCAGCACGATCTTTAGATTCTTTTCTTTCATGTGCAGTCTCTCTTCCTGCAAAAACATCTTTGATAATATTTATTACACCAAATTTATTTTCTCCAGGTACAATTTTCGATTTAAAAGGTTTAATCACTGCTTCGAGTTCGATTTCACGTAACGCATTTAATTTTTTTTGCAACGGCAAGGAGGGCAACGGTTGCTGCGCACTATCCTTGATACGATCCATGTAGGCGATAATATTTTTATACAGTTCATTATCTTCAGACATTCTATCTATATTCGTTTTTTCCGTTTCTTCTTCAGATGGACCAAATCGAACCAGCGCAACATCCTCAAGCATCATATCCGCGCCATAAGAAGCCATTTCTCCTTGTATATGCTTATCTAAGAGCGCTCGGATTTTTATCGTTTTTTCTGATGTATCTTTTCCTATGTCTTGCAAAATAAGATCTCTATAGGCTTGCTTTAGTGCATTTTCATATTGAGGGCTTCTTCGTTCACTCTCGAAAAGCTCCTGACGATAATTTTTAATTCGCTGACTTATCCTGTCTAACACATCATCATTATCAGAACCTTTCTCTATATCTAAAAGCAAATCAGAAACAAATTTAGAAAAATGTTTATCTTGCCTCAATTCCTTCATTAATTCAGCGCGAGCTTTTGATTCTTTTCTCTTAGTTTCAGGCTCTTTTCCTTCCAAAACATCTTCGATAATATTCATTATCAAATATTTATGTTCTTCTTCAGTTGCAATTCCTGTTATAAAAGGTTTAATCACTGCTTCGATTTCACGTAACGCATTTAATCTTTTTTGCAACGGCAAGGATAGCAACGGTTGCTGCGCACTATCCTTGATATGATCCATGTAGGCGATAATATTTTTATACAGTTCAGTATCTTTAGACATGCTATATATATTTGTTTCTTCAGACAGGCCAAATCGAATAAATGCAATTTGTTCAAGCATCATATCCGCGCCATAAGAAGCCATTTCTCCTTGCATATACTTATCACAACGGTCTTTCATATTTTCTTTCATATCAATGAAGAAGGATTGATGTTTCTCTTTTATTTCCTTATCCATATCCTGCAAAATAACATCTTTATACATTTGTTTTAGCGCATTTTCATATTGAGGACTTCTTCGCTCGCTCTCGAGGAGCTCCTGACGATAGTCTTTAATTCGCTGCTTCATCGTGTCTAACACGTCACGACTTTTATCCATTGCCTCCAAGATATCAGGATGCATAATGTATGAAAGGTACTTTCTTTTATAATCCCTTAAAGCATCTTCCGCTTGAGAAAGAAAGACAGATCCTTCTTTATCCTTAAATAAGAGGGCAGTATCTAAATTTCCCAACAACTTAGTCATATCATCAATATCGAGAAACGTTTGCTTCCCTTTTTCCACGTTGACTGCCGAATCAATCTTAGTAATTATCTCATCAAGAAGATTGATTTTCTTTGTTACGCCCTCATTACTTAAATATCCAGCGTTAATAGCTTTCTTGTTATTAATGTATTCTAGCAATTCTGAAACCACTCTATCTTCTTCTTCCTCAGGTACAGTTGTCTGCTTTACAACTTCAGAAAGAAAATTTCGCATATCATCATCGTTGACTTCAGTTATTTCGTTTAATACTTTTTTAAATTGAACAAAATTTTGTTCATGAACATGAATATTGTCTTGCTGTCTTTTAATTTCTTCTGCAACACTTTCTTCTGTGGAATCCTTATTCGCTTCTGAATAGGTTTTTAATTTTTTATGCAGACCTTGAATTCTTTCTTCATTCATTTCGATTAATATTTTTTTATATACTTCAATTTCAGCACTGACTACTTTGGCTTTATAATCTCTCACCAAAGCAAGGATATCTTTAGCATCGGCAATTGCAGCTTGTAACGGACTTTTGGGTATCGTACTCAATACTTCGCGATCTTGACCCAAGGGCGCGGCGTCTGAACGACGTTCTTGTTGTTGTTCTTGCTTTTGCTGGTCCTCGTATTTTTCTTCATCGCTCTTTAAAGCAGAATTAATTTTAGAAAGAAAATCTTTACCCCTTTCATCTTGAAACAATGTTGTGGCACTCTGCAGTGTTGTAGATATTTCTTTAGCATCCATCACATTTTGCGGATTAGGGCTGCTTAAATTAATCCCGCCAATTATCTTTTTAAAGACGTCTTTTTTCTTTTCGACGTTTTCACCTTGATATTTTTTAGCTTCATTGACAACGGATGGTTCCAATTTCAAAAATACTTCTCTTTCTCTTTCAGAAGGCGTTGTGCGTCGCACAACTTCGACAAGAAAATGGTGCGGAGTGCTAGCTTCAATTTCATTTAATAACTGTTTAAATTGAGGAAATTTTTTTTCCGCCTTTTGCTGTGCTATGGGGTCTTGTAGAGCTTGGATTCTACGCTCATTCATTTCGATTAATATTTTTTTATATGTTTCAATTTCTGCCTGATCCAATTCGGATTGATACTCTTCCACAAGATTAAGAATCTTTTCAGCGTCGGAGGTTGCAGCTTCCAATAGACTTGGCATTTTCTTTTCCTCTTAAATTAAAGTGGCTTAGTGTTCTGCTATAAATTTATTATTTTTTTATATTTTTTATAGAGTATAGCAAAAGGGTTAAAAATACAGTTTTTCACTTAAGACAATGAATTATCGAATTATCTTAGTTTGGCCATGTTGGCTTATATATAACCCCGGATGAAATGAAAAACATTTCATCCGGGCTACATTAGTTAACTCGCTTAACTTTTCCATCTTGGCTTATATATCCCCAGAGGAAATAAAAAAACATTTCATCCGGGCTATATCAGTTAGCTTGCTGACATAACAAACCAGTGTGCCAATCCCATGTTTACGCATAAACCGGGAATCGGTGGCAAAGCTGAACGACTTCTTCTTTAATGCGTGCAATGGTTTGTGCGTTTTGCCAATCATTTAAAATGGCGCTGATCCAGTTAGCCACTTGTTCGCATTCTTTCTCTTTAAATCCGCGTGTGGTAATTGCCGGCGATCCGATGCGTAAACCACTGGTGACAAAAGGTGATTGGGGGTCATTCGGTACGGCATTTTTATTGGTGGTGATAAACGCATCACCCAATGCCTTTTCAGCGTCTTTTCCTGTCATATTTTTATTGATTAAATCAATCAACATCAAATGATCATCTGTACCGCCGCTCACAATATTAAAACCATTTTGCAATAACGTTTTGGCGAGCACTTTGGCATTCGTTAACACTTGCTGTTGGTAGGTTTTAAATTCGGGTTGCAAGGCTTCTTGGAACGCAACGGCTTTAGCAGCAATGACATGCATTAAAGGACCGCCTTGGCCGCCTGGAAATACTGCCGAATTTAATTTCTTTTCTAATTCGGGATTGGCTTTTGCCATAATCATTCCACCGCGAGGACCTCGCAATGTTTTATGCGTGGTGGTAGTGGTGACATCCGCAATTTGCACAGGCGATGGATAAAGACCGACCGCCACCAAACCCGCCACGTGTGCGATGTCTGCTAACAGCAATGCACCCACGCTGTCTGCAATTTCTCGAAACCGTTGCCAATCCACCACACGCGAATAGGCTGAAAAACCAGTCACAATTAATTTAGGCCGATGAGTTTTTGCCAATTCTTCGGCAGCAGCATAATCAATCTCACCGGTCTTAGGATCTAACCCGTAAGAATAAAACTTATAAAGCTTGCCAGAAAAATTGACTGGCGAACCATGCGTCAAATGACCACCATGCGCAAGACTCATACCAAGGACAGTATCACCAGGATTAATCATTGCCATGTAAGCAGCGGCATTCGCTTGTGAGCCAGAGTGCGGTTGCACATTCACATAATCCGCACCAAACAATTGCTTCGCACGTTGAATAGCCAAATTCTCTGCGACATCAACAAACTCACAACCGCCATAATAACGTTTCCCCGGATAACCTTCGGCATATTTATTCGTTAGTACCGATCCTTGCACTGCAAGCACAGTAGGGCTCACATAATTTTCAGATGCAATTAACTCAATATGATCTTCTTGGCGTTGCTTTTCATTTTCAATGGCTTGCCACAGCTCAGGATCAAAGTCACGCAAAGGTTCAGGTGCAAACATGGGCTTATCCTTTTAATTCTGAATCATTTAATACGTTTTGTGCTTGCGCTTCACGATAAAGTCGAATGGCTTCACGGTATTGCGGGTATTTATTACCTAAAATAGTTGCCGCTAAAAGTGCTGCATTTTTTGCACCCGCTTTACCCACCGCCAGCGTACCAACGGGAATACCGGCTGGCATTTGCACGACAGATAACAAGGCATCTAGTCCATTCACAAAGGTAGAAGAAGGCATCGGCACACCTAACACGGGTAACAATGTTTTAGCTGCCACAACACCGGGCAAATGGGCTGCACCGCCTGCGGCGGCAATAAACACTTCAACACCACGGGCTTCTGCTGAGCGCATGTATTCAAACAAAGCATCCGGTGTACGATGAGCTGATAAAGCACGTGCTTCATGCGGAATATTAAATTGATCTAATAGACGACTGGTTTCTTCCATGATACTCCAATCGGATTTTGAACCCATGAGTACACTAACTAATATGGTCTTCGTAGACATGCTTATCTCCTCGTTACTATTCATCATTAATGTTTAAAACAACGTTTACCGGTAAACACCATGGCAATGCCATGTTCATTGCAGGCTGCAATCACTTCTTCATCGCGCACTGAACCTCCCGGTTGAATAATGGCTTGAATACCGGTATGCGCCAATTTATCGATACTATCTCTAAAAGGGAAAAATGCATCTGATGCCAAAATACTGCCCTTCATTTTATCGCCCGCTTTACGCAACGCTAAATCCACCGCATCCACGCGTGATACTTGTCCGGCACCGATGCCTAAGGTCACGTGATCATTTGCTAACAAAATGCCATTGGATTTGATGTGTTTTAATACTTTCCACGCAAAGAGCATCGAATCCATCGCAGCATCCGTAGGTTGTACGTGAGTCACCACTGTTAAAACATCTTTAGTGATTTGCTGCAGGTCTTTTTGTTGCAACAGCATCCCGCCAGAAATAAATTTCATTTCCCAGGTGGAGGGTTGTTGGTTGTTAAATTCCAACACACGCAAGTTAGGTTTGGTTTGTAAAATAGCCAACGCTTCCGGCGTAAAAGCAGGTGCAAGCACTACTTCCATAAAAATTTGCGTGATGGCATGGGCAATTGTTTCTGTGCAAGGGCGATTTAAGGCCACAATACCGCCAAACGCTGAAAGTGAATCCGCTTGGTACGCTTGCTGATAAGCATCGTTAATGTCTTGGCTCGCGGCAACGCCGCAAGGGTTAGCATGTTTGACAATCACACAAGCAGGTTCTGTAAATTCACTCACGCAAGCCAATGCGCTTTCTGCATCGAGAATATTATTGAAAGAAAGTGGCTTGCCTTGATGTTGTTTCGCTGCCAATACTCCTGTCTTCAGTTCTGAAAATTGATAGGCACTCGCTTGTTGGTGCGGGTTTTCACCGTAACGTAAATCCATGGCTTTTTCTAAATGCAAATTCAATTGCGCTGGCGTCGTTTGTTGCTCGTGTGTTGCAAAATATTGATGAATAGCTGCATCGTAACGTGCCGTTAAACCAAACACTTTCTCCGCCAAATACCGGCGCGTTTCCCACTTCAGCCCTTGTTCTGTGGTTAATTCCGCAATAACGTTGGCATAATCACTTGGATCAACCACCACGCCTACCCAAGCAAAATTTTTCGCCGCAGCCCGGACCATGGTAGGACCACCGATGTCGATATACTCCACCGCTTCCTGCCAATCCAATTTTTTATGCTTTAGGGCTTCGACAAAAGGATAAAAGTTAACGACCACTAAATCGATCCACCCAATACCGTGTTGGGCTGCTTCTTGGGCGTGCTTATCGCGTTTGCCTAGGATGCCACCATGCACTTTAGGATGAAGCGTTTTCACCCGCCCATCCAGCATTTCAGGAAAAGATGTGATGTCTTCCACTTGTTGATGTTGAATACCCGCTTCTTGTAAGGCTTTACTCGTGCCGCCCGTGGAGATAATTTCCACGCCAAGTCGAATTAAATCCTTTGCAAAATCAATGACATCGGTTTTATCAGAAACAGAAATTAACGCACGCTTAACAGGGATTGTTTTGATCATAATATACTCAGTGACAGGGTGTTTTGTTTGGCCTATTATAACGAGTCGAAAAAATTTAGAAAGAAATGGGTATGGCTAAAACAATCAATTTTCGCATTCTTGGCCTTTTTATGTTTATCATCGCTGCCTGGGGATTGGCCTGGCCAGTGAATAAAATCGGCTTAGCATATATGTCGCCTTTATGGTACACCGCCATGCGTCTCATTGTCGGAACCATCACCATGCTAACCGTTGCTGTTAGCTTTAATAAATTTACCTTACCTAATCGACAAGATATTCCTTTGATTTTGATCATTGGCTTACTGCAAATTAGTGCTTACATCTTTTTAACCAACGTCGGTTTAGCGTATTTGCCGGCAGGACGCGCCTCCTTGCTCGCATACACCACACCGCTTTGGGTCATGCCGCTCGCTGTTTTGTTTTTTCAAGAAAAACCGAGCGCTTTAAAATGGGTCGGCTTTGGTTTGGGTCTGGGTGGCTTAATCATTTTATTAAACCCAGGTCAATTGGATTGGTCTAACCCAAAAATTTTATTTGGTACCGCCATGTTATTGCTGGCGTCATTGTCGTGGGCCATTTCAATGCTATTTACCTACCATTTGCGTTGGAATAAATCGCCCTTCGAATTGATCCCTTGGCAGTTGGCAATTGGCACGCTGCCTGTCGTCATTTATGCCTGCATCAAAGAACCGCACGTGACCGTCGCTTGGGAACCTGCCTTTGTCTTGTCATTGGTTTACATGGGGATGATTGTGACAGGATTTTCTTACTGGACAGGCGTTGTGATTAACAAAGAATTGCCCGCTTTAATTGTTTCGCTCGGCTTTTTAATCGTGCCTATTTTCAGTTTAACCATTTCTGCTTATTTCATGCATGAAGCCATCAATCTCACCACGATCAGCGCCGTGGGATTAATTTTGATGGGATTGGTGTGTGTGGTTATTTGATAATAACTGAACCGCTTCGATCAATGCCGTTCCTTCTAAGGCTTGCACACGGGCTTTTAAACTTTCTGGCGTATCATCACGCTCTACCAAGCATTTTTTTTGAACTACAATAGGGCCTGCATCAACTTCTTCTGTCACGATATGCACGGTGCAACCGGTTTCTTTCACACCGGCATCCAATACAGCACGATGCACATCAAGATCCATGCCACCAGCAAAATCAGGTAACAAAGAAGGGTGCACGTTTAATACTTTGTTATGCCACGTAGAAACAAATTCCGCTGACAAAATACGTAAATAACCAATTAAAATCACGTAATCCACTTCATGTTGCTGTAACGCGGAGGTCACTTTACGATCGTAATCTTCGCGCGTGAGCTGCGCAGGATTGATGAACTGAAAAGGCAATTGGTGCTGCGCTGCTTTTTGTAAAATCAACGCATCGGCTTTATTGCTAATGATCACATTAATTTGTGCGTCTAATTGTTGAGCCGCAATCGCATCAATAATAGGTAACAAACTTGAACCACGCGTTGAACCTAAAATACCTAAACGTATCATGCCGTGCGTAACCTTTGCATACTTTCAATTCGACGTTGGATTAACTGCTTCGTTCCAATATCTTCGCGATGAAACAAAGGCCCAGCAATGGCACACACTTCACGCTCAGCAATCGCTTCAGCCACTGCCATTTGCGCATCGACGCCAACATAAGCAGCCGTACGTGAACCAGCAGCCAATAATTTTCCTGCTTTAGCATCCACGGATGCCAGGTATAAACAAGCTTTATTCTTTACCGCAGCAATATCAATCACCTCATTCATCAAAGGTTGATCGGGATAACCTTGAGGCACCACGTATTTACAAACGGTTGCTTGTTTTGCAAATGTCACGGGCAGGTGGGCTAATTGTTTGGTGACCATGGCTTGGCAAAGCGCAGCAAAATCAGACGTCAAAATCGTCAACACATTTAATGATTCCGGATCACCAAAGCGCGCATTGAATTCGATTACATAAATGCCTGTCGCTGTCGCAATAAAACTGCCGTATAAAATACCGATGTAAGGTTGTTGGGTTTGTTGCATCAAGGCATGAAACACGGCTTGATTAATTTGCCAAGCATCTTCGACATCTTGCTGCGTTAAAAATGGCAAACGGTGATCGGCGCAAGAATAACTCCCCATGCCACCGGTGTTAGGACCTTCATCATTGATGAAAGCACGTTTGTGATCTTGCACTAAAGGCATAGGCACCATGGTTTCGCCATCGCAAAAAGCCATGAAAGAGAATTCTTGCCCTACTAGCTTTTGTTCGATAATGAATGTTTGTCCAGCAGCTAAAATTTCTTCACAAAAAGCGAGCGCCTCATCAAATGATTGCAAATGATCACCGGCCACTTTGACACCTTTACCACCCATTAAACCATTGGCTTTAACCACATAATGGCCTTCGCCCAACGCATGCAAAAAAGCGTCCACACCATCCATTGAATTAAATGACTGATAAGCAGGCAATCCAGCGATTGCGTGTGCTTGCATGAGTTCACGTGCAAATGCTTTGCTCGTTTCAATTTGTGCGGACTGTTGTTTGGGGCCAATCGTAGGAATACCCGCGTCCCATAACGCATCGGCTAAGCCTTTTTCGAGAGGGGCTTCAGGTCCGATGATCGCTAAATCGATCTGCCATTGCTTTGCTTGTGCACACACGGCAAGAACATCAGTAATATCGAGTAACGCATAACCATCAACCCACTCTTTAATACCCGGGTTGGTGATCTTGCCACAACAAAAGAGATGCGGTCGTTGTGGTGAGCGGTTTAAAGCGGCAACCATCGCGTGTTCACGCGCCCCACAGCCTACGATTAAAATATTCACTTTTTTACCTCTGCCTTTTCGTTTTCGCGGTGTTGCTCAATTTGTTGTAATTTTTCTGCCGTGATGTTGCCACAAATGTATTTTCCATCCATGCAACCCATGCAAGGCCGTTTAATGTGATGCTGACCGCGTCGAGTCACCGCTTCAACTAAACTTTCTTGTGATTGATAAAGCAAACGATCCACACCTAAAAAACTTTTGATTTGTTCGTGGGTATGTGTAGCAGCAATTAATTCTTTGGTAGAAGGAATATCAATGCCATAGAAACAAGGATGTTTAATGGGCGGACAAGTCGACACAAAATTAATTTCAGCCGCACCAAATTCCCGCACCATACGCACAATTTCACGTGAGGTCGTTCCACGCACGATACTGTCATCCACAATCAATACTTTTTTATTTTCAATTTCTGTTTTTTGCGGCGTCAACTTATAACGCACATTTTGCGAACGCGCTTTTTGATTCGGCATGATAAACGTGCGGCCAATGAACGGATTTTTATATAACCCTTCGGAATAACGCACCCCCAATTCATGCGCAAAAGAAAGCGCTGCGGTATTCGCAGTAAAAGGGGCAGGGATGACCACATCGGGAATCGCGTCCGGATACATGGCCTTCCATTGTTTTGCTAAATTTTGCCCCATGCGCAAACGCGAACGGTAGACACTCACGCCATCATGCGTGGAATCAGGTCTGGAAAAATAAACATATTCAAACACGCACGGTGTAAACGGCTTAGTGTCGTCGAGAACTTCACGAAATAATTGGCCTTGTTGGGAAACATACGCAACTTCGCCCGGTTGCAAATCGCCTTTGGGTTCAAATCCTAAGGCATAAAATGCAGTGGTTTCGGACGCAAAAATATAATCAACACGACCATCTTCTAAACGTCGCTCACCCCAAACCAAAGGACGAATGCCGTATGGATCACGGAACACGATTAAGCCTTTACCAATGACAAGGCCCACCACCGAATAAGCACCCTCAACGCGATCAAACACATGCTTTATTGCTGTTTTAAGTTGCGCAAAAAACCGTGTGTCATCTTGATCTTCATACGAACCCTTCGCCAAATGATCCGCAAGGATTTGCAACATCACTTCGGTGTCAATCGATGAATTTAGGTGCTTGTGTTGACGATGACGAATTTCATCGGCCAATTCTTGGTAATTCACCAAATTACCGTTGTGCGCTAAAGCGATTCCGCGTGGACTACCTACCCACAACGGCTGAATATCACTTTCATCATAGCCACCCGCCGTTGGATAACGCGTATGACCAATACCCATATTGCCTTTAAGAGGCATTAAGTTTTGTGGAGAAAAAATTTCTCTGACTAACCCTAAACCATGTTTGATATGAAAACGTTCATCACAAGTGACAATACCTGCTGCATCTTGGCCACGATGTTGCAAATGAATCAAACTGTCATACAACTCTGCTGCAACCGGTTGATGACTATAAATACCGACAATACCGCACATCGCCAATTACCCTAAATAGCCTGCTACATTGCGCATAATGCGCTGGTCAGCAGGACCTGGTTGTTGCATGAAAGAAAACGGTTTGCCCGTAATCATTTCATAAAGTTGAATATAACGAGATGATAATGTCACCACGAGTTCTTCAGGTGCCGCAGGTAACACCGCATCTTTATAAGGATCACAATGGGCAGCGAACCACAGCCGTAAAAATTCTTTATCAATGTTCTCTGGCTCTTTGCCTTCCGCCATGCGTTCTGCATACGAGTTAGCAAGCCAATAGCGACTAGAATCCGGTGTGTGAATTTCATCGATTAAAATAATATTGCCCTCACTATCGCGGCCAAACTCATATTTAGTGTCTACTAATATCAAGCCATGTTTAGCAGCAATTTCTGTTCCATAAGCAAATAACTTCAATGCAGCAGCACTTGCTTCATCCCATTCATCTTGCGTCATCCAACCTTCGGCGACGATATCTTTCGGTGCAATAGGACGATCGTGTTCTGTTTCTTTTGTGGTGGGTGTTACAATCGCTTGTTCTAATTTTTGATTTTTTTTCAACCCTTCAGGAAATAAAATACCGCAATAATCGCGCACGCCTTTTTGATATTGTGTCCAAAGCGACGTGGATGTAGAACCTGAAATATACCCCCGCACTACAAACTCAATCGGGAAAACACGGCACTTTTTGGCAATGGTGACATTAGGATCGGGGATAGCAATCAGATGATTAGGAATAATATGCGCCGTTTGCTCAAACCACCAAGCACTCGTCAAATTTAGCACTTGCCCTTTATAAGGAATTAATGCCAATGGCCGATCAAAAGCGGTTAATCGATCTGTTGTGACTAACATCAAACGATCGCCTAAATCATAAGTATCCCGCACTTTGCCGTTGTATTTTTTACCCACGGTAAAATTTGTCGCCGATAAGCAATAAGGCAAAGCAGCACGGATATGTTCGTCTTGATGAATGTTTTCTTTAGCTATATTGATAGTAGTCATGGGCGTATGGGTTCTGAATAATATGGGTTTTTAGGATGTTTTCTTTTAGGTCAGGCATGTTACTCGTTTTAGCGCAAAAATGCCACAACACACCGTGCTTGATACATTGAATGCCACGGATACCAAAATGATCTTCTAGGGTTTGTTGTTTTTGTCTTCCCAGCAAATCCTCTTTGGCGCGAACCAAGTAACTTATTGAATCAAAAGGAACTTTCTTTATGACCGGCACTTCTTTGCGCTCATTAAAAAGAACGCCGCTCGCTTTAATTTGTTGCAAGACAGCAGGATCATCACAATGAATTTCCCAATGCGTTTGGCGCTGGACAGTGACAGGCATGCCTCGATGTTCCAACGTTTGTTGCACCGTCACAGCTTGGTTATCGGTAATGATTAATTCAACGACCCACTCCATCGCTGCTTCAGGCTTTTGATAGGTCGCGGGTGTTTGTAAACGAGGGTAATAATACAGAGGTATCGTCGGCTCAGGACGATGGTCAGCAATGTAATCCCGCATGGAAGTAAAAATTGCATCGCCTGCAATGGTGCGCTCGGGATGCGGCATCATCGCCATCACATTGCCTGCTTTATTGGAAATGGCAGCAATGTTATTGATTGAACCATTGGGGTTAACCGGGAAACGATCAATCACGCTCCCTTTTGCATCGCAATATTGAAATACATTTAACCCTTGCCCTTTCACTTCATCCAACAAAGCATCTGTCATCACAAACCGGCCTTCCCCATGCGCAATCGGCACATGCAGTATGTGATGGGGTGTTAAATGACGAGTAAAGGCATTGCGTTGATAATCATCAGACACACGCATATTTACCCATGTATTGTAGTAACCCGTTCCTAAAATTTTGCCATCGAGAATGCGTTTATTTTCGGTAAGCGCCATGGCCAATTTATTATTTTCTAAACCCGGCACCAAACCTGTTTCCACTAAAATCTGTGCACCATTGCAAATACCTAACACAGGCTTGCCTAATTCACTTTGTGCTTTGATTTCTAACATCACTGGATCAAGCGCAGCAATAATGCCGGCACGAGAGCGATCTTCATAAGAAAAACCACCGACGATAATAAAACCATCCATGTCACGTAATAATGTACGATCTTGATTCCATAAAAACTCCACAGGCTCCATCCTCGCTCGTCGGACAGCTAACTGTGTTTCACGTTCACAGTTCGAACCAGGAAATTGTACAATCGCTATTCGCATCTTAAATCAACCTCACTTCTTGTTGCCCTTCGCAGACATTGCCAATTTCATAGAGTGGAAAATCAGGGAAATCACGCAACGCATTTTGCATGCATTCCATCGTTCCCGGTGGGATAACAAAAACCAAACCCACCCCCATGTTAAAAGTGCGATACATCTCAGCATCAGGCAATTGACCCAATTCATGCAGCACAGAAAAAATCGGTAACATCGGCCAGGCATTTTTACGAATATTGACTGCACAACCCTTGGGTAAAATGCGCGGAATATTTTCTAACAAGCCACCGCCAGTGATATGTGCCATCCCTTTAATCGGTACATTTTTTTCAAGCATAGCAAGCACGGGGCGCGTGTAATTAATATGAGGCGTTAATAATGCTTCACCAACGGTCATGGCTAATGCATCAAGATGACTTTCTACTGAATAACGACCCACATCAAAAAATAACTTACGTGCTAAGGAATAACCATTGGTATGCAATCCGCTCGATGGAAAAGCCACCACAATATCGCCAGGAATAATGTCTTTTCCTAAAATGGCTTTTTCTTTTTCGACCACACCGGTAATGATACCCACCAAGTCATGCTCACCAGGCAAGTAAGTCCCAGGCATTTCAGCCGTCTCACCCCCTACCAATGCAATGCCATTCTCACGACAAGCATTCGCCATGCCCTGCACGATTTGCTCAACCACATCGGGACGCAATTTATCGTTCGCAATGTAATCTAATAAGGTTAATGGTTTTGCACCTAACACGATGATGTCGTTGGTCGTTGCACTAACTAAATCGCTACCAATGGTGTCAAACTTTTGCATGGCCGTTGCTACCATCATTTTAGTACCAACACCGTCAATGCTTTGCACTAAAACCGGGTGTTGGTATTGCTCAAGGAGTGGCTTTAAATCATACATCGCGCCAAAACTACCAATGCCTGTTAATACGTGAGGAGAAAACGTACTTTCGACGGCTTTTTTAATACGGCGAACTGCGTCATTGCCAGCCTCAATATCAACGCCCGCAGACTTATAATCGATACTCATTTCGCTCCCCCCTAAAGTAATTTATCGCGCAAACCATTTTCCCAAGCTGCTTTAGCATCCGAAATGGCTATATCCACCACTTGATTCATTCTCAAACGCGGTTCGATGGTTGTCTGGCCAATCACAGTCATCATCACTTGCCGCTCGTCACATTCTTTTTGCAATAATCTGACTTTCTCGCGCGTGACTTCCAAGACAAATCCACCGCTTTCTGTAAATAATTTTTTCTCAAGAGGCAACTCGCCTGGGATTTCAACCGTCATACCTATCTGGTTTTTAAAACTCATTTCAGCTAAGGCAGTCGCAATACCGCCATCCGAAATATCATGCGCTGCTAAAATTAAGCCGGCTTGAATCGCGGCATACACGGCATGAATTTCACGGTTGACTGTTTCGAGATTCGGTTTAGGCAATTGCGCACCAAGTTGGCCATGCAATTGATAATAGATGCTACCACCACATTCATCTTTACGTTCGCCAATCATGACTAGCACTGAATCGCTACGTTTAAGGTCATATGTGATCGCTTTAGTCACATCCGGAAGCACACCCAAGCAACCAATCATCGGACTCGGCGGAATAGCCGTTTCACCAGAAGCATTGTAAAGCGACACATTACCGGAAATCACTGGCAAGGTATGTTCAGGGTGATCCACTAACGTAATTGCCTTGCAGGCTTCCGCAATACCACATACGCCCGCCACGAACTCACCCATTTGTTCTGGGTTTTCGGGATTGCCATAACACAAACAATCGCTAATACAAACTGGCTTAGCACCCACGGCCGTTACATTGCGGACCGCTTCCAACACGGCATTAACAGCACCCCAATGCGCATCAATTAAGTTATAACGCGGGTTTTGATCGAGTGATAACGCAATACCCGTGAGGCGAATTTCCTCAGGGTATTTTTCTTCGTTAAAAGGCTGCATCACCCCTGCATCGGCCCACCCTGCTTCAATAATGGTTCGGCCTTGCACTTGTTTGTCATAAGTTTCATACAGTGGTGCACGTGAAGCGACGTTTTCATGTGCCAACACACACAACACGAGTTGGTTCATGGTTTCAGTCGGAACAACCGTCGGTTCTTGCTGCATCGTTTTGCGTTCGCTAAACGGCCGGTCATATAAAATACCTTTGGTCACATCTTCTGCTTTCGCACACACAATTTCTTGGCCATGGTGTTTAACCACATACATGCCATCTGTGCGAATATGACCAATGACCGCTGCACGCGCATCTTTGGATACTTGCGGCAAGGCAAATGTTTCATTGTAATGCGTGAGAATTAAATCAACCAAGTCTTTGGGCACAACCCACATAAAGCGTTCTTGCGTTTCAGAGCAGAGCACAACGGCTGGCCGTAAATCGGCCATTGCTGTCGGGATGGCTTCTAAATGAATTTCTGCACCATAACCTGCCGCCTCTGCCAATTCCACACTGGCACAAGCCACACCGCCGGCACCTAAATCTTTAAATCCGACTTTATCGATTAGATTTTTTTCTTTGAGCAACTTAAATAATGCATAATTCGCTTTCAATATGTGGCGCTGCAAAAAAGCGTTCGGCTCTTGCACCGCACCTTTATTGCGCTCTTGGTGGGCATCTTCTAAGTTAGTGGAAGCAAAGCTTGCGCCACCAAACCCACTGTTATCTGTAGGCTTGCCCACCAATATGAATACATAATCCTCGGCATTTTTTGGCGCATAGGAATGAATTAAATCTTCTTCGCGCACCACCCCGAGTGTCACGACGGTAACCAAACAATTTTCGTTATAAGCCGCATCGTAATATAAATCACCGGCTAAATTGGGCACACCCAATGGATTGCCGTAGCCACCAATGCCGCTCACCACACCTTCATAGATCCAATGCGTTTTAGAGCGCTCAATGTCTCCAAATCGTAAACCATCAGCAACAGCAATAACTTCAGCACCCATGCAACAGACATCGCGGACATTCCCACCCACACCCGTCGCCGCACCCTCGTAAGGGACAATTTGCGAAGGATGGTTATGTGACTCATGACTGACCACCACACCATAACGCTTGCCTGCATGATCAGTGGCAACACTGACTACCCCTGCGTCTTCTTTCGGCCCTAAAATGACATGCGGGCCAGTGGTGATGAAATGTTGCAAGTGCTTGCGTGTGCTTTTATAAGAGCAATGCTCAGAACCTTGAATCGACCACAACACACATTCTGCCAAGGTCGGTGGGCGTTTTAATAAATCATTTTGGATTGTGAGCGCTTCATCTACCGTTAGCGCTAGTTGAAAACGTTGCAACATTTCTGCTATTTCTTCGCGCGATCGCTTTGAAAAATCAAGGATATCTGCTGTTGCTTGCATTCTGCTTCCTCGTTTTTTTATGTGAATGGGGCATAGGTGGGGCATAAGATAACAATGATTGTTTTCTAGAGCAATGAAACTTAACTTCTGTACTGTCCGCGTTCATCCCTACCATTATTGCATCATCGCCATCATCCGCACCTATCGCTGTAGGTGTTCACTTAGAGGTGTCATGCCAGCTAGCAGTTTTCTGTGGATTGCTTCGCTCCTCGCAATGACGCTCGGTGTGAGTACAACATCTCCCGTCATTGCGAGGAGCGAAGCGACGAAGCAATCCACTCTACAAGCAAATACCATCAACAATCCGCTAGACATCACCCCCCATTAGCCCCATAATTTTCCCCCTTCAAATATCGGCGTGGGGGATTATGAGTTGGCGAATAACGTGGTTGAATTACGTGGCGTTTTCAAGTCGATACATGACCACGAAATCTTACATGATATTAATTTAGAAGTACGAGAAGGTGAATTTCTCACGTTACTCGGGCCTTCTGGTTGCGGGAAAACAACTGTCCTGCGCCTCATTTCCGGTTTCGAAAATCCAACGCAAGGTAAAATTTTTATCGATAATAAAGACGTGAGTGGTTTACCACCGCATAAGCGTCACATTCACACCGTCTTTCAAAGCTACGCACTGTTTCCACACATGACCGTTTATGAAAACATTGCCTTTGGTTTGCGTTGTCAAAAAGTACCTGCGCATGAAATGCAAACTCGCATTGCCGATGTCTTAAAAATGGTACGCCTAGAAAAGTATGTTGATCGAAAACCTAGCCAACTCAGTGGCGGCCAACAACAACGCGTCGCTATCGCGAGAGCTGCAGTCAATCAGCCGCGTGTTTTATTACTGGATGAGCCATTGAGCTCACTTGATTACCGTTTGCGTAAAAACATGCAAATCGAGTTAAAACAATTACAACGCAAATTAGGCATCACCTTTATTTTTGTCACCCATGATCAAGAAGAAGCGCTTTCCATGTCAGATCGCGTGGTAATCATGGAAGAAGGATATATTGAGCAAATAGGCACACCCCGCCAAGTATACGAAGAACCACAAACCTTAAACGTTGCCAAATTCATTGGTGAAGCCAATATTTTTGACGGCACAGTGATTCAAATGGAAGGCAACAAAAAAATCAGCGTGAATGTGTTAGGCAAACCGCGTAGCGCTGCCAGCAACCGCTCCTTCCTGCCGGGAGAGAAAGTTCATGTGCTCGTGCGCCCTGAAGATATTCGCGTGTGGGGTCAGCACGAAGTCGAAGATACAGCAGGCATGTTTGCTGGTACTGTAGAAGAAGCCATTTATAAGGGAACGACGGTCGACGTGATGGTACGTTTAGCTGCCAACCAACAAGTGATTGCTTCGACGGAATTCTTCAATGAGGATGATGACCGTTTGGAATATAAAATGGGTGAATCAGTGTGGGTGGAATGGATGCCTGGGTGGGAGGTGATCTTACCCTATGAAGACTGAACTGGGTTTTCGCCATTTTTCCTTATCAATCGTATGGGTATGGTTAATTGTTTTTGCCTTATTGCCTTTTTGTTTAGTAGTGGCAGCCAGCTTTTTAAGCCATAGCGATCAACAGCTCATTCAACCCACGGTTACTCTCGAGAATTTTCGCACCCTGATTAACCCTTTTTATTTTCGCATCGTGGAAAAATCCTTCCTCGTTGCTGGCATTTCAACATTATTATGTCTTCTTTTGGGTTATCCTTTTGCCTATTTGATCGCACGCATGAAAAGCAAATGGAAAAATACCTTAGTCTTATTGGTGGTCATTCCTTTTTGGACCAGCTCCTTAATACGCAGTTATGCATTGATCGCCATCATCAAAGCAAAAGGTGTTTTAAATTCCTTGCTCTTAGCGGCGGGTATCATTCAACATCCCTTACCCATCTTATTCACTAATTATGCGGTCGTGATTGGTCTGACTTACAATCTTTTGCCATTTATGATTTTACCGATCATGACCAATATCGAACGTTTGGATGATCGACTGATCGATGCAGCGCGTGATTTAGGTGCGAATTGGCTAACAACTTTCACCCGCATCGTCATTCCATTAACCATGCCGGGCATTATGGCTGGCTCCATTTTAGTATTTTTACCAGCCATGACCATTTTCTATATCACCGATATTTTAGGCGGCGCCCGATCCATTTTGTTAGGCAATCTCATTCAAAATCAATTTTTGATTGCACAAAACTGGCCATTGGGTTCAGCGCTTAGCACAGGATTGACGGTGGTATTGGTCTCGTTAATTTTTATTTACCGCTGGGTGAGTCGTGGCAACAGCAGACGAGATTGGCTATGAAAAAACTCTATCTCAGTTTGATTTATTTATTTTTTTATACGCCGCTGGCAATTTTAATTGTTTATTCATTTAACAACACTCAATATTCCCTGATTTGGCATGGGTTCAGTACACACTGGTATCACGTATTATTTGCTGATCATGATTTATGGATTGCCGCCTGGCATTCCTTTGTACTTGGCGTGCTTGCTGCCACCCTTGCGACATCTTTTGGTTTGCTTGCCGCGGTTAATTTGTATCGCTATCAATTTTTTGGACGGCAATTATTGAATGGTTTGATATTTATTTTAATTTTAACGCCTGAAATTGTGACCGGTGCCGCATTACTGATTCTCTTCACTTTTCTTAACTTTCATTTAGGCTTCTTTACTTTATTAATTGCACACATTACTTTTTGCATTCCTTTTGTTATCGTCACTGTGTATAGCCGTTTAGTCAGTTTTGATAAAAATATTTTTGAAGCTGCTAAAGATTTAGGCGCAACCGATGGCTTGATCTTTGTGCGCATTATTGTGCCTTTATTGTGGCCTGCTTTATTTGCTGGCTGGTTGCTGAGTTTCACTTTATCGCTTGATGATGTGATTATTAGTTATTTCGTGTCTGGACCTGAATTTACGATTTTACCTTTGCAAATTTATTCCATGGTGCGTGCTGGAGTAAAACCAGAAATCAATGCGCTTTGCACGGTTTTATTTTCGCTGACTTTATTGTTTGTGGTGTTATCGCAACTTGCCCTCAAGAAAAAAACGTGAGGTCTTTGATGAATCGTCGTTCATTCATTTGTTTTCTTTTCCACTTCTGTTTTCTGCTGCTCCCACTTCGTGTGCTGGCGCAAGATCAGGTTCTGAATCTTTATGCGTGGGCAGGCTATATTCCTGACGAAGTGATCCAGCAATTTGAAAAAGAAACTCATATCAAAGTTAATTTTTCGACCTATGAAAATAATGAAGTCATGTATGCTAAATTACGTGCCAGTAAAAATGCCGGTTATGACATCATTATTCCGTACAGCAGCTTTGCCGATCGTATGCGTCGGCAACATCTTTTAGAGCCTTTAGATAAAAAACAATTACCCAACCTTAAGCACTTAAATCCCACTTTTTTGCATCCTGCGTATGATCCTGACCTCACCTACAATGTACCTTTCGTGTGGGGCGTGACCGGCATTTTTGTCAATAAAGCGTACCAACCTAAAATCGACAGTTGGTCTCAATTGTGGTCACCACGCTATAAAAATCAATTGTTGTTGCTTGATGATATTCGTGATGTGTTTGCGATGGGTTTGTTGTCGTTGGGTTATTCTGTTAATGATAACAATCCCGCGCACCTTAAAGCAGCATTTGAAAAATTAAAAGCGCTCATGCCGAATGTACGGGTATTTTCTAGCGATGCCGTGATTTCTATCTTAATTGATGAAGATGCCACCATTGGCATGGCATGGAATGGCGATGGCTTCAAAGCATCACGGGAAAATCCACAAGTGCAATTTATTTTTCCTAAAGAAGGTTTTTTAATTTGGGTCGAGAATCTCGCTATTCCTAAGCATGCGCCTCACCCTGTCGCGGCACATGCTTTTATTAACTTCTTATTGCGTCCCGACATTGCTAAAAAAGTAGCTTTGTATTCTGGCTACCCCACGGCTAACTTAGCCGGTCAGCAATTACTTCCCCCAGACATCCGTAATAACCCCATCGCTTATCCCCCCGATACTATCTTAAAAAAAGGTCAGTTTGTCACCGACTTAGATGAGACATCATTGGCTTTGATTGAGAAATATTGGGAACAGCTAAAGATGGCTGAATAGCCCGCCGTCTTATAAAGCATTCGTCATCCCGGCTACGCCATAGCCCCCAATCCTGTCATCCCGAGGAGCACTTTTAGCGACGAGGGATCTCCTCAATAGGGGGAGATCCCTCGCTATGCTCGGGATGACAAGCATTTCATCCGGGGCCAATTCCACATCAAACTCCCCATTTTTCCACCTTACCCACCTGTGTAGCCCCGGATGAAATGTTCTTTATTTCATCCGGGGCCAATTCCACATCAAACTCCCCATTTTTCCACCTTACCCACCTGTAGCCCGGATGAAATGTTCTTTATTTCATCCGGGGCCAATTCCGCATCAAATTCCCCATTTTTGCCTCCATTTTAAGACAACTTTAAGCATACTCCCGTACAATTAGTCCAATTTATAACCAAACTTGGTAAATCTAACCATGGCTAAACCGCAAAAGTCCTTTTTAAAAAGATTAAACATCTGGCTTAACCCCTTTGACGTGGTTCGTTTTAAAGGAAAGAAGAACAAACCAGATTCACGCAGTTTACAAACGTCTTTTGCCACTAAGGTAGAAGATACTTATCTTGCAATTCGCGGTGGTATTCATATCGATTCTGCTTTGATTTATAAAATTAGCCGTAAAAATGCCGAGATCATGGTGGAAAAAGCGCTAGGTAAACGTCCCAAAACCGCACCACTTATAAAATATCCTTCTCGTGAAAAAATCTATCCGCCACTTGATTTAAAAAAAATTCGCATCGGATTATTTGATTATGCAACCGCAGGTCTCTTTATTGCATTACATGCCTTATACGATAACTATATTAAATTCGTTCATTATGATGTATCTAAAGCCTCTACCGCCAAGAAATTGGCACATCGCGCAACATTTCTTCTTACCATCGTACCCATGTTTCCGTTGGTAATGATGCATTTTTTTGGCAATGGTCTTTTACGGCCCGGTGTTGCTAAGCTCACGACCCGTATTTTAATACCCTTTATCTTTGTGGCTCACAAAATTACAGACTTCATTCGCTGGATCAAAGAAAAACAATTAGAAAATCTAGAGGTAGAAGCCAAAGACGAAACGCCCTTAGCAGACACACTAGAAAGTGGCTACAAAATAGAACAAATCAATAGCACTGAACTGGTCACTAAAAAATTAAAAGAAGTGATCCGGTCGCAACGAATTGCAAACATGTATGCAGAGGTAGACTCATCCAACGTTAATCTCAAGGATAGTCTGCTAACACTAAAGCTCTATGATTCTGAAAATAATAAAAAACTTGTTGGAACAAAAAAATTCAATCTGAACAATCAAAACGATACAAAAGCACTCGGCTTATTCATGGAAATTAATCCACACGTACGCCGTGCATTTGTTTCAAATAAACACATGTCTCCCCGAGGCCCAAAGAGGTAATACAAAATGCCAAGTAATAATTCATATAAAGCTCAAGATATCGATTCCCAATGCCGCATTGAATTCGCAAGAGACGTCGATAGCGTATTCAATTCTTTTAATGCAGCGCGTTATCAAGGCAATGATCAACCCGACTCTCGAAGTTTACATACTTCTTTTTTAGAAAAATGGGTTGATTCTTATTTTGTTCTCGCAGGAGGAACGGACATTTTCGATTGGCCAGCCATGATTAAATTCATGACCAAACTTTTGAAAACTGTAAAGAAGGGTAAAGAGCCTAACTTCAATGCGATCACTTCTCCATTTTTTATTGTAAACCTTATAATTCAACGGCCTAAGCCGGGCAGAACGTTTGGCTTATTTGATTATGCAACCTTGGGCATCTTTTACTTTGCTCCTCTTATCTGCGCCAATATGCTTGCTGTTTTAAAAACAGATACAAAAAACTTACCGCTTTTTCCAAAAACGATAGCAAGGGGAATAAAGGTAAGTATTTTTCTTCCTTTCTTAATAATGGGTGCCTTGCATATCCTTGGTAATGGACTGATTCGCTCCAATCTCTGTGGAGCAATTAACCTCCTCGCATTAACACCCATCATTGGTATAGCGCATGGAATAACGCAGGCAGTGCGTTGGTGGAAAGGCAGAAAACTCAATTCAGTTGACGTAGAGCCCATTACTCAAGTAAACGTATCAACTATGGAAGAAATTCCTCCTGCAGAGATTGCTAATAATAAACCACTTCAAGAAGTCATCAATCCCATGCATCGTGTGACACATATTTTTGCAAAAAGAAAAGACAAGGAAATCTTTACTTCCACTGATGAAAACGGTAAGAAATTTAAATCGTTAACCGTTACTTTCTATAATACCGAAAAGAAACCTGGCAAATTTGACGCGCCTGTGGCTAAAAAATTGTTTACTTCTCAAGACAGTGTTTTTAAATTATTTGCGAAAGTGAACCCTCATGTACGTAATGCTACTAAAGATGCTAGTAAGAAACATGAAATGCAGCCACGTTGGATGAGAAAAATTTAAATAGGGTTAACCTTCATCATAATATAAGGATTATAGATTTCCGTTTTGAAATCGAATTTTTGATAAAGACCGTGCGCATCTTCCGTCATTAAAAACCAACGGAAGATGCCGCGCAATTCAATATGAGCAAAAATGTATTTCAACAATGCTTGCCCTACACCTTTAGCGCGATGCGCATCATCAATAAACACATCCCAAAGTGACGCAAATTCAGAGTGATCGCTAATCACACGCGCAAAACCCACTTGTTTCCCTTCATGAAAAATACTAAAGCAAAGTGAATGCTCAACGATGAGAGGCAACCGTTCAGGCGGCAAACCCGTGGAATAACGTGAAGGAATGCACAATAGATTATATAAATAATCCAGGTCTAATCGTTTTTTGTCGGAAGTAAAAACATAACCTTTGTATTCCCCATCGGGATAAGTCGGGCGCAACGTCATGCTTATCTCTGCTTATAGTTCAAATCTGACGACTCTACTCCTTTTTATGAAAGTTTAAAACACGCGTATCTTCGGACACGAGTGACAGTCTGGAAAGGTTTGGATAGAATAGGCCCGCATTTTTATAATCATTCGTCCGAGGAGACAATACATGAAAAGAATTTGCACAGCAGTTATCACTTTCGTTTGCTGCTTAAGCTTAGTGGGTTGTAACGATTTCAATAATCAAGATGTAGGCACCGTATCCGGCGCTGTAGCCGGCGGCCTTTTAGGTAGCACCATTGGAAAAGGCGGCGGCCAACTCGTAGCCATCGCAGCAGGTACATTAGTCGGCGCTTATTTGGGTGGTTCGATTGGTAAACACATGGATGATCAAGACCGCATGCGCATGAATAATGCTCTAGAAAATAACAACCTCGGTCAGCCCGCTTATTGGCGCAACAGAAATACCGGCTTACAATACCGAGTGACCCCTGTGAAAAACGTCACCGTGCATGGCAATCAATACTGCCGCGAATACCGCACCACTGCGATCATTGATGGCAAACAACAGCAAATGTACGGCACCGCTTGCCGCCAACCCGATGGTGCTTGGAAGGCTGTGTAGTCCGTTCGTTCGTCCTCCAGTGTTGTGGGCGTATGTGTGTATTTAAAGGGATTGCCTCACGCGGGTGGCTTTAACGCTTTGTTATAATGTCATCCTGAGTGCAGCGAAAGATCTTCCTGCGCTCACCTGAGCGTAGCGAAAGATCTCCCTGCGCCCACGTGTCATCCCGAACGAAGTGAGGGATCTCCTCGATAGTGAGGAGATCCTTCGCAGACTAAAAAACAGTCTGCTCAGGATGACAGGCTTTTTTTTTCTTCTTTTTTTATGTTTAGTATTTAAGGATGAATCCTCCATGGCCAAACCCAAACTCACTTTCTGTTGCCAAACCTGCGGCACGCTTTATCCCAAATGGACCGGGCAATGCACAGGTTGTCAGGAATGGAACACGATCGTTGAAGAAATTGCAGTCCCTGTGACTGCCTCTCGCTACCAAGGCTATGGTACGGAATCCACACTCACGTGCATGGCCGATGTCCTTTTGCATGCCGAAGTGCGTTTATCCAGTGGCTCGCAAGAATTAGACCGCGTGTTAGGCGGTGGCCTGATCATGGGTTCGGCGATTCTTATCGGCGGTGACCCTGGCATTGGTAAATCCACGATCTTGTTACAAACCTTAGCGCATTTGAGCACGCAACAAAAAGTGTTGTACATCACTGGTGAAGAATCCTTACAGCAAGTGACCTTACGCGCACGTCGGCTGGAATTACCTGAAACACATTTAATGTTATTGGCGGATACGCACATCGAAACCATCCTTGCACATTTACGCAAAGAGAAACCACGCGTCATCGTCATCGATTCCATTCAAACCATGCATACCTCTTTACTTAATTCTGCACCGGGTTCCGTGGGTCAAGTGCGCGAAAGCGCGATGCAATTGGTCAATTTCGCCAAACAAACGGACACGACGTTATTTTTAGCAGGCCATGTGACTAAAGAAGGCAATATCGCCGGGCCGCGTGTTCTTGAACACATGGTAGATACGGTCTTGTATTTTGAAGGGGAACAAGACAGCCGTTATCGCATTATTCGTGCTGTTAAAAACCGTTATGGTGCCGTCAATGAATTAGGCATTTTTGCCATGACCGAAAAAGGCCTGCGCGAAGTCACCCAACCCTCCGCCATATTTTTATCGCGCTACCAGCAGCCTGTCGCTGGCAGTGTTGTGACAGCCACGAAAGAAGGTTCACGTCCTATGCTGGTTGAAATTCAAGCCTTGGTTGATCAAAGCCACTTAGGCAATCCAAGACGCCTCTCCGTTGGCTTAGAAACTCAACGCCTGTCGATGTTATTGGCGGTTTTAAATCGCCACAGTGGCGTCATGACACACAACCTTGACGTCTTTTTAAACGTAGTCGGTGGCTTGCACATTGTTGAAACCGCCGCTGATTTACCCATTCTTTTCGCTATTCTCTCTAGCCTACGCAATAAGCCTTTACCTCCTGATATGGTTGTCTTTGGTGAAGTGGGTTTAGCCGGTGAAATTCGCCCCGTGCCAGGCGGCCAAGAGCGCCTTAAAGAAGCCGCTAAACACGGCTTTAAAACTGCTCTTATTCCTAATGGCAATCTTATCAAAAAATCTCTTGATGACATGACCTTCTTTGGGGTCAGTTCTGTAAAAGAAGCCATTGATTATTTTGATAAAATATCTGAAAGCAGCGTCATTTGCTGAGCTATTTTTATCCAAAAAGATATGGATTGTTTATTAAAAGAGAATTAAACTTATAATTAAATAACTTTTATTCTGGAGAAAAAATGGCTTATATCCATCTAATGCTCAAAAATGAATACAGGGATATGGATAACCAGGAGATTATAGAGTTCCTCAATGACCTTGGGGCAGGCACTTATTATTTAGCGACTGATTTTGCAACAGATGTTCCTTTCACAGGAAATAATACTTATTCCTCTAACGATAAGAAGACGGATATTGTCAGAGCAAGAACAACCCAAAGTGGCGGCGCGTATAAAAAAGAAGATGATCTCAAAAAACAGACTGTCAAGAAACAAATTGTTGAATTAATGTGGTTTGATGATACTCCTATCCCCGAGAAAGTATTTAGAGGAAGATTCACAAGATCAGGAGTCACTTCTCCAAGAATAGTTACTCTCCAAACCTCACCAGCAATGGACATTGAAAATATAGCCACTCAATTGAATCCCACCTCTAAAGATACAGAAAAAGAAGATTGGCAAAATAATAGACATTTCTTTTTCACTACATTACCTAAACACTCCATGGCGATCATGCAATCTGTCATTGGTGTTACTATTCAAGAAAAAAACGGCCACTCTTTTAAAGAGACAGGAAAAATCGAGTGGTCCCCTAAAAAACCGCAAACGCAATCTCCCACTCATCCTGCACCCACTGGTGATCCTGAAGAAGAAGCTATTAAAAATGCTTATAGAAAAGCAACGGCCGCAATTTTAAAGGAAATAAGAGAATATATGGATCATGTGGATAATACAATTGACGCGGTGCAATCAAAAAAGAAAATAAAAAATATCGATCCCTTAATGCAGAAGAAAGCTGCTTATTATCAATTAAATCGGCAAGTCTATCCCTTTCTTGGAGAATCTCAAACTTCCTCTTCCCAAAATCCTAAAGCTCAATTTGAAACACTTAAAAAAGGATTCGAGGACTTTGAACAAAACTATTTAAGAACTGATTCTGATTTGGAACCCCAAAAAGAAGCCCGACGTAAAATGTGGGCCAAACTTAGTTTAGGACTTTATGTTCTTATACGTAGTTATCGTTTAGGCTCCATGTTTAGCTTGTACAATCTTTCTCATTTTTATAAATCGCGCAAAGAAATTTTAAAAGAAAAAGTGCATGACATTGAAAACAAGATAGAACACGTTCAACCACCAGTAAAAAGTCCTCAAAAAGGCAAACAATAAATTTCATTTTGACGAGGCTATATGGCTTATATTGTTCTTATCGTTTCTGATGGTGATGGGCGAGAGGTAATTAACTGGGAAGGCTCAGCTACCCTCGAGAACGGTATTAAAGATTTATTGAATGAATTGGCTGAAGGAAAACTGTATCTTCTTACTGATTTTAATAATCCCAGTTACTCTGTACCGACTAATGAGCCTGCTTATAACGATAGGCCATATAAACAATTCGCTACGGTGTATGATGATGAAAATTTTGTTTTACAAAATGTCATTATCGGCGATCAAAATGAATCTATTCCTTTTGAATTTGAGCAAGAAACAGGGTATGCGCCTGGTATCTCAACACGTTATCTTTCAGGATTTGATGATTATATTTTTCTAAAGGTACCCCAATCAAAAGAAGAACTAATTCAATTATTGAATCCTACGTTAAATGGGAACGATGATATTCCAGCAACAATGAAAGGCATCACTCAACAGCTGATGAGAAACGTAGAAGAGGTCGTTCATCGAAGAGCCGATAATGAAGACATTATCGATAGTTACGAAAGGAATGGTTTTAACAAGAAAACTAAATTTACTATTAAGCCAGCCAAAGGGCGCAGCATTCAATGGCAACCCCCTCTTTATCCTCACAGCAAACAAGCACTCAATGAGTTAATAAAAATTTGCGAAACCTATGAATCGCACTTAAGAGATGGAATAAATACCTCTACGCTTACTGATAAGACAAAGGCTAAAGCTCGGCTGGCAGCACTAAGTAGTTTAATCCAATCACTACCTTCGTCTGATATTCGCGCCCAATGGTCAGATAAAGAAGCCAGCGAAGCTTTCATAAAATTTAAAACTAAATTTAATAATTTTTCTAAAAATCACTTACAAGATCAGCCTAACGCTGCTGACAAAGAATTCTGGCGCAAAATGAAAGCCGCATTTTCTCTTGGCGTTTATGCACTCATACGTGGCTATCGAGTGGGTTCTCTCTCCCATTTTTATAAATCGCGCAAAGAAATTTTAAAAGAAAAAGCGCAGCAGATTGAAACCGACACTAAAGCAAAAACCAAAGAGCCTAAAAAAAGCTTTTAAGATTATTTAACTAATGAGGTTTGAATGGCTTACATTGTATTAGTCGTTTCACAGGGAGATAAAAGAGGAATTACGTGGTGGAAAACCCGTGCAGTACTCAGACAAAGCATTAAAAGCTTAGTTGATGAGCTTGCTGAAGGAAAATTATTTCTTCTTACTGATTTAAACAATGCAACGTATTCTGCGGCTCCTGATAATCCTACTTACCAAGATAGACCTTATAAACAATTCGCTACGGCATATGATAACGATGGGGATTTTGTCTTAAAAACTGTATTCATTGGTGAAGAAAATGAATCGATACGTTATGCATTTGACACCGAGCACCCTTACTCACCCTCTATTACTTTCCCACGCCACCTTCCACACTTTGATGAATATATTTTTTTGAAAGTTTCACTAACCAAAGAAGAGTTGATTGAACGATTAAATCCTAGCGTCGACCTTGCTAATCAAGAAGCCACTGCAAAAACGATGAGAAAAAACACTCGACAAGTGATGCAAAGTGTCAAAGAGGTTATTTACCATCAAGTCCAAAATCAAGAACTGCTGAATAGACTTGGCTATAGTCCTTCGCCCAAGGAAGGTGTATTTACTATCAAGCCGCCTGAGCCGTCTCGCTTTGTTAATAAAGAAAATAAGTATGATATTTTTATCGATTGGCAACCTGAAATTGCTTCTAAGACGACAAGATTTCACTCTAAAGACGAGAATGATGATAAAGCATCAAATCAAGACGATAATTCCACATACAAACCCGCTCTGGATGAATTAATACAACTTTGTAAGGATTACGAAGCACGTCTGAAAGAAAGGCTAGAATATAATGCGCCGTCAGATCAACAAAAAACGTTAGATCGACGTGTAGCGCTCACCCATCTTATAGATTCCGTTAAGGATCGCGCTGCGTGGTCGAATAGCAAAACACGCCAAGCCTTTAATAAGTTTGAAGTTGCTTTTGAAAAATTTTCTAAAAAATATTTACAAGATAAACCCGATGCTGCTGACAAAGAATTCTGGCGCAAAATGAAAGCCGCATTTTCTTTGGGTATCTATGCACTCATACGTGGCTATCGAGTGGGTTCTCTTTTCCATTTTTATAAATCGCGCAAAGAAATTTTAAAAGAAAAAGTGCATGACATTGAAAATAAGGTTAAACCGCGCTAAAACCTTCCTAACTCTTAACAATCATCTTCGGGCGTGGGGTCATGCGAGTCAAAATTTCATAAGCTGATGTATTATTATGTAAGGCGATTCGTTCCACCGGTAAACCTTCACCCCACAATATCACTGGGTCACCAATTTTTGCTAAAGGTTGTCCGCGCAAATCAACAGTAAGCATATCCATTGATACCCTTCCCACTAATTGCGAAGGATGACCATTAATTAATACCGGTGTGCCATTTTTTGCAAAATGCGGATAACCATCACCATAGCCCACACCGACCACACCGACTGACATGTCTTCCGGTGCCGTCCATGTTCCGCCATAACCGACTTTACCGTCTTTTTTGACGTGGGTAATCGCAATAATACGAGAGGAAAGCGTCATGACGGGTTTTAAATCGTGATCTAATCCTGCATTGTTCGCAATAGGCGATGCGCCATACATCATCAAACCTGGTCGCACCCAATCGCCATAAGATTCCGGCCAATTCAAAATACCCGCCGAATTTGCCAAACTTCGCGGCCCTTCTAAATCATGAGTCAGTTCATTGAATAATTGAATTTGCTGTTGAGTGGATGCATTGTGTGGCACATCAGCTTCTGCAAAATGCGTCATCAAACCTATGGGTTTTCTGACGTTGGGTGCGATCCGTAAGCGTTCATACACGCTCCGCACTTCCTTCGGATCAAAACCCAAGCGATGCATACCCGTATTGATTTTCAGCCACACCGGAAAAACATGCGCATCTGTTGCACGTTCTAATATTTCCACACCCGGCCAATGGTGCACAATCAAAGTGAAATGATGACGAGCAGCTTCTGCTAATTCATCTGGATAGAACAAACCTTCCATTAAAAAAATAGGATGCCGAATGCCCGCTTCGCGTAACAAAATACCTTCTTCTAAAGATGCTACCCCAAAAGCATCTGCTTTTGTTAATGCAGTCGCCACCCGCACGATGCCATGCCCATAGGCGTTTGCCTTGACCATCGCAATCACCGAGCGACCCGGTGCAAGCGCATGCACACGATCGAGATTATGCTGCAATGCAGCTAAATCAATCGTCATGTAAGTAGGGCGACTCATAAAGTTCTCTTAGTAATTAGGCTGCCTAACAAAATTTTCAAAACAAGTAAATTGCCCCATAAATGTTAAACGCACTTTTCCAATCGGACCATTACGTTGTTTGGCAATAATAATTTCTGCAGTCCCTTTATCCGCTGAGTTTTCGTTATACACTTCGTCACGATAAATAAACACGATGAGATCGGCATCTTGTTCAATAGCACCAGAGTTATGCGTCACCACACCATCTGCTAACCAATTTTCAAGACCAGGTACCGTTAAATCATAAACATCTTCTTCACCTACCAGCTCTATAGCAACAATCCGATCCCAAAAAAGATCTTTCTCGCATTCTGCTTTTAATGTTTGATCTTGTAATAAATCAGCATACTGGGATAAAACTTCGCGAGAAGGTGCAAAACGAAAATGCGATGAGCCTCCATAAGACGTTCCTCGCATAGCAGCCATTTGCCGTTGTGAAATACCTAATTTTTGCATAGACACTTTAACTTGATCAAAAACTTCAATAGGCAAAGTATCTAAGTTAGTATTAGCTTCGATATTAACCAACGCTTCACTGAGTAGTTTTGCTTGATGAGCGCGCGGTCCAAATCCACCGACGCACTCGAGGAAACATTTCAAATCGTGTAACCCAGTGAGTCTTACATAATAACAAGGCTTGTATTTTCCTTGTTGAACTTTTTGAATACGAGCAATCATACCTAATCGTAATAACAATGCAGCCACATCTTTAGCTAACAGAGGACTATTCGTTGCATATTGTATTACGTGCGCCCCTTTGGTATTCGGTTTACGTGTGAAGATGGTGCCATCCGTTGCCCAAAGATGTCGCAGCAAGAGTGCGATTTGGCGGTTATCTAATTTAAACGCTTCTTGAGGAATTCTTTTTTCAAACGAACGTTGATTGTAAATGCGCAAATCTTGCAGCCATTTCCTCGCACCAGCCGCATGCCACCGATTACCATTGCCACTGATCACCACTTGTTGCCATTGATCATGCGGATACACTTTAATGATCGATCCGAATTCGGTTTTTGCAGCATGAATAACAGCATCAATATTTTCTTGTGTTTGATTGGTATATCGCAAGGGTTGACGTTTTAAATAACTACCATCACCAATGAGATGACCCAATAATATGACTTTTTCATCACTCCATTGAATGGGTGCTTTGGGTTCAGGAAGCTTTCTCGCTAAAGCTAAGCGATCACCGACAATAAGTTCTGCTACAGTTTTCCAACCTTTTGCAGCGTACAATCGATGCTCGCTAGTTGCTTTTATCGAACGTCCGCTCGCTAAGTGAATTTCAAAAACCGGTTTTTTTCCAACATGCCATACTGCCTCGCATTGAGCCGTGGTGATTTTTCCTGCTGAATCCATCGCAAAGACATCGCGCTTTTGGCCCGCCAATTCTTGGATAGGAATTCTTTCACCTGAACTCAACCAAACCAACGTGTCTCCCGTGACACACTCACGTAAATCCGACATCACCGGTCTTTTATCAGCGCGCTGTTCTAAACCACGATTCAATTGTGATAAAGCAATGACAGGCACCGCCAATTCTTTAGCGAGTCCTTTTAACGAACGAGAAATTTCAGAAATTTCAGCCGTGCGGTTTTCGTTATAACCAGGCACTTGCATAAGCTGCAAATAATCCACCACAATCAAACCCAATTGACCATGTTCTTTGGCGAGTCTTCTGGCGCGCGCACGCATTTCGGCAGGATTTAATCCCGGTGTGTCATCAATGAAAAAAGGCGCTTCAGATAACATGCTAACGGTCGAACTGATTCGCGGCCAATCTTCGTCCGCCAATTTACCCGTGCGGATGCGCAATTGATCAATGCGGCAAAGTGAAGACAATAAACGCATGACGATGGCTTCGCCGGGCATTTCCATACTAAAAATCAAAACCGGTGCTCGACTTTTGATTGCCACATTTTCGGCAATATTCATCGCCAACGTCGTTTTTCCCATCGAAGGGCGACCGGCCACAATCACTAAATCAGAAGCCTGTAGGCCAGACGTCATGTTATCCAAATCGTGATAACCCGTGGGCATACCCGTGATGGGCGTATTGGAATGAAACAAGGTATCAATACGGTCCATGGTTTTCGCTAAATACTCTTTAATATTGACCGGACCTTCACCGCGTGCACCTTGTTCGGAAATAGAGAAAACGCTGCGCTCAGCCTTATCCAATAACTCTGTAATGCTCCGACCTTGCGGATTAAAAGCGCTCTCAGCAATATTATTTGCAGCCGCAATCAGTTGACGTAACACCGAACGCTCACGCACAATGTCTGCATAAGCAACGATGTTAGCAGCACTGGGTGTGTTATTGGCTAATTCAAATAAATAGACTTCGCCACCCGCTTGTTCAAGTTCATGCAATTCACGTAATGATTCAGAAACGGTTAAGACGTCTAAGGGTTTATTTAATTCCACCAACCGGGCCATGACCCGAAAAATTAATCGATGTTCATTGCGGTAAAAATCCACCTCGCTAAGTCGATCGGCTACGTTATCCCACGCGCGGTTATCAAGCATCAAACCGCCAAGAACAGATTGTTCAGCATCAAAGGAGTGAGGAGGGGCCTTCACAGAATCGGTGGTAATCAGCCGTTTGGGAGTTTGCCGTTTGGTAAGCATCATATCAGTCATAACCGGGTTCCGTCTTAGATGACGAGAAATTTTCGCACTAAAAGACGGGTTTGTCCAAATCAACGCTTGCTCATGTCCGATACAACAATTGAAGCTCTTGGTGTTTTTGAAGGAACCCAAGCGACTTATCACACCAGCAAGAGAAGCTTGTCATCCTGAGCGAAGCGAAGGATCTCCTACTGTTGAGAAGATCCTTCGCTTCGCTCAGGATGACAGTGAGAAAAGCAGAGCGAGCGAGTAGTCCATAAAAAACAGTAGAGCCAGCCTACGCTGGCATATCAATATGCCAACCCACCTGCTCACTTTGCCAAACTATTAAGCTTCTGGAACAATATTAACTTTAATGCTCGCAGTGATATCGCTATCAAGATCGATTGCAATTTCGTATTCACCCACCATACGTAAGGTACCTGCTGGCAGACGAACTTCGCGTTTTTCCACAGCACCGCCTATTTTATTGATTGCTTCAGCAATATCACGCGTACCTACTGAACCAAACAACTTACCTTCATCACCTGCTTTCATAGCAATCGTGATGGTAGGCAAGGCATTTAAGGATGCTTGTCGTTCCATTGCTTTTTGATGACGCTCTTGTGCAGTTTTTTCAAGCTCCGCACGGCGCTGTTCAAATTTAGCGAGATTTTCTGCATTCACATAAACAGCTTTGCCTTGAGGAATAAGATAATTCCGAGCAAAACCTGCCTTCACTTTTACTTTGTCACCTAATGCGCCTAAATTACGCATTTTTTCAAGTAAGATAACTTCCACCGTCTTACCCCCTCTTAATTAAAAACCAATAATATGTTTAAATTTTCTTCAATCGCTTACGCACATCTAGCCAAATATCAAATAAGGCAAGTAACGCCACCACAATAATGCTGGTGGGTAAGGCGAAAATTAACGTGACATACAGCAGCCATATCCAAAACCAGCGGGTTGATGATTTTATTAACCCAAACATGTAGTGAATTAAGCTGAGTCCCGCAGCCCCAAATAGCATATAAAGGACAGGCATTATATCCAAAACCACGCTATTTCCCAAATAGGAAAGTACCAAGCTCAGGATAAACAATAAGCCCGCCAAACGGCTTAGCCGGATTTGATGTAGCTCCCTACGCAACATCCCAGGATTAAATACCCACGCTTGCCACCAACGCGCCGCGATCAATTGCAAAATGGCGTTGAATAAAATCGCCATGGTCATCAATCCCGTTGCGTATTGCTTAGTGATGTTAATCGATTCGAGCTGAATGTCGGAAGGATTCACCGCCTCTGGTTTAATTGTGCCAGTCAGTGCTGTCGTTGCTTGATGATAGTAAGAGGTCAATTGCTCACCCCACCAATCAGCCACGTTAGGGTAGGCCAGATGAACCACGCTAATAAAAAGAACCCCTAAAAGCGCAGCCACTTGCAAAATCTGACTCCAGGTCGCTTGTTTACGCAACATGCAAGCAAACACCCAAGTAAGCACGTTACTAAGAACCGCAACACCCATCGCCGCCCACAAAACCAGTTGATTGCTACCGGGTTCATGACCACCTGAAAGATAAAAACTAATGATATAAGGCAAAGTGGCAGCGAGCGTTAGCCAGCCACCTTCGATTAGATTTTTACGTAAGGTCACTAATGCGGCATAAATAATACCAACGATACCTACAATGGGTACAAACGTAACGCCAAAGGTAAGGACCAAAGCAATCCATCGATTGCGAAGTAAGTAGTTGGTAAAACGCTGTAGACGCATATCGAATTAGTGCCTGTCGGTGTAAGGTAGTAGCGCAATAAAGCGAGCTAATTTAACCGCCTTCGCTAATTTACGTTGATAATTGGCTTTAGTACCTGTAATACGGCTAGGAACAATCTTGCCATTTTCCATAATGAATTTTCTTAGCAACGCGATATCTTTGTAATCGATTTCTTTGATTTTATTTGCCGTGAAATAACACATTTTCTTACGGCGAAAATAAGTAGCCATGACATTATTCCTCAATTAATAAAGTTATTTGTTAACAGCATCGTCATCAAACGTGGTTTCGGGTTCTTCTTTACGACGACGCGAAGAATCCGAACGCTCGCCACCTTCAGAACCTGAATCAGAGTCAGGACGACCTTCTTTTTCTTTAGAAACTGGGGAAGGCTCAGTGATCGGACGATTGACATGAAGAATCATGTTACGAATCACAGCATCGTTGTAACGGAAGTTATCGCTGATTTCATTCAACGCATCCTGGTTACATTCAACGTTCATGAGAACATAATGTGCCTTCATGACTTTATTAATGGGATATGCCAAAGGACGACGACCCCAATCTTCTAAACGATGGATTTTTCCTTTGTGTTGAGAAATTAAATTGCTATAACGTTCGATCATTGCAGGCACTTGCTCACTTTGATCGGGATGAACTAAAAAGACAATTTCATAATGCCGCATGGCATCAGCGGATTTTTTCATTTGACGCTCCTCTCGGGTTGTAGCTTTCACCACCATTGATGAAAGCAAGGAGTTAACCTTATTTTTAAGGGTGTCGATTGTAAGGGAGATGGGCAGTTGTTGCAATGGTTAGGTAGGGTAATCGCCACACTAGAATAGCTTCGAGGGCCTCGAGATGGATTGCTTCGTCGGACTACGTCCTCCTCGCAATGACGGCATTTTTTGCTAGGGGTGACTGATTTGCTAGGTGAGATGTTTGAGTTAAAAAAAAACCCTGCTATTGAGCAGGGTTTTAGGGAAAAGCGCCTGGCGATGACCGACTTTGGCATGGATAGACCCACACTATCATTGGCGCTAAATGGTTTCACTTCTGAGTTCGAGATGGGA